>JAABUW010000003.1_pt1 | contig 591359 bp, 624 predicted proteins | sample 5560081 | NCBI WGS metagenome assembly JAABUW01 (sample SAMN10711882, study PRJNA513363) | rock metagenome | isolation source: Antarctica rocks | place: Antarctica: Victoria Land, Knobhead sud | reverse complement strand
CAGAAAAATTAAACGCGCTCTCTCTGATTGTAAAACAAGAATTCGGTCAGCAGATGGAAGGGTAGTGGACGGACCACCGTCCTCCATAGTAGGGTCTGAAATCGATTCAATATTGTTAATATAGAAACACCAAACGTAGCCATCATGTAGACAGCATCGGTCCCCAGGCTGAAGGTGACATGCTGCTTCTGCTGTCAAATTGAGGATCAGCTTCGGGTAGATCTGCTGTGAGAGGGAGGGATTAGATAGATCACCTTTGAATTGATTTGAGTCAGAAGTACCGAGCGGTGCTTGGAAGTCACTGATCATCATCCTAGGTTGCGGAATGGCGGCGCTGTCCTCGATGGTGATATGGAAGGGGTGGGGTTCGACCACGGCGGCTACGCCATGCAAAGCTGCGATTGAGCGAAGGAGATTGATGGTGGAGAAGAACTCCCTGATATATGAGTGTTAAGGTGTGGTATCTTTGTTAAGGTATTGGAAAGAGAAAGGGGTATTTCTGAAGGCATTGTGGTATTGATCATGAGGTAGTGGAGGTTTTTGGGGTCATGACTGCGGAGGGAGTGCCTTCTTATGTGATTTGATTGAGAAATGGAAAGAAAAGATAAAGACTCAGATTCGGAAATGAACAACCAGGCTTTTCTTTTTTCATCTCGCCCACTCCCCACCCCAACCCCTCTTCTCAGATGAGCGTATCACAGTGGCGATGGCAGAAGGATATGTTTGGCCGCACTGTCTCAGCCCCTACAGAGGATACCATATTGTGATTGATATTCAAACATACAGAGACGTTCATGCAGCATGCATACAGCAGATGCTTTCCTAGACTTTTTGCGGAAAGAGTCAAACTTTCGTCCTGTCACATCCCCCCATTGGTGGGCATGATGGAAAGTGGTAGAGACTTGGGGGCAAACATTTCGAGTCCGTCTGGCTAAAGTACACACTAAAACAACGTCCACAACGGCTTGTCTCGAAAGTAGACAGCTATAGACGCTGTGTATGCTGAAACTTGTTGGGATTTTCAGATGTGCAGTGATGTCAGCCTTCTAAAGTGCAGACACAACATGATCAGGCGAGAGACATACAGGGCCGGAACCCCAGTGAGTGCCTGGTTTTCCTGCACCGACGCGAAGCAGTCGATACAAGTAAGTTACTTTGCGGCTATGAGATCTTCTTCGAGAAATGTATCATCAATTTCATGCTAAGCTAGAAATCCGGAGAGAACGAGGTCTCGGTTCGCTACTACACTGTCTCAATTCTCACGCACGCTCTTCATCTCCATGTCATCAGAAAAACAATCTTAGCACCCGCATTCTTCACCTAAGAGGTCTTTTCAGGCAGCGGCTCCACACCAGACGTAGCAGCAACAGTATCAGCCGGGCCAGTGGCAGTCTTCTCACCACTGATTTCAGCTTTTGAGCACCCGCTGCAAGCACACTTACCTTCAGCACAAGGGCATGTCCCGGTGTTGCCTCCACACTGGCAAGTCGTCTTCTCAGTCCCAGGAACGTGCTCCATTGTCTTTTCGTTCTGTGACTTGCTGCCACTCTTTCCAGCCTTCAAGTCTGCCAAGCGGCGAGCCTCGGCATGAATGTCGCGAACCTGCTTATCTGACTGCGTGTAGAAAGAAGCGAGCTTCTGGCCAGTAGGTGTACCCATCGCCTTCTCAAAGTACGAGTTGATTCCCACCCATCCTGCGTATGCTTTGTCCGTTACACCATAACTCTGGTCGATTCCCCTCGCCTTGTCGGTAGCCTTGTACTTCGCGTCAAAGTTCGCCAGGGCGCTCGTGAAACGATTGCTGACACCATGCTTGTTGTCGAGAGCAATGGCCCTCTGAAGTGCGGCGTCGCTGAGCACATACCCGTGGGCGAGATACTCGGCTACAATGCGCGAGCGCGGCTTATCTTCTTGGGTGATGTCATCGTCATGGCTACGGGAGCCGTCTTCGGTGTTGTTGCCGGCGAGCTCGGAGATGCCTGCTGCGGACGAGACCTGGACTTGTGATGTGCCAAGTTGGGTGTTGTCGAGGAGAAGGGCGGTTTTGGCTGCGCTGGAGGAGTGTCAGTTGCAACGCAAAGCACCAATACGTGTGTTCATATACGTCTCTTTCTCAAATGTGACTGTAGCGCTCTGAGGGCTGTCTGCTGATTCGGAAGTGGGGGTGACTGAGAGGGATGTGATCTTGCCGCTATTGTTTGTCAGTATGGCATATAGGTATCGACATAGTTAGAGCAGCCTTACCAGAAGCTGAAGAAGTCTCTGACTTCTTTCTCGCTAGTGTTGTGAGCAATGTTCTTGACCTGATTGATAACGAGTCAGCGAAATTGGCTCAAGGCGGGGTTCATGCAAGACTTGGTGCGCACGTGTACGACTGTGGAGGACATGATGGGCTTTGAATTGTATCAAGCGTTTTTGGTAGGTTTTGTAGTGTATGTGATTGATTTAAGACTATGAGGTTCTGTTGGGTTTATAAAGGATTGTATGTGAAGAAGCAACTAAGGAGTAGTGGAGAAGGCATTCTGCCCTACGTCATTCCCTGTGGCTAAGTGCCAAGATTAAGGGTCCCATGCATTGATATGCGAAGGACACTCCATCTCTGCAGTATCTGCGACCATCTCGAGCATCTCAATGAAGCTCGGGAGAAGCGATGTACTGCCTTCTTTTAGTGAAGTCTAGGGTTTTTGAATGTCTAATGATTCTGCTTCCAAATGTAGATGCCATAGCAAGTTTGTTGACTTGTGAACATGGGATGGTCACAACACCTTACAGGATGTCCTCAAGTTTACCCAAATGATAACGAGCCACTCTTGTACACACCTTTTGACGCCCCAGAACAGAGCCTCCACAAAGAGATTAATCCCACGAGCTGATATCCATATTACAGCGTTTTCTCATGCTGTCATCCTCAGGTGTGCACATCATCGCGTGAAATGCTTTCCGTCCCTATTGCCACGTACTTCGTATCATCAAAATCAGAATTAGTCCTCGACGAGGCGGTAACGTGGAAGCTAGGTAGCTCCATCCCCGATGACTCAAAAGGGCGATTCGCCGTATCATCAAGTCGCAGCCCAAATTCATCGTTGGGCGCCACAGCTTTGTTTGGATTGAGTCGCTGGGCGGTAGCATTCATACTGCCAGACCTCTCCCCAAGATTTTGAGCCTCCCCCGTGTTCTCTTCGTGCACTGCTTTCTCATATTTGTCGTCATCACCGACCATTGCAGCAAGACTACGGAAATTGAACATCGATTCCATTCCCGCTCCGCCACCTGGTGGCGTTTCTGAGATGACTTGGGCTGAGCCTCCGGAAGGCATGTTAACGCCACTGGCATTTGGCGATACACTGAACGAAGAGCCTTGGCCGTGGAGATCACTCTTTGAGGATCCTGGCGCCGAGCCTTCGATCGAGGAAGCAGAGGAGCTGGCATTGGACAATGTTCGGAGATGGGAAGGCCTATAAGCCGATGAGGAGTATGGTGAGGAAATGTCGGTGGGTAGTATCTGTGCGCGAGCCCGTTCTAAATGCTCTTGAGGATCTTCAGCTGGACTGGAGCTGAACGCTTGATCGGATGTATTGTTGGGGATCTTTCCTTTACTAGTACTTGAACCAAAATCGAGCTGCGATGTTGAAGCTTCGCCTGTGGTACCGTCGATGCCTGCAGTGCTTCGATTCGCGCTGCTTGGGTAAACGCCCGCTTTTTTAGCCGCCTTCGCGGCTTTTTTGTTTTCTTTCTCTTCCTTTTTCGCGTTCTTCTTCCTTTCTTTCTCCTCTCGAGTTCTCCTTACTTCCTCAGACGCGAGGCTCATTCGGATGGCTTCCATCATCATCAATTCCTCCAGATCATCAACTCTGTTCCTTCTATAGCTGTCCCGTGGTCCAGGAGTCATAGACGGTTCACCCTCGTCATCTCTAGCAGACCCAGATGCAGCATACCTCTCAGACATCATTGCCAACATGGTGAGTTGGGACGAAGCAGTTCCAGGTGCACTGTCCGCGCCACTCGTCCGCCGAAGAATCCCACGCCTTCCAAATCCACTAAGGCCACGTCCATCGCCCTCTTGCCCACGATTACCAATCAAGTAAGCAGCATTGTGTAAAGCTGTTGCGGCGTTGGATCGTCGAGTCACATGGGCCCTAGCAGCTGCAAGCTTCTGATGCCAATCGGGGCGTACCCTATCAGTGGTGATGACAGAAGATGATGTCACAGACAAGGAAGTCGTTCTCCGCCGCGAGATGCTTATTGGCGAAATTCTGCCTCCGCTACTCATTGCAGAAGCCAGGGATGATTCAGAAGACATCGCCGAAGATGACTTGTTTAGAGGATAAGTTGAAAATTGATTAACGTAGGTCAGGCCTCTGCGAAATGGTGGTGAGTCAAATGTAACCCCAAACTCGGGTTGAACGCAGAATGGGCAAGCAGCAGGCTCGGAGACCAATTCGTCGGGATCCTGACCTTCTCCACTTGGCGGTGGGGCTGGAGCCGTGGGGTCGGCATGCTCAGGGGGGTGAGGCTCTGGGCGCTTTATCTGGACGAAACATTCGGAGCAGATGGCTTGATCGCAGCATCGTGTCTTGTTCAAGTATGGAGGATAGTATAGGAAACAGATCGGGCATTCCGAGGCGTCCTTGTATAGGTAAGCCTCGATCGGCTGACCGTTCACGAATGGATCTTTAGGAAGCTGCATCTCGCGAGGTGTCAGCTCGGCTTGTGGATTCTTGGATGGCGAACCGAGTGCGGCCAAGGTCTTTGCACGTCCTCTGAAAAGTGCAGATCCAGAAGAGGAAGATGGCTGAGGAAACGATGACTGAGTAGGCGAAAAGTTAGGTGAGTTTAAGGAAGTATCGGAGTTGAGAGATTGAGATCTAGAAGATATAGGCACTGTGAGGCTGTTCATAATTGAGTCCTGCGTTTTAGTCGCCGGTTCCGTTCGTGAAACAGACTTGGACTCATCTTGGTCTGGGACCTCATCGGCGGCCGGTATAGGTTTGCCTCTTGCAGCAGCAACAAGTTGGTTTTCAGTCCAGGAATCTGAAAAATCATTCAATCCTCTCCAGAATGGTGCTATCCGTCGCTCAATCTGAACTCAGTCAGTACCTCGGTGTCACCACTGATTAGAAATGAAATACCATCAGCTGCCTCACAACGCCCTTGTTATAATCTTCAATGCCAGTGTAGACTCCCTGGGTGACTAGATAGCCACCATCCACATGTTCTTCCCACATGCTACGTTCTCGCTCTTTTTCCCGTGCAATCCCTTCTTTCTCCAGTTTTCTCGCTTCCCTCTCTTGCTTACTTTCCCTTCGAAATTCAACGCCAGATGTCTCTGCTGATGGACCGCTCCGTATGTGGAGCAGTGACGAAAGATCCGGGCGACTGCCCCGCCCTGCTCGCACATTGTACATCGGATTTGAGGAGCGCTCAGTAGACGGTGGGAAGGCGTCCGACTCATTGAGGGAAGGCGGCTGAGTGTCACTGGAGCGTAGACGGGCGGCCGAGGGCCGGGCTTCTTTTGTAGCAGAATTGCCCATGCTTCGCGAAGCCAAGCTGCCCAAGAGGGTGATGGATTGAGGGGGATGTTCAAAGACCCAAAGGACGATTGGTTGTCTATCAGACCCTGGTACGGACTGGGCTCAAGCAGCTTCAGCGCACTATCCTGCCTGCATTACAGTGGGAGGTGGTGTCTCAGAGGTGTCAGCATCATATGCGGAGAAGGTCGACTGCAGGATCGAGCCAAGACCATTGGTGATAAGAAAACCGTGTTTGACAGGATTATCGCGAAGCATGTGACTTCTCAGCAATGATATACTGCTCGTGTTATCAATGCGGGAGTCAGATGTCGTATCACAGGTAGTTGACAGTGGATGTTGAAGCTTGAAAGTGCTGAGATTCAAGCTTCCCGAAAGAGCCGAGCTAGATCTATGCAACAATTCCACGACTTCACTCTAGAATACCTCACTTTGCAAACAACATCACCTCACTTTTAGCCCCACAGCTGCTCCGAAACAATAGGCCCAGTCAAACAGATAGAGGCAACGACGCTACCGAAAGCCCCAGGCAGAGCCTCCAAAACCCGCTACACTTTGGCGCTGAAGAGCTGGTTCCTGGCCTTATCGATAGGACATCCCCGCTTGAAGGCTACAAGTTGTGCGAGTAACAGTCTCTATGTGTGACGCTTGAAGATTACAAATTCTACCAAGGAGCACGTACCTACCGTGATTGGAGCTAGAAAAAGTGGGCAAGTTCCGAACAATAGCAGCGTCATTTGACAACCGATCAATGCTGCTGCATCCTGAGACGAGATTGCACATGGCTCCCTAATGCTCCTCCATCCTCACAAAGTCAACCCAGATATCAAAAAACACCATCATGGCTCCTGATCTGAACTCTCTGCCTCCTTCCCCGTATAGCTCTCGCAGGACTCCATCAAATTACCTGCGCCGAGCCCAAGAGTCTATACCTCCTCTCGCTTCACCACCCAGCACTCATTCGCCCATTGTGAATTCCAGAGAGCCCCTCGCGAATCCGCAGGCTATAGACAATACTGGGGTGGGCTTTGGACCGGGTAAGTAATCTAGAACCCTAGCTGATTTGCAGAGTATGGCTGATGAAGTACCAATTAGGCCCACTCCGCCATCCACGCCCTCTCACCGCCGCAGATCTCCACATGCAGCTTGAGAAGGAGCAGGAAGCAGTGGTCAACCGTCTGACGCGCGAGCTCTCCCTTCTACGCGCGCAATCTGCTTCCGTGGCGTCAAATGCCTCGTCTGCCTCTACTGGGCTACTGGATGCTACGGACCAAAATTCCAACCACCTGATGTCAGGGCCCAGCCACCCAACTCCCTCACGACGGCACCGATCGTCCTCCAACCTAAGCACTCGAAGTGCGAACACAGCCGCAACGGCTGCTGCCGGGGTTAGTGGAACAAGTGGAAGTACTGTGGGAATGACCGGAGGAGTGGCAGGCAGTACCATATCAGGCGTCGCTCCACCAAGGGAGACACCGGCGCAACATTCGTATGGACGAGACACTCTGAGTAGACAAAGTTCCGTCGCTTCGAGGCGATCTGAAGCATCCTCACCATCTCTATCTTCTTCACTTTATCAGGGAGATCATTTCCCAAACCTCCACACTCATCGACAGACTGGCTCAGCTTCGCAAGCACAGATTCAATCCTCGCAGCCGACGCCTGGGAGCGCTCGCTCCTCATACATACCTGCGACCCAACGCTATGAGGAAATTGCACATCAGAGATCTGAGCTTGATATCGTGAAGCGGGAAAATGAGGCTTTGAGAAGACGCGTACGGGAGCTTGAGAGAACTTTGAGCAGCCGACGGCAATCTGAAAACGAAATGACTAGAAGCGAGTCTGTCAGCACGAACACCGGTGTGCGCCCACGTCAGGAGGCCGCAGACGAAGATGAGGTTTTTGTCAATGTTGGGGAAAGTGCTGGTAGCGTCGGCGTCAGGGGAGGCCATTGACCGGGCCAGTGTTGCAAGTTTGCACTATTTTCATCCATTAAAAGCTTGCGAAAGTGACTTGTTTGGCGCAGGGGCGTCACCATTGGACAAGGGTCTGGTGTTATTAGATGTCTTGCTGCCTTGAAATGAGCAGATCTGACTGCTAGATAGATCCCATGCGCTTCATCACCTCTACATTCTCCTCACTTCATTTCCCACGGCTCAAGCGTCATGAGCATAGGAGCAGCTGGCGACCATGACCACATACCAAATCGCCATAACCAGTATTACGATATATAACGCCCCGTCGGCCATCTCTATGAACGGGCTCAGAGCGGCCTCCCAGTCCGTTGATAAAGAAACGGTACGAAGCCTGCATGGATCCACCCTACAACCTAAACGTGGCCCACAAGTCGCGTACATGTGCTGTAAATCAACAACCGTAGCCATCACAAACGTGCGCTAGAGTGCAATATCTCGAGCCCATCGCTCTGCGCATCTCTCTTATCATGCGCTTGACAGCGCGAAACCCAGGTCTCGTTATGGGTCAAAAGACGATAACCAGCACATGCAAAGACATGTGTACATCCACTTGTGGATACCCAGATGCCCAGAGCTACCGACGAACAATCACAGCAGCTCGTTGGTGAATCCTTCATTCGTGATTTGGTGGAAAGATCCGTAGATGCTTGAGATGAGCGAAGGTGAGGAGGAGGACTCTATTCTAACATAGAAGCGGCCTGGATGATCTCGCTCAAGTATATCTGATGTGCTTGCAAAAGACGACCAGTGACAAATCGGGCAAGAGAGTTATGGGTTCAGAATTAGCATTGCGATCTTGTGTTGCGTTTCCAACCTTCGTGCCTAGCTCACGCTTTGAGGCCTAATGTAATGAAGAGGGATCGTTAAAGGGAGAATGGTCGCAGGGAGAGTCATCGCGGCTATGAATATTCGATGGTTGCTTTAATCACGAGAGACTACATGACAAAGCATCTGTATTTGAGTGCTCAGTCTTGTCTGCAACACCGCAAGATCTAGTTGACAAGTATTTGCAGCGTTCTACAGTTATGAATATGACAAGTCGCAACGAGAAGAAATTTAAGTCTTCTAAAGTTTACTTTGTTCTGAAACATTCGTCTCGATCAGGATGATATTTCCACGAGTCCGCACGATTCTCTTACCATGAAACCCCTTGACTCAACCCGCTACGTCTCGTGGAAGTCATACTCAAAGCTTAGACTCTTTCGAGCTCTGAGCTGCATGAAGCTTCTCGCTCAGCTTTGCCTGAGACTCTTTGATCCTTCCGTGAAATCCAGCATCGTTGAGATAGGTGCTCTCCTTTGGGGCTTTGCTCATACCAAAGGCTCAAGGGCGCTCTGAAACAAGGCATTCCAGACCTTCAAAATGTCTTACAAGGGGACGGAAAGAGCGTGGGGTGTCATCAGGAAGTTCTTGGGTGCGCCCATCATCGTCTTCCATGCGTCCCAATGCCCGCCCGCTCCACGAAACGCTCGACAGTGACGAGATTAACAAAGTCAGTCGCCACGGGCATGTGAGTGCATAGCCAGGGTTCGATATCGTCTGCTTTCTCCAACTTCTGTACGAGCTCCTCAAGTACGTCAGAGTCCATAGATCTTCGGCGCGCTGCATCCACGCGCCAACTCCGTGCTCTTCTGGATCAATACCTTCAGGCAATTCCAAGTTCCATGCGCCCAATTGGTTGAGCCAGTGACGCTTCTCATCGTCAGCTTCTGGAGTTGCTTCAGAAATTTTTTGCTCACGTATCAGAGACGTAGTAGATTGGCTCCGCGGGATCTCAGATGCGGTCGCTTCGGACGTTGGTCTTCCAGACCGCGGATATTCGTAGACCTGGTCTTTGGAGGGTGAAGCCGGCCACTCGAATCCCTCAGCTTAATGTTGTAGTCTCTGAGCGAGAATAACTCTTGCAACGGACAATCCCACAACGAAACACTCTATGAATGGCATTAAGTTGCTAAAAAAAAAGGGAAGGCCAGTCTTGCAGCAAGCCGGCAGGGTGCGACCAGACCGATAACGTGAACCAGGAACCTAAACATGAACTCCTTGACCATAATCGAGATGTGTTCCCGAAGAAGCTGGGCCATCCTATACGGAGTGACGAGCGTGAGTAATACATGGATACATATCTAGCACGCGATTCGTCACCAGCCTTGCCGGTGCGTAGGAGAATTCGTTTCTTGTGGATTGGCTGATGCATCAATGTGGTGGCGGGGCTGTCGATGATATGATCAGATGTTACAGGTCGCGAGGCCATTGCGAGTGAAGACGGAGGAGAACCTTCTGAGAATGGATTGATGCAATCAGAAGAAGAGCGCACTTTTTGTTGAGCGCCTATTCAACAGCGTGTTTACAGTGGATGATAGAAGAATCAAGAATTTGCGGGAAATTAGGAATACATATACCCAGAAACACTCCTTTTGTGAGATAGAGTTTCTCATATTTCTTTGACTTCCGAAGCAATTAGTTCTGGAATCTGCAGTAAGCTTGCTCATGCGTCTGTCCTGGAGCCTGGATCAGCCTTCATGTTATCATTAGTATGATGTATTGTGTCTTTACAGCCTAAACGCACGTTACCAGCGAGAGTGCCGCCTCAAAAGATGACAGCATATAGCTTTTCCAAGATATCTCATTCTCCTGGTTGTTGCGCGCTAAGATGAATCCGCATCCCATGAACTCGCATTGAGAGGCATAAACTTTCCTCAAGGTCACTTCTTGTTCGTAGCATTCTTGTGGTATCTTCTGGCGGCACTTAATGTAATATAAGCAGCAAGCAGACTGGCTCTCAAGATAAGTGGCAGACTTGAGTGTTAGCACGCGCAAAGCGCGGTCAACTTAAGCACCAGACATGGCTCTCTAATTTGGTGTAAAGTTAGCCAGTACCCGACGATGATTCAAATTGAGCGGGTAACTCCCCTTTGTATGAGAATCGGGCTCTGTAGAAACTTATATTGACAACCACTTGAGCGTTCCTTGACGTTCACGGGGTCCCACACGGAAAGCGAATGCTGCGCTTATGATAAACCAATGCAGCACTCTATGTGTCCCGTCATTCTATTCGCCCCTTAATATGCACGAATTTCCGACCCTATTTTGAATGCGTTATCAGACGGCTAAACCGCCCAGTCGGCCACCCTGCCCACAACTCTCGGTTTTGATATTAGAATTCCACATACATACCTTAGTTTTAGTAATTACTAATTCCTATAGCTTTCGTACCAAACCCTTCGTTTATACCGGTATAGTCTGAAAGTTATAGTATTCGACTATTCGGAGAACCCGGTGTTGACGGGCATCTGCGCCGGTTGACCATCGACCGCTTGCGCCCAGGAAATATTTTTCCCTTGACGTAAGTAGTAGCAAGACAAACCGAGGCTTCTAGTTCACCCTGTGGAGCGGTTATAAAGGTGAGCTGATTATAGACGTTGTGTACGTTATGCACGACCTCACACCTTCATCTACCGGCCCTGGTTACTACCGACTCCGTGCGCCTCCTGAAATAGTCCCGCCATCCTTTGCCATCAAACGTTCGTGCTTCTTCACAGCCTCTACTTCGTCAGCACGGAGATGGAGGGGTGTGGGCTCTGCAATTGCTGGGCTGTGCTCAGTTGCTACGATGTCAGCTCCACTAGTCCCAAAGATGCTGATTCGGTCATGCAGAAGCCTGATGATGTGTCAGAACTATGCGTGAGATGTCAGCTCTTCTGCGGGCAACCAATCCAACAGCCATAGTCAAAGTGAGACTCATATGAAGTTGACCTCGTATTTGACACCTGTCAGCATGGAGCCTGGATCGGCCTGGGATGACCTTGACCGGGTTTCAGGACAGCTGTTTATGATGGGCTTCGATGGCACTGAAGTTACGCCGCAAATTAAGCAGCTTATTAAAGTCCATTATTTAGGAACAATCCTGTTGACAGCCAAGAATCTCAAGTCCGCCGAGCAATTCACCAGGCTGGTGTTAGACATACAGACTATTGCCCATAATGCCGGTCACCCTGTGCCTTTGGCCATCGCTCTCGACCAAGAGAATGGGGGTGTCAACAGCCTCTTCGACGAGAGCTGTTACCAGTAGTTCCCCAGCCAAATGGGCATTGCAGCTACTGGCTCTACCGAAATGGCTTACAAGGTGGCCAAAGCCACCGCCGAAGAACTCCGCGCAGTGGGGATCATTGGATCATGGGGCCTTGCCTAGACGTCTTAACAAACATTAAGAACCAGCCTTTGGGTGTACGCAGCACGGGTAACGATCCGGAAGAGGTGTCCAATTATGGAGCTGCTTACCTCCGAGGATCCAGAGACGCCGGCATTGCTTCCTGCGGCAAGCATTTTCCGTCGTACGGAAATCTTGAATTTCTAGGCTCTTCACTAGGCGTCCCCGTCATTACCGAGTCATTAAAACAATTGAGTCTCAGCACTTTAATCCCGTTCCGAAATGCCATCGAGCAAGGAGTCGATGCTATGATGGTGGGAGGGTGCGCGATGTCTTCGACTGGAGTGAATGCGATGCATGCATGCCTCTCCGACCAGGTGGTGGAGAGTCTACTACGTGGGAACATGGGCTTCGATGGGGTTATCATCTCAGAGTGCCTCGAATTAGAGCTCCTGAGCCGCAACATCGGAGTCCAAGGCGGCACCGTCATGGCTGTTAACGCGGGCTGTGACCAAATTATCGTCTGCAGATCATACACTGGACAACGAGAAGCGTTCAATGGGTTGAAGCTTGGGCTTGAGAATGGTTTGATAATAGAATGGAGACTGCGGCAGTCCTTGCGACGGATGTTGGAGTTGAAAGCAAGACGTACATCTTGGAAGCAGGCCCTAGCGCCGGAAGGCATCAAAAGATTGTCGGCCCTGCAAGAATCACGTACCAAACTATCTATAGAGGCATACCGTTCTTCAATTACGGTTGTCAGAGACAAAGATCGGCTATTACCACTGTCGAATATCCTTGACCCGGACGAAGAGATATTGCTACTATGGCCATTGCTCAAACCTCTACCTGCCTCGGCGGCTTCCCAAGCGTTGGCTGCGCAAGGCGATTCGCCAGGCATATCATCAAACGTGTCATCAACAGCTAGCGAGACGGTGTTTAGAGAGTTTCGCCGATCTCTCGCAAGGCAGCGGAGTGGTCGGGTCCTCCACGCTGCATATACCGCTAATGGCCTTCGTCCACTGCACGAGAACCTGATTAGCCGAGCTAACGCTATCGTTGTGATTACTGCTGATACGAACCGCAATCTCTACCAGCACGGCTTTACAAAGCATGTGTCCATGCTTTGCAAGCTGGCCCAAAGTGCAGACAGGAGGGGGAAGCTGCTGGTGGTTGTGTCTGTCAGTTCCCCATACGACTTCGCGACGGAGCCTTCCATTGGGACCTATATCTGCACCTACGACTTTACCGAGACAGGGCTTCAAGCATTGGTCAACGTATTATTTGGCGAGCTAACACCTTCTGGGGCTTTGCCTGGAAGCCTTCGCCAGCATCAGAAAGTGCATCAGTCAAAGCAACATTGGCTTGTAGAAAGCTGGGATAAAGCTCGCAACTTCAACGCACTCGATGAGCTGTTGACCAAGCTGCAGCAAGAAGCTCCTGCTTATTCATCCTCAATATTCGCAGGTTGCACTCGAAAACATTTTTCTTGCATCACCCTGCGGTAGAAGAAACCCATTATGTCGTCCGAAATAGCAGTACAAAAGTGCTGTGCGGCTTTTGTTCGACCTACTTCTTCCCATCCATTGGGACAGGCGTCATAGGAATCATCCTAGTGGACCCCGATCGTCGAGGTCTCTCCATCGGCCACTCACTCCACAAACGGGCATTGAAAGGCTTCCTGCACCGGTCAGACATTAAGCGTTTATAACTCGGCTCACGCCTTCCCAGCATAGCTCTCGGTTTGCCGTCCAGCAACAATCTAGAGCGGAAACGTATCCGCCAGTGGTTCTCTGATTGTGGTTGGGATACCGCTTCATCAAGACCTGCTTGCAGCATGACGTTGCCAGAAGTGTCTTCTTGGACGATGTCCGGCAGTCTACTCACCAGTCTTCAATCCGCCAATCTGGAGTTCGACCTTGTCTTCGGCTTTGACCATGCGAACTCCATCTTCGATCTCGTCAAGACTAGCTCGCGCCAGGGTATGATGGAAATGTATCAAGGAAATGTATCAACTTGCGCTTGCTGATCATCAAGGTTCCGGCATCAATTGAGCACGAAGGAAAGGGAAAGATGTGGTTCTCGGGACTGTGATTATATATAATGTGGCATCGAACTGGTGGGCCGCTATACCTGCGTTGGCCACGGGTGGGATATCGTGTCCCGTAATCTCGCCGAGTGTGGGCGAATACTCTACGCTTGCGGGGCCTTGTGGTGTTGGGGATCAAGCAACACCAAAAGCAGCAGGCTTCGGCCGTGCTTTTGGATTGCGTTGACGGTGACGGCAACATGGACAGCCTCTCGGCAATGGGCTTTAATGTGCTGCATAGCTTTGGTGAGATATCTTGCGATGCTAGTACCTTCGGGCCGCCATCTTGAGCGGCTAGACACAAAGGCCGAGCACGAAAAGGACGAACGTTACTATGGATCTGACGTGTCCCTATATATAACCGGCGAGATACTTTTGGTGATACCCATCTAGCGTGTTAAGCCTACTTGTACTATTTCTACTCAATGATGGATTCATCTCCATGAAAGATTCTTCCAAGCAAAGTCTTAGCGAAACAAGTAATAATCTCTGTCTGTTGGAGAACTTGGCGGATGTTCATATGCCACCCAGTTCGCCACTGCTAGAGAACAAGGCAGATTCGGAGTACGCCTTGGCCTATCTTTCGGCCCAATAGATAAGATGATAGGATGAGCAGAGATCTCGGCGGGTAATCTAATTGATTTGATTAGGCACGTGGTAGGCAGGGTTCGCCCCCGAAGGATGCGGAAATAAATCGCTTTGCTTTCTCTCATTCTATTGCAAGTCGTGCAAGCCAAGTAAAGCCGAGTCTTTGATCGAGGCCAGCACATTCGTTGATCTTTGCCTTGCAAACATGTGAAACATCCGATCTACGTCTGGAAAACGTGGCTCTCTCACACCAACACGACGATCTTCCACGATTATCCACACATATCCGAGAGACGGCCATGTCCGCATACTTTGAAACTTCTAGGACATTCGTTTCAACTTTTTCGCACACATTTCCTTTTTCGGCACATTTATCTCTCCCGTCTTCCCTCGACGGGTTCCTGTTCGTTTCTCGTTCCTCGTCCCTCGTTCCTGAGATGGGATCTTCGGCGCTTGCTGGTGGCTTCTAACGTTCGCGCACTTAGCCGAGACTCGGTTCGTTACCCGTTGCGGGAGGAGATCATCGTCATCTCCCATCCCCCATCCCCCGTAGCCCACTACTTTACTTTAGATTACGGGCGGTGGACCCTCGAATATTTGCCCCGCTGACAAGCATTTCGTACTCGGAATTTCCTGATCCTTTGAGCAGTATGCAGCCTGCTATATCTGGTAAATAATGCGATGAGTTGGAAAGCAACATTCTTCTCAATTCTAAAACATCATTCAAGGCAGATCAACCCCCAGCGTAACCCTGAATCTTTTTTCCCCCTGCACGCGAAGACAACGTGGCCATCCCTGCGCCATGTGCTTCATGCCTGCAACTTCTGACGATCACTGCAGATCTATTCACATCCCTCAACTAGAGCCGACCATACATTTATCGAACTTGCCCTCCAGCTTCCTACTGTCTTCTTCGCTACTGTATGTTGTATCATTCTCACCCACACTCATTTATAGGTCTGTTCCTGCATGACACGAACCAGTCATGCTTCAGCCCTTTGTGCAAGGCCCGGTCATCCCGGAGAGCTGAGCTGAAGAGTAACCCCGAAGAAATCCTCTCCGTCCACAACGCCTAGCCCTCACCGTTATTCCTTCGCTTCTCGCTGCTTCACATTCATTTCATATCTTCAATCAGCGACTTCCTTCGATAATCATCCTGTCCCTACTGCAACACCCCACACATTTACAGCCATGGACGGCTACCATCATACCCAGATGCCTTATATGGGCAATCCGCTTCAATTTAGCAATAGCGTTACGGCCGAAGAGTACATGAATGCATTACCTGCACTGGGTCTCCAAGAGCAGCAATACCAGCCATCTGCCTACGGCACCAATGACTTTGGAGGGTAAGGACCAGATTTTACACCGTTCATCTCGAAGGAACCAATGCTAATGCTCGCACAGACCAACCACCCTACCTGGTCCTTCTAGTCTGATGCTATCGGAGACGAACCGCGACTTCACATCTGGTTACAACGATTTCCGATACGAAAACATCCCACAACTCGATCCTCAAGAATCTCCACGCCTAGCCCAAGACAGTCTCACCTCAAGCCTCGATCGCGATAACGAGCGCCTGGGCTTCCAACCGCCAACCTACAACTTCACCCTCCTCGACCACTCCTTCCGTCGTACCTCTGTCTCCCTCAATGCACGGCTACATGGCATGTTCTTCATAGCCGATGAAGTCCCTGCCACCCCCGATCTATACTCGCAAATGCAAGCACCCCTACAACCACGTCCAGAATTGACATGCTATCGACGCAATCTCTTCCAAGTGGCTGGCTCAATCACCCTACCGCGAGGTCTGCGCTACATCCTCACAGACAACGGTGACCGCATAACGATCGTTGCACAAGAGCTAGCCGTTTCAGCAACCGAAAGCGTGGAAGGTCACCCAGTCAAATTGATTTCCGTACCATGGAAGACACCCGTCAACAACCCCTCCACCGTCCCAGAAGACAAGACCGAGCGGGAACCCACTACTATCCCGCTTGACACAATGTCCAACCAGGACATGGATGCAGACTACACCACTTTTCCCATCGCATGGAAACGACTACAATTCCGGATAGCAACGGCCAACAATGGCCGACGAAAAGAACTACAGCAACATTTCATTGCCAGATTGAAACTTATCGCCACGCTTTCCACCGGCGAGCGAGTAGCAATTGCCGAAGCCAGGTCTGCAGCCATAGTCGTGCGGGGCCGTAGCCCTCGGAACTTCCAGCAAAGGAAAGATCTAGCTGTTGGTGGTGAGAAGAGCGGTGTCCGCAAAGGCTTGAATTCGCCAGCTTCACTACCAAGAAGGGCTACAGCCGATGACGTTCCATCGAAAAGCCCACTGACGAGAGAGCACGGTGGAGACAACCCCTTCGCTGCGTCCTTCAACTCCCCTCATCGTGCTAGCGATCCCACCAGTTCGAGCAACAACTTCAGCAGCAGCAATTGGAAAAGCCCAAACCAAGGCCACTCAAGCGCTCCCGCGATGCCAACACCTACATTTAAGACTCCGACTTTACCTAGCTCGAAATCGCCATCAACAGCATCACCACCATCGATACCGCATCCTCCACAGCCTCTATCACTCACGGATGACTTCTCTCATGACTCCGCTACCTCCACCAGTAGCACTGCTCAGAAACGGCCTTCTACCCAACGACCACAGAAACCTCGACGAGTAAGCGAGAACCGACCACATCCTTACAAGCATCCCTCACTTCCCACCTTGCCATCAACCAAGACTCTACTCTCGAACACAAATCAAACACAGAAAGGCACAGCTGATCCAGCCGATACGCTGTACGAGTATTTTCCCCTCAGCAACAACGATTACATGCCGCCTGTCGACGCAGTCTACAGACCGCATGTTGTCCATCATATCGCAGCGAGGACGCCGGCGCCGGCTACGAGAGCGCAAGGCTATTTTGGTGGAAATGTTTCATGACACGATGATGATGGTACGACGAATAGATAACGGTGTGGACTTGCATCATGATTTGATGGTTTTATTGGGAAGCTTTTGCGGGGAAGTCGGAAGGAAACACATGATTTGTAATTGTATGAGTATTTTCGATCTTCATTTATTTAGTTTCGACAGGATATACCCATTTGAAGCAAGCAAGCAGGCAAGCTGGCAAGTTAATCGGATTGGTGATGGGAGGTCAAAGCGGCATCATGCAAATGTTTTGGTGAACATTTGAAATTACTTGGGCTAAGCGGGTGTCTGGGCCACGAAGACATTGTACACTAGCTTTCTTTGTTTGTGGACGATCTAAATATTTCTCTTATCTACATAATATCCTCTCTGATCTTTGAGATTCATTCCTATTCGCTTGTCCTATTCAAACATCTATACAGCATATTTCTCCCGCCTACCACACTCATGCACTAATCCGAACCCTCAATTCCTCAACGTCGAACACTTTACAACAGCTACATCTCCATTCCGTGGACAGAGCACGGTGCCATCCGCCATGACCGTACAAAGAGCCACCGAATCGGGACTGATCCAATCACTAGGGAAGAAGTAATGCTGCTTGATTTCCATCGTGCCGCCATCAAGGGTACCAGTGGCACTGGGTTTTCGCGTCGCGGTGTTGGATGGTAGTGGCAAGCGCCAGGAGCAGAGCCAGAAGTTTTGGTCCAGGAAGACCAGGCGGCCGCGGGAGAGGAAGGCGAGAGGAATTTCGATGTGGGATGCGAGCTCTGGAGGTAATGGGATTGGTTCTAGTTCTTGGAGATCGTCGTCGTCGGGCGAACTCAGGGTTGATGTGATTGAGCTGGAGAGAGGATGCGGACTCGGTCTGGTCGTGGATTCAGGCTCATCTGAATCTTCTGAGGAGGGTCGGAATTCTGTAGCGGGTGGAATCCTTGAGACATCAAAGACAAGCGTCTCCTTTTGTTTCTGACCGTGACCGGCTGGGCATGAGGATTGGACGAGGATGAATGTCTTATCGTGCGTCACTAGCACCCTGTCGATATTCTCCCTCGATTCCCAAAGATTGATTGATAACGACCTTCTGCTACGGGAGATGCTACCCATGTGCTCGACGACCGCCGAGGGAAAGGCCAATTGCTCTGTCTGCATCAGATCTGACCAAGCCCAGATCAGCACTCTACCAGGCCCGAAGGCAAGCAGCGAGCGTCGGTCGGAGGGATGGTTTATCCATCTGTAAATCTGGGGTCCCCCTGGCATCCTTCGAGAATGAAGAATTGACTTTGAGGCCAGGGAAATTGTATTGACTGTTGAGCCCGTGTAGACTAGTATCGTGCTGGAGTCTGGATGAAAGAATAATTGACGAATGGCACCTTCTACAACACCGATCGCGAGTTCGAGCTTTGGCTCAATCGTCCAAGGCCCCGTAGCTCCAGCAGGTCGACTCACAGACTTAACAAAGACTCTCCTACTCAAATCAGTGAAGCCAACGTATCTTCCGTCATCGCTCCATACCACATGCTCAATGCTCATGAAGCTTTTCGACTTTCGTAATTCCAAAACATTGGTCCTGCTGGTCTCAGCGAGTTTCATCAATCCACTCTCCGTGCCAGAACAGTAGACACGACCATTGGGCTGGGAGGCTAGTGCGGTCACACAGTCGATCTTGCCAGAAGTCTTGAGTGCCGTTTGGGCGCGCTCTTCACTACGTGTGTGGGTTTCGGCCGATTCTGACAGTCGTAGCAAGGCGTCTGGCTCCCAAACGTTGGCGTAAGAGCCACGCACATCGTAGAGACGGCGAGAGTCTGGCGCAAAACAGAGGTCGAAAACTGGATCCTGCGAAGCAAATTGGTAGACCAGGTTGAAATCTGCTAGGCTGTATAGCTTGACTATACCGTTTGGATCACCAGCGGCTAGACACTTAGCATCCTGGCTAACGACAATAGAATTTGCTCCTGTATGAAGTTCTTGCGTCTCATCGTGATATGGATGCCAGCAAAAAACAACGCCCTCAAGATAGAGGCCGATTACTTCGCCGGTATAGGGTTGCCAAGTGAGCTGTATGACCTCTCCCCAAGCATGCGCAACATTGCTCTGGGTGGAGTCATCAAAGACGCGTAAGCAATGCCCGACCAGCTCAGGACCCTCGACTTCCCATACACTTAGCGGATGACCTCTATAACCAAGAGCTACATTATTTCCGTCCGGGCTTAGTGCCATGCATGTGGGAGAATTGACCACTGTCCCCTCCAGGGCTTGCTCGTCGATGTCGGCAACCAATTGCCAGGCAATCGCAGGGTCTCTAAAGGACAGAGATCGAATCTTGCGATCATCAGTCCCCACGAGGACTTTGTCATCATCGTGGGTAAATACGATTGTGTGTGGACGAGGTCGATCGATCGGGTTCTGAGCGGACGCGACACATCTGCCTGTTGCTACCTCCCATACCTTCGTTGTAAGATAACCATAGGTCACAAGCAGTGTTCCAGACAGGTTGAACTGCGTCCGAAGTACTCTTTCACCATGTTTGATTCGTCGCCTTTCTTCGCATGTAGAGGCGTAGTAGATGATCACAGTACCCGAGGGACTGATGACTGCGATCCCGCCTCCGGCGGCTTTGATTGACGTAGCATGAATGCCGGAGCCAAACGAGAGGCGGGCCAAGGAGTCGTCCCAGCTAGACAATGATTGCCCAGTGATTTTTAGTGTGTTGCTTTCTTTCTTACCGAATTGGCGATACATGACAGATTCATCTGGACAGAAAGGTGGTATCAATTTGTAGATGGACTCAGGATTTCTAACAAGGTTAGTCCCAAATTTACCAACTATCTTCACAAGATCTGTGGCCCATGCTTCCAAATAACTCCCCTGTGAGAAGATCTTCTCCTTTTGCTGCAACGCGAAGTGAGAGATCTGTGTGGAAGCTAGGACGAGGGTTCGTAATCGGTTGGCTTGAGCCAGACATTGTATCCAAGTTAGTACCGACGAGCTCTTAAAGAAAGATTTGAGAGTATCAAAGATTCTAGAAGATGACGTGGAGCTATATGATAGGTGGTAGAACCACGAAGTGGCTGCGTAATCAAGGAAAGCCGGTGCTTGCTTTCGATTTATCTTAGATCGAAGTCCGAAGTCCGTTAAGCAAGACATGCAACGCTGGAAAAGCTGTCCGTGGGCAGAGCTTCGGTCGATATTGAAAGGTCGAGCCTGATCATCTATAAGGTATTCGCGCGCAGTCTGGTGGATCATAGCAACGTTTCCCCCGTTGTCGACCACAACGAATCCACCACAAAGGTCGCCAATGGAGCGCTGGAGGTCAAGGGGTTTAGAGATTTCGCCTTCCAAGACAAGTGACAGCTCTTCAATCGTCAATAAGCGCAATGCGCATGCTGCCCAAGCTAAGATACTTGACGCGAGTTTCTTGTCCTCTTCTTGTGGCAGCGCGGCAACGGACTCGGCCATGCGATCATACAGAGCTTCCATACCAGAGGGCAACTGCCGGAGAGCGTGCTCGACATTGGCCGCCGTATGACAGTCGTTGATTCTCTGTACTGCAAGATGTACCCACAAGAAGTTGCCCTGAGCGCGTTCTAGGATCTCCTTCTTGACGTGGATGTGAAATCTATCGTCGCCGGACACATCTAATTCCTGATCAATGAAGTAGCGAATGTCAGTGGGACTGCCTTCATATGGTATAATATCGAGCTGGACCTCTTTCGAGAGCTTCTGAAATGACGACACCAGCCCCTGGGTTTTCCGGCTTACGATCAGGACTCGAATGGGGAGGACTGCTATATTGACTTCACAGATCAATCTTATCAATGCGCGGGGATCATCGGACTCTTCAAGACCATCCACGACCCAGTATAGTGGGATGTCTAGTCGAATTTTGAAAAGAATCGTCTTGAAGATGCGATTCCAAATGGTTTGAGCATCCGCTGTGTCGAGCTTGGTGGCCTCTCCAACGAGTCTCAAGATCCCCTGACGAAAAGCTGGTAGACTCTGCGCTATCTGAAACGCAAGCGATCGCAACAGTTTGCTCAGAGATCGTTTACTATGATCACCGAAGCGCACAAAGAAGTACTGGCAGGACAAACCCAGCTGGGCCAAGTGGTTGATGATGAAAGAAGACAGGACAGATTTACCGCTGGCAGCAGCACCATGCAACCACAGGACTCTTGGTCTAGCAGACGCGTCGTGCATCCATACGCGGAAAGAATCGTCCTCGAGAACCCAGCCGCATGTGTCGGGTATCCAGCGATCTCGAAAGAAAATGTAGTCGACATCCGGGGGTTCTGACACTGCAAGGAACGTCTCGATATCACGTAGATCTTCACGTTTTGTTGGAATTGGAGCTGCTCCAGAACCTTGACATGTAAGCTAACATTAGCAGGAATATGAGAATTATGAAGCTTACCAGGTACGGGGAATTTGCTAACGAGAGACTTGAGAACATTTCGGACATTTACATAAAGCGGGTCTTCAGGGCCGTCGAACTTGCATACTCCATGATGATCGGCGTCTAAAGCCTTTGAGATTTCGCCAGGGTACCCAAGCACGGACGAATCTCTTTCTAAAACCATCTGTGAAGGATCAGTAGGCCGCATGAGCCCGCCCACTAATTCAAAGAACCTACGATCTTATTCCTATTGATCCCAATTGGGGTCATCTGGGTCTCGTAGAATGATACAATGTCAAGCTTTGGAGCAACATGTCGAAATTGTTCATTGAGCTTTTGCAGAGTAAACGAATTTTTGGTAAGCTCGGAAATGAACTGCTTAGACGACGAGATTATGGAGGCCTGTAGGATTCGGTTTAGTGTTTCGGCGAGATTGGTACCACGGTGTGGTGTGGAGAGGAAAATGATGGCAGAGATTGCGTCGACGATGGCTCTGTACTCGGGATCATACTGGCCTTGCATATACGCCTAGAATATATCAGCGTCGATCGATGGTCGCCGAAGTGGTATGGTGGATTACTGACTTCTTTGACAATCAAACCACCCATTGAATGGACGAGAAAAATAACGGGGACCTGGTATGCCATGAGCGCTGCCTTTCCGCACATAATACGCCGGCTCATACACTACCGATTGCAAGGTCCTCTTTGTTCTCGTCTTTAGCATATTTAAGGTCATAGAGGAGATCCTTTGCAAAGTCCAAGACTGTCGCGGAGTTCCTAGTGCTCGCCTTCAGAAAGCTACCATTGTATCCAAATGTCATGATCCTTGCTTGGCAAATGTCCGGCTCGAGTGGTAGGAATGTCAACGGCCAAAAGAGGTCGAGGTCTTTGTTTTTCGACCATGTCAAGCGACTGGTGCCTCCAAGACCATGGACGAAGACAATGTCTACTCTACGTCCCCCTCCAGGATTATGGAGGACTCGGAGGCCAAGTGGGTCTCGTACCGAGGCGGGGCTCTTGCTGCGCTCTCTTGGTGCGCCTGGATAGCCAGACGTGGCAGTCAAGGATCGTTGGACCGTCGAAGGCTCTAAACAGACAGCACGTCAGCCAAACGATCTCCAAGTCTTTCTCTATTCCATATCATGGCTCTTACCATGAGAGGACCCTGATGTAGCCTGCTCGGTGTTTCTGGAGGGTAGCGGCGCTGGACGGTCTGAAGCTTCGGCTTGGCCATCTCTCGAGCCCTTTCTTCTGAAGCTGAAACGATCTTTGAACTGCGCAGGTGTATCAGCCTAACCTCGTTGGACGCTATCTGAAGACCTGAACAAACCATAGCTGCAAGGGTCTGGAGTGGAAGCGCTCGTGTCGCTCATCTGGCATTGGCCTTGTGATAGCAGGTAGCATAAAACGGGTGTTGCGGCTCTGGGAGATGTTCAAGCCTGCTTTCAACGCCTCGGGCTTATCGGCAACACCCCCACAAGGCCCAAAGAGAGCGTCGTGCAACATTCTGGACTGCATGACTGCTAGCCTGAGGAAGGATCAAAGACGGTAAAGACCTGCTTGGGAATCTCAACCCTGGCGTGGCTAGGGTGCCGCTAAAAGCGCTCGGACTGTGCCCCCCGAAGGACCGGTCGACGGGACCGAATGTCAGTCCCTCCCAACCTTGGGAGTTCAAACAACCTTTCATAACATTTCATCTGTCTCTAGCCACACATCAAACGCCCATGCTATGTTAATTTAGCAGTGAACGTACAGGGTGGAATGGCAGGACTCTGTCATGGTGAACATCTTAGCGTTCTAGAACTGAACGAGTGTGCCGTCTTTGCATACTGACCTGCATGCGAGGGTCTAGGTGAAGAACACTGCATATGATCAATGCAGTCATTGGTGACAAGTAAATGGCTTGCTAGGCAGAGATTGCCAAGTCAGTCTAGCACTGCCCCATGTGGTGCCATCCCATGCAGCTATCTACAGCTGTTCCCCCACAACTCAGCGCGTCCGATCCTATTCTTCTAGCTAATTCTCAATTACTTGATGAAGCCAGCCTTGCTTTTTCCTGTACGATCAACACATAGACATACAACATGTCGAAGGCAATCCATGAACTGCTCAACAATGAGAACGTGGCCGCAAGCCACAGTCTTGCAGGCATCCAGGGCGACTTCCCCATGGATGAGGCTGTGCTCGAAGGTAGATTGGTACTTAACGTTGGAAATCTTGTACTAAATGGTTCCGATAGCAATGCCCGAAGGGACGAAAGTAATCTCTGCAGAAGCATATGGATACTCTGCTTGGACAATCACGGGACGAGTCTCTGCAGTGTTGCCAGATGGGACACCAAAGCGTTATTTTTTAAAGGTTTGAAAACCTAGATGATCATCCGTCTCGCCTTCGATGCTCTAGTCCCAACATTCCCTCTATCGTCATTCAGGCTTGCTAAGACTCGGCAAATGAACAGTGCGCGAGTGAAGACCACGGAAAAACGATGATGTTTGGAGAGTTCACTTCAGTGACAAAGATCCATACTCTCATTCCTGACTTAGTACCAGCGCCACATGGGTGGGGAAAATACCAAAATGGCTCTCCAGACACGTACTTTTTCCTGTCCGATTTCCTCGACATGGACACGTCGGCGCCTGAACCGGCACAATTCACTGCGCGGGTCGCGGAGCTGCATCGAAAAAGCAAATCGCCAAACGGCATGTTTGGTTTCGAGGTCACGACTTGCGATGGCAAACTACCGCACACTGTAGCTTGGGAAAAGAGCTGGGCGACTTTCTTCGGCAAGCTTCTTCGTGGCGTTCTGAAGCTTGACACAGAGGTGAATGGGGTTTGGCCTGAGCTAGAAGCTGCAGCTGATCAGGTCATCACCGGTGTTATTCCACGGTTGTTGGGCATCTTGCAGGCTGGTGGCCGCGAACTGAAGCCTAGCTTGATCCATGGCGACTGCTGGGAAGGTCGGTGCCCGAAGCCCTCTCACGAATTGACTGAAATTGACCTCGCTCTTTTAGGTAATGTCGGAACCCTGCTTGAGACGGGCGACGTGATCCTTTATGATGCTGGGTCTTATTATGCCCATAACGAGATGGAGCTGGGTATCTGGAGATGTCAGTGGGGTCAATTCTTTCGAGCACAGGTGTACTCACGAAGTTACATGAGAAATTACGAAGCAGCGGAGCCGAAACAGGAATGGGATGATCGCAATCGACTGTATAGCTTGAAGTACAACCTCAACTACTCGGGTGGACACCCTGGCAACATTACCCGACAAACGTCAGTATTCCATTCAAAACTGATCAAAAATTTAGACGTCGCTGACATGGCGCTGAACAGTGCCTACAACGATATGTGCTATCTTTGCGAGAAGTATGCGCCTTTGGAAGGCCTTGGCAAGTATGACAGTGAGAAAGACCCTTCGGTAACGGGGGCTCGCATTACGGTTCATACTTGATTGGCATAAAAACCATTCTAGATGTAAGAGTTTCGAGCCATCAACCGAGTTTGAAGATATACACCGACTTTCTATTTGTAAAAAGGACAATGATCAAGGAATGACGTGGCAACTGACATTGGGAAAAATAAGCCTACGTCGTTTATAACGCAAATGCCAATGGCATGTGTGCTAACAACTTTGCGATCTGGTAAGGAGTGGCAATAGTCCGTACTTTGTCAAGAACTTGAGTAGATCTGGCGTCGTTCGCGACCGGAGGCTCACATTATGGAAGAAGAACGCGATCGCTGTTTGTCTTTGAGGAAAGCGAGGAACAATTGTTCGGATAATGAATCCTGTATCTTTGCCATTTCGTACGGAATCGAAAGTTTATGGATAAGATGTCAAGTTTTAAAGTGTTGGGAAATGGCTACCGTAGCTAAGCCGGCCACCGTAGAACCAGAACTGGTTGATCCCGCCACCAGCGCAAGCAGAGATACTCAAACTTCGGCCTTCTTAAGACCCCTCTTAATAACGGTAAGCGAGTAAAATAAGTAAATAGATTCTAGGTGATATTTGTTACGAGTAATAAGCTCGATTATCTAAGCCTTAGGATAAAAGCTACGTTATTACCTTCTAAGGGCGATTTCCATAATTGATACGTTACGAGTAGCCACCTCCATGACAAAATAATTCGCAATGTGGGTGAGATGGTGGTTTAACAACGATTAGAGATACGCTTCAACGTTTAGCCATAAAGTTTTAGTTCTAGCTGAGGCGAGTAATTTTATGCCAAAAGTTTTACAATTGAACCTCTCGTTGTTACGCTATATACACTCGCAACAGCGGTTGCTAGCCATAGCCGCATGACAAGTTGCGCAAGCTGGATGGACAATCAGTTGGGGCCTACCATTTGCGGTCAAGAAAACATCCTATATGCGAGTAGAGTCAATTGCGAACCGAATGTTGGACACAATTTTTGGCAAACAGCCAGGATCCAATATCATTCGTTCATATAGAACCATACCTTTGGATTCTTTACGATCATAATCTCGCTTTCTCCAACCTCCGCCACCCCACCTCCTCCGCCACTATCTCCGCACACCTTTCCCCAATAGCAAGCACGGTCAGCATAGGATTCGCAGTCGTCATCTCCGGAAAGACGCCCGCATCCGCAATCCTCAAACCCTTCAAGCCCCTCAATCTCAGCTTACTATCTACAACGGCCATGTCATCCTTGTCCAGATCGCCCATCTTTGTCGTGCCAGCGGGATGATAGACGGTATGCGCCGCCTTCCTGCCGTAGGCAGATAGATCCTCATTAGAAGTGATTGATGGTCCAGGCGCGACTTCGCGCTTGAGCCACGACTTGAAAGGCTCTTGCTTGGCCACTTCTCTCGCTGCCTTGAAGCCTGCGACAATGGTGGCGGCGTCGTAGCCTTCCGGATCGGTGAAATATTTGAAATCGAGCGCAGGCTTCACATTCGGATCCTTGGAAGTCAGGTACAGTTGGCCCCTGGATCTCGGCCGCGGGATATTAGGTGTCATACAGAAGGCGTCGATGGGGGTGTCATAGCCTAGACGGGCGGTATTGAGGCAGAAAGGTATTTGATAGCAGTGCATCATCATATCCACTGGTTCGTCGGGCAAATTCTGGATTCGTGAGGAGCGAAGGAAGATACCGGCGTCCGAATCCATGGTTGTCTGGTTTGCTGGAACGGGTTTGTTGAGTTCCCACATTATGATGGATTCGGGGTGGTCGATCAGATTGTGACCGATGCCGGGGATATCTTTGACTAGTGGAATTGAGAGGGATGAGAGTTGAGAGCTGGGCCCGATACCTGAATGGAGGAGTAGGCGGGGCGTGTCGACAGCACCTGCGCACAGAATGGTTTCTTTCCTTGCGTGTAGTGTGAGATCGCTGCCATTCTGGAGGGAAACGTTGACACCTGTGACCACCGAGTCCTCGACATTGACGCGGCTAACCCAAGCATTTGTGAGGATGGTGAGGTTGGGTCGCTTTTCTTCACCGCGAAGGATAGGATGAATGTAGGCTACACTTGCACTGCTGCGCCGGCCGTCATCTGGATTGTAGGCTACGGAGAAGAAACCCACTCCTTCTTCCAGATTGCCTTTAGCCTTAATCTCCTGATTGAAGTCATGGATGACTGGGATATCCAAAGCCGTAGAGCATGACTCGATCCAATCTTTACAGAGCTGATTCCTATGCCGTGAATGTACCGGTTGCACCGTATTCCGTAGATTATCAAGAACGCGCATGAAAGTCTCAAATGACCAACCTTGACAACCCTTTGACTCCCATACTTTACAATCATACTCGAAAGGTCTGAAGGAGATGAGAGTGTTATGAGAGGAGCAGCCACCTAGGACTTTTGCTCTAGAGTGTCGAATGTGGGAGTTGCCATTTGGTTGATCGGTAGTCCCGTAATCATAATCGAGTTCGCCACCCAGCAGATTGAGCCAGTCTTTTAAGTTCAGTACTTTGTCGTTCATGAAGTCGCTGGGTCCAGCCTCGATGAGTAGTATGTTCTTATGGGGTAGATATTCGACCAGCCTGCTGGCGATCACGCACCCTGCTGTCCCACCTCCAATTATTAGGTAGTCAAAGGCATTGGCCTCAGAGGGCGAAAGCTGTGTGGTAGTCATCTTCACGGAAGGATGAAGAGGAAGCCTAGAAATATGTCGCTTAACTGTTCTTACTATGACGGAAGTCCAGATAGTGGGTGTTGCAAAAGAAGAGCCCAGAAAACGTTCAAAAAGCCTCTAATAACAGATTTATTTTGGTGCTCTGTATGACACAACAGGAACATCTAATAGTAGATCGTGATACAAATCAGAAAACCACCGATAGATCTACGCTAGAAATTCTGTGTTACTTAGACATACACAAGGAAATCAGAGAGCGTGATAGGAATGAAAGAAAATTCGACGCTTTTTAAAGTGGCGGTAAAGAAAGGATGTTGGGGCTAAGCCAAAAGAGGGTAAATAAATCGTGGGCCCTAACCGTGTGGGCACCTCGCTAACTCGCGAGGTGCCCGCACGGTTATCTCCAGGGCTTTCTTGACAATTTTCCAATTTAGCAGGCTGGTGAGGCGAAGATTCTGTGGCGTCCGGGATATAGTGCCGTGCAAGAATCCGTCTGCCTACAAGACCGAGGCTACCCGCTTGATGTTGAGAGAGGAAAAAGATCCATTGCTGATTGCTAACCACAGACCAATTAGCCATGACTTCTTCGTTCCACCCACCTCGTCACTGCTACTACGATGGCAAACCTAAGACAGCGTCAGGCTCTGTCTTTCGCTCCATCAACCCTTCTACCGCTCTCCCACTAGCAGACATCCATACCGCCTCTCACGCTGACATAGATGCCGCTGTTCAATCCGCCCAACAAGCGTTCCGTAAGTGGTCCACAACGCCTCCCATTGAGCGATCCCGCATACTCTTGAAAGCAGTTCACCTTCTGCGCGAACGCAATGATGAAATAGCAGAAGTTGAAACACAAGACACTGGCAAGCCATTTTCAGAGACAAGCACTGTTGACATTGTGACTGGCGCGGACGTTCTGGAGTTCTTCGCCAATCTAGTAGGAGGCGGGGGGCTGAACGGCCAGACTGCACAGCTGAGGGAAGACGCATGGGTGTATACCAAGAAAGAGGCGTTGGGCGTTTGTGCGGGCATAGGGGCGTGGAATTATCCGATACAAATGTACGCTACACATACCGCAGACTACGAACACAAAGCTGAGAATTCCGATCTGCAGAGCATTATGGAAGTCTGCACCCTGTCTTGCTGCGGGCAATACAATGGTGTACAAGCCAAGCGAAGTCACACCTTTACATGGCCAGACACTGGCTGAAATATACTCTGAGGCTGGGGTACCACCAGGTGTCTTTAATGTCGTGAACGGAGGTGGTGATGTTGGAGCATATCTGACTTCTCACGATGGCATCGCGAAGGTCTCATTTACAGGGCAAGTCTCGACAGGCAAGAAAGTGGCCAGCAGCGCAGCAGGAAGGATGAAATATACTACAATGGAATTAGGAGGAAAGAGCCCTGTGATCATCCTACCAGATGCGGGCATTGACCAAGCCGTTGATGGAGCAATGATGGCGAACTTCTTCAGCACTGGGCAGGTCTGCACGAACGGTACGAGAGTGTTCGTCCCAAAAGATATGAAGCAAGCTTTTGAGAAAGCGCTGCTAGAAAAGATGAAACACATTCGGCCTGGACGTTTGATGGATATGAGTACCAATTTTGGCCCACTGGTATCTGAAATTCATTACAAAAAGGTTTTCGATTACATCAAACATGGAGTGGAGGCTGATAAAGCGACATTGCTTTGTGGGGGACCAGAGAAGCCAGCGGCTATTGAGGGCATGGAAGATGGCTTCTGGGTGAAGCCGACCGTCTTTACGGACTGCACCGACTCGATGAAAATCGTTAAGGAAGAGATCTTCGGCCCTGTGATGACTATCTTGACATACGAATCCGTCGACGAAGCCGTCGGAAGAGCAAATGCTACAAATCTGGGTCTTGCTGCTGGAGTCTTCACCAAGGATTTGAACGTGGCCCACAAGGTTATTGCTAAGCTGGAGGCAGGTATCACTTGGGTCAATACATGGGGTGAAAGTCCTGCAGAAATGAGTGTGGGTGGATGGAAGCAGAGTGGTCTCGGGGTAGAAAATGGTAAGAAGGGGCTGGAAGCATGGGTAAGGAGCAAGAGCACGCTGGTTGATATGAGTGGAACCGTGCCTACTGTTTTCTCCAAGCTGTAGACCACCACAACGATCAATCTATTGATATACTCGAGTCTAAGCTCTTCAGTGTCCGATCTGACGCTATGCTGACGCTATTGTAACGCTATGCTGACGCTAATGTGGGCTTCGAGAACGGCCAAGCCTTCTAGATTCCGCAGCGTTATATCTCAACGGTGCATTGCAACGCTGCGAGTGGCCCTCAACCCTGAAGACCCCACCTTGGGGCTCATGGATCATGGATGCGGGCTTTCCGTTGACCCTTTTCCTACCTAAAGTAGTGCTTACCTCTGTGGATCGCTGATAAACATGGCCAATCGGGCATAATTTCTCAAAGCTACGTGCATGCAGCACGCAGCTCCTCATACGACCAGCTGTGGTCTACTTCGGGGGGTGCTTTCCTGTACCCTGGCTGAGTACCCCCTTCAACGATATAGCAGTTCGTGTAAACCGCCCTCGAAATTGCGCTGTCATGATATACAGGTGCCTCGACTGCTCCAGCGCATCTTCGATTAGTCAGGTTGCCCTGTACTGATGTGAGGATACGAGAGGAGACGTATCCAACATGGAATCCGATAAGCAAGATCCCACCGCCCACGGCGTCACAACTTCAGCTTCTCCAGCAGCCACCGATTCATCCATCCACGAAGGCAACCATCAAGTCGAGCTCCCAACCGGATGGAAATTCCGAACCCGCCGCATCGGCCCCATCACAATCCCCTGCTATGCCTCGCCCCAAATCCAACTCGTCCTTGTGGCATTCGTCTGCTTCCTTTGCCCCGGCATGTTCAACGCAGTCAACGGACTTGGCGGTGCTGGGCAATTCAACTCAACGACAGCTGATAACTCGAATGTTGCTGTCTACGCTACTTTCAGTGTTGTTGGCTTCTTCGCGGGCAGTATTGCGAATAGGCTCGGTATCAAATTAACATTGAGCTTGGGTGGGCTGGGGTATTGTCTCTACATCTCTAGCTACTTAAGCTACAACCACGACAAGAATAGTGGGTTTGTGATTTTTTCTGGGTCGGTGCTTGGTGTTTGTGCGGGGATGCTGTGGGCCGCACAGGGAGCCATCATGATGAGTTATCCTTACGAGAGAAACAAGGGAAAGTACATCTCGTGGTTCTGGATGATTTTCAACCTAGGAGGTGTGATCGGTAGCTTGTAAATATCTCTATTCAGGCATATGGGATGTCAGCTAAACTTGATCAGGATTCCACTAGGCCAGAACATCCACTCCAAATCAGATACCGTGACAGATGGCACATACATCGGCTTCATGATCCTCACCTTCTTTGGCGCTTGCCTGGCCTGGACGCTTGTAGATGCTCGAAGCGTTGTCCGAGATGATGGCTCTCATGTCATCCTGATGAAACACCCGACATGGCGAAGCGAGCTTCGTGGCCTCTTGGAGGTCTTAAGAGACGACGTGTGGATCGTCTTGCTCTTCCCAATGTTCCTCGCCAGCAACTGGTTTTATACTTACCAGTTCAACGGTTTCAACTTTGCGAAATTCAATATCAGGACGAGAGCACTGAACAACGTGCTCTACTGGTCGAGTCAGATCATTGGCGCATACGTCTTTGGATATGCATTAGATATCAAGAGCGTGAGACGGTCAATGCGGGCGAAGCTCGGCTGGGGTGTACTTTTCATTCTCACAATGTTGATCTGGGGTGGTGGGTATGCGTGGCAGAGGGGGTACACAAGGGCAGAAACGAGCGCGAAGACCTACGTCAAGGACGATTGGACAACACATGGATATGTGGGGCCAATGTTTCTCTACATGTTCTACGGCTTCTACGATGGTATGTCTTACCTCGATTATCCCCAGAAATGCCGAACACTGACGCTCTGATCGAAGCTGCGTGGCAGACATGCATCTACTGGTTTATGGGAGCCCTGACTAACAACGGCCGCAGACTCGCCAACTTCGCTGGCTTCTACAAAGGCATACAGTCCGCTGGCGCGGCCATCATTTACCGCATCGATGCTCTGGGAGCACCATACATGAACGAGTTTGCTTCGTCTTGGGGGCTGTTGGCAGGGTCCCTGCTAATTGCATCGCCGCTGATTTTCATGAAGATTCCCGACACGGTGCCGATTGATGCAGATTTGGTTTTCACGGATGAGACTTACGAAGATGTGAGGCCTGTGATCTTGGAATCGGCGCCAGAGGTGCAGCATGAGAAGGCATGATGAGGAGGGAACTAGGGGAGACATTGAATTGAGACCATCAAAGCTAGTCAGGACTTCTTCGGATGCTCCTACAGTATTACCCATGAACGATACTATCGATGAGCTTTATGCAACAATTTTCGTGGGTACATAGCCTTGGCGAGATATCATGCATGGTAGATAAGCCGAGGTCCCGTGAAAAGTATCGTCCCCGCAGAGATTTTCTGCATTGCTTACTTGTCCATATCATTTCGAAGACTTTGCATTAGAAGGGTTCACCCCCCAACCGCGCTCACCCCCAACCGTTCTTCCCGTAGGGCTGAAGCCTGGAAGACCCTTCGGCCCCTAAAGAATGCCCTAGGAATTGGTCCTCCGGGCAGCAATTCGGGAAGTTCCGGGGATCGTGCTTATCGCCTAAGTGGTCAGCTCTAGGGGGCTCTTTAGGCGGCTTTTAGGAGTCAGCCCTACGGGAAGAACGGTTGGGGGGTGAGCGCGGTTGGGGAGTGAACCCTTCTAAGCAAGGACGATCTTTTCCAACGCCTCTCATTGTGGCTTGAGCGTTCCGGTCCCGTTCGGGCCACTACTACCCTAAATCCGATGTCACGTTCGCTCGCGAGCATGCCTAATGCACAAGTAATTTCCTTCCTGTTAACCCATCCGCTATATAGACGGTTGCAGATCCAAGGAGCCGAGACCGGTCTTGGACTCAAATTTGCACTCGCATTGAACGACGTTCCCATGCCGTGGAGTAACAGCCCTCGTTTCAAATGATACAACGCAGGAGTGACTCCGGTATGGAGGTTGCAGCAGGGATATTCCCTTAAGATATCGCTGTATATGCATCGATTTCTCGATAGCAATACTTTCCCAGGCAAGCTTTCGCCATGGTCATTGATACAATGGTATGACCCTTTAGAACCTCGACTTCTCCAGCTCTGCAGCGAAGAAAATCACATAATCAAGTGCTCTGCTGATGCTACTCTTAGGGACACAGGACCAGACTTGATGGACATGAGGCCCAACCCAGCGCCACTACCATCTCACTCCAACGCTGAAGGCTGCCGCATTCCCTGACGACCCACCGGATGGAAGCTCTACTAGAAGAGGTTCAAGCCCTCTCCGACCAAGCTCTAGATCCCGGCTCCTTTCTAGCCATATCAGAACGCCTACAAGAAGAGCTGCAACAACACCTAGCACTGAAACAATCCCAGTGTATGCTCCCCTCGTTCAATTACAGCCTGCCTACAGGACAAGAGCAGGGAGAATATTTGGCTTTGGAAGTTGGGGGCTCAAACCTACGGATGGCATTAGTCGAGCTCAATGGCAGACGTATGTTTGGACCTTCTGCGAGGGGCAAGCCCACCCATATCGAACGTTGCCGTACCTTCGTCATCGACAATGCTGTACGCCAGCTCCAGAATTACGAATTCTTTGACTGGATGGCCGCCAAGATTGGGGAATTCCTCCCTGGGCCATTTTATGCGAACAGGGCTTTGCGAATGGGGGTTGCTTGGTCCTTTCCTCTTGAGTCAGTCCATGCCAACTTTTCAGCGCCCAAGGTGCTGATGTTGTGTAGGCAGACATCCATAAGAAGCGGCAACGTCCTAGGAATGGGCAAGGGTTTCTGGTGCTCCGATGTGGTGAAGGGCCACGACCTCGGGGACATTATCACTCAGGCGTGTCAACGTGCGGTTCGATAGTATTTGACCAATAATTTGTTCAAAAGCTAACCATGGTCTAGTATTCTAATCCTGACCTCAACTATGCCCTCGATATCCGATTGGATGCCATAGTCAACGACTCTTCTTCGGCACTTCTCGCTCGCGCCTACATTGACCCTACCACCCGCATATCCGTGATTCTTGGAACTGGCGTGAACGCTGCTATACACCTTCCAATCGTTTCCTTAGACCCTTCCAAATTTGGTCCGCGGACAATACCACCAGACACCGATACAGCCTTTGTCCTTACAAATACGGAACTAAGCATGTATGGTAAAAATATAGTACCTATGACTCGCTGGGATGAGCAACTCAATAATAATCATATGCACCCCAACTATCAGCCTTTCGAATATCTCATCGCTGGTGCATATTTGGGCGAGATTGTGCGCCTGATAATCCAAGAAGCAACGGCGAGGGTGGGCCTTTTCAGCGGGTCAGTAGTTCCTCAATCGAAATGGAATACCCCAAATTTACAGTAAATTTGGCTTGTCTGCCATACATCGTCATGAGACTTGAGATTTGGTCAAATTGTTTTGATTGTGAGAACGGGATGCTGACTTTGAGATCGAAAAAATAGAGCTCTACCTCCGTCACTGGCATTTCAATATGCTCTAGATACCCAAACGCTAGCATCTATCGAATCCGAGCCTGATCTGGAAAATACTCGAAGATTTCTCCAGCAAAAATTCCTGTTAATCCAGGAACTAACTTTGGCCGATGCCTGTTTCATCAGCGAAATCGTTCGCTTAGTGGTAACACGCTCTACAGCCTACTTTGCTGTAGCCGTCCATGCGCTAGCGACATTGTTAGAGGACTCGATGGCCAAGTCGGGCCTTCAAGACGATAACCTTGACCATATCAGCATCGGATGTGACGGGAGTGTGATCAATAAGTACCCGAACTACATGGCTAGGGCGCAGGGGTCGTTGAATGCAATGACGTTCGTGACTGAAGGGAGACGGGTTATACTTGAGAAGACCGAAGACAGTGCTGTCCTCGGCGCCGCGGTAGCTGCGGCCCTCGCTGCTGGTGGGATTGCCTGAAATCCTTACCCTAATGCTTGCATAGTTTGGCGAGCATAGAAGTCTGGCGCTCTAGCCACATAAAGTCTTTCAGAAAGATCAGACGATTTCTCGAGGCCAATGACGAGCTTTGGTATGAAGTTCCATTACTGGCTTCCTTGGCTAGTTCTATACGTTCGCTCTCACCCAGTCTCGAGTTGATCACCCTTGTCAATATGTGCTCTCTCGCCCACTCTTTCACCTTGCTGAAATCTCTACAAATGTGCTTATTCGCCGTCTTCTGTTTCAGACTGCCGTCTGCCGTGCCAATGCCATAGCACGGGACTGATGTCTGCCGAGGACATCAGAGATTGGCGGATCATGTCACAAACGTCAGCAAGAAGGAGAGATTCCGATATTTTACTATATGTCACGAGAGGCTAGGTTGGGAGGTAATTTACATAATGCACGTATCGCTCCGCCTTCTGCGCTGCTTTCATTCGAGAGGAAGGGAAGGAGATAGAAGGAGCAATTGAAGCTGCATAACTCCTCCCTCTTTCCGTGCCATCAGCAGATGTTCCTGTTGCTGTTAGACTCCATTGCTCAGCGTCTTCAAGACATAGGCACGTCTTTCTTAGTACGGGCCAGACTATCCCACGCAGCACTATGGGCAATGTCAAAGCATCGGAAAATAACAAAACGATAAAACAAGCCTCCAGATTAGTATATGGCTCTGAATTTGAGCTACGTGTGGCACGGTCGATGTTGTTTTGTCGTGTCCGCCACACCAGCCCAATCGAACGTTTGATGCTGTAGCAACCTTCTCTGAGAGGCGCTGTAACAGCTATCTTCAACGCGCCGTCGCCAAGCTTTGCCATTTTGAGGGTGGGTTGCGCAGCCAGTCCTCGATAAGAGGTGCTTAGCTCGGCCGAGGAAAATTTGGATGAACATTTCAGACTCTCGATGGTCTGAAAGTTTGGAGAAAAAGATTGACAAACACCAACGCTTGAGAGATTTTATCAGAAGCACAGCTTGCAGGCTTGGGGTCAACATAAGTGGCAGCCTTAGATACTAAATCCATCGACTCATGGGCAAGTTAATCTCGAATTAGGCAGAAATTTGGGCCTCAAGTTCATTCTGAACCCAAAGACGGGGTTTATAGCGACTCATCTTGAGCGGAGATAGCGATTTCCTTTGCTCCTGGGGAGATTTGATGCTACTCGTTTCAAGGTCTATAGCCCCGGCAACTGCCACTTTTCTTAGTTTGATACCAAGCCTACCTTACCTGATGTCCTTTAGAGGATTTCTTTCTGCTCTATCTCGGATGATCGATAGAGTAAGGGAACCTCATTTCCCTAAATATGGTCGAAGCCAGTGCTAACACCGAAGATGTGTATACGCCCTTTGAACGTTGTTCCGTTTTGAGGAAAAGAACCAAAATTTGAAAATCTCGGCCGGGATATCGACGCTAGATCCTATTAGGTAAGGAGTCAGTGAGCTAAGCCCTTAGAAGTTAGTGCAATCTCCAGAGTCCGTTGCAATCGTACGGAGTAGACTCGTCAGAACCTTTGCCTGCATCGACAGCAATGGCTCCTGAGAGCCGTCTCAGTGCTATAGCTAGCCGAAGGTCTTTGACCCCTTTGCTTACAGCACCTCGTACAAGCTTCGTTTGCCTCCAATGTCGACTCTCCGCCTCAGCAGCAACTCGCAAACAATTTTTATCCGCCAAGCCCCTTGTTCCTTCTCGTGAATACGCCAGCTTCACCGATAGATTGCGAAAGAAGATCTGGGGCACTGATACACCTCCAGGACAAGAGAACCCGTATGGTGACTCGAGTGTGATCGATCAACTAAAGAGGGTTAAGGACCTTGAAGATGAGAGGAAAGGCACGCGTGCTCAGGTCGCGCCCACGAGTGAAGAGCGCAAAGAGCTTGAGGATGATGGAGAAGCACCGGACTATGTGCCTCAGGCTACATGGGACGGAATGGAGAGGGTGGGCTACGAAAGCTGGGGAAGGGAGGCATGGGACAAAGCACATCCTTTTGAAGGGTTTGTACAATTCGAATATACGAATAATCATCTTGCTGATTAGTCGTGTTAGCTATATGAATTCTGATATGGCGGAGCGTCATGAGGTAACAGCAAGCATACATCGAGCACTGGTCGAGGTCTACACGCTGAAGCAGGAGGGACTACCTCTCACTATGGATTATCATGCCTACGACCTCTATAACGACTATCCTTGGCGGCTCGCCGAAGACGCAACATTTGAATTGGATGGCCAAGGAGGAATGAGAGCTGTATTTAGGAGCGAAGGGTTGCGCCAGGACATCCTCGAAAGCGTCAGGCCGAGGGAAGATACGGCCGGGGACGTTGTTCAGCGGGAAGAGCAAACAGAAGAGTATATGGAGGGGGTGGAGCCAAATATCGGAGAGGCAGACTCTATGCCCGATCAGGAAAGCACACCTCCCACCATCGAGCCCGACAGTCTAAAGTCGGAAGATTCTGAAGACGAGGAGTTTTCAAGGTCTGATCGCCAACGCGCTATGGGAGGTGAAGACCAGATAAGTCCTGCCGATGATAGCTGGCAGGATGTTGCTCTCGAAGATCCCCTGATCAAATTTGCGGTGAGTTGCGGTACTCGCTCTCAACCCCATTGACTGACATATTTATAGGTTATCAAGCGAGTCATGCAATTGACAGGCATGCGCGTTCCAGACCCCGATGTCCAGAGCATTACGAATACAAAAGCCCTGCTCGGCCATCTCGTACGGAAGCCCAAGGCCAAGAAGTTAGCAGAAAGCCTCTTCGCAAATGAAGTGTCGGAACTTCCGAACGTTCAGATCGTTGATCGCAGATATACTCCCGTCGACAAGGAGAAGGAGGTCGGACGATGGAAGGTGATAGAGAGGGAATTGACAGCGCGAGGTCTACCAATCACTGGGAACGGTGCTGGTCCAAAAGGTGCGATGGTGATATAATATGGAGGGGGTTGCTACGATCAACACAAAGAAGCTCGAAGGAGGAGGCTTGTCAGTACCTAGCATGTGCATCAGGGGTAGTTCGCACAGCGGCCGAGTTCAGTTGTCGATTCGTTTCGGAGTGACGTGACAGCTTACTGTTCGGCCGAATGTGGCTCGGATATGCGCTATTTTAAAGGAGTCTTAGCGCTTCATGTGGTGGGCGCAGCGCAGAATCAATCAACCCAAAACGCACGAAAACGGTACTGCTAGCCTGCAATATCCTAGCTTACTACATATTACGATAATTCGAAACGACAACGCACAGCTACTCCCGAAGCCATTGATTGCGTGGCTAACACATTAGTCCTGACATGCAATCCTCCCACTACTTACCTCAATGTGTAACAATCAATGAGGGGCTTTTCAATCCCAACTCGTAATCCGGGTAGGCGCAGTTAGGCAGACTGGGCCACTGCTTGTACTTCTTCACCTCCATGTTGCACAACCCAAATGAATAAATATCATTCATACTAGACTTCACTTTACTCGTTCAAGGATCCTCTATGTTAAACCTCCGTTACTCATTCTCATCTCTCTCTTTCGCTCATCTCTCATCTCACATACATCCCCAACATGAATCGCCTTATTCTCTTGCTCGCGTTGTGTTCGGTTGCACACTCACTCATCATACAACAGTATGTGGAGCAACATGTGGAGGAAAGCATCGAAGACACATCAACAGCATGCTCGCATGAGCCAGACACCGACAATGCAGTGACAGCCTGGCCAGCCAGCTCTTGGTACGTTCGAGAAGCTCTCTACACCTATTTTACCTTTCCTCGCAAGCAGCGCATCCAACTAACAGTCTTTTCCAGCACCTCCGACGATCCCTTATTCTTCACTCACCCCTACCCTCACCGCCTATCTTGCCCTCCGACAAAGCTCAACACAAAATGCTTCCCCATCTGGGAAGAATCGAGCGACTCCTCCGCCGCACATTGGGAGGAACTCAACGGCCCGCTCCACCACTCCTATCAACAACGAGAAGCCTTACCCGAACTTCGTCACCGCAGGCGTTATATCTCTGACGACCCTTCCGCTCCCGCTACATCAACAGGCTATCAAGCCCGATCAGTCAATCTGAAGTGGCCGGATAGGATGATGCATGCTATCTTCTACCTCGACGCTGGATGTCAGGATCTCGATGACACACGAGCAGAGAATGTCTGGCATGTGAAAAGGGAGGGGACAAGAAGTGAACAATGCTTTGGGCTGGGAGAGGGCCAGTGGGCTAGCGTGGAGTTCATGAGGCAGGATGAGTGGGAAATCTTCGATAGGAGACGGAAGGGTATGGATGATGGAGTTGGCGGGTGGGGTTGGAGAGGATTGCTTTAAAGTCTTGACGGGCACTTGCTCGTGAACATGCGTGCTCCCTGTGGATCGAGCGATGGCGTTTGGGCGTCCAAAAGACAAAGGTTACACCTCGGTCTCTCAAATCATGCATGCAAACAATGATCCTATGCGTCATAACAATGCAGCTCGCGATACTTTAAAGTTTGTGCTTGTGCGATCTTGCCCACTACAGTGGCCACCAGTGAGGCTGAGCAATGCTGACAAAACCAGCAAACGAGTCTCGAAGTCAAGACAAGCCTTTTAGAAAACTGTCAGCTGCGGGACAATGTCTTGGACGGAGCATTCGTGCCAAGGATGCCAACATTTATGTTTGTCTCAGCCAAGGAGCTAAGGATGAACAGTTGCAACGCTCAGCTTTCTATATTGTCTAAGCCTCAATATCGCTCTGAACGATGCCATCGTCTCCGTCGTCGTCCCTTTTGTTATGAAGTTGGCTCCGGCGCAGTACGTTGGTAAAACCGAGAAAGTCCAACTCCCTTCTATAATAGAGCGATACTAGATTTTCCCGAAACTTCTGCAGTCTCATGGCCACTTGAGAAGATGTTTGCTATCTGGCTACTTGGGCGAGTACGTAGGGAGCGAGTAGTAAAGTAGATTGGTGAAGCTATCGGAAACTGATAGAATTGTGACTTATAATAATGATAGTGATGAGCAGGGCTTTGGCGTGTTTGGGTAATGAAACCTCCCACAAAGTCGATTGGATGCGAGGTCAATTGTCACACAGGGATCTTATGTCTCCTTTCACTGACCTTCGATAGCAACTTGAAACACGCAGAAAAGAGAATTTTCGAGCTAACCGCCTTGGTAACCATATCTTTAGCGTCTTGGCATGTTCGAGAGGGCGACGCACGCTTCATTACCATGCTCTCGCCGGGTGACCTTTAGCGTCATTGCAACATCTAGTTTCCTGATAATATACTTTAGAGTCTTTGGTAACTCCCTGAACATGTCAGAAAAGCTAGCTCTGAAGAAGCCCAGTCATATCAGTGGCGGCTGTCTGTGTGGTGCTGTCCGCTATCAAATGGTCTTCCCCAAAGAATCCGACTGGCCTCCAGGCGTATGTCTGCTTTTCATCATCTCAAGAGCCTGCGGAAGATTCCACTTTTGTGATTACCATCATACTACAGTCTAGACCACTGGATTCGTCGTTGATTTAGGCTTTCACTGTAAAACCGAAAAGAGCATGCTAAGGTTCATCTCAGAGACATACATGCCAATGCACCCAATGCCGCAAATGGTGCGGTGCTCTGGTTGCACCCTGGCTCGACGTCCAAGGTATCGTTCCCATTGAATTCCAAGGGAATCATCCCGACTAATGCTGACAGCAACTCAACTGCAATGGTCTAGCCAGTCGCACAAAGCCACCTCCGACCCTACAGAGCTGGAAGACTACACAGAGTTCTCCGCCTCCAAAGGCTGCTATCGTGGGTTCTGCAAAGTATGCGGGTCTACCCTTTTGTGGCGAAGCGAAGAGACGAAAGGAGAGGTGGAGTTGATGCTTGGGAGTGTGGACGAGGAGTATCTATTCAAGGGGGAGGGTGGTCAGGAGATTGGCAAGGTGCTAAGTCGAGCAGTAAATGGGCATTTTTGGTGTGCGAATGCTTTGAAGGGCGTTACGGATGTGGTGGGAGATGGAAAGTTGTTTGAGGGCAGTAGTGATAGCAAGGTAGTGACAGACTGATCATTTTCTGTAGGTTTGCTACGGAATCGATTTCTCTGGTAGTCAGACGCCAGACGCACCATGTAAATTCCAATTCAGTGCTTTCGTGTGCTTCGCTAATATTTAATAATTGAAGCAAAGTAGTCTGAGATCATTCCTCAAGGACCAAACACTGTGCTCCCATGTCCCTCCTTGACATTTTTTGGGTAGTGTAGCACAAGAGACCGCAAGGTCATGGACGCATTATGCAAGAATCAGTGCCAGCGATTAGTTGCCCGTAGAGATTGAAAAGACAAGATAAATGCCAAGATAAAGGAATATTGTCCGTGATAGAGCTCTTCCTGGAATGACGAGGGGTTGGAGACCAGTGGATGGTTTTCGTTATGAGGTCAGCATTGGCAAAGACGCTGAAATTCAGAATCAGTGATCCAGCAAAGGACGAAAAACGAATACCCTGGTAACCACTAGGAAGCTTCGACCAGACTGCGCAATGGGGAATAGACGAGTACATACATTAGGCTGTAGTGCTGTCTTTTGTGACATCGATGATACCACAGTTTCCCAATAGAAAATAGAATTCATGCCGTAATTGCTGTATTAGCCAAGTATAGTATTGATCTTTCATGTGATTGAATACTCGAGATAGAACAGTGATGCCATGATTTTTGCGCCTATCGATCGTGTCCGAAACAATATGTGCCTCCCCCCAAGGCCGAAGTACCCACCATTGACCTAATCTCGAGTTCAGATTCACCTTCTTCAAAACCATGAGCCCTCTTGACCAATCTATCTCAATCAAGTCTATCAGGAAAAGCCTTCGCGACGCCAAATATATGGGCAACATGTATGTTACCGTGGAAGCTGAGGAGTACACGTCAGATCACGTCACCCGAGATCGATGGTTTTGAGGCTCTGTAATTTATCCCAGCTCTGAATCAATGCATACTCATTGTTCTTGATACGGTCGAAGCGTTGACAGGTCCTAGCCATCGAATGACCAGCCAAATGCCCCGTTTGTCGTGCAGGACCCGACGATCGCGAGGGGCGAGTTATTGATTATGAAGACAATCGCAGAAGGCAATGTCGGTCTCTCTACCTCAAAGGGCGAACGAGTGGATCGATAAATGGAGAACGGCTAAGGTAAGAGCAGCACTCGGTCACAGGCGTTGAATAATCAGGTTCTCGGAGATGGATGAGCAAGCTAATGCATAGAAGCCATTGGGAGACCTCGAGGAGCTGGAACTGTTGGGATTAACAAGTAAGCTTACTCCCGAGGTTCATGCGAATCCATCTCTCTGGGATAGGAGGTATAGTTGGATTATTAATCCAACATTTGCTTGAAGTGCCTCGACGGTCTCATGATTAAAAGTCTCCAACATGTTGAACCTCGGCTCTTTTCCACAAGGAGGTGTGGCCCCTTGAGCTGAGTTGATTTCTGTCCAATTACATCAGCCACGCTATACCTGCCTTGCGAGGCGCTTCCTCCAACTGCGAACTTCCTCCGAGTCCAACATCCGCTATGGCACGGCAGCAACCCCTCATCCATGCAGAACAATGAGTCCGTCTCGTGAATATCGTTACACTAGGTATAATGGCCAAGCGGGTAATATTATAGTGTCGGAGATGGCCTCTGATTGACGCCGCAAGAATGATTGTTGCTACATCATCTTCGCATGCTGACAGTGTTGGGCACAGGGATTCTTTATAGATATATTCTAAAGGCAAAAGTCATCCTTGTCCGTTTTTTCCCTGCAACAGTGCTTTGGCTTGCTCTCTCGTCGTAATCCTTCGCTGCTTCCTAGTATTAATTACATACCTTAGACAGGGGAAATCGAAAGCGGACAGCTTGGCTTAGCAGATCCTAGAGGAAGTGGCACGAGTGAGGGCGTTCAGCAGCATCGCCCAGTCGGTCTGATTCGGTGCCCCGTTTCCCTGCGGACCCTGCACGAAGTCAGGTCAAGAAGAACCGTGTCAGGTGATACACAGGCGGGAGGGTTGGACACTCCGTCTTGAGTAAAGGCTGAAGATCGCGATCTCCGTCACGATTGTTTCTAGACACCCTATTCGACAGCTTCATTTATTCCGCCGCGGAGGGCCACACGGTTTGTAAGTATTACTGCAAGTGATCAGGGCACCATACAACAGGCGTTCAATCTTTTATACACCACCATCAGCAGCCCGTGTGTCGACTTCTTAATTTCTCTATATAAACAACCCTACTGTAAACGGTCAGCCTTGAACGGCTCTGTACATTGGACAAGGCTACAAACTCCTTCACGCCTTTGCCGCCACCCTCCACAATGGCTATCACGGATCTCCTTCCACGCTTCGTCCAAGGTTTCATCGGTGCCACCTTCCTCTTCGCCGTCTACCACATCTGCTGGGAGCTCACAGTAGGTGCATCTCGACGGGCCCTTATCAACAAGCATGGCTGCAAGCCCGTCAAAGCTAACCCAGAATACATGTCCTTCCCGAACAACATCATCGGCATAAAAGCAGTCAAGGAAAATTACTACGGCGTCAAAGCTCACAAGCTCATGGAACTTCAGCACGCAAGGTTCTTGAGGAAGGGCAACACAATGCAGACGAAAATCATGTTTACAACCATGATTCAAACAATCGAGCCTGAGAACCTCAGGACTATAATGGCACTCAATTTCGAGCACTGGTCACTAGGTGACCGGCGAAAGGATACTTTTATTCCACTTTTCGGTAATGGAATCTTCACGACTGATGGTCCCGCCTGGAAACACTCTCGTGAACTCCTTCGACCCAACTTCGCTCGGACACAGGTCGCAGATCTCGACACCTTCGAGGTCCATGTTTCTCACTTGATCAAAACCATTCCAAAGGATGGCTCGACAGTGAATCTCCAAGACCTTTTCTTCCAGCTGACTATGGATTCGGCAACCGAATTTCTTTTCGGCGAAAGCACTAATTGTCTCGGTTCAGTAGGTCTCGGGGCGAGCAGTGGACGATTCACTGAGGCGTTCAACCGTAGTCAGGAGACGATTGCGGAGAGTTTCCGTCAGGGGTTCTTGGGCCGACTGCTGCATTTCCACCGTAAAGACTTCAAGCGTGATGTTAAGTACTGCCATGAGTTCGTCGATCACTTTGTCCGCAAAGGCTTGGAGTACCGTAGATCACTAGATCTAGAAAAAGCCGATATGAAGACTAAATCGGAAGGTCGCTATGTGTTCTTACATGAGCTGGTCAAGCACACGACAGATCCGATTCAGATCAGATCAGAGCTGCTAAATATATTACTCGCTGGCCGCGACACGACGGCTAGCCTGTTGAGTGATGTCTGGTTCACGCTGTCCAGGAGACCTGATATCTGGGCGAAGCTGAAGGCTGAGGTGGACACGCTCGGGGGTGTGAAACCGACGTTTCAGCAGATCAAGGACATGAAGTACTTGAAGTGGGTGTTGAACGAATGTATGTAAACACCTGCCGAGTACCTGTCGTCTACTGATTCCATGATTGCAGCCCTTCGCGTTTACCCAATTGTACCAAGTAACACCCGCACTGCCGTTGTTGACACAGTCCTCCCCCGCGGCGGCGGTGAAGACGGCAAATCCCCTATCTTTATTCCAGCAGGTAAGAATGTCCAATGGTCTCTCTACACCATGCACCGTCGACCCGATATCTACGGCGAAGATGCAGAGGAGTTCAAGCCAGAGCGTTGGGCGACGTTGAAGCCTGGATGGGTAAGCGCTTTGAAACACATGAGATCAGATTTTCTGGCATACTGACAATGACTAGGAATACCTGCCTTTCAATGGCGGACCTCGAATCTGCCTCGGTCAAGAATTCGCGCTTGCGGAAGCGAGCTACACCACTATCCGACTGATGCAGGAGTTCAAGGATATCGCAAGTCGCGACGACAAGCCTTGGCAGGAGCGGTTGACCTTGACCTGCGCGATTCATCAGGGTACACTTGTTGGTTTAACCCCAATGTAAGATCTTGAGGATGCACTAGCGATCTGGCGAATGGGGACTTTAGAAGCTCCAGGTAAATAACGGGCTTGAAGATCACGCAAATGCACGACGACATTGAATTTAATTGGTACAGACTCCGAGGGTCAGGACGACCAATAATGCTCTTGCGTCAGTCTCAGATCAGCATCAGACCAGCTGTCCTGCGCATTTGTAAATATCAAATCATCAATGTTATTATTCTAGCATGCAGCAAACAGTGAATAGTTTCAATTCCAGGTCTGCCAGTCCTCACCCCGACCCTGCTCAGCCTGCTGCTCCGCACTCTCCCTCCTCGTTCTCCTGAGCCTACCTCTGAACCGCTCCAACCGACTCTCCCTCCCCTCCGTCTCAGCAGCACCCTCACTCCACCCGCCAACACTCCTACTCCTCCTCCTATCCACGAACCCCATCAACCCCGTTAACCTCCTCACCCTCCCACCCAGACTCCTCCTATCATCCACATTCACAACATCACCACCCTCGCTGCCCGCCTCATCCCTCGCCTCTTGCTCACTATAATTACCAAGCACATCATCAATAGCAGGGTCTAGCTCCGGATCCCAATTCCTGATAATATCGACACTCTTCGCTTTTTTGAACTGTCGCGCATTATCATCCAAGGAGTCGGCATCAGAGGGATTATCAACCCCAGCCATGAAATTCTCATCGGATTGCTCTGAGCCGTGCCCGCCGCTGTAGGAGCGAATAATATCCATTACCCGCTCCGAATGGCTACCTGTCGGATCACCTGATGAATGGAGGAGGGGCGTAGAGCCACGGTAGGATATTGGCGCTGTATAGAATCTATTCCCCGGATACGTGGGGAAGGAGTGTGAGTGTACCAGCGGCTCATGCTCGGGCGAGGAGTTGATAAGCGTAGCGCTGTAATCTTGAGAGCCTGAATCCATAGCCGTGGAATTACTATCTAGAACTGCAGAAGCGGCTTGCGTCATCGTTGGGCTGAACGTGAATACTTGCGCTTGGGGTGTTCCGGTCCGAGAGACCGTGCGGACGATTTCGCGCATCAGTCCGTCGTTTTGGCGGAGCACGTTGGTGAGGACTCTGGCTCTTTCTTGGGAGGAGTCGGAGTCGGAGACGTCGAGGTGGTGCGTCCAGGTGCTGTCTCGGTCGGCTTGATCGCGTTCCGAGTGGTGGGGTTGCATGCGTCGTGGTGAGAGGTCTCCTGTGCCTAATATGCCTAGTGCATCCGCTGGGATTGGGGAGGTGGGCACAAGAGGCAATGGTTTTGATTCATCGTCATGTGGGTATTGTGATGGTGCTGGTGTCATTTCTTGGAAAGAGGGTCGGCTTTCCATTGCTGGGTATCGTTGACGTTGAAAACCTGTGAGGCCTTCGCCCCGACTCTCACTTCTTCTCCTTTCCTGGAAAGAGGGCCTGCTTTCCACTGCACGGTACCGCTGTCTTTGAACGCCTGTGATGCTTCTACCACGACTCTTACTTCTTCTTCCACGACTGCGACTCAGACTCGTCTCTCTTTCTTTAATTTCCTGCCTCTTGAAGTCTTCCTTTGCCTTCTCCCGTACGCGCCCTCTTTCTTTTGTCTCCTCCTCCGCGGCCCACTGTCGCTCAAGTCTCGCTCTTTCTTTTCGCCCTTTCCACACAGTCCAGCTGCCAGCCGCGCTGCTAGCCATAAAAGCGATACCCCATATTACGAGAATAATCACTGCTACTTTGGCGCCACCAGGGCCTTTGGCGTGCGCAGTGGTTGCTGCCAATACGACCCCAGCGGTTAAGAGGATCACACCCAGCTGAAAGACGCCGATTAGGACCCATCTCAAGACTGGGTACTTTCTCAAAAGCCTCTTGAGCTTGTTTGGTACGGTCTGTATGTTCGATGGGGCAATCGAGGCGTGACCTCCTGTGGGCGCCGTATACGACGCTTGCGTATCTGCAACGAAGGCCGCGTAGTCATAATTGTCGTTACCGTCTTGCTCTCGGGCAGGGCGGCCGACAGAGCTGGAGCGGCGATAATTTTGATGAATGTGGTTGTCTGTGCCGAAAGGTAAGGGCTCGTCAGGGAGTGAGTCAGATGAGCGTGGCATCACGGCGACGTACAATACTGATAAAGGTAGAGCTACAACGTCAAAGTGAAACAGAAGCAGTATGGCCTGTATGGCTGAAGGTAGTCAGACACTGCGCGCGTCAAGAATATGAGTAGTACAGGTGGGGTCAAGGTGGCGAGGAGAGAGTGACACAAGATCGGCCGCAAAGAACCATGCTATGTAGTGAATCAGTGCAAAATGCGTCGAGGCAGGGAAGATATCTGATGACAATGGTCAATCAGTGGAGGCACCGTCTGCAGTGACATCAAATACTAAGCGGCGCCTTGGTAAAGTAGGTTCAGTGGACGAAGCCTCGAATTTAGTGTCAGTGAAGCAGGAATATTCTTCAATCAGAGGAGCAAGGTGCAGCAAGTTATAGTCTTAGCAGGGACATTACCGAGATGCCTGCCTCTATGCATGACTTTCACTGCTTGCTAGGTTCCATTTGGGGTCTCCATCAGCGTCATCCCTACCCTCTGCGCTCCTTGTTGTCTTTCTGCCTCTTATCCTTTGCTGCTTCTCTCCTTCTCCTCTTCCATGCGCGGTTTGTCTCGCCACGATGCTCCCAGAACCATTTCGAGAACTCGCTCTCCTGCTTTTCTTCCTTGATCTCTGGCGTCGCTTTGTCCTGAAGTCTGCCCTCCATCTCCACGTCCTCTTCGTCATCATCGTCGATGTCACTCGTACCCTCCCACACATCTCCAAAGGTCTTTCCAGGCATCGCAGTATCAGGTGTGGGCGCTGCACTCCTCTGCCTTCTATGCCTAATGTCCTGCTGTGTGAAAGGTGTCTGGGGCATCAGCGTGCTCTGGCTTCCACCCTCATCGATGTCTGGATCGAAGAAGCTGAACGAGGTTGAGACTTCGAGGTTCGGCTTCTTCGGGGTCAGAGATGCCGATGCCGCCGTCTTTGGGCGCTTGAAGAGGGCCTCCAGGGGGTGAACTTCGGTGGAGGCTTGAGCTGGCGCTGAGGTTGGAGCTATTGATTGAGATGGCGGAGGAGTAGCGGAAGAGCGAGTTATAGAAAGTCGCTGAACTTGATTTGTTGAGACACCGTCGTCTTCGGCACCTGAGATACCTAGTCCGTTCTTCTTCTGCTTGGGACTAGAAGCAGTAGCTTTCTTGGGAGGTGGAGATGGTTCGGAGGCCTCAGCTTCGCTTTCGCTGTCCTTGCTTGAAGATGAGCCGCTTGAAGAAGTCTCATCTTCGACAACCTCCTCTCTCGCGCGACGAGTCTTTGGGGCTGTAATCTGGACAGAGGGGGCCTCCAGCCTGCTGGATCTTCTTGACCGTGGTTTTGCCTCCTCCTTCGCTGGGACTTCCTCTTCTTCTGCCGGCTTTGTTTTTCGTCGACGACGTTTTGGCTCTGTCTCTAAAATATTGCCATCAGCATCCACCCATCCCCTTCCCTCGACGTATTCTGAGACGCCCTTCTTGCCGTTAGCGCCTAGCTTGTCACGCAAGAAGCTCGGATGCTTTGTGGTATTAGTAAACTCGTGGATGACTACGTCGCGACTGGAGTCTCCCCGCTTCCTCTTCTTGACTTTGCCATCCTTCAAGTCTGCAGCGGCCGTAGCATTTGGCGGAAGAGTCGTCTTGAACAAGCATTCAACCTCGCCAGTGAGCGAGGCTTTCCTCTTCTTGGGCTTCCTTCCGTCCTTGTCTTTCCCTTTCTTTGAAGACTTGACATCGTCAGAGGCTGGCTCTGTCCATCCACGCTTGACCTTTCGATCTCGGAGCTCGTGACCAGGTATCACCCCTTCCTCCCTCACTTTCGCCTTCTTACTCCTCCGCATTTTTCCATTTCCTTCTGAGGCTCCATCATCTCCATCATACGCTGTAGCTTTCTTCGGCCGCGCTTCCTCCACACGCATCTTGGTGCCCTTAAGCAGAGATCCCTTGAGCTTCTTCTTGAGCTTATCAGCCTCCATATCCGGGAGATCAATATAGCCGTAATTCTTCTCTGGAAATGTCTCGATTGTGTGGAAGGAGATGTTTGAAGCTTGTTGTAGGAGTAGAGGGTTTAGTAGCGTGGGGAGAAGTTCGGCGCTCAGAGGAGATATGTGTAAGCGCTTGCGCCCATGCATGAAGATGGCTTTACTCTGAGATGGGCACGTGCATATTTCTGTTGCCGTCAGCTAGATAACCAGGCTCGGTCGATATCGACTTTGAGTCAAAGTAACCATGGAAATCTCGAGCCCGGAAGGTAAAGAGGGAGGATTTGCGGGGCGATCCAGAGGTTTTCAGGCTCTATCCGGGCGCTTATAGCAGCTGAGCGCTAGGAGACTGTCCAAAGCCCCGCAGCCTCACTCGAATAAAAGCGCTCTCCGCTTCATTGGGGTGTGGGCTTTGGATACGACGTTACTCTTCAGGTTCGGTAGATGGAAAAGGCTGTTCTCACTGGTCTTCGTTCGCCTCAACTCATCTCCTCTAGCTTGACGCGCTCCACAGATGTGCATCAATCTACGTATATGTGAGCAGATGAGGCTACTTTCTGTGGGGAATGTGTAATGCCTAATTATGCTATGATGACTTCTATGTATAGCCATAACTACCTACACATCTTCTATCATAATTCATTCTAGGTTGGCTTTGCGCGATAAGTATAGCTCTTCTCCGTTCCAGCGAGGGATTCGAGTAAAAAGCACGATGCCATTCAGCCGAGCGACTAATTTGACGAAGGGAGAGTAGGTTGCGATGATAGATGTCTCAATTGATATGACACTGCTACGAGTAGCATAGCATAGCACATCAGCCTACAGTTGCACAGACACCACCTCACCCAAAGGGTATTGAACCCTATCCAGAGACATCACCCACCGTACGAGTATTTATGCCTTGGCTCAGCACCGCTACCTGCCAACTAATTATGTAGTTGACGGTTGCCCTTTTAGCGCTTATGCTGCTCTATCTGGTCCTCGTCTTGTTCGGATGCCTCGCGACTAAGAAAAGGCACGCAAATTTTAGCAGGGATCCTGAGTGAAAGGGAATGCTGCCATTCTTGGTCGGCAATTGCTTCTGAAAGGAGCAAGGCACCCCATGGGTATTAAGAAGTAGAAGCAGGTAGCTCGTAGGCACGGTTTGAACTGCCATAGAAAATCTTGACTGACGAGATTATATGCTATGCACAACAGTGTTGATGTCGTCTTCAACAGTCGAACGTCGTGCTTGGAGCAACTCTTCCCAAAAGCTTACCATTTTTGAGATATTCTAGCAGAGACATCGCGAAACCTGGGGCCTTGAGAGCACGTCAGTTGTCTTACGACTACCATGCGCTCTTCACTATCGCAAGTTGATGTGTCAGATACCAGAACAGTCCCTCTATAGTTGACTTTCGCCCCTCGACTCCGTATCTCATATTTTATTACCTCTCATGCATTCTACATATTTATAACCACCTGCATGTACTTTGAGATCACCGAACCTTGTTTCATTTCGGCGTAAGCTCTTTGCTACATTGCCCGTGGATTATCTTCGCTACCCAACGCCCCTTGAGTATAAAGATATTTGGAAGAGTACTCTTCACATATAATCCCCCAATTGTCCATGTGCTACATGTCCATCCAGCGTTTCGTTTCCCGTCAGTCTAGTACGACATCTTCGAATTCTTGCTGATGGAAGGTCATAAGGAGATAAGCAGCCCTGTCTTGTATTGGAAATGTTGGCACCCATCAAGAAGCACGATGGAAATTGATTGAAAAAGATACTTACTTGAACTCTGCCAAACCTTACACAACTTTTGAAGGTTTCTCGAGATTGTCAATTGCAGCAGACGGATCGCTGGTGATATGTTGCTACCCACGAGGGTCACGTTCATCTCATTGAAGGTATCCGCCAGGTTCTGAAATTATATTATGATAACGTCTATCGCACAAAGCCTCCTCGATCGAAACTCACTGAGCAGCTTCAGACAATTCGTGAGTGTCCGTAACAGTAACAAATTACTATTGAATACAACGAGGCAGAGAAATCGAACATGAACGACATCATAGCGACCTATGAGATGCTCAGAGATAGCATCTATAGCATTTAAAATTTCAAGGTGGACGCTGGTAGGTAATCTGTCTTTTACGTGGAAACTGCTCGGACGATATATCGAAGCCATCCAACTGTGTGGAAATGGGCACCTCCTTTGCCAGATCACAGTCATATGCTGTTGATTTAGATCAAAGCTAGCTTCGATCCACGAACCTAGCTTCCTTACCCTGTACCCGTCCCAATGTCTGCTACTTTCAGACTTTGGTGGTCTTTTGGCACACTTGGATGTATGACTAGTGTCCTTTCCTGAGAAAATGGTGTAGATTGAGTATGTACAGGAGGCTCTGATCAGCCACATCACCGCATCAGCAAGCTTGATCTGTTATTTGATCGCCTTGTCGCTGAGAGATACCCCAACCAAGCTTATACTTGGCTTCTGTGGCCATGATGACGACGCATCACTAGTGATTCCGGGGTATCTAAATGCCCTACGCAAAGGCGCCCAGGGCAAGCCCAGTGTGGAAGACGATTGTGATTCAAAAAGGTACTTATCACTCCCAAGGCAAGTCCATCCATTTGACAGAAAAGCGAAATGACTTTCTACGAGGCCCCTCGCACGCCTCTTTAAAGTATGCTAGGGCGCTTCCAGGGTCCCTAACCTTGGCGCCGGCATCGACTTCCGGGGAACAACAGTTCGAAGAACAACTTATGGAGAACCTTTGGTGACCCAAGCACAACGCGCAGGCTTCAACGGGACGACCCACCTGAACAACGTGTAAAGAAGTCGGCGCGCACCCGAAACGCATCAATTGTCTCAGACGCAGGCCCGCCAGCCCTACAAGGACAAGGTTCCTTGCTGGCGGTGACGATGTCAATGAGTCGCTAGATCTGTTATTTAGGGGAAGCTGCGTATAAAACTCGTTACACGCCATACTGAGCATCTTACAGTCTAAATCTATACAGGCATGTCGCTCAAAACAATCTTCCAACGCTCGATGCGGAACAATCTCTACCCAATTCATAACATCTCACGAAGAACGCTCTCGACAACGCCCCACAAGCTGGCCAACATCAACTCCTCCAATGTCGGCGAAGTGATTTCTGAGGTCGCCAAAGAGGAGGGTGGTCCCTACAAAGGTCCGTTCTGCCACATTCTCCCAACCTTCACATGATTTCTAACACAGCCGAGGCTCTGCTGCAGCACAGATGCAATCCGAAGTAACCAAGCAGCGCAACGCCGCCACCGCCAATGATCAGAGCACCACTACACAGACTAGTACCCAGCTCGACCCTGCAGAGCAAAGTCAGCTTGATCGAGAGGCCAACTACGTTGAGCAGGCAGACAAGGTTGGAACAAAGATGGCTACAAATCCTGAAAACGTGACAAAGGAGGATGTGAATAAGATGCACTCAAAGGAACACAAGGCTTTCGGTAATACAGAGCCAGGAGGTGTTGCCAGTCAGGCGCAGAGTTTGGCTGCTGAGAATGCTGGGGACAAGAAGGCTTGATACAGATGGTCTGTGGTTGCACGGGTCGATGGCATATTTCATGTGTGGGCGTCACATCATCTCTTCTCGTAAGGCTGCATTGTATATTATACGGGCATCGCAAGCGTTGTACAGCAAATCTTCGTTTGGTTGATGGTCTCCGTGGCTGGCCTGTGATGTCTTGTTTTACCCCCACCATCCGTCACATTCCTCGCATCCTTTTAATCATGGGTAGCATGTCCCTCTGCTGCTATAGATGTCCGGTTGTGATTCGTGCTGCTGGAGTTTCTTATTGTTGCCACTCTTGCTACTTCATTTGGGTAGGCCGATGACTCGGTCAATGGTATGTCAGGTGGCACGCTAGTCATATCACCTAGCCTCCGTCTTAGTTCTTGTCCTCTCTGTGAGCGCTATGTTCAGAGAGCTTACCAGGGCCGTCCCCATAAGAAAAATAAATAAATCGAACTCCACGTCCAAGCAGACACCGCATCAGGCGTACTTCCGGTATGATTACCCATCCCTCCATCGGGTCCGAGATTGTCATCCAGGAGCTCGGCTTCTTCTATCACGGCTTTGAACTGTCCGCGGAGGCTCCACAGGAAACAGACTACAACAATCTCACTTACCAAATGAAGGAGAACAGCGGGCACAGAAAACAGAGCTACACGAGGTGTTATGTTCAGCATGACTTCGTCAATGTGATTTTTCGAAGGCACCCACGACCGAGAACGGATAGACCTGCATATTGTGCGGCGAAAGCACCGCCGCAGTAGAGGAATGCGCTCAAAATCGATAGGTTTGCATATTGTGCATCGAAAGTACCGCGGCGGTAGAGAGTTGCGTCCAAATTCTGCTGGGTGATTTTTGGTATCATTACAATGGGTCCAAATATTCTGGCTCTGACGTATAAGGAGAGCTTGATGAAGACCAGCCTCTCCCAGACCGTGGCGCGGGCGTGTTTTACGCGCCCGTAAGCGCTGAATATCAATACTAATATGAATATGGTTTCAGATCTTGCAGACGCCATGGAGAGGGTGTGGTGGTCACTGTCTTGTTATGCAGCCGAAATTGCAGCCGAATATATGTAAATGAATCGGTAACAGCACAAATTGTGAGAATTTATCAGGCAATAGTCAGAAACCGATCTATGCTGACAAAGTCGCGAGCTGACCCCTGATTTCGCCTCGCTCCTTGTTTTCCTATTGTTCCTACGTCAAGATCTAGCAAAAGAGATTCCCTGTCGAAGAAATAGTATCAAAGCAATAACAAAGACTACTTCAGTTGTAAAAGGGCTTGTTTTACGTTGCACAAAGGAATGACGAACCAGGCTATGAGCGGTATATCAGGAGCTATATTCCCCTCACCTTTTTTGCCACATTGAATCCAAATCACCAACCAATATTCACCTACGCGAAGCCAAGCGTGCTTTCACAAGGAGCGAAAACATCTAAAGACTACACGAGTACGAACACTCAACATGTGTAAGCTCAGAGCCCATGTCTGCGCACGAAGATGCGGCCGTCTAGAATACATACAGGAGCTTTGGCACTGCCAAACACTTTACAACACCGGATTTTGCCCCAATTGGGATCTTCAAAGAATGATCAAAGTAGCGTCTACCGAGATTTGCGATTTCTGCTACGAGCAATGGAGACAAGAGCAGAAAATAGAAATGGCAGTCGCAGAAGCCATGTTGAGGCTGGAGGGAGAGAAGAAAGGCTGGACGAAGTGTAGATGGATGATTGAGCGCAGGGAGTTTCGCACAGATTTTCAAGAGAAGATAGATGGACTGTATTGTCAGTAGGTCTTCATTGCGCGTCACAGTTTCTTTGTAAGAGTGGCACTTTCATTATCTACTTTATGAATCAAATTCACGATTTAGATTAAATCCTGGCTTCCATTACCGGACGACTCTCCGTAACTTGGCTTCAAGGTCTAATAGTGAACGTCTTGGAGGTGTATTACGCTTTCAGATTGCAACACGTCGCCTGTTTTGATTGCAGCTGGAACGAGAAAGTTGCAGAATTCATGGTCCGGGGCTCGACAGAGTGCCAGTCTCCTAGACTTAATTTAGAGAACAGTGGGATCCTTAGTGGTGAATGACTCGTTATTCATGTTTTGCGAGCTCATACTTGGCTCTCGGGCACAAAGAATGACTTGCTTCTCTTCTTCTCTGGTGCGCTTAAGATATTCACCAATATTTTCGTCTGGCTTGGAGGGCAAGACATTGAAACTGGAAGCACAAAGATATGTGGATAGCAAAGCGTTGTGGCAGTCACACAAAGGATCCGAGACAATGTTGTTATGTGAAAATACAAAGGAGCGTGAATCACTACAGGGGTCGATATGAAAAGCTTGCGTGGTCTCCTTCCAAAGCTCTGGCTAGTCTTCTTATCGATTGCATCATCTCCATCATCGTGAACGGTCAAGCCAGTCTAACACCAGAAACGATACTCTCAGTATCAGCCTCAACTAGCACCCAAGATGGTCTGCTACATCGACGAGCACTACTATGTTGGCTGCAGCCACTTACACGACAGAGTCATCGTCGCCAAGTGTGACCCTGGCAGACCCGACCTTCAACGTACCCGTGAGACCTCTTGTCGTCAGCAGGAGATCATCACGAAAGTGCCATTCATAGGTCCTCAGTACTGCGATCAGTGCATGCCAGCTAAAGTCGCCGTATTGAGTAGGTATCTCGAACAAGAGGCCGAGGCACTCTTGCAGAAAGAGCAATGGAAAGGGTGCTACAGGCCCGAGGAGCTTGAGAAGTATCGCCGTGATCTTATGGAAGATTTTGAAGATCACGTTTGGAGATTGTATGAACCCAATCAAGAGCTGTTGCAATTGGGTCTATATAATCCCAGCTGCTATTAGACAGTCGCAATAACCTTGTTCGAAGCTTTCAAAATAAACACCCAATCTTCACTAGAAGCTGCGAAATACGATTTAACCTATGTGGAGAGGCAATTTCAAAACTTGTACTGTTACGAGCCATTGCCTGAAGTCACCAATCGCCTTGATCATTCATCCGAATTCACGTTCCCATCACCAGGACCTCTCATAGCTTTGATATAGAAATAGCCAATTCCAACGCGATTCCCAACAGCTCCTTGGTAAAAGACTCCGGTCATATCCTCATAATCACCCCTATCAAAGCCACAATACCTCAATACATCGATTATATCGAACAGCATTTGCCACGTCATACTCGGTCTAGACCTCCAGTCCTTGACATACATCTCTATTCTATTTCTTTCATAATAGAATTGGCCAATAGCCCAGGGATGTCCGATCAACTTATTACCATCACCCCCATCTATTCGCTGCTTGACCTTCTTTCGTGCACCGCCTAGGATTGAGGCAAGGCCGGACCGAGACAGAGTGGCCTTGAGGGTATAATTCAACCAGAAGTCATGGCCCGGCATCCTGCATGTGTATGTGGGCTCAACATTGCTGTAAGTATCTGTGGAAGATGATGCCGTTACTGCTTGTGGTGGACGTTGAGTTGCCGATGGTATCAAAGAGTTTAGCATTTCGGCCCCAGCGGATTGGAGAGAAGAGGAGCATCTACGTCGACAGGATTTGGCAGTAACAGAGTTGGGAGTCCTGGAGCTATCGCTGAGATATTGGTCGGCGGTATTGTCGTTGCAGAGTAGGCAACTTGAAAGGCCAGCGCCGGGAAGAAGAAGCTAGACAAAGCCATGGTTGAAGCCAGTAAATAAGACTACATTCAGACATGCTGGCCGTAGATCAGTCTAAGTATACGCCTCACCCTGTCCCGAGCGCGTTTCGGTATTATGGGTCATCGTCGCAAGTGAGGTAGCAGCGCCAATTTCGCCTGCGCGAAGGCTCTAAGCTTTCATACTCCGCGGAACGTGACAGATCAAGGAAAAATCAATGGACAACTGCATATACGATGAGTCTTGCGGCAACGCACTATCATAACACTACCATCTTTGCTCCTCGACTTTGGCACAAACATGCGTTATGTTGCTTGCCATAGCGTACGATCCCTCATTCCTGATCTAAGGCGGAAAATTGTGTGCTTCTTTTAGCGCGACTGGAGCTAATAGCCCGCCTCTATCACCGTATGTTGAGCAAACATTCTCAGTTTTGACCCCTGTTCTAGATGGTCGAGTCGTAGCTGGGCGGTCTGTTTTCTCCAATAGTTAATTCTAATGGACTTGTAACGTTCTCTTACGATGTCCGCTGTACTCGTGAATACAATAAAAGAAAGCCTTCTGACACTCTGTGGCAATGCGTGATATGGATGAGATATTGATCGTAATTAAACGGTGTTATAAGAATGACTATTCAACCTTTTAGGCCCAATCGAGCCCCTTTTACCTGGAAACCGTGAGCGGCAGACATTGTGGTCAAAGGAAATGGACGTATTTAGGAAAAGATGGCTCACTAGATCAAAAGTGCTCACCCAGCCACAGCCAATTCTGCGTCAAGCTGTCGCTACTTCATTCGTACTAGTTTTAGCGTATGCAGAAAGCTGTAGAATCCTTGGCATTTTTTTTATTTTTTTTTCTCCCCGCACCTAGGCCATAATTACTAGCAAATAAGTAGAGATATTAATAATTATTAAAATAAATATAATTATCGCCCTATTAGTATTAAGTGAAGCTTAGATATAGCTACTAGTGCTAATTCCTAGAGTTATAATATTATGTCTTCCGGTCGCCGTAGTCGAAACGAGCCTTTTATTAACCCTAAGTCTCCTCCTGTTAAGAATAGAAAGCCGTTTACTCGTACCTAACTCGAATAATATTAACGGGAGGCACAGCTATAAAAGCGCTAGGAATATAAGAATACTCCTCGTACTTTAGCTGCGCGTAAGAAGTAGATTAAACGGGCGCGTTTTATTTAGTAGTTAAAAGAGTAGAAGTAACGGGAAGAGCTAGAGCGAGTAGAATAAGAAAAATATATTAATAAGGAATATCTTAAGGAGTAGGTAAAACGTAACGATACCGAATTAACGACGTCGTCGTCGGAAGAGCTTAATTAGGAAGAACTCGGGCGAAAACTATATAAAGAGTAGAATAAAAACCGGGAGTAAAAGAAGCTATATCGCTATATTAAAGACGGGTATATTATACCTTCGTCGCTACCGCTTCTATCGCGAGGTAGTTATACTTTCGACGTAGCCGGATTAAATAGCTAGAATATATCTCGTAATAGTACTACTACCCGGTAAATTTATACGATATAGAAGAAGGTCTTTAATAGGTAGGTTATTACTACCTAGCGTAAACGAGAAAGAGAGTAGAAAGAATAATAAGATTAGAATAAAGAGGTCGCTAAATATAATAAACCGGAGGTACGTCGCCGTCGGCGAGAGGAGAGGGAGTAGCGAAAAAGTAATTTAATAGAGCTACCGATATTAGAGCTAGACGAAATAAAAATAAATAATTAATAAGTTAACCCCGTTCTAATTATTTCAGCTATTCTTCGTATTAATAAGAGTTTATAGTAGATATTATCGGTTAGGCGGATAACCGCCGATTAATTTAATCTATATAATTTTGAATAGTAGTTAACTAACGCGATTAATAAAAGAGACGACCTTAGGTTAGGCTAGGAAATTTAGAACCGATTTATTAATATAAAAACGACGAAGCCGCGAGCGCTACGGAAGTAGTAATTAATTAACGATTTCTTAAAGTTAGAATAGGAAAAGGTATTAAAGATTATTTTAGAAAAAACTATTAAATTATAATACCTAAGGCCGCTAGCGTAGAGCTAGCGGCTTAGTAATAATATAAAAGACGTAAAGTAGTTACGGGGTTCATTACTAGGTAGTTTTTAAATCCTAGATTTAATAATAGAACTAATCTCTAAGGATTCTAATAAAACGGGGGAATACTAACTCGATATAGGATTACTAAGAGTTAGAACCCCGCGATACTAAGGCTAGAACCCCGTATCGATAAGTAATAATATTATAAAGGTGGCGGGGCGTAGGCGTATATAATATATTAACGCCTTTAGCGGGGCGTAGGTATATATAACGTATTATCGCTTTATAATTACCTCTCCCTTTAAGCCCTAGTCCCTAGGTACCCAAATACTTTAATTAAAAAATATTTATTAAAAAACCTTTAAACCCCCTAAGGGAAATAAAGGAAAAAAGTTATCTAGTATAATAACGTTATTATACGGTAACCCAAGTACAAGGTTACGTACCTAATCCTTTAGTACCTATAGTACTAGTCACGGAATAGTACTTAGTTAATTAGTCGAAGCTCGTTAAAAAAACCTTCAAAACCCCCTAGAGGAAATAAGAGAAAAGAGTCATCTAGTGCGACGACGTTACTATACGGTAACCCAAGTATAAGGCTGCGCACCTAATCCTTTAGTACCTATAGTACTAGTCACGGAATAGTGCTTAGCTAATTAGTCGAAGCTCGTTAAAAAAACCTTCAAAACCCCTTAAAGGAAATAAGGGAAAAGAGTCTTCCAGTTTACACTATCGGTCCTACAGCGCTAATATATAGCACTAGTCGCGGAGCGACACGAAACTATTTCCTATAATACTATTATATAATATTAATAGCGGAAGAGTAATACTACTAAACTACCCCTACTATATAGTAGTATTAATAATAAGTAAATAGTATATTTATAAAGTTATCCCTATAGCGTTAATATATAGTAATAATAGTTAAATAAATAATATTTCTTTCGTCCCTATAATACTATTATATATAATAGTAACGGAGCGAAATAGTATACGCTGTCGTTTTTATAGCGCTTATAGCACTTATAGTGAATATAATATATTAGATTATTCCTATAGTACCTATAATATTAGTAGCGGAATAGTAGTAGCCACCTTTACTATATACTCCTACTATACTATAATAAACACTAGTAGTAAAGTACTATATATAAGTAGTATAGTCCTAATATTATACCGGGAGATTAGTAATAATATAACTATTATAATAACGGTTATATTTATTAATAAAAGCGAGGTAGCGGAGCGGAGGCGCGCATCGACGTACTATAACGATAAAGTACTTAACGCGACGGTTTATTATATAAATAAACTCGCCCGCCTATTATTTTCTCTCTTCGTAACTTCTTTAGCCTCTTTCGTATATTATTACTCTAACTCTATAATAGCGTTCTAGTATTATAACTAATATATAAATAATACTCTCGTTATATATAGTTTTCTTCTAACTCTATAAATAACTCCTACTCACCGATAGTATTAGTTTATTTATATTAATTTATTTTAGTTATAAATATACTAATAAATATAACTAGTCCGCTATTAGCGCGACTACGTAATATTAATTATAATAGTAGTTTACTATACTTCGTAGCTTCTTTACTAGGTCTACTTCTACTAGTTTAATAATAATTATATTCGAGGTATATCCCCTCCTTATATACTCTATTATATTAATCGCTACGGAATCGACCATTATATAAAGGTAAGTTATAACCGTAAGTTTTAAAACGGTATATACTAATAATAATAAATCCCTAAACCTTTCCGAAGGAAGGTAAAGAGGTTTATATATTAATATACCCGTATCGGTAATAAAACTTCTAAAGAAGAATATAAACGTAATTTAATAAATAAGGAAATTACCTAGTAACGTAAAATATATAGTAAGATAATAATAACTAATAAATAAACCCCTACTATAATCATTAACCTATAGAATTAATTAACGGCGGCGAACTAACGTATTAAGGAATTAAAGGCGATGAATAAGGTTCTCGAAAAAAAAGCCGAAAATTTCCGTTAATATAAACGGGACCTAGAGAGTCCCGAGGAAGATAATATCTTTAAAAATTATACTAGGGAGATTATATCTTCTTTTAATAATTCCGATAATAACTAAATCTTTCGTACGATATAGTAGCGATATCGAATTCTTTTTTTCTTAAATCGGCGCTAGTTAAACTTACTTAGATATATTACTTAATAATATATTTTAAATATCTATATAGACTATATTTAAAGTAAAAGTATTTTTATAAATATAATATTTTATCGCTATCGTATATAAATAGTTTAATAATAAATTGAATTTAGTTATACCCTAAAACCGTATAATAAGATTATAAATATAAAGGAGAACGTCCGTTATATAAATATTAATATAAAAATAGTAATATTTATTTTTAACGTCGGCTCCGTTTACTCCGCCTTATTATCTTATACGGTTAAGTAACCTCTTTAGTTATATTTATATATTTATATTTACTACCCGCCTATTTAAAGGCTTTAGTTAGTTTATTAATATTAATAAACTCTTCGTCTAATAATTATCAGTTATATTCTTCGCCTTAACTAGTTTATTTAACTTTATACTAGATACTTTCCTTATTCTTAACTTTATTAATTATTTCTTCTACCTCCTATAGCTTATTATTATTAATAAGTTCGGGGGCTTATATAAAAGATTCCGCCGTATTAACGTAATCGCGAAGATAATATAACTTAAATAACGATATATAAAAAGTATTATAGATTTTATACGTAGAAGGTAGTAGTAGGCGGTAAGTTTATACTCTTATTTTATTAATAATCCTAAAGGGCCCTATAAACTTATAGGATAATTTCTTATTTAGGCGCTTTTACTTTAAGTTCTTAATTATTAATATAACTAAATCACTAACCTTATAACTTTATAGTTTATATATTTTATTATACTATTTAATTTAGTATTCGGTAGCGCTTTAAAGGCGCTTTATAATTTTATTCTTTAAAACTTATAACTATTATATTTTATTATTTATAATTAATACCCTTCTTTCCCTAGAGTCGTCCTCGACCTCCTAGCGGATTTCAGGATAATAACCGTATATATAGAAAAACGACGTCGTTCCGACGGCGGCACTCTAATTATTATTTATTAAGAGTTTTATTATAGGTAGTAATCTAGCCTAATTAATTTATTTATTATTAATAAATATACGTAAATAGTACTTTAGTACCTAATTTTAACACTTTATCTATTTATCCGTTTAAGGGTAAAAGATAGTATTTAGGTATTATTTTATTTTCGAATAAAAATATATAGCCGACTAGAAGGCGCTCGTAAAAATAGAGCCTCTATCGCTAACGATACTATTAAATATACTATAGCGGTAAATAATTTTAGAGTAGAATATTTCCGCTAGTTAAATAATATCGATTTTAATAGTTATAGGTATATACCTAGCCATTTTAATAAATCGATTTACTATAATAAAGATAATATTATAAACGGTACCTCTATATTTACTAGGCGGTAAACTAGTTATAAAATCTATAGAAATTTCCTTCTATAATTAAATAGTAATAGGAAGCGAATTTAATTCGTTATACGGGCGATATCGCGGCGCCTTCGTCCGCTAATATATATCGTAAATTTTAATATAATCCGTAACTTACTTTAGGCTACCCTTCTAGAAAAATTTTCGGGTAAATAATTTATACGACTTCGTAGCGCTAAAGTAGCCTATTAAAGGATCATTATAATATCTTTTTATAAACTCTTCTTTTAGAGCTTTATCCCTTAATATATAAAGGCGACCGTTATATTTTAATAATCCCTCAGAGTTTATAACTTATACTTTATTCTTTATATAACGGCGGTCCTTTAATATATTCGCTTTAGTTCGAAAAGAGTTTACCTAATTATTATAAATTTATAATTCCCGAATTAATATTTTAATAGGCCTTTTAGGATTATTATATATAATTTCAGGTATTATTATAGTATCCCGCTTTAGAATTATTACTTTTAACTTTATAATTTAAAAAGTAGGGGTTATAGTTACTCTTATTTTCTTATCTTTTTCCGATAATTAACCGCTAGTCTAAAGAGTAAGTTTATTCTAAAGCGTTAATAATAATTTAGTATTTAACGGCGATACTCCCTTATAATTAAGACACCGCGACGGTATATCGGTAAAATATTTATTCCTAGCCCGATAAAAGATCTTAAAGTTATAGGTAATTAATTTAAATACCTAACGGGCCTACCTAAAGTTTAGCTCCTTCTACTTTATAAAACTCTTTAGGTTATTATAATTAATTTAGATTTTAATATAATAGGGGCTACCTTCTAGGTAGTATCGTTATTATTTTATTATTATTATAATAGCGAGTAATTCTTAATTATAGGTCTTATAGTTCTATTCTAGGGGATTTAATTTCCGTAACTAGAATATTATAGGGCGTTAATAACTATCTTTATTTTATTACGATAATATAGAGTTAAGGTTAAAGTTAGAAGTATCCGTCTTTATATATAATTATTTAGTTAGATCGTAATAACGTAGAAAAAGCGCGTTTACGAATATATCTCGTAAGATCTAAAATGTTTCCGTAGTATTATTTATTTATTTAAACGGACCTACTTTTTTATTTACTTTATTACTTTTAAGTAGGCTAGTAAGCGGCGTAATTATATTAAAATAACTATAAATAAACCGCCTATAGAAGTTAGCGAAGCCTAAAAAGATTTATACCTCCCGATATATTTTTGGTTAAGGTTATTCCTTAATAGTTTTAACGCGTTCCGGGTTTATAGTTATTTTATTAATAAATATAATAAAACCTAAGAACTCGACCGTTTCGGTATTAAATTAGTACTTCTTAAGGTTAATAAATAACTAGAATTAACGTAATTATTTAAATATTTATTTAATATACCGTTAATACTCCGCCGGTTTAATATTATAAATTAAGATATTATCTAGATATATTACGTATATTATATCTACTAAACTTATAAACGTACGGTTAATATAAGTTTAAAATATTACTAGTACGTTAGCGAGCCTAAAAGGTATAACTAAATATTCGAAGTAACTATAACGAGTTTAGAAAATAGTTTTTTATTTATCGCCTTTCTTAATCCGGATCTTATAATAAGTATCTTTAAAGTTTAATTTCGTAAAGATTTTAGAACCGTATAAACGGTCTAATATCTTAATAATTAAGGGTAACGGGTATCGATTCTTAATAATTACCGTATTTAAGCCCCGGTAATCTACGTAAAGACGTAGCCTATTATCCTTTTTAGGTATAAAAAGAATAAGTACTCCGGTTAATAAAATTAAATAACGGATCCAGCCTTTATAAAGTAAGGATTCTAAATAATATCGTAACTCCGATAATTTAGTTTAAGATAAGTTATAAAGAGGCCTATAAAGCGGTTCTTTATTAATCTTTATCTCGATAGCGTAATCTTTTTATTTAAAAGTAAATAGGGTACTCGCCTTCTCGTTAGAAAAAATATTATAAAACTTTATAAATTCCCTAGGAATCTTTAGATTAGGAAGTTCTTCTTATTCGCCTTATAATACCGTAATATATATAACCGCGAATATATTCGGTTTATTTTTAAGATTACTAGTGAACTTGGCCGGTTCTTTAATTTATAAATTATTAGAATTAATTTTAAACCGCTATTAGTCCGCCTTAGGATTAATTAATATCTTTAATTAACGTAACCTAGGTATATTTAGAATAATGTCTAAATCTTTAAAGTTTATAATATAGAATAGAGTATTATATTTACGCCTTTAACCCTAATTATCGACTATCTAATAATCTAATTAATGCGTGTTATAATAATATATACTTTGCCCGTTAATTACTTTAGCTAGTAGTAAAGTAGCGTTATAAGATTCTAAATTATTTTTAACGACGAACCGCTATAAAATTAAATTAATCTACGCTCCTAAGTTAATTAAAGTAATAAGTTATTTAATTTTATCCTAGAAGGTAATCTAACCCTTAGAAAGAATAAAAGGGTATACCTTTATTAATCGTTTTTTTTACCTTTCTTCCGAGGCGTAAATTAGGTTTAATCGTTTTTTATTAATACCGTACCGACGTTTAGAGCTAGTTTATTTATATCGGGATATTTAGGTTTAATATAACCTTCTACTTTATAATAATAATAAATAATCTTATTATACGAAGAATTAATAGTATTAATTTTACGCTTATTACCCTTCTCCTTTAAATATACTTATTTAATACTATCGCCGGCGTTAGGCTTAGTAATTCGGTTTATTATAAATTTTCCTTTATTAAGGTTTTTTAATTAGGAACCCGAATTAAAATTAGAGCTACCTATTAACCGTATATACTCTAGATTCTTTTTTTATATAATAGCCTAGGTAAAAATTTCTTCCCTTTAAATAAATATACTATTAATATTAAGAATTTTATTTTTAAATTTAGGCTTAAGCTTAGCTAAAAAGAAATTTATTTTATACTCCTCCGAAAACGGGGGTAACTAGGCCTCTATTTCTTTAAAGTAAACCTTAAATAACGATATCTTTTAGTAAAACTATTATTTAACTTCCTCCTACTTCTCGTAAACGAGGAGACGACGGTTAATTAAATCCGTTATTAAATTAAAAAGAAACTTCTTAAAAAAGCTAAACGTAATACTAGTTAAATTATATAAATCGTAGTATTTATACTACTACGTTAAAGGGTTACCCTCTAACGAGTCTATATAATATATAATCCTTAAATAGTCGGTAGTGAAATACTTAAGATTAATTAAAAATTTAATATTTACGTTACGGAATTAACGTAAATATTTACCTTCGCTCGTACCTTTATAAAAACGTATTTTATTAGGGCGTAGTATTTTCGCCCTAATAAGGATATCCTTATTAAATATAATTAAACTTATTATTATTCTACCGGTAGGCGTAATAATTAAGGGACCTCTACTATAAATAATAGATTCTATTAACGCTCCGTTAACGGGCGTAGAAATAATAGGATTACGTAACCCTTAATTTTAAACTTATAATACCCTTAATTTTTATTATTATTCAAGGCGACGGTTTTCTTCCCTAGTAACTTTAAGCTATATATTTAAAATCTCTTCGGGGGTAGTAATACCTTCGAATTCGTTATTATCTTTACGGCGGGGGTTATCGGAGGGGGTTTAATTAATATTATTATCGCTAAATTCTTTTAGACGTCCCGAGGTTAAATTTAATATTATAATAATAATAAGCCTTTTCCTTAGAAAAGTTTAAGAGATTAGAATTATAATACCTAAGGCCGCTAGCGTAGAGCTAGCGGCTTAATAATAATATAAAAAACGTAAAATAGTTACGGGGTTTATTATTAAGTAATTTTTAAATCCTAGATTTAATAGTAAAACTAATCTTTAAGGATTCTAATAAAACGGGGGAATACTAACTCGATATAGAATTATTAAGAGTTAGAACCCCGCGATACTAAGGCTAGAACCCCGTATCGATAAGTAATAATATTATAAAGGTGGCGGGGCGTAGGCGTATATAATATACTAACGCCTTTAGCGGGGCGTAGGCGTATATAACGTATTACTACTTTATATAAATAGACGCCTAAATTAACGGTAAAAATTAAAGTTTCGGTAATAGTACTTATAAAGACTAAACTTATAAAGGTTAAGTTAAAATACTTTTATAAAGTACTATCGTCCGATCCTATCGAGTAACTAGTACCGAAGATTCGGGTAATATAAACGGATAAATTATTAAATTAAATACGTACTCGATAAAAAGGCCTTAGAGCGGCTAGAAACTTCGACGCCGATTTTATAAATAAATAATAATATTATAATACTAACTACTTTAATAAAAATAGCTTCTATTTCGTTAATTTTTCTAGAAAGTATTATAATATCGCTTATCTTAAATAAGTATAATAGGGTAAAGTTATAATTAATAACGACCCGAAGGTATTACTCGAGCGCCCCTTAATATATTTATATAAATTATAAAAGAGTTTAAATAACCCCGTTATATTTAAGTCCTATAGAGGACTAGTATATAAAAAAAGAGAGGTAAATAAAGTAGAAAGGAATAAGAGTAAAAACTAGATAAATAATATTATAGTTATAAATAAATAATAAATAGAGTTACGAATAATAAAAACCGTTACCGATAATATAGAGAGGATATTTTTAAAGTTATAGAAGTAGTTTAATTAACTTTAATATCTTTAACCTTCTTATTATCCTCCTCCGTCCTATTAATAATAACCGCTACCGTAGTAACTACTACCGTAGTAGCCGCTACCGTAGTAGTAGTAGTAGTAGTAGTATTTATCTTATTTATTATCGCTTTAGCTAGAGCCTTAGCTCCCCTAGTTTTTATATACTCCTCCGTAATAACTAGTTATTCGCTCCAGCCCTTTAAATACTATTAAGGAGGAGGATAAAATTATAAAAGAATTCTTTCGCTAGAAAATAAATAAGGTATATAACGAGCGTAAATAAAACTAGATATACGAAATATAATAAATAGTAACTAAGTAGATATAATAAATTAATAATTTAAAAGGGATATCGGATATAGCCTTAATTATATATTATATAATTATAACGAAGGGGGTTCCTAATAGAATAGCGCGGGGATTTAAAGTTAATTTAAAAGTATTTAAACTTTATTAATATTAAATATAAATAACTTAAAATCTTTTAACTCTAGAGTATAAAAGATAAAAAAAAGAGTAAAAAATAAATAAAGTAAAATTAAGGAGCGAGAGTAAAGGCGATATATAGAGAAAATAAAACAATAAATATTTATAGTATAAATCTAGCTTTTATTCATTATTCAAAATCGATTTATATATCGCTAGTTAATATTCGTCCTTCTAATTACCTTATATTAACCTTAAATATATATCCTTTAATACTATACCTAAAATACTCTTTTATAAAGCGATTATACCGATTTCTATTTATTATATATCGTAGGAAGTCGCTAAAGGTCCCGTTAAATTATAGTTATATATAGTTAAAATATCGTCTAAATTATATCTTTAGAATGTTAAAACTTAATTTAATCGGGTTAAGGTCGAGTAAATAGAGAGAGAGGAAACGAACGTTATAACTATATTCTCGAATAATTTCTACTATTCGGGGGTAGTAATAGAAATTAGTATTATTTATAATAATTATACTTTTAGGGCCTAGGAATAAGTTATAATAAAAAAGTAATTCGTTAACGATTTATTTAAAAAATTTATTTACGTTAAACTAGCCTTCTTTAATAATAGTATAAAGTAGATAACTATTAATAATATAAATAGGAAATACTCTTTATAAATAACCTCGTCTTCGGCTAGTATAATAGCGAGCTAGGCGATTAATTAATATATATACTCGATACCGCCAGCCTATAGACTCGTTAAATAGCGATTTATTAATAAATACTAGTTATTTAACGGTAAGGTAAAATATTTATAACTTTTAATTTATCTTAAACTCTATATTTTATTTATACCCTATATATTACCCTAGTTTATTATTTATTCGTATACTTTTTAAAGCCCTAGAGATTATTAATTAATAAATTTAAATACCTTATTCCTTTTATAGAAATTATACGAGTTCCTTTTATAATAAATATAGTCTTTTATTAAGGTACTCCGCTATAGAATCTTCGGCTATTTTAGTAATTTTATAAAGAGTATCTTTAGGGCGAAACTAAGACCGAAATAAAAAGTCGTATATAAAGAGGTTCTATTTTATCCGATAGACGATAGTAGTACTATAGTAAACCTCTAGGGCGATAGCGTTAAGGCGCTAGGCTAGGAGTAGGAAGCGGAGGATACGAGCGCGTAGGGCGGGGGGGAGTAGGCCAGTTATAGTTTTTAATAACCATAGTATCAGTATTAACGTTATATTAATATGTATGGCTTCAAATTTACCTGATTTAGACGTTTAATAATTATTATTTAGTAATTATTAATATCTCTGCCTATTTGCTAGTAATTATGGCCCAGGTGCGGGGAGAAAAAAAAATAAAAAAAATGCCAAGGATTCTACAGCTTTCTGCATACGCTAATTCCGTTGAACGACGGTGGGTACTTTCAATTCAGCCACCGCCGACCTCGTTTTCAGTATCAGACTGAATCACCAGTCAGACAATTTCACTATGGGCAGATTGTCGTATGTGCTCCTAGTGCACCCTATACGTCACTAATCTGTCCACAAGACATGCCTACGGGTAGGTCCTTCACAAAAATAGTGATTCTACAATTGTTGTACTCGAATATCTTTTGAGGGGACCGCGGTGGCACTCCTTGAGGCTTCGTTGATTCAGGTTGATTCGGTGATGAGCCTAATCGTGATGATGTAGACCCTTCGGGGCGCGATAGGTCACGTGCGACGCTAAGAAACGGTATTGTTTTTGGCCAGATTTTGTCACGATGATAAGAGTAAGCATATGACGAAGCTCAGATGTTCACCAGAAGAAGAACTGTGTGCAACGTCTTCACTGAATAATTGAGGCTCCTCACATGGATACCAACCCACGCATTGCGCCTTCTAACGGGACCCGCAAAGCATGGGCACGCTTCGCGAATCCGCCCCAACTCAAGGTACTATATCTCATTTGCACGCGAGCTCACTATGTCTCTCAGGTGTCCGTACCGAGCGTCCAATGATTCAGGGTTGTTGCAGACACATTCGGAGTCAAACATCCCCTTCCATACGCCCTCCAATCCTTCCCCCATTGCCTTCCATGCTTGTCTCTCGTCCGTCTGGTGGTGTAGCAGGCTTGAAATGTCATTCAGTGTCTTCTGCAGCTGTGCTATCCCCGCATCTTCCTGGCCCCTCCCCACTGATGACCGGAGCCGCTCGAACTCCTCTCGGAAGTTGTCCGTGTTCATCAGGTCCAACAGCAAGTCAGACGACGTACTTTCTGTTTCTCCAAATTCGGTAAGGCACGAATTTAATTGCTCCGAGAGGTCGTGACTGGAATATTGGCACTACTCAAGATCCGCGCTCTTCCTGCCATGGCATCCGTACTAGTCCGCCCAGGTATAGGAGGACTGCGACGAACACACTTAGGAGTAAGAGGCTCCTCCGGCCGATAAGATGTTTGGCTTGAATACTCGAGACTCGATGTCTGCTGGATTTCTCGATTTCGGCTTCTTTGCGGTACTCTATGGTCCGCGTTCCAAAAAGGGAGTAGAAGGAGTCGTCTTCAAGTCAACATTTCGAGAAAAGCATTCTAGCTCTGTTTGGCATTGTCTTAGGACCGCCTTCTGTGACTAGTGAACTTGAAGAACAGTGTGTTCACATTGCTTGGCATTCTTCACCAGCTTGAAATGTCTTGGCACATTATTGGAGATTGTCTCTCGTACATCCCCGTACGCACATCAATCAAATGCAAATGCAATTATCCTCTTCTGGATAGGGAGGAGGAGAAGCACTGTTCTTCTCCCCTACACCGTCTCCTCGCAAAGGCCAATGACCAGATACCCTCACAATTGGCGTGGTACCAACTTGGATACCTGTTGGGGGGAATATCCCACTCTTAAAAACCCACAACCTGATAATCACCAGTAAATTTGCATGTTGAAGACGATGACTATGTACCTGATGCCGGCTGGAGAGTAGGTTCCAATCTCATGGTGTGCATCGGTGGAGTACTCGCTTGCATTCATCACCAGTATAGCGCCATCGAAGAGAACTGCAACTGAACAGACACTTTTCTTAAGAGCAACCTGGCTGTGGCAATCGCTGTGATGTTACTGGTACGTTACATTTCGATAGCTGACATATAAGCTACCACTATCAGGCTCCCTGGAGCTTTCCAAAATTCCTTCAATCCGGGTAGTAAGTTTGCCAGACTCAGTGCTGCAGTAAGAGTAGGCTCCCGAAGCCCTCTAGGCCAATTGTGCATATGTTGAGGACAGGTATTGGCTCTGGCAGCGTACCTCCGGATGGGGTTTGAGAGAATAACAAGCTTTTTCGATGATGGATCTGACAACTGCGGTAAGGTTGCCTTTGCCAGAGCCTTGCGGACCATTGATCTCCCGAAAGGCAAATATAAACTTTTTCAACTGAGTACTAGCTTAGTGTCTTTGGAGCGACTCCGAATGGTGTAAATCTTTGGGGAGCGGAGTTAGATGTTTCAAATAGCTCTGGGACATTCGCCATGCATTCATCAAGACTCATCAAAGTGGCAGGCCGTGGTTACTCATTATGAAAAAAGGAAATGATGATTGTGCGCGCTTGTGTCAGCGCCGCCCGTGTCAGTATGTTCCTAAGCTTCATTGCATAGTAACCATGATCAGACAAGGGATTCCTTGGGGACCGGGCTGCACACTGCATGACACATTGCAAAGGAGAGAACTGAATTTTCCAATCGGCGAGACGATTAATTACGTCTCGCCCCAAACGATTACACTATGAGCAACAACAAACAGAGCTCACGTATTCGAATCTTCGTCGGACATGCCAAGCTAAGGTAGATTGATGGAGCTAGAATGCAACATGCGGTCAACCTCATAGAAATTTGATATATTCAATCGGATTACCCAGTCCGAACGCTGCAGACTGAACGCTTCAAGGACTAGAACAACAATATTGGAGAGGCCAACAAAATTAATGATACAGAGACGCTTTTTGCTCATGTTGCCTTGTAATTTTGTACGGAAATTATCAATTGCCCCCCAGAAAGTGCCTTTTGTTATGTAATGATATCTTCATACTCCCTCGACCCCAGCTATCGACCTAAGATCGGCTTGCGAGTGGGACAAACCCGGTCCAAAGAGCGAGGACAACAGAAGGTCCATTGTCTCCGCGAACAGCGCCTAGTATTCTTTGTACTACGCTTTGCTCTCTCTTTATCATCGGACGTCTGCCACAAAAAGGGCTGAAGGGTTTCGCCTTGTTTGAACGCCATTGTTGAGCACCATTGTATTCATCGCGCGTGCTTCCTCAATAACCCTTTGTGTTCATTGACCCTGTAAGGTGCTCCTTATCCCCATAAGTAGCAGCTGTGCCCACACGAGATACTCAACAGAATCACTCTTACAAAAGCAAACATCGATTAGAAATCGCGATGCATTTCTCTTCCGTCGTCTTCCTAAGTCTCAGCGCCGGCGCTCTGGCTCACCCTCTCATCGGTTCGAACGTGCCGTCCTCGCTTGAAAAGCGCGCCCACAGCGGCTGGATGGCATCCTACCCCATCGACGACCCCAAGTGCACGGGAAGAGATAAAAAGCATGGCGGCTACATCAATGGAACTGATGATCAGCACCGACCCACACTAGGATACGTACCAGGTTCCAATAGGGACCCACGATTGACCACTTTCGAGGCCGTGACCGACAACATCGGTGTCTACTGCGGCTCAGGCGATGGTTACCACGCCTTCAGAAGATTCGATCTCTGGCAAGGAAAAGGCCGCGTTCCTGGGCCCGATTTGTACGTCACGCATACGATTGAATGTACCCCTGGTGCCTATCCAGGAGCATGCTTTTCGGCAAAGGCTATGGGCTACCCATGGGCCTTTGTATCGATTCATAACACGACTGAAGCGGATGGCATGCATGACACGACTTGAGCAGATACCAAGGATTTTCGGCAGGCAAAAGCACTGTGGTGCGTTCTAATCCAATCTTCTGCCAGCTAGTGTATCTAGAATGCAAATCATGATGCAAATTCACGTCCAAGATGGCTTTTGATATTTCAGTACCCAATCGACGAACGTAGACATGTAGGCCTCGTACAAGAAACAAAATTCTGATACTTTCCACCCTCAGATGAACATTCCTAGCTCTTGCCCCACATGTAACAAAATGTTCGTCGCCGTAATGATGATCTGTGCATAGCAATTCCTACAGGAGAGCCATTTTTGCAGGGGCAGTAGTGCAACCTAATCACAAGGTAGACAATGTCTCAAACCCCTCGGACAGCCGAGAGCAAGCCCCAATCTAGCGCAATCCTAACCCATGCATTCTGCCTATTCAATGAACCGTATCTATCGCATATTCCAAAGGGGATATAGGGATGTATTAAGTAGAAGCACTAATATCATCCAAGGTCACATTGGCCGTACCAATTACCAATTAACCCTCCCACTTACTCAATCTCCCGGTGGCAATAGTGACACCACCTTTCGATATTGCGATATCCGTCTCCTGGAACTTGCGATTGGCTACCATCCACCTAGCCATGGCCTTCATAAGTTTATAAACATGCTTATATTCTAGCAGTGGGTCGCCGTGCACGTCATGCTCAGACGCCAATGTAAAGCCGCCCGCTTCCGTAAAATCTTCGAATCTTCCAGTGACATGTACAGACTGTACCGTTATAGCCATAATGGCAAGGATGCTCTTGAAGACAGCTTCATTGCGAAGGCTAACGCCATTGTACGCTATAGAGAATGTCAACCTGTCGGCCCCTAGTGAGGTGGGACTGCTGGGGCCCATGGCTGTATCTAAAGGCGAGGCAGATGCTTCACGCTGAATAGGTTCCTGATCATCTACCGTAATGTTGGCCGAAAGAGAAGGAGTCACCGAGCTCAAATCTCTAACAATATCAGCGATCAACGTTTGCTCGGTAATCGTGATCTGTCCGATTCGCCCAGCGCGCCCTTGCCAATGAAGCATGGCCGAGATTTGCCAATAACCGGCATTCGCACCCGCATCCACCATGCTAAAGAGTCCCCAGACTGCATAGCGAGTTTCATCCGCTGTCATTCCAATCACCAGATTGTAATTTGGCAGAGCCCAGGTCCTTGCTTGCAATTGCGATCCTTGATCCAGGAAGCACAAATCATACATCGCTTCAACAGCATTCAGTCCAAATGCCAGGGTATTCATCGGCGGCAGACGATACGTGATCTCTAACGTAAGATGGAAATCCTCGGGGATCCAAGGAGGACGACCGACTTGGAGAGAGGTAGCATCATTACTAGAATGTTTCAGTATGCCTCTCTCTACTTTCGGCCCAGGTTGCTCACTTGATTGGTAGAGTAAGGGTCAAATCGGTCGATGGCGCGGTAAGTGAATGGCAAAGTTGAAGCCACGACACCAAAAAACAAACCATCGAAGTTGATCGAGTCATTGCCGCGTCACGATTTATGAGTATATTTTGTCACCATTATCAGCAAGGCTTTAGGATAGAATGGGGATCTGGCACGAGATCTACATGTAGGATGAGCGCATAATCACAGACGAGATATAGTGGAATACGCTTTCTCAAAATCTGTTGTACTCGTACGCCAACAAACGATGCGACATGCGTCGGAGCCGTCCCCGAGCGTTCCTGAATTTCGCAAATCGTAAATTCATACTCTCACTACCATCGGTCAATGGCCGAGAATGATTCCCATCAAGTCAGATCTTACTCCACAACCACAACCTAGACCCCAATATCATTGCTTGATCGAAGCTACTTTCAACCCCTTAGGCTTGAAGCCCATCATGATGCAGCCACAGTGCTGTTCGCGGCTGGAACCATGGTGTAAAAGTTGCTACCCAATTGATCCACGATTGTGGAGATGTATTTAAGAGCGTGGTAACCGAACATGCCTCCACCAACGAGGATGCCTAAGAGGAGAATGTTGTGGATGAAATAGCCTGGGGAGCGGTTTGGCTTCGTAGGTGGTGTGATCTGGCTTTCCAGAGAAGGGTGCTGGCCGTTCATAGCTTGAGCACAAGGGTCCAGTGGAACTAGCGGTGAGGGCTTCTGAGAGCCAGGATATTGATCTTGGGGTATGAAAGATGGAAAGGTCATGATTTTCAAGGATCTTTGGCTGTCGAAGGGTTTGATGACTCAGAACAATCCGATGCACGCACAGATGTATTATCTTAGTGTCCGATTTATGTTCCGCTGCTTGGTGAAATTGTGAGAGAAGCTGCCTTTTAATCTACCGACGGAGTCCGCCATAGACCAAGCAAGGAGTCAAAAGGTGACTAGTGCACAGCCATAGATAAAGCCATAAATTCACGCTTCGAGCGGCAAGGGATGAACAGAGACTATGACATGAGCATATTGAGAAAAGTAACCGGGCTCAGCTCCTAGCTTTAAACCTCAGCAGCTATGTTGAACAAACCTCTCAGCTCTTGCGAATACTGCCGGCCGCTGATAACACCACCAAAGTTGCGAATTCAAGCTGAAAAATTGAGTGATTGTGATCTCGGTTGTCCCCGTCCCAGCATTGGCTACCGGAGCTTCTGCTGTTACCTTCGAATAAGTGAATTCGTAGAAGTTGAAGACGATCGACATCATAAAAATCGAGGTACAAGGACAGAGAGCAGGCGAACGCCGCAGCCCAGGCAGGGAGAGCCTGACATACTGGATGGGAAAGATCGGTCGTCTCAGGCCCCACTTTCCGTAAGTCAGAATCAATTAGACTTGTAGCGCAAGGTTGACCAATTCGGTGGTTTTCGTAGATTTTAGAGCCGCGTCCGCTGCATATCTTGATGGAGAAGCAAGGAGGCCCATGCAAGGAATAAACAAAAAAGGTCCTGCCGAGACAAGGCCCCACTTGAGATTGCTGCGGAGCACCAAGGTTTAGAAGGAACTCTGCATGGAGAGACTGCGGACAGTAAGGCGAACATCACGCGCAATGAAATAATCAAATCGCAAAACCGGGTTTGGGCCAAGCAGAAGCCAGCTTCTTAAAATTCTCATGCTACAGGACTTACGCCCTTGCTCAACCCTCTCATGCGAGCTTGAGTCAACACTAGAGCCCATACCACCACTCGGCGAGAGCTCAGCCTCCTGCCACCAGAATGCTCCTGTAGCTGCTCACTCTCCAACACCACGCTAGCACTCGGAATCCGCGGAATACCCGAACCGTAGCCAGCAAATTACGCATTTTCCTGCTCCTGGAACTCCTGCTAGAGGATCATTCAAGGGAACGAGCGGCGCCCTGCGCCATTCGGATGTTGAGCTGCGAGGACGGAGGGGTGGGAAAGACTGAATATCAGTCACCTATTGGTGTCTCAAGGTGGAAGACCACCTTTGTCCCGGCTCATGGGGTTCTGGTGAGGTCCTCTCTTCGGCAATGCCAGGATCGGAGGTGCTCTGCACGTGCTCAAATCTGGAGGGTTCTATTGCGAGCTCTGTCGCTTTGAGTGTATCCTTCGCTGCAGAAGATAGGGTCCTCCATGACCATTGGAAGAGCCGGTCTTGAGATTTGCTGAGCTGCGATGACGTTGTTGGACTTGGGGGGAGGTATCTGTATTGGCTCTTAGTCCTATTGTTTGTAACGTGCGATGTTTTTAGTCACTCCTCGGGGCTAGGTGTACCAGATCGAGATATACCGTCATGGCGTTCGGGACTAGCGGACGCTCGTGAGCCACTGGAAAGGCTACTGCCACTGGTCGTCTCATCTTCTCTCCAGATGATTTCGTGTACGGAGTTGCGAGAATTGAAGTGGACGACGCTGATGCGGCGCAAAGCCTCTCCGGGTAGCAAAGAATCTTTGCGGGAGTTGGGCTCGACCGCAAAGCTTCCGGATGCAACATAGACATCAGCGAATGTGAGTGTAGCTTCGGCCGGGTCGCTGAATCTTCGGACGCTTGGCTTTTTGTTGAATCTTACGATAGACATCGATTCCTTCCGCACCAGTTGAGCGGAGGGGTTAGGGGTAGAGAATGTCTCTGTCGTTATACTAGATGGCGATATTTTACTTTCAGGAGATGTGGGTTTAGTTGGCTTCATGCCTCTTATCATGAGTGTGGGCGTGGAATAAAATGCAAGCAGCTCAGACGCTGGTGCCTCAGGTGTAGCCTTGCGAATATCCTCGTTGACGATGGATACTGCCATCGAGCTCATTACGGGAGTGGGCGCGTAGATATTGCTGGCTTTCCTTAGCGTAATAGCAGCTGGTGTCCCAAGCATGCCAGAAAGACCTTTACTGTCTCTGAATGTAGGACGACTGTGGTCGCGGGAGAGGTTTTTCCGATTTGATTCTCTTCTCTTTTGATCATCTTCTGGCTCTTTGCTGACTTTGCGTGAAGGTTTCATTGTGGGTGTTCGGCTTTTGAGGAAATCGTATGTGTTTGAAAGAGCAGTAGACATCCGCCGCAAGGCTTGAGGCTCCCTGTTTTCGATCTCAGAATGCGGCATTGTCAGACTCCGAAGAGCCAATACCGCCGGCGTCTCGGACACTTCCGGCTCATCAAATGGCGACTCAGGCGACGGTGGTGCTTGTGCGTGAACAGCATCGGCTCTCATGTCAGGTCGGCATTCGTGAAAGGTGGTTTGGAGTTTAAGCTTCCTCACACTCTCGAGCAGCGGTGAATCCGAAGCAATTTCAGCATCGCTTGCAATGCTCGAAGTACCACAGGAATTGCATCGACCACCATGCGACTTCGATTCCAATCGTAGTGGCAATGAGCGCACACTCGGGCTCACCTCCCCACTATACTCCCTGGTATTATGATGCTTTCTTGTCTGCCTTCCATAATTTGCTCTCCCATCTCTTCGAGAACGATGGGCGTCGAGGTAGTCATCTGCTTCAGTCCGCGGAGGAGGGCTCATGCTTCGAGGACCAGATACTGGGGGAGTAAGGTAGCCGGAGCTCCTAGAGCCTGTCTCGCTGACTGCAATACTGCGAGCAGCGTTGAGATGGTCTGATGAGAGTGCCGGCGCTGGTGCTCGGCATTTCGGAGACACTCCCTGTGCGATAGATAGAGTCAGCCATTATGTATAAAGAGGGGTAGTAATCTACTCTAGGTCTGTAAGACTTACCGCGGAGGCCGCGCCCAGCACCTCGGGCGACAAGTCGCGTCTAGCCATCGCATGCATTCCAAGCTAATTGAATGCGGCAATCGTTTCTAAGAGAACGTAGAGAATAATTTCTCAATGGGGTAATTATGAATAGGTAATAGGATAGTGGGACGACTTGTAGTGAGGATATCGGAGAACAGAAAGAGTGACATCAAGACGAATAGGATGCGTATCAGACTCACCCCTTCCCTTTACTTCAACTATCAATCATGGGGTCACGCTTTCACGTCGCGCACGGTAGTCCCTTCCTCATGCAATATAGGGAATACTAAACTCCGAGAGACGCGTTCACGATAGCGGCTGCCGTGCACTTGGGGCGTGTGCCAGTCTCTGCGCTACATGCTGGCTTTTGAAGAGATTCTGCTGATCTCGTTGCGCTGTAAGGATCTTGGGGAAAGCGACGCTGCCACGAAATCCCCGAGGCCATCCTATCTGCTCACGCCTTCTCGCGTTCACAACCCTACTGCGCAGGTCCTCAACATGAGCCTTGCCGGAATCCAATGTCCGCACTGCGTCTCATGAACTCGTCCTTGGGATTGCTTGTATTCTTTGTGAACCAAACAGGTAGCGAGTAGCAGGTGGATCGAAAAGCTCCGTTTGTGTTTGTTTGTAAGCATTGATTCCGATTTTGGGTTGTTGTCTGCTTGTCGGAGCCGCTGACAGAGCTATCAAAACTCAGTCCTCGTAATCGTAGTAAGGCAAAGGTCCGGTCCCAGCATCTGTTCGGCCTGGAAAAATCTTGCAGAGCCGGACAACGACATCGCCTTTTTTGTTTTCAAACGTGCCGGGGTAAATATGGTTATCCTCGCCTTGCTCCTCATCTGTCGTCATCACGTAACCAACCCATGGACCACTATTTCCGATCCCCTCTTCTAGTCTGCCTTGCTGAGCGTGGGTCAGATATCGTCCATTCTCCGTCCTTGGGCTCTGATTTGGGCGGCACTACGGCTTGTGGCGGTCCTTTTTCCTGAATCTTGTCACCACCATCTACCGCCAAACGTTCGTCCGGTATTTTCTCCTCTTCCGCAAACAGGCTACTATTTATTTCCACTTCTTCTGCATCGCTTGGCTTTTCGTTTGTGTGATGTGATACTGCCTTGAGCTCAGCGTCAACCGCTATATACATTTTCAAAGGTTGATATTTGCCAAAGGCTTGCTGGTACACAGGTATCTCCTGAATCGGCGCTCGCTCAAGAGCTTCTTCTCACAAAAGGAGAGCAGGCTCAGTCGGCAATGGACGCTCGACACAAATCGTAAAAACAGTCATAGAATCCAGATTGTTCCTAAGATCCGGAGATTCGCTGCCGGGCCAAATAAGTATTAATAATGAGTGGGAAACGGAGGGCGATCGAAACTTGCCACAGCAGCATATTCATTTCAACAATTCTATATGGGTCCACTCTTTTCGTCGCGCAGTCACGCCAGTATCTTGCTCTCGAGGTTATCTTCGGGCGCCTGATTCCACCGCCATATTCTCGCTGCTCAAATTCTTGCGTGCGCTGTTCGAGTAGCTCAACGAGAGCTCTGCCATCATCGGCCGCTCCCAAGGAAGTACAGCGATGCTCGCATGTTCCCTTCTCCAGGACTTCGAATTTGACATTGCACTCTGGAGCTCCTTCGTGTCCTTCCTGGTATTCATAGGTATAGTGCTCCTTTCTGATTACAATCCTGAAGCTAAGGGCGTTGCAGATAATTAGAAGAACCTGCTCGGATGGAATACCATCTCCACGACACGGACAAAGAGCCAAGTCTGGGTGTCATAGTGCGTCGAGGAGTGTCGTGGTCGTTGGAGGTATGTCACGTGCGTTGAAAGACCTGTACTGAGAATTGGACGGGTGTGCGATATCTATGAATGCGCCTGTATAGTGCTGGAGTACACGGCTGCGTACGGACTCGTATTTAGTTGGAACCCAATAGTTAGACGTGCCAGCGCGCGATAGAAGGGCAATCTGTCTAGATCTTCTCTTCCTCTAGCGGGCTCTTCACCATGTTGATAGAAGTATGCAGGGTGTCGCGAATTCATGACCTGCACGTTAATCTACAGGTTTGCACATGCATTGAGCACATTGCACATGCATTGAGCACATTGCACATCCAAGAACATGGAGATAGAGCGTTCGGAAGTCAACAAAGCCACGGTCGAGGCATACAGCCTGCTTTGGCTTGAAGCGTAATCGAGCTAGAGCGACGGTCTCCATTATCCGTTGGAGTTCGGAGCATATCATCACTGCATTTGGGGATGGGTTCCCCAATCGGGAACTGAAAGCGGCATTGGGTTTTTCAAGACAAAGTAACATAGACAGCAAGATCTGAATCTTCACAAGAAAAGGGGGAAAGTCTAGGCTTCGTTTAGCTTACTGTATGAGCTCACTCGTCTCCGCCCAAAGTTCAGGGTCATCGTCATGAGTGGAAGATAGTAAAAGGGATTGACGAGGATACAACCTTCGCGTATCGATTGCACCTCCGTTTTGCAGTTCTTGCCGGATCGTTCCCTTTCTTGGCTACGTAGTGGCCATCTCGTTGCTCACGAGACACACAGTTTGCTTCCACCAGCCGTTCAAGATCCTGCATCAAGGTTTATCTTGATGCTTGACATCATCATGAATCAATGGACAACATCCACATATCCCCTGCTCTGGAGTTGTTCTCGACGACCCCACCGTGTAGGATAATACCGCCCGCCTCAAGGTCTTGGCCATAGGAGCTCGCGAACCATCCGCGTGGTCCTGGACGCTCAGTGCTCCCATTCATAGACGACTCAGGAACGTCCACTCGCGCCCAAGTCCCTTCGGCAGTCTTCGCGCCAACCAATTGTCTTGTAGCATCTTTGAAGCTTGCGGCAGTCATGCCCTCTGGTCGCAGTTGAAATGACCAAACATCGTCCCAGAATTTGCCGGCAGCTTCATGGCCTGAGGAGCTAGGGTCTCTTTCGCCGAGGAACAAGAGGAGATAATGCCGTCCTTGGCCTGTGGTAATTGGTTGCAGGCCAGCAACAGATCGGTTGCCAGGCATAGCAGTGCCCGATGGAGGTTCAACTTCCTCCCATTGACCATTCAGTGGAGAAACAGCTAGCTCTCCTTTACCACCTTCATCATCGAATGTCGAACGCGTAAGACGTAGATACTGTATTGAACCACCCAGCTCTTCCGCTCCATCAAAGCCTCCAAAGCGGTACAGTCTCTCTCGAGTCAGGGTCAACGAGGGACCTCCACGGGGTGGACCGGGAGCATCGGGGTATTGCGCCCAGACCCTTGATGCAATGTCGAACGCCCAAATATCCGCTGTTCGTCCAGAGGCTGGACATCCTCCGTGAATGAAGAGAGTTCCATGGTCATCTGCACCAGACCCCGATTCACCCAATGGATTCTCTGTATAGTCTTGCGTCTTATTCGAGTTGTTCTTCGTAAAGGCAGAGGCTACGGAGTCCGCTGGGGGCCCTGTCTGGACTTCCCTCTGATTGAATGGATGTTCTGTAGACGTAGACGCATGATAGGACCTTGATTCGGGATAGGGCGAGCCTCTCGCGGGGTCGAGGACACTCCACGAATTCAGCTTAGTGTCATACACGTAAACGCGCCCTGACTCCTCCAATGGCTTCATCTCTTTACCCCCTCTGCCTCCAAAGACATATATCCTATCGTCAACGATGCTGGCAGTGTGGCCAACACGTGGTGATGGGACTTCTCCATTATCTGTAGTTGCTCGGGCGTGGATCACTTGGTAATCAACCTCATCGTGCTCGGATGATGGCAGTGTGAAGACATGCATGTGATTATCGACAGGCTCCCGCGGCCTCTCTTCACCGCCAAAGATGTATGCCTTGCTCTTGACAATCGATAGGGAATGGGAGGATCGAGGTAATTGAGGGCCTCTGATACGAGTCCATTTAGCTTTCAGCGGCATCGTGGCTCTGGCGATGGCCACGCTCGCAGCTACGACTCCTTCAGCGGCGGTCTCAACGCTGTATGCAGCAGCAACTTCTGCCATGATTGTATCGGTTGATTTGTTTGGACAAGAGTTATGTTCAGGCAAAGCGAGTATGGGCTGGAGGCCGACCAATCACAGGCCGCCTGACGTCAAATGCGGAATTTGCAAGGAATCCTTCCAGAATGGTGGAAGGATGAAACTCGAAGGGCAGTACAAGCGACACAATCTACCACAAATCACTTCTATTCTTACTAGCTCCTTCAGACCGAGACTTACTCCCCAGGCCATCCAACTAAAAGTCATGGCATTTACAGAGATCCCAGTCAACATTAGGCTACGATACGCCTCAGCCTTGCATTACTCCTCTTTCTGAGCTTTGTAAGAACCCCTGCAACCTCTGCAGCAGTGCTCAGTCACATTCATACCGAAAAAATCGCTACTACTTTCAAAAAAAACATTCTTCATCCTTCCACCACCACATCAACTTCCAGCCAACAACATGACCGCCCCAACAACTACAAACAGTGACCGCGAACAAACATCCTATCCCATCCCCTCCACCGCACTAACGCTCCACCTAAACCTTGGTCTCAACCTCTCGCTTCCCGCTGCTGCCACCGCCAACAACGACTTTCTCTTACGACGGAGGCGCGCTCATATACACTCACGAAACTTTTTCCGACTTGAAGACTGACGACCATCACAACAACTGTTACGAAAACTAGCGCGGATGGTACTCAGGTTACGTACACGGGACCTATTGTCGCCGGTTCAGATGGTGTCTGGTGGGGCCCGCCCGATACGGCGCCTTATTGTATCGAGCCTTTCTGTTTGAGCAGCGCAAAATCCAATGGGGCTGATGGTGGTGTAGTGCCAATTTCAAAGGAGCTGGTACTCCAGGAATTGCCGCAGGCGGTTCGGACAGTGGCTCGAGTCTTGGCGCTATTACGGAAAGCGGTGGAGGGATTGGTGGAGTTTCAGGGAGCAGTCCAGGAAGCAGTGGCGAAAGCGGCGGAGGAAGCCCGGGAGGGGGCGGGAGCGGCGGTGGCAGCGGCGGAGGTAGTTCGGGGGGTGATACAGGAGGCTCTCCTGAAGGCGACACAGGAGGCTCTTCTGGGGGGGTCAGGTGGCGATAGTAACGGACTCCAACGGTGATCCCGCCAAAGAAGCTTGCCCAGGCGCAGGCGCAAAACTCCGACGCTCCAGTTCCATCCTCGACTATATCACCTCGGCCGTCTCGCAAAACGCACCGAACAATTAACCTTCTCCGTCAACCCCTGTTACGAAGCCTTCAATGCCTTCGGCTCCGGCAAATCAGGCAAAAGCCTCGCCAGTGGCGCCCTTGACAGCGCTGAGAACATAATCACTAATGAATTCCCCAACAAGCTGGCAAATTCTTACGTCACGGGGCTCAACGGGCGGCGAAGTTAACTATGCGGGGCCTTACGAATGATTTGAATAGTAAGGCGAACTACAAAGAGGCGGAGAACATGGGCAAGCAGGGCGAGCCTGACTGGGATCAGGCGGGTGGAAAGCAGAAGGCTTTGGATGCATTGAAGGATGCGTGGAAGTCGGTTGCTGATGGACCATGTAGAGTACCTAGTCGTCGTGCCCACTCAGACCGCTTGGCCTTAGAAGGTCCCTAGTGGCTCTACGATGACCAGTAGAGTGCCTGATTTGATCTGGTTACATAGCTTCCGGCCTCGGGGTCGTGTATCTGGCGTTTAGTGTTTTAACAGTATCTGTTGTTTCAGCATCGTCACCTCGGAGATCTGTCTTAAGGGAAAGAAGAGACTTCGTTTGTTCTCCAATCGCCACTAAGTTCCCCTTCTTCCATTTCTTACTCATCAGTTGATCGTCTTGACATGGCAACACTGATAGCGATTGAGACGAGGTAAGATACATGCGCCCAGGACGTCTGGTGATACGAATCGTGGGCATGGAGGGTACACTGTATTGTGTTCACTCAAATGCCGGATCACTGATACAAATCAAAAGGCATACTGTACTCGATGCTAACATCTGTGGTTGAGTAGGGAGTATCTATAAAACCAAGCGAGAAAAGCAGCATTCTTTCATGACTCATCTGTCGACCAATCACAGTCTACCTGACGTCAACATCACAACATTGCTGCCAATGTTGGACATGCGCGATCGTACATAAGTCTGACTACATCCCAACCTTTTCTAATCAACAACATGGACGAAACTAAAGAGACGACCACAGTTCGCTTCTCATGTGCATGCCAGCGCGTTACGGGCTCTGCCGAAGTTCCAAACTCAAAGCTACCTCTACCCTTCACTCTCTGCCATTGCAATATCTGCCGTCATCAGACCGGACTGCTATGTGGCTCATATGTCACTCTCAAAGAGGGCACCACAAATTTTAAGGCAGAAGGGCCGCTTACTAACTACGAGACTTCAGATATCGTGACACGATGCTTTTGTAGTCATTGCGGTGCTAACGTGTGGCTTCAATACAAGCGTGAGGATAGGCCTAACATATGCTCGGGTGCGCTCGACAAAGCAGATGGTATCATCAAGCTCAAAAATCACATATTCGTGAGCGACACCAAGGACGGTGGACTGAGTACTTGGATCCCTGATAGTGACATAGCGGCTTGGGAAGGTTTCTCGAAGGAGAACAAGCAAATCGATGTTACAGCGATGAGTATAACACAGTCGACAGTTGAGCACACTACGGAGCTGTACGCTCACTGTCAATGCAAAGGCGTTCAATTCAAGATCACCCGCCCAAACCAAGCATCGAAAGACCTATCTTCGCCCTGGCCCGACTTGGTGAAGCCTTATCATTCCGAATCTCCAGAGAACAAAGAAGACGTCAAATGGTGGCTTCGCGCAGACGACACCAAATATTTGGCCGGATCATGTGCTTGCAAATCTTGCCGAGTTGCCTCTAGCTTCGACATCCAGTCATGGGCATTCGTACCAAAAGCAAACATTTTGCAACTCGATGAGAAGCCACTGGACTTTGGAATGGGAAGTCTCGAACAGTGTAGTACTGCTGAGGGGGTCCACCGGAACTTCTGTGGCAAATGTGGAGCTACTGTGTTTTGGCATTGTGACGAGAGGTCAGACCTTGTGGATGTCAGTGTTGGTCTTCTAGATGCAGAAGAAGGTGCGAGGGCGGGATCATGGCTGGAGTGGTGGACGAACAGGGTTAGCTTTGAGGAAGCTGCACAGAACAAGGACCTCATCTCGAGACTGGGGGCAGGTCTGACGCGTTGGGGTAACGTTGAAGGTACCTCGTCTGCCAACGGACATAATCCATTGCGGCCGAATACGGAGAGGTAGAGATATGACATGATGTTTTCAGATGGGGAAATGTATATTTATGGCCAGAAGCTTTCATCTTCGAAGTTGTCCACCAATTGGGGTAACGCGGATGTGCAAAGTGAGCTTGAGCTTAGCAATAACCCAGATTTATGAGCAAATACTGGACCATCTATCCGTGGCCCTAAATTATGCCTTCTCTCCACTTCAGTTTACCAGTAATGCTCAGCTCCAGTACTTGATGTTAATAGGACATGTATGAATTTTCTATCTTGGGCCCAAAGGAGATTGAGCAGGCATTTGGAGTGCCTTGAACCTGCGCTTCTCTGCTCGAGTCCTTGTAACTAGCCAAAGTCATTGCCCCATTTCATCGAAATATGTAGACTCTACGCCAAAATCTTCACAGTGAACATTCGGACCAAAAAATAATGCAATTCAGCGGGCATCAAAGACTCGCCATCCCGCTTTGCGTCAAGAGACGCTAGAATTCGATTTTTCCAGTTGGAGACCGTAAATATTAGTGTGAAGCAAATTTCTGGAAGGACATCAGGGCAATGTCCGATACAGAAGTGGTTGGTTTGCAAGCTCGTCAAGAGAATCACTGTAGCATAGATTGTACAGATTGTCAAATCAGAGTAAACGCTTCCCTGGCTCTCGCAAATTTAGTAGCATCGGCAATATTATGCTACGATGACATGCATATGCAGGCCACCGGTTACCGAGCCAAAGTGCAGATGACGACTACATTGACCCGATGCTGGAATTGCTGGTCTCTGCGCGGCAATAGCACTTCGGCAAGCTGGGCATTCAGTAGAGGTATGTTGAAGAATCTATAGCACCCGTACTAGCTCGGCGTGAAGCTTTCTGCCAATCTGACCACATACCTAGGTCTTCGAGAAGTCCCAATTCGCAACCGAGATTGGTGCTGCCATTACAGTTATCCCGAATGGCGTTAGAGTGCTCAAAAGTCTCGGGTTCTCAGTTCGACAGAGCTAGAGCGCGATGTTTGATGGTTTGGGAAACAATGGATGGGATAACCTTGGAGCGGCTCGCAGCCCTTGACTTTAAGCACGCCGAAGCGAGGTATGGTTTTCCTGTAATTTCGGTACATCGAGTGGATATGCATAAAGAGCTGCCGCGCCTGGCTTCGCATGACGAGGGCAACGACACGGGATTGAAGCCTACAAAAGTTCGCCTCGGTGCACCTATCGCGAAGGTGGACGTTGAGCTGGCATAGTAGAGCTAGACGATGGCTCGACGCATAAAGCAGATTTGATCGTTGCTGCTGATGGATTGAATTCAGCAGTAAGAAGCGCAGCAATAAAGAATGATACAAAGCCTACGCCTTCAGGTCTAGACACCTTTCGGTTCCTTATTCCAACGAAGATATTGGAAAATGAGCCAGCGCTTAAAGAGATATACCAACGGAAGGCTGCTGGTCAAGATTCATGGATCATAAAAGATACCACCGATAAGGCCATTGAGCGTCACATAATTTGGTATCATCGTCAGGGGTATGTCATTTACGTGCCACACATTGTTCACAGATTGATAGTCGGTAGTGGCGAAGTGCAGAATTTCGTAGGTATCCACCCCACAAGGGACAAACACAGCGAGGGGCGAGCCGAGTTCGCAGACGATGCTAGGGAGTCGTTGCTCAGCGAGTTTAGCCACTTCCACCCCGATTTGCTGAGGATATTTCGGTTCGTTGGCCACCAAATGTGGCGCGTTACCATGCTGACAGTTGCGCACAGGCTGTCAGAAGAGCAGAGTGTCAAGTGTTGGACCCTCTTTGACCAAAAACCTTTGCCAACTTGGCAATATGATGAAGTCCTTCTCATCGGCGATTCTGCTCATCCAGTACGTTTTCCATGACCGAAGGTATATGTCAGGTAAACTGATGACTTCTAGATGCTTCCGTTCAGTGCACTGGGTGCGAACTAGATATTGGAAGATGGCAGCGCTTTAGGCTACCTTCTCAAAGGTATCGGTAACGCTGCCGAGGTCTCAGCAAGGCTAGCACTGTTCGACAAGGTGAGAAGGAACAGAGCCTCGAGAGTGCAAACGTTGTCTAGCATTAGCGTTGGGAGAAGTGTGGAGGTGGAGGAAGAGCTGAAGAAATACATGGACAATGTGGAATCAAGTAAGCTCTTGGGACTGTTTCAATATGCTGATACTAATGGTGGCAGTGATACCTACTTCATTTCAGGAGCGAATCCCGCACGACTTTGAATAGGTCAAAGCATCCATGTCTGCCTATCTTTGTGCTGACATTGCTTTCAGGTTCAATGTCTTCGAAAGGTGTGACCAGGTACTGGCAGAAGCTTGCGGACCCTGTAGTTGATGAATATCCCATGCACTCGTCCTCCCAAAAGCTTGGCAGGCTAACTGGGAGGACCCTGCCAGTGCATGGGATAAAAGGGACAAATCTAGAAGGTTCTTGTCCTAATAGTAATGTCAAGATGCAGTTACTCGCCTCACTGCGTTAATATGAGATGGTTAGTGATGGGTCACACATACACACTTCATATGCAACGCGTGAAGGAGGGGACGCGGTTGTTTTGTGTGCAGGTGAATTCGCGTTCGATTCGTAATGGTCTTGACGCCGCTTCATGAGGCCTTTCCACACTTTATTTTTGGGGCTTGGAATGTGAATACGATCTAACGGTACTGATCAGTAATTTCAAAGATTCATTATTTAGAATGCTACATTACGAGGTCATGTTTTAAAGTATTCGGAATGGCTACCGTAGCCAAGCCGGCCACCGTATCACCAAAATTGGTTTCATCCCGCAAGTAGATATATTCGCATTTCAGCCTTCCTAAGATCTCTATCAACAACGGTAAATAATTATTAAGTAATCTAAATTAATGAAATCCAGGTAGTAGTCGTTAAAAGTAATGATCTCGATTATCTAAGCCTTAGGTTAATAGCGTCATTATTACAATCTTAAAAAAGGAAACTGCGCGATATCTTGATATTCCATGATCGATAAGGTGGCCATTACGAATATTTTAAAAAATGACCTCGTAGAACTGTGCCGCAAGGCAGTGCAGGGGCAGTAAAAGCGCGAGACCGCAAAAAAAAGCATCATAAAATCGGCCGTCCCCGGGCAGGATCGAACTGCCACTCTCTCGATTAACAGTCGAACGCGTTAACCAATTACGCCACGGAGACTTAGGATTGGTAGCATATTATGAGAATATATAATCTAATGGCCTTGGCAGAATTCCATGTGGAACTTTCTATCAATAATGTTTAACGCGCCTTCGCCGCAGACATAGATTCTTCCCGCTTACATTAAAAATGTATTAGACTTGCACACCACCACTATGTATGACCTATCGATCACATTGTTTCCTTGCAACATGGTGACACCAACGAACCATCCTTTCAACCAGTCATAAACGTCGTATATGAACGGTTACAAACCACTAATCAACGCAAGGCCTGAGTCAACACATAATAGTTCAGCACCTCAAGCCAAATCTCTCATACAACCACACTTATCGAGTTATTGACATCGATCACCTCATAGACATCATGTACGAACATTTCATTTGATCGAACAAGCGTTTACTACGTCGTGTACAAACATTATCGCAAAACTTTCTGTCCAAACCGATCCTTTCATTCAATCTGTCGATATCACCGTTACAATGCACTTTCTCTAAGACGAAGATTTTGACCATCGAGTATGGATCAAACAAATCATTCAAAGAATCGTGCAACGGTCAGTTATTCAGCGAGTCATTCAACAAATTACTTCATTTATTCCGCAAGCTTCGTTTACTTCGCAGTCAAATCAACTGACTTTACAGAAGAAGACATATAGACGCAATAAGAAGACGCGACGGCAGAAGAAGAAGAAGAAGGTTTTGCGCGTTACGTTACAGTTGCGGTTTAAGAGGTAGATTGCGTGATCGATTAGAAGAAGATTGTGCATGTGCGTTTATATGGAGGATACTATTCACCAGCCAAGCATGTGGTCTTGCAGTAGGCCTACGGTCACATATCGATGACATGGGATATAGACCTCTACGAAGGACTGAAGGATTTGTTTCGTATAGGTATGGAGTGATTTTGCAGCAAGAGAAGCTAGAGAGCATAAATTATTACAACAGCGAGCATAGATCATGGATCAATACGAATCTTCAACGATTCCTCAGACCTCAGCAGCAGCAGCGAACTAAATATTACAAATTTGGGTAAGAAACTATATTTGTAAAGGTATAAATAAATAACAATATAAGTGAACGATAATATTTGTTTATGTAGAATCCGGCAAGATCCCTCCGCCAAGGCAACGACATTAATACATTTCTTGATCTACCGAGTCAACCTCATCTTGAAAAGGAGGCCAGTAAGCCCTCGGGAGATGACCATTCGCCAAAGACCTTTCCCACCTTGAGACGTGTAGCTCAACATTTGATTAATGTCCTCGTGTCATCCAGAGAACCCCTACTACAAGACTACAGTAAATTAATCAAGACAGTTAGCAACCGTAATCTTCTAGCCTCTTACTTGAGAGCATTGACAATGAGATAAAAGATTTACAAAGCAAAGATTTGTCCACTGATATATTACAGAACATCAAATATCATCGAACAGAGCAAAAAGACATTGTTAACAGTACCAAGGGTTACATAAACTTTCTTAGAGATAATAAAAACAACAAGTACCTACAATTTTATGTAAGTCAATCCATTCAAATATCCTACCGAGTTCAACAACACATCCACAGCCTCATAAAAAGATCCCTAGATGCTTTTCATTACTACATTCATACACTTAGTAAAGGTCGTCGGAATACGAACTTCATTCACTTATATCAGCTTCGACAGCCTCAAGACCTAACAGAAGATGATCGCAGTTTATTACTGAACTTTCTCGAAATATTAATGACCATCACACTCTACTCATTACCACAAGATATACACAACAAATTCTCTACAAACCCAATGTCATCCAAGAGCGTCTCAATCCATTTAAATATTTTAAATCCCCTAAAACAAACTTATCTACCATCAAACAACACAATACACAAGACCTAACTGAGGCTGTTAGCTTCCAAAGATCCAGAAATTCAAAGATAGCCAGAGTTCCGTGTAAAGATCTTGAACCAAGATGGCAGGCCTAGAAGACCGATTCCGTCCACCGCTGAGCTCTTGAACGAATACAGGAAGGCGGTCCATGATGCCGTCCCTAACGTTACGCTTGGGAAAGATCAGCATTCTGGGCTCAGGACGGGTAGGATTCATGGTAACAATCTTGACGTTGCTACGATGCTTGAAAAGTATTTTCATGACATCGCCCGAAATGTTGGTTTAAGGCTCCGTTTAGACCAACCTCTTGGATCTCTGGATAGCTTTCTTGCCTTCATTTTCGAGAGCTTACCTGACTATCTCAGCGATGCTGCAAGAAGAAAAGAAGACCCTCTACCGTTTAGCTTGGGGAAGATCGGCTTAACAACAGAGTATTTACTAGCGGGGCCACTGGACTTTGGGACTTCGAACAAGTTGAGATCGAACGAGCTAAGTACAACGCATGCAATTTACGAAAGTCTTTCTGAGCTATCATGCAGGCTGCTGGGTATCAGCGCTGCGAAAGCTGTCTTGGCAAGTGGGAAGCTTGTTCAAAGATTCATTACAAACTCCGAAGAGATCTTAAAACTGTCGGGACCATTACAGATACAGCTGGGAAGTCAGCGGATTAGATTCAGGGTGCAGGTCCTTGATGGACTCATACAGGGGATAGTTATCGATACGCCTGACATAGAAGATATTGCATATGGTTATATGTGGAGAGAGAAGAAGAGTATGAGCGGGGTACTCAAATTTGCTATTTTAACGTTAGGTCTCAGAAACCTACATTATAGATTCTACGAGATGACCACTGTGAATGATAGAGTATTCGAGGTCATCAAAAAGGCAAAGGATGGTTGCGATGTCGGACTCGATTCGCTAGACGACGCTGTAAGAGATTGGCTTGGTCGCAGAGGCTTTGAAACTAGGGAAGAGATCGAAGAACTGATAGAAGTCTCCCGTGGAAATCTGGGGGAGGTATTACACATCCTGTACAGTGTACTCAGCGTCATAATAACCAGAATTCCTCGCTATCAGGATTCGGCGGATTGGAAGGAGCCTGTAATCTCTTGGAACAATATAGGGCGATATTCGAAGGAGCAGTCTGAGGCTGTGGCGAATCTTTACTATGGAAGATAAAGAGAGAACAAGAAAAGCAAAGCGATATAAGTGATGAGTGGGATGACATGGTGCTGCATGGGGACAACAAAGAACACACGGAGCCAGCGCTCGCAGCATCAGAAGTCGAGGATCAAGTGGCGCGATACTATGCGGACGCCTTAGAGGGACCTGCAGCAGTCTCTGGTGAGGGCTTATTAGCCAAAGAAGCCAGCCGCGACAGAATATTATCAGTCGTGGACGACAGTCAGGATGAACATACACCAGCGGTGGAAGACAAGCTGATCAATGAGTTGTGTGCGCTCACGGAATACCAGCTCATTCGTATCCAGGCGGAGAAGACTGATACAAAAACTAAACTTTCAAGCTTCTGGCAAAGCTCCCAGCTTATTAGAAAGACACGCAAGCCAGATCATCAACTTGAGGGACAAGGGCTGTAGCTTCCTCGATATATGTCATAAATTTCCTACTCTGGCCCCTGATAGGATACGCAGCGTCCTTCATCAAAAGAAGCACAATCCGGAGTTGGAAGGAAGCAGCAAAGTGCGGAGGAGACGAGACTGAGTCGTTGCTACGATTGAGCAAGAAGGATATTTCATCCATGAGAGTATGCTGAACTTTTTGAGGGAAAGGTTCTTATGGAACTTGAATGAGTCCCATACCGACATGGGTGTCATACAAGGCGATGCTCACCAGGTATGGATACGATTTTCGCGAGAGGGCGAAACTCATCCAGATGCCTGGTATTGGGATCCTTCGCGACCTGATTTGAGCAGATTTGCTTTTAGGATTGGGAAATCCGACGATGCAATGGACGAGTCGCTCGCATTCAGCCCATTTATCCAGGACAGCTCCGAGGAAAGCTTAGAAGGGGTCACCCCCTAACCGTCCACTCGTAGGGCTGAAGCCCGCAGACCCCCGAAACGGCGCCTAGAACCCGCTGTTCGGGGACGGAGCCGAGGTTTTTGGGGATCGGTATTGTCGCCTAAGCAGCGCGCTCTAGGCGTCCTTTTGGGGGTCTACGGGCTTCAGCCCTACGAGTGGACGGTTAGGGGGTTTGGACGGTTAGGGGGTGACCCCTTCTACTGAAGAGCAGGTGCAAGCCAAGATGACAATCATCGCCATGAAGATTGTGAATGCGTACAATGAGATGTGAACCCGTGAGCTAATTTACAGTATAAGGTTCGAGAGACTCGGAAAAATTGATCATGATTGCAAACGCTCGCTCACAATAAACCTGGTCGCACAGTATTCGACAATCATTCATTTACTGACACAAAAAAAGCATCCAAGAGTCGTTGGCGGCAGCTAGAACCCGAGGGAAGGGCCCTGCCCAGCGAGTTCTATTTGTGCTCGAATCCCTAAGGTTGGAAGCTAGCCCAGGAATAGATTAGCGCAATTCATACCAAAATGCAGAGTGACGCTCTTCCATGTCTTTGTCATGTTCACAATCCTCAACTCTACTCTCTGCGTATGGTAACATGCCAGCGCCGAATAGGAGGTAGAGGAATCAAGCCTAAATCAAGTCATCAACTCCCCCCTCAGTACTGCGGGTTTTGACACAGTCCTCGTCAACAATACCCATACCCTCGTGTCAACACACTGCCATGGATAAATACCGTCCAAACTACCAAGACTACCCTCCTCCTCCACCACCGCCGGACATGCCACCTCTTCCTCGCGGGCCCCCTCCGCCGCTTAGTTGGAATGGGCATGGCGACTCGTATAGGCCATCGGACTCTCGCTACTACCCGCAAGAACGCATTCCGCAGAGCGACTTTACGTTCAGAAACGACAACTACGCCCCGCATTATCCCCGAGAACAGGACCATCCGAGGGATATGCAGCCTGGTCAGTCGCAGTATGCTACCCGAGAGAATGACTATTCGAGGGGCGCACAACCTACGCAATATGCAAGACAGGGCGATAACCGTCCAAGAGCCAGGAACAGTCATAGGGACGATGCCAACATCAACCGTCCTAGGCGGGGAAATCACCAGAACAACCGGCCCTACAAAGTCGCTCCTGCAGATCGTCCATTACTTAGACGTCAGAATGATGGAGGAAATTCACCTGAGCAAATGCTTGGTATGGCGACTGGTCAGGCCAAGTTCATGGCCGCAGGTGATGTCTCGGACAGTGGGGAAGAGCAAATGGAGCTGTCCGATTCTGAGGTGGGTCAAGTGGAGGAGAATCATGAACAGCTGGCAACTCCAAATACAGCTGGCAGTGAGCACCCTGATGAAGAAGCGTCCGAGCGACCTACAAAGCGTAGAGCTACTGCGACCGGCTCACGAGATGGAGCTATTGAGCCCAAGTGGTCCAACCCTGACCCGTACACTGTACTACCTCCAGTCGACGACGAGCAGCGAAAGAGGAAAGACGTCGTGAAACTGATTCGAAAGGCTCGTAAAGACGCTGACGACGGAAAGACTGGCGAGCACAATCAAGTGGCTGCGAACGATGATTTCATCTCATTCGGTATGGACGACGGTATGGATGACGAGCCTACGACCATCGATGAAGCACCGTCAAGTCCAAGGCCGGACTGGCGAGAAGAATATGGGCCCGGCGTACCAGGTGCGCCATCTGAGCCTCGCGCATTCAGCCATCTTCAAAACCTACATAATCAGAACAACGGAGCTCCTGGAACCAATGGTCATACCGTACTGGCTGACAGCATGGGCCCACCGCCCGGGTTGGCTCAAGCTCCAACAGCTCCACCGAGCCTCCCAGAGCAGGTCGTGCTAGATACTTATCCTTTTGAGTCTGAAGATACATCTAATTCGTTCGGGAATCGAAAGAGAAATCATGACTGCATCAGCAAATCAGAGTCGGGTAGGCCTATGCAAAAGAGCAAGAAGAGTCCACCTGTTCAGGCAAATGGATCTATACTGGCCGACTGGGTTCCTAGTCCCGAGCTCGATCCTACGCCTTGGCTGCAGAGGCCAGGCTTCTTGACAGCGAATGCTGGCTTTCGGTAAGTACGATGCATAAAATATGTGGAGGATTACTGGCATCTTCCCTCACTAACAGACTATTCACAGTCTACACAAAGAAATCTGCGACTTCTATGAATTTGTGAAACCGCAAAATTTCGAACAAACTATACGCCAAGAGCTCTTATCTCGCCTCCAAGATGTGGTTTCCAAGCATATTCCGCATGCCAACGTACAATGCTTTGGTTCTTATGCTGCTGGTATGTATATTTTCCGAGATATGTTACCGTCTCTTGGATTCTATGTCGAGTTCGACAAATACGCTGACTCCAAAATCATTATAGGTCTCTACCTACCTACCGCAGATATGGACGTTGTGGTAATATCTAATAGCTACCGGTCGTCTGGTCAGAAGGTTGTCTGCCAAAACAACTCTCAAATGTTTAAGTTCAGCCGATTCCTAGAAAATTCCGGCCTGGCTGCGCCTGGGTCATTGGAGGTGGTCACTGGTGCTAAAGTTCCGATTATCAAATTTGTCGATAGGGTTACCGCCATCAAAGTTGATGTAAGGCACTTTTCGGAGTCTTCTTCCCTATTTGACATCTTTTCTGGAGTTTCAAGTCATGTTTTGAGAGTAAGATCGTGGGTTCTTACCCCAAATCTATCCCCGAGATATGTCCTGTTGCCCCAAATGTTCGCCCGAAGAAGCAATGCTGACTCCGAAATGTGCCAGGTTTCGTTCGAGAACGACAGCGGCATCATAGCTAATAACACGTTCGCCAGGTGGAAAGAGCAATTCCCAGCTATGCCCATACTTGTTACCATAGTCAAACAATTCCTCATGATGCGAGGCTTGAACGAAGTGATGTACGGAGGACTTGGTGGGTTCTCGGTCACATGCCTGGTTACAAGTCTCTTGCAGAACATGCCACGGGTGCAGAGCGGAGAGCTGGTTCCGGAACAACATCTGGGAGAGATGCTCATCGAGTTTCTGGACTTCTATGGAAATCGATTGGATAACGCGCGGACAGGCCTGATGATGAACCCTCCAGGCTACTTTGACAAGGTGAGCAGCCTTGATTTCCTCAACCGGCCTTAGCTGACAATGATGTAAAGAGCGAATATTACCGCCCGAATTCAAAGCGTCAACTATACAAAGCGGACCGCCTAGCCATCATGGACCCGAATAGACCTGACAACGACATCTCAGGCGGGTCTCTAAAGGTTATGCTTATCTTTGATCGGTTCTCCAAAGCTCATGTAAGGCACTTTTCCGAGTTTCTCTCCCTTACAGACTACCCTTTCTAGAGTCTCGGACTCGTGTCTGGAGTAGACTGTGGGCTCCTTGCCTCGTAATTAGTTTCAAGACTTGTCTTGCTGCTCGATTTCTACCACCAAAGAAGTAACGCTGACTAAAATGTGCCAGGCTGAAATCCTTAGAGCAATGCAGACTCCAAATCGCCCAAGCCTACTGGACTGGGCTCTTGCTGGAAACTACGAGTCTTTTGTCTGGCAGCGCAATCGTCTTCTGGACCTGTACACTGAGAGCCGGGGAGTCCCAGCGTAAGTGCTTCTTTGCTTCCTCCATCTGACATGTCTGAGATGCTCTGATAGCGGCGCTCCTAAGCAGTACGAACTCCCACAGCAGCGCATATCTGCATCCAATGCGTCTCTCGCCGAGTTCCAGGGCTTCGCGCCTGCGAGCAGACAGAACGGCGCGGGTAAGATCCCTCCAACAGGGTTCTCACAGGGTAACAAGCCTGCTTTGACTGGGAACCACGGTCCTGTGGCCCAAAAACGACAAGAATCCGTGGATATAGTCTTCAAGAGTGGGCCTGCAAAGGGTAACAAACCTGGTGTTCACACAGCAAAAACGGTATCCAGCCAGGGAGCAAAGGCTAAATCAACACTAGAAATCGCGAGTGGCGAGAAAAGCAGAGCAAATTCCCTACGGAAGCAATTTCCAAATGCGACGAACATCCCTGTCCGCATAACCAAACGACAAAGAAAAGGCCTCGTTGCTCAGCTCACAGGGATAGTGTCGGCTCCCCAAGCTCCCAACCTCGGCAATTTACCACCAGCAAAGCGGAGGGCTGGTGCGTTGAAAGAACAATTCCCCCAATTAGCAAGGCTGATACCCGACGAAATTAGCAGCAACCAAAAAGAAGCTTTCATCGAAAAACACGGGAAAGCAGGAAAGAACCAGGAAGTGTTCTACAAACGCGAACCCGACCCACCAAGTGAAGTCCGTAGTTGTGCAGAAAACCTCTGTCGCGAGCAAACCCAGTATCCTGGAGCCCAACTCACGTCAGTGAGTAAATGTCATTCATCACGATCGTCGTTCGTGACCGCACCCCAGACCAATGAGCGACCAGCGGATGTATGCCACCCCATAGCAAGGCCATCAGACAAAATGGCTCCCTTGAGCGATGAGAGACGAGCGGAGGTAGCCCGCAACCTGAGTGGGTACTCTCGAGATGACCCCATTGACATTGATTAGTCGAGTGGCTGTATATCATTCTATGGTATATCTTCATGGCCGGATTGTTACGAAAGAAGAGTGAGCACGAAAAGAACGGTGTACGAAAACGACGTGGACGAGGGATACAAACCGGAACGGAGATGGTTGATGGGGCATGCCCAACTTTCATTCATATTCGACATCCATCATGTGTGGCACAAGCTTACAAGGAGCTTACAGGTCTGGCGCTCGGGACGATACCCCATTTGCATAGTTGTCGCTTCGACTTCTGACCCATGCCCCGCTGGCGCTTGCATTACAACTGACCGAATGAATGATCGAACGATTGCATAGATAGATTCCTTATCCCTTATTGCACTTATGCTTCTTGCTGTAACTTGATTCGTCGGACTGAAACTTCGCACAGAGCGATAGTACCCTCGACGCTCGGCTAGAATGGCACTCATTACTGATCGCTCCTTCTTCTTTAGCTACCTACCTTAACCCTGGGGGCTCACAAGAGGAACAGACTTGGTAGTCACAAATATCAACAATTCGATTCGCTTCATTGCAATCCTATCATCCCACCTGGTCTCTACGGCCTCTCTACCTACTTGCCTCTCGCTTGCTCGACTTCTTCGGAAGATTTTGTCTGAGAGCGAACTATGGTAGTGAAGACTAGAGACCACTTTTCTCATCACAGCATCCGCTTTATGCGGGTTTGTGAAGAGGAGGGTGCAGCTTAGCAGGTATTATTCGACAAAAAACCGGCTCACAACCCAAGAAAATCCACCCAACTCTCCCTTTCCTCCGGCGTTTTCTCAATAAATATCATGATTCCAATCATGCCTACACGCCTTCGCCTCATCTGTATACTTACGAAAAGAAACAGACCATCAGTCGTATCACTACAGAGGGTCAATTTATAATAGAGAGATCCTTGCTTTCCTATAACTTTGATTGGTGGAGACATGGATAGATAGCCGTCTAGATTTCATTAATGCAATTGAAGAGAGTGGGTGTGTAGCTCTGGAGTCTGCTAATCTATCTATCTCAATAACCAATGCCGAGGCCTAGTTCAAGAGATCTCATTCTGCTTTTGGCCACCATGCTCCATCCAGCTTTCCATACATATACTGATACACACGTCGCTCAATACCTAGCCGCAGTTCACGCCAATGCAACCCATAATCTACAACTCATCCCTCGGCGTCTCCACCTTCTTCTCCAAAACATTGCACACAGCAGGCGTCCCCACTTCCATCCGATAGACACACTTCTCCTCCTCCGTAACCTTCCACACCTCCTCTTTCTCCGCACAAGCAAGCACAACCAACGTACTCCTATTCGGTCCATTCCAGCAATGTTGCCCATTCTCATACCTCAGCGCGACCCTCTGGCCTGAACCCAAGCCTTTGCCGTCAGCTGGGAGTTCATCATCGACCATAATGGTATCAATAGAGGCGAACTTCCCCATCGTAGTCTGCCCGTGATTCTTCTTCGATATCTGCTTCGTTTGCTCAAGCCAGCACAGCTCATAGGTATACTCACCCGAGTCTTTCGAGACGCATTGGCCTCTGAGGGCGCGGAAGATATCATCAGCGCCATAGTCTTTGGCTAAGTCCTCTGCGCGTTCATTCAGTATGTTTTTGTTGTCGTTGAGGCCGTTTTCGGCGGCTTTCAGGGCATTGCGCGCGTCTTCGAGTTCTTTCGACTCTGAGCCCGAGACGTCGGTTGGGGCGAGGATGCCATTTTCGACGAGTAGAACGCGCACTTCGCGGAGTTTTTGGTCGATCCATAAGCGGACGGGAGTGGGGAGGTAGGCTTCGAATTTATAGACTGCACAATATAAGCCTAAAGCATGGGCAGCGAAGGGATTTGGGAGTACTTACGAACATCCACATCGCTCTCCTCTGGTTCTTCCCACTCGCTCCACCTGATAGCTCCACTCTCGGCGTCAGATTTTGCGATCTCGTCCAGATCCCTATCATGAGCTTCATCTCCAATTGCGGGCTTATCCCTCGCAGCATAATCTTCCCAGCTCCTAACAGCCCGCTTGACACCCTCGTCGTTGAAATTGGGATTGTATTCCTCTTTGAACAAGGAAAGTATGCCCTCAAGCTCCGCAATCCGGGACTTGCCCGTATCACGTTGCCCGCGCACCTCGACCAAAGTCTCTCTAAGCTCTTCAATCCTATCTTTCGCGAGCTGCGCCAGCATGCTGAGCTTGCTACCACCTACCCCTGGCTTCTTGACAACCTTTCCTCTTTCTTGCCTCTCGGCCTCCTTCAAATCAGCCTCCAATGCCTCGACCTTCAATTCCTCACCCTGAATCTGGGTCAGCAAATCCTGTATCCGATCCTCCACCTCCTTCCTCAACCTTCCAGCTTCCGCCACTAGCTCTTTTCGCCTCTTAGCAGCATTCGCAACCGATTTCTGTCGTATCTCATCTTGCTTCCTCCATTCCTTGCCGATTTCTTTGCATCGGTCCTCACACTTGACGCCCCCAACTTTTGCCCATTCGTCACTGCCATCACAGCATAAGTCATAGTCACAGACGCCATCGTTGACGAACGTGAATGGCACGTAGGATGGTTGATGGCCTCTGTTCTTGCAGTAGTAGCCTGGAAGGGCTAGGGAAGTATTCACATCTCCTGTAGCAGCGGATCCAGCAGTATGAGGGGAGAGGGGTGAGAGATGGGCGCAGGCTGAAGTTCCAGGCTCATCGGAGCCATCGGGACAGTCGCAGAAATCGTCATTGAGGCGGGAGATAGGAAGGGAAATAGAGGGGGAGGATATACAAGTGAATTTATCTAGAGGTTTGTAAAATTTGGCAACTGGATATCAAGGTCAGTGGTTATGTCCTCGTGTGGAGGCAGCTCGCGGCAGGGTAGGACAAACATTCAGGCCCAACGCCCCTTGGTCGTGGGGCTTCTGCAGCTGCAATTGAGCGAGCCGCTACGGCGGAAAGTACGAATGCATCAAGCTGCCTCATCTTGGATGCTGTAAAGACTGGATTGCGAGCTGGTCGCTGGTGGGAAGCAAGATCAGAGCCTGGACAGGGTGTCGCTTGTTTGTTTCAAGTCTTGGCAGATGATCTTTGGGACTAACGCTATGTGGTCATAGGAGGCCCTCGGCCCGACGTTCTCTGTAGATCAGCTTGCTCTTGCCTGTACCTTAAGTATCTCTGAATGGCCCAATCAATACCGTGTGACGTTCCTGCGTCCATTGAAGAGATATGAAGAGCATTTATAGTTGATGTAGACTCGAACTCAATGTTCGGTGTCTCGCGAGTCACTATGAGATTCCTACGCTCTTCACCAATTGAACTCCCAGCCTTGCTGATTCCTCCACTCGAGAGGCTTACTTTTGTAGACTTTAGCACACAAGAAAAAGTCAAAAAAAATTCCAGCCCACTCTTCATCCTCGTACATCTGATGGAGACATTGTTGGATTACCCTACGACTTCAAGCCTGTTATTGCTTTCCTCCGAGACGCTAGCATAACATATTATGTCGTTGAAGAATACGCATTGATATACTATGGTTCAGATCCGAGACCAAATATTAACCAAATCGCGGCGACTCCATCTTCTCATATCTTGGGCACTAAACATGATTCAAGGCGTCGTATACTCTGCGTCCTAGATGACAACCACAAGCAGGCTATAGACATTTTCGACTCGCACAGCGGAATTCTTGTAAAAGTCCAGCCTTCTCCATGGGAGGCGCAGGAGACCTCTTACGCACTTTTCGTCGATTCAAGGTAGTCGGGCAAACCAACTCCTGGGTCCGGGAAACAGTGACTTACTGCCGCTTCCCTGTTCCCCTACCCTCTAACGACATCGTAAAGTCAATCGGATGCTATAGCATCACAAGAGGATGACTTTTTCACAAAGTGCTGACACCTAACGCGCACGATGACAAATGTCTTGAGGTGTAGCTTTGAGAAGTACGGGTATACAAAGCGTATGCACTACTGTCATCTGTCATATGCATATGCACGTCGTCACGGCTGCGAGGACCCGCGAAATCCTAAGGACTGACATGCATGTTCAACAACGAGTAACTTCACACGACGGCTGGGAGCAGGAGATACTCTTTGTGGAAAAGGGGACGCTTTTATCCTCCAGCGGCACTATCAAGGGGTGTGCAGTAGCTTCCTGCATGGCCCCAGGCTAGGCATCTCCCGAAATTAGTACGTGTCGCCCATAGTAACAGCCGGAGATGCGTTACTATAGAGCATGCGCGTCGCCATAGGGTTTGCGCGTCGCCATGGGGCAAATCCGCCATAGGGCAAAAGTTCAGTTAAAAGCTGAAAGTAAGGTGAAACAGGGGCTCTAGAATATTATTTTCGCTATTTTTTATATATAGCTATCGCCCAATCCTAGGCCTAACGCTATAACTATTTACCTTACTGTCGGTTTAACTTATTATCGGTTTACTTTACTGTCGGTTTACTTTACTATCGGTTCACCCTCATCCTCTTATAGTCCCCGCTCTTTACCCTTTTATTAGGTTACGTCGTCGTCGCTCTTAATATCCCGATACTCCTCGCCGTCGGTATCCTTATACTAGGGTAGCTAGTCGGGATAACTCTTAATTAACGGAGATTATATATAATCCTTTCCCTCCGCCCACTCCCGTTTAACTACGAGATCGTTATAAGTATCCTACTCTTATATATAATTTTACTCTTTTATATAATCGTCCTCTTTTATAACTATTTAAGAGGTCTCTACTAAAGTTACTATCGTCGTAATTTCCGCTATTAACTCCGATATAACTACGTTAACGATTTTTTATCCACTCGATTAACTCGGTAATAGAGACGAAAAGATATTATTATTAGGCGGCGATATAATTAAGTACCTAAAGAATAGTAGGTAGAGGTTTTTTATCCTAGCGGGGGCGTTTTACTAACTGGGCGTAATCTACGACGATAGTAATAAAGGCGATAACGACGTTATTAAATTTAAAAGAGGACTCTATAACGATAGTAATATAGGTAGTAGCGATATTAGTAGAGAGGGAGGGAGGGAGGAAGGGGTAGAGCTAGCGATAGCGATATATATAAGTATATAGGAACGCGACGGTCGTAATATTTTATTTTTAACTAAACTTGATAGATTAGTTTATTTATTTACTCCTCGTATCTCTAATTCCTACTACTATAGAATAGTACTAGGGCATGGAGATGAGCGGAAGGGCTGATCTGGATAACCTAGTACTAGCTACAGTACTAGCTCTAGGAGTGCCGCTGGAGGATAAAAGGTACCGGAAAAGGAAAGCATTTCGCGCACACACGCCTCCGTTGACGTACTCGTAATGCAGCAGATTACACTTTTCAAATGTCCTCATTCGCCTCAGTCACACTTTCCAGGCAAGGGCGACGGAATAATATGGCCTGACGTGTGGACAATGCTTAAGCGGAGTGTTTCATGATGAGATGAAACTGTGACACGTTCAGAAATCAGAACTATCATTTACCAGACATTCGCTATAACCAAAATCTGTTTTTCGAGTTTCATTACTCACCACAGCTCAGGTTGGGGGCCGAGTTGGAAGCGAACAATCACCGGCAAACACTGCTGAAACATATTCTAAGGGCTTTACGCCTCAAGGAAGAATCTCCGCCACGAGACAGCACAGCCTTTCAGCCGACCAACAGCCTTTCAGCCCACCAACAGCCCTTCATACAGGAAGATCGAGATATTTCTTGACTATCGACGATGAGCAAGGGTGATCTAAACCTTATCCAGGTTGCATGTTGTACGCTGATTTATTTTTGCCGACGTATGATTGGCAGAGGCAGGCTCTAAAAACGCCGTCTCGCGGGTCAGGGCCAGTGAGACGTTAGTGTCAGAAGCGACAGGGGAAACGGAAGGAAAGGGACGAATCGGATCCTCCCGAAAAGGATTTCGATGTTCCCCTTTTCCAGGATGAGATCTTTGAAGTCGAGCCCTTGCTTGAAGAGGAAAATCGATAACTTCCAATTATTGTCTTCACTGTCTTCAGGAGACAAAAAGACATCGATTTGTGAGCCCCTGAGATGAAGAATTGTAGAGTTTGAAGGTAGAGGAATGTTACATAAGGTAGGTAAGTACCTTAGATGCGAAACTTCGGTAGTTCTTGCAGCCAAGGTCGCCTTCTCTTCACCACGGAATCAGCCAGCCACAGACCCCATAGAAAGCCGTTGACAAATTTCAAAATTCACCTTCTAATATAGATCCACCACCGTCATGACTAATTTGCGGGAAACGTCCTTCTGAATGGAAGTTGAAGAAATTTCCCCTTCGACACGTACCAGGGTTGTACGGAGTACCCCCCGACAGCGACGCGCCACAGCCACCAAGCAAGATCCGTATCCCCGATCAAAACTGCGCTTGGCCCCTTTCGCAACTATTCATTTTGCAGGGACCACAATTTTGGCCTGCAGCCAGCCTCCATCTGCAGGCGACCGCGTTCGAAGTAATCTCCATTTCCGCGTTCCCTCAGAACAATCTCTCACGTTTGGGGCTGGTACCTGAGCGAACAAAACACTAGAATCTTGTGGGAAAGTTAGAACCCGAAAGTCGCGTGGGAAACTAGACGATCTTTCGCCGATCTTTACCAAAGCCCATTCCCCCTTGGCTAAAGCACTCTCCTTCGATCTTCATTCGAGTTACGACGACGACCGTCTACATGCTCCAACAACTTTCGTTATCACCATCGGATCCATCAAACAGGCAGCCGGCTGCGCAATCAGCGCCGCGTTGCATTGCATCGACGCATTGGATGCAACACTGCCACAGGAGGATATGATCGGGATCCTCGCTCAACACAATTGAAGAAGACATTGAATACTTGAAGTCGCATGTTCAGCGCCTATAAGCATCTTCTAATTGCGACGCCTGCGATCAGCCGCTATCACGCAATTGCTTCGACTCCCTGAATGCCAGTGACGATCGGCTGCATCTGCAAGGCTATAGTCGACAAGCGCATCACTCACAACACTCACAATGAATCGCTTTCGTTCGAGAAAGAAGTCTGACGGAGGGCAGAGTGCCGGTACAAGTCGCCGACCCTCTATCGATAAGGACGATGTTCCAGCAATGCCGTCAATGCCCTCATTCGCTTCGAAGACCTTCAGGAGGAAGAAACAGGCTTCGCCACCACCACAACCTGAAGTCGACCTTGCTACAGCGCTCCCCTCCTCAGATGACTTTCGCACGAGTCTGCTCATGCCTAATCTGTCGGCGAGGTTCAGTATGCTGAGGGAGCAGGATGATCCAACATCAAAGATAGGAAAGGCCAACGATGACAGCGTTCTCTTTCCCAAGCGAGCGTCAAGACTGGATCTGTTCAATCGAAAGGGACTCTCCGATATTGCTGAGGTGGACTCCACACGTGGACCAATACGACCGCCATTTGCTCAAACGAGAACAGAATCATATGGGTCTGGGGGCTACGACACAGATGAAGGGGGTGTCATGAGCAGGTCGAGGCCAGGCGAGGGCAACACTATGTTTGGAGGACGGCAAAAGATCTACAAGATTCCTCTTGGGGGTTCAGGCTCCGTGAAGAATTTCAATGCAGAGGAAGGGGATCTGCCAACGGGTGGCAATATGGGTGGAAAGGCACTCTACGAGGAAGATACCGCACCATCCGCATTTCAAAAGCTTCGGGAGCAGGAGAGGCAGCAGGAGAGGCAGGAGCGAGAACGGACAGGACAAGACCACCTCAGATCACCACACGACCAAGATCGGTCAGGCTCGCCTCCACTAGCGAAGTACAACCTCAACAGGGAAACCTCGTCATCTACCAACTCAGGCCCATCTCAACCTCGCACATCTACAGCAGCTACCTCTGTCGCCTCCCAAAGATCCGCCTTTGAAACCATCAATGGCGCTTCATCGACGCAACCCGGTTCCGCGGGCTCAGATCGTCCAGGCCCCAAAGGCCGACGCATGTACGGCCAAGGTTTAGATCAGCATATGCACGAGCAGCAATCATCTGCTCTGCAGCGCCTTGCCTCATTACAGACACAACGCAGCACAGCGGCCGGTAGCGGCACCCCGAGAGATTTGATAGCAGCGCGACGGCAATCGAGAAGTGCTAGCAACCTACATGATCGCTACCAGCGTCCAGGTCCCTTGTACGCTTCCAACGGCTTCCGCGCTGCCAGTCCTGCACCTTCAAGTACACCACCCAAGATGCAAGTCTTCGACTTGGGTCTCAAAGATGATCATAATGGTACCATCCCGACTGACTCTGGATGTGGCAGATCTCCCCCGTTGAGCCCACCTATGAGCCCAACGAAGGATCTTAATGGCTCAGGTCCGCTTGTGGCTTCTTTAGAACCTAACGACCTTGGCAAAGCGACTGCCTCCGGAGCATTCAACAAGCCAAAGGTCATGTACAATGAGCAGCAATATCTACAACGACAACTCCAGCTACAAGAAGGCAGGGGAACGCCAAGCCCACAACTTACTCGACCATTCTCCCCGCAAGCGCTTTCCATCGATGAGCACACGACCAGTCAAAGTCGCAATAATTCGCTTGGTAGCCAATTCTCACGGACCGAATCCTTCAGGCAGCCGTGGGAGCATCATATGGAGGATCGTGTCCTGCGCCCTGTGCAGGAGCGCGGAAGCGGCACGAATTCACCCTCCGTCCGGCAAAGCGAAGATCGAAACGACCGCAGCTTCTTGGCTGGCATGAGTGGCAGCGACGTTGACTCGCAGCGTGAGAACGAATCAGAGCCCAATTCTCCCATGACTCCGGCTACAAAGTCGCATGGGTTCTCACAGCCAATGCCTCCACAATCCATACCAAATGAGATAAAGCAGCAGCTGAATTTCAATCCTGAGCACAACCACCTTTCGCCCTCGGAACCGGCAGAAGAGGCAGCGTCAGATAGCAGGAGCTACAGAAGCGGAACTACAATAACGCAACAGCAACCCGAGCCCCCACTAGAAAACACTAACGGCCTTAGGATGGATGCCGACTCTTCAACACTTGGACCAATGGAGGTCTCGAACGGCCTGAGTGGGTTGGTCCGGGAACATCTGCGAAAACAGAGTGACCAGTCTTCGATTTACCCAGAGGACTCACCAACAATAAACAGGTTCTCCGACGTCCGCCAGAGCATCTTCGGCCATGAGTCTGCGCTGCAAAGCCATTCGCGAAATCAATCACGCGAAGCAGACCGCCAATATTGGGCCAGACAAAATCGCGAATCTGACCAAAGCAGCGTCGCAGCACCACCGCCATTGTCTTTTGCTGCTCGACATATTCTCGAACAGGCTACAGCATTAAGAAACAACCACGACAACCCAAAGGCACAGCAGATGCTTGGAACTGATAAGGCACAGCGGATCCTGGGAGGCGAAGCACCGCGTACAAACTCAAGCCACGCACGAAGCAACTCAGCCACCTGGCAGGAGCAGCTAAAAGCTCATCACTCGCGTGGAGCAAGCACAGAGACACAGAAAGAGCGTGAGGATCTCGCCAATGAGCTAGCCGAGAGGAGGCGTATGGTGCAGGACAACCTCAGGATATACGCAGAGAGCAATAGTAGGTCTGCTAGTCCTGGACCTGGGGCTCAAACGCAAGATCATAGCCCAGCGAAAGGTCACCCGTTTGGCCTCTTGAAGAAGTCTAGCAAGCCTTCTTTAGCCGGAAGTCAACAGCAGCAAGAGCGGCCATCAAAGGCCATGAAGATGTTGGGAATAAGCCCATGCAGTGGTCCAGGCCCGATGCCAGATGCCGCTCAGCCCCCGCCAGATATGTTTCTGGGAAGGGAGCAGCTGACAGATCGTGCCATGCCCCCAAAGCAGAGATTGCCACCACAGCCATTGACGCAGCCAAGTCGGCCTCAAGATGTACGTCAGCATTCAGATACTCCTCCGTCATCTTTCAACAGACAGCGCGATCCCGTGGGCGTGTTTCGAAGCCAAGAGGATCTCGCTCATCAGAGGCACTCCCCACGGTCGTCGAAGTCTGCCTCATCGAATCCTAACAAGTCTGACAGGCGCAGCCCCGAGTCTCGCAAGGTCAACGGCACTGGTTCCAGGAGACCGAACATGGAGCAAGGCCGCGTCAATGGCTTCAGTCCAAACGGAGCCGCAGCAGTACCAAAACCCGTGAATCAGAATAACTCCAGTGCTCCGAGGTCAACAAACGAATTGGTGGCGAGTCTGAATGGCCATGGCCAACCACCTGCAGAGCGATCACAATCAGCAGTGTCAGGCCGGTTCCGCAGCCGTAGCAACAGCAGAACCACAGCTACGCGTACGCCAGACTACTTCCAGCCTCGTGTCGCTCCTCCAAACGCCCCTTTCATGATCAACCCAGCTGGCCGCTCTTCGAAAAATGCATACCCACGCTCCGCATCAACTACGCCTTCAGTCAACGACTCCCGCCCCTCTTTCGCCTCCTCAAGCCCAACGATGTTCCCCCCTCACAGCGCACCTACCAGTAGCCACGGCCATCGCTCAGGACACGGTGGCCGCAAACGCTCCGTCACCAAGCACGAAATTTCCGAACCGACCTTCCTCTCCTGCACCTCTTCCGTTGACGTCGTGAATCTCCCTCCCGAAGCCTCCCTCCGCAATGGAATGGACTCTCCCCCTTCACCTACCAAGGCAGCCCCGCCAATCCCTGTCCGCGACTCTCGGCGCAAACGCACACAAACCCTCCTGCAAGCGCTCGGACGCATCCAAAGCCCTGAGCCCAGTCCCGCCAAACGAGACTATCCACCCAGCCCTTATGACGAGAATGGCGACGTACAGAGTACCTTCTCAGCAGACGATGACAAGGAGCGGCCAGATCGACGGACGATGAGGCGCTTGCGGAAGACGAGCAGTGAGGGCGGGAATATGAATAAGATGGCGAGGGAGAAGATAATGCAATCGCAAAGCCAGAGCCAAGTCTCGAGTCCAGCTGTTCCAAATTTTCCCATCGGAGCGCGGGAGATGCAGAAGAGTCCGACTGTGACGGGTGTGGAGGATGGGATCGGGGGACATTCTTCGTATCAGGCGAGGCAGGACGTACCTGCTAGTGCTGTGATGTTTTGAACGACTTATCGTTCCATAATGCCTGCAAAAAGGGAAGAGGCATACGTGATCGGATCTTACCAACCCTCAATATTATGCAAAGTTCTCCAACTCTCCACGCCAACTACAGCACACAACCACTTGCCTCCTTTTCTCAAAATACCATTCGACGTACACAAACAATTGTCTCATTAGCTAGAAAAACATGCATGCACGGAGCCAAAATAATTTGAGCATAGAACAGCGCAAATGGGGGGCCTCTCGACCCTCACGGGTATATGACAGGATATCCAAAATGTTGTCTTACGCACTTCTCATGCGCTCGACCAGCTGGTTTGGTCTAGGTACAGCATGCTTCCGTACTTTACGTGTACATAATTGTGATACAATACCAAGCAAAGCAACAATCCAGAGATATGAACACTTGAAAAGAAAATACGTAATTCGTTTCAATTCACGGAAAATTCCTCACATTTTTCCCATTTAGCCATGGTTGTCAGCTCTCTATTTCTTTCTTCTCCGTATTCAATCACTCACCACCGCCGTGGGTTGCTCAAACACCACACTGACTCATCACAAAACATCCCCCCTCCCCATCCCCCTTCACTGACTCGCCACAAGACATCGGATCTTTCGAATCAAACTACAACCGCGCACCGCATCTCGTACCCTCCTCTTCCGAAGATTATTCTGCAAAGACAAGCCGAAGAAGGTCTCCATTGACGCTGTTCATGGACACAGTATATATCATCGTTTCACCCAACAGTCTTCAAGGCCACCATCACATACATACAAATCACAAAAACGTAAACATCATTAGTGAAATGTCTCAAGACTTCAAGGCTTTGTTGAATGTAGTTTCCTTAAATTAGACTGATGAAGAGAAAAGTCAAGTACTAATGAAGACCTTGAGCAGAGACATACCCACCATCTGATTGATAGATCTCCAGGATGACAGAGGCTTCACAAAATAGAAGGGACTAAAAGCGTAGGACAAGAATAGAGACATTGAAAACGAGAAGTGTACTTGACGAGGGAGAACCGCAGTACCAGCACCAGTCGGACATAGATACGCAGATCGAAGGGTCTTTTCTGCCAGTGATATTCAAAACAGAGCAATTATTACTCCATCCTGAACGCACTACCAAGACCACAGCCCTCAACCACCAGAGCATCATCAATTTCACTACCGTAGTCAGTCGTCGTCCAATACACGAGCATACACCTCACCCACTCTTCAAATCCCCATCACCCCTCATCAATCCCCACAATCACGCACTGACCTTCCCCACCCACTCCCACTCCCCGTCTGCCTCTTCCCCCTCTCCCTCCGCCCCCTCTCCCTCCCCCCCATGCCCACTCTCCTCATCCCCCCCACCGAAGCTGAAATACCCACTCCCTCTCCTCCCCGCCTCTGCATCCGCCCTCCCTCTAGCACTCCCATTCCTTACAATCTTCGGTTTCGACCGTCCAAATTTCTCCGCCGGAGTCCCATATTTCGACGCCGGAATACCAGGCGCCGAAGGCGCTTTGACGAGCTTCTGCGAGGCTGCTTGATTCACTGCCGCGATCTCGGTGGCGATGCTGAAGATGTTCCATGATGAGGTGCAGCTACTGCCTTTCAGGGGTAGAGGGTCGCCAGATGGGTAGGCGGTTCCTGTTCGCTGGAGTGGGGATAGAGGAGTGACTGTAATATCGGTCCTTGTGGGATACTTCGTTGAGGCGGGGTAGGGTGTCGTGGATCGTATGTGGTGCTGTGGCGCCGCGTTGGGTACGCTGCCTATTGGCGTGGATGTTCGGAACGAGGGATGGGGTGGTGGCGAGGATAGTTGGCGTTGTGTCTCTGGTGACATGATCGATGCGGTGCTGGAATCGACCGAGGTGCGCGCTGAGCTGGGGCCAGTAGAGTAGGTCGATGAGGCTTGGAGTGCGAGTACTGATGGACCCGACGTACATGAATTGGAGCCCATGATGGCTGTAGCTGAGGTGTCGGCCTTCAAGGGTTTGGGTCGTAGAGGCAGCACAGGGGCTACCGAGTACTTCTTGGCGCATGAAAATGCCGTAGCTGGGGGTGCTAGCACTTGATCTTTGCCGTCTTTAGGGATGAGTGATACGGGTACGGTGACAGTCGACAGCGGTGGCAGCGCCTTCTTGCTCTCGCTCTTGGGTACATTGTCCGTGGGTGGTGCTTCTAGCACTTTCTCCTTGCTCTTCCTGTGGAGGAATGATACCTCTGGGGAGGTTAAAGATGCCTCAATGCGTGTCGTGCTGGTTGGACGGTGTTGGCAGCGGAAGCTGAAGTCTGATTGTGGAGGGGGCGATGATGATTTTCCCTGCGCACCAGGCGCAGGCTCTTTGGGTGCAAGGACTGAAAAGCGGTTGTCTGCCATAGATAGCTGTTAACGTTTGCAGTCCTACTTTAGAGAGCATAAAACTCATGGAATTAGGCATTGAAGAGAAGACTCACTGCTGACAGCACCCGCCGTCATCTCCATCTCTTCCGACTTACTCCCCTTCTCCCTATCCTTCAAAGCCTTAGGCCCCCGCTCTGCAGAAGTCGACCGAGCGAATCTGCGTCGAGGACGTCCCCGACGGCTGTTGTGGCTTCGTTGAGCATTGGTAGAGCTAACAGACGTGTGCATAATAATGGATTGGATTCTTCTTCGAGAGTGTCTACAACGAGTCGATACTATTGCTGCAAACAGACAGATTTGGGGCATTAGGGATAGGATAGAAGAAGCATTTGAAAGTAACGAGTATGTAGGCTTTTGTAGGTATGAGGACGTGCGTTGGAGAACGGCTCTTAAGTTGATAAGCTCTCGCACTGGTTTAAGATGAGGAAGGAAAGAGCGAATGACATCTTCCCGATGAGATTTGAGAATGTGCGACCCTCAACACGAAACACGACAATGGACGATAGAGATGCGTAAAAAGATGGGCAGAACGCATCCCCTCAATATCTTGACACGTTGATCATGCGTATTAGCATGAACTGAATTAGACACTGTTATATTGACATAGCATGAAGCCAATGCGGTTGAAGATCAGCCCGCCAACTCACTTTCCACGCTCTCCAGGCTCCCTTCCGCGATGAATAGCTCGCCGCACCCAGAGCACCAACGCTATCCCTCAGTTGGCTTTTCCGGAACACCAGTCGCTTGCAATGCATAAATCAACACAACCTCACAAAGCTATTACGGGAGCCAATTCATCACTTATCAGCTGAGTTCTCCATCAGGGGACAGGATCGCCAGCAATGCCAGCGAACCTCCTGGATAAAATAAGTCCTCCATCATCAGTTGATTGTACCGACTCTTCATAGCCAGCCTCACCCCACCGATAGGCATCATAATTTGTCCGCTGCCTCCCTACGACGTCCTCAGACTGCAAGACGGCATGACGCCTACGCTCTCGTTCACTGACGATGGAGACTAGATGTCGACGGATCGGCTCTCCCACCATCTTCAGGATGAAGTTCAGCCACTGGAAGTCAATGGATAGGACTATAGTCGATATGAATACGTTGGGGGTGGAAGAAGACCTTTCAGCCTCGGAAGGCATTTGACCGAATTGGATGTGGCCAAGTCGCGACCTTGATAAGGGCGACCGGCTGTTCTTAGTAATTGGCAAATGGTCCGCATCTGCCAGGGGCCGAGCTGTGACGTCCAATTGCCAATTGGCTGGGAATTTGTCTTTGAGAAAGCGAAGACAGTGCTTGAGAAAGTCGTAGGCAGACTGGAGAGCCTGGCCAGAGTGACTATCCGGCGGCGATAGCCCTGACACAGTCTCCAGCCCTTTCTGAGAGGGAGGAGTAGATAATACACAGCTAGAAGGACGGCGATCGCCGTCGTAGGCAAGATAATTTCGATCCGGCCACCTCCTGACGTAAATATCTCTATCGTCAACCTCGACCATAGCAGCAGATGCGGTATCCTCTCCTTCGCGGACGCTCTCCAGGCCAAAACACAGAGCAGACTCAAGACTTTCCCAGCTGAGAATCACAGAAGCGATCTTCAAGCCTCGCAGAACCCGTTCTTCCAGCCCCAAGAAGGCGCCAGTTGCGGCATAATCCAGACACTCGTCCATCCAGGAGTCCTCGGAGCCAGTCGTTGGGCCCCCTGCCCCTGTGAAGGCCGCGATGGGCTCGCCATAGCAAGCTCTGAGCGCTGCATCTACAGATCGTGGTGTAATGAAGCGGCCCTGAACTTTCATTCGAAGAAGCTTCTTGCGGTTGCCTTCAGGCACAGACAATTTGAGTGCAGCTCGTAGTGCTGGAATCTGAGCTATCAGGAGGCTATTAAGAGGCCATTCGGTGGTCACAAAGCGGCCACCCTGGTGGAATAAAACGAGGTGGCAATCGGCGTACTCTTCATTGTTGAAATTCTCTAGGAGATGCTCGATCAAAGAAGTCGTTATATCCGGGGGTCCATTTGTTGAAATCTGCCTCGAGGCACTATACGCTGTTGAAGGGAAAGGGTTCGTCTCGAGGGAAGCATCTCCACTTGACTGCGTTGCATTAACTATCTCTTCGTTCCCGGAGACGTGCTTGTCCGACTTCAAGGTACTAGGAGAGGTAGATTGACAACGGAAATCAGGGTGTGGTGGTGGGGCGTGCGTAGGCGGATGACCATATTCCCAGGGCGCAGGCGGTGGATAGGCATTCGAGTAATTCCATTGCTGCGGGTTGTTATTAAACGGAGTTGCAGAGGGTGTGAATGGCGGCTGACTGTTTATCACAGGAAATGCTGCGGGATGGTTGTAAGATGTCTGCGGCCCGTACCCTTGCCCTGAAGAGGTGGAATCGGTAGCTTGGTGCTGGAAGAAGTGCGGGGGCTGGAAATCGCCGTGCGCATCATGAGGTGAGTAGCCATACGCAGCATATGGTTCAGCATGTTTGTTCTGCTGATAAGCATGGCCCTGATGTGTACTTCGAGCTGGGGAAGCCGTGCCATTCGATGACAGCGGCGGCGGAGGATGAAACGAGATGTTGTGGGCATGACCATATCCTTGATGTGGGAATTTCTGATATGCGGATTGCGTGGGAGAAGGCGTTACATCAGTAGGGGGTGTGGGCTGAAAATTTAAAAGAAAAGACTGGGCTAGATTATTGCCCTTTGATGAAGAAGTAGTAGGAGATGTGGTGTCCGTGATCTCGCTTGGTGGTGTTGGGTGCGCATGGAAGTTGACTGCAGAGCGGAATGGCAGAATTCTCGCTGTGGCTGACTGCTGCCCTTGACCATTGCCAGTGGTATCCTCAGTACCATATCCTACACCGTCCAATGAGTCCGCTGAAACCTCCGTAGGAAAGTCTGTAGATATGGCTGCTGGCGGAGACTTTTTGGGGGAAAATGGAGGAGGGAGCTTGGAGCCGTGTTTCTCGATTCTAAAGTCTTTAGTATTACTGGGAGAAAATTCCTTGTTGTCTACAACGACTAAGACAGTCAGCGCTTGTCCGATTAGAACCGCGCTCTGGAATGTATACGTACTTTCAATCTCCTCCTCAGACTCTGCGTCACAGTCAATGGCTTGAGCAGGGACCTCTGGATCGTCATCCTCCACACTACCGGCCCCCTGCACATCGGTATCCGCCTTCACGTCTGCTTCTTCAACATCTCCGTTCGGTAGATCGAGCACCTGTGTAGCAGCCGCGACTGCCAGGGACCCAACATCCGTCTTTGCTTCCACGAGAGGGTTGGCTAGCTTGGGAGCTGTCGGCTTGGGCTTTCTCTCGAGACTTCGAGGTATAGCAGGCACAATTGGAGCGATCCGTTGAGAGCGATTGCTCTTCGGGGTGTCAGAGCTTGGAGTCATCGGAGAATCCAACGAGGGCGCCATTGCGGGCGCCATTGCGGGCGCCATTACGGGCTTCTCCGTATTTTTTGGGGGCTCTCCAGTAACAAGCAAGTGAGTTTCTGTAGCTAGAGCTGGCGAATATCCTCATTCTCGGCAAACAACATTGAGCAGAAGTCTGCAAAGTAAGTTTGTTTGGTTTGCCGAAAGAAGGAAAGGTTTGCCGGCCCCGCAAACTTCGGCCTTTAAATTTTATCCCCATCAACCTGCTACAAATCGCCTTTTGAGTACGCAACTCTGGAGTCCTGGGTAGGCACGGCAGGCTGTATTAATCATGGGTAACGACGGAGGTAGCATACCTACGCGCCGCGAGCTGGTTAAAGAAGGAGCACGCGACCTCACAACAACCCAAGTCAAGGAAATCCAAACCGAGCAGCAGGAACACCACTGGTCTACCTGCGCCCTATCCCATGAACCGCTCTCGTCACCGGTCGTTTCTGATGCGCTAGGAACGCTCTACAACAAAGACGCTGTGCTTGACAGGCTACTAGCTGCTGGAGAAGATGATAAGGCTGATTTACAGGCTCGAGGGGAGACTTTCAAGGATCGCTTGAGAAGCTTGAGGGATGTGGTAGAGGTCAAGTTTGAGACTGAGACAGGCCGAAAGAAGTGGATGTGTCCGGTCACAGGCAAGGTTTTGGGACCTGGTGTGAAAGCCGTCTACCTGGTACCGTGTGGCCATGCGTTTGCAGAGAGCGCAATCAAGGAGATGCCTGGGGAGAGTTGCCTTCAGGTATGCTATTGATTCGGCATTATCAACCATCGAGTTGTCATACTGACGTGGCTACAGTGTAGTGGGAAATATACCACGAGCGACATCATCTCAATCCTACCAACCTCCCAAGCAGAGAAAGACCGACTTGAGCAACGAATCCAGAGTCTAAAAGAGCAAGGCCTAACGCATTCATTGAAGAAGGCTCCTGGTGGTGGCAAGAAGAAGAGGAAAGCAGCCACTGTAGAAGAGGCGCCTGCTCTGGTCGACGTCACCAAAGCCTCAGAAAAGCCAAGCTCGAAGCCAGAAAGCAACATCAAAAACCAAGATACAGCCTCGCTGACAGCGAAAATTCTTGCGGAACAAGATGGACGAAATAAGAGAAGGAAGCTAGGCGCAAACGACAACGTCAAGAGTCTGTTCTCGAATAAGAATGGGATGGATGAAAAGCATATAGACTTCATGACTAGGGGATATACGATCCCGGCGAACGCAAAGCGATAAGGATGTTGGTCAGAAGCATGCTATGGCGTTGAGAGAAGATACCCACGAGGAACAGTGTTTATTTGAGAGCATACCCATGACAAATTTTGATTTGCGAGATGAAACTTACATATGATAAGTTCTACTAGATGCGGACAAGACTTTCCTTGTGCCATAAGAATGAAAGCGTGACTTGCAGCGCTCGTATAGCCGCAGAAGGAGGCATAATCACCAATGACGGCTTATATTTACTGTTACACTTAGGAACATTACAGGGCAAAAATACATCATTGTTGAAAGGTTTTTCAATGTTTTATGCCTACCCCTTTAGTCCACTCCCCATAGCCTACCCGCTGTCAAATCTAGTCAGACATGTTCCTTACTCAATATCCACCTTCTTAACCTCCACAAAAGACTCCACCTTCGGGACGGTCACCATCAAGATGCCATCTTCCATCTTCGCACTAATCCCATCAGCATCAACATTTGCCGGGTTGACCTTGCTGCCGAATTTCACTTTCCGGTCAAACACTCCAACTTTGCGCTCATCGAGCGCCAAGGTCTTCAGGAAAGCCTCATCACCAGGCCTATAGATGACGCCTGCAACATTCAGCTCGCTCTTATCAGCGTCCCAGTTGACGCCAATATCTTCTTTCTTCGCGCCCGGAAGAGAGATGTGCACGACATATGCCTCTTCAGTATCGAAGATGTCTGCAGGTGGTGTGAAGTCCTTGCTATTGTTCGCAGCATCTTTGGATCCGAAGTCCTTGGCACCCTTCATCACTTCCTCGGGCACGAATTGGGAGATGAATTCGCCCAGCTTGCTCATATCGAAGTTCCCGCCCATAGGGAATCCTCCTCCAAACCCGTGCTCACGTCCACCGCAGCGTCCACCGCCTCGACGTCCGCCCCAGCCGCCCCAGCCGCCACGTCCACCCCAGCCTCCATGGCCGTGTCCGTGTCGTCCACCATGGTGGTGTGGTCCTCCGTGATGGGGAGGACCCCCATGACGGTGTGGGCCGCCGCGCTGACCGCCAAAGGGAAAATCTTCGGCGGATTGCTCAGGTGGGTCCTCCATATCTGGTTTGTGGGATGGATCTTCGTGATGAGGTGGTGGGCCGTACTCGGGTGGAGGACCGCGAGGCTCACCAGAGGAAGGGTCGTAGGCGTTGGCGAATGGGAGGTTGGAGCCCATGGATTCGAGGGAGGAGATGAATTCCCAGAAGGGGTTGCCTTGATTGTTGAAGTTACGGACGTTAGACATGATTGTTACTGCGTTCGAGGGTGCTAGGATGAGTATAATATGATATGGATACGTGATGGATGGTTGACTGTGAGAGAATGAGGAAATGATGCTATAATGAAGACGTGAAAATTAGAGCTATCAAGCCACATTATATGCTAGCAAGCCACAGGCAGAAGACGCATACGTAGACTAGGAGACTAGCATACGACGACAAGAGACAAATCAACAAGAAGGGCCGAGAAGGTACAAGAAGGGCAAAGAATAATCTGCGCCATAGGTCAACCTATCACGGGGAAGTTCGTTGGCAGGCAACTAGATGACGCGGTGCAGCAAAAGGTGTGGCAGCCCAACAGCTCGAAAACAGGCTTGGTTTTTATCAAGCCGCACCGTCGGGCACTTCACCGTCAGCAATCTAGAGGCAACAGGCTCTCCGGGTCTTTGTTGATGCAATGTGCTGATCGAGAACATGGAAGAAGTCGAAAGCATCGGAGGCAAAACAGGCGAAGTCTGGCCAGACGCTTAGTCATCACTTTCTCGTAGTGCGCCACGTACTTTAACATGTCATTGTTGGACCCATATCAAGCTAGATGTCCCAATCAGGCTAGCGCTATATATTTGGTATAAGTATGACCGAACATCTGCCAAGGTCAACGCATATCATCCTGCCGTTGGATTTCGTTGCCGCATGTCAATTTGTGTGGAGCCAATAGCGAGTGTTGCCAGATCTCTCCTCGTCTCGGATTAACAATTGCTGCGTTCCCCGGCTTCTTATCTTCCCTTCGTGCCCAAGACCCTACTAATTACTTGCTGAGACTCTAAAGCTTTTATCGAGAAACTGGCAACATACAGGAAGGAGGGAAGACTCACTTGTTGGCTTTCCAATGCATTCGAGGTTGCAGGCTTCGAGTCGTTAGGGGACAATACCATTACGGAACTAGAAATAATTGAGCTGAAAGGGGATCAAGAAAGCTCTTTGATTGATCCCGAGCTTGCCATTTAAATCCACTGGATCTCCGGCACGTGTCTTTTATTGTGTCCTTAGGTTTTGATTTTGACCCGGCACGGTTGTCTTGGGTAAGGTTCCTCATTTTCAGCAGCATGAAAGGAATCCGACATATCCAATTTCTAAAAATAGTGAGCATCAAGGACATTCAAAGTCTAATCCAATCTGAACCTCTTTACGGGCATCTCATGCAACAATCCATTCGGGTCGGATGAAAGGTCAGATTTGTCCATCCAGAGGTCCCATGCCTTGACCTTTGCAGTCTGCCGACGGATAAAACGTAAAGCATCAATTTCGCGGTTCGATTCCCTTTCTCTCGCTCTCATCTAAGCGGTGTATCCACGTTGCTATTACAAACAAGTACAGTCAGTAACCATATTTGAGCCAAGCCCCTTAAGGTTTTATCAATGTTATCCGAGCTGACACTGGATCAGTGTCACCTTCTACGAGAGCAACGGTATGGGGCATAGGCGCTCTTATTCTATTATGAAGTCTTTCATTGCATTGACAGCGAACCTCGCAACCTGTCAAATCGGGCGTAGGCTACTTTCACGCCACCTTCTTTTATTCCCTCGGCTCCATCTCCAAAGAGATCCTCCCCTTCCACACTCTCGTCCGGCTCCGACTCCCGCAAATCGCTCAAGTGATAGACTTCAGCCTGACGCGGTGAATGGCTGGCGCTATCATGGCCCTTTCGTGAGCCCGTTCCCAGCCCTTCTGTTTGATCCCCAGTCTAGTGGCCTCCTTACAAACGAAAACCGTTGAGTCGCCAGCCACTATCTTCCTGCCCCACGCCGTGAATAACCATCCTTGAATTGGCCAAACCCTTTTTCCGAGAATTCGATAAAGAGCCTATTATTCAAGGCCATTCTGCTCAACATACACTGGTCCAATTTGACTGTTCCCCAAAGCCAGATGCTATGAGACTTGCCATCATCGTCAATTCGGGTTTGACTTTTATAAAAAACCTTTGAGAGTGTTGCATTTTCAGCATCGTGACAGCAATAGAAGACCCCACTTTCCTAGCAATCGGGGTCTGCGATATGTGTGTATTGAAGAGGCTCGCTGACATTGTTGCTGCTTAAATCGGGTGCCTCTATTGTATAGATACGTACGACACAATTAGGTCTCAAGGAAACAAGCTTTGCCGAGCTACGAGGGCACTCGCACCATACGAGTCTGTATGTAGCCACGAGTTGATCTCATTCTAGTGTATCAATGGAACGCATTTTGGCAACTGCGATACAATGAATCCGCAGTCCAGCGACAAGAAGGACGTCAGCGACTGTGACAGTTACAACCGTGTTACATTAGTCAGTCTGTGAGCCTTGAGATGACAGTTTTCCCATGTGAAAGTTCGGAATGTTCACAACTCAACAATTTCAGAGCAACGCTTTTTTATCTCGATCCTCACAACGTGAAGGAATAGGCCTGGTGGTTACCGAACCCTCTCTTTATGAAAGGAGGATTCTGGCTTCCGAGAACTCATTGTATCATCTTGTCTTGCTATAGGCATCAGAAGCTGGTGGAATCCTCTTCTCTGGACCTGATCTATTTGTTAGGCACACGGAGTACCATGGTCGCTTTCCAACAATTCTTCCTACCGAGTTTAATTGAAGAGCGTCGGAATTTGAAACAATATGGCCCCAAGGTAGTCTTGCTACTAGGCACCCAGAAGCTTGCGGGTCCGTCTTGTCTGTTTCGACTAGGAACAGGAGACACCATTGTCGGTTCCCTTCAATTCTTCCTACATAATGTTCTTACATTGTCGCTGTGGGTGACATCCCAATACATGGAGTGCGGGCGCATCTCTGTAGCCCTTCAAAAGGCATGTTTCGCAAATCGAGTGAGCACAACAAGACAAATTTGTCACGACAATTTGCTTCCAAATGAGCGAAATTGTACGTACCACAACATGTCACGATGGCGTTGTCCATCAGGTCCATAATTAAAGCGACGTCTTCTCGAAGCACGCAACGTATGGGCTGGTAATCCTGTTGTATCGATAGGAACGGGGACCCTTGCCGTTGGCGCTGCCAGGGCTCTGATGGATTCGACCTTTCTCATGGCCTTGTCTCTAAAAATCTTGGTTGATGAAGGGCACGATGTTCAAGGGTTTTCGAATATACGCATGCGATTTGTCCTTGTTGCAAGATGCTCTCTGTCAACCCGACCTTCCCGATCGCTTGTCTGGCTGCGGGTTTGGTTATGAACTCCGCATCTCTTATCCTCCATTCGCATCGAGAGGCGCGACGGACGCTCCTCCCTCCTCATCGACACTACTGAACCTCTAGGATGCAACAGCGCTGTCGGGCAAACTATCATGCTCAAGAAGTCCCCCAAATGTATCTAGCGCATCAAATTATAATCTTTCGATTCAATGGGCCTGCGAAAACCCAGTGGATCACAGGTGATTACACAGCGATCTGCAATCAAGCATTGCGCAGCGTGGCTCTGGTTTCTGGCTCTACAACCCAACAATACTGCGGGAGTCAACGAGATATGGGGATATATGAGATTCCACTTCTTCAGAGAACGTGGAGCGGTAAGTACTTTGATAAAGCGAGCAATGTGTACGCAGAACCGACAAAACACATATCCCGGCCGACCAGAGGTAACATATTGATGTAGAGCTTACATATGGAAAATAGTATAGCTCACGCCAGCAAAGGCACAAGTACAGCTTGGTGCAGCGGCTGTGATATATGTATGTGGCCGCGGTCAGTGGACCGCTTTAGGCGGTTTCTCACACGGTCTGAGTACGAGGTTACCGGTACCGACCCTACTTGCTCGTCAGGTGTCTAGCTTAGACGTCGATGACGGCGGCAATTTTCAAGTGCGAATCAAGCCGATCGAACGATTTGCCGATACTGGATGCTATGGGAGCATGCCACCACATGCAGCCGCATCGTAGACCGCACTGGATTCTTGTCCTCTGCTCAACGTCTTGTCCTATGTTACCATCAGATAAGCCTAATGAGTCTGTCAATTTTTACGGATCCAACTATAAACCTCTCAACCACGCTTGCACTCGAAGGAGTACAACTTTAACTTTCACTACCTCCAGATTAATGACCGTAGGCTTTAAGGTCTCTAGCTCGCTGAGAGAGTTGTAGAGTATATCCTCAACTATGATTCTGGTATAGACTGTTTTCATTTAAACTTAGCAGCTGCTTAGCTAGCTCGAGTTTCCGCAAGATCGGTACTTCTGAAAAAGCCTCGCCCAAAACCGACTGTTTCTCTATACTTTTCAAATCTTTTCAAATTCAAGCCGTATTTCTTCCAACTTGAGCGTGGAAGTGCTCCAACTTCGCTCCAACGACTAGGTCATGATTCGCAGAATTGACGCGTTGGCGCCCAGTGGCAAGATTGAGAACATTGCGAGGCCTAGGTGATGTTAGTACTTCTTGAGGTGAAGGGAGGGCCTGGAAAATAGTAAGGAGTAAAAGCCTACTAGCGTTGATCGATGTCAAGAGTGACAGAACAAGGCCGCTTGCATCGAAAGAGGATTTTTTTTGGAAAACCCAAGTGCTGAACCCTGAGCATTCGCCGACGATGTGACTGTTCGTACACTCGCAATGCCGACGTAAGTGGTTACTCTCAGCTCTAGCCAGCAAGAATTTGGTTCATTATTTCATGGAAAAATAAGCAGCCACCTGGTTTGTAGTCACAGGTCTCGAAAATACGCAATAGCCTTAACATATGACCTCGTGTTAGCTCTTACGTCTCTGCCCGCGACATGAAAAATTCAGTCTACTATATGGATGTATCCGTCAATGAGGCTAGATAGACTCCACCAACTTCATCTTCTGGTCACCAATACCAGAGACTACCACAAGACCAAACACCGCTCACCGTCATATAACGCGAGATACCGTTGGCGCGATGTACCATTCATGCAACTATCCACATGGTGGCAAGCCGCCGCCAGCTCCGTCGGAAGATGCTACCTAGGCAAAAGCCGGCTACACAAGACCAGAGTGAGTCCTACAATTGCCCTTCTACAACTCATGTGACCTTCATTCGTGAGCTGTGGAGAATAGTAAAAATCCTGTGAATTGATCCGGTTGAATTAGCAAGGAAAAACATTCCCATCCAATGAGGATGACATGAGTACCGCATTCTAGGCGTCTAGCAAGAAAACGAATACCAGAAAAAGAGTCTTGCGAGCCCCTTCATGCCCGGTAGCAAGATAGGAACGAGACAATGAATCACAGTAATCCAAATTTTCGTACAAAGCTGCGACTTCTGGAAGCCACCAAGCCTTCCCACTCATTTTCTCATGTCACAAGTACAAAAACGTCCTTGTACAATAGCTAAGCCGCTGACGATCTTAACATCCACACTTGATGAGCATGGCCTCAACACAGTGTGAATACGAATACAGAGTCCCTCCTGATGGCTCTGGGTGTTGGGTGATTCCTACCAAAATGCTTGTCAATCCTTCTACGGCAGTAGACATACCCGTCAACGACCCGCCAGTTGGGAATCAGCTTGACGTAACGCACCAAATCATTTGGTACACGAGCCGTAGCGAAGCGTATGCAACCCTGCGGCTCAACAACCCCAAATACCATGTGCGCTCGGTTCAACCACCTAAGGCAGATAGCAGCTAGAATTACGACCATCTACGGAATGCGCACATAGCCGAGGCTGTCTGCTTCAGAAGAGCAACTTTCCTTTGCCGCTACCATATTGACAAGGAAACAGTTTCAGACGTTGTCCTAGTCAGTAGCCACAGTGAGGACGTCAACGGCCAGCGTCAAGGAAAACTTCGACTACGGAGGCGGAAGACTAAACGAGACAGATGATAACGAGAACCACTTCATTCAGCTCTCGGGTGGAAATATTATCTCGTTGCGGGAATGACATCTGTTCACTGCATGGGGTAAGAAGGTGGTGGCTGGCAAGATACAGACGTTTGACAGCGATGAGGCTGCGAAGCTAGGGGTTGGGCAGAAAGATTGGAGATGGGCACACGGGCTAGGCCATGGGAACGGTAGCCGCTCACCTCCTCGGGCGCAAGCTTATCCTTTGAGCGCCTTGCTTGAATGGGAGCGGGCTAAAGGTATGAGAGCGAAGGGTCTTTGAAGATCGAGGAAATGGAGCGAAAAGGATGGGTGGCGCCATGGTGGCCGATAACCTAGCATCCCCTTGTGTCTGACTACAACGTAAAGGATTTTGTGGCGTTCGACAATGATTTTCTCCTGTTCGAGACTCTTGACATCAAATTTTGCAGAAGAACACAGTTCCGCCTCATTCATAATGTTTGGTATCACGATCAGTATTGAGTCCTGTGAACATTCATGTCTCGAATGCTGCAATCCGAATCATGAGTCCATGATTCACTCACTCGAAAAAATTATATTACTCCTTCGGGTACTCCACCTTGCCCTCGCTAAGCCTCATCTCTCCCACCCCAAGACAGGCTACAGCCTCATGAGCCCGTTGCAAATCCTTCTGCATGACCCCCCTCTTCGCAGCGTCGACAGCAGTAAACCCAACAGACTTTCCTTCAACCAGCCTCTGGTACCAAGATGTGAAACCCGAATTCGCTCCGTTGGCAGCCTGAACGCGAAATTCAAGGAAACGTTTACTCGGTCTATCCGTATCTTTATCCGTGTCTTTGCGCATAGAAAGAGTCAATTCACTATCCGGAAAGGCTTCCCATCCCCGCAAGATTATGTTTTCCTCGATCTTGACATGTGACAGAGAATCCTCGTCGGCATCGAAACAGCAGGAAAAAATCGCAAGCAAAATTTGGCGTCGGTCGCGGACCACGGCCAGGTGGGTACGCTGTACAATGGAATCACCTTCTTGTGTGGAAGGTAAAGGTGATGTGTAGAATTTGATCGTCTGATAGGGTTTGATGGAGCACTCGGGCGCGTATTTTTGGTCGTCATATTGTCTCCAGACGGCTACATAGGTTGCTACCAGTTGATCATCGGTGGGGAAGCATGCGACTTGCGGGTAGGCTTCTTCCAGGGTAGATACGGGGCTTGCGTCTTTTGATGCCATGGTTGTAATTGATCTTCAAGGCTCTGGGCTCAGGATGTGGTAACATGGAGAAGAGAATTCAACCATCTTCTTTATAATGAAAGGCTTTTCGTCTTCGGATCCTCCAATTCCTTAGAGTTCTCTTGTTGCTAGGCAGCTAAAATGTAATTATCTTATATCTCAAAGTCTTCCAATGAATTGGAGCGAAGAAAGTCAGTCGGGGATATCTCTACCCGTACTTTACCAAATCAACCATACAAACGATAGAGAGCCTTATGGCTGAGTTATAGGAGTTGCAAAAACGATTTATCGACAAGAAACATACTTTCATAAGTCAGCCGCTCATTTCGGCTAACGGCCAATACGGTGACTGGTCTCAACAAACGGAAGTCAAAAATTCAAATTGAGCATTCGAGGCTATTTACCCACTTTGCATACCTCTTGATGTCTGTTTATGAGAAGTTCGGCTCCAGATAGCGTTACGAAAAACGAATAACGAGAGTTATAGACGGGCAATATAGATTTAGATAAACTACAATCTCTGCAAGGTAGCAGGCTAAGCTGGCACGATCACACGTTCTCTTCCGTATTGATAATGTTGGTTCAAAGCTCAAGATACCACTGAAGTTTGCTAGATCGTTATGGTAGCCCTTCTAATATTGGAGGCTGCTTAAAAAGCAATGAGGAAGGTCGCCAGTCCATGGGATAGAAAGAACTCGACTACCATATGTGTATCCGGCTTTGATTGTTTCTTACGCAACGCTGGTGGTTCCATTTTGCAGAAGAACAGGACTTCTTTCCAATTTGACTTGAGGCTTAGTATTTCCCCGCCTTGTCTGATGCTCCAATTTCTTTCCAAAGAATCTGGTAGAATATACAATAAGTACGTTCATATAATTCCCATCAAGCTATCTCTGTGTCTCTGCAACACTTGCTACTTACCATACTATTCAAGGAGATCATGTATGCTGCCATATCATTTGTTATGTCCCTTGGCTATACTGGAAGCTACTTCCTCATTATTGGTACAAAACAAGTCGAATCGACTAGGCGGATGCTGACGTATGACTGACCAACAGAGTCAGATGACAAGTTGCGTGGGGACCGTCGAAAATGCAGATTGGCTCTTGGACCCTGCCATTGAACGCCGCAGGGGAGATGTTTGGCCGGGACTGGGAGGGTGGATCGTGTTTGCCTTGGGTAAAGGCTCTGGTAATGGGTCGACTGTTCTGACATTAATAGAGGGAGTTGCTAGCATGAGGGATGGAAGTGAGGCTCAAATGCAAAATTGTTTTGAGGAAGTAATATCGATAATATGTTATACCATACTGGAACTTGATTCAAAGGTAAGTTGGCATCGCTGTGGATAGAGGAGCGAAGGGCCAACATGCCAATGGAGCTGTGTCATGGTTTAGATACCGAAGATGGCCGGAATGTTGAGACATTCGGCATGCTATAAGAGAACAAGAGGCTTTACAACCATTTCTGTCACCTGCCATATGGAGTTTAGAGTCACGAGATGACTGCTTAAGGATGGTAAAGGGATGGCGATTGGTAGGGAGCCAAGTACGAAAATCTGTAAGGAGAAGAGACATTCTCTTGCTGGACCAGACCGATCACATGGACATGAATGACTCTTCAATCGTAGTGCCTAGCAGCAAGAAAATCATCAGAGGATTGAAGAATCCGGAACGAGGTTTTCATTAATATAAAAGAATAGGTCAAGGTCTTCTCACTCATCTTACTATATCATAAGCTCAGGTCCCCTCAAACACTCGCTGAAACAACCACTTCGAAAGGAAAGGGAACAGAGTTGTCAGATGCAATAGCCTCCCCAGCACGAATGATGGATCCCTCTGACAAAAGCGAAGTGGTTGCAACATACAAGACTGTCTGGAAGGATTGCCCCAACGACAACTTCCTGTATAATCACTACGGCAATCCCACCCAGACCATCGAATTCTACACCTCAACATTCCCCAAGCCAACCAGGCGCAACAAACACCCAGTATTAGACCGCACACATATGGCGATGAGGCTCGTTCCAACGAAGTGCTACTGATCTCTGGCTGTTGTTTCGATGCAAAAGCAGAAACGTTGTCGAATGTCCCAGCGGGCGTGATTCATGCGGGATTTTGGCGGGATACGGAATTGATTAGATGCGGAATCAGGCGGGGATGTTTACGAGAAAATACGGGGTTTGTAAGATAATGCGGGATCTATAAGATACGGAATTCTTGCGGGATTTGTAAGATGTGAAATCTAATACGAACGACTCTTGGAAATATATGCTTGATGAGTGGGACCAAACCAAAGAAAAGAAAAACAAAGACAGGAAAGTTCAGATGAAGGAGTAGAACTTCACATGCGAGAAAAAGACGAGAACGAAAATCGTTTTCTGGGATTCAAAGCTTTGCTCACCACCAGGCACAGAATTCCCATTATCAAGTCGACATCTTGGTGCACGAAATTTGTGGAAGAAGAACCTGATTTTAATGTTAAGGAAGCTAAGGAAGATTTGGGAGCGGGCTCAATAGATAGGCTCCGCTTGCGAAAGATTGTGCTTATAGCGAAAAGGTGAATAGCGAGCGCTCAAGCAATAGACAAATTTGTTGAGAGTAAAGGGAATCACCGCGGCGCGTTCGAGATCGCCGAGGAAGCAAGGGCATAATTGACTAAACATCCATAAGGGAATGTGCAAACTTTGTACTCCGAGATCGGAAAGATCCAACGTTGTCGTACTGCTTCTTCAATTGAATTGCAGCTATTTCCTAGGCCCCCTCGGCCTTATTTATCAGCGAGCTGTGTAAGCGCGTTGGGTTGGCTGACAAAGGTTTGCAATGTGAGCGATAACTCTCTGCAAAGGTAAATTAGTACATTTGAACAAGCCTTTTATCGTCGAACAACAGTAGAGCGCACCATTTAGATTGAGGCGCACATTTGAAATGCAAGAAGTGGGAGCAAGCTACTGATCATAAGAGACTACTTGAGAGGAATCATGATACTTAGGTCGAGCTTGTCAACGTATCTACATAATCATTATAACAAAGCTGCATACAAACCCTGCGTACAAGCTTATAAAGACCTCTGAAGAGAGCGAGTAAGGATTTTGGAAATGATACCTCAGAGACTGACGAGTTGTATTTGGCTACCGAATATGGTTGCCTTACAAGACAAGACCAGCAAGAGCGACGCTCAGTCCACCCAGAATGGCGTCAAGCAGCACCGCAACAACAGCCAAAAGGTTGTTGACCACAGGAATGAGACTTGCAAGCAGTCCACTAAGCGATAAGACCAATGGGCCGAGGAAGGAGAGGGTGGCAGCTACAACCACTATCAGCCAAGTTCGGCGCAAATAAAGAAAAGGGTCAACATACTCAGACCAAGCGTCGCAATGATCATGTTCAGCGCACCACCGATCTCCTCAATGATCAACGCCAACTCAGCAGGTAGACCACCAGCAGGGGTAGTCTGGCGCTCAACCAACTCCCGCTTGGACAGGTTTGGAACGTCGTTCGTAGCATCAACAACAAGGCCGTTAATAGATGCGATGACGCTGGTGAAAGTTGTGGCAGCGGTTGCGTTGTCGGCGGCGGTGGTCTCGGAGGAGAGAGAGGCGGCGGTCGAGTTGATGACGGCGGTGTATCGGGTGATGTCGGTGAAGAGGGTGTCCATGCGGGCGATGGCAGCGGGCTCGTCCGCGGGGCTGAGACGCTTGGCTAAGACATTATCGGGTGCTGGGGCGGCGAGGGCGAGGGGAGCGAAGGAGCTGGCGATGGCCAGGCAGGTGAAGAAGGACTTCATGTTGAAGGAGGTTATGGTGTTTGGGGTTTTGGGGAATGTGTTTTGAAGAGGATTGAAGATCTGACGAGTGTCTTGAGGATGCTGAGATGATTGATAATGGAATGAAAAGGTTGGGGGGAATTGCAGAGCATTATGTAGACAAAATCTCAATATTGTACATACTCATTTCAACGCCCATGACGCAGGATCACCAGGAGCAAAACGCATGGACAGCAACCAGAGGCGACATCACCGTTCACTAAACAACAATAGTGGTGTGCTGCCCTCGAATCAGAGTGCTAGTGTCTGAGCGTTTGTTGCAGGAACATACTGATCGTCATCAGAATCTTGGAAACCTCAGCAGGAGCCGCCATGCAAGTCCGAGGCTAAGCTTTGGGCTGATATGCAGATGTTCGATGACCACCAGGCTATCCAAATTATTCTGGCCTTAGTGTGGATGTGACGACCTCGCGTAAATACATGCAACGGTGGTTTCTATCTTGAAGATGCAGAAATGGGTTATTGTTGCCATAGCGAAATGACGCTGTGGCTAAGACTGGATGGTCTTTTGAAAGCTCTGAAATCCTTTCAAGACCAGGGTAAGTACTGCCTGCAGCCTGTCGACCTTAGTGCCGGCAATGAGGTTCCGACCGTGGAGCGCGACTGGCCTTATTATGGCTTACACGGACGCAGTTGTTGAAACAACCCAATAAGGATGCGCCACGTCCGCCATGGCTTGGGTTGAAACCAGGGGTTAGAGACCATGTGGCCGTTCATGCTAAGGCTTGATTCGTGCTCAAGCAGTGAGGAGTTTGGCAGTTATAGGAGCTATTCTTTCTTTGGTCTTGCAAAACGTATGCCTGGCAAGGCATTACATGGAATTGTTCGACTCTACGGACTAATCAACGATCTTTCTCGCCATTTTCCACAAGACGGCGCATAGGAGAACGAAGCAGCAAATGGTGCGAATGGCAGTAGCTTGGGATGTAGCTGGAATGATCCTTGTGCTGCTGAAAAGGAGGAACAGAAACAGGAAATCGTCCACCCTGCTAAGATCTACAAGGAAATCCCTGGGCAATTAAGATGGATATTACCGTCGCAGGGATGTTTTCAAATTCTCTTATTGGTCGTTGATGGTATGGGTCAGCATCGATATCCTAGCAGTACTCCGTACACCGTAAGCGAGCAATACTAGAAGAAGTGGTCAACACGGAGTATAATGGAAAGTGCTGTCGAGCGTGGTCGAGGAAACAAGGTACGGCTTTTGTGGCAGGCTTTTCGTGACGAAGCGGTGAGGCGCAACGCCAAGCCTTGACGACGATCTTCAACGGCTACTTTATTCAACCTTTTCACCCCTAAATCGTTCAAGCAAAGGGGTCAACATTGCGATCGTCGATGAGGCTGAAGCCGGACTGTGGCTTCACCTTACTGATCAACGGTCAATGAGAGAAGTACCTTTGGATCATTCAAGGGTGATTTTGATGACTCTCGAAGGATGCAAGGACGAATGCCTGTAGACATGGGTAAGAGTAGAGCACGTCTCCAAGCATGTTGAATTCATCATATTTCCTCCGTTCAACCTCCGGGTAAGCTCAGCAATGACGTCGTGCAAGACCTCCTGGCGTTGAATCATCCTACCGGCGCGAATGTTTCTCGTCTAGCATTACCCATGGAATTCCACAGCGCTTGAGAACGTCTTGTAAAGTACTTGAACTGAAGCCATCACTATGTTTGAGGCTTGTAGCGCCTATGAGTAGTGTGCTCTCCGACAGTCTGCTGCAGAATGAAGCCATCCGGAGTCACTCTCAATTCTCCGATCTCTCGCCGAAGGAACATGCCACACTCCGAAAGGTCTTTTCGAAGCCTAGTTCCCCAACTCCGTGCTTGACGTCGCGCTTCGCAAATCCGGGGACTACTGTCATATGGAAGCGGTACCGACTGTCAAAGTAGTGGCCGTCACAGTCTCATGGTGCCACAAAAGTCAAGACGATACCGAAGCAAAACGCGAATCTTTGAGACTTTAAGCTGAACAAGTGCTGTGATTCTCCTGCAACTTTTAGCGACTGTTCTCCAGCTGGGTAAAGACACGGGCCCTTTGATGTTGTTCTCCGAATACGAAGACTTGGTTTGCAGGCTCGACATTACGCGTTTTCGTTCAAAGACTACTACCTGTGGGCTGAATCAATCGATGCTTCGTAACGCTGGAGCCGCGCCCTGCTTGCGAGGCTGACTGTTAGGCTTGATGCCTGAAACACCTCGGGGTCGAGTCTTGCAATCTCGATACTGGGATACTGGGTGGCTTTACTCTGCAGCGATCTATGTGTTTTCTGTACGAGCCCCAACACGACAAAGCAGCACAAGGCTTATCCTCATCGAGCTATCAACACCCCACTGCCCGCCCAACCTCTTACCCCTTCCTGCAGGACAACAAAACTCGCCTCAACCCCCATCCCCTGCTCAACCACGAACCACCTCAAACCCAAGTCGCATTGCGCCACATTTGCCAACTCATCGGCGCTCTGGGATACAAAGCCAACTCCACGTTTCCATGCGCATATTTATACCTACAAGGTCCCGAGGTCAGCTTGCTAGGCGACAAGAAGAGGCGTGTACGCAACAAAAACGCAAGCCGGGCCCAGGACTCCCTCCTGAGAACGTAGACATTGGGAAAGCGACTACTGAGTACCAATGAACCCGGCATTTCACTCACAAGCTTCCCTTAGGCTTGATAGCCATAGGCTCGTCTCCAGCATGTCGCCACGAATCCTCGTTGGCTGCTTCAATGCATTTGAACGCATCAATCCGCAAGAGACGAGGGCCATATGAATAGAAGTTGATCCTTTGCGGTGATAAGGGTTCGTGGTAGACAAATGGATCTGGCAGTGGCCTGCTCGTAATTGTCACTGGTGGTCACAAAGCATTCTGCCCATGGATCACAAATCGGAAGGCAGGACGGCGAAGATTATGATGATGATGCAAACTTACCCTGAAATGTTGCTCAGGAGAGACGATAGTGTCGTGAGGTTGAATGCCGACGGTGAGTCGAATCCCTCGCTACCTGCAACCGAAAGAGCCTGTGACTGCGAACCAGAAAGCGATACAGGTGGTATAGCCTGAATCAACAAACATAATAGCTGGCAGCAAACAGTCATGCAACACAACGCTACCCTCCTTCTCATTGCAACAGCTGTCTCGCCACAGACGTTGGAAAGAAGAAGCTCATATAAGGTTGTCGCGTACATATCACCAGCGGTCAATCATGCGTCGCACAGAGCCTGCATTTGCTTCTCGCATGAACAACCAACATCCGCGTCTGGAAATATTGCACGGGCTTCAAATCAAGTTTGGTACCTGTTTCAGGAACCCATATCCAAAGCAGAAAGGAAGCACGTATGCATGTCAACAACCGCACGATTTTCTACCAACAGTAGACCCTGATCGAGCATTGGATAAAGATCCGAAACAGATTTATAAGCGTCAATCGTCGAGCATGGTCGAGCAAGCAATGTGCACTGATGAAGTGGCCAAGCTGGTGTGGCGGGTAACTTTTCGGAATTAGAAGACTAGATAGACCAAAGGTGCAAATAATCTCCATGGAGACTATCACTTTGATGCTATTCAGCGTTTTTTTTTTTTCAAGAAGTGAAAGGCGACCGTTGATACATGCTCAGCACGTATCTGCCCCTAGAACCGATCCCACAGCTCTGTACGTTTAGCCATTACCTTTGCTAATATCAGATCTCAATTTGGATCTGGACGCAGCCATCATACCCCCCCTCACAGCTCATCAGCATCACAATCATCCTGCTCGCCATCGGCTCCAGACTCAGAAGCAGCCGAAGCAGAGGCCGAAGCACTAGTTGAGGGTACAACGGGCGACGGTGTCGCAGCTGCATTGGCTGCTGGGGCGGGAGATGAGGTGGTTGATGGTAAATTGACGCTGCCGCCTTGTCCGCCGCCTTGTCCTCCGCCTTGTCCGCCTCCTTGTCCTCCGCCTTGTCCGCCTCCTTGACCGCCTCCCTGGCCTGCACCTTGACCCCCTCCTTGTCCTCCGCCTTGTCCTCCGCCTTGACCCCCTCCTTGACCTCCGCCCTGGCCTCCACCCTGACCGCTACCTTGGCCACCTCCTTGCCCTCCACCCTGACCGCTGCCTTGACCACTACCTTGGCCACTACTTTGCGTACTTGTGGTAGCTGCTGGCGAAGAAGAGACAGGCGTTGCTGGGGCGGATGATGATGCTAGAGCAGTAATCAGCATCTCTGCTCTCTCTCACGTGTTTAAAGGAGTTCTTGTAATCAGTCACATGAAGAATACACAACTTACCACTTGCAGCAGCACCCGCAGCAGAAACCTGCCCAGCAGCAGGCGAGCTCCCACTTCCACCCGGCTGTCCCCACCCCTTGCCTCCAGCGATCGGAGTCCAGGCAGGCGTCGCATCTCCAGGCGCCCAGTCATCGATTGGTGGTGAGGTTTTGCCGTCACCCGATGGTGTCATTGCGCTGGCGACGTAGCCGCCCATCGGATACGTGGGCCAAGGAGGGTTTTTGGCGGCATAGGCTGCTTGATTGTTCCAATAGGTATCGTTGGCGGCTGCTTGGGCCCAGTCGAGGTTGTTGGGGAGAGCGGGTTCGGTGAACCAGTTGTTGCCTTGGTAGGCTGGTTGTGGGAGGCCCTGCGAAGCAAATCTATCAGTCCATGGTAAGTAGGAGCATCACGGAATTCTTACATCGTCCCAGCACTTCATGAAGAACCACCAAATTTGCTCAGGGTACTCATCACCCATCAACTCGGGGTGGCTTTGTAGATCGGATGGAGTTGTAAGCTTCTCCATGATTTGTGCCTTGCCACGATCAACTTTGATGTCTGCTGGGGTCGCACAGTGGGTTGGATCGTTGGGGTCGGTGCTGCAGATGTCGGTCACTTTGAGCATCATGTCCGAAGAGCCGTCGTTTTTCCAGAAAGAAATGCAGACGTCTTGCATGCAGTAGCCTTAATTATTCACATATGAGCTACGATCTTGAGGGTCTCGAGACAATTTGTTGACTTACGACTGAGGTCTGCGTACTTGAGGAAGTACGGGTGAATGGCGACTTTGCTGATGGAATAGGCATTATCCGGTATACCACAAGCGCTTTGGTTGGCCGAGTCGATCCCATTCTCGAGAGTGTTTGCCGGAGTATTGATCCACTCATCCTTGATGCCCGTCGGGGTGTTCAACTGGCCAGCAGAGAAGAATTTCATGTTGCCGTGAAACAGACGATAGAATGGGAGATCGATAGACCGAGCACCATAGCCAGCGGGCGGTGTCTTCGTGCTTTCAGGTGGTTCAGCAGCCAAGAGCGGTGCTCCATTGTTGAAAGTGCCATCAGCTTTGCCGGTCGCAGGGATGGATTGGGGACCTGAGTCTTGACGGCGGAGAACGGCGCTGCTGGCCAAGGATACGACTGAGAGAACGGATACTAAGTGGTACAACATGACGACTAGCGTATAAGGGCAAGCAGAATAGGATAAATTTGATGATGGAATCCTTTCTAAAGAATGTGGTAGTCGAATACGACTGGCTTGCAGTGTACAAGGAATGGAAGAAGCCCGGAGGACTTCGAAGAGAAGAGTGTGATGGAACGAAACAATGAGCGTGAGAAGGATAGGGAGAACGGTCTGTAGACTGTGCCAGCACGTTGTATAGGAGAGATAATTCGACTCATTTCGCGTTTCGGACAGGAACAGTGAGCCGCTGTGGAGTGAGATTGAAAGCTTGGGGATTATTCTCCAAAGGACCAATCATTGCGCTTGCAGAAATCTTTTCTGTAACAAGATGGGTTGGACTGGTACAAAAATGTTCCGAAACATGCAAATATCAGGAGGTCAGCCCACATCTTTGCAGCGGGGGTGGGTGTTTGAGATGAACGGGCCACCACGGCGGGACAAGCGCTCTCGAGCCGCTCCATTGAAACTTCCTTATTGAAAGAGAAGCATCAGTACTCATATGAATAAATTGTAGTAAGGTTTGGACCTCGAACTACGAGTAAATACTCAATAAATAGAGGGAAATCCTGCTAATCCCTGATTTTGCAGTAGACACTTCGAGGACCCTGATTCACGAAGGTTGTTCTCGATGTACTAGACAAATTCGAATGCAGGGTAGCTGAGAGTGCGAGCTGCATAGACGCTGTCAGAATGCTTGAGCATCGAAGATCATGCAAGACGCATATCAATGAACTCCTGGTCAGTATGCAGCATTGTATCGAGATGGTCTGCCTGGTATGCATCATAGCTCTTGCAGGAAGGGTTCACGCCATGATGACTGTTGGGCAAATGGCATCTTATCATAGCAGCTCTCATATTCCTCCTCAACGCAACGAGAACGTGAACAGTCCATTGGTATTTCAGAGGACGACGGTATCCATGTGAGAAGAGACACTCCGTTTGATCATGAGACGTTTTGCCGTCAAGATCCTTTCAACGTCCTCGGATGAGAGATGAACGTTATCGGCATCAGCTGGGAGGGAGGCTGATAAGAGGGCAATCCAGACCGCAAATCAGACGCAGGATCAAGGGACCTCTATGCTCTTCTCAGCATAGTGACCATTAATGGCTTTTCTATGCGTGGTACAGAAGATCAAGAGAATTACAGATTGCAGATTTCGTCGAAATCTATCCAATCAGAAGCCGGCATTCCCATGATTTCTCCCCGCATACCGAAATTGTTCAAACGTTCCACTTCCGACTCAAACCCACCTCAACCGACACAACAAACTATATGCAATCTACCTTCCCCCAACTTACGCACACCTACACTATCCATTGTCACTCTTCAACGTCATTGAGGCTCAGAAAGTGGACTGTATTAGCACAACTGTATAGCTTCGTATCTTTTCAAGGACAAGCACGGTTGTGTACAGTGAGAATCATATTCTGTCCACTGAAATGGTATTGACACATGGCTTAAGAAACATCCACCCCGACAACGACAAGTTTCCCATCCTTCAACTTTTCATACTCGGTACGCTTCCACCCTCTCTGCCAACCTCACAACCCTCCTCCAAGTCGCCCACTAACGTTCCCTCTACAGCAATATGTCGAGTAGCGGAACCCATCGCTCTAGCATCATGGTAAGCAATCTTCTCTCCATATGAGGCTGTACACTGTCCTGGTTCAATACTCTAGCTGACATTTTAAAAGTTTCCCCTACGCGTGGGTGATGGTGAGAGACTTCAACATCGGCGATAGATCCAGTGCTTCCTTCTGGGCTGGCATCTTCATCTCCTCCTTCTCCCTCGCCGAGTCTCTTACTGGAATAGTCTGGGGAGGCGTTTCCGATCGAATTGGCCGGAAGCCAGTCCTGCTCATAGGGTGTGCGGGAACCCTCTTATCACTACTCATCGTGGGCTTTTCTACAAATTTCTGGGTTGCATTGGCCGGTAGAGCCTTAGGCGGGCTACTCAGTGAGTACATTGGCAATACTAGAAGAACTTGGAGCCTGATGTTGTGGCAGATGGAAACATTGGAGTCATCCAGACCATGGTTGGGGAATTGGTCAAGAAGCCGGAGCACGAGCGTGAGCCTCGTCTACACTGAACGCTTGCTTACAGAAAACTCACACAGCACAGCACGAGCGTACGCAATAATGCCATTTGTGTGGTCTATCGGTACGATCATTGGCCCAGCAATTGGCGGTACCTTTGCCCGTCCCTCAGTCTCCATACCTTCCGTCTTCTCTCCTACTGGCATCTTTGCTACATTTCCTTACCTTCTTCCTAATCTCATCTGTGCTGCTCTCCTCCTGACCAGCATCTTCTTTGGCTACTTCTTCTTGATTGAGACTCACCCAGACATGCAGCCTTGGAGCACGCCTGAAGAGTTGGACAATACCACGGCCGAGACCCCGTTGATAGTCACAGCGGGTGCTACAGACCAAGGTGTTGATCTGCGTGCGGATACCTACGGCACCTTCACCAACGTTGATATCCACGAAGAAAAGCAATGGCTTCTCAACCCCGGCGGCTCTTCCCGTCCTGCCTCTATCAAGTCTAGCGATGAGCCTAAGGTGTTTACTAGGAAGATCGCGATGATAGTGATTGCACTCGGCATTTTCACCTACATTAGTATGACCTACGACCATCTGCTGCCTATTTTCCTTCAAGACGATCGAGTGACCGAAAACACCAACGGCACCGCACGCTCGTCCTTTGACATCCCCGGTGGTCTGGGCTTGACCACGCAGTCAATTGGAATGATCATGTCCTTCAACGGTATTATCGCCCTCTTCATTCAAGCCATCATCTTCCCACTCTTCGTATCCTGGCTCGGCGTATGGAAAACCTTTGTCACAGTCACCATCCTTCACCCAATAGCCTACTTCATCGTCCCCTACCTAGCTTTCGTCCCCGATAACGCGCTTTACCCCAGCATCTATGCCTGCCTCATGATTCGAAACTTCACCTCCATCCTCGCCTATCCCGTCCTCCTCATCTTGCTCAAAGAAGCCACACCTTCGGCTTCGGTTTTGGGCAAAGTCAATGGGCTCGCGGCGTCGGCGGGCGCTGCTTGCCGTACCATTGCACCACCGCTTGCAGGATATCTCTACGGTGTTGGTACTCAGATCGGCTTCACCGGGCTCGCTTGGTGGGGAAGCGGGCTTGTGGCCATCGCGGGATCTGTGCAGATTCTTACGATTAAGAGGACCAAAAACAAGATTGCTACAATTAGACCGATGGCTAGCCTCATGCGGGATGTGATGCCGGAGGAGCAATATGGGGAAGTCGTACACATTGTTGTAGCGGAACGGGATGAGGTACGAGAAGTGTGAAAATGGATGCATAGAGGCTACCGGTACAGAGATGTATTGGTCCCCAGTGGTCCCTGCCTTTTGGTTTACGGCTACTGATGCTTCATGGCTTTCCATGGCTTATGAAAACGGTGTTTGATGCATGATATCACGATTGATTTTGCGATGGCGTTTGGGAGGCTTTCTGCATTTAGATTGGCGTTTAGACGGATGAGCATGCATGCTATGGTTACGGCTTTCGATTTCCTGGACATCTATAACTTCCCATAGCGAGCTTAGATGAAACGAAAGGCGAAAATATACCAAACCGAAGACCCCTGCGAGAACATCTGTAACTCGGATTAAATACAGAGTGAAGTGTGCTCTAGGCCCATGGGTTTATTTCAGCAGACACCCGATTTGCCCACTCAGTATAGGTCAGCATAGCTGATTTTGATGCCCGACAAGATCTCCTCCAAGTTTCATCTCGTACCAACTCTGCCCGCAGTGATATTAACCCGAAGAATAATTATCGGTATACTTGTAACTTGTACTCAATAACATAATTTCTCACCCTTTCGAGCAGGCAACTTATGTAGTGCTATCATACACACATAGAACCCCGCCTATAGGCCCAAGACTATACACCCAACATGCAATTCCTATCTCCTCATCGTCCTCCTAATCAATAGCCCTTCCTCTCCCCATTCTCTCAATATTCCCCAGCAACCCACTCCTCCCGCCAGTCCCAGCCGTCCCACTCCCACTTCTCTCCTGGCCATACACCGGCATCCTTCCAATCCTGCTCTCGCCGCTATATCCACCAAACCCAGGCGCCTTCAGCCCACTTCCCGATGTCGACCGTGAGAGCACGGAACGCGAGTCCAGCGGTGTTGGTTGCGGTTCGCTGGCCATAGCGGATTGGGAGAGCTGCATCAATTCTTCCGTCGCAGCGATGAGATCCGCGGTCTCAGAACGCGAGGAGTCGAGTTGCTCCATCAGATCGAGGTTTATTTCTTTTGTGGCTGCGAGTTCGGATTTTAGGGTTATGAGGTCTTGCTCTACGCCCCCGAGTCTGCGCGCCTGCTCCCGTGCTCGGTCCTCAAAGCTCTGCCTCTCAGCCTCTCGCTCTTTCTTTTTGTCCTCACTTTCACCCGCAGCGCCAGAGAGGACTTTGGCAGGATCAACGCCTGTCATGGTTGCGTCGCGGCCGACGCGCAGGTCTTCGTTCTCTTTGCTCAACTCGTCGATTTTGGATTGGAGTTCTTTAATCTTTTTTTCCCAACGGTCGGAGTAGGATTTTTTAAGAGCGGTGACTTTGGCTTCGTGTTTGCTCTTATAGAGACCGTGAAGCTCCTTTGCTACTTTGGTGACTGCTGCTTCGACTTCGGTGCTGGTGTTCTTGCTGCCGTCTTTCGCCGGTGTGGCGGAGCAGCCAGCTTGCATGCCAGCCATTTTACTTTCTGCCTCCATGGCTCTTGTTTCTGCTTCTCCGCGTTTGTATTCGGCTTCGGTGACTCGCTGCAGGAGGTGGTCTTTCTCGCGGTCGCCGCGGACGATTTCTTCTTTTACGCTGCGGAGGACGTCCTTCATTTCCTGCTCTCGTTTCTCCCAGTCTTGCTTTTCGTTTTGTAGGGTTTCTTTTGCTCCTCGCTCTTCGCGGACTTGCTCTTGTGCCTCACCTACGCGCCGCTCTGCGTCATCCATTGCGTTTTTGAGGCTGCTTACTTCGGCTTCTTTGCCGCTTAAATTGGCCTTTAGCGACGATATCTGGGACTGAAATGATGACTTCATGGACTCGAGTTCTCGGGCTGAGATACTGGGTATTGAGCGTGGTGTGGGTGCTGGCGGTAAGTCGAAGTCGAGCAGGTTGGTCAGATGCCGCGACTCTGATGGTGTGCCTGGTGGTAGCGGATACTTCGAAGGTGATGGCGTACGACGGCTTGCTGCGTAAGAGGAGAGATCTGATGGATGGTACTTGTTTGGCGACGACCGGCCATTTCTGGTGGGTGATCGATCTGAGGGAGGGGCCATTGAGGTGTAGTCGCTAGTAAAGTCGACGAGTAGATTTGTAGTATCGTTGTCACGTTTCTGCCGACGTGGTGTAGGCGAAGAGTAATCATCATCGTATTTGCGTCTGTCCCTCGATGGCGTATGTCGTCCATTAGGACGAGGTGTCGGTTCTTCATGATAAGATTTCGTAGGACTTACAAACGTGGTCTTCGTAGGCGATTGTCCCAGTCGTGCAAAGCGAGTCATGTCTGCATTGGGAACTGCAGAGAAAGCGGAAAATGCTGTGTCGTCCATTCCCGCGAAGCCAGCTTGCGTTCCAGCATTCGAAATGGTGTCATCATTCAGCGTGTGATAGGTAGTCGTAGTGATCTCGTCTTCCATGACTTGGATCGTGCGTGTCAACCCTTCATTCTCCCTCAGCGCGTCCTCGGTGAGTCGTCTTGGTTGGTACTCCTTTTGTATTTCCTTCTTCGGTGATGCTCTTTTGCTGAGACTCGGCGACTTTAATGGTGGAGAATCAGGATTTGCGATGAGTGGGGAGCTGGGTGGACCACTAGGGCTGCTGATAGGGATGTTCTCTGTGTCTTGCTGTACCAAGGTGCGCTTTACTGGCGATCTGAGGGGCGACCTTCGCTCTTCTGCTGTAGGTGTATTACGGTTTGCATCCCGTGGCGACAATGGAGTCAAAGGCTGCGCCATTCTGAAAGCGTGTTGTTGGCGCAATGGACTCGACATGATATGAAAGTGAAACTGGGGGTTGCTGGCGGCCGATGTAAACAAAGCCCAAGAGCCAAGCTCCGCTAACCTGATTGGGATGATGCGGCCAGATGCTGCCGGTCAAGTATCAACCACCAATTGATGGATAGTTTATGAAATCTTTGCAATATGGCGTCTCGCCATTGGACTCTAAATGCTGCTGTCTAATTGTACGATTTGATCTCCTATGTACATGGGTAGAGCACAGATGAATGGTAGCAAAGATCGACCGAGAGGAACGTCTAGCCCGCCAGCGACGTTGCGCAGAGTCAAAATTCATGGGATTCTCGCAGCGAAGGCCTTGCAATTCGCATAGGCCATTCCGTGTGGCTGACTTGGAGGTCAAGGCTTCGAAAAAGGCGGCATCAATGAACAACATTATCCCAATCTTTGATTTCGCCCCACTAATAGGATTGCCCCATCTTTCGCAATGGCAGCGTACCGTGCCTTTACGAGATCATCAAATTCTTTCGGACCAGACACTTGAGCCATCCAAGCAGGATCTGTACGACCCAAAAACTCAGTCTGGTTCCTCTCGGTCAAATTCCTTCTTACGAAAAGATAGAATGTTACTGATCCAGAAGGGTTTCTACTGTAATAGAAGTGAATAATTGCGCCGCACTGACTGCAGTCCTCGCCTTCAAACAGTCCTAAGTTCCGTTGGACCCGTGACACCCAAGGCGGGCAGTGGCATCTTGAAAAAGAGCGATATCCGGTAGATTTTCATGGAAGCCTCCTGCAATGCCGGGAAGAGCAATCCAATAGGAAAGAACCATTGAGGCGCCAATGTGGGCAGACGGGTGCATCGAGAAGACCAAGTGCTTTCTTGAACTGGGTCGTCGATGGTGCGACGCTATTGGTCACCCTTATGATCGGCCAGACGAACTTTAGCCACTTGCTACTAGCCGTGACAAGAACACTGTCTCCGCACGTATGGATGGATGCAGGCAATTCTGACGCCGTCGCTTGACCATAGTCGAAAATCCGATGGGAACAAATCCATACGTATCCGGCACTACCCATGCACTGACGACTTCTTGTGTTTTCCTAGTCTCCCTCCTAGCAAATAGATGTCTACCATGCGAATCTGCACATCCACTGCAGACAGCTCTTGACGAAGGAATCTGACCATCGTGGTCTAGCAAACACGACAGCTGCAGACGCTGCTCATGGTTCGAAGTCGGAGTCGAGGCTGTCGGACACGGAACATCATACCCGATCGTAGTGGAACCTTGTTCGTGTCTCATGAATGCGGTACGATAACTCGTTAAAGGAAGTCGGACTGCCTCTCCCCTTCTCCCGAGTACTTGCTCAATGGTAAGGTTTAGCTTCTTTCGAATTTTCGGCATGAGTAGCTCATTGACCTTATACTACTCGGTGGTAGAGGTTCCGCAATACTTGGAATATCTTGGTTGGGAAATCTGCCATGTTCGCCGGCGTTTTGTCAAAGGAAGAGTCTTCCACGATAGGATGGCTATTCAGTGGTGTTTGGAATGCCGCTGGCTGCCGAGCTGGGTCGCTCGTCAACACTATTGTATCATCCTCGGTCCCTTGCTGTGGAGGTGGATCCGTTGTCACTATTGAAATAGTATTCACGGTCTCCTCTTGTGGGGTTAAGTCACTTGTCACGATTGGAATAGTGTCTTCGATCTTCTCTTGCGAAGTCGAATGATTTGTCACGATTGAGAAAGCAAGTTTATCCTCGGTCTTCCTTCGTGGGTTTGATTACAACCTCAGATTCGATATAGTATTCTCGATCTTCGTTTGTGGACTTTAATCACCAATCGGCCCTGTGGTAGTATCCTCAGTCTCCTCCTGTGGTAGGAATCGCTCCTTATACCCTAATCGTTGTGTTTAGTTGCTACAGGAGTCTCTACTCTATCCCGACATTTATTTCTTGCGAGACAACACGGGAAAGGATCAAGACTGAGCGCAAACAGCTGAACTGAAAGCCTGGCCGAAGATTGAGGGTAATCTCGCAAACGAGACGCTGAAAGGGTGGATGTCAGATAATCTTTACACTACGTTTACTGTCGTGACTGTCAGATTATGCCTGGAGAACTGGGTGGTCATAAAAAACTTGTCTAATCCATAGGTTCTTACCGAAATTACGAGGCTGTCAACTCCACGTCTACCTGCTATCCCTCCATGTTTCTGATGCTATTCGCTCTCTTCCTGCTCCTCCGACAAGTTGCTTAGGTCTTCTAGTCCTTTATCTTCTTCGCTCTTTGTGTCTTCCTCCGGATCTAAAATCTTTACTCTGTCAGACGATTCAGTACTATCAGACTCCTCGCCATTAGAGCCATCGTCACCGCTAGAGTCGGGGGATTTCGGATTCACCATCATTATCCGAATCATAAATGAAGTCCTCGTATGCATAAGGCCCTTCCTCAACTTGCACATGCCCTGGCAACCCTAGAGCCTTCGATGCCTTAGGCTGGAAGCACCACATCCTCAGATGCAAATCCTCATCTCGATCCCCATAATCATCCTCAAAACTCAAAAGCGTTGAAAACATCTCAACTTCGCCCTTTATGATGCTGATTCCAGGCCACTTTTCCAGCTCCCGCATCTGCCATTCATCCAACGGCGCGATCCCTCGCCGCAAATTCTTATACTGGTCTAGTCTCATAACGGCGACGATGCAAATTGTATGGCGTATTTTGAGATTCTTGAACGCCTCAACCGTATGCTCAACAGGACTCTCATCAGACTTGTCTAAGATGACTTGTAGGAAGTCATCGCTTCTAACGTCGGCAGTGAGCAGATGCATGGTAAATGTCCTCAAGAGTGGACAGCTCGCAGCAATTGCGTCGATGCTTCCGGACATGTGCTTGTCGATCTTTTCGTACTCTGAGACTAGGATATACCTCAAGTCATCTTTGTCTTTATCCATTGGATCGACGTAGGCCACACCCATATCCGCGTGTCTCTGTCGGATATCCCGTTCCGGGCGGCTATCATCTCTTTGGCGAGTCCGAGACATGAGAAGTTGATGCTGAGGTGTAGCAACATGGATAGGTCAACAAGATAAGATCCTATTGTCATAATTATTTTGGCTCGAAGCGAAAAACGAATGCAGGACGCGCGATAGAAGTATGGCTTTGCCTCCTCAGAAACAGCGTGACAAGTCAAGAAAAGCGCCGTTGAAAGAGGTCCGAGGGCGTAGTTCGAGCATCTGTGCGTGCAAGCGAAAAGTAGAGGATGGGAATACATGAGTATAGACCTATTGTCGTATTCCCAGTGGGAGTTTGAAGAAAGGCGAGGTGAGGTGAGGTTTGTTACGGTATCGGTACTGGAGGGCATGGTGAATAGCGATCGATGGATTGTTGTACTAGTCGTGGTTGGGTTTGGTGTTGTTTGCGGATAAAGGGTAGGAAGACCGAGAGATGGCTTTCTATTGAATGTGTTTTCGGTAGTCGATGGACTGGAGGTGTTAGGACTTGGAGTAGCAAAGCTATCGACAATGGGAGCTGAGCGTTCAAAGACACATTGTTTGTCTCAAGTAGGTTATATCTCTATAGGAGGCTTGTCATTTTTCTGAATACTGTCATTAGGTCGCAACATAATTGGCCAAGTAAAAAATATATCATGAAAAGAGAGTGAAGGTTTTCGAATTCAGGTGAAGCGCGGGATAGGTTGTTGTCCGCTCTTGTCCCCTAGAAAGTGTAGATATCGCGGCTCAAGTATGGGCGATTTGGACGGAATGTTGATTCGAAGCGCATGCATGGGTAATCGTTTGAGGGTCGTACAACCACAGATGCGTGCAATGTCTATATGCAACGGTGCAATAGAGTGTAAGCTCTGATTGGTATTGGCTTGAGAAAACCTAAGTGACGTCTGAAACAGGATGCCTTGAATCGTTGCAAGCTATTCTGCAAATAGTCCATGACAGTGTCCATCCGTACTCGCTGCTCAATTGCCACAAGGCAAGAGCTCGCTGAAGAAAATGGCCATTCGAGTTCCCTTCTCCACGTCATCTTATTAAGAAGCTGAACCATGGAGACCGCAGTTATATCAACTCATTGCAGCTGATATCCATTGACTCACCCGTGGGGAGCTTGAACGCCAACTGATCTGGCGACGCCGCCGGCGTTGGCAAAGGCGCAGGTACGGTTGGAGCAAGTCCAGTCTTCCGAAAGTCAGGAGGCGGGCTTGGCCAAGCAAAGTCGAGGTGCTCTCCCAGGATCTTTCGAATGCCCATCGCCAGCTCTTGAACCTGCTTCTGCCTAGACAAACTCCAAGCGCGGTCCTTGGTGCCTCTACCAGACGCAACGGCTGTATTCTCGCCATCTTCTAGTCCGTCTAGTATACTCCTCCAAACGCGCATGGTTTCATTCAGCTCATCGATGTTGCTGACGCCCATAACGCTGACGCCAAGCTTGGCCGCGCTAGGGTCGACTTTCTCGCGTATCCAAGGGATGCCAGAGGCCGGATCGCCCTTTGAACCGACGGATTCGCCCTCTCGCATCCATGCTTCAAGTGCAAAGCGTATGGCGACCTTTTCAATCCTGTTCTCATGCTTATCACACCAGTCGCTGGCTTTTTGGATCGCAGTACGGAGCTCCACTGGCGATGGATGGAAGTCGCCATGTGCGCCCATTGGTACACCAGTGCGACGCAATAGACCCATACCTAGAACAGATGCATTAGGCGCCACGTCGACACCCGCTGCACGCAGCCGTGGTAGAGCCACTGAGCTGAGTCTGGTATTTTGTAGGGTGAAATTCGCGTATGACATGACGGCGTCTAGAGGCTCTCCTGTGCGCTCAAGAATCATTTCTGCGAGATCGCAGAGGGTCTCTACGGGGTATCCGGATATTCCCACATATTTGATTTGGCCAGTGACGTCCCGTATCCTCCTCAATTCCGTAACAGCTGAGAGGACTTCCTCCGGGGTGACGAATTCAACGTCATGGCAGTAGACAACATCGAGGTATTTGGTATGAAGGCGATCGAGACTGCGCTGTACACTGCGTCGTACCCATGGGGCCGAATAGTCAAATTCAGCGCCAGCGATTCGGCCGACTTTGGTGAGGAGGAAGTAGTCGCGACGAGGGAAGTTCTCGTGGACGAAGGGAGTGTTGAGGGCTTTGCCGAGTAGCTCTTCTGCTGGGCCGTAGTATGGGGAGGTATCGAAGGCGCGGACGCCGAGGGAGAGGGCGCGGTGGACAATGCCGGTAGTGGGCAGGGCATAGGGGTCAGGGTTGTATTGGTCGTTAAAGGTGGCAGTCCCACAGATCAGGGGTGGGAGGACCGAGGATAGCGGAGGCGATGTACGAGGCATGATGTTCCCTGTTATGCTGCAATGGGAAGGAATAGAGGGAAGCAAGGCAGCAGATGGATTATGACCGCAACAAGGAGACTGAGATGTACTGGAAGACTCGAGAACAATCAAGATCGACGAGGAGTCAGGAAAACATTCCGGGGCGCGCAGTACTTTTTGTACCTTCACGAAAAGGATTACAGCAGGATAAGTTAACGCTCAGGTACAAGGCGTTAGTCTGCGATGAATGCAAGAATACTTTAGTGAATGTTTTCGGCCTAACAAGAGATCCGAAGCGCCGTTCCCGGTCTATGACGCGAAGACTTGAGAGATTAGTAATTGCCAATGGTATCTGATACAGCAGCGCCAACATTCAAGCTATTAGCTTGCTGATGATGAGGATTACGCCCAGGCTGTAGGATGGACAAGAGGATGGTGTGGAAAGTTGAGATGTTTGCGGGAGCGATAACGACTCACTAGCGTCATCACAAACATCGAGTCGCAAAAGTCCCTGCATGCAACAAAAAGTCTTAGCTTTGTTCTAGAAAGCGAACTCTATCTTGACCGTTGGTGTATCAGATTGCCTCCCTGCAGCAATTCGTATGCCACACATTCAATAGCGGTCAAGATTCTCAAGATACGTGTCCTCCGTGCATGCTTCACTGGCCATCCTTACTCCACGCGACAATGTGGGTCACGGCACGATATCTATGGACAATTGCGCCATATTCTATCATCGAGCCTGGGGAAGAGGTTACCGTTTGATCGTCGGTGTCGCAAATGCCTAAACTCCGAGAAAGAAGGCCTTTGGACCATTGCAATGCTGAGTAAGGTATCTTGTAGCATGACCTCAGGCTGTCGTGTCTTGTAGTTGTAAGAATTTGACTGTGCCAGTAGGAATCTTCTTCTTGTCTGTGGAGCGATGTTCGTAACGCATATTCCCCACCTTGAAAAAACATAGGAATGAATTTAGACCGCCTCTGAGTTCTGCACATGATACGCTTCGGCGTTGTGCTTAGCCTGTAGTCCTTGGTAGGAATGTGGGGACACAGCTCGAAATTATCACGAAGAGATAGAAGTATTGATTTTGTACAATGTCAACGCGCCCAAATGTCCCTCAAAGCAGCCTTCGGGCTTGCATGTAGAGTAGACATGCCCCAAACTCCTTGCTATGCCGCTGATCACGACAATGGCAGATGTTATGCTCAGGTATGGAAGGTCGAGTGGAATGGTCGGGGTGATGAAAAGGTGATTCAGAAGTCACTTCTATCCCGTCTCAGCATATGTCGCGTGTCCTTTGGTTGGATGTTATCGATGTTTCCACACCTTTGGATTCCACCCTTCTCTCAATTCCGCCTCCCTCTCCGCCGCCTCTGCTGCTTCCCTAACCTCCAGCTCTATTCTCTCCCTCGCCCGTAGCACTTTGCTCTGTAGATAGAAGCTCCCACCCTTCGTAGGGTCATTTCTATCGAACAGCGCTTTGAATCTTTCCATTACATGCTCAACATCTGTCTTTCCACCCTGTGGTGGTCTGACGTTGAGTATCTTGCATGCTTCGTCGAGTGTGAGGCCTGCGGAGGCGAAGTTTTTGGCATTACTGCCGCCGCTTTGCCCGCCTTGCCGGGCATGTTGACTTGACGCTGATGCCTGTTTGTAGGCTTCGGCGAAGGCACGGCCGAGGACTCGAGTGCCTGTGATGACAACTTGGGTGATGATGCGGTGCGCCTGTGACGGAGGATCAGTGTTTGCGGAGGAAGAGGCGTTGCCAGCAAGCAGAAACAGGAGCGCACCATCTATTATGGCTTCCGTCCCCTTATCAACTACCCCGGAGTACCAGTCGCAGCGCTATAAGCTGTAGGAAGCCATTAGAGAATGATGTGAACCACGGTGAACAGAACAGCAATTCTCTGAGAATCGATCTATACTGTAGATCCGGCTTAGTCATCGCTTTAAATTGCCCGGCCAGGGACCGGACGCAAGGTAACAGATGTGGATGCCTCGGTTCAGCATCACGCGGAATGCAATTGTGTTAATACAAAGGCCTTTGTTTGCTAGATACTGTTGGAGAGAGACCAGTCACCATGTTACGGAAACATCTCAGGCGGGCATCTCTGACCTCTTTGCTTTTGTATGGCTGCGTTTGGTATGTGTTATAGGCAGGCATCCGCCAACATTTCCGAAACCTGTTTATCTGCCGACGTTATACTAATTATCTTTGACAACAGAAACACCTTGGACAATGGAGATGGCGGCCTCACCAGCTCGCGTGTCAAATGGGGGATCGGGGAAGAGCAAGGACGACTTACACCCTCCGATCCTCGCGGCGTTCTCTCCCAGTGCTCCAAGCTCTTCTCCAGCTACAAAACAACGGTCTACAATCCTTGTACACAGAAAGTCGCCATTACTTGTAGCAACGCCTCCTACAGTCACTCGGGCCCTCGCCTTCTCTCATCCTTTTCTGCTGCCACTCAATCAGCTCGTTGGCCTGATAACATGGTCAAGTGGGGATCCATGGGAAAGTTTCCTGGTCGTGGCAGGCTTCTGGGCAATCACCCTTTACGGTGATGTAATGACCAGATATGCCGGGCCTCTCGTGATAGTGACCTGTGTCATATTGGGCATGTACTCGCGAAGGTACTCTCCGCTGTCGTCAAGCGGTTGGACAAACGAGAAGTTCAAGGACTCAAAGAAGGATCACTCAGAGGGCACAATGAGACACCAAAAGAGTCTTGATGAGATCGTTGAGACGATGACGGTGTTTACTTCAAGATGTAACATACTTCTCGAACCATTTATGCTATTTACAGACTTCCTATCTACGCAACGGACTGCTACATCTGCGACCACTAGACCTGCCCTATCTACCATGTTCATACGCATACTCTTTATCACGCCGATCTGGATCGCCTTAACCCTGCCACCCTTCTATATTCTCACCACTCGCCGTGTGATCCTAGCAGTGGGCACCCTTATGCTCAGCTGGCATTCGAGACCTGCTCGAGTGTCTCGCGCTATCTTGTGGCGCTCAAGGCTCATACGGCGTGTCGCTTCTACCACCACTGGCCTGCATTTCGGTGCTTCATCACAGCCGCCAGTCCTGTCGAAGAAAGGCCCACCCCCTCCGCTTCCACCACGACAGAAGAGCCAGCACGATGTAGCTAATTCGCTACTTGCTAATGGACGTTCTGAACCCGCTGGTGTTCGCTTCACATTCGTTCTCTTCGAGAATCAGCGACGATGGCTTGGCCTGGGATGGACTTATCAACTGCTCGCTTACGAGCGGGTCCCTTGGACAGATGAGCATCTGAATCCGTCGGATCCTAAAGACGAGTTCAGGCTACCCGAAGTTGATAATGGCAACGCAGAATGGCGATGGGTTCGAGGGCATGAGTGGCAGATCGAAGGAGGTGGGAAGAAGAAAGCTAGTACTGGTGATGATGGCTGGATTTACTATGACAACAAATGGAACGATGGTCGTCGTGGTCAAGATGGCTGGGGAAGATACACACGACGCCGGAAATGGTATCGAGATGCTGAGCTCGTCGAGACTAGTCCTGGCAATGGCCTCGATGGGTCCACCGACACCCTGGTACCACCAAAGGGAAGCTTGGCACCTTCAGACGCCCCTCCCGGTTATACCCAAGCTATCAAAGGCAGTAGTGACTCAAGTAGCAGCCAAACAAGACGACGTGGATTCTTCAGAAGAAGAGCTAGCGGGTCAAGTGCTCAGAGCAGCGGTGATTTTTCTGGAACGAGTACCCTACGCGATGATGATCATGATACCCAGCAGCTGCCATCTCATCAGGAACGTGATGGTTATTGGGGAGTCGGCGACGATGTTAGGATGGGTCTAGAGTGAATTCCTTTTGGCGTCGATTCCTTTATCATTCAACAATTCACATCCAGCAAGCGCTAGACTTCACACTAACATCACTACACCCACATAGAATCCATAAAAGATGTAACATCCCGAGTGGCAACCGCAAAGTCGCATTGATTTATACTATTCATGGACAACTCGATCGCCTCACACAACAACCGCGCTTTCCTTGCTAACGCTCTGCTGGACGAAAACAACATACGCAATAGTTTCCGTGCCTCGTCTTCTCCGCCAGCTAATCTCATCATGACGAGTCTACCAGAGTTGGTACTCACTTGCGTTTCTTGTAACGAACCATGTGCTCCTCAATCATTCGTTGCAGCATGCGAACACGCTTACTGCAATGTTTGTATTACTTCGTACGTCGAGAGCGGTCTGCAGCCTATTGGAGTTTTTCCTCCACAATGCTGCAGTGTCCCAATTACGCTGCAACTCTCGAGAACTCACCTTACGCCCCAGATTATTGAGCGATATGAGGCTAAGCAGGCCGAAATAGCAGCGGTGATGCTCGTTGCTCTGTGCAGAACCAGGCTGCCGCATCATCATCCCAAAGGAGAAAATCATTGAGAACGTGGGGCTTTGTCCTGGCTGCAATCGCGGAACGTGCGCCAAATGTCGGACAGCGCAGCATGAAGGCAAGGAATGTCCTACAGATGAGGAGCGTCAGGAGCTGCTGGAGTTGGCAAAGGAAAAGGGATGGCAATCCTGCTGTCAATGCAACTACATGATTGAATTGAATTTCGGCTGCAATCATATGACGTGAGTTACCGAAATGTCATCGATCATCACTTCTAATGACTGAGGTTCCCACTAGGTGCATCTGTACAGCACAATTCTGCTACGTCTGCGGCATACCGTGGGAGGGCTGCGAATGCGCCCAATACACAGCCAACTTTGGCGACGACATCCTCGGGGCTGAAATCCCAGGCGCGAGACGAGCGATCTATGAGCGACGCACAACCTTTCGTGCAGACAAAGCACTCGACCGCTACCACAAGCACTTGAAACAGACCTGGGGAGCGCCCGACCCACGCCCACGAGAGGAGCAATTGGCAGAGCTCCGCGGAGCTATCGAGAATGGATGCGATCATGGGTATTGGACGCGGGTCGAGATTCGTGGGCACTGCAAGATGTGCAAGTATGTGGGGTGGAGATTTATCTTCCAGTGCATCAACTGTGACCTTACTTCATGCTGGGCTTGTCATACGGACGAACCCCCTGAGTACAGGAGAGTGTTGGATGAGACTGAAGTATGAATGCAGAAGGTTTTACGCAAAAATTGGCTGGAAGGGAAGAGACTTGGAAAGGAGCGGGGCTGGATAGCAATGCCGAATATTGGCGAAGTCGATATGACAGTCATTTTGGTGACAGGGATGGCAAACGACTTTTAATACAGCGATAGAAGCTTTACTACAGCGGAGTAGTGGCACGATAGATATTCCTTTCAACAGTTGCGAGCTTCAACAAGCTATTATGCTATTTCATAATCTAGCCCAGACGGTAATGACAGTATTCCCCTTTGCCACCCACAGCCTATGTTTTCACCACCCATTCTCCCCCATTCTATCATATCTTATCATGCCCCATCATCCCGTATCTTCCCTTCTCAAGCATCGGTGGGCCCTCTTTCCAATCTCACCGTTCAATGCTATCCTCCAAGTCAGCGACAGCACGACCTGAGAAAAACACCAGTGAAGGTCTTACGCCACAGCTGCTGCATCCACATCCACTGCAGCTTCCGCCGCAAGACGAACAGCTAGTGCATGCACACGGACCCATTTTGATCGATTTATCTAGTGGTCTTGGCAGAATAGGTAATGGTTTGGGAACTCGTTTGACGGGTTTGGAAGATTTGGATGGAGGTGGTGATGGAGAGATTGGACGAGCGTGAAATGAGGGGATGTGCTACATATATATACGCGTGTAACGGAAGTCTCCGTCATCCTACGCACAAACCCCTCGACCCAGGCTTTACGCACAAGCCCCTCATCGGGCACCAACCACTCAAAGCCCGCTCCCGTACTCCGCAACCACCAATGACCAAGTCTTTGTGTCAGGAAAAAGCAAGTACAAAACAGGTCACGTTGATTACCTGCCTTCCGAATCGTGCTTATTCGTGCATTAGTAGCCCAAGGAGGAGCCCGAGGGTCCTGATATGGACAGTATTGGTGGGATGTGGATGCGGAAACAACGCAGAGGAGATCATCGTGGGGGCACCTGAAAGGGTCTGGTTGCAAGTGGGGAGGGCAAACGCAAGTTGGATGGAGGTACTTTATTAAAAAGGTCCGAACACAAGAGAAAGAACATCTATTGCCTGAAGGATCGTAGATTTACTAGGTGGTATCCAATGAGCGTGCCGCCAAGGTCGATCCTCCCACGTCGTGAGCATGCATGTTCATCCGATTTACCAACGCAAACTTAATACTCCACATCAAATTGCCTAATCACACCCGCCTAATATCACCATGTCGATTCATGTCGATCAATATCTCTTTGTCACAATTAGTGATTTTCTTCTGACGGATACTAATGGGTCTTCTTCCAAGGGCAGGATGGAAGTAGACGTACATTTGCAGGTGCACTGGCCTGTTGGGCAGGCACATGAGGTGCCGCAGCTGCATGAACATCCTGGACCTATAGCATCGAGATCAGCTTTCCGCGGGAGGAGTGAACAGGTGGGGTATTGAAATCGGAGTGGGGGTGAACAGCATACCCATCTTGCTTGATATTCGTGGTTAGCGTTGTAAATGTGTGGCTTGAGTCGAAGTTTGGTCGGAAGGTGTAAGTTCTCGAGATGTCGTGTTTGAACAGATTGAAACTTGATGCAGTAATGTATGAATGAACAAAGAAAGTCAAAAAGGTGGGTGAAGTTGGGGTTTTAAAACATCAAGCAGCTGACCAGCATCCGGCCACCGAAAGCTTGGCTCCGGGCTAGGCTTTCTAGGCACCTTCTAGGGTGCTTTGGCCTGTGTGCAGGTGAATTACCTCATGCGGAATAGTTCTCCGTATACGGCTAGCTTCATAGTAAGAAACCACGATACTTTACGACTCCCCAACAAAACGATCCCTCCTGCTGCATTTCTGAACACTTGCATTCTCAACCTATTGCATCTCGATACCCCAGCGAGATCCATCTAACATGAGTACGCCTTTGCCTAAGAGTATCCGCACAAGTCTCCCACATACGCCTTCAGACTCAGAAGATGAGGTACGCATCCTTTGTCTTTGTCCAAACCCTCACGTAAATCCTGAAATTAATCTAGTCAGGTGTTCGATGTCAGCGCAATCCTTTTCGAAGAGATCCACGTTCCGTCCCAACAAGACGCTGAACCGTTAATCAAATCTCGTTTACGAGATGGAGCTGAGCATGTCACAATAGGACAAATTGGAAACAATCTTGTCTACGCAAATTCGGGAGGACATGGGATTCTAGAGGAGCTAGAGCAAATGAAGAGGGAAATGAAGATCCTGATGGCCAAGGATGAAAAAAAGGCAAGCCAGATCGAGGAGCATCAGAAACACATCTCATCTTTGGAAACTCGTGTCGGACATTTGGTTCAAAGCTCAGAAGGATATCTCTCGATTCGAAGGCGATTCCTAGAGGTATACAAAAGAGATATCAAGGCCATGGAAGAGCTCAAAGGCTCAAAGGCGATTCGGGAAGGGAATTTAAGAGCTCACGAAGGCGATGCACTTGGGGACGCTGTGGTGTTCGATCGCGATCAACGTACAGATAGAAGCATATATCGGGAGTTATACGGCTTAGATCATCAGCAAGTCTTGGACTTTGGTACGTATACGGATGGTTTATTCAATACGTTATGCCAAAAGCTGACCGTATATATAGACTCCGCGAGTGATGACGGAGGACTTTTTCTTGTATTGAATACTCATGCAACTATGGTTGCGCAAGGAAAACCCCTCCTAGATGATCTCAAGGTCGCTTTCAATTCCTTTCTAGCCAAAGTTGAAGAATATTGGCTGCATCCATCAACTAAGGAGCCAAATACCCCTCTTGGCTCTGCATACTATACCTTCTGGAAGAAATTCAATGAGCAGGCCCTGGCCTGAGATGGCCGCTTAATCATTCCATTATAGATAGTATCAGTCCCGTAGTACTAGCAGAACCTTTGGTTTATGCAAAATCATCGATCAGTGTTGTTACAGCTATGGATTGTTTACACTAGCTGCCGAAGACTAGAAAGCGAAAAGACCTCATAAAAACGGCGTCAAGACTATCCGAAAGTAGACGCCTTTTCACCTACACACAAAAATTCCGCGTCTCCTACGGTAATGGTACGGTAATCAGGCCTCATGCTCAACCGCTAAGGTATCTGACGGATACTCCGGCTCATTTCTTCCACATACGAAGCAATGATGCGAAAGTTGCTTCCTTAATATTTTGCAAAGTTGCTTAGAAAGAGGTGCTTGGGCAGTTTTTCCATCAAAACACTTATCCCAACCTATCACATACATCTGGCGACAGGGAATCTTGCCATCTGGAAAACAATGTTGATCAGCCGAAGGTATACAGGCCTCCATCTCCTCAAGAACATTCGTTTTCTACTAGAAAGCTTCCGTAACACCCACAAAAATCCTCGGTCTCAAGGAGCCACCCGGTCAGCTGGTGGTCTTCGAGCAACTAAATCTGGATGTCTTGATCTGCTACCCCCAGAGCTCGTTCAGCAGATAGCAGTCTTGCTCCCTCCAAGTTCTGCCGCATCCTTGACGCTGTGCAACCACACCTTGATGTACATCCTCGGGATTCAGCACCTGCAACTAGGCTTACATCGTTCGGTTTTAGACACACGAGATCCAGTAGCCATCGAAGAGGGTGCCATTTTCTTCAGAGGTTTGGTTCGAGATCGCCCAGCAGCTTCGAGCTTCTACTGCTATCACTGCCACAAAATTCATCATCTCCCCCTCAAGAAGAGGAGAATTGTATGCAGAAAGACAAGAATTGTGGAATATTTATGGGCCTCGAACAGTAGCAGACTTTTCGACAGGGTACGCCAGAGTTTATGCCAGAAAGGCCGGAGCGTATACAACCATGATCCCAACAGCCACGCAAAAACCTGGGTAGTCTATCACAATGGATTTGTCTTCGAGCACGTGCAGATCGCCATGGAATTGCACCGACAGGGCTCCTCTCATCTTTTGAAGGCTTATCTTGATCGCTTGTCACTTAAAAACAAGGATGTAGTCGCAATGTCCTACTGGGAAAGGTACAAGGGCTTCCACTTCTTCGAACCCCGGATCGTGGACCATCAAATGATAGTGCGCGCCCAATCCTGGGTAGTCATGCCTCTGAATGATAGGCACAATATTCACAGACAATTCCAATTGCCGGACAACATCAGCAATATGACAGTATGCGCTCATCTGGACACAAGATGGAGGCAGGAAAATCTACTTACTGAAACTCTTCGCTGTAGATTGGAACACGCACGATATCAAACGTCATCGTCATGTATCAATTGCGTAGGAAACCTCCGATGCCCGATGTGCCCCACAGAGATACAAGTGGACATCAAGCCATTCGCCGATAAGAAGTCTAAGAGCAGGGGTATTATGCTCGTTGTCACCAGATGGCAACTAATTGGAGACGGCCTCTCTCCATTTGAGAGACACTGGGCGCACCGACTGCGTGAGTAGTGTGATCCATGGCCTTGGCATGAGGGCGCCTCGATGGCTGAAATAAAAACTGCTTATGAGGCTTGCCCTGGGATAAAGTGTGACTCAATTCTGAATGCAAAGGGGGCGTTGAAGCTAATGAGGAGATCACGAAGATGACTTCGACCTAATGGCTAACAAGATATTCATCTGCAGCATTGCCTAGACAGTATCCCGCCTTCCTCATTTCTGAACCAAATTTCGTTGGGTTCCGAAGCTGTCGGGTCTGGTTCACCAATTCGCAGACGTGTTCCCTGGATCACAACAGCAATAGTTGATGTATGAACGCACTGTACATACCGTCTAGCCAGAGAAGCATCCGCAAGCCGTAGAGTCATGCTTGTCTTGTAGCTGTTCAGTGCCTCTTCTATATTCCGTATTTGACCAGCTTTTCTGATTGTCTTGAGAGCTGTAAGGAAACTTCTCCACCACGACTGAGTGGTTATCTTCAGGGATTCAAGCAATTGTAGATACTCATTAATTTTCCGTCTACATCCTGCAAGAAGCGGAATCAACGTCGGTTCATGGAGTAGCGGATTCATTGATGAAGCCAGTGCACTTTGCACAAGCTGGGCGATTGGTACAATATCACTGACAAGTGCTTCGACTCGTTGTAAGTCTTTTGGAAGCTCGCCGCAATTTTGAGGGAAATGTTGCATGAGCTTTGCCGATCTTAATACTGGAATCTACTATTGCTGGCGAGACTGAGAGCAGCTATACCTTCGAGCGCCATCTTGCCAGACTTTGGACACGCTACAGAATGAGTGGAAGCCCCCAGGACAAGAATATATAACGTCGATGGTCGAGGAAAGAGCCAGGCACGTAGGACGAGGCGACGTCGGAGTGTGGCCTCAGCCACAAGGCGCCAAGACGCTCCGATATGTACTCGTACTCTACACAGCCTCGTAGCTCTGCATCGAGGTTCTTGACCTCTTGCCCTTTGTCATCGTCCTGTGGTCCTAGTAGATTAGCAGTGCCGACTAGGATGCGCCTCTCAAGTATGGCTGCAAGGGGCCTAGTATGGCATGTTTTGGTAATCTTGGTTATGTCTCTGATCTTGAGAGCCCTCCAGCATGGGACGCTGCTCTTTAGAGAAATGGCTCCTTTGTGATATCAAGCTGAATGTATAGAACTCAGCCGAGTGCGTCATATAATACAAGTCATTCCGGCCCCTCGTTTACTTTCCCCAGCTCAACCATCCTCCATTTCCCTTCTCCTTAATCTTCTCCACCGCCTCTTCTGCCACCTGATCCAGGGGCCCTCCCGTCACACCCCGGTCCTCCAACAACTTTTCGCCCTCTTTTCTATGTTCCTCTATCGCCGCCAGCACACCTTGGCCATTCCTTCTATCCCCCATTTCCTCCCCCGGCCCTGCGCCTTCCATACCCCCATGTTCAGCGGCCTCTAATACCCTCCTCTGATCCACACCCATCATCTCTAGGACCTGACCTTCTGTTGGTACAACAGCCGGTACTTCCTCCTCACCCTCATCTCCCTTCATCCCTCCTAAGAACAGGCCTTTAGCTAGCTTTCCCCATGTGCGCTCTTTAGCCGCTTCCTCGGCCTGTACCCTTGCTCTCTCGCGATTAAGTATCAACGTCTGGTCTTCATCAAGCTTCAACCCCGACTTCTCGGTCTCAATAGCTTCCAGCAGGCGCGTAGCGTAAAGAGCATGTTGCTCATTATAGAAGGCATTTCGCTTACGTCGATTATGCAGGATCATATCCGTAAGAGAAAAAGCTCCGATCGCAGCCGCAACCACCGAGAATCCAATCAAAGAGTATGCAGTGATTCTGTGCGCCCGATCCGCCCACACTCGACCCCTCACGACTATCTGATCCCATCTTGATATTTGCGCGTTTTTTTCTGCTAATCTGGCCGCTCGTAACCGCGCTACTTTTTCGATGGGTGTTTCTGTTGGTGGTGGTGAGCTTGGAGCTGATGCGATGCCTGGTCTTGGAGGCGGCGGTCGAGCGTTTGAGTTGGGGATGTGACGGGGATGGGAGGTGGTTCTCGAGGCGGAAGAGGCGGCGGAGCGTATAAGAGAGGGTTTGGAGTAGGCGTGTGGGGAGGTTGCTGTGAAGCGTGTTGCGTCCGCCGCAGAGCGAGACATTCTCAGCTTCGTATACAGACTCGCGGGGGAGTTGATTTGAGTGAAATAGATGATGTAGAGTGGAGGAAATTTTTAGCGTGCCAAAAAGAGATCGCCGCCGCGGAAAGACGAGCATAAAGATATTCCTAAACACCACGACAACAAGATGTGAGTAACTTTACGAAAATGGGCAGCTCATTCCCTATCGCGTGTCGATGGCTATGAACATCTCGACCAACGACGTTGAGGCCGGGTATTGTCCACCTTAGAGCTGTGCTTCACCTCTATTATCCACAACCTAAAGGTCTTCAACTATTACCAAGATCTCAAGCTTCTACATATCACAATCTACCGCTCGGAGAAATCATCTCTCTACACTCTCATTTGTCTATGTCATGGACTACCAAACGCCCGGTTTGGCGTCGGTATTGGAGTCGTTGAAGGCATATGCTCCAGCTAATGCTCAAGTACAAGAACAAACATATGATGCATTTACTGCGCTGCAAGCCGATGCAGAAAGAAATGATGACCTTGAAGAAGGCGAATACGACCCCATGAGCTACGACCCATCCCAACCACTAACGAACACACCTCAACCTCAACCTCTACCGCAACAGCTCCCTCTCGTAACTCGAACTCATTCGCAGACCTCTCCAGCTCAGCAGCAACAACACCCACCATCCGCCCTGCAACATCCTCAGACCCTCCCAAAGAAGACCTACGCAACCCCCGCCTACCCTCCCGCAACAATCATAACCTGGGCCCCCGCCCTTCGTCACGTCACATTCCTGTCCGCCTCCAATCCCGAATTTACCCACCACATCCGGCACCTAATAAGCACCCAACACATCCACGAACGCCAATGGCACGCCTCCCGACTCTCACTCATGAACAGACTGTCAAACCGTGAAGACAGTCGGCTCAAGCTCGATTCCGTGCTCGGTTCCCTGGGCGGCAACATCAAGAAAAGGAGTAGAGAGGATGAGCTGACACCCGAAGAGGAGTTGAGGATTTATGACAGGAAGGTGTATAAGGCGTGTCTGGAGATGGAGAAGGCCTGTGTGAAGGATTTAGGGAAGTTGGAGGTGCCGTTCTTTTGCACGATGGGGGGCTTGGTTAGTAGAAAGAAGGAGGAGGGAGAGAAGGAGGAGGGAAAGAAGGGGAAGAAGAGGAATGGGAAGTTTCGGGAGGAGGAGTTAATGGTGTTGCAAGGACGGATGATAGAAGTTCTTGAGGATCTTTGTGGGGGCGAGGAGTGACGAGGGGGGAGGATGTATAGCGAAATGGAGATATAGAATACCGGATCGACAACAGATGATACCCCTGAAGGCAATGAAAAAGGCAGCGGAAACAGGCGAATGGAAGAACGGAGTGCCAGATGATGACAAGACGAAGGGACGCAGCTTCAAAATTCGATCGCAAATTTCGGGCCAGGTGGAAAATATTGTAGCTCACGTAACGCCCGCTTGAAATCGCTGCAACACATCCCTTCCATTAGTTCGCTCGTCATTCACTCGTCCTTCTCTAATTCCTTTCCATCCACCTCACTACCAGCCTTACTTAAAAGTTCCCCCCCTCTCAAAAATCCAATCCCCTTCCCCACACCAGCACCGATCGCCGCCCTCCTCTCTCCATAAACCACATTCATCACCGCCAACCCAGCCACAAAGACCGCAACATCACCGCCCCCAAACCCCTTCCACAAACCCCTCTTGACGCCAACTTTCCACAGGCTATCAACGCTAAGCCTCACACTATACAGGAAATGACCCTTCCCGCCCTTGCGGTCCACAAAAGCCCACAAGCCTCCTAAGAAGCCGCCAAGGAACCATCGCGCTGATGGTAGGAAGGTTCGCGGGAGGAGGTACTGGAAGAGACAAATACTGCCCCAGCTCGTACCAATGGCGCCTGTCAGGAATGTTGCGGTCTTCAATACCCTCTTTCCCAACGCGTTCAACTCTCCCGCTGGACTTGCAATGAATTTCTGGTACTTTGGAATTGAGAAGAGGGCGTAGTAAGCTGTAAAGAACTTTGCCAGGGCAGGGAAGGCGGTAAGGATGTAGTGTAGGAAAGTAGTAGTACAGGAGGGTGTGGCTGGGTGGAGAGTGGCACAGGAGAGAGCTGTATGGGAGGGGTGCGCGGGGGACGTTATTGGAGCGATGGCGGAAAGGCTTTGTGGAAGCGTGTTGGATGCCAGGGGGAAGAGGATCGGTGAGACGAACGGCGGCCAATTGAGTCGGGACATCTCAGCAAGGCTGTCGACTATCGTGCTTGTGCTCGGCCAGGTGAGAGATGATGGATAGGTAGCCGGCCGCCGTTGGACGTAGTTGGAAGTGTGGTCGAGGATAAAATCGCCATATGTCTAGTGCTGTCAGCATTTTCTCACTTCCCGACCTTGCTTGGAAAAGTCTATGCTCGCCTTAGGAAAACAATCCCTGTCAAAAACAAACGCATGCAACAACTGCCCTGTCGCCAACGGCATCAACATCCAACTCCCCCACCACCACGGCCGATCCTTAAACCACCCATCCCCCTCCAACGCCGCATACGCAAACTCTAAGCTCCTCGTCGCCACATAAATCGCTATCGTCAACCTCAATTGACCTCCAGGATATACGCCGAGCGCGAAGCCTGCCAGCGATGCGCCTATTGCGGGGGCGAGGCGAGAGGTGAGCGAGCGAGATATTCGGGGGTTGCGCCGCCGGAAGGGGGCGGCATTTTTGGTGAGCAGATTGGAGCGGAGGCGGGAGAAGAAGCGGAAGAGGAGGCGGTGAAGGAGGAGGATTAAGGAGATGGAGAGGGAGAGGCGAAAATTGGGGGATTGGAGGATGGGGGCTCTGGTTTTGACTCTGGACACATTGTCAGTAAGTCAGCCAACTACTTGATGACACATCCTTACTTCTGTGGCCTGCCCCTGGCAAGCAAACTCGTCTTGATGAGCTCCCAGAGCTTTAAGCTCGTCTGAGCAGCGATGAAGACCCGTAACGATGCCCTTATCGCGGCGCCATTGTAATCGTCCTCGGTCTCCAGGAGGAAAGTATAATTGAGGGGAGGAGGTGCCCTTCTCCTTACAGCAGGTGGTGAGCGTGTAATAAGGTATTGGTGAAGCGTCTTGTATTCTTTTGCACTGATTGTGTATCTGAGCGCGTTGCGGAGAATTGGGTCAATTTTGCTTTTCGCGGGGCTCGGTGGAGGAGACGAATATGATTCTTCGGGCGCCATCCTTCCTGGTCCGAGTCCAATGTTTACTTGTAGAGAGAAAAAGCAAACATTCAAAGTAGAGAGGATCACGGAGGCACGGAAGGGTGTTCAACATTGGGACGCGATTAGCCTCGGCTTTTGTTACTAAAGTGGTTAGCTTAGGGCTTTATAAGTTCATGAGTGATGTGGAGGTTTCAAGTTCCATCTACCAACACTATACAAAAGTCTCCATCCAGAGGCTAAATGAGACCATTCGCAGGTATGTGTATACTAAAAGGAGTGAGTAGCCAGATCGAGCATTGAAAAGCCGGCGCAGTAGAGTCGAAATCATCTCAACTCCTGATCGCCTTCGCTATGCATAAGGGATGGGGTATCATGCCGAAATGATTCGCCAGACGCCAGGATCGTTATCGAGATGCAACGGTCGTCGCCAGTTCCCTTCCTCACCAGAAGCTGCACCAACCAATATAATGCTGGCACAAATTCTCTACATTGGTAGCCGCCGCCACCAACTTCGCGACCTGCCTCTCTACACCCAACTCTTCGTCGTTTTTGAAGTCTCTCCCCATCAGCTTATCCTTCACTCTCCCCAACACCTGCAAAGCCCTCGCGTTCTGCACTTCCTGCCTCTCGTTTCCTTCTTGTGCGTCGAGCACACCCGCTTGCAAGGCTGAGAGCCTCCGGACGCGGTACGAATTGCCACGTGGACGCTCATGTTGTGCTGCTTCAAGATCACCGACAATGGACTGGCGGCGCTCGGATGGGAAGCTGGGTTCTTCCGGTGTCTCGCGGTTACCGAGACGCCAATTGAGAAGAGGATCGTGGATGAAGGCTTCGAGGACGGCCATGAGGGACTCTTTGTTGTCACGAATGACTCGCATAACCGTCTCAGCGCTGATCTTGTAGCTACCATCGATATTGCTGACCTCCATCGCAAACGTGAGCATGCGAGTAAGGCGGAACGGCACCCGTTCGGGATATTTCTCGCGGTGCATGGCTACTTCGAAGCAGTCGCCGAAATCTATGTGGATTATTTTGCCAGTGATGCGGTCGAGCATTAGATTTGAAGGGTGACGATCGCCCAGACCGAGAATGTAGCCGACCATGGACATAGTAGCAAGAGAGCGGGTGTAACTTGTGCGGCGCTCGAGCCAAGATTCGGAAGATTTGCTCTTGAGCCAGAGGACGCGGTAGAGGTCTTTGCCTGTGGTGTTGTCCATGGCGTAGCTGAAGACCTCGACCTTCTGCATTAGAGTGAGGTTGTCATAGTCTGGCGCCATTTGAAGCATGATCCTGTGCTCGATGTTAAGGAGGATGCGGCGATGCTCGCGGTACTCCTTGATCAAGTTGTGCATCGTGTCGCTGTTCGGCACCCAGCCCAGCAGACCTGACTGCTGAGACAAAGGGATGGCTGGGTATCGCTGGATGTTCAAATGACGCTTGAAACTCTCGCCATCATGGTTGAGCAGCGTGTTGACAAGACCGAAGAGTTGCATGACGCGCTCATCTTGACGAATATCTTCGTGACCCTTCAAGCAGAACTCATAAGCAATGCCATCGCTTCCCTGCATCCTCATCCTCCGAGGACGCTGCTTCGAAGGAATGACGGTCATGTTACGATCAAAGCTAATAATACTGATGACAGGCTTGCCGCTCTGATAAGTCCCAGGAACAGCTAGGGAGAGGTTCTTAGCATCTTTCAGTCTCGGCGAGATGTATGCTAGGTCGAGTGTTAGGATGTTGGGTAGCTGTCGAGCAATGCGACGGAAGACGCCGTAGTATAGATCCCAAGCCTGGTTCAAATCGCCCAATTCTTTGGTTTGGCGATAAATGTTACACCAATGCTGCGCTTCGTGCAGGTCGCGACCGAAAGATTGGGCGAAGGAGATCTCTCGTAATGTTGTAGGCCCCTGGAACGGATCAGCTTGGTCAATAAAATTCCCATATGAATCACAAACCTGGGCCAATGTATCATGCAGTGGCTGAAGTGTCGCAAACATGCCTTCGATATCGTGGTCGCCAAAATAACTGTCATGTTCAGTAGGAGTCAAATACATAGTAAGGTGCAGACATACAGTCGAGACGCTTCTTCCAGCCCTTCATGCCAGAGTTCATGCCACAGCACGGCAACGCGGATGAGTTCTTGGCTGACGAGATCAGCTTGCTCTACCAACAACGGGCTGTGCTCTCGCATTTTCTCCATGATCTGTCCTGCGGACTGGGCACGCCGACCAGCATTAGACTTCATGGTGACAGTGAGCGGGTAGACTAATGCTTGTGGATGAGCCTTTCCGACTTCAGCCAGTAGACGATGGATAGATGCACGAACGCGGTTGTTGGGTTGATTGATGCGTGCAATCAGCTGAGGGATAACTTCAAGCCATGTATCGACACTGACATCGCTGAAACCTTCTAGTACAGCGGTATTGACTTCATGATCTCCTCCATGTGCAAACCATAATGTAAGCAGGCGAAGCGTATCCTGAAGGGAGCTTGCTGAGGACAATGCAATGGACTTGAGGAAGCCTTGGACTGCAGGCACCACATGGTCGACAAGCATCGATTGAGGAACACCGGAGCTTTGACGCTTAGCTTGTGCTGCCATGGCCGTGACAACCTCAAAATTGGCCAGAGCCCAAGAATGCCATGCCTTATACCAGCCTTTATTATAGGAAGTTGCATGTGCATACGCATCGATGATATCACGGACCTGGTGGGATTCCCAATTTCCATGCATCATGGCTGTCATCCACTCGCCTTGCTTGACGTAGCATTTTGCCAACAATTTGCTGACGTTGTGCATATCCTGGCGAAGAAGTCTTGGACCGGCACCGTTTGTACTATTGATGTCAAGAAGGAGATTATGCCCTAATGTACCTCCATTCCCGTTCACAGCACCATTAGCTGAATTCGCTGTGTCAAGCTGTTGCGATAGATCTTGCGAAAAGCCTTGGAGGTGATGTAGTGATACTTGATGTTGGCCAGTGGACCACTGATATTTGAGCTGTGCATACAGAATCTCCGGCACAATTGGAGGACCCTGCAGCCCAGCCTGGGCCGAGAGACCATTTGGCATCAATGATCGGCCTGCCGAGGTGTGGCCCGCGACACTGTGGAGCAAAGCAAGTGACTTTTCTGCCAGACCAATGCGACCGGATTTTCGACAAAGATTAGCAAATTTGATCCACATATCGAGGTTCTCCTTTGGTGTAAGGACAAGGGCTCGCACTTTCAACATCCGCTGCCATACATCGATATTGGGCTGACAGCCTTTCAGTCGTTTGGTCCACGTCTCCCTCATCGTTGCTTGCCTTTCTGGATTCTCGGTATTCTTCTTGTAGGTGATGATCTCCTCAAGCTCGGCAAGCATCTGAACTCTGACCACTGTACCGTATGCTCGAGTGTAAGACTCTCCAAGCAAAGCACAGAGCTCACCGTCAAGCTTGTCTCTAGCACTGCCGATATGGACCGAGGCTTGCTCGAATTGATTACGGTGCAATGCTAGAATGGCGCTGAACCACGATCTGTCCGTCGCCGCAGGTTTCATAGCTTCGAGATAATTGTCCATAAGTTCCCATTGGCCAAGACCCCATGCAGCAGCAGCAGCCAAGGGAGCGATAGAACGTTTATGGTCGAGGGTAGCAAGACTCCATTTCTGCTCGGCCAGACTAGACAATGTGTCCCACTCTCCCAATGCATGAAGACACCTCATCTTGCCCATGGTGATTTCGAAAGGTGCGTGATCACCTTTGGATTCCTTCTCGCGTCGTTGATACGCCGCAAGAGCTTCATCCCAACGCTCAAGCTTCTCAAACCAGGTTTCTTTGAGCTCAAAGTCTCGATACTTCTGGGCATTCCGTAAGATACCAACTGCTGCATCTGATTGTTGGAGTTGGTTGTTGATGGATATTAGTGCTTCGACAGTGCTCGGAGTCTTCTCTTCCTCGAATTCCAGCTCCTTGTAGTGGAGAGCTTTGGCAAAAGCGTGATTCTTGGCAGCGTAGGCACCCAATGTTCGAATGTCAATTGGGAGCGCCTTGTCGTCATGTTCCATGAACTCGCAAAGATTCAACAGTACTTGTAATATGTCGGGAGGTACATTGGGTGAGGTCAAAGCGGTCTCGAGTGATCGAAGAAGCTCTTCTTGATAAAGGTCATAGAGCTCTCCCCAACAGGAAGCGAAAGCAGAATTGAACAAATCTTTGGCAAGGGGTTGGTAAAGACCTCCAAGCCCAGCACATGCCCGCAATGCGTGTTGTGGGGACTCTTTCAGGAGCTCAACACTGAAGCGTCGAATCCATTCCTGCCAGTCCTCGACAGTCGACTTCTGCGAAGCCTCAAACGCATTCTTGAGATGTTCCTGATTGACTGGTAGCTTCTTCTGGCCGATTTCTGCAAAAGCAGAATTATCATCCAAGCTGCCATAGTGCTCATCGGGGCTGAGATCCTGCGGTAATGGTTCGCCTTTCTGCAGCTTGGAAACTAGTACGTCGTAATTGTGGTGCGGGACATGGTTGGCGTCAAGGATCTTCTTGACAGTCTTGACGAACAACAAGTAGTCCCGCCCAAGCTGGAACACGTAGGCGCAGATACATTCGATTGCTGCTTGCTTGAGAATCTGTTCTTTACCAGCAAATATGTCAGTCAAGTTGTGAATGATCAACGATGCATAGTCAGAAATGTTGACGACTCTGGATATTTTCCCAATTGTATCGATTGCCGCCTTCCGTATCGCTACAGGGTTAGATTGCTTTTGAAACATGTGAACGAGCGTTGGAATGATGAGATGCATATGCTCCTCTGCGCTCTGACCGAAGACTAGGATGGTATGTAAGCACCTCTCTGATGGAAGTCTTCGGGCTGACGAGTCCTCTTCTAGGACCTTGAGCAGAAGCGGAAGAAGCCTTGTAATGCGAGCTTTAAATTCCCCTTCCAAGGCTTTCGCTAGGGATTCCACAAGAGAGAGCACCGTAGCCTGGATGGGGCTGTTCACTGACCAGAAGTCTTCAATGAGCTCTATGAGTGGCTGCGTGTAATTTCTTATGTGCATCCGAACAATGGACACCAGAATAGATAGTTGGTTGAAGTATGCCTCGAGTCGTGCGTAAGGTGCTGATCGAATGACGGTCACAAAGCTCGGTATGATCTGGCCAAGGAAAGGAATGCATCGCAGTCCTAGTGTTTTGAAGATGGTGACTATAGCTTCAATGACAGCGGAGTGATATTGGGATAATGACGGATCAGCTAGCAAATTTTGCGTCAAAGTGTTGAAGACGACTCTGGGGTAGTAGTCCTCATTTGACGGAGTGATCCCCTCTATGACAAGACCAACGTCCGAGATTATTTCAGCCTCATTTTTGAGACGAGCCTCCGGAGACATATCGAGGATCGTCTGATGCTTGTACGGATCAAGAGCTCCAAGAATACCCATTAATTTGATGGTCTCCTTACGCAACTCGTCTTGCTGCTCGGTCTTGATGATATTGATCAGAAGATCAAGCAATTGTGGGTAGTCTTCGTAGGGCTTGATAACATATCCCGAGTTGCTCGCAAGCTGACCGAGGGTGTGAAGCGCAGCCTTTCTTTTTGGGTAGGAGCTTAGATCTTGTAGTGCTTCAACGATCGTAGGCATGAGCATTGGGATGTAGGGTTCCAGAACGGTACCTCCAGTAGTTGCCAGCTGTCCAATAGCGGTAATGGTCGTTGCAGCTACCGCAGTATTTGGGTCTCTGGCCTGTGGTAGCAGTACCTTTACCAGGGTATCACAGTAGGGCTTGGCCAGCTTGGAGGCATGTGAAATGACAAGCCCCACGAGCTTTGCATCGTCTTCTTGAACTTTGGCGTCTTTGGAACTCTTGATGCCCATAATCAGGTTGACTAGTATCTTGCGTAAAGAGGGGAAAATGTGTGCTGGATTGACCTCCGTTAGACGGCCAACTATGACAATAGCAGCTTGCCGAACCCCAAAGTTCCCGTCGTGGGCTGCTAGGAATACAGAACGGATGTTCTCTGGTTTGCCGAGATGTTTGTTCAGTCTAGCATCTAGAGCTTCGAGGACTTGACGGCGTATTTCAGGATCTTGGTCAGCTACTCCTAATTCCAAGAGCGTAGAGATCACATCGTCTACCACCTTGATGGCTTGAAAACTTGTCTGATAAATAATCGGGTCTTGAACAAAAAGTTGGCAACAGGTGAGTGCTGCGGCCTTTCTAACTTCAGGATTGGGATTCTCGGTAAATCGCATCGCAACGTCTCTTACGAATTCGTTCAAAGCTTGGCCTAGCGTCTGTCAGCATGTGCGACTGTAGCCAAGCCCGCGAACGCTCAGAAATCGGGCTTACCCGTGAAATCGAAGCTCCCCAGGGTATTGAGCGCCAAGATTATCTCAGAGTCGCTGCGCTCTGCAACGGAGAGGCGGAAGTCATGAGCAAAGGCTGGTATTGCTGGAAGCTTATCTGGGGGGCATCCCAGAGGCTTAAAGGGTTTACCGGACAGTACAAGACTCAGCAGATCAAGGAGCTTTTCTTGAATCTGAGGCTTGATAGGATGGATGTAGTGTGCCATATCGACAAGCGCCTGTGTGAGCGAGAGACTCAAACCACAAGCAAGCATCGGATCAAGTAAAGCGGTCGTATACTTGGTGAGAGCCATTCCAACTGCTATAGCCAACATGCTGATGCACTGGAACACCGGTGCCTCGTCTGCGCGTCCGCGATCGCGCCTATACCAATTCAGCCTTGTTCAGAATCAGGATTTGAATATGCAACTTACGCCTTAGCGCTTAGACCCTCCCTCACATGTATGATGACTCCATCCAGAAAAGGTGCAATGGCACTGCATACAGCATGTGCAACCTTGCCAATTGCAATGAATGCCGGATTTCGCTCCTTTTCTTTCTTTAGCTGACCTTGCAGGAAAGTCATGAACTTATACAAATATCCATGTTGGAACTGTTCTGGTGCATAGCCCGCTAGTATAGGAATGACAGCCACGACTTCTGCCCGGATTCGAGGCTCTTTGTGATCTTTCAAGCGCAGGGTGATTTCACAAGCTTCTCGATAATGGTCGTGCATGAACATTCCACCTTTGAGTAAAAGTTCCTTGATCGTGAGTAGCGAACCATGAACCGTATCGGGGCTTGGTGACTTGAAACCTTGAAGAGCATCATCGTAGATCCTTGCGAACCACTTCTTGCGGAGGTGCTCGTCACGAGCGGCGATAATAGAGATACAGGCACCAGCAGCTTCGGCGGCTGTTTCTCGTATAAGAACCTTTGGATCTCTTAAAGCTACCAATATGCAGTCAAGAATCTGGGGTACGAAGGCGTAGAGTAGGGTGGGTGAGTTCAAGGCGAGTTCACGTATGATGAGTACCGCAGCAAATCGTCGAGTCTCCTGTCTCTCTGTCTGTAGCCATTCGAGAGCCGAAGAGATCTCAGCTTCGACGAGCTCAGCAGTGAGTGCTCCACCGGGGACTGCCAGGTGACCCAGTGTACGAGCAGCGAATAGAAGGACCGCAGTGTCATTGCTTCTTAGCGCAGCCCGAAGGTAGCTGGAGAAGCGCGTTGTCTTCTGAGCCGCGTCATCCCCATCGAACGTGATAAGCTGATCTATGGCCTGTATTCCACCTATCTTTTCCTCTGTGACATTGCTCTGTACTACGAGCTGAGAGATACGGTGATTGACATTATTGTAGTAGTCTTGAAATCTATCAGAGGGGAGATCTGGGGTGACGATCAGTAAGGTTGGGGTGTTAAATTCGGGTATTTACCTCGAGAAGCTTGTAGCACCTGGGATTTTAGGTCCTTTGCGGCACGAAGCCGGATGTCCTCGTGCTTCGACCTGAGCTCTACGAAAATACGGGTGAGGGCTTCTGATGAGTATGAAGCCATCGTGTCGAAGAGGGTCCTTGCCACCTCACAGGATTTGCTAGGTAGAGCTTCGCTTTCAGGCGTAGAGCTTCAACTTACCCATTGCGTAGTAGGTCTTGCACACCATGGCATAAAATCAAATGTGGATAAATTCTGCTTCCAATGGCTATAGGAGGGAATTCCTAGGTATCAACTTGGCGGGAGCAAAGTGGATTCATCTTGGGAGCTTGATCATAAGTGTAGAGTATTGGGCTTGCCATGTGATCGGCCGGAGAGGCATATAGTTTGGCCTAGCGTAAAGCCCGGCTGTTCTTCGGGGAAAATAATTCGAGGAAATATGGTTTTCAAAGGAACCGAGGCAGACCTCAAAAGTTACGAAATTTTATGTTAAAAGACCGGAACATGCGGTAATGACCGATTAAAATGACACCCAGGGTTAGATATCTTGTGATGAAAGCAGAGTCCATATTACTGCCCGAGACTTATCGAACATCACGCTCAGGGTAGTCGGCATCCCTAAAGACATGAAGCCTCAGAGGATCTCTGCAAAGCTGAGCCTCATAAATCCTGGTCATGATGGTCTTATCCTTGATTTGCTGAAAGGCTTTTCGGAGCAAGTTTACCTCGAGACTGTTAACGAGGAAGAGCAGGATGTTGTGTATCACCTTCCCTGCTTTCACGTTGAGCCTAGCAGTGATAACGCAGCAGATATCCATCTTGGTCGAGCTTTGCAATTGGATTTGCTCGAGTTCGCGGACGAAGATGACAACGCTGTAGGCATAAACGCGGAGGACCTGGATCTCCCCAATTCCAAGAAATAGCCATACTTATCAAATTCTGGCTTGGGGAGAAGTTACCCCCTAACAGCCAATTCCCTGCTCCTCAGTCGCCTCGGGCGCTGTCTTGTTCCTCTGAAAATATACAAGCTTCGCTGCTGTAAGAATTACTTTTCAATGTGGTGCGTATATAGTTTTCCGGCAGACGGAGAACACCGGACACCTAGGCACCCGACCATCCTATTGCCTGAAGATGCCAAAGCTAGCGTAAAATGTGCTCCCGAGCCTGTGGACTTCAGCGTCGTCCCAGGGGTTCGGCCCCCAGATTTTACAATGGAGTACTCTACATCCTCATCGATGCTATTCCTTGACAATCCATAGAAATTTTGCATGAAGATGGTATGGACTCCCACTGATCTTAATACTCTCCCTGTCTGCATCTACGACGTTGCGCCTATATAGTTCGTTGCATAACGCCTTTCAGAGGTGGGATGGATACAATCCCCGCCGTACCAACGGTGTCTTTGAAGTATTCGGCGAGACTGCTCAAGAAATGATTGCGGTCAGCTTGGAAGGGGCGCCTGCACGTTCTGCACCCATCCATTTTCACAATGGAAAAAGCTTTAAAAGCAACATTCGCTTCACGAAAGACAGTGTTGAAAGTCTAAAATGGGGACATAGATACGGGATGAAGCTTTAGCTCCAGAGTTATGCCACATAGGATTTAGGTCCGGCGGACGAGTTTCAGCAGTCATGTAACTCGCACCATGACTGGCATCGACATGCTCCAATCTCTTTTATTAACGTCAGTGCGGCGGCATCTACCATTACGGCCACCTTTGAGCGCGAACGTCCTGGTCCTTTCTTTAGGCTTCTATTCGAAATACGAGAGCAGGTCTACGAGTATTCAAGATATTCTGAGTCTGCGCCCTCTTTTCGCTTTACCGTTGAAGCCAAAATTCCCTGAACGATCATTACCTGGGAACCGCGTATAGCACAGATTGTGTGGCTATTAGCTGCACTCAAGTTCCGTTGATTGCCCTTGGGGGCTTTTGGGCTACATGGGGCATAACACAGTGCGGGAACAAGCAGATTGGGTCGCGATCAGGTACTTCGACAGGTGGTAATAAGCTTGGAAATCCGGCCTACTATTCGACCTGAATCGCGTTCAAGTACTTCGACGTCCTTTAATAGTCTTGAAAGCCTAGGTCACTGCCCAAGCGAAGAATCTTCCATACTTCAGCTGACAGCGTTCGCTTCTAAGATTGCCATTTTGACACTCAACATGCCAACCGCGACCTCGGGGTTTTGCTGCTTGTAACTATGTTCACGAAAAGATATGTCCTGTCTTTAAAGACGTGGTATTTGAAGAGCGGAGAAAGTGTGTTGCTATCATGTTCTAGCCTGTATACGCGGCTGCTTCGACCATCAAAGCGATCTTCGCGCGAGCTGCCGAAAACCTTGTCTTTACTTGCCCTCAGGTTGCGATGTCAAGAGTATAAGCATATCAGATACTCCGAATGCGCCGACACTATTCGCTTTCCTATTCCACAGGATGTTTGGGTTATGGTACAGAAGTTATCTGCATCGAGATCTCGCTGTCACCAGTAGCGAATTCGTCGCATAATTAATTCTCGCACGAGCTTTGGCGTTGGATCTGGTACGTTGGCTTCACGGACTTACGACTATTAACCTAGGGACTCCGTCCGTGAGAATGACTCGGGATAGAGCAAGAAAGAGATCCGTCTATATCTCTCTTGCAATTTTACTCAAGCGCAGTCCTCTCTCTCGTTGAAGTATCAAAATATAGGTGGGCGTAATGCCGATAGCGGAAACAGCACATATGACGGATCGAGATGCACAGTCTTACAGCATGTAAGATCATAGGGCTCTAGCTCCCTTTTCTAGCTCATTTGGTTTCTCTTGCATTGCAAATTCTTGACCAGCGAAAGCGAAGCCTCGTTCAAAACCAAGCCGTTCCAAGGCTCGCTGTCGCTTTCCTGCTGCTCTACTTCACTCTTCGTGCCGCGCGTCAATCGCACGCGCCCTTGTGCAACCCTGAGTCAGGGTCAACGATAGGAAGTGAGAGAACGCGCGACTAAACATCACCGACCCCACGATCAACATGGAACTATAAGCACCTATCTCATATCTGTTGACGAGTTGCTGTGAGCACATCAGTGAGAATGGATAGAACATTCTATCAGATACTTGAGATCTCTCAGCAAGCCCACAAGCACGAGATCAAGGATGCTTACAAGAAAATGGCGCTTCGTTGCCACCCAGACAAAAATCCCGGCAATCCTCGAGCGGTAGCAATGTTTCAAGAGGTTGTTCCACGGTCTACCGAGATAAGCTTCGCGATAGTGCAGGACTGACATCGTTCATCCGCCAATGCAGATCAACGAAGCTCATGAAACTCTCTACGACGACAACAAACGGATACTCTACGACGCGAACCTAAGGCTTACACGGACAAGCACGTGGACGTCGCCCCAAGCTACTACACCAAAACAAAATGGATTCCAAGCATACCAAGAACAGCAAAGAAAAGAGGCCGGAGATCAGAAACAAGCTGAAGGTCGGAAGCTGGCTGAAAAGCTGAGACAACAAGCAGCGACGATGGCCCGAAACGCAGCCATGTGCAAGCTGCGGGTGGAGATCAAAGCCTTCCAAGACAATTTGCGAGCACTAGACGAAGCCGAACGAGAGTTGATAGGGATACAAAAGCAAGCGAGTGGCTGGTTGGCCTTCTTCATAGCTCCATTCGCTAAGGAAAAGACTGGAGAGAGAAAAGCGCAGAGACGTGAAGAAATCTTGCAGCAACGGACTCGCGCGTCAGTAAAGATAGGGTTTGCAAAGGAACAACTGAAAAAGCAAGAGGCAGAGCACCAGAGAATCTTAAATGCAATACGCCAAGCAGATTTGGAGGAGCAATTCCAGAAGTCGAAAGAAGAAAACGCAAGAAGGGAAAGAGAAAGAGAAATGGAGGCAAAGGAAAGGGAGGAATCAATGAAGAGGGCAGAAGCTGCTCGCAAGGAAGCAGAAAAGCAAGCCAGGGCAAGAGCCGCAGAGAACGAGGCCAGGGACCAAGAGCGAAGGGAAAGAGACCTAAGACAAGCTCTACATGCGAAATTGGCGAAAGAAAAAGCGGAAGCCGAGGAGGCTGCAAGACGGCAGCAATCACAGACTCGACCGCCTGCTAACGCCAGCACACCAAAAGTGAGAGTACCGAAAGCCAGCCGAAACGCATACACGCATTCCACACAATCTTACCCCGACGATTTCGAGTATGTCCACATACACCAGACGCGATCTCGCGCGCAAACTCGTGCGAATCACCACACCGAGTCTCATACGCAGTCCCACACCCACTCCCACACAGCTCACACAGCTCCCGGGTCGTGCCGCCATACGAATTTCTGGCCGAAGGTGAGGGGAAGCTTCCAATGCAGTGTCTGTAGCATGCATTACCATGCTTGGATACTTCAGTATCCAGACTGTTCTAAGTTGGCTTGTGCGTCCTGTCAGAAGCAGATACGTGGCCCGCGATATTGATGTTGGGCGAGATGAGCAGTGCCACTGATTATAAACCGTACATAGACGCACATGAATAAGATAGCGATCAATAAATATTTTGTCATCATGTCGTTCCCTATTTCTATATCGCTCACGCATATAGTTATTTCCCACCCTATCCGCCAATGGCTTGCAAGCTCTTCACTGTATCAACGATGCTTTCCTTCAGGCTCCGATACTGTATTCCAAGAATCTCTCTCGACCTCTCATTATCATACTTGTAGATACCATCCTCTGGGTATCCTCCACCTTTCGTGCCCTTCGCAGGGACCTTATCCTTCAGCTCAGGATAATTTTCTCTTACAACATCCGCAATCTCCTCGTTACTGAAATAGCCTGCCGTGACAAAGAAGCGCTTATTCGCGGCGTCAGGCAGCTCAACAGCCTTGACATGAGCGAGCGCCAGATCTCTCACATCTGTCCAGATGAATGTGCCCGTAGGCGGAATCTCTTCCTTAGCCTTTCCAGTCATAATGGCCGCAATACGCTGATTGGACGTATTGAGATTATCGAGACTTTGTAGGTAGTGAACGATGGGTCCCAGGACGAGGGGTGGGCACATAGTAGAGATGGTAAAATTGGGCTTCTCCTTTGCGAGGAACTCCCATGACACTTTTTCCGCGAATGTCTTAGACGCACGATAGCCGTTCGAGGGGTTTTTTAGGGCCTCTTCTTCGGTTATAGGGTTCCAGTCTTTTTCTGTGTAAGTGTAGCCGGGGTTATTGCCTTTTGAGGGGTTGATGATGGAAGCGAAGGAGGAGGTTATGACCTGTATACTAATTTGCTCATGTCTCCTGAGCTGAAAGTAGAATGGAAGACATACTACGCGCTTGACAGTAGGGGCATGTTGCTTGATCGACTTCAGTATCCCTGTTGTGCCAATGATTGCAGGATCTAGCAAGTCTTTCTTGGTATCTGTTACATTGAAGTGGAAAGGCGACGCAGTGTGAATAACGGCGTCAAAGGCCGAATTCGATTGGACAGCTTTGTCGAATGCACCTGGTTGGGCTATGTCCTCGACGATGGTAAAATCGAGCTTGTCCTTGGGGACGGTTTTGTGGTTATCTAGAATTGTCTGCCCTTTTTGAGTTGATCGAACGGTAGTCACGACGGAGTGGCCGCGCTCGAGGAGTACATCGAGAACGTGGGCAGCTATGAAGCCGGTTCCACCTGCAATTGGGCAATTTCAGCTTCTGAGGGTTCTTCCTTGACGAGGGTTTGCGGTTACCTGTGAGAAGCACGCGCGACATATTGGACTGGAGGTAATATAATCGAGTGAGTTTTCTCTACTAATTATCGAGACAGGGAACAGTTGTACCAGCGTTACAACACAGATTTTGGAGAGAAAGCAAAACCGACTTACCAGTACGTCATCCAACGGCAATCGATCTGCCCGCTGTTGCCGAAATATCTACAAAACTCTTCTAAGCCCTAACGCTAACTCGACCAGATTCCGCCCTCTAGAGGGACTATTCGACTCCCTTTCCTCCAAAAGAGCTCGACCAGCTAACAATCCATCTCCACTGTCTTTTACATTGGGACCTAGACGAATGGGATGAATTATCCTTGTATGATGCTCGAGAACCAACCCAGCAGGGAGGTCTTCAATACTGATGCAATGAGGATCTGGCCGCCCATAATTCCATTGTTCCCATCACCACCGGCCGTACATCAAGCTCTCAGATCAAAAATGGACAGTGATCTCCCAAAGTCACCCTCCACAATGATAGTACCACACTTTCTCATTCACCTCTGAGAGGCTGGCATTGTGAATCCATGCAGGCCCGTATAGGACGCAGTTGCAGGTGACTCCCAATTTTCCAAAACCTTGGAATCAGTGATCTTATACGAGTACACTTCAACCCGAAGCGGTCGGCAGCACTCTAACATAGGATCATCGCCCTCGTTCTTCGCCCAGTCCCACTTTGAAAGGTCACCTCCAGGACAGGTAGAAAGAGCACAAAGAACATCGATTTCCGCAAAGAACTCAAAATAATCTCCCGCCTTTGCTGGACATGGCTGCATGAAATATTCACCACTTTTGTTTAACCCCGTCACTTGGAAGACGTTGAGCACATCATGAACGTCGAACTCTGTCAATCCCCACGACAGTATAGCACGAGTAAGATTCGAATGACAGTGGTAGTCAAATCCCTGTCCAGACAGCATCTGATTTACATACGGATCACACCGTGTACCTAATAGATCGTGCACTCGACCACCTACTTCATCTACTCCATAGTCCGCCAACGAGTCACCAGTAATAGTGACTAGTGGTCTCAGATATGGGAGACATGACCACAGCCGGTCGAATTTCGAGACATGAGAAGCGTGAAGCTGCCTCGTTCTTGAGGCCCAGAATCTTTCTCGCGGATTGTGCCCGGTTCCAGATATTGAGATCGCCGACTTGCGGCCCTTCTGGGGTTATTATTCGACAAACGTTCCCTTTAGGGACTGTCCATGCGTGCCCAGAGCGGATTGATAGAGTAAATGATTGAATGAGCTCCCTTGATGTCGTTTCTCCGATCTTTGTGTATAATTTTCGGTCAGCGGCAAAACTGGATTTCTTGAACGCTTCGTAAGCAGGTACAACTCCAGTCTTTGCCACTGGCATATTTCAAAGATAGGTGAGCTAATTTTGTTGACAAAGGCGTTAGATGTATGCGAGGTAATCGGAAAGTTGAATTTAGTATGGAATTTAGGGGCCTTCACCTGGGAGGGTCGCCTCGTAGCCGCTCGAAGCGCCCTACGGTCTAGACAATGACTTGACTCTCGAGTGACATCCTTAATGCCAAGCCTTCTCCAACGATTCAGCGATCAACAAGGAATGCGTCAGTAAATGCCGTCATGGCTCTCAGTTCTTAATTCTTGGCTTTGGGAAGCCCCGGAAGCTATCGAGATACGCGTGTGAAGATCGCCAGCTGCTTAAGCAACCTGCTGCGTTCTCTGTAACAAGCCCGTGTCTCACCTTTTCATGGGGTGCAAGATCTCCTACTTCAAGTCTGATGTGATCGATGGCGTCGAAGAGGAAACGAGTGTTTCCACATCAGGAAATCAGAGGAATGATGTAGAGGTGAAGGGGCCAAGTGATGAACAGCAAGGGAGCTACGGAAATACGAAAAGAGGACTGAAGAGTCCGCACATTCGATTGATAGCCATTGGAGGAGACATAGGTACGGGCTTGTTTGCTGGGACAGGCTCTACGCTGTCTCTGGTCGGGCCAGCTCGTCTGTTCAACGGTAGATCCTTGTATGGATTAGCCTATATTGTCGTTTCTGCCGTTGTTTGGGTCGTCATGCAAAGCTTAGCAGGGATGACGACGTATCCTCCTGTTTCATGAGAATCGGTCCATTAGTACATCAATCGCTCCTTTGAAGCCTCATTAGCATTCGTAGCTGGGTGGAATTACAAGTACTCATATGCTATGCTGATGGCTGCTGAGATATCGGCAGCATGCGTGGTTATAGGCTATTGGGAGAGTCCCTTGTATGTATACTAACAAAAGGCTGTCTCTACCTCGTACTAACAAACGTATACTCCTGTGGCAGCCTGGATCACCATATCCCTGGTAACAATAGTGCTCCTGAACACCTTCGCAGTAAGCCTTCACGGCGAGTCCGACTTTTGCTTCGCCTCAATCAAGATCCTAGCGATCCTAGGCCTCATTGTCCTAGGCATCGTTCTCTTCTTTGGAGGTGGACCCAACCACGACAGACTTGGCTTCCGCTATTAGCAACATCCGGGAGCTTTCAAAAGCTATACTAAACCCGAATATGGCAAAATTCGAAACTTCCTGGCTTTTTGGCGGTCGCTCAATAGAACTGGGTTTGCCTGCGTACTTAGCCCGGAGATGATCACCATCACTGCCGGGGAGAATGAAGCCCTTGAGGGAAACATACAGAAAGCAACAAAACGATTCATCTATCGACTTGTCGTATTCTAAGCCCTTGGTGCTCTGATTATCTCGTTCATCGTCCCCTCTGATGTACCGGCCCTCGTGCAAGCAGTCAGCAACGGCACCAATGACGCAGGAACAAGTCCATTCGTCGTTGGATTCAAACGGGGAGGCATCAAAGGCCTCGATCACGTGATCAACGTAGTCATACTCACATCAGCTTGGAGCGCAGCTAACAGCTTCCTCTTCGCCGGTAGCCGCTCGCTATACAGTCTTGCATTGACTGGCCAAGCACCGAAGATCTTTCGGACCTGCAGCAAGAGTGGTATACCATATGTTTCTGTACTCTGCACGGCTGTACTATCCTGCTTGACATATTTGAGCGTCTCGAGTGGCTTGGCTACGATTTTCTCAAAGTCCCTGAATCTTACGACGATCAGTGGCTATCTCGCTTGGGTTGTAATGTTCATGGCATGTCTCGTACGTTCTTCTATTCCTGTTTTCGAAGCCCAGAAGGTAACCTTCTCCTAGCGATTTCGACAAGCTATGGCTTTTAACAGTCTGCTCTCTAGCCTACCGTACACATCTCCTGGACATTCATACATGACCTATTTCGCGCTATCTATCCTTGTTCTACTCTGGCTAACCACGATTTTCAAGATTTCTTCCTGGGTAGCTTTTCCGCAGCGTCGTTGCTTGCGGCTTATATCACTATTTCCATTTTTTTAGCCCTGTATTTAGTTCACAAGCTTTGGTTTCGCACGCCATGCGTTTGCTGGGTTTCAATACTTTACTATATTAGGTTCGATCCCTAATGGCGCTTGTATAATAGTGTTGTGGTCTTCGTTTGCTGGGTTTCAATACATATCATATTAGGTTCGATTCCTAATGGCGCTGGTTCAATGGTGTTGTGGTTTTGTTCGTATTCTTTGGCAGCGCCATTAGCCGCAGGTTTTAAGTTCCTTGCACCCGGCAGTACTGGTTCGAAACCCCTGGGATGACCTCCCGAAATGTTCCTGTCCGGGGGCCGGACGCCTGTTGGTTGTGAGTCGTTTGCTGGGTTTCAATACATATCATATTAGGTTCGATTCCTAATGGCGCTGGTTCAATGGTGTTGTGGTTTTGTTCGTATTCTTTGTCTTGTTCGTCTTCTTTGACAGTGCCATTAGCCACAGGTCTTCAAAAATCCCAGCCCGGCAGTATTGGTTCGGATTCCGTGGGATGGTCTCCTGAAACGTTCTTGTCCAGGGGCCGGACGCCTTTCTGGTTGTGAGTCGTTTGCTGGGTTTCAATAATTTACTACATTAGGTTCGAGTCCTAATGGCGCTGGTACAATGGTGTTGTGGTCTTAGTCGTATCCTTTATGGGTGCGGAAAATAGCAGAACTCGATGCCTGGATGGGCCTAGAAGACTTAGATGGATTGGAAAATTTGGACGCGGCGCCCATTGCGCGGAACTTGGCGGAAAGGTTGGGGTTTTGGATATGCTGAAGTCATGTCCGTCTATAAAACTGCAAGTCAAACACCCCGCAGATTATTTAGGATCTGTCTCGAACATTGCATTGAGGTTTTCACAAGCAAAATCAACTTTTCTAAAAGTCGTCGAATTTGCCTGAAATTTTAAAGCTAATAAGTTTATTCGAATTCGGCAGAGAAGCTTTTCAACGCTCTCAAAATCTGAGTCACAAGCCACTGTTTGAAGCCAAATTCTGGAGGCGTTCATCTCTAATACCTCTTCCAGAATTTCCAACAACCTCTATTACACTCTCAAAAACCTCGAAACCCCCGTCTTCCAACCACAGGATCAAGGCAACTTACCCATACAAAGATCATCTCAATACGAGAACAAAATGATTGACATCGATTACGACAATTCCCCTCGTGTCCCAACTGCTGCAGGCTGCCCGAAAACGTCCATTCTCCCTTTCTCCAACCCACCACCACCGACAGCCGCCACCCTCCAAGAGCGCGCATTCTTTGAGACCACTCCCCTGCTCGTCGTCGACCGAACCTCCACCTCCACCATTCCGCATTTCTCGGTGGGGACTGCGGCGGGTGCTGGGATGCTAGCTTTGCTGTTGATTGTGCTGTGGGTTATGAGGGTTTACAGAAAGAGGAAGGAGAGGAAGGAGGTCTTGGAGGCAGAGAGGAGGGAGACGAGGGCTTTCGAGGCCGATGCGTGGGGGACTGTGAAGGAGATTGAGTTGGTGGAGATGGAGATGGGGCTGAAGGGTGATAAGGAGGAGAGGAGGGGTGAGGGGATTGTGTGAGCAATTTGTGGGGCGTGCAAATTGATGGCATGTGTTTTTGGGTGTCCAAATCGATGACGACCGTCAAGGTAAATGTTTGGAAAATACATGTGGGTTTCACATTACTAGGGCAAGACATTTGAATAAAGATTGGCTTTCCCGTGTTGTCGATCCTGACTTTCTGGCTCTTACGAAGCTGGCACGTCTGCAAGCTGGCTTCGTGCGCACTCCCGGTTCATTCATATTTGCGACCAAGGATCGTTACCACAGTTGTTTTTAACTTGATCTCCTGCCAAAATTGCCCATGTCGATATTTCGCAGCTTTTAAGTACCATCAGAAAGCAACGTGGAAGTACTAGCTACAGACTCAGTGGGCGAAAGGTTTTGAGTCGACCTCCTGACCCGGCTCGTCTGATGCGTGAAGTAATCCTGCTCAGCTGGTTGTTCAGCAGGACCACTTCCTCCTAGACCTCCACCCATACTCTTGATATGCTCCGTCTTATCCACATCTTGTCTGCGCACGCTTTGAGGGTTGAATCTGCAATTACCATGATGTGTGTCACTGAGGCCCGGTTCTACGGTTTTCTCGCCGTCAACGTCTGCTGCAAGGCGCAGGAGGTCTCGTTTGACATTGGTCGCATCAACAGCTGGGAAAGATGTGCGTCTCGGGAAACCATGCCTTTCTTGGGAATCTTCTCCAGGTATCTGTTCGCTTGGAAGAGTCGTCGAGGCTGACCGACTTAAGTGATCGCTTTGTCCATTGGTGGCATCCGTCACTCCATCATACCTCCCTTCCTCATCATCGCGGACGAAACCATCTTCACCGGAGACGGCAAGACCGGTTCGCCAACCTGCCTCTTCTTCTAGGGCTACGCTATCACCTCTTGCTTCGTCCTTGCCCTGGGCCCCCACCTCCATCCGGGCCAGAACAAGTTGCTCGTGCTCCACCAATCTGCGCTGCTGACTCAGGCTACTTTGTGACGATTGGACCCGAGAACCGAGCTCCTGGGCTTTTGAGTCGACTCCCCCACTAGCCCCCATGAGAACTCCTCTCCAAGCCTCTCCAGCGAGCCCAACTTTCTTCTCCACATCACGAGCAGCCGTGACCCAAACAACCGTCATATGCCCCTGCCCCTGCCGCCACAGCCAATCTGTGTCCTGCCCGGCCTTCTCATCATGCCTATAGATTCTGATCCCAATCTCACGGTCTACATGACATCCATGTGGAAAGCATTCCGTGCTCTCAATATGCTCAACAAGATCGTTCTCGTTGCCAAAAAGCCGGACGTCGAGGCTCGGATCACTCGTGGTGCAATCCCTTTCGGGTGGAGGAAGCTCGATGTGGATGAGGGTGGGAATGATCTCCGGCCAACGAGAGGTTCCATCACGAAGAGCACTCACCCAAACAATAGCTTGGCTATCTTCCCGCCACAACCGTGTCAAATACCCACAAATATCATCTATCTCCCCCTCATTTGTAATTTTCCTAAACCCAGCCTCGCGATCCACATGATGTCCCTGTGGAAACCCCGAGAGGCTCTCGATATGCTGAACAAGCTCATTCACACTGCCAAGGAACCGATCGTCGAGGAATGTGGCTAATTGGATGGTACGTTTGGATGGAGACAATTCAACGAAGAAGAGATCTGGACTGTTCTCCCAGAAGGTACGTGTGGGTCGTGATGGGTCCATTGAAGGTAAGTGATAGATTGAAGAGAGATGATAGAAATTACACACATATAAATACTCACAATGAGTAAGACTGGCATGGACTAGATGCAGAAGGAGACAAAATCTTAGAACAAGCATTTCACGTTAAGGTTTGCCCTAACAAACAAGGGATGGAAAATCACGTTGCCTGGTGAGATACTTGGCAAACACAATGAATGCAAATCTCAGAGCTGTAGGATTGGGATTGGTAGTTATTGAGTCACACAAAGAGAAAAGTGAAGGGACCAGCGGAGCCTAACGACTGGTCACAGCACGCATGCGCTAAAGCCCCAGGTTGAACTCAACACCGACTATGCGTAGCAATTGTTAGTGCGGTCGATTTTGGTGGTGAAAATGAGATTGTCTGCTTACCATCAATATCCCTCGCCATCTTCACCACCTTCGAAAACTGCACGCTCTTTTCTGCCGCACTCTGCAAATCCTCAATGGAGAAAATCTTCAACCCACTCTCGTTAATCAGCTTGGCCGCCTTCTCCATGTTCGTCCCCTGCAACCTCGCTACAATCGGCGTCCGCAGATTCATACTCTCCACCACACTAATCAGACCTTGAGCAATAGCATCGCAGCGAACGATACCGCCGAAGATGTTGACGAATATGGCTGTGACTTTTGGATCCGAGGTGATGAGGTCGAAGGCTTGTTTGATGGCTTGAGGGGTTGCGCCGCCGCCGACGTCGAGGAAGTTGGCGGGTGAGCCGCCATTGAGTTTTATGATGTCCATTGTTGCCATTGCGAGGCCGGCACCATTAACAAGGCAGCCGATGTCACCATCGAGTTTGATGAAGTTGAGACCGGATCTATAGTTGTCAGCCACTCCCATCCTTAAACATAGGGGGTAGGACATACTCGGCAGCCTTAACCTCATCCGCATCCTCCTGCGACTTATCCCTCCACGAAAAGATCTCACTCTGCCTGAACTCGGCGTTATCATCAAATGTCAACTTGGCATCCATAGCCATGACCTGATGATCACTCGTCTCGCTCAGTGGGTTAATCTCAATTTGTGTCGCATCCTTCTCCATGAACACCTTATAAAGCTTCTGAATTGTACTCTTGGCATCCTCAATACACTGCTCCGAAAACCCTAGATCCGCAGCAATATTCCTTGCAATATCATCAGTCACGCCTTTGTGGATGTCAATGTTTGTCGTGATGATGGCTTCGGGAGATTCTTTGGCGACGGTCTCGATGTCCATACCACCTTGGGAGGAGGCAATGATGACGGGGGCTTGCGATTGGCGATCCATTAGGATGGCGAGGTAGAACTCTCGGCGGGCGAATTTGCGCTCGCAGATGTAGACAGCGTTGCAGAGACGGCCGGCGGCGCCGGTTTGTTTGGTCATAAGTTTGTGGCCGATCATTTGGTCGGCGAACATTTTGGCTTCGGTTGGTCTATAGGACCCGGTAGTCAGGAATTGAAAGCAGTCCATCAGAGGGAGGCTCCGTACGAGTAGATGACTCTCACTCCTCCCTTCAGCCCATTGTCAAATGTGCCCTTTCCTCGTCCACCAGCAAGAACTTGTGCTTTGATGACCATGTCATCGCCACCTGTAGACACTCAGTCATCACCCACACCCATCGCATCATCAAGCTCGTATCCCTACCAATCTCCTTAGCAATTTTCTCTGCTTCTGCTGCAGAGCGAGCGACTTCTCCCTTCGGTACACCAACGCCATACTGCCGACAATCAGCCCTATCCTCCAATCCTACTCGGACTACAGTCTCACAGTCTTCAGGAGGCTCGCGGAGAGATATTCGTGAATGCTAAGCCATCGTTTTCTCTGCAGAGCCGCGCTCTTAATGGGCGTGTCTGGCTGTTCGTTGTCAGAACCGCTTCCTCAATCCCATACTTGGTATAGGAGGAGTATACCTTTGCAGTTCGAAAGGCAGCGGTAAAGGGTCTACTGCGAGCTAGCTTGTACATTATGACAAGCAAGTGCTTGAATGTAGGAATAGGTGAGGAGAGCGCAATCTGTTTGAGCCGTTGGAGATAGCTTCGGACTTGGCAGCTTTTGCCGAGGCGCATATTAATCGGATTTCACACCCTCCGCATCCAATACAAATTCATCATGGCGCGCATACCCTCCGAAGCCGACATCATCTTCAACAAGGCCAACGTCGCCCTTGCCAAATCTCAGCGCCTCCTAGCATCATGGCTTCCTCCTCGCAAGCCCGAGGAGCTACAAAATACAAAGACAGAAGAGGAGCTTGAGAGGGAAGAGCGCGAGATGTTCGTGCCGATGCCTGAGACGTATGTGTGGCCAGCCATGCTCCGTTCTTCCTGTGTATAGGGGCTAAGATGAAATAGCCTGGGGGTGGGCGCTATGATCCCTACAGACGGGGAGGTGAAGAGGGAGGAATTGTCATCGAATGAGAAACTGCGTAGACAATTGTTGGGAAAGGATTGGGAGAAGAAGTTGGGGAAGAGGAAGCGGGAGGAAGGAGAGTCGAAGTCGAGGCCATTGATGGTTGGGAGTAAGCCACGAGCCGCGAACTCGAAGAAAGTCAAGGAGGATAGTGACGAGGAGCCTGGACGGTCGGCGCTGGGGAAGTCACGGGGGAAGGCTGAGAGAAAGCTCGCTGGTCAGCCTGATGACACTGCTCGCGAAGATGCTGTACTTCCGCCATCCACGTCCACTGATGTTCGGCCAATGGAAGATTCAAGAGGTTCCAAGCGACAGAGTAACAACTACCTAGACGAAGTCCTCGCCGATCGTTCCCGCAAGAAGCACAAGAAAAGCAAAAAAAAGCAGCAGAATAGCCTTATAGGATCGGCTACTAGCCCAAATATATAGCTTTCACCATGTCTCCCCTGACAACCTATCCTGCAACGCATCGACAAACTCCCTCCTCTTCATGCCACTTTTTGGGTAAATCACCCATCACATTCCACCCCATCACTCAATCCATCCAAGAGCTTTGTCCTCTTTGTGTCATTCTCGGGGTACCTTACTCATCCCTCGTACTCCTCGATTCGCGTCGCCATTACCGAATATGCTGTCCCTTTCCCGACTACATCTGCAGTACCTTCCTCAAGTGCGCTGCCGTCCGTTCCAGCTCCATATTTCCGGCTTGTTGCCCCTCTAACTTCCCTTTCTAAACATCTCGTCGCCCTCACATAATCACCTCGATATGGGTAGCTTACCCTCTTGAACCCCTCTCGATAAAAACACAGGGTCCCAAACCCCTTATGATACTGGTCTCATTCGTCTCGTACGGCGGCATCTCCCGTTAGATTCCATTCGTTTTGGCGATTCTGGCCATTTGCGCCACCGCTAGATCTTTCAGAAATTGGGGATGCACCCGTCCGTCTTGCAGCTCTGCCTGAAACCGTGCCCCAGGAATCTCGCCACAGACGTAGAAATCGAGCCATAGTCCGCGCAATTGATCGCTATCATTTGTATTTTTGTGGATCTTCTTCGTGCAGCCTGAGGGAATGTGGAACTCAGCGGCCTTGGAGATCAGGTGGTCGATTACTAGGTTTTTGAGGATGGTGACGCGATCGTGTTGGGCGAGAAATGTAGCTGCAAAAGATCTCCAAAGCTGCGCATTTCTCCATCGTCCGGTTTTGTGAAGTAGTTGTAATAGAGCTAGTTGACAAGGAGATGCACAGTCCTCCTCGGCTTGAGATGACGGATGGCGGTTTGAGGGTACAGTACCCTTGGACCGACACCAAGTAATCGCTGCTCCCTCATGGATGACGACAGAGGAAGGATAAGCTGCTCGTGGACGGTAATTTTTTTTCGACCGGCTCGTTACCCACTCGTATGGCGATTTCGATTGTTCGTTCGTACTCACTTCTACGCACGGTCAGGTAAGATATGCTCAGTATGCTACCAATGAGTCGGTACTGTACTTGTGACAATTGTTGCAGCGGTGAGGGTAGGATACCCTCATCATCTATCAAAGTCTTCGAGACATCCTTCTTTTCTAATGACTTTCCCATTTCGGCAAATCAGGCAGGTCATAAACATCAGGTCGCTCCCCTCTATGTTCAGCCGGTTTGAGGGTATCATCCCCAGCAGAAGGCAGGGTTTCAGTTGGCACGCTGGATGCTGCGTTTCGCTTTTTGGGAAATTGGAGCGTGAAGCGAGAGGTTGAAGGGTAAGAAGCATTTGATTTGGTAGGTGCCAAGAAGTGAGCGAAGCGCGAAAGTGCAGACTTCACTCCAGTGAAACAGCAGGTAAGATGCACTTCGATCTTGTAATCTGGAATTTGAGAATTGTGTACTTTTCACCAAACGACGGGCTCGATGCCGATGCTTGGTCGAGTAAGCGCATCGTCTCGAAATTGGTATTGTATCAGCTCTATGCAGTTGACACATATCAACAATATAACTGAACATCCCAGACCTTGGCCTCTAATGAGGCTTCTAGATGTCATACAAGTCGCATCTTTTACATGCTCTCCAAGTTCGCAATACATCGGCCGTTATGCGAAGATCAGAAGACTCTGTACAAAGAAGTGACAAAGACGGGGTTCACTGCATCCTCTTCCTTTTCCTCTCCTCTCCCGCAAAATCATCCTCATCTCTCTCCGCTGTCTCTGCAGGATTCAGCAAGCTATGCACGTTACTTGCCATGCTACTCCTTCTCGTAGGCGGAGCCGAGTCCATCAGTCGCGACTGCTGGAATTTGCTCCCTCCACCAAAAGGATTCGGGTTATTCCATTGGCTCTCCATACTCATGGTACTTGCTGTAGTGTCACTGCTCGTGAGTGGCGGCGTAGTCTGATGATGCGAGCCACTGAACGATTTGCGAGGCGCACCAAATTCATACGAGCCAAGCTGAGCTTGTATGTGTTGGTCTCCAGACATTGGTGGCTGGGTTGGCGATGATGGCCAGTGGGCTGAGGACTGACCAGATGCGAGGGGCGAGTCCGCGTGGTGACCTGGCCAGCCGGGGACGCGAATATCGGCGGAGGTATGGCGGCGGCCCATGTTTGGGCCTGGAGGTTCAGACACCATTGAGAGCGGGTGTTGTGGTGGCTGTGGGTGGACTTGTGTTTGGGTGTGGATCGGGCGGGCGTAATATGGTAAGGGATTTGCGGTGCCAATGGATCCGTAGCGGCGCTGAGCCATTGGCATGTTATGCGAGACAGGAAGGGCTTGCGACCGGAAAGCGTTTGGACGAGGCGGGAATGCATGCAGGGATGGGCGACGTTCCTCTATGGGAGCTTGGCGAGGCGAGAGTGGTTCGTGATTTATGGCCATGTTGGAAAAGTAGGGCTGCCTTCCGGAGAGGAGGGATTCATGTGGATCTTCGTAGCTGCGAACCATGTCAAGCTGTCGCATAATGTCCCGTTCCATGTTTTGTGCTGGTCCAAATTAGTACGAGGGTCAGAACACAAAGTCAACGGAGAACTTACCATCCAGCCGCACAGCATTGTTCGGGTCCGGGACTAAGGACTGGATGAGATGGGACATTTCGATATTCCACTGCGAAAGATTAGTAGATGACTGACGCTATGGACTGAACACTCACTTGATGGCACTTGACGAGGCTCTCATTCAATGCCTGGCACTTGGCACTTAGTGCGGTATTGCTCTCCTCTGTCCGCATGAGTCGAGCGTGTAGCTCGTACAGGCTGTGCTCAAGACTCTGCAGTCTCGCCTCGCCGCTGTCCATGACAGGCTCTGCAGGCGTACCAGGCTGAGAGATACTAGGTTTGTGGGGAGAAGAGAAGGAATCTCGATGTATCAAAGCATGTCTCGAAGCTCGCCTCTTGATTTCTCGTAAGCCGTTAAGATCGCCTCTCTTGAAGTTGCCGTTGCCATGTTTGAACTCCCAGAGAGCTGATTCGGGGGAACCGGTGTGGAAGACGTCGCTCACTATGCGAGCAGTCAGCAACCCCCAAGGATATGATTCCGCACTGGTGTCATGTTTTACCTTTGTGAAAGCCATACATATTCAATTGTCGAACAAATGACGAGACGTTAGTGTGCTTAAAGTATTGTCTAGTGCTCGTCAGCCACGGACGAAGGCTCTGGCGTATGTGCTCCACTCACGAAAGTACTTTGGAAAAGTCCGCGGACGGTGACATGACAAAGCTTTCATTATTACCCGACCATGATATTAGATTAGAAATTGTAGGATCTTCCAGCATACTGCGACGTCGTTAGCCCAAGAACCTGCGACCAATAACGCCAGCGCTACCCACTTGTAGAGTTTATGTATAAAGGCAGTCTGAACAACTTTCGGCTGCTGAGACGATGTCGCTGCAGCTGCACTGAGTCCGTTCGCAATTGGCCCGTTATGTATATGTGAGGCATTCTCATATGTTCCATTTTGGCCTGCTGAATGGTCTAGCTCGGGGCTGCTGGTACCATGTCCAGGGGGGCCCATAGCACTTGCTGGTGGGGTCACATCCATTGGGTCTCCACGAGTGGTAGGCGATACTGATTTTGTAGAGGAGGGAAGTATGGGAATGTTTCGGTGGGCCCCATTCGTCTGAGGGTCGCTGGGAAGGGGACTCCGGCCCATGTCCGCCTTTGTATGAATGTAAGAGACGAAAGCTGTCTATAGCCTAGCAGAGCTCTGTTGCAGCGTCCGTAAATGGCGTTTGGCATACAAGCTGCAGCGACACTGCGAGGAATGTTCGGGGCGATTGCGCGGTATGATTCATTGGAGGAACGAGAGCGTGGGGCAACGCTATGGCTTTATGGACGTCGGAGCTCAGTCGAAATGTTCTTCCCTTTCCGGCTGTGGAGAGCACGCGGCCGTCGACAACCTAAGGACGCAATTCGCTGGAGTGACAACCCATTGAGTGAGGCAATCTTATTGGGGGAATTCCGTGAGGAACGATCGGCAGCAAATGGCGTGCAGTGACAGGAGGGTGACAGGAGAGGCTCAGGAAGATCCCAGTAGACTGGCAAGTCTAAACGCTGTCTAAAATAGGCGTCTGTCAGCCAAGAGCTTCTGAGGTATATCGTAGCCTGCTTTATCTGGAATTCTGCGTCTGACCGTACCTGGGACCTGGGTCTCGGGAATCCGCTAAGACGAAAGTTGTCGCCCAAGCCAAAGCACTGGGACCTCCAATTAGACCCGGGTGTAACTGCGCTGGAGCGTATGGCCCGTTTCATGAGCCTTGAAAACTTCGTCGTTGGAGCTGTGTAGGATCTGAGATCAGGGGATTAGGTTGGGCACCAGCTCATGCAGATCTCAGCACCAGCAGAGGCAACGAGCCTGTCAAATTCACAAGCGCAATTCGGTGTCGCCGTAAAGATGATCGTTAACGAGATTAGTATAAACAAAAGATTACATGGGAGAGAAGACGATATGATAGCAAGAGACGTCGTTGATATTGTGCCCAATGCGAAGGCCCCACCAAGACCATTGCACGAGGCAAGCGGCAGGATTAGAATTTAGAGCTCTCGGCAAACATAGAGCTTCTTCGTCCGTGCACAACAACTACCTTACCCCAGATGCACGCGAATTTGTGAGATAGTTTTCTCTGGAAAGAGATCCCCTGGAGATCAAGTACTTTTCTACGTTGTCAAACAGGAGTCTAGCGTGGATACCGTCTTCCCAAACGTTGACTGCCCGTGTCAGATATGCCGGCTGCCAATCCCTCCCGTCCGTGGCACTTGGGACCACTGCAATTGACATAGGTGGAGCTGGACCGTCCAAGACGCAGTCTCTCCAGGTAGCACGTAAATCTGATAGTGAACAGTGTGCTCGAGAAACCCTGAACAAGACCATCCCTTCCCTGCTAGCTTCCAATCCTCGTGCCAGTCAGCAGAGTTAATAGCCAGCGCTAACCCCAAGGCTTCTGTCAGCAATAGCGAGACACCGAATGCCGAGCACCGTGTCAGGATCGTCCATACCAATACGCTCTCAGCAGCTGCTGAGCTTCATCGAGCTGGCAACAAGAATGGTAGATTGGCGATCTTGAGTATGGCAACCCCCATGCGTCCTGGGTGCGGTTTTCTCACCGGTTCCAGCAGCCAGGAAGAGTTCCTCTGCATACGTGCCCCTCTGCTCCCATCCCTTCAAGAGCCCTTGTACCTCTTGCGGAAGAGGCTGTGGTCTACACGCCTGATGTACTCGTTTTCCGCTATGCAGATGGTATTGGTCTGCCCAAAGCTGAACCCTTTTATGTGGACGTCCTTAGAGCGGGCATGCTCCGGTTTTCGGAAACTACAGATGGAACGTATGCTAATTCCGTGGATCAGAAGGTGGTCGTGAGGAAGATGAGGGCTGTGTTGAGGGTCTACGTGGCGAGGGGTGTCAAAAGTGATATTGGGGGCTTGGGGATGTGGCGCGTATGGAAACCCTGTTGCGACTATAGCTCAAGCGTGGAAAAGCGAAGTTTTGGGAGTTGACAGTAAAGGGAGACCGAAGTCGCGCGAGGCGTGGGAAGGTCTGGAGGACGTCATCTTTCCAATAACGGATACCACAATGTTGGATGCTTTCAATGACTGCTTTAGGGATGCGTTAGTGGAGAACATGAAGATGAAAGAGGACGCCCAGGGTAGTCTTGAAGGAACAGCGGCTTTGACTGAATCCATGATTGCATCGAGGTAGGAACTTGATGTTGCTCAAGCAGAGCAAGGTGGCAGAGCAGCTGTATGCCCAGCCCTTGTGCCAGAGTACTGATCGGCCGTGAGTACAGCGTACTGACCGCTGCCTTCAACTGAGTCAAAGATAGCTGTGAGATGCTAAAAGTCCGCGTCAGGTCAACTCCTTGGACGTGATGACTGCTCGAGTGTCAGGATGCTTGTTGGGCTCGCTGTTCCAGCTAATGAGAAACCCATAGGAGCCTGCCACGTAGAGAGATCAACCCGCGTGGATTGCGTTTGTCAACGCGAAGAGAGCATGAAGCACAGACATGATCCGGCCGCCGTAAATTTTGGACCTCAAATTCAAGTTTTAGCACAAATTCTCACCTCATTTTCTATACAATTTCAAGACCGCCCATCATCGATGAGTACGACTCCTCTGCGCTGTAACGCAACAGACCATCTTTTTTGACTTGACTGAACCGAGCTAGTGCGATCAAGCACCATTTCACGATCTTTAGGTTATCAGTACTACTGGTTTCTATTACCCGACTCGTATCATATCTTACTCCAAGTCACTCACAATCCCAAAAAGTCCTGGCATAGATATCACTCACCCAAAATCATACCACGCCGACCATCCTGCCGTTGTCGACGGGTAGTGTTTGAGTATAATGGGAGCAGATTCAAGCAAGGTGGTCCCAAATAGCAGTCCTCATCAACCCTCAAATGACTTATACGAGCCGATGGATCCTGTGGACGGCTCCCCGGGAGATTTCGTGATGAGTACGCCTTACGAGCGTTCCAGCCGATTCATGGCAGACTTTTTAAAGTTTGGAGATGATGCTCGACCGACAACCCCAACCAGCGCACCTCATGGCTCCTCTTCCCAAACAGAACATAGCCCTCGGACGTTCGTTGAGAGCTCATCGCCCAGACCCAGTACACTGTCCTCCTTAACCACGACAAGCACAAAGCCGCAATCTACCACTAAAGGCTGCGCCAGGCCCAACCACCTCTGCAAACCATGCAGCAGGTTCTTCACCACCCAAGAGGCTCTTGAGAGCCACTGGGTAAACGCGAGACGGCATAATTGGTGCCAGCGATGCGATCGCTTTGCCCAATCAACTACTGCCAGGACGATACACTGCAACAACTCCCCCTGTCATTGTATCTGCAATATCCACAATCGTGACTTTCACAGCAAACAAGATCTTTACGACCATTACCAGACTGTCGAAAATCACCACTGCTGCGACCAGTGCGACAAAGTCTTCGCCACTGCGTCAGGTCTGCACAATGTAAGTCTTCTATTCCCAAAGAACAACTTATGGTCACTAATAGTTTTCTAGCACTCTTCTAATCACAACCCGCAAGATATCGCCTGTTGGGGCTGCCACCGCATGTTCAAGAAGTACTCAAGCATGCTCGCCCATCTGGAGACCGATGCATGCACCACAACACGTGTCAAGCTCGACCTACTCGCCATTGAGTGCCCATACTCAAAAGATTATGTCAGGCCAGGCTCCGAGAAGCACCTCCGCAACGGAGGCCGCAACATGTACTATCCAAAACCCGTCATCCACCGTGGACTGCCTCGAAGATTCCGATGCAGCAAATGCGATGTCGAATTTCCCACATACGGGGCTATGCATCGCCATCTACGATTGACCGTGCACCATCCGCTAGTATATCAGTGTGCGGGCTGCGAGATGCAATTTGCAGATCTGAGCGCGCTTGTGAGCCATGCTGAGAGCCTAGCCTGCGAGGAGGGTCTGAGCAAGGGTACTGGTAGCATCGCGCAGCTTCTCCGCTACCTCTGGCTCAGGTTGGAAAAGTGATAGTGCGACGACGAGTTTAGGGTACTGAAGGCAGTGGATGGATATCCAATACGTACGGCGATACTTCATGAGGAAAACGCAGTGACTTGTGCAGCTGCGCGACAAGATGGGAAGGCATGCTGAATTATACGGCAATCACATCGTTTCGTTCCTCGGAATTTTTGAGGCCTGATATATGAGAATGATACTTGCCTTGACTTCGAGAGTCGAGGGTGTGAAGAGATATATGGCACGATGCGTTCCGGCTTTTCGAGTTTTATTGTCCGAGGACATGGTAGTGTTGACATACCCAGAGAAGGTTGAGCACATGTTTTACGCGAACGTTCTTGTCATTTCATCAACATCAGAATACCGAGCTTCGTCAGTGCAGTTGTAACGCTAGCACCTAATGAAAGAGTCTCAATCTTCACCAACACCCTACAAGCCTTCAGATACGCGGCGTTCAATCCGCCAACGCAAAAGAATAATAGTTCAACGACACCACAATAAAGTCCATCTTAGGTAGGCGATTATCCTAGAAAAATGCACACTGGTCAAGCTGCAGTGTCCAAAGATATCAAAGTGGTAGCGCTGATCCCATCCAAGATCGTGCCTCAACTGAGCCAGGAAGTCCCAGAATCCCAAATTTTTGGAGCAGTCGAGATTCAAGATGTTCGTCGTTAAATTTAGCGGCCTCGATATGGACAAGTTCTTACGTGCTGGAAAGTCTCAAGACGCTTGATGTTTGACATTGCTTTCAGTGATTGTCTCTTGATACCAGGGACAGAATGATCATTGCACGAGATCGAATGCTGGGTTGAGGGTCCTACTGGCTCTCTCGCTCGGATTTCAGTCGTTGATTCATCTTCTTTCCTGATTGCGAGACCATGGCAGCCGATAAGGTGCTTAGATTCATAGTCGTGCATGGATTTCACCTTGTATCCCTGTGTTTGTTGTTTAGAACCAGACAGCGGGTGATAATGAAAACGCTTCGTAGGTTCTAAAGGCTTGAAGTTGGCGACTAGTCGTAAGGCCTGCTCTATCTAATTACAAAGGCGGACGTTCTCTTGACATGTGGTTCGGTACTAATATCTGAGGACCCGAGACTCTAAAACCACTTCCGTACGGATTTACTAATTTCCTACTGTAGTTGCAAAATAAGACCGTGCACTGTAACTTCTCACGCCCTTTGGGGAGGATGTATATCCAAATGCAAAATTATGTCTGGCCCGTATTGGGCTTATGAACAACTAGATTGATGCATCCGGCACTAATTATCAATCAAGAGCCATTGTGTAAATGGATTTGGAGGAAAATTTTGTGGCGTAAATTGGGACTTTAGCCATTATCGAAGTGGAGGCATTCATTTCGTGGTACGAACCTGCAAGCTATCTCATAAGGTATTCTCAGCGACTGGTCTTCCTATGGATGTGGTTTTCGAGTGGTGGAAATGCCGCGCTTCTACACGCATCTACAGACCATTTAATGCCAATGTTTGCTCCGCACACGAAGGCCAGCGAATACGCAAAATCACCTATCACTGCCATGCAATGTTGTTGTTCAGCAAGCATTTTCCTCATTCGAATCCACTGCATGAAGCTAACAAATGATCGCCAACGGTCGCGCCGGAAGAATCTTACGCTTTGCCTCTTTCAGCGATTCCCCTTCCCCACAATCCCGAGTAAGCTGTGCGTTTCAGAATTCAAACAATCGATAAATTCAAAAGTACAGTCTTTGCGATTTCAGAAACTGGTTAATTGAAAATCTACCAACCAAGCAGGAACATTTCACCAGTCGGGCGTTGCTTCCTCCCTTTGTTGAGCGGTCTTAGTTGGGGGGCGAAATAAGCGCTTTAGATCATGGTGGAGGATTATGGCACAGCGTTTCGAATATGTTGGTGGCCATCAATAGGATGGCGCAGACTCTCAGAAGATCCCAATCCTTTAGCTGCCGTATCTCCTGGGATTTTTAATTGTTGCCGATGGCCTAATTCTTCCGTCGCAAAGGTTCTTCGCTTTTCGTCCCGCATTTTCTCGTGTGCTGTTTTGTAGTACCACAATTTTGAGGCTTTCGCATGCCACGCTCAATATGCTTACCACCTCTCGAAGCCTGACATTCGGCGTGTTCGTCACTCTCTCATTAATCTTCTACCTCCGGCGCATCCCATTCTCCTATAAAGGATTCGCAGCGTCAAAACAGTCTCTCTCCGCTGATAAAGCCGCACCCATCATCGGCGAAACCATCGTCGACGTTGCGCAGGAAGACCACCCTCGAATTCGTCAAGCCACCTTGTTCAGAGAAATTGAGAAAGTTTCTGTCTATGAAGGGAGCTTGAAGACGCATGTTGACCATGGCAAAAAATGGCGCGTTCCTACTCATATCTTGCGACAAGACCAATCTTGGAATGGGGAAAATGGTAAAGACAACCTCAATAAAACTGGCTATATACAGGCCCTCGTAGCCAACGAATTAGCGAAACCGGTCTCGAGGCGCTCAGAGTGGATAGTGTAGGTTTCTTCCCTGTAGTGGGAGTTCTGAGCTGTTCTAACATAAGTTGCAGTTGGTTCAATGTCGATACTATCATTCTCAACCAGAACATCCCATGGTCTATCTTCCTGCCACCCAATGGCTTTGACCACATTAATGTCCTCGGTACCAAGGACCACGCAGGCTTTGATGGTAGAGTCTGGTTCCTTCGGGTCAATGAATGGACTGTGCACATGCTAGCCGACGCTGTCGCTCTCTCGGCATCCAGACCAGGGATCACTGTCGCCGGCAGCGATGATGATCAGAACGCCTTGAAACGGGGTTTCAACGAGAGTGACAACCGGAAGCATGTACTCTACGAACCTGCCGACTGGTTCAATACTTACGATAGCCTCACGGCAGGCCATTCCGCGGTACGGCTCCAGTAACAAAAGGAAACCTGCTTGTGCAGTTCTCTGAGTACCAAGGGAACGATAAGTCCAGTGCCATGGGGAGATGGCTCGCTCGGCTGGACAACAATGAGACGTTCGATGCTCTTCAGGTTCCATTGTCCGAGATGACGCTTCCCTCCAGAATCGAAGACTTCTGGACAATCCTGAAATCGGCGGGGAAGATCATGCAAAAGGCCGCTGATCTCAAGGATGAAGGCTATCCAGGTGGCACAGATCAAGCTGTCATTGAGAATGTGGAAAGTGCCTGTGAGGAGCTGTTTACCGTTACGCAATCAGCGGCATTTGATACAGAAAAGATGCAAGAAGGGATTAGGAAATTGGATATGGCTCTCGAAGGAGTGCACCGAGGGAGGGAAAAGATTGAGCCGGTCACTCAGGACTTTGGAGAAGGAAAAGACGGGGAATCCCAGATCACGGCAGACGAGCAGCGAGACGCCCAACAGAAGAGCATCCAAAATGCTGAAGGCTTAAGGAAGACAGAAGAGAGCACATCGCAAGAACAGATGACTGAAGAAGCCCAGCGGATTGCTGACGCAACGAAGACTCCAGAGTCCGAGGGGCAAGAGGGGAAGGAAGACTGGCATAAGAACCAGGTTGCGAAGGCTAAAGAAATAGCGGTAGCAGCGAGTAAGGAAGAGCAGGAGGAAGACTGGCACAACAACCAACTTTCAAGGGCTAAAGAGGCAGCGAGAAAGAACCAGGGTTGACGATCATGATCGTGTATTGCGAGTCACCACCACGCAAAGCGATAGCACCCAGTATCCAACAGGGGCCATTGACGACCCGCATGACTTACACGAGCTGATGAAGACTGGGATAGGTCGCGAAATCCAAGGGTTTGGGACACCCGGCGCTCCTAAGGAGGCCGCCAGAAGTAAAGTCCTTCTGTAATGCCGCAGAAGGGAGAAAGTTCGGTCCTAGAGATATCCCGACCACCAGGGCTAGCAATAGCAAGATCCAAGGTACGATTGCCGTCAGTAATCGGCTTGAAGTCGTTGCCTAAGGATGAGATTTATTGGACAGAAGAGGGAGCGATTTCAAGCATTTTTGATAGCTCAGCTGGAATTGCATTGGAGAGCATGCATTGGATAGATATTGATGTCTGCAGACAGCAGAAAATTCGAAACAGTACTATGCAGTATAGGCAAGAACAACGCGAAGTCTCCTGAGCATATAGAGCGAAGACCCTCCTACCCTGGCACTCTTGGGTCCGGTCCGGACAATGTAAACTCGAAGTTAGGTCCATAAAAATGATAGACCTTGAGTAGGAATAGCGGTCCGGTCCGGATTAGAGATCCTTGATAGGGACTACTAACATTCTTCCGAACCGGACACAGACACTAATCCTACAGCCTTGGCTTTTCCACCACCGAATGATAAGAAACTTAATAATATCTGATAGAAGGGCTGTTTGTCATTTCGATGGGATGGAACAAGATCTCGTCTTCACGCTTGTTGGAGACTCTGCCTCTTACGTTCTGCGCAGCATGTACTATTCTAGCACTTGGCATGCTTGGCCACTAACCCAATTACAGATTAGTCAAGAGCTAGGAAAACCATAATTTGCACGACATGAAGGCAATGGTCTATATGTCAATGAGACTGCTGCTGACAGTCTGGCCCCAAATCACAATAACCCCAGCTGAATTCCAAAATCTAGTCAAGACAAGCGGCTCCATCTGCGCTTAACGCTTTTCGTTAGAAGAGTGGCGGATTGGTCCAACTCACCATTTCCTAATAATCTCCCTTCTCGTGTCCGCGATGCCTGGTCAAGAGGGCATCGTACCGATGTCGTTACTAGATTTGCTACGAAACACCCTCATCCTGAGCCATGTAAGCCCGTATCTCGGCGTCACTGGACTCGTCTCACTGGCCGCGACCTCGACATCATTCCGAGATCTAGTTTACAATACACCGTACAACTTTCGCCACGTCAAATTAACAAAGATCCAATCATGTCTGGATTTCATAGGGCCGCCGAAATTTTACCCGAATCGGGAATCACCGTCGGATAACACCACCTTGAGCCCAGATGACTTTTACGCCCAGCCGATACGGAAAGTCCTCTACAGCTTACAATGGCACAACGTTCTCCAAGGCGTTCGTACCCTTATCTTAGATCGGCTTGCTGTACCCTCCGCACTTGTCAGAGAAATCCTGTGCGAGGACGCTTACAATGTTCGCATTCTATCTCTCCGCGACGTAAAAGAAATCGGCGACGAGAAGCTCATGCAGATACTTCGCTACATTATGCGACCAACGCGGCCAGAAGGAACTCCGAAGCTAAAAGCCCTGTACTACTTCACACCACTAACCCAAGGCGCTGGTTATACCGCACGAGACCTCTTCAATAGGAGCAGCCAGGGGCAAGTAGGCGTCACGAACAGCCTTGGCGCACAGTTGGGCGCTGGTTCATCTAGTAGTGGCGCTTTGCATCGTGAAATGGTGCGCTCGTCTTGGCATCAAAGGGATCAGTGGTACAGTGCTACTGGCGAAGTGTTCAAGCCCGACGCGAACATCGATCAGCTATGGGCTAGTCTGATCGAGGCTTGCGAGGGCTCTATTGCCTTTGATGCCGTTCTGTGTCGCCGCCACGGAGCGAAGTCGATGAGCGTTAGTGCAGAGGATGAAATTGAGACAATGATAGCGGACCAGATGCCCAGGCTGGCGACCATCAGCCTCGGTGGCTGTCAGAAGTGTGGAGCCTGTCCCGAAAGCCCTGCATACCCCGGCACATCGCCGGAGTCGCATCTTCCACTACTCGCACCACCACCTCTCCACTCATCTTCAGCCAAAGCCGCTCAGCTGTTAGACACCAGAGGCCTACCTCATCCACCCTTCATCGCACGCTGCAGACAATGCCTCAAAGACCGCTGGTGCGACAGATGCAACGCCTGGTGGTGCGAGACCTGCTACAAAATCCCCAAGAAGCGAACCGCAACTTCCGTTAATGTGACGCCCATGGGTGCGAAGAACTTTGATTGCAGCATAAAGGTACATAATGGCCTATGCGCTGAGAGTTGTCTTATGGATGAATTGCTGAACGGAGTAGGCGAAGGGGGTATGTGGGGTTAAGCGGAGGTGTAATCCAGCTCGCTGAGAATCTTGGCTGATGTGTGGGCTACTGGTAGATCGGTGCCCGGAGACATTGCTTCGAGTGTGGGCAGCAGTGCGAAGAGTGCAGTGGGCTTACGCAGAGGAGGTGCGGGACGTGTCGGGGGATGTATTGTCGGGAGCATGACACGGGGTGCGGTGATAGGCAGGTATGTTTGGTCAGGTGTATGCCTAGTGGCTTTCTGACAGATTTTTGTAGTGCGCTTGGTGCTTTATTGGTGGTCGCAGGACAGCCGTGTTGGACTATTAGGCGGAAATTCTCCTTGATCGAACACAGGGTCCTTGGTCTTCGGGTTGATGAAGATTTGACTCCATTCAAACCGTACTGCATACTGCAGAGGGAATTCTACTCTGGATACAAAAAGTATGCCCAAACGATTCTGGTCTAGCCACTTTCGGCAACAGGCGCCTTATCTCAAGAGCTCCTAGGCATCTCGTGATCTCCGCGGCCGTGATATCCAGATCTCCCAGTGCGCTAAAGCATCCTCGAAACAAAAGTGTTGAATTTCCGATTTGCTTAGTCTCTGAAACAAACAGCACTAATCGCGAAAGAATGGTAATAGAAGCTTGGTGGACCGGTTGTAAATGGAGTCCAGCGATTTGAACCTCGGGTTTGAATCATGTAGCTAGCGTGTCCATGTTTGTCTGTTCGGAAGCTTGCCTCAGCAGCAGTGCGAATCTCTTAAGGATGTATCTCTTCAAGGACTGTTCTTGGCCAGTCCATAGACTTGAATATAATGCGGCCCACAAGTATCGAATCTTTCAATAATGTCTACTATGAAAGAAGTGCTCTCCTTTCCACCTGACATCAATAGTAGCGGACTAACTGGGGCTAGCGAGGGCTACCCGTGCTCTAATAGGCTGGATCGCGCTTCCGGACGGCCTGTTTGAACAAATTCTACCCTCCTATTCGCCCATCTATCGGTTCTGGTTCTTACGTCTCGTCTCATATATTCATGAAAAAGCTGACTACAAGTTTACGTTGTATGGAAAGGCTGTCCTTCGGCTGTGGTCTTCCCAAAGATCTTATAATACTACAGTTTACCCCTGACTCCCGCAGCCCTAACCCCAGAACCAGTACTGTAATATAGGCTCCTACCCCCCAAAACACACCCTTATTTCTAGGGTCGTCGATCTTTTAAGGTGCCCCATAAAGTTACCCCTCAAGGATTTTTTAACTACTAAGCCCGGATGGGTACCTTAAACTTAATTTCACCCTAGTTTATTACTGACGAGCATACTCCGTACGCAAAGCTCAATCAAGGTGACCATGTATACCTGTAGGCCATGGCATTTTGTGAGGGGTGCAAACGCCATTTTGCTCATGGTGCTGCTCTGAACCAACACTGTGCAAACTCGACTCGACATCCCTATTGCAAACCGTGCAAACGGCTCTTCAACGACTGGGCAGCGCGAAAGCAGCATTGGCAATCGAGTGTCTACCATGCCTCGACCTATGACATCAAGTGTGACATTGATTTCGACAGTAGTGAAGCTAGGTGGCAGCACAAGCAGGCGTCAGCAGAACATCCCTATCTCTGCCTTTCTTGTAGGCTGGAGCAACCCAGCGCCGATGAACTACGAGAGCATTTCGGTACGGATGGGCGACACGGCTCGACCTACTGCTTCCAATGTGATCTCGACTTTGACAGCGAAGAGAGCAGGTGGCAGCACAAACAAGGATCAACAGAGCATCTCCATATGTGCATTCCTTGTAGGCTAGATTACCCAGATCCTGCTCAGCTACAACAGCATTTGACCACGGATGAGAGACACAAAGGGACTTATTGCGAAACCTGTAATGAAGATTTCGAATCGCGTTTCCAGAGGGTCGCTCATTTAGCGTATGCAGAAAGCTGCGGAATCCTTGGCATTTTTATTTTTTTTCTTTTCCCCCACCACAGCTATACTACCCAGTACCAGCTCTACAAATAACTCTTCTAACTAACTAAACTTACATGAGTAGAGAGTTCCTGTTTAAGGCGATTCTAACGCCCTAGAAATCATATTAATTGAGAATGTATTCGTTGACTTATAAGGCTTGAAATATAGATAGTAGGCTTGCTCGGTTTGGGAGGGCTTAAGCCAAGTTCTTAACCCCTGATATCTTCGATTCCGTCTATTCGATTAAGCTGATTCCTACGGCGTTAGAATCGCCTTGAATAGAGCTCTCTACTCATGTAAGGTTGGTTAGTTAGAAGAGTTATCTGTAGAGCTGGTACTGGGTAGTATAGCTGTGGTGGGGAAAAGAAAAAAAATAAAAATGCCAAGGATTCCGCAGCTTTATGCATACGCTAAATCGGCGGGATAACCCTGAAGTTCACAACATCTGCGCCCCCATGTGACTTGGGCTTCAACTCCCACAGCGAGATCCAGGTGCATTACAAGACATCGAGGTACCACATTGACACATTTTGCATCACATGTAACCAAGACTTCTCTTCTGCTAATAGTCTGCGTGAGGTATGGATCAATTGTCAACCCAAGACGCCATGAGCTAAACTGAAATTGCATTAGCATTCAAAGGTTCACATGCGCCGAGAGTTTCCCTGCTGGAGCTGCCAGCGAGGCTTCGCGCCTCAATCAGCAATGATCGTTCACCTAGAGACCGGCGGCTGTTCTGGCCGCTGGACCATCCAGCATCTCAATGCCATGGCCAAAAACTGCATCGGCTTCGCCAAAAACCTTATCAAAGATCGTATTCCATGGTTCCGTGCTGGCGCCCCCAGGAAATTTGCCTTCAGCGGAGACAAGTCTTCTGCAGGGCTCTGGATATGCTATATATGCCTAGCAGAACGCCCGACAACGGAAAGCCTGACAGATCACCTTCAAAAGTCGCACTCGAATGATTACCCCAAAGTACTCTCATGCCCGACGTGCAGTAGGAAGTTCACTAAGATCAGCGGACTACTTCAGCATATCGAGACTCCCAAGTGTAAGGCCAGCTACGAGGAGTCTAGCATCAAAGCTTTACTCGAAGCCGTCAAACGTGAGATCTCGGCCCCAGATATACTGACCTCGAGTTACAAGGAACCTGGCGTCCTTTATAAGCTTCAATCTAACGCTGCTCGACCAACTAAGCTGCTCGTGAAAGTATCGTCTACGGAGTCTCTACCGGGCGAATCGTATCGAGCTGTAGAAAAGAGGAAACGTGATTCGGATACCCCGAGTGGACGCGTTAGTCGGATGCCTTTTGAATATTTTTGACAAGTCGCTGCAATAACGAACAGGTCGACAGAATCAAGAGAATTACATGGTCCTTCAACCGCTTGATGTTGTGCAGATTCGATACACGCGGGTTGATGAATCTCGATTCCGAGCCCAGATTCGATTGCTTGTGGCTTTTAGCCCGTTCATGGTGCTTGAAGGAGTCTCTAGTTGAGATCATAGCACGCATCGCTTGTGTGGTACTCCGTATGATTATATCGCGTTCGATATCATCAACTTTCGTGCATAAGAGCCCATCCCAGTACACAGATCTCATCTGCGGCAGGCTTCAGGGGTGTCCGGACATTATTGAAGTCTGGGCAGTTGTTAATCTCCCCAACATCAATATCTCCTCTTTTAGCAGATGCATCCGCATAGGTCTAACGGTTATGATCTGTCTTTGGATATCCTCAATGACTTCCAATTGGTCTCCATGTTCTAGAGAAATGCTTGGTAAGGTATCATCGTCTTGGCGGCATGTCTACCCGCGTTATGCTTTTCCTCTGTGAAGTCTGCTTTCTTTGACTTCTCCCCCATCTCCATCGCTCTGTATCGCTGAGTAGTGCATATTCATTGTTTTAATGTACTGCAGTATGCTCAATATCTACGCTCTTTAATAGTCCTGATGTTAATATATTTACTGCTATGATATTAGTGCCCAATTGTTTCTGGTTTCCGCAATGGGCATCACATTCTCTTCGCCTCAATTGGCGGATGCCCACAATGCGCTTGCACCACGATCTGCCTTCTCGACCTCATATGCCTTTAACCCTACTGACACTAATGCCCTTGGAATCGCTGCTACCTTGACTTACGATGGTGAGTGGCTGTTTGAAAAGACCTAATGAGCCCGATAGCTCACTCCCCTTCACAGCCGAGCCCGGAGACATTGTACCCATGATCTATCTCCCAGCAGATGCGGAAGGAGCCCAGTCTTCCGCATTACGTGCGACCCAATTCCCTCCGGCTCATGCACGGTGTCTGTGTTATGCCCAAGCCTGCCGAAGCAATTCTTCGATACGCCTGGCACGGTAAACGTCAACTTTATCGGAAGCCCCGATACAGGCCTCTACAAATTCTCTGTAACGACGATTTCTATATTAACAATCACTATGAATACCGAAGCTACCGTAAACTCGACGGGTACAACGACACCAGGGTTACGGCGACGGCGACGGTATATAGCCATACTGTAGTGGAGACGGCTGGTAGGAAAACAGTAAAGGGTTCTTACCACAAGATAATAGGGAGTGGCGTCTTCCTATCTGGAGGTATTTATCCTTCTGGAAATAAAAGCAATCCTTCAGGCGTCTTTCCAACTGGGATCATGCCGTCAGGTAGTGGCTACTATACCCCGCCAGGCACTACTATCATGCCTTTTGGCACCGGCGTATCGCCACTAGCGAGGGAAATATATCCTTCGGGGACTGCTATTAAGCCCTCGGGCTCGGGCATCTTCCCCTCTAGGCCGCGGATCCCTTCAGGTACTGGCCAACTAATCTACCCATCGGGCACTCCACTACCGCACCGCCCAGCTCAATTATGGGCCCAGTCTATCCGACGGGAACGGGGCCAAAGTATTCATCAGGTACTAGAAGCTCAGCGCCTTTCTATCCATCAGGCAGCGGCCCATCAGTTCAACATTCGAGCACAGCCAGCCTGCCATCAGGCTCTCCAGCTCAAAGCCAGACAGGTTCTCCCGCGACTGGGTCCCTTTAAATTACCTATCCTTTCGGCTCGAACTCCAGAACTGCCTCGACATCAGGGCAGTCACATGGTACACATCGTAGCCATCAGTTTCATGGTTCTCATCGCACCCACCATGCTTCGCTATCCGCTTCGGAGAATGCAGCCTCGAGCGGTCATGCGTCTCCAACCCAAGGCTAAACAACGAACGGAGCCTTAGCTTCGAAGAAGAAATTCACGGTCAGCGTTAGAAGCACCTCACACGTTTGCCCAACTCCAACAACGTGTGATGCTCCAGAGCCTACTCTTGCACAACGTATCAATGAAGTAAACTTCTCGATCGTTTTTGCTCCAGTCACGGTTACGGGTACTGATCCAGTCAACACTACTACCGATCCGCCGACAGACCCAGATCCAGGAAACGGTACTTTCAATGCTTCGACAAATCCAGGTGCAGGCCCAGATGTCAGTTATGGTGGACCTGACTACACCCTTTACGATACCTGCAATATTTTCGCTGTAATAACCACGACGACGGTTGATACGAGGACTGTTACTGTGTAAGCAGTGTGGAAAAATCTCTCCATGACCTCAAAGCTAATATCTACACAGGTCTGAAGCTGGCCCCACAGGCACTGATACATTAATAATTAACTCTACGCTCCCCACAAGCACATCAACTGTGTACCCGTCCGGCTTCATCGCAGGGGTAAGCACCACAATATTCACGACTCTCCCAGCCAGCTGTGCGCCTGCCATGACAGGGTCATCCGCTTCAGGCATACTATCATCACAGCCAAGTATTGTTCTACGGTTCTACCACCAACACAAACCGCAATTCTACCTCCGCCACCAACTATAGTCCTCTCGCCCACAGATATCATCATTCTACCACCCCTGCCCAACCTCCCACCATCCTTACTCCCTACCACAACCGCAGCCGCCTGCTCCGCCACTCCGTGACGCCCCCTCCCACAGGCACCGTCTGCGAAGAACCTGGCTATCTCACCTCGTTCTCGGCACAACCAACATACCAATCTGGCCTTATAGCCGCTGTAGATGACTGTGCAGCCTTCTGCCTAGGAATCATTCAATACGACATCTTCTCGTTTGATTTCTCAACTTGTGCTTTGTATTCAGGAACCCCTACGGAACTCGATTTTACACTGGAGCCGACAGGTGTGGGACCTTAAGAGATGGAGTGTTTTGAGTGTAGTGGGAGCGGGAACGGGACGGGGATTGGGGTGGAGGAGCCGGCGGCTACGTTTTATTTGGGGGCAGAAGGGGGCTACGGTGACCAGGGCGATGAGTGAGATTGTATATACCCCGACATATAGTGTTGGATACTATTAATGATTATTGACCATCGTAGCAGCTCAACACCTCGAAGTTTCAAAACGGCAGACGATCCATACATCACCAACCCAGCCATACTCCCTATCTTAATAGCTCACCCCCCAAAATCCTCCCCCAAAACTCCTCACCCCACCCCTTCCTCCTAAATCTCACCTCTCCCCTCTTCCCCCTCCTAACCTTCTCCAAGCTGCACGCATTACACCGACCATGACTGCATATACAACACCGAAAATTATGGAGCTTCTTCACGTCGAGGATTGTGTTTTCGCAGGCGCAGCAGCTAATGTTGTGGGTTGTTCTGTGGCTGCTTAGGAGGGTGTAGATAGCTTGGGCGTCTAGGGAGGGCGGGGATGATCCGCTCGGGGGTGTGCAAGAGGGGGTAGTGGAAGGGGAGGAGGAAGTGGTGTTGGAAAACGGGATGTCGGAGTCGGAGTCGTTGTTGTCGTCGATGTACATGACTTGAGAAAGTGGCGATGGGCCAGGGGGCTCCCAGTCTCTAAGGACCATGGTGTTTCTGTTGTCTGAGATGGTGGGTATTGGATCTGATAGTGTCTCGTGTTGTTCTTGCTTGGAAGGACGGGGTCGGATTGGCTTTGGTGTAATGTGTTAGGGTGGTTTGAGAGTAGGAAAGGGTATTACTGCGCTTGAGGAGGATGTGATAACGAGGTACGAGATAACTGCGTCCAATCTTATTGAGTGAAAGAACAAAGAAAGAAAGGAAAGAAAGGGACACAGCACACGAACAACAATACTTGTACAAAACAGAATGGCTTTGTCATATTACACCCATGCAACAAAGTACTTCGATATCTCTCATTGTGTTGTTTATCACACTCGTACATACCAAAACGGGAAAATCATTCCGATGTTGATGCTTATCGGCTTATCGACACGATACCATCAAGAAAGCAGAGCGTGAAAGCCACTGTTACACTGATCTGGATACTTAACCGATAAAAATAATACATCGTGTAATGGGCAGCGAATGGATATTATGTTGTCACCTAAATAGGGCATAGGATTGGTTTTCTTGGGCACCTTGTTATTCGTGATGGGGATGTTTTAGCGTTGTGTAACCTTGTGGACTTCTCCGAGGGGCTGATTTCAAAATTTTGAATCGCTAAGTTAGACTCAAATTCTAGCCTTCTTCTTTCAACGTCAAACTAAACTGCGAAATACCAGACTCGACAATGGATTGGTTATCGACCGGAGCAAATGTATCTTTTGTGATTTTATGATAGACTTCCATCGAGCGCACCCTTTCCTCACCTCCAGAATCACCAGTCATCACTCTCACTAGAGCACTTCTTCGTTCTATCCAACAACCCGCACCCATCCCCCACTAATCCCACCTCACAACCCCCAGCCTCACCTTCTCTAACTGACACCCCTTGCACTTCGCATGTCCACATCCATTACACCTATGCCGCCAAAGCTTCTTCGCGTCGCAGTCGCGCTGTGAACATTTGCAGCATGTAATGTCGTACTCTGTTTTCACCCTATTTGAAGTGGCCGTTGATGAGGTTGAAGCGGAGGATGTGGGGGAAGGAGGCGGTGTCGCTGGTGTGATGGTGAAGGTGATGTCGATGTTGGAGGGGTCGTTGATGGATCTGGTGATGGAAAGGGGGGAGGGGCCTGGGCGGGAGTAGGGTTGGGAGACCATTGCGTTTGTGAGTGTGTGGGTTTAGTGGTGGGGCTTTGGGATGGAGATCGGAGGTTTGATTGGGTGTGGTGTGCTGTGGATTGAGGATGTTGTGATGGGGATGCTGGCTGGATTGTAGTAAAGGAGTATGGATGGGTAAGGGTATTTGTATGCAGGGAGGACATGATGTGAAAGACGCTGTGCATAATGGCTTTGTGTGTGCCCTTGTTGAGCCAATAATTCGATTTTCGTTGTTGGTCTTTGTTGTGGATCTCACTTGTGAGATTGTTGTAGGCGCCGTCATCGTTGTCTATCAACAATGCTCCCCTAGATTGATATCGCATTAAACACCTAGTCTGTTGCAGAGGCCTTGCAAGTAAGAGACCTGAACGGGAGTGATCTGCACAGAAAGTGAACAACGGGCTTAGATATTACCCGATGGTCGAAGACCATAATCTTAAACTCCACGTTCCTGATATGACATTCGCACATATCTCTATTCAACATACCACACCATCATCCTCTCCTATGCTCAGTGACCTGGCCTTCACAATTTCCCACCTCATCCTCACTTCCCTATCCTCTCGAACTCACACGGATCATAAACACTATGATCGCAGCTATCGCAGCTATCGCAGTAATGGGCCGGAAGAGTCCCCACATATTGACTTGCATCCTCACAGTGATAGCATATCCAGAACATGTTGTACTGGATTTCCATCCTCGAGTTTTTGGGTCTTGGTGGTATGATGGATTCAGTGGGTGAGGTAGATGGGGATCGGGGTGGAATTGTGACGATGGTTGCAGTGTTATTTAGACCATTGATGGATGTGATGAAGAGGCAGCAGACGTTCGTGCGTGTGTAGTTTGGCCAGGGCTTTGCGAGTGGTACGACGCATGTTTTTGGGTGGATTTGACTTGTGGGTGTAGCTTGTCGGAATTGGACAGGGAGGGACAATGTCTGGCAGGAGAAAGAGTAGATGAAGAGCAAAGCTGTGTTTGCTCACTCCGCAGGAGAAACATACTACGAAAGGCTCTGCGCCCGATGATATGTTTCTCGACGGACACAACATAGCGTGCAAGATGTTGTGTCAAACAATGCTTTTGTTAGTATAAGACTTGAAACAATGATTAGAATGACTCCTTGTGCTGCTGTGAAAATTGTTGTACAAAGCCTTTGTTGCCACATGGAGGCGATCAAAGCACCTGTTGCGATGAGTCGTAGTATCAAACATCGAAGGCTTCACAATGCCATAGCATTACACCTGAGTCTTATCACATCATGGTGTGTCACACTGACTGTTCAAGTATTAAGTGTTTCCTGCGCGGCGTTTCCTCGACTTTCTTCCCCATCAAGACAGAAGCATAGGTAGTCGTACAGGAAGACGGTCGCCTCATTTCAACATCCAGTCAAAAGTAAATCTACCTGACTCTTACCCTTCAGTCCTTCCACTTACCTCGCAAAATGTCTCACCAGACCTCGTACGCAGCCGACCCTTCACCCCTCATGGAAGGCTCATCAGCCAGCAACGAGGCCGAAACGAACGATAGTACCATCATCGCCATTCCTCCCAAAGCAGCAACAATAAAACCCGCACACGATAGCAAGAAAGCGACTCAGCCTGCTATCGGCGACATCAAATGCTGCAGGTGCCAAAGGCTTCTTAATGACAGGAATATCGACAGTGATGTTCAATGCCGGAGTTGTGGCCATTTGGCGTGTAAAAAGTGCACCATTTACTTGAAAACAGGCTGGACTTTGTTGGGAGAATGTCCATAATTGGGTCGTGTCAGATGGTGGAAAGGCAGAAGGGCGGGCATGATGGCACCCCGAAAACGACAACTAGATAGTTAGTCACTTCAATCGATGTGCAGCCTAATACTTTGTGATATTGACGCAGCTTTAATAGAGTACTTCCTATCCGCGCTTCGTGATATTGTAATGATGGATTTATAGCTTTGAAGATAATCGTTTCAGAAACATCAGGGACCTCCGAAAGGGATGAATGTTTTAGCGTATGCAGAAAGCTGCGGAATCCTTGGCACTTTTTTTTTTTTTTTTTTTTGCGCTATACCCCCCCACCAAGTCCACGAACAAAGCTTCTAAGATATCAAGTTTATATCAGTAGATAGCTCTACTAAATAGAGTTCTAACACCGTAGGAAATAACTTATCTCGATAGATACTTAATATATTATAAGGCTTTAAAGATTGGTAGTGGATTTAATAAGGTACGTAGGGCTTTAGAACGGAAAGGAGCTAAAGAATTAATATAAAAAGCTTAATTTCTACGCTTAATTTCTAGAATTTTGGCTGTAAACTTTAACCTTTAATAAATTCCGTATTAATAAATCGTTTAGGTTTATTTTTACGGTATTAGAGTCACCTTAAACTAAGCTATTTACTTATATAAGATTAATATAATAAAAGCGTTGTTCGTAGACTTAGGTTTATATGTATAGGGGAGCGCAAAAAAACAAAAAAAAAAAGTGCCAAGGATTCCGCAGCTTTCTGCATACGCTAATTCCTGTTGTCCGAATTACATTCAGAGTAATAATTGTGCCTTTCTGGTTGCTCGATCTCCGATCTCGACTCAGCTCGGATATGGCTTAGCTGGCTAGAAATACTCTACGAGCGTTTCCAACTTCGCTTCGTCCTGACATGCAAGGAAACAATACCCGAATAGGTAATCGCTGGTGAAAAGGATATGTGCGTGATTCCTGATAAGTTCGAGGCGGATGTGCACGGAGTTTACATCGTTGATATTTACCTCCACCCCGTTCTGTAAACATGAGAAAGTATGAAGCCATTTTGCGGTTGCAAGGAGACCTCTAAATTGGTACTGACAAATGTCGAGACCGAAATCCGCGGAGTTCAAAAAAACCATTTACACCCAAGAGATAATCGTCGCACCTGACTAAGCCAAGCTTAATAGGCCCCGCACCCCCGGAGTAAGAAAACCAAAATTCTCGGGTACTCAGCCCTACAGGGTGAACAACTCCGGGGTGTGTCAGTGAACCCTTCTATGCATCAGCCCGCATCTTTTGATTGACCAAAAAAACCATTGTGAATCTGTATGTGTTATGCATGGGGTCATGATGGTTCAAATAGCACATGAAGGTTTCTTGTACAAAGTTACTCCGCATGTCCGGCAAAGGTGTGATGGTGGTTTAATTGTCAGGTGAGGAGGATAAGGTAAGCTTCTATCTCCATCGAGCAGCGTAATCGTGAGTATGGCTAGACTCATTATAGCGGTCCAATAAGCATGTACCAAGAGCTCCGGCTGTCATCATTGCGCCTCTTACAGGCTAGGAGTAATCTTCAAAGTTCAAGGAACGTCGTACATCCGAAGGCGCAGTTTAAATGCCCAGAAATCTGTAAGATCGGCACCTTTATGCAGCGTCATATATACTACACCAAACATCCGACACTTCCATCGCTATCCTAAGCACTAATTGAAGACCCCATATTCATTATTCATTTAATTGAATATGATCCCCCCTGTGATTGCGAAACCTTTGAATTAACCGTGATAACTGCGGATCAGCTCATGCAAGACACACCATGGCGCCTACCCAATTTCCCCGCGCCTTGCTGGCGATATGTCTCTCAATACTCAGTGTACAGTGGGTGGAAGGTCAGAGTGTGGCACCGACGAACACGACTGCGAATTCGAGTGTCACAGCTCCATTTCTGCTAGATACTCAGCTGCAAGGAATGAAGACATCACCGAATATCAACCCTCTGACAGACTCAGCCGGCTTGAAAGGCTCTCAGAGTCAGCTTGAGGTCGATAAGCCCTCGCAGGTCCGATACCAAGGTCTATGCTAATAGTCTCGTAGAAAATCAACCCCCAAGGTCCTCTAATGCTCACTACCACGAAGTCCGTCTTGAGTCTCCAGAATGGCGATATAGCCTTCATCAGCTGCGAGCCGAACGACTATGCCGGCGCCATTAATGCCCAACGAACCATCAACTTGGCCGTCAACAGCAAGCCTCAAGCCATCGTCCTTTACAGCATCTATGCTGACAGCTGTACCTTCAATCCTAGCGATGACTTCCAATACGTGTCTATGTACACTATGCTTAATGCCAGCCAGTCCGCTCTTGTCGTGACTGGATTGGGCAAAAACAATCCTCCATATCCGATGACGAGCATACATGTGGATACGAAATCGCTTAATGGGACTCAGGGTAATTCGGGGAACAATAGTGTCCTTGGGAAAAGTCCGACTACGGCTGTAGCGATGATCATCCTCTACAGTATTACTGGGATCATCACGGCGCTCTTCTTGGCTATCATCGTTGTGGGCGCTATTAGAGCACACCGACATCCTGAACGCTACGGACCAAGACGGGTGATTGGAAGGCCAAGGCAGAGCAGAGCGAAGGGTATTGCAAGAGCTATGCTGGAGACTATACCCATTGTCAAATTCGGCGATAAGGAGGACGATAAGCCTGCGGAAACGGCAAGGGACGTTGAATTGGCGGATCAACCACAGACGGATGGCGCGGGACACATGAAAGTATCAAGGGACGAAGCGACTGGATCGAATCCCGTTGCAGGGACTGCGGATGGCCCGGATGTTGTAACCACAGAAGCCGCTGCGGGTACAGCGCAAACGAAGAGTGGAGAAGAGAATGCTGGAACCCCCACAGACAATGGCTTGGTGTGCTCAGTATGCACAGATGACTTCGTGAAGGGTCAGGACGTGCGAGTCTTGCCTTGCAAGCATAAGTTCCATCCTGAGTGCATAGACCCCTGGCTGCTGAACGTGTCTGGCACATGTCCTTTATGGTACGCAGATCATCACACCCTTTCGAAGCCGTATAGCTAATGCTCCTATTAGTCGTGTTGACCTCCACCCAACAACCTCCCACACCTCGACCGATGACGCCCCTTCAGAGACGGCCTCCACATCCGCCGAACCCATCACCACCTCCTCCACCGAAGGAATGAATACGGAAACCAACGCCCGCCACAACCGCCGCTCTCGCATCCTCCACACCCTGAACGTCGGCCGCATGCGCCACGCCACGCCTGAAGAACGCCTGGCAGCACTTAGGCATCTACGCCGGGAAGATCGGGATCCGGCCACAGACATGAATCCAGAGCAGGGTGGCTGGATGGTTGGGGAGAGGACGATGGGTAGATTTAGTAGAAAGTTTAGCAGGGCGTTTGGTGGAGGGAACGGATCACGCCCACAATCTGGGGTCGTTGGACCCGCTTCGAGACCCGTCTCTGAAGTTCCAGAAAATGCTACGGGGACAGCGGCAGAGACGCATGCACCAGAAGTTTCGGGGGCGGAGATGGAGACGAGAGGAGAAGGGTCGGTGGCCCGATGAGCATCGTTGAACATCATTTAGAGGGGCTTGCAACGCACTGTGTTTGATTTAGCGGGTGGGAGATTTATGATTGCATGTTACGATATCATGGCGGGAAGAAGGAATGATAGGATGTGTTGGGCGTTTTTAAGGATCTGGAGAAGGGATCTTGTATAATACTCAGACTGGATGTGTATGACACGCCAAGAATATTTATGAAATACATTCGTGAAATCTTGATACTGCAGCCGGCGTTCGCCGAGTCCACTTGTACCATTTCCTTGTCTGAAAACGCACATGCTTGAGCTACTGGCAAGATTGATTCACATTGGGGCAGAAACAATCCACATCACACCTTTACAACAATTCTATGATCTATCCCCGCCCTCTTCTTCGCCAGTCCTCAACACCGCCCTCAAATTTAGCCCATCAATTCGCAACCTCGTCCAGCAACCCCTGAGGATTGATCTAGTATAATCTGAGCCGGGGCAGCACGGGGAAGCCAAATAAGCGTTGGATATCGTCACGGAGAGTTCGAAATTCTTCGTCGAGGCTGAGCAGCATAGGTATGAAACGGTGTCGGTAAACGAAGACGAGGTGAGCTGGAGGTCGTCGAGGATTGAGTGGTTGGTTGATTCGGTGGGCACAGCTGGAGTGATTTGGGGCCGGGGGAGGGGAGAGGTTGACGGGGTGGGAGGGGGCTCGTTTCTTCGACGGTTTGGTAGGGCTCGTTCGTTTCTGGATTCGGCTGTGGGAGGTATTGGTAGAGCAGGCTGATTTGGTGTGCCATTTGGTCTGCTCATATTGCTTGATGATGATTGTGAGCATCGGAGGTAGAGAATGTATATGGCCTTCTATACCCGTGAGGAAATGGGTTGGGCTGTATGAGCAGAGGAACAAGAGTGGAAGTATCTGGTAACATTGTCTGAAGTATTTGCAAGAAGCAACCCGCAAGCACTGAAGGAAGATTGCTGCTGCAGCCTAACCATCGAGAACCACTGCTTTGCCAGCCAGTGAAAACAACATCGTCGATCGAGGAGTGTTATGAAACGGAGTCTACGCATATTCCCACTTGGAGTCTTGCATCAAACGAAAGGGCGGATTTTTCAATCAAAAAAACGATTGGTCTTCAGCCCCGACTCTAGGTCATTCCTTTTACCGCACAGACATCAATATCGCCCACACATTCCCCTCGAAAGAATCACAACTTGAGCAGATATCTCATCTGAATACCATTCCTGGAACTGCCTATTATCCCTTTTACTATTCACCAATTTACAGCAAGGTACGAGTCCATCGCCGCCCTCTCCTGCGCCAACCTCATCGCCATTCCCACATTCCCTCGATCAAGCACAATATATGTCTGTACAAGTTTTATCGGCGACCTTGCGCGAGTAATTTACCCGGCTTACATCTGACGCGGCTTTGCGTCGATTGGAAGAATTTGGTAATATCTTGGGGAAGGATCTCGTAGTCTTCTGCTAGGCTGAGGATTGTAGGCGCAGATTGGCTTTGTGGTGGCGCCGGCTAGGTTGGGGTTGTGACTGTGATGGGAAACGTCCAGGTGAAGTTGTTCCGGTTTGAGAGTGGGAATGCGGGTGGCTTGGGTTGTGTGGTTGTCTGGTCGAGGGTGGGGAGGATCGGGAAGATGGCATAGGTGTCTGGAGAGGGGGGTGGGTGGGTTGCGGGTGGGACATGGTCGTTGGAGAGGGTTTGTGGAGAGGGTTTGTGGAGAGGAGGGTCGTTGGGTGGAAGGAGGAGGGGAAAGAGCCGCTTTTGTAGTGGAGGTATCAAAGCTGGGCATATTGGACAGCCAGGAAGACGAAGAAGCTACTGGCTATTTCTTTTGACAATGTAGGGGAAAGAACGCTCTATTTATTCTAGGTGTACCTTCTGGCATTGCGGTAAGTCGCGCTTTGACTACAAAAGATATGGTATGCGTGGACCTCAGTGTCGAGGACTTGCAAAAGCAGGGCCGAGTGTGAGAATTTTATGGTCAGTTGGGTGAGTGGTTGTGGATGATCGTTTACTAATCACAACTTCCTTGACAAAGTCGTTTGATGAAAGACAAGCACCGCCAGTTGCCTCAAGGCAACATAACCTGCACGGTCTGCGAAGATGAAAGCCATTTGCTTCAATCCTCATAGATCATTTGAGTCATGTTTGTAAGTACGATACAGTGGAGGACATTTCCGTGTTACTAGACATGCTTCTGCCAAGATAGTATGCTGAATTGATATTTCCATTCTTGTGGCGACGTCTCGCGAGCTCGAAGCTTCAGCTTCCTTGATCAAAGTGCTTGTGGAAAGTTTCGCTGTCGACCCCAATCCCGCTTGACCTAATCGTAGCACCTAATTAAGCCAAGCTTAGTTCTCGTTTATCATTGCAAAACACTGCGTCAAAACTGGTTACATTCTTGTTCGAAACGGTTCTCAATATTCATGATAGGCAAATCCAATAGTGGCAAAAGCTAAGACCTCCTCATCACTGGTTGTGATTGTCTAAATCATTGACTATGGGCGGCCCCTGTACCCTCAACGCATCCCAACCTCCTCTCGCCCTCATGAACCTGAGTATAGCTGAAATGTTACCTACCGAGAGACTTACTTGGTATGTAGTAAGCCCAAACTCTACAATGAGATCTGGTAGGAAAGGTAGCTGGAGCAGATGCCGAATGTCTGCCTTGAGTGTCGGAAGGCCGTCTGCGATACTCACTATTAGCGGGGTGCTGTAGTTCCCGTACTTGACTAGGACGGGACAGGTAAGCACCATATATTGCCAGTCGGGCAATGATCTAGTGAAATGTGCGCGGACTATTTGGAGAGCTCCTGTGGTATGGTGGTCGGCAGACAGAGCTTGGTGTGGTGGTTATGTATTCATTGTTGCTGGAAGGAGATGATGAAAGTTGAACAAACGGTGTATGCGAGCAGACGTTTACTTTGAGCGGAACTTCTCGCCCTTTTAACGGTGTGCATTCAGGTTGCGAAACAGGCAGAAGGTGAGTCGGTCACTACAAGATGTTCAGCCGAGATGGACAACATGCTTCCAATTGGCAGCAAACCTCCATCGTTCGGAACAGCAAGTTATCTCCGTTCCCAGAATCGAAAATGATCGCCACAGAGACAGTTGGGGAAACCATTAGATGCTAGAGGTGGATCTCCAAGGCAACGATGGGACAAACATGTTCATTTGATCCTTGCCATTGAAATTCAGCGCATACTGCCAGGCTCACGGACCTTCCTATCGGAGATTCCAGTCCGGTTGATAACCATTGAACTACCAAACCATCTCCATCTTCCTTCGTATTTGTTTCCAGAACAATCTTCAACACATCCACCATCCACTCGACTCCAAGAGCCTTAAAGAATAGCCTGAATTCTGTCTCTCCCGCGGCTATACTAAGCTCGAGAGACATTGTTGTGAATGATGTACACTGAGCGTTGAGAAGAAGGCTTCATAGTTATAGTCATATAGCCAATGATAAGTCCAGAAACCAACATAACATAAAGCGAGAGGAACCTGCGGAGAGATGTGTATTAAGAGCTCAAACAATCTCTAGGAGTCAAAGAAAGAGCGAGATTGGCCCTGGTTTGGATGTTCGCACTCCCACTTCAAAAGACGTTTGGAACGAAATTCAAGTGGCTAGTAAGTATCTCGGCTTCACTTGTCTGGTCTCAGAAAACTCCTTAGAGCTTTGTAGGTTCCTCACGGGCTTCTGATGTACACTGTAAGATCACAAAGGTAACTGATGAAGAAGATGTAGGCTGTTCCCATTGCTGGGAGCTTGTCATCTCCATAGCATCACCGTTATCTTATATGAAGGACGCTGATCTTGGCACGCTACTTTCGACAAGTATGTAACAAGCAACAAAGGCTTGTCGATGAAACAAAGTAAACAGTATCATGGCCTATTTTGAAAAACGAGATTGTATATCCTCCTTAGTGACCTGGCTGCAGCGATATTGGAAAGATTCGATCGCGGATCCTAGCGCTACAAATGAGGACTTCTATGGCACTCAGGATGGAACTTCTCAAGAGCATGTAGCCTGCTTGCCATACTCAGGTAGTCGCCCTTACATGTTCGCAAGTGCATGATCGCAATCTGAGTGTTCTCTCGGAAATTTAAGGGTGGCGACAAGAAGCTAGGTGTAGAGGGCTAGCAACATGTGATTAGACACCCAAGCGACTTTCAAAACTTACCGAGAATGCGCTCATTTGATTCGATGGACCTGTTTACAACACGGGAACGCCTTGCTTGCGGCGCTGTCGTTGTAAGTGAAAAGAAGCAGGCGCGGCGGCATTAATGCACAGCGAGATGTTGTGCAAGACAAGCTGCGGATTTGAGATGTAAGGTAACACTGGCACAATAGCTGGTCAAGACTTGATGTGTTACGACCTTTGTTCGAACGCCAAGCCTCTGTTTGGAAATAAAAACTTGGAATATAGTAAAGTGTCTTAAGCTTTTTCGTAATATGGCCATATGGCCCAAGTGAAATCTTCAAAACTGCTAGCTCCGAACAGATTACAAATCTTACGACCTTCACCCTTGGGAAAGTGGCCAAAGGTGGTGGGTTAAGGGCAAAGGCAAGGTAGATTAGGGGCATGGTGAGAGTTGTGTGGTGCATTATTCAGGTCAAAAATGTCTCAGATCTCTTCCTTCGGGAACCTCCGTGATCTCAGGTTCGCCTGATCGAACTTGGAGTCGAACCCTTGTGGAATGAGATGACTGCACAGTCGGGTCTACCTGTGGTGATTAAACCATAACGACTCGAGGATATTTTTTTATCTAGATCGCTCCTAATGCTCGATTGTTAGCTCATTTGCTAAAAGCTGTTCAAGTCAAACGTTAATCGCTCAACTTGTGTGGTGGACTATGCAACCATGCGGGAGCTTTGGAGAAGCCTGGTTGAAAAACTATACTATTATGAGCCTGAAGTTGTCAGCCAGGCAAAGCTCACAGAGGTAAGGAACTCATTCACCGGCTTGATTTGACTCACAATCTTATTTGATGCATAGGGACTGGGTGTCTCGTGCACCAAATTTCTGGACGACGCCAGCGATAGCAAGATATCGGACGAGCTGTCCAAAAAGCGGAAGACAACTGATTCTGATGAATCAGCAGAGCATCCACAGCGAGAGCCTGCGTAGACCCTGCAGAAGTGGACAGCGTGAAGCCGAAGAAAAAACAACAACGAAGAGGCAAACATCCCCCAATCACAGTTCCATTTGCGGTAGAGCAAGGAAACGCGTGTGCCACTGGCAGATCGCTCATGATACCTGCGCCGCCTCCACAGCAACCTTTACAGAATGACATGATAGCCCTGGGTCCCAAGGTTGCAAAATCTGTACATTGTTGAGCGCATGAATTGTAAAGTCCTCGGCCTCAACAACGTCGACTATACAATGGATACGCTGCAAAAGAATATGCTACTTCGCATTCGTATAGACCGCGATAAGGTTGAGGAGTATTGGGCCGCTGATCTAGAAGCAGTTTACTCGGAGAATGACCACATGTTTCACCGTATGCTACAGCAGGTAAGCAAGCCAGAACGTGCTCGATCTTGCGATTGCCACTGACCGTGAGTAGGTGCATTGCCCGATGAACCAAGACATCTGGGCCTAATATACAGATCCGTCAGCATTCTTTCTTCGCAAATCTAATGAGCCAATGAATTGATTCCGGACTCTTCTCGTCAAGGTATGTACATTTTCGGGGATACGCCGTTTTTCACTCTTGGGACGCGTCTTACGATCTGCAATGATCGTCGACAAGAGGTATCACTGACTCCAGACAGGATAAAGAGGCCGATAATGGCGAAATACTGCTCACAGATGGGTATGAAACCATCAGGGTGCCAAGTGTGGGACTACTTTGCCTACAGGCTGCTGAGTACTTAAGTGTTGTCCGGGAAGTGCAGGCGAACAATGCTGGCCTGTTGTTCTCCGAGTCGAAGATGCAGCGTGTTTGGCAAAGTATCGTTTCTAACATCTACTGCTACGAGTCTGATTCTACTCGGAAAGCAAAGATAGCTGAATTAGCTGGCAAACACGCCAAAGGACACTAGACGGCACCCAAGAGGGCCCAGAGAACGCCAAGGAAACTTGCGGTTGAGTTTTTTGGCGACCTGTTGTCGTCGGATGAGAGTGATTCTCGGCGGCCAATTGCCCCTATGCTTCGAGGGTCCTGGGTCGAGATAGAGGAAAGTTGGACGCATCAAGCAGCGCTGTAAGAAAAAAAGTATTGACGCATGCAAAACCTTGAGTAGTGTTTATACCTGCTTGCTAGTTCAAAGTGTACATTTCCATGTCATCTCTATCCTCCCATGAAAAATTCATCCCAAATGACTACCTTCAATCTTTGAGATCGTCAGGCGAAGCAAGTTCAAGCTTCCATTGTGACCGCACAGTCTCCTCAAAGTCGCATTACAACTCTCGCCATTTACCAACATATCTTGAGCCTTTGACGGTACCCCATTCCAGGTAACATAGAGCGCAGTTCCCCACGGGATATCAAGACCTTCCGCCATGTCGCATTTTATCGAGCTCAGATTATCAAAGAGATATAGAATGAAAGGCGTGTAGCTGCGGTCTTTAGTCGGTAACGTGCCATTGCAGATCAGTACGGAGTATGCGTCGCCAACTTATACTACTCTGGTTTGCTGGTCATCTTTGTCGAGCTTTTGCAGTATTCTGAATGCTTTCTCTCTGTGGTAGGATTTGCGGTTCGACGAATTTGGAATAGGAATATCCCGACGCCTCCTTTTATCCTCCTCCATCCCTCTACCATTCGTGTCTCGGTATGGAGGTGGCCCCTTAGCGCTGCCTCCGTCAGACATGGCGGTTCCATGGTGAGGATTGGGTCAAGGACTACGTACATATGTTGATGCTATAGTGTGATGCGTCCCAATTATTACGCTCAAACAGCAAAAGGCCCCTTAATGTCCAAGGTCTTTTGAGTATTGTCATAAACAAGGAAATGTCCTTCAATTCATAGACAATCGTCTACACCATCCTCCGATTCAAGGATAATTAGCCTCTTGACACCCGAGCAAGACCCGGTATAGGGAACTTCGGGGCTGTTATCGACCGCACAAAGCGAGTCCCGCCCCCAAGCCAAACGAACCCAGTTGCCACCCGTGCATGTGATACGATGCTTGAGAAAATTGGATAATAACCAACCCTTCGTAGCTAACTACTAGGTATAACCGTCAACGAGAATTTAGAAGCCTCCGATCTTGCTCCGCTAGATTTCAGCGGAAACGATCAGGGAAGCACGAGAAGCGAGCAAGGCTATCCGGAACTCATGCCTGAACGAGTAATATTCACGTATATGGGAAAGTGTACAAGTATGAAGCAGAGCCCGCCGAAATCGAAAGGGGAACAAGAGATTACAGGCACTATAATTCACGATACAAAATCGGATTGTGGAATTCAGACTTCAAGAGCTCTACAAACGAACCTAGTTGCCTTCACACGCCAAAACAATTTCTCATATCTTCGTTGACTCATTCTAGAGCTTTGAAATTTACTACTTCCTGTTCCTCACATTTGGTATTTGCGCCTAGTACTTCCACAGCTCTGATTCTGTCATCACCGCCTCTCATTTGGAGAAATCTCAACATAATTGCCAATGCAGCTTCGTCAATGCTTCGTTCTCCTCTTCTGTCTCAAAAGCTCCAGTCTTGCTGCCTGCCCAGATTATCATCATGTGGGTAATTGCTGCATCTTGAATATCTCCATGATGTCATGCATCAAGTCGGTGTATGTCTCACCCAGGCTCGGGGTAATTTTCTTATAGACAAACTTGCCAGGTAGAAAGGTTTTGAGGGGGATGTGAACTGTTTGATTGTCGTGGTCCGTCCAAGTCGATCTTCCTTCAAGAAAAGCTGTAGCTGCTATTCTAGCAGTTCCGGTGAGACTGTAGCTTGGCAGGGTGGCAACATCTGGTTGTGGTGCGCCCGTTCCGAGAGACATTGTGAGTGTGTTGTATTCTGTACCGTTTTAAGATTATTTGACCCTGATTCCAGCGGGTCTCATGGGAAAGTTGGGAAAAGGGCTGCTATAAAGGACGAGAAGTTTTTCTAAGTTCTTACAATGTAAGCAAGACCCGTACTTGCAAGACCCCGTTTTCCAATTTTCGCAGACAAAGATTTGTTTCTTCGCTCGGCGCAAGACTTATGCAATGGGCTTTAATAAAGATGATCGGGTGTTCAGATATCTTCATTGTGTTCCGACCTTGTATCGGATGCTTATCTGTGAAGTAGGAGTAGACCCAAATGAAAAGTTATTCGTAGCATTTTGTCTATTTTAGTATAGCTCCTGCAATGGGACGCGAATTATGGCAGAATCATGTGGAAAATGCACAGTTCTATGAAAGGGAAAAGCTAGGCATTATTTCCTTCACCACACACGATGATTAAAATCTCGTCACATGCTGAACACCCTTCAGGCCGCGAGCTAAGCTTGTACTTGCATCCTCAGAATTCAGACGAATTGGGTCTCTTCCGTCACGTTCATCATTTAGCGATTATCGTTCTCCTTCTCGTCAGACTCCCAAACCACTGGATCATCGCCTGCCTTGCGCTTCTGAATTTTGTAGGCTCGTATCTCTCGGAGATTCTGAGAATGTTTGAGTCGAGGTGCAGTGATGCTAGGTTCGTCCTTTGCCGAGTTTGCTAGTTCTGGACTTGGTGCCGCATCTCTGACCTTGCTATCTTCGCTTGAATTAGGGTTTCCGCTTGACTGTGTATTCATAATTTTGACATTTGTCATGTCAACATCTTCTGCAAAGTTTCTCTCTTCTTCCGCAGGTCCAGCCTTTCCCAACTTCTTCCCATGCCTTCCAGAAGTGGTAGGGCGCGCTAGCTTAGTTGCGCCCTTCGAGACTTCCACCTTTGTTGACTTTGCTTCCTGGACAGCCGCGCTTAGTCCCACGTCTGTGTTGGCAATGATCTCATCTACCCCGTTGCGTTGTTTAATAAGACGCAGGACGGCGTTGGCGCTTTCATTGTTTAGTAGATTCGGAATTGTAGGAACATCCCAGGATCTACCGTCAGCCCAACGGACTTCCAAGCTCTGGATCCGCGAACATCTGGGTATGGAGTCAAGATGTCTTTTGATCGAAGTATCATCGTCTGTCAAAGCCAGAAGGACTGGCGTCGGAAGGAACAGATTGTCGGGTCTGACAGTGATCATGACAGATACCGTTTGATCGTGGAATGCTGCCCAACCCAAGATGCCGGCCTTGACCATGTGCGCAATAGTGTTTGCAGAAGGTGTGTGGTAGATTGGGTTTGATGTGGTAAAGGACATTTTGTTTGGTTGACTTTGAATATGATTTCGTCAAGTGGATGCTTACTACATGAAAGAAGAAGTAGCCTGGAAAGGACTGCCTCCCATACTTATACGTTTTCTCGCTGGAAAACCAGTCCGGTCGTACTGGCAAGCCGCCAGGTCAGAGAAGTAAACGTGCCGGCAAACATGGAGGTATCTAGCATGAATCTGTCCATCAATCAGCCAGTACTATAAGCAATCTGGTCAAGGTGACGAGCAAAGATCTTGAGCAGGTGCATCTGCCGATCTTGATCAAGTCCTGATCCAAGCGCGATTATCTTCATGAGCTCCGACGTTTTGCTGAGACCTTGGTCTCTCAGTCTATCTCACATGTCCTTGGGTATGTCTCACCCTTGTTCAATATCGAGTCAACTCATGTGCTCCTTTGCGCTGGATGGAGCTAATTGCAAGCTTAAAGACCCATCATCCCGATCACTTATCAAGGATCATTTTATCTCAAATCTTGCATATCCAACCCGGAATGTGCGTGATGAGATTGCGAATCAGTCATCAGTAGCGCGCTGAATCGACATGTATACAGTTACTAATACGGACCAAACTTGGAGCAGCAAGAATAGTTCCGAAATAGATTAGTCATGAGTCGGCCTGTTTCTTTCTATCTAAGATCTCAAGCTTCAGAAACATAGTATGCTGTCACAAAGATGTGCAATTCCCAGTCACTGCAAGCAGGTTTCTTCAACCCAAATCCATCATGTGATGCTTGTTGGCGTGTGCAATCAACCGGCTACCAAACTTGCTGTTAGTGTCGTGGCTATATAGAGGGATTGGATTTTTTTAACTTACAAAGGCCAAAGCCCATCTCTTCACCCAACTCTTCGCCCTCAACTGACCCCTCGGCTGACCTTGCAAAGGCAGTCATGCAATCCAACCCTCCGCGGGTTTTCAACAGCCTCAGTGTTGCAGTAGTATTTGCTTCCTTCAATATCAGACCATAGAATGCGTCGTTAGTGGAAGGAAACGACCCTCCCCCAAATGTGATATTTATTGCTTTTGGCGGATAAGCGTTCTTCTCATCGAAGGCTCGGATGAAGACGTCGCCGATGTTAGTGTAATCGTCGCCAATGCAGAGGACAATAGGCTGTGACGTTGTCTTGAGATTCGAGGCGCGGGTAGACCCTTTGGTGCGGTATTCGACCATGATACTGAAAGTAGCGTTTTGGTATTCAGTGTCGGTCAACAGGCCTTTGGTGACAGCATGGGCTAATAGGTTGCTGCGATAACTGTGATATACATCGTCTTGGAGTGCCCCGAGTTCCTCGTCGGAATAATCTATCTCTAGGTATTTGATGATCTTCTCCATCTCGAGAGGATGATCAAAAAACTGAGAGAATTGTTTGTCTTTCTGATGCGGACAATTTCGGATGTAACGAGGGTAATTAGGAAGCAAAGGGCAACCTCAAGCTTTGTGATGAGTATGATCAAGTATGTGATAGAGAGAAAGAGAACGAGGACGAGGAATTTGAATTTATAGACAAGGAGGCAATGACTGAGTAGCACGAAGTGGGGGCAATCAACATTGTCATACTGGAGAAACCCTGGGACTTATCTCACCGAATAATGTGCAACCTGGACACAAGGGCCAGCTGACCTAGCCAGTTGTACAAGATGAGACGAGGATCGAGTATTGTGGTCTACATGCAGTTGTGCCATTAAACAATGTTCGCTTCTCGCTTTTGTCTGAAGAAACCAGGCCAATTCCTCAGGCAACAGCGAGATGCAAGATCCCTGCTGTTCCTGCACTAAGTTGAGCATATGGAACTACGGTTGTTAATGCCTCTCGATCTTCGTGGCACACTACCTGAAGTTTGACATGAGGAACAAGCTAGATGACGCTCAATAGGCATGCACTGGCTGCACACGTCATTGCTCTCAACCCTGTGCAAACAATTCCTTGTGTACTAATGAAATCCCCTTAGTCCGTGGGGTCTCATTTTTATTTCAATATTTCCTGAAGTTTCCGGCCAGTGTGCGAAAGCAGCCTAAGCTTGTCCACCTCGGCCCTAGACTTCAACCGACGCAGAATGGCTCAATGCCGCCATTCAGGTTATGCAGCTGAATTTCAGAAAGCCCGTAGTCCTGGTCTTTGGTGAAATCGGGCCGAATGTGTAGGGAGGATGACATGAGTGAGCATATACGAAGTAGATCGTAGTTCAAGTCCTCGATGCTCTCGCTAACGCACATGACGACGGGCTTCATCTCCTGATGTTGTCTCTTGAGGTCGGTTGCTTGGATCGTGATGGGGGAAATGTAGTTCAGGTACAGCTTATCGGTGATCCGGTTCTGTTAAAGGGCTTGGACAAGCAGCGAGGCTTTGGTAGTATGGAAGGGCTTTGTGGTCTCTGACATTTGTATGGGGCCGATATCTTTCTCGATCTAGGTGATGATAGCTTGCATAGACATCATTGGCAGCATAGACAGCGTGGGCTGCGTAGTAGGGTAGTTTTTATTGCAGAGATGTGTAGAAGAGGGAGGAAGTTACTGTGGGATGGTTTGCTAATGGTGATTAGCTTAACATTTAAAATTCTCTGACGGCAAAAAAGTTATCCATGATGATCAAGTATGCAACATCACACGATGGAAAGGGTTCCGAGTCATCAGGGGCCGTTGAGAGTGATCATCCGATGGTAGTCGAAGAAAAAGCGAGTGACCAGAACTCATCCCAGTGACGCAAATTCAAGGTTCAAGGAGCCACCACTTACCTAGTCAACCCTACATATTCTGATCCAAGGGGGGGATTTCTTGTGCCGCTTTCACGCCTTAACGCGCTGCCTCAGATTTTTCCACTCTTAAGTAGGAGGCAATTTTCAAATGGTCTGCAGGGCCACTGTTCATGCTGCTTAACTTGATGGCAAGGGAAGCGTATCTGCAGAGCCATTTACTTTCCCCTTCTCGTGATCCTTTGAGGGGGGTAAACAATGTCTTTGCAATAGTTAGAAAGGATGTTCGAGGTTCCGGCTGCGATGACTAAGCATTCGAGTCTTCGCACAATCCCATCAAGTCAGCTCTCCTATGGCCTCTAATATTCTTTCTCCAACAGCCCCAACGAATCATGGCGACCAGTGCGCATACCATCGACGACCTACCTCCTTTGTATACCAATGAGGCGTCTGCTTCAGATCGTATCGACCCCTCGGATCCTCCCCTCGCCTCCATCCTCAAGCCGAGTCACTCAACAAGCGCGTCACGCCTTGCATATGCAACGTCCCGAGGCAAATACTCGACGCTCGAATACATGGAACTTACGTTCTCGATCATTGTTATGTGCAACGGTCTTCGCGCGCCCGTGGTCGTGGCTATCGAGGAGGACATCAGCACCCTTATGGCTGACATCCAGCGCATGTTTCACAACAAACTCAACAACAGAAAGATCTTCGAGCTGCGAGTCGAATGGTGTGGGAGTCCAGCTAGCCGAGACTTTGGAAGTGGCTTCCACTTGAGCAATGGGAATGCCACTGCGATGTTGAGGTTGCTGAAGTCGAGGAACGGAGTGGATACAATCAGTGCTAGATGAGACTATGGGCAGGATATGTAGAAGACAGAGCTGAGTACCTCAAAGCTAGGTGGCATCATGTAATAGTAAAAGTGGACCACCAATTTTTGAAGGCCGCGGGGTTATATGTCGCCTGGTAGCAGCCTGAACCGGTGTGCAAATGCCTAAAACATCAGAGGGACCCTGGCCTATGTACATGGAAGAGTGAAGACAATGGCTGTTATCCAGCTCATCATCACGTCAATTGACGCCCAGACAACGTCGATACCAACATGCAAATGCCTCCGTGGGAACGGGAAATCAGGCCAGACATGCATGGCAACCTCATGGGGCGCTCCCAAAGCATTCGTAAGCCTCCGGACCTTTGTGAGCGGTCACTGGAAAGAGGAATGGCACAAATTCCAAGCCTTCTTCCGGGAGCCCGCACGGGAACTCTTTAAAAAAAAGGTGACTACGAGCTCGAATATTCATCTTCCAGTCATTGACAAAGCCGGCTGGTCCCAGCTTTTGAAAGCCAGAAAGCCAGTGACACACATCAGCCACCAGTGCAACATCGGTATCATGTCGAGAGTCCCGCTTGAACAGCATACCGATGCTTTTCCGTTCCTTTTGCGACGAGCGCCGCGAAAGAGCAGACAGAGAGATGCTGGTCGAGTACCATGTGGACCCCGATCATTCTTGGAGGGAATTCAGCAGAGCTCCCGACTTGGGACATTGCACCTTAGAGTGCTAATAAAGTCACGCATTCTCACTATAAACACCTGACATTGTGATTCAATAGGATAGCTCGTTCCATTTTCTGGACAATTCGTGGAATCTCACAGCTTTTCTCTATACCCTGTGCTCATCATTTTCAAAGAGCATTTCCTCATACAGCTAATCTTCATGTGGGATTTTTAATTCCACGTGGCTCCGGCGGAAAACAATCTCCTCGCTTGTCATTTCAGATCTCACACTTTCTAAAATCCTCATATCCAATTTGTAAGTTATCAAAGGGCGTCTATGCCATGCGTTCAGTGGACGCTAGTTAGGATATTAGAATAAGCCACAGTCAGGAGGGCTACAAAATTTGATGAATGGACAAAATGTATGCAGCGGAGCGGAAATTTGATGACATCCCACTCTTATTGGACGCCAAGACATGGACATGTATTCGATGGTGGACTAGGGAAGGGGAGGCAAAATGATCTCGGCATTCACCAAGAAGATGTTGAAGCTATGCTATCATACTTGCACATTGTACGTGTACCGAGGTACAACTTGGTGAAACGTGGTTTCCACACTATTTAAAGCTCATGTCTAAAAATTGATGCTAATATGCTTGAGGGATCATGGACTCTGCACTTCCTCTCCACGGCCCATCGTCGCAACAAGCGTTTCCTGGCTCAAACGTCGCCTAACTCCAAACCAAGGTCCGAAATGGGCGAGACATTCGAAATACGCCTTCATAGATCTCTCTCCTGCTCCTCCTCGGGCTGCTGTCGCTATCTTATGTATTCTTCTTCGCTTTTAGCGTCTGGCCTTTGCTTGGCAATGATACGAGCTTGTTCAATGATCGACGGAGGTACTTCTGGACTAGACATAGTCTGGAAGGTGAGATGGCCTAAAGGCTGACCCCCAAGGTCATTGGGGACTCCAGCCTCCCCATGAGATCCTTCTCTGATTGTCTCGTCCATATCATCAGCCCATACTGTTGATGTGAACCCGCTTAGAACCGTCCCATGCTCAAAAGGATCGGGTCCAGGTCTTGATGAAATAGACGGTACCTTGGTGACCGAGTTTGTGAGCCAGTCCAAGCGAACTTCATCAAGGTTATCATCATCTAGCGTGTAACCCGTGGCTCGGATAGACTCGATTTGTGTCTCGGATGATATCTGGTTCTCAATACAATATTTAATGCCTTGTTTGGCCTCCTCCTTCATCTCACAATCATTGGCACTATCAAATCTCTCTTCAGAACTTCGTAGCTCAAGATTGCTTTCGTATTGCGTTGAGGCTGGTGCGTTATCCACGTCTAAGCTCTCATGCCTAAAGCTCCATGGAGTAGCATGATTATCGCTCAGCCAGGACTCGAGACTCGAAGGAGAGAATGAATGGTGCTGCGTAGTGGCTGTGGAGAGCCTCGGCTTTGTCATGTTCAACGTATCAAGGCCCGTTGGATTACACTAGATGGTAAGGTCGCAGTTACTGCCGTGTGTGATGGAATAACAGTTTGATAGCCAAAGTGGCTGAGCTGAAGGTGGTGCCACTAATAAATCAGCGGTAGACCAATCAGAAAACAGCTGCAGCTACCCGTGCATACTTGCATGATCCAATCGATAGCACTGCTATATGTACGTAAATTACTTGCATGCAACATTGCTCTAGTTGGGCAATTGATTGTGCCCTCTTGCCTGATCCCTCAAGCTTCCTGTGATTTCCTCTCCGCGATAAGATGCTGTGCGTGGTCTTCAGCTGTCCTTGGAGAATGTTCTTGGTCCCATTGGATGGGGTCATTCGTTCGATATGTCGCCTGCCTCTCAAAGATATCACCAACAAGGAAAATTTCGAAGATGATATATCATTCTGCTTGAATTTCTCAAACAGTCTATTGATCAGCACCTAATTGCGTCTGCAACTACTGCCTTACACAGCAATTAAGCAGGTCGAGCAAAGAGAACGTCAATGTCAATGGACTTGCGCAGAGAAACGATATGAATAGATGCTCACAACAACCTTAGGGGCCGAAAAGACTACAGGAAATTATAGAGTCATCCCGCGACACTACGCAGGTAAAACTCAGGAGACCAATGTATATTTCAAACCACGTCTAGCCTCGCCCGAACAAAGTCTTGAGGTCAGGTTGAGCAAGTACAGGTGAGTCCTTCAGCGAGACTAAATCATTCCTGTGAAAATATCTCGGAAATGGGAGCCTATTTCACCCTTGTACACAACTACCAGACTGTAGACTTGCTCACAGATATCATCATCTTGACTAGGATTGCATTTGCATACTTGATCGTACAATTTGACAAGTAATACATGTAACAGAAGCCCAGGCCCAGAGCTTCAATATCCACACCAAACATCCCTTGCATACTTGAGTGATCCAGCAAGATGTTCGCCTTTCATTTCCGTTGCTTTAGGGAGGCTTGGCGAACGCTGGGCTCCCTACTAGGTCACTTGCATCCTGAAATCTCATTCAGACGTTAGTGGTTGATACGGTCTTCTAGGAAGCTAGATATGTACCTTTCGAATCTTAAAGACCTTTTGTACATCCAGCTGGAACGTCCTCCCAGCAAGCGACTTCCAGTTTCCATAGTTATCCGCGGCGACATCGTCATAACAGGAACTGTAAATGGTATATGCACTTTGCTGCAGGCTTTCCACCATGCCTTGACAGTCCAAGCCAATGATGTCGTTGAGAGCTTGAAGGGGAGGCGGTGCGCCATATACAACTGGCTCCTTTGCATAGAGTGTGAGTGCCACGGCCAGCTGACATTGGCCTTCAGTGGAGCTGGAGCCAGTGATCTTATTGAAGAAGATGCTTTCTGATGACGGGCCGCGTAAGCCAGCTTCGTTGGATCTGGTACCTGGATGATGCTAAAGTCAGTGTTGTTACTCCCTACCAGATTTTGAATAACCAGGTACGCTAGGACCGTAATACTAACAAGCGGAGTAATCCGCGCCTCGAGAAGAAGTACTGGTGGAAGATAAGATAATTTCAAAGAGGCCGACTTACTGTAAAGGGAAGGGGGATTGTTGGAGGCGCTGGACATGGCGTCTGTTGCTGATAACTTTTGGTATCTACTGATGGTCGTCGATTTATATTGCTGACTGTTGACATTCGTTCTACGATGTAGATTGACTGGAGAAGATGAACGGTATATCAAGTAGTTAGCTCTTCGTGTCGCCTTTGGAAGCGTGTTGTTTCATTGCATCCCTATCCATGACTTGATTTCTCTGATTCTCCTTTCTCGTTGAAATCAGCAAATGTGTCTCCCGCAGCGTACTGGGATCACGAAAGTCAGTGTTGGGACTTTGCGTGATTTGCAAGGGTACAACTTGATAGATGTGACTCATGAATAATCAAGTAAGGGCCGATGGATATATATTTGATAGATTAATGTCAGTAATCTTGCAACTTCAAAGAAGGCGAGTTGAAAGATTTTACTTGTTTCTGGCTGTGGAACAGCTCGGAACATAATACTTGAAAGTCATGGTGCTGCTGTTTCATTTTCTTTGTAAACGCGTGCAACAGCTTGAATTGACATGATCAATGTGCCTTGAATTTGCTTTTTTGCCCTTCATCAATCCCGCACTTCACGATTCCCAGGCTTTATTCATAGCAATCTACCCATACCAAGAGTCATTCCAAAACGCTTCGTGATCTATTCTTAAACTTTCGCACATCTTTGACTCACTCAATGTCGATTCATCTCAGCGGGATGCCTATCCTTGGAGTGCAGTCACACATGTCCGCTCCTCGATGCAGTGAAGAAAGGGGAAGGACTGAGTCATTGATAGGGAGGGCAAGAGAATAGCTGCGCTCGGATTGAATATAAAAGGATGGCCTACTACACAGAAGTCCTTGGACAGCCACCCAATCCCACTCCTCATCTGCATCATAACGCCTCCGTACAGCCGAAATCTATTCCTTCCTACAACTTCCATCGACTATTATTCACCATCTTCAATCGTCACACAAACATCATGTCTTTTCAAGACACCCACGGTAAGTGATCCCTTTCGATAGCTAATGGCTGCCATCTTCGATCCGCATATATAAGTAATTCAGCGCCGCTCTAGTGGTTGGATGTCGTTACCATGCATGATATCCTCGAAACGCAACACTGACATGCCAACATCCTAGACACCAAACCAAACGAGCCTAGCCAGATCGTTCTACGATCTCCAGACCCCATTATTACGTTCCCGATTGTGTACAACCTAAAATACCCTGCCTCGCCTCCCCAAATCAAGGCTAAGGGCCAGACCTTTGTCTCCGTCCAGCCCTCCACCATCCTCTCATACCTAGAGAAGGCTATCATAGCAGCTGTGTTGACGAATTGCAAGAGTTCGATGCCGGATGTAAATGAAGTGAATTGGGAGGAAATTTCTGTCACATCAAATGTGCATTGGGTTGACCACAGCTCGTCATGGGGAGAGGCAGTGGTTAACGGAGAAAAAGAAACGAAACTGATTAACGGAAATTGGGGAGCGACAATGAGGTATCTTGGGGCACGCAAGGGAGGTGACTATGTCGAAGTGGCCCTGAGAACGAAGAAAGAATGTTGGGGCACTGGATAGAGAGGTCAGTCGAGGTCTTGGGTGCGAAAGAACGGATAGCGTGCATAGTCATGCGCTGGACGCAGACTTCTCTTGCAATCATCACTGGCCAAAATTGTACGATCAAATATGCCAACATCTAATCTTAGTGATCTTGGCTCTCGTGGACGATGTCATATCTCTAGATTTTAGGCGCAGTAGTTTGTTTGCCCTGCGACAAGTCTTCTCTGGCGCAGGATGCGGTGGTATGTTAGTTGAAAATGCCCGTCTTCACACATTCTAACAATTACGATAGTGTGTCGAAAAGCAGTGCTCTGCTAACTTAATAACACATCATCCACCCATAAGCCTCTACGCACGAAGTCGCGTAGTATAAGTTCTACTGCAATGCGAAAACCACAAAGAATCTTGTTTTCAAGCCCTTCCTCTCAGGAGCTGCTTCACATATAGGATTGCGCATGTTTCAAGCAAGGTCCTGACCCCTATTACGCAACCACAGTCCTCTTCGTAAACCTTTTTATAGCCCTACTAAACAACCTTCCAGGTCGTTGTTTAGCTATGGACAAAGCTGGAAGTAGATTTTGGAATCCGGACCTATAGATGCTCAGTATTTTATCCTTGAGTCTTGATATTCTCAGGTAGGGTTAGCGGTCGGGTCCGGTTTAGATATTGTACTATAGACTGGACATATATTATGGACCGGACTTATATATCAATATTTTAGGCTTTGAGGCTTCTATTTGCATCCATAATAAGTTTATTTTTAAATCAATGAGATTATGCCTTCAACATCCAAGGCAAGCAGGCAAAGCGCCACGGGAACGACAAAGCAATAAGGCAGTTTATACAGCCATTTTGGACAGCATATGAAAACCTGCCTGGCCGATTCAGCCCTACGCGATGACGTCGACGCCTAGATTCGCTCCAAATTTTCTCCAAACATCAACGCTACCTCTCTAGCGATCATTTCGGCTAATAAGCTAATCCAATAGGGCGCTGACTGTTCTGAAGCTATACGCCCCAGAGCCCGTCCATCTCCCGCCGTTCCCGCCTTCGTGCGAGTAACTTCGAAGACCATGTATTCATCGGGGCCGCTCATGCTTGTTTCGTCTCATCTGGATCAGTCGCAGCTTCTCCGCAAGCATGAAGGGAGATCATGTCACCATCGACGCTCCCTCTCCTGTAGCATCCTGGAGAGAAGCACCATCAGATCGCCAGTCTCCCAGCCATGACTCCACTCCTCGGAGGAGCATGACCCTACCTAAAAACATGCTACCCTCAGGAGAAGCTTGGATATCGAACACCTACGATTGAGGACTATGAGCTGCAAAATGATCTCTCGCCAGTCGAAAGCCGTCGTTCGCCAATGGGAAATGGCTACATAAAACCCATATAGCGCGATCCTGGCTTGCCGAATAATAATCTACTCTTGCAGCTACCCTATCCATCTCCCGGCCCAGACGGTCGCCATCACTTGAACCCGGGTAACGCCAGTCTCGCCCACAACATACTCCTGAAGCTTGAGTGGAGGGAGGTTCAGGCACTGCACGTGGACCTTCTTATCATGACAATGGCTACAGGAGGTACCGCCAATGTGCTTTACCAAGGTACATTGCCCGTACCAAATTTCGCTGTATCACGAGGCTGACAATCTCACGATACAGTCCCTTTTCGCTTTCGAACCCTCGTACCTCTCGGAATCATCTTCTTTCTCTTGAACATCGCCCTTTTCATATTCAACATCGTAATGATTTCACTACGCTTCTACTGCTACCCAGAAACGTTCAGAGCTTCAATACTACACCCTACTGAACGGCTGTTCATACCAGCCGCTGTGGTCTTGTTTGCAACCATTCTTCCGAACATTTCCCAGTATGGGCCAAGCCGCGCTGGTCAATTGCTTAATGATGCCTTTGCGATTGCCTTATGGGTTAATGCTGCTCTGGCGCTTGTGAGCTCAATGGGGGTCTATCTGCTAATGTGAGATATAGGGCTTTAGCTATACAGTCAAATCATTGCTAATCATAGCAGGTGGTCCACTGCATCTTTCACAGTTGGAACAATGACACCCATCTGGATATTTCCAGCCTACCCACTGCTCATAATCGAATTTTATGCGGGTGTCCTCAGCCAGAAAGTGGTGCAGAAGAGAACGTTCGATATCATAGTGGGCAGGTTTACACTACAAGGTATCGGCTTTCTGGTCTCAATGATGATCTACTCGGCCTTCATCTACCGGCTCATGACCCAGAAGCTACCTCAGGAAAGCACCAGACCTGAGTCTCCGTGGGACCCAGCGGCTTCACTGTAGCTGGGATCGTTAGTAGGGTAGAAGGTGCCCAGCGAGCGCTGCCGGCGAACTTCAAGGGAAACACTCCACTGGCCGCGATGATTATTTAAGTGATGTCTTCGTGGATCAGCCTCTGGATCTGGGGTCTCGCGTTGTGGTTCTTCTTTATCTCAGTTGGTGCGCACTGGTCTTGCGTTGGTCGATGTAAGATGGTCTTCGCTATGACGTGGTACTCCTACGTCTTTCCGAACACCGCTCTGGTGACCTCGACGTTCGTAATTGGAAAGGCCTTAAAGTGTAGGCCAATCCAGATACTGGGGTGCATCAAAACTCCCATGCTGATCTGTGTATGGTCTTCTGTTGTTAGTATGATGATCCGAGCCATCATCTTGAAGCAAGTTTTATGGCCGCAAAAGGGCGAAGCCAGAGAACGAAGGGGGCTTCAAGGGGCCAAAGCGCATAAGGCATCAGATTGTGTGAGCTCCTTTTGTAAAATGTGGGAAAGCGTTATGCTACAGTACAAAATCCGGGGTTACCGGGTGCGCCTTACGGAGCTACGTCCTTTTCAAAACATCCGTCAACTTGTTGGTCTCCATCAACATCTCCGCTTCTCGATTACATCAGAATTCCCATCACCAACAAATATCGGCGGTCATTCACCACCTATACCACCTGTCTGACTTTGCCCGTCTCGATCTCATAAACCCAACCGCTGATGGTCACACTATCTGGTATAGCCTTGCTCGACTTCAAGAACTTGATATCATCCTCCACACCCTTCTCGAGATCTGGGAACGGCTGAAAGTCCAAATTTGACAGCTCGCTTTTGCCCGCTGAGCCGAGGTTCTTCTCTACTACAGCGTGGGCAATTTTGTTGCTGAAGGTTAGCATGCCACAATCTGTATGCTTTACCAGCAAGATTTCCTTTGTGCCGAGTAGCTGCTGTGAGATCACGAGACTGCGAATTGAGTCGCGGGCATTTCCGCCTGCGTTACGGATCACATGAGCATCGCCAAGAGAGATGCCAAAAGCTGGAAAATATGGAAGTCAGTATTCGCTTCCAGATGCACTGATAAGACAATAAGAATCCAGATCGCAAGGCTAACGCTTTTGCTCCCACAAAATTCTTGTGCTTCAGACCCCTCGTACCGAGAGTATGCTTACCTGCTGCCGGGTCTATTCGTGCATCCATGCAGGTGACTATAAGGAGATACCGGGTTAGTGCGGAATATACTAGAACTGTGTCTTATACAAGATCAGGCAATCCTTACCGACTGCATACTTCTTAGCTGGGGGCAGTGCTAAGTGGCCTTCCTCGAAGCTCGAGGCATATTCGGCATTCTTCTTCTGTAGGTTTTCTTGGATTTGGGTAGCCATAGTTTTGATTCATTGCTTCTAAGATAGGATTCTCTGCTGCTTTAAGTGCACTGCTTACAGCCTATATACACAATCACTACAGGGAAAATCTACGAAATCAATCCGCTCTGAGGTTAGCGCTCAGCACGTGCTATGACGCCTTGCATGATAGACCAATATATCGCGTCTCAAGCACACCATTCCTCTTTTGGGGCTCGATGATGGCTGCAGGGACTCGAGGCGGGGTCATGTTGATAAGATAATGGATGACGGGGTTGATGCCTGGAGATCAGTAAACATTGCGCAACCTACCGGAGGCGCTTTAGGTTCAACTTTGCAATACGCAAAGGCCTGCGGTCGCACAAAACTCGTGACACAGCACCAGTCAGCCTAGAGTCTTTGCGCAGTTTCTATGACTGTACTGCGTGATGAGGGATGGCAACGAAGGGGTAAACTGCCGCCGTTCAGCTGCGAAGTCAGCATTTCTAACCCGAAGGGGCTTAGTGAGCGGGCGCTAACCCGAAGGGGCTTAGCGATGGCAGGTCTGAGGCAAGGTAAAGTTGTGTCAAGGAATGTGACCTCGAATATGCCTCAACCTAATGTATCCGGCGCCGCGGTACAAGTGTCTTTTGGATTATTCTCATCTTTTCTGGCGACCACGGTGCGATTTCCGGCCACTAAAATCTACGGAACCAATGCCGCCCCAAGTTCGAGACCCCCAACGTACGAAGAAAGAATATATACCTTCGGGAATGACCCCGTTGATTATTACCATGTTTTCGCAGCTAGTGCCAGCTGCCGAATGAGTAAGATTGCCTACTCCACCTAGGTTTTCTGACGGTTCGGGCTTGCCGGGAGGGTTAGAAGGTCCTCTAACTCGTTACCGGACTGTCGCGGTGAATTTATACTAGCCGGAGTTACGACGATCAGAAACAGTTAGTGTGCATATGGCTGCGGGGGCGCGCCACTCGATAAAGGGGTGCTGTCAAGGAATGTGACCTCGAATATGCCTCAACCTAATGTATCCGGCGCCGCGGTACAAGTGTCTTTTGGATTATTCTCATCTTTTCTAGTTGGCTCATTGGGCTTTGTTAGTCATGGTTTCGCGCCGGCTGTTGCCTTATCGCTAAGCTCGATATAGCTAGCTGGGGCTGAGGACCTGCGACAATCCTGCGACAAGGCACTCTGTAAATCCAACTTCGACTACTAAGGACTTCTGTGAATATTCATCATGATCGCTTGCAACAGATGCAGGTACCAGGCACCTAGGTGGCAAAAAATGCAAGCATCAAGCGGTTAATTCAAGGCCTGGGCTTTGTTCTGTCAATACTTTCTAACGGTCGAGTCACAGGCCCTGAGCACTGCCCGCTTCACATTCCCTGACTCGGCTCGGCTTGGACATTCACGATAGATACTTCTTTGGGCAGTACACGCTCCAATGCCCTCTGACTTGCCGTCGCCAAGGCGAAATTAGACATCACTATGAGACTGCTGCGGGCCCGAGTGGCCCTCGAAGATCTGCTTGGTGGGATTTAACCTTTTGGAGCTTGGGTCTCCCGCAGCCTAGGGCGTCAGGCTCATCGTAGCCTCGCCCATGATGCCAGTCTAACTGAAACACAACATATATCTGAATATTATCAAACCTTTGTTGTACTTGTTTTTATTGTTGGACCGTCTCTCCGCCCATAGCCCCCCACCTTACTACAGTCTACCTATCTACCTCTCTGTTTGATTTCTATCCTATGCTCAAGTAAGATTTCAACCTCCAAACAACTACCAGAATAAACACAATTGGTGAAAGATGGGCAGGTTCATAGACTTACTCTTAGGTAGCGCCACAAGCCCCGTCGCTGGCGATGGCTTTGGTGGAGCTGCCAGCTTTCGACCAGCACCATCAATACATTCAAAACCACCTTTGAAATCACCTCATCATAATCTCCAAGTGCAAACACCGCAAATGGATTACTTTGGACCCGTCAACTCCAGGCACTCGTCCGCTAAATCTTCGAGAAATCCGTCTCCCATTCCGGAAGATGAACCCGCCAACCAAACAATGGCTGGCAGCTCGGAAAGACATCCTCGCCAGCAGGAACCACGAAGAACCCCTAGGCCAGCCAATGGCGTTCGAGCACCAAGATGTTCCCTAGCCACCATGGCTGCTATGACCATACCAAACGAATCGCCAAGACCGAGTATGGAGTCATTCTATAATGCCACTTCTGCTACGTCACAAAGCTCTCAAGTAGTTCACACACCTACGACGCCGGATCCTTTGCACGAAGTCCCGTGGGAAGACTATGAGATACCGCAAGAGCTGGAATTAGTCAGAGATGACACACCCAAAGAGATACGGAATATTGTTCAGGAGTCTCTAGATGAGCACAGGGCGATGAGAGTCTCGCGCTTACAGGCACATGAGATGGCCCAGGAGACTATGGCGAAACTCACAGGCGAGGACTCAAATACTTCGAGTATGAGAGAACGTCCGGTCATTCCTGAATCTTCCCGGATGGTTTCTACTTCCTCCCAATCAACATCTGTCAGCGAATACTCTCGTAATCGTTCTAATAGTAGCTTGAGCGCTACCCGCGCTTCTGAGTCGAGTTTAGAGTCGGATAGGGAGGAGGGTGGCTACCTCAAGCCTCCACCGAGACCGTCTGGGCGATCTTCGGCGACTTCACAAGACAGCCTACGATCCAAGAGAGTCCTCAGATCAGTTCCCATGGAGAACATGACAGATACGGAGAAGAGATTCATGGAAAGCAAGCTAAGGACGAGGAAAGGCTATAAGATGTTCCAACTTCTACCAGGCCGGAAGATCAAAGATGAACCATCGCCAGACTTCCTTAAGATCGAGAACGGTGTCAGTGAGTGTATCAGCTGTTTTGACGAGGTGCCTAAAAAGAAGGCTGTGGAAATGATAGAATGTCATCACGAGTATTGTCCACCCTGCTTTTCGGAACTCGTACGTATAAAGGCTCAGAATGAAGCCACATTCCCACCCAAATGCTGCCTATCGGAGATACCCAAAAAGCTGATGCGGCAACATCTACAACCCAAGGCATTGGCCCAATACGAAGAGAAGGCCTTGGAATACGCTGTACCGGTTGCTAATCGTTTCTACTGTGTGAATACTTCATGCGCTACATGGATTGACACGCGTATCGCCAAGCGGACGAATGGTGCACTCGAGTGTCCCCACTGCACTATCAAACTATGCACCGTCTGCCGAGGACCACAACATGCCGCAAATCAAGAATGTCCGCAGGACTTCAATCTCGATCGGACTTTAGAGCAAGCCGAGAGGGCAGGCTGGAGGAGGTGCTACAATTGTCGGGCGATGGTAGAACTGAATACAGGTTGCCGGCACATTACCTGCAGGTGCGGCAAAGAATTCTGGTGAGATCTTTTCCCCCATCATAGATGATGAAAATTTATTCTCTGACTTTTCCAAAGCTACACATGCGGTGCCAAATGGCGAACATGCGCCTGTACCGAGGCTGACCAACATCGAAGAGAGACAGAGATGAGGGAACGAATGGCTCAATACGAAGCCAACCAAAGAAATGAAGAACAAGAAATGAGGGCAGCAGTCGCAGCTGTAAGGGCCGCAGCGGAGGCAATAGAAGCAGAGCGGGCATTGGAACAAGAACGCGAAAGAGAAGAGCAACGCGAATTCGAACGGCAAGAACGCGTGCGCATGGACAATTTTGCTCATTATTACGGGTACCTGCGCGAGGTCATGGAACGGGTGCGCTTAATGCAACGGACTGCTATCGAGAAGCGCCATGATCGCGAGTGGGACGAGATCGATCGTATGCGAGATGACCTTGAGTCTGCTGAGAAGGCGGCTGAGAGAGAGCTCTATGTCAACGAGGAAAGGGGGAAGATCGTCGCCAAGACTGAGGGTACGATGAAGGCTTTGCAACGCAGGCATGCTACTTCCATGATGGAGACCATCAACCGTCACCGCAGAGATCAAGACGACTTACTTGCAATGTCTGTCGATAGCACTGACGATGATGTTGAAATTATCAACACGGAGAAATTGCAAGCTCTCATGCCAGCACAGGATCTCGAACGCAGTACTCTCAAATCTCAGCAAGCCCGCGAAATCCAGAAACATAGAGTGCGTGGCGAAGAATCATTGAAGGCCTTCGACGTCAAAACAAAGGTCTTGCAAATGCGCCTCGAAGAAGCCGAGACGATCAACCAGCGCGAAAAAGCCATGCGCAATACAGTATTGGCAAACAGCAGATGGTTCGACCTCATCTTTGAAGGGCGCTCCTCAATGTTGACGGACGACCAAAAGCGCATGGAGCGCGGCGGCGCCGACGCCCCTGCCGGCCCAAGGCGAGATACAGTCGTCTTCCCCGGCTCCTACCCACGCTCGCCCAGTAAGGAGATCCCTCCTCATCTTGCGTCGAAGAAGGATTCCCTTACGCCAAGAGGAGAGCCCTGCTTCGATTGCTCGGCGCCGAAAAAGGAGTCGCTGACGCCCAGAGGCGAAATGCCACCTGAGTGGATAGCGGAACAACTGGGTATCACACTCAGTCCGCCCACTGCGACGGGCCGGAATAGAGAACGCTCGGTCTCGGCGTCTAAGCGAGACGCACCCTCCATCTTCATGTTGACGCGTGGGGACTTCCCCTCGCCTGAGCTGGGCCTCCCCACTTTCTCTCCCGCCGCAAGGCACTCAGCTCTTCCGTCTACAGCAGTGTCAGCTAATCGGACTCCGCCGTCTCTACTGGGCCTTGCATCTCTCAACCGCGATCGCGCCGTTTCTGCGTCAAGTAGAGATAGGCCGCAAATCCCGATTGGAGCTCCGAAGAGAGAAGCACCTCAGATCCCAACCCACGATGCGATGAGGAGGGGTAATGGACCTCGCTCAACACTGCCATGGGAGAGCTATGGAGTCGACAATCTTATTCAGCCTAATGCGAGGAGTGGTGGAAGTGGGCCGGGGTATATTTTTGGATGACTGGGTTATTCCTAAGCTAGTGTGAATGGTCTGGTGGGTGGACAGGAGAGCATACTTCAGGCGCGTGTGCTGGGAAATTCTTGGTCCGTTAGCGAGCGATGCATATACCCAGATCCGATGATTTTCTATGTGCAATGACTTTAGCTAGAGATAGTAGATTGATCAAACTATGTGAACCACTTTCTGTCAAGGCATCGTGGCTACTCGAAAAGCTTAGACACAACCGGTTTCTGATCCACACTGTGCAGGCGCGATTTTTCATCCCTTTCCCAAACCCCAGAAAGCAATCAAGCAAAAGCACCGACGATAAACTGCCATGCAATCCTCGATACCCAAGATACTCTCCTCCCTTGAACCTAATCAAAAAGATCTGCAAAAATCACCATCACCATCATCAGACCCCACCTCCACCTCCACACAACCGCCAACTACCCTCTCTTCTCCAATGTCAACAGGACCCCCTCAACATCTCCCTCGCACAGAACTTTCTCGTTTGGGGAAAAAACACCCCATCGCTCGCTCCTGCAATCCCAATGCACACATGTAATTCTCCTACATCTGCGTTAGATGGGATGGAGAATGTGTTTCGGTTCGCCACCGGATTGGAGCGCGCGATAGCTCTGGCTTCTGAGTCTTGAGAGTGGTTGAAGGAAGGACGGCGATGATGGTGTGGAAGTAGATGGAGATGGTGGAGTTTTTCGGAGCGTGAGTGGGATTTTGTTTTTGTGGTGGTGAGGAGGTGGGGAGATGATGGGTTTTGGCAAATATTGGGGAGCTGGGTGGGGTGGAACGTGGAATAGATTGGGAGGTTGGGTGTTGTCCTTGTTGGTGTTGCGGGGATGGGTGGAGGGTCCTTGAGCGATGGGGAGCTTTTCACTGTGGATTTGGCGGTTTGTTGCAGTGTTCGCAATAGTTAACTATTTAACTGGCAAACTATTAGTTTAGCAGTTCAGTTCGCCCTTTTTCCCCTAAATAGTTAGTTGGTTTGGGGCCTTAACTAGTATATAAACTACCAGTTATAACTGGCAGTTTAGTAGTTTGTAAGACTAAAGACCCTACCCTCTCCGGGGAAGGCGGAGTAAAGGCTTACTACCTAATTAGGTAAGGCGCCTATAAGATAGCCCTAGCGCTAGGGTTTTCTTGGCGTAAACCTTCCAACTTTTGGCCTCGATGAATGTATTTTATGAATGATTTATGAATTTTATGAATTTTATGCAAACTGTTCAACTTTTAGTTCAACTAGCGCAGAATTGCTAGGAACTAGCGTTAACAGTTGGTAGTTGGTTTAACCACATAACTGAACTAGCTACGCTAAAAATTAGCGTAGTTAGTTGGTTTGGGGTCAAAAATCGAACTAGTTAACTATTGCGAACACTGGTTTGTTGGGGAGCCTTTACTGATGTTTAGATGCTGCACTCGTTTGCATTGGATTTTGCTGGTGGTGTGGATGGTAGTGAGAAGGTTTTGTTCTCTTTCAAGACACGCCGGCTTCACTCTTTACTGGGGTATTAGTTACGTGTGCTGAGTGAGTCTCCTCAAATTGAATCTCTTCTCAGTCCTTTGTTGCATCTCTGAAGATTCATGGTTATGGATACTAGGATCCATACTACTCTATATTGATGGTAGGCCGTTACGTCGATGTCTGTTGCTCACGAGTAGAAATCTGCTAGTTTATGTACTTATTAATTGTTTGGTCATACTTTGAGTCTCGAGTCTGGATCTTTCTAGGCGCTCTGCCACATGTCATCTTCCTTTTTACAAGTAGTATCTTGTCCGTGTATGCTATATACATGTGTCTTGATCGTAGGGCCGGTGAGGAAATGGGACAAAGCCGATTGATGTAAGTTGCGTGGTAATATCACCGAAAGGAGACGATAAAGTAGAAGGAGCAAAATGGGTCAGCTTGCATGGAGGCAAGTTACCTATGTCACGAAGACTAATCCAACAAGAAGCGCAGTAGCTCAATGCTCCCAACTCTGGTCGATAGAATTCTCAACGAGGTGCGAGAAAAGCATCCCTGGCGGAAATTCCCACACACTGTTGAGTCGAACACGAAGCAGAACATTGATAGCTCATGAAGGCCGTGTACCTTGGGGATTGATGTTTGCAACTTTATCCTCAATTCGAGCCAGGTTATGCCCTAAGAAAATCCACGCCCAGCTCACCAGCATGCATATTGGCCAACCTTTCCACCCCAATCCTTCTCCCTTCCCTCGTCCAACCATAGACCGCTCAACGCCAAATCCTGTCATTAAGGACAACCTCGATATAATCATACCCGCGGCTGGTTGCGAGGTATTCAAGAATTGCGGCACAGTTGTCGTCCCTGAGAGGCGTTGCCATAGGGAAATCCAGGTCTTGGTTATACCCAGCCAAATACACCGTCAGCAATTCCACGGAGGCCTTTTCCAATTCTCGCTTTGGGTAATCCTGAAGGAGTTCGGGTTTGAGAGCTGAAAGCACCTTTTCCATGAGGTCTGGTAGGCCGATGGAAGGTTTGACCGAGATGAAGGCGTGCGCGAAGTCTCGACTGTGGGGGTTCAATACTTTTACGGGGAACGAGCTCAGGCGCTCTTCCGATGATAGATCTGTACACATGTTAACTAAGAGTCAGCGTTGTTCTCTCGGCATGGAGCATGGATACTGGATGGTGCCAAGCAGCAAATTGCTCGGAAATCGAGTGTTTGTGTCTGCGGACCAAGACAGGCAACTTTGACTACAAGATAGTCCGAACAATCATGACTTACTGTAGGAGAGAGGGAGGTCAGTGGTTTGACTGTAGCTGTCCGACATGGCGTCCGTTCTTGGATAGGTCTGATGTGGTGTTTTCGGACTTTGTCGTTAATTATCTTGTTACTGTTCTATGCAAGGGAGAACAACCCTTATATACTACGGGGTATCAGAGATGACTGTTTGGACTCTCCGCAGCAGTCTTGACTCATGTTAAATGTTTCACTATGCTAGTACAATCATGCGCAACCCCCGCCAATGATTTTGCAAAAGATGATTCATGTGAAATAAGTGAAGAGGGTACCATGAAAATAGCTTTCTCTGACTCTTATCCGTTGCAGTCGCAATCATCCCAACACTTCCCCCACCCCTTCTCCATCTTATTTGTTTGCTACGTTCTCTTCCTGTCCAGATTCACTGATCTCGCGGCCTCTCAAGCTGAGCAAGACGTTTCTCCACTTCAGCCAAGCATCTTTCCAGCTTCTTAACGCGACGTTCCAGATCCTCCTCAGATGACATTGCTCGCTCTTCACGCTTCTCCCTCTCTCCCGTACGAGTTTCAGGCACTTCGAAGGCTTCTCCATGGCGTTGGGATGGACTTCCAATTAGAGGCGCAGGACGGGTATTGCTTTCCTTGTTCTTCATATGCTCTGGAATGACGCACCTATCTTGGCGACCATAGGTGGCCCAAGGTGGTGGCCAAGCAATAGTCTGTCCCTCTGGTGGCGACCAAGGGGTTGTGGTGTCTGTGGTTTTTGCGGTTTCCTGGCCTTGGGCCAGATGGCGAGGAGGTGTTTTCTCTGGCGATGTCTTGGAATTGGTTCTTTTATCTTGTGTATCGTTGAGATACTGAGAACGGCGTTCATTTTGATCGGAACGATCAGTGGAAATGTGTGTTTGCGGCATGATAGCTGTGGTGTGAAAAAGAGGAGTTGGAAACGTTGCTGATGAGATAGAATTGTAAGACATCTTTATGGGCAGCAGGTTGTGGTAGTGATCCGTGATCATGTGCTGAGTTTGTTTGTGCGACACGATGATTCATGTATAGTCAGAAGATTGCTAGAAAGGTAAACTTTGCTGCAAAGGAGGACAAAGGAATCTGATCCCACTAGGAATGCCGCTCAGGTTGATCCCATGAGCAACAAACTTCTTCAGCAAACACTGTCTTTTGCCTTTATGCCATGAAATACCAAGCGAGAGTCAGGTCAAACACCGCCGCCAATATCACCACGACAAGATTGACGCTTTCTGATCTCCACAGCGTTCTACCTCGTTCCAAAACTTCAATGCATTCTTGCGGTCTTTCTTATGTTCGGGACCCAGCTGTCTTGAGATTGGGGCCCAAATGGAGGTTATGAGGGTGTGCGAATGGGACAGATCGTCTGCAGAGAAAGCAGAAGCATGGTTCATAGTGCAAAGCTCTAAATGGAAACCGCTTGAGCCGTAAATATCCAATTCAATACTCTTTACAGGTAAGGTATAGAGCAGCCTCAGACGGTATATAGTTGTTTCTTTAATGGCATGCTTGGAAATATTGCCAGCCCAATCTGAAAATTCTCCCACAGTCCTCCCACCATCGAGTCTCTTTCTGTGAGCCCCAACAATCAGGTAGACCTGCCCTTGAGCCTCAAATTTTTCTTCGTCGTATGATGTCATAGCAATTGAGTCTATTCTGGGTACGTACTCTTTGCTTTGGCACTCAACAATAGTAGCGCACACGAATTCATCAAGACATAACTACATTCATTGTTGGATCCATATGGAATCGCAAGGTTTTTAGACCTCAAAGGGACTATTAAGTCCTTCCTTTCAGACCGACTCCGCGCAGTGACTCTTACATCATCACAATTACCTATCCTCACCATTTTGTTGATTCTCCAGCTAGTCAGCGAGGTGGTATTCCTATGTACTCCTTGATCTTTCCGATTTCCAACCTCAATTCTTGCACCTCTGCTTCCAGCTTTGCTAAGCGAACTTTGTGGGGTTGCGCCTTGATCCCCTAGCTCTCGAGCAATATTCTCAGGCCAGCTTTCTCCATCACGATAAGGCGAAACAGCTGGCTGCGCGCCTTCCTGAATCGCAAGTTGCTCTAGACGATCAAGCAGCCCAGATGTTGTTGGAGTCCTGAATGGGTGCAAGTTGTTTATTAAGAAGGTCTATGCTGTGGGAGCTATCTAGCCATATGCCATGGCACTAGGCCATATTCCAACAGATGTGAGCGGTGTAATAGTGGATGATTCGTCCACAGGATCGACACGAGATGTCTTGGTACATTCAAAACTCTCGGTAACCTCTGATCTTCGATCTTTTGTGGCTCCAATAAATTTGGGTCGCATCTCATGCGCTGTGACTTCCTCCACAGCCTTGCGACTCTCTGCGACATTACTCGGCGGATAAGGCTGGTGAATCAGTCCTCCTTCTTTTCTCTCTTCGATGGCTGTGAGGGGTGCTTCTGGTATCGGGGCTGCCTCCTTGGTACGAAACCTCTCAACACCCGCTATCGGTGGATAAGGAGTATAAAACGGATGCTTCCCTTCGAGCATCTGCCTTGTCTGAAAGGGACCGATCGACGTGTGACCCCACACATATTCGCCGTAAATGCGAGCTCTCATTGCGGCTTTACCGAGACCGTTGGCGTAGGTCTCTTTCGAGGGTTCTGGCGATAGGCTGTGCGCACCCTGGCGTGTGTTCGAGGATTGGTGTGTTGGTGGCGTCAGAGACATATTCTAAGTCTAAGAGATGGGAGAGAGGGTCTGTGTTAGCGCTTAGGAATACACTATTGTTAGTGCCTGAACGAGATGTGGAGATAAAGTTGTGTGCGAGAGAGATGGCTATGCAATCCTGGATTCTTAGGGTCACCCTCTCCTCTCAATACGTGACCGATCTTTAAATACGTTGTCTATGATCTTTTCGAAAAACAGTAACGATGCCTGTGGTTAATCATTACTAGCAGCAGGGGCATGTTGAGAAGTGAGGGTAACACTTCTTTTTATTGTGCTTGAACAATATAGCGTTGTGTTCCTGTTCTGTTGTGTGCCAAGAGCTAAAGTATTGATCTCTCTACTTCGAGTAATTGATAGTTCTCACTAATGTCAGTTGACTGCTAGGTGCTGTATTTCAAACAGAGTCACGAGTGGATCTTAGATCTGCTTAATCTGATCTAGATTTAATAAATTAACTATGCCATTCGAGAGAGACTCGATTGATGGCATTTGTACATATTTTGTCGGCTACTTCGCGTTGATGCTCTTCAACACAGGCTCTAGTCCATCGCGGAAATACGCATGTCTCTTTATTGCATACATCCATCGCTGGAAAATCAAAAACTCTATGTATTCGGTCACGCTAGCCTTTCCAACTTACCCTTCAGTCTTTGATGTAACTACTTCCGAATATCCTCCTACTCCCGACTGTCCTTACCATCCCCACGTAGCATATCCTTCATCCTGGTGAATCCTTCCTTTACCTTCTTAACGCACTCATCCGTTGACATTCAGAATGGATGTTGTTGTTTAGGAAGGTCTATGGAGTTGAGACTATTTGACCCCCTTGCCAAGAGCCACTAGGCCCAAATCCAACGCTCCCCTTTGGGCCTTGCTGGCGCTACCTCGCCGTCGCTACTCCCCTGATTCCAGAGAAACTGAGCTATCCTAGCCCAAATACCAGCTGTTTCCCCCAGCCAATTGCCATTCCAGAGCCATTCTGGCCCTACCGAGCTATCCTAGCCCAAAACCAGCTGTTTTCACCAGCCAATTGCCATTCCAGAGCCATTCTGGCCCTACCGAGCTATCCTAGCCCAAAACCAGCTGTTCTCACCAGCCAATTGCCATTCCAGAGCCATTCTGGCCCTACCGAGCTATCCTAGCCCAAAACCAGCTGTTTTCACCAGCCAATTCTTCCTCTTCTTTGTAGCTGTAGCCGTCTCCCCCTCATCCTCATCCGGTACTGGCTCCTGCGTATACTTCCATAGCTTCCTGCTACGTAGGTGTGCGCGTATATCGATAAGCCAATCGCTGAAGTTGTTTTCGGTAAGGGGTGTGATATGTAGTGAGACGACGTTCGCCGATTTGCCTGAGTTTGCCATTCTGGCGCAGGCGTTGACGTTGACGTTGATATAAAGACTGTGACTTATCGTAGCCACTAACGGAACAACAACAATTGGGTGCGTAAACAAGCACTAACCCGGGCTCATAACCCGTTGACATTCAGAATGGATGTTGTTGTTTAGGAAGGTCTATGGAGTTGAGACTATTTGACCCCCTTGCCAAGAGCCACTAGGCCCAAATCCAACGTCATCCATGGTATTCCATTTTTTGATGTAGGGTTCTGGGTTTTGCCTTTGTCAAAGCCAATTCGGGCTAGGATTGTCGTGGGCAGGTGACATGATCGATGCTGCGGTGGTGCGTAAAGAACGTGTCTAGAAATGGAGATGTTAGATCTTTTGTAGTTACTTAATGTTTGCACAAATTGAGTTGTATTACATGAATCAAAGCGTTGTGTTTCCTACATTGAGTCTGCTGCCGTGTAGCGACGAAAGAAGAGGCTGGAATACACTAGAGAGTATTTATTGAACTGTCAGCGAGGTCAATATTGATATTTGTACTAGTACCATCACATTATAGCGCTGCTCGTCATCGCTTCGTTCTGTAAGCAAAGACATGCTAGCGCCTCAACTCGTGTGGTCCGGATTTGTCAACAAATGTACTCAGTATTCGAGAAAGTCTTCATCACCCGGTCGAAGGCCCTCAGCGTCATGAGCATGATGTGCAGTGACTAAATGGGATGCTGAATCGAATGGGACATGTTGGTCTGTGAGTCTCTTGGTCGAGTCATGATGGAGGGCTCAGCTGCTTCCCACTGGCTGCTGTTTTTTTTGGAAGCACTTTGATTTGTATGCAGTGCGAGTCAAATAATCCGATGTACTAAAACAATGAAGATGAAGTTTTCGCATTTCAATGTCTAATGGTGAGTGTGAACGAGAGACTTGGAAGGAAGGATTCTATTGATGTCATATCCAGTCATCAATAGCGCTTACACCACAATAGATGATTAAGTGTCGCCCTGTATGTCATGCATGCTCTATCTTTTTACCACTACAGTAATCATTCATCGTTCTCATTACGCCAATAATCCCAAGTTACCAGAAGCAAAAATATGCATAAAGAAAATCCGGCATGAACAAATACCCACCTCCACCAGCAGGTAAGCCATGACTGCCACTTGTATGCCCCGCAGTGAAGTCTCAAAATCTAATCTCACCCCCTGTCTCCTACTCTACCGCTGCCATTCTAGGCATCTGGCTGACCTTCCACCTTCGCAAGTTGCAGCTTCAAGTCTTTGATCTCGTCATACATTCTCTTGACAGTGAAATGCATTATGCATCTGAACAAACGCCCTCTCAGTTTATGCAAGTGGTGACTGGTTTTGTGGCCACGGCAGTTGCTTGCAAAAGCTGAGAGTGGGAATTTCGGATGCAGGAGCTTCATTGTGCAGGTCGAGGTCGTGTGGCGTGCCATCATCTATTCCAGCCCTGTCATGTGCTGCGCGAGAAGATTCACCTTGGGTCTCCTGCCCAATGTCCTGAGTAACCGAGTTTATCATCGCTTGTGTGATATCTTCTTCTACGTAAAAGCCAATGGATGAGCTGTCTCCAGAATACGTAGCCTCGTCGGCTGCTGGAAGTTCTGGCGAGTCTCGAGCCTTTTGCTTGCCCTTTGCCGTGGCGGAAAGCAATTCGTCCTTAAGAGGCTGCGCTTCCTCGTACGGGTCTTCAAATTTTGGTTCGGTATTGTCAACGTAACTATCATCGTCGGAATAAGCTCGCATACCTTTCGCGCGGAAGTACTCGAGGTTTGCTTCATTGTGTCGACTCCGATGCTTGTTGTCTTGAATGTCCATCAATCCTTCTCCCCGGGAATTGTGGACTTCGGGCTCAAAATTAGGACCTTGTGGACGAAGGCCTTTGTAGTGTTTGACAGGCTTCTCACGTGGCTGCTCAAGAGTTGGTCCACTAACTTGCTCCGAAGGCTCGATATCTCGGAGAAGCTTCTCGGTCTCTTCCCCACCTTCATCAACTTCAACTCTGGCGCTGCTACTGACTCGCGCGTTCTGCTGCCGAACATTCTCATCGATCTTGTTCACTTCCTTGGCGCGTGGCTGCCGGTACCCTTGTCGCTCTTGCCCACTTCTTCCATCGTTTGGTGGAATGTTGTTCTTATTGTTTCGATTTTTTCTTTGGTTTCTGTTTCGGCGTAGGCGATTTTGGCCTCTACCCTGGCCACGTTCGCGGGGATCGGAAGTACCTTGTCTAGCTGGTGGTAATTGTTGCTGCCTTGCGGATTGTTGCTCAGCCGCCCCAACCTCATCTGCAGTAAGCCAGCCTGGATCTGGATCCATGCCGATGTGTCGATAAATTTCTGAAACTGTTGGGTGAGACACTCTGAAGACAAAGCTATGGGGAAACCCATTCTTTTGTACCCATCTTTGCTCGCCTTACTTTGTCTTGGACTGATAGAAGAGAACTGTTTGCTACATCGCTAGACCGCATACAAATTCTGAGGAACAGCTAGAGCATGCGGAAAAAGAGTAGAAAGGCATAGAAATGTAACATGCGCGGCGAGTAAGATATGGAATAGTATAAAGAATGCATGCTCTACATAGAATCATGTTCGTTGCGTTGATCCATTGGATGCTGCCACACACATTTCTCGAACAAGTGTGGACTTTATAATTCTGCATGATGTATCTGCGTTCATATATCATGGTGGAAGACTGCATACGTGGAATTTTCGCGTAAATGAAAGCTTACCCCAAAACATTCGAGCTGCTCAAAACATGTGCAACACTTTTGCAGATGATGAATCGGCATTCGGTAAACTAGTATAGCATCACTGCAGACTAAGATCTAGCAATAGACCATTTCTCACAAACAAAAATACGCTTTAATTGCTTGCACTACTGTAATGAGCTAATTCGATCTCTGACTGCACCCCATCCCCGACAATGAATCATCAATCCTCATTTTCCATCTTTTATCCACCTCCATTACTTCCATTTTGTGCATTCAGCTTGCGACCCAGCTCTGCAACCTGCTGCTTCAAGCCCATAAGTTCACCGTCCAATGCGGCGAAGAAATTTGCGACTGCTTGGTAGAGTGGTGATCCTTGGGACTCTTGGTCGAATTCCCGCTCTACCTCTGGCACTGAATGGGGCTGGGGCTCTTCCATACCAAGGGCGGTTTCCTCCCTTGCGTTTTCAGATCCCTGGGGTCCTTCGTGGACATCCATCCCAAAATTGCTCTCCCCAGCCCCAGCCATGTCGTCTAAAGGAACTAGAGACGTGTATGGAGCGAAGTCATCTTCTTCGTCTGGGCTATTCCTGATCAATGCTTCCTCAGCTTCCGTAATTTTACGATCGAGATATTCGGGATTCGACCAGTCACCAGACGATTCGTCCTCATAATTTCCTGGGAGTTCGGACGAGCCTTGAGCTATTTGAGCAGAATCAATCTCTTCGCTTGGGTGACTAATGCTTGCTTCGGTTGGGCGAGCTTGGAGTCTCTCGCATCTCGCAATCTGGCGAAGAATTTCCTCCCCTGCAAACGTGATTGAACTCGGCCTTTGGGTGGGTACATTCCCATCATTACGTGAGCCAGGGTTCGAGCTATCACCTGATGGATCATCCAAGCTTTCACCTTCGATGGTCTGAGGAGGCACGGGATGAAGTTCGGGAACTGAAGAAGACGTAGGACGTGATTGGTGGACCTGAGACGCATTGGAAACAGATTCCTGTTGAGTGGTCTCCGAAATTTGCTCTTGTTGAGGTACTGTTGGTGCAGGGTTTCTTGCGTGACCGCGACCCTTAAGCGTGTCGCCAGGTCTAGTGGGTGGAATCTCATCACGAGAGAGGCGTCCATAGCTTGACATATTGGCGATGTTCAATAAACTTCAGGTTTTTGGAGAAAATGATGGAGAGTACTCTGATGAAAGCTATGCTGTCTTTCTTATACCTACCTTAGATTTTGCCTAGCTTTGTACTGCATAGAAGAAAGGGAATTGTTTGCTGCATGAAGTATACTACTGCATATCTCCGCGAAAGCGCGGTGAGAAAGGACTGGAGCGTACTGTCAGTGATAGATGTAGTCTAACTCCAAACCGTTTTTCTTAGATCAGTCGGCTCGACTTTTGTGTTTTTTAGTCAAGCGCAAGGCCTGCATGTCAGTATGCGCTTCGAATACAAGCTTTTCGAGTAAAATTGAACAGCTGTGCTTGGTATTGAAAAAACATTATACGCTCAACATTTGGATGTTTTGCAGTAGCTCACTCTGGGATTTCAGTGACTGACTTAGGTCTGCAAGAGGTAAGCATAATAGCGCGTATGGGTATATATCATCATCCACACATAAGCCCATCACTAAAGTCATGACCAAGATACCCCATGATCCATCCTCTTCGCCCTCACCAACAACTCCTCCGCCAGAAATCTCTCCTGCTCAACTCTACTCTTCTTCAAATCCAAGAAAATCACCATAAGCCCCGCACTCAAACAACTCAAACCAAACAAAAAGTAAAAGGGGGTACTATTATCCCCATGCGGACTCGCATCAATAATAGCGCTGGAAACGAGCGGTCCAACAAATGAGCTCGTCTTGCCAATTATAGAGAAGAGAGAGAAGAAGAGGAATTCTCTGCCACGCGGTGTAACTTCGCTGATCATGATTTGTGAATACGAATACCAGGGGCATACGAAGAGGCCGTAGAAAGTTTGGTAGACCCAGAATTCCCAAACGTGGTGGAAGCCGAAGGTTTGGGTCCAGATGCCTATCATGCCCCATCCATCAAGCAGGATGATGCCGACAATTACTGCGTTGAACATGGTCTTCGTGCTAAGCTGGTAGCGTTGCTGGATCCACCAGAAAGTGTAGATACCTACTGCTTGAGCTGCAATACCTACAAGTAAGAGGTAGGTCAGGGTGAGGGTATCGTATTCGACGACCGTGTTTTGCAAGGTGGCTATGACGGTTACGGTGGTGTTTAGAGAGTCGCCGAGGAGGAAATATGCAACTAGATATAAGAGACTTTGCTTGAGGTGCCAGATTTGGGAGAGAGCGTGGTAAAGTTGCCAAATGCCGACCATGACTATGCTCATGTTTGGAGGGAGAGATTGACCTGGGCGACGTTTCTCTATGATGAACCAGGGTATAGCTAGTAGTAGCCATACTCCGGTAGCGAAAGCGATGAGGACGCTTAGGCCGTAGTTATTGTTGGCTTCGCTGGCCTTGACGTTGACGCCGTACAGTACCCCAACAATAACAGCCAGAATGAGAATCTCGCCGCAAGACTGGATGTAGAAGGCCATATTCGACAGGCGACTCCGCTGCAGTGTATCGGCGTAATCATACTGATCCCGCGTGATTGTTCCAGCCGCATACTGTTCTGCTTTGATCCTTAGCTGCGGCGTGTTACGCGCCAGGCCTGGAAAGGCGGCCGTCCAGAAGGTCAAAGTGGTTTGGTATGCAATTACTACAATCATCAGCATTGAACCCGTCTCAAAGTCTCATAGTGCACCCACGGCCAACAATGTATAGTCCCGCTGCTACATGCCACTTATTCGCCGTATGTACACCCATCCATCCAAAACCAATAGCGAAGGCGACGATTGAGAGCACGATAAGAATGTTGGGACGTGAGTGGCCAAAGTCTGTCTAGCGTCAGCTTCATCGCCTATGGACTTCACTCTCCAGAGCACCCACCAGCATAGCTCCCAATAACCAAAAATATCACAATCTGAATAGCAAAACTAATCCCATTACACACAAGTACAATACTATTGATCGTCCTATTCACCCCCGCAAACCGCAAGGTCCCCGCATCTCCCGCCGCCTCAGACAGCAAATTTTGAAACGCCGTTGGCGCAAAGTTGAACAGCGTCAAGCCATTATTGCCAATATAGTACGCATAGTATGCCGAAATTTCCCACTTCGATGTCTCGTATGCAGGGTAGAATTGGTCGGGAGCGACAGGGGCTTCGCTGCTGGCGAAATCGTGTTTTAAAGCCTCACTTTTCTCTATGCCGTATATAACGTCTTTTGTAGGGTCTTCAGCTGCAGGCATTATCGCGAAGCCAGGGTCGGCGGAGGCCATGGTGGACAGTTCGAGGGTTGGGGAGGGGATGAAAAGAAGGTTTGCGCGGTCAAGTTTGGAGGATTCCAATGGGTCTGTAGAAGCAATGAGATCTTTCCTTGAAGGGCGACATCGCTGATAGAGGAAGATTAGGGGTGGTCTAGAGGGTTAGCACGCAATGGAAAGGACGCCATCGACATGCAGAGACGTCGGCAGGCGTGCGGAAATTTTTGTGATAGTGGGGATAAGATAAGAGTTTTCGGCTAATCTCCGGGCTTGGCAAAGTTTCACTGGTCAGCACGGTCAGCTTTCTTCGAGCCTCACTTGGATTGGGGTATAATATTTTAACAGGTTCAAAAGGGTTTTTTGTGTTCATTGGATGTTAATTACCTGTTGACCCTCATTCAAATTTTCACTGCCGGCCCCGGGGGATTCTTCTGCCACCATTTCCTGCTGGCATTGGAGGCACCCCAATTGGGTGCACAGGTACCGACAAGTAACCAGATCGATCTCTCCCATACTGGACCTTGGATTTGATGATCGGAAAGGAGGGACACTCCCCACAACTGGTAGAAAAGTTGTCTCGGTTGTACAGTGGGATACAGTGCTTCATGCATGAGTTATGAACGCGTACCCTGCAGTAGTGCAGAAGCTCCCAGCCCTTAGCTTGAAACGGCGGTCACAGAACAGGCACGTGCCAACGTCAAACTTCGGAGTTTTGAATTCTCCGGACTGATGGAAAAATCAGCGCGTGTGCTTGGGGCTGGCAGAGGTTCTTGCTTGCCTTTAAGTGCTTTGTATTTGAAGCTTGGTCAAATTTGACATGAGATCTGCCTATCTGGCGTCTCGTTCAACGGCCGCAGACTCTTTGGCAAGCGTGTAAATAGCAACGAGGTGATCTATCTTGGTAATATTCGTCGTCATCTAGATCACCAAACTCAGTATCTATGAGTTGAATTGCGCAGCGTGACCCACTTCGTAATGGGAAAGGCAGCTTGGGTGTTGATTCTGAAGCTGCATAACGATATTGTCGAGAGGCTGACAGCGTCGAGAGTCGTCCGGGCCGTAATCAGTTAATGAGTTGAATTTTTAATCTGTTGATTCCATTAAAGGAAATACGACGGATAGTGTCGTTGTAGCAGCATATCACGAGGCCCGTGTCATCATTCACGTGGTAAGCGAATGAAGTGCTTCACAATTTTTACTGATGTTCTAATTTCCATGTCTATCATCATTCATATCCGTCGAGATTCGGCTCTTCTATTTGCTCCCATTTACAGGCTGAGATTTTGCCAACGAATCATGTTCGTCAATGTCACTAAATGTAGATGTAAGCTGAACTTCCCCTGAAAGTAGATGCGAGGAAGGAGGGCACTCACATAGCCTCCCATGGATAGCATATCCAAACGTCCGAGACAGTATTCGCCGCCAGGTATCTCCCTTCATTTATCATGTCCTTCGGCAGATGACCCTTCTTTGGCTTGTCTTTGTTCTGTACCTTTGGATTAGCGGTGCTCTCCTGGATGTCGGCTTTCCCAAGCAAGCCACTAACATGTAGCACAAAGATGCTAAACTTTGCAGCTCCATCGTCCTTCCCCAACTGTACCCTAGCAGCCTCCACATCCTTCTCCAATTCTCTCACTGCATACTCCAGTGTAGTCCTCGTATCATCCACCTCATCCACGATCAAGATGTTCTTCCCCACTAGGTTTGACATCTCCAATGAGCTCAGATCTAGCCATTGCGTTCTTGTAACCTTCGTGCCGGGTGCTTCAACAGGATCCGAACCGGAGAGCGTTTCGTAGAGGGAGAGCCCAATAGCTTGGATGGGTATGTTGGCACTGCCAGGGCGCTTGAGGAAGGAGCGTAGGATTCGTGCAGGAACATAGCCACCGCCACCAATAGCTATCATGAGATTGGGTTTGAATTCATCGAGGATCTTGTCTGCCGAGGCCTGGCAGAGCTTGTGTACCTGCAGCCTTGTCAGACCTTGACGTTGGTTGACTCAGCACTATGAGCGGCAGGAATCGTACCTGATTGTACGTCACATACACCTTTTCGACCATCCTGCAGGCTGTGATTGGCGCCTCTTATTGTTGGCTACAGCCCCCCAGAGTAACTTCGTCGCGGTTGTACCTGCCTCCGGTTCTTTGGTAGAATACCTCCGAGGCATTTTCAAGAAAGCGCACCCCACATGGTCATGCGAGAAATGTGTTTCGCATTCAATCAATGCGCGAGCCTTACCATATCCGGCCAAGCCTCCTCATAGTGAAGCTAGCGGGATGGCGGATTGACGTGCCCGCTCTTTCACTTAATAACGTCCAACTTTCCCTTTCTTTCACAACCCAACAATCTTACTCGCGACCCAACACAACTTCGATCAAAACCTCAGTTAAACAATTTGTATCAAGTCTCCTACCAACCACCAAGTCAAATACCACAAATTTCCACAATGGACGCCATCAAGTACGCTGCCCCGCTCCGCCCCTCCAAACATGCCCCTCCATACTGCCTAGAGCCTCACTGACGCTAATAACCCCAGGAATACCGTCAACCAGGCCTCTGAGTCTATTCAGAGTGCCACGTCTGGAGCCTCTAAGCAATCCAACGAGGGTACGACTACTTTACCTTGCCTTAACCTCGTACCCTTCACTAACCCCGCCTACAGAGATTGCAAAAGGTAACACCAACGCATCGTATACCACTCGCGCCACGGCCGCCAAAGACGCTCTCGGTGACAAGGTTGATCAGAAGAAGCACGACGTAAGCCACCCCTCCCTTACACTTGATGGAAAATAATGCTAATATGTGACACAGACCAAGTCGGACGTTTACGCCAACAAGTAGGCATGACCTCTCACATCTTCACACACCTGCTCATGTGAGCTAGGGGGAGTTTCATACCCAGTTCGAGATGATGGAACGGCCTAGGGATATCATGGTGGCGGAGACTTGATTGCTTGCATGGAATGGAATGACATGACGTAGTACTTAGTTCTGCGCTTTGCGTAGGCTTAGTGGCTATTTCAATACAGTATTTTTGAGCAACATTAGTTCCATTTTCGAGCTTGCATTGTCAAGAATGTCTTAGTACGCTAGTACTATGTAGTATTGGCTGTGTTGCTACTTGGGCCTGGACCATACGCTGTGTCTCCCGAAATAGAGGCTGATGGTAAGACGGTGATCTATGCGAAGCTTGCATACAATTGGTACGTTGGCCCTGTGTCTCACTTTATGGGCATTACTGATCCCCACCCTGCTTCGGACCTCTTTAATCCTTAGCATTAATACCAATCTACGATTTCCATATATCATGGTGCGTGCTCGGCGGGAACTTCAACAGACGATCTTGTCTTGACAAAGCGAGATTCTTGGAGACAGGTCTTCCGCACAATTTGATATTTATAGCTTGAAACTCAGGTTGCCACTTTCTATTGAAATTATGTGCACTTACAATTTAGGCGATATGTAAACGGTGTAAGCGGGCATATAATACCAGCGAGAGACGATGCGAAGGCTCTGGTGGAGATTAAAGGTGAAAGTATATGGCCAGCTGCTTTGAATTCGAAAGCTCGGCATTGATATACACAACATTGTAAAAAGACCAATCTATGCCTTTCTCCGCAAAATAAGCGGAAAATTCACGCGCCCGTCGAATCCCTCACCTCTTTTCACTAGTGTCGATGTTTATTGTAACGCCACGAAAGCGACAAAATAGAGGGTTGAGTTGGTAGGGTCAAGAGGGCTGCTTCCACAATATGTCAACAAAGCCTCACTAACTCACGCTTCGGTAACATGGCAAGGTCTAGGTGGCAATCGATGAGTCCCTTAGTTAGGTCAGGCTGATCCATGGTTTACGAGACTGTTACATATGATCTGTACCTCGCATTCAAGCACGTACTAGCGGGGTGGCACACCGCTCACATTCCAAACACCTCCAACAAGATCCGGGCCTGTGAAAGTCTTTCCAAAACGGTCTTCGTCTCCAGTAGAGTACAACCCAAGATGTAGGTTCAAGTATAATCCTAGCTCAAGGATCTTCCTCGTGGTGGGTGCCATGTGGAGTCAAAATTGGTGCTGGCCCCTGGCAATCGAAGATGGAGCGGTAGTCAGAGCGATTCTCTAACACGGACTTTTCTCTCCTCCCACACCATAGGCGACCTTTTCCATCACTCTATGGACTATCCATGCTACGGCTTGATGTGAGTAATCCTCGTATGAATACCGTATGCTGTCTGCGGCTGCGCAGACATCTCGCATACACAGCTCGCTCATAATCCTCGATATGATCTTCTGCAACAGACAACCCATTCTTCGAAACCGTCTTCCCACTCTGAGAGAAAATGATCCTTGACAGGGCCTAGGTCTAGTCCGCGGTCGACAGCCCACAAATAATCCATTACAGTAAGACCATCCGACGAAAGCAAAGGATTTGACAAGCGGAGTGCTTGATCACAAAAACCTTTAAAAGAAAGCAAGCCCACTAGCCTCGAACTCTCAGCCGGCAGGGGTGTGCGTACCTCTTGATGTTGCTTTGGTTTCTGGTCTCCGTTGGGCTTCACTTCGAGGCTTTCCATTTGAAGCTTGCTGCCGACGAGCAACGACGTATCCCCATTCAGTATTGCTAAGGCTGTCACACGAACACTGAAACTTCGCTCTCCGCCTAAGTTCTTCTAGCTCTTTCCAAGTCTGTGGGTATGCAATCTTTTGGTATAATTACAGATCGAAGCCAGGATCGTCAATCTATCTTCAACCCTTGAATTAGGTCGAGTGCCCAATAGGTGTAGAGCTTCAGCAGCGTTGCAGGATGATCTGAAATGCATGAGAAGGGGCAGCATGATCCGTGACCGGTCACAATCTCATGAGTGCATGAAACGCTTGCTCCGCGCGAGATTTCGGATTGCAGTCTTCAGCGTCGCTCTCCAGACCGTGGCCATTTTTGATAGGACCCCATGTACGAATGGGCCCGGCTTACTGTATTACGTAATATCCGTATCGGTACTTCAAATTCGCCACCAATACCCACGAACATCTCGTTACCAGTCAGCTCCTTGTCGCATGGGATAAGTAAGCGGATCAATTTATCTGCCGCTACTATCTCCTGGGGACACCAAGCTCTAGTACTCCATGGGTGAGCTGCCATATCCACGAGGATTCCAACCAGGTCCCTTATCGCATTTTGCGAAAGTTCTTCCCTGAAGATGGCCTCCGTGAGGGCTTCCACGTATCTTTGCTATACTATTCGCGCACTGATGAGGGCGACTGAATACAACCCGTTTCGATAGACAAGATGTAAAGACTGCACTCCTTGTACCCTGTCTTTTTGGGTGACACTCTCTTGATCATTCCAGACTGACCTGATACCATAATGAGCCCCAAAAGCGGTAGCTCTGGTGACAACATCTGACGGCGCAGTGGTCTTACGGTGGCCAGTCTCTGTACGGACAGAATAGTCATAATTTGATAGATGGCGGTGCTTCCAGCAGCAGGAGACCGCGACATAGTGGTTGCAGCTCGGAATCGCTACGGAATTCCCTTGAGGTGACCTGCAATCTGGATTGACCATCGCTGGGAAACGGAGGCCACTGATCGCAGAAACATGCTGGTTTTGATGACTGCAAGGCAATTCAAGGTAGAATGGGCTCCGCTCGATGAGCCTCGCTGGACGATGAGCGTTTGATGGTCACTAAGTAGTTGGGTTTCCTGTCTTGCGATTCCCTCGTCGCTTTATTCTCTTTACTTCCTCCCGTAGTATACCGTACAGTGATGAGTCTTAGCTTTGCACACCAGCTGCGAGCAGAGTCGGCATTACTTTGATAACGCAATACATCATTAAGCTAATCTCTGAGTATATCGAAATGTCCTGGAATGACAATTGCGTATCTAGTAACATGGTGCAGCGGAGGTAAGATGGGACATAGCTCTTCGAAGGGTTCCCTGAAATGCAAGGAATGTATGTTTGCGGCACAACAACATTGAGATAATCATCAATTCGTCAGTGACGAAAAATTTGGCCTACCTGGTTGGAGTAGGGCTATCGGAGGCCTTATAATTCCCCCCTCAATAGACCCTAGCGACGCTTTAGTCGGTGCAGCCATACTGGCGTCTTGCCCTCCAGAAGTCTTCGTAGCGGCATCCACAGCTTCGTGGAAGGCGGTGCACAGAGCTACCAATCACCAATTAATGCACATTCATCCTGGCGCTTTGGCAGTACCTTGCATAATGTACGATCCTTCCACACCTTTTGCGATTATGCAATTAGCGTCATGTATACATGGGTTGAGGTGCACCGAATGTGATTGGCCATTTCACAGTAGCGAACGAAGTGCAGGGCCCTAGGAATCACAAGTCAGCACAAAATCCTGACCCATTCTCAACAGGGACTCGGCGACTTAGGAAAAATGAGGGCCAATGTGTAAGACGCGACCGGCAAATTCTTGACTGTCATCATCGGCGATGGCAATGTCCAACAGTACTGCTCATCTCATTCTGAATTAAAGCAATCCCAAGACAGGTTTTCATTGCCAAAATATGAGGGGTCATAGCCCTGATTCGAGCGGTTGACGATATCGATCAAGTCTGTCATGAGGAGAGTAGAGACTGCGCGCCCGGCGACTACCAACTAGCAGATTAGCTCCCAGGCAACATAGTGGCCTGGATGTAATTGTTTGGTGGTGGTGGTGGGGACCAGATAATGATGGTCAGATAAAAATCAAGACATCAGGCCCCTCGGGCCCCAATTGCGACATCCGGGCTAACCTCGGGTAATCATGCATGCCAAGCCTTTGCATTGGAGCACTGAGGAAAAGAATTATGCTACATCTATCTAAATAGATTTGAGCAGCCACGGACGAGGCGACAGTACCATTTGTCTCGGTGAGCGAAGTCGTAATCTCTGGAGATTGGTCAATGATGACTTCCACCAAGGTCACCGCTATTGATCAAAGACTACTTTGTTGACGTCTAATCCATGCCTTACTAGGAATTCAATTACTTTAAAGGTGTGGCGAGGAATATTGAAGCTTAAAAGATTCTCAAATGCGCAGATTACCTTACCAACGTCGTGCATTGGACTCAAGATATCACAAATGGAGTACCGTAGCTTGTCCATCGCCGAAAGTAGTGCAGAGCTTCCAAATCTGAGACAGCTCCACAACCTTGTCGCCCAATGGCCATGCTAGTCCGTCGTCTATATATAGTATGGCGACTCTTCACTCCTGTATCTACCACTTTGGACGCTAGTTGTGCAGCGAGTTTCTTTGGGGGATACTCATTATTACACCACTCAACTTATGAGCCCTCGAAGGGAACACAAACTCTACCCCATATGCTGTGGGGTAAATTGTACGGTGAGTGAGGGACTGTTTCATAATAACTACCAGAATCCCAGCCGCAGCGGACGGAATATCGGTCTTGAACAATCTGAGACACCTCACATCAAAGAATCTCAGCATCGCTGTTTTCGATTTTGTGGAGCTGAACATAGATCAGTCTTCTAGTCCAGCATGGGATCGCTTCGATTCATGCCTAGCCAACGATGCTCTTTATATACATCGCTTTGTACATCAGTTATGAAATCATAAAATCCAAGCTCAAGCACCAACGACAACCTTTTTGGCAGCCTTTTACTTTTTCGAAAGCCTCTACTCACTATCACGTCTTTAAAGACGAGCATTGTCAAAGACTGTTCTTCTCTTCTACCATTGTCAGGATACATCTAGAGTGGATGTCCCTCCATTGATTATGTTAAAGCCATTGGCTATGGAGAACAACGGAATCTCAAGGTGCCCAAAATCTCAAACGAAAGCTCAAATTAGACCAGTATCTCCGAATGCTCCTCCTACGCAAGTCCATTTTGGTTCGACAGTCCCTGTGACAAGCATCTTGTGTCCACCTACTATTCTCGATCCCGTGGAAGAGCGATGAAAAGACTCCTGGGACTCCTTGGATTGGTCAATGAAAGCTTCAACCCAGCGTTAAGTTTCGGGCGCATGTCTGTCCATATTCTTCTCGTCAGCATAGCTCAGAATCAGCTTATCTCTGCTTGGACATCGAGCAAGCGAGGTGCTGCCAAGGCGAGCGGCCCCGCACAAGACGAAAAGAATTCGGATTCATTTGAGGAAAAGAGATGTCGCCACTGCCGAAAAAGCCACAAAAAAGCCTTTCGGATACAAAGGAACCATAATACTCCCCTCACTAGTGGCGGCGTTCTATGTAGGCTGCAAGGATGCCTAGATTGTTCACTGATCAGAACGACTGAGAGGTCTTCCTATCAAAAAATTGCTGTTGCAGCCAGTCTCCCAGGAGGATAACAACAGATGACAGTTGAAGACGCAAGATAGAAATGTTGAGCCTACTAGCGAAAGCAAAGCCCACTGATCTTTTGAGGGCCATATGCTTGAAGCCTGCTCTTCACGAAGTACAGTTTCATCTCTTGAAACTGGAGCCAAAGCAGTGATAGTGGTTCGAGGGTCCTTGCGAGAGATGGGGAAATGGCGGTACCTTCAGTATCGTTCGATGAGAGAACCTTCAGCGATGTTATCTATCACTTGTGATCGCGCTATGATCAGCTTTATCAATCACTGGGGCTGACTTGGATGTGATTGGAACATGAAAGGGGCTCAGAAGATTGCTTTGGAATCAACACAGACATTCTGTCGTGGTTTTTTGGTCTATTGGTGTGTAGAATGGAACTAATAAGAAGATCATTGGAGAATTGAGAGTCGAGGGTCACTGAACTCTTGACGGGCGTGCATAGAAGCGAAGGCTCTTCCCTCGGGAGCACAGTTCAATCTTCTTGCGCTGTCAAGAAGCTTCGTTCGCATTCTGAGGGGCTCTTTCCGGGACGATGATGAAAAGAATGGAGCTGTCCACCTGTCATTGCCCAAGCACACCGCCAAATCTACTCGGGGCGTCATTCCGGGAACAGTGGCGCTACCCAAAGTTCTGAGTCCCATTGTCGGCAGTCTCTATCTATCGTATTTTGTCCTAAGAAGTTTAGCTCTGGGTAAGACATATGCTATACAAGGCAAGCAAGAACATATGGGTGAGACTCAGAGTTTCACTGTTTTCTTTCACATCATGATTCAGAGAGTTTCCAGATGTTGAGGATACATGTCATCGCTACATCACACTTAGAGAAGACAGAGAAATTACTCCAGCAGAGGGATCCGGTCATGGATGTCATGCTGACTTGCTACCACAGTGCAGTCAGCTCAAGCCATGGCAGAGTATGCAGAGTACGCAGAGGGTAATTCGGAGAGGGCTCAGAAGTCAAAAAGTACGTGAACATGCATCATCGATGTAATCTAGGAGTTTGGGGGAAAAATCCCACGGTTTCCTCATAGCCGGCTTGCACTCGAAGAGAGGGGAACACTGACCTTACGGCGGGGCCCCACGAGCTTGTAGCAAGAAGGTCCGGTTATGAGTATCCTGCCGCATGCTACCACAGTGTAGTCAGCTCAGGCCACGGCAGACAATGGATAGAAAACGCGGGCATGTTTAAAGAGGGCTCAGTAGAGGAAAAGAAACATTGTGAACGTGCATCATGGATGTACTTCAGGAGTTCGTCGGAGACTTCCACACTCTCATCATAGCCGGCCTGCATTGGAGGACATGGTGGGACTGACCTTGTGGGTGGACGGCTAGGAGCTTGAAGCCTCTCTCTTCAGGACGATAGGTCAATCGTCCAGGATTGTCCTAGATCAATGCCAGCCGGGCCCATGAAAGGACAATGATGATAAGAGATGGCGCTATCCATCTAGCATGGCTGATACATGTTGTCGCGGTCATCAATGATCTAGATGCTAGCGTGTCGGTGTCGTCCAAGATTTCTGAGTCCAAAACACAGCATTGTGCCAGTACACTATAATATATGACTGTATCAGACGAGAATTGGATGTAGGTTTGTATGGTATCGGGCTCTTTGTCTTATATTCATCTGCTGCTGCCCGCTTTGACGGCAGATGCTGTGGGAGGTTTGACGACGACTTGGTCTAAGACAGGGTGATTTCTGGTTCTTATACACGTGAGGCACGGTGGACGTCAGTACGGGACGGACGGGTACGATTCAGGGATAACACATGTTCATGGATTGTGGAAGAATATTGACATGTTAGGCATCAAGGACGTCGAGACTGGGGAGAGACTGTTGAATCTTGTTGTAACAAAGACGGTCAGCACTGATTACCAACAGGGGCCGTGGACTACGATAGTAATTAGGCTTTTCATGCTCAGTATGCTGTGCTGGTCATGGCCAGTCCCGCCGTCAAACCATGCCCGAGGGTGCACAGAGAGAACGGGAAATGTGCTCATGGCAATAGAATTGGAAGCTCGCGGATGTAAACAAGCAACAAAAGCTAATTGATGGACTCAACTCTACAGTCTTTGTTCAAGAACGGCAAGCACGCTGACTCACACGAGGCGGCTTCAACTGACCAGCGGTCCCCAGGAAAGAAGCCGCAAAGAGTAAGCGGTTGGTTGGGAAGGTAGTATGTGCGGGAATTTCGCTTGACAAATCTGCTTGATTGTTCACGAAGTTTGCACATACAGGTAAAGGCATAGCAAGCGTTACTTTTGCGGGTGCAATGAGCAGGTGCACCCCCTCTTCCCCTTGAAATCGTTACACCATCCAGATGGACTACTACCTTATGAAAAGAGAGAAACAGCCTAGGATACTAACACTCATACGGGATCTCCAATGGCGGCAATTTACGCTTTGGTTGGGCTGAAAGTATTACATGTGTATTATAGAAGTTCAATGGCGATAAGGAAGGAGCGTTGGAACGACCTCGACTAATCTTTCCATAATGTTTTTGCGAAATGATAGTACTATTCAATATTCTACAACTATGAACTGGTCTAAGCAGGGCTAGATAATTCCAACATCTTCGCCCAGCCGTTCCAACATCCGAAGCCGTGACGCTATAGAACAAAATCTGGCGCAAATTCCATCAAAGAAACCACTTGGATGGGGATTACTTTTTGCTCAAAGCTAAAACGAGGTATAGCAGCACCTACAGACAATACTTGCATATATGGCTCCTGAAGACAAACCAGCTACTTCCTCGATGAGGGAAGAAGAGAAATTGTAGAGTTTGGGTTGACGAAGCAGCTATTTCCGCATGATGCAAAACAGTCTACAAACAGCGACCAAGAAACCCATGTCACTTAGCAATTTAAACGTCGCTCACTTTGACAGTGCAATGGAAAGATATGACTGCGAGCGCACAAGGTCATTCTAAGTAAGGTACACCGACGTGAACTCGAAATAGGCACTCTTTGTTGATACATTTGATTGCTCTCTTATTTCTTGCCGCTTCTCTTTCTTAAAAATTAAAAGAAAATGCTAGTCTATTCCTGGCAAACCCCTTCATACTATCCCAGAGCAAACACAGTGGTCAAACAAGACAAAGACGCGATGTAGGCTACAAAAACAGGAGAAATCAAGGAGATATTTAGGCTCAATAGCCCTGCGTTTTCCACTTTCGAACATAACAGTAATACCAGCATGCCTCAAACTCCGCAGGATCTTTTTGATTTGGTTGAGAAAGGCGAGGACCAGATATTGTCTCCAGAGCTCGGGCCCACACCACCACCGTCCGCCGCTGAATCTGACCCAGCACCCAATAGTATCGCAAGCAACCCAGTATCGGAACAGAGACTCCCTACCCAAATTGCCCAACACCCTCCTTCAGGGAGCAGCCAACTTCAGCAAGTACCCTCACCTAATACGCAGCCTCTGGGAGTATTTTACACAGAATTCGGCGCTGTACATTTCACACCAAGTGTAGTCCGGCCACGGGAACCGCTTTCAGCTCAGCGTGGGGCTGAAATTGAGAAAGAAATACGCAGCTTGGAACGGCAGCTCAGTGAGGTTCGGCATCAGCTAGCAGAGACAAGAGAATCTCTCGCCGAGGCGGAGGACCAGCTGACAAGGACCAAAAAACGTCTTGCTGAGATGGAAGGCAGACTGGAGAACGACAAACAGTCTCTTCCATGTGACGAAGACTTGACGGAGTAGCAGTAAGAAAGGCTACGGTGGCAGGGTTGGCATGGCTAACATGGGTGTTTTCTAAAACGAGATCCGCGAGGAATACTGGTAGGATGGAAGGGTCGTCCAATCTTGGCGGCGATTTACAGTCAACCATACCTAATCAATGCAACATTGTCACAACATGTAGAATTGGCGAGTCGTTCATGGTTCAGTGTCTTGCAACCCAGCACCTCTTGGAGATAGTAGCGAGGGAGCACCAAGGAAGTACCAATAAAGCGGGCGAGAGAATTGGTGCCGCACAAGGGAGCCTAATGTGGCTGCCTCGTGCAGGGCTGTAGCTGCTCACGCTATTTTGTAACAACAATCATTATCACTGTTGCACGGGTTAGCCCTCCGCTGCCTAGATTCTCAGACCTAGAGCATCTAAACTCGCTTGGTCAATAAATAGCGTAACCTGTGATGGGCTACGCTAGGCAGCAAGACCTATGAGAAAGCGCGCAGCCCTGGGCTGATTGGAATTGGGATGGAGCGTTATTCCCTGAAGTCTTACGAAGCATAAAGTTTTCTCGTATTCATGTAGCTAAGAACATAACTTAAACAATCGGTCATCTGAGAAGAAGTAGGAAGTCATGCGAGACCTCAGTAGGCCTTGTCCCAGTCATCACCAGCACGGATCCTAGGGTACTGATCTGTCTGAAAAGGCACTAATTCCCTTGTATGCTCAAACAGACATCATCGAGCAACGGATTCACACCCACTACATCATTCTGCACCGCCGTAAGTGAAATGAACACCTCGGAGAGACCCTTGAAATTTTTTGGAAATGTCACAGTGCCAAAAGTAGCAAGAGGGCTATTAGATCCCGGGTTTGTGTTCTGGTTAGGATACTCGTACTCATACGTGACGCTTGCATCCCCTGAAGGCTTGTTACCCACGAAGAGAACAGTGCAGCCATTAGCGTTACTGGTCTCGGCTCCGTTCGTAACAAGACAGGCCAGACGCAGGGATGTGAGGGTGAAGGTCTCCTTGGTGCCCTTGGTTGCGGTCGTGTTGATTTGTAAAGAGGGGCAGCCGCCGTAGAGATTTCGGCTTTGAGTGCCGGAGTTGATTATGTTGGGCTGGGAAGGGATTTCGAAGTATTTCGACTGGGAATTCTTCTGTGTTGCAATGACGAAACCTGGATAGGAAATGCCTGTGGATCGACACTTAGCACAGTCGCTCTTCCTATGAAGGAGGGTGTGAAGATAGATACCTTTGTATGTCCCGACAGGATCTGTCTTGGGATCGAATCCCCCCACATTTTGTGGGAGATCATCAAACTGTCACCAGCAAGAGTCAGCAGCGATTGCGAGCAAGCCAGGGTGTCACTCACGTTAGCGCAGTAGCTCGACTTTGCTGCCGGAGCCGCTTCACTGGGAGCGCCATAGGCTCGGAGGGTGGTGCCGAGTAAGGCGAGTAAGGTCAAGAACCAGGCCATTGTCTTGGTGCCGAACGTCAATCTCAAATGGAAATTTTGGGCACTTGTCCGGAGTGATTAGGACAGTGGAATGGATGATACGACAAAATTGGAGAAATTCTCACTCTTGGCCTGTATTTAACATCGTTCGAACATCTTTACGAATGGCTCGTATTCATCACTGAATGCGAGGTCAGCACTGAATACCGGAGGCAAGCCACACTCGTATTACCATACCAAAACGTCGACACAAGATGGTGTCGTTGGTTGAGCGCCATCGCGATTGGTCTTCTGTTGCTCCTTGCATACTAAATCTCCCTTTCCGCGACTCGTCTTCCCCATTTGTCGATGAGAATGCAAGCCAAGCGAGGATGCCATGACCCTTCCTCGCTAAGGCTGCGTGAGCGGTTTCTCATTGGTGTCGAGTCAAAGAATACGAACGAGACCACAACACCATTGCACCAGCGCCGTTAGAAATCGAACCTAATATGGTAAAGTATTGAAACCTAGCAAACGAAGTCTACCAATCTGAAGGCAGAGGTGGCCTCGTGACTCCACCAAAGGAGGTTAGTAGTGTCGCTCCCTATCGTCGGAAAATTTTAGTATATAAACTTAGCCTGCAAACGCCAAATCTGCAATGTATTTCTTTGTATGTAGTACTCGCTCTTGCCCTAGCTTAGTACACGAGGATAAAGTCCCCTCGATTTAAGTAGCAAATCGGGTAACGAGGCCTGTCAACCGGTAGCTCGTCTTGAGCCCAGATAGGGAAGATGTTTACTCTTGAAGACTTTCCGAGTGCGAATGTCGGGCTCTGTGACCGTCGCAAATGTCGTCAATCCTGAGAGTATTATCTCGGGTGAAAACACAGAGAGAAAAGGCTGCAATGCCACTAGGCTACCCGCTAACCCCCAATGAAGTGGAACGGCAAAATCTCGGACAAACAACAAATGCGCCTAAAAATTACGTAAACCCTTTACGAAAAGACACAACACGCATTGTAAGTCTTACACTGATATGTCAGTTGGAAGCTGCAATTACAGTGGCGCGGTCTTCGAAAGAAATTGCAAACCTGCCCAAATCTGCCAGAGCCCGGGTCGGCGAGCTTTATCCCAACAAATTCTAGGTTCGTCTACACAGACACTGATGGCACTGTATATATGCCAGCTTGAGGCTCAGCAATATCGAGGACAATAACAATATATCTTACTACATCCAGTTGCTCATTCGTTCTTTCGATAACGCGGTAATCTGGAATGCACCCCTATTGATAGGCAGTGATGGAGGTGTTGGGGTGTTCAATACTCAGCCCTAGTATGCTTGGCATATCGCATAAATAGGCCGCTACCTCCATACATAATCAACAAGTCGTTCCTCCCAATTCCGACAGGAGGTGGAACAATTGGTTAATTATCTATAGAATTGGTGTTAACTGCTTGGTGCGCAGGGCTGAGCGCTAAGCTCATTCCAGGCTACTTTAGACTGTAATGGAGATACTGCTGAGGGTCTATAAAGGAGCATCAGCCATAACATGGCTCAACCTTTTGTACCCAGCTGCAGTGGTACAAAAGGATTCAAATCATTTTCATCTTTTCTGGGTGCCTAAATGCCAACGGGTACGGACGCATTGGGGTCGCATAGGCGAAAAAGGCCCAGAGCAAGCTGGAGCAAGACAGGTCTAACGACGAAGCCAAAAACTTTTCCAGAAATAAATTCAAGGATAAGACAGGTCTAGCATGGGCTAATCGAAATGGGACTCCCAAACCAAACAAGTACACTATGATTGAGAACTCCTATGATGACGGTCACGACATTGCTGAGACTCGCGACGTCTTGCATACGAACCGGACTCCAGATCGCACAATGCTCGGTTGTGCCCTTAGCGAAGAGCCGCAAGACCTCGTTCGGTTTGTGTTCAATGCTAGCAAACATTCAGAAGTCCATGGCGTCTTAGAACTACAATTACAACGAATTACCCCTTGGCAAGCTATCCATGAACACGATTGCAAAAGGGTACGCAGCCCTGAAGGACCTCGGAGATGTCAGTTTAGATCCCAAGCTAGCTTAAGATAAGTAACAAACAAGTCTGGCAACCGTATTCAGCGACTTATCGTCGGCTTACTACACGATCATCCCTCCCGATTTCGGGCGAAGGAGACCCACACCAATCAACCGCGACGTTCAGCTCAAAGCTGAGATGGACCCAGTTGAGACTCTGGGGAACATGTAGATCAGCAATAACATCCTCGAAGAGACCGAAGATTCTCAGACCGGGCAACGATCGGGAGTTCATCCACTCGACGCCCAGTTCACATTGTTAGGTTTGACAGTAGAAACACCCTTCGACCTAAACTCAGCCGAATTCGATCGCCTGGAAAAGTATCTTTACCACTCAAAAGAAGGCTACAGCCCAACCTCTAACACCACCATCCAGCACACACACCGCATTTTACGCTCCTCAGAAGTCGAGCGTTTCATACCCGGCGGCTACGACCCCTCAGGCATGAAGACCAGTACCGTTCAAGACCACCGCCGGCTTATCTGGCACGGTAGCCGCGGCTGCAACTTCGGCGGCATCCTCAGTCAAGGTCTGCGCATCGCTTCTCCGAAAGCATCAGCTAACGGGAAAGTGATCGGGAAAGGCATCTACCTCGCGCTAGTAAATCAGCTGGTTATTGTGATCCTCGGACATTCATTAGATGAGTCTACTGTTGCTGTATAAAGTGCAACTCGGAGATCCCTCCTACATGAGGACCGGCCTCGAATACACTGCCGCCGACTCTATGCGAACAAGAGATTGGATCTCGACTAAGACGGCTGGGAATCCGGCTAATGAACTATTGAAGTGGATGGACGCTAAAGCCGTGAAGGAAGAATCTGAAGCTGCATTGATGCCTGATTGCGATGTCAAGTTGCCGTTGGCGGGAGGGAACCCGAATGATTATATATTTTACGATGTCGTGCAGGTAAAAATTCGCTATGTGTTCATGTTGAAGTGGACGGGATCGAGGGAGTGGGGATTCATTAACCACGATACAGGCTTAGTGTCAGAAAACGTAGCAGCCGTGGGGGATGTCGAGCCCAAAGTTCGCAGAAAAAAACTCTTCCAACGTAAAGAAAGTCCCTGTTAACGCTCAAGATGAGCCGGTGTTGCCTAGTCTCCACACTTAGATGGGCTTGAATAATCTTTTGGCGCGAGGGTGTCTTCTCTCCCAGCCAATTGTTCTGGCGTCCAAGATTACCATTTATACTGACACAAAGCCTGAATGATGTCGGACAGAATGCGCCATAGAGACTAAAGAACAATTCTCGATTTTGCAACTCTGTCTTGGTGGGTTATCGCATATAGACAATACATATCGAGCATGGAATTTCACAATGCATCAATTCCTTGCAATCGCGCATACACATTCGCGCCTATGTAGGTCCTCGAAGCGATTTATGCGGTACTTCGCTACCGTAAAAGAATTATCAATGGAAAATTGAAGGCTTCAAAGTGTTAACCAGCACACATGCCTATATATTCCAAGTTTACACATAGCACCTGCGGTACATCTGCACCATGTATGCATCACATACGGCCACCGTTCTCATCTCCATTCTCACATTCACACTCGGGACGACAGCGGCCAACAACTCTTGCACAATATTCAACAACAGCAGCAGCAGCGCTAATCCGTCTGTGATGTAAGTCAGCTTCCCCCGCCGACGTACAAATACTAATAATGGAAGACGATATGAGGTTCCCAACTCCTCACCCCCAGTCTCCCTCTTCTTCACAGCCGCGCAGCCACCCCAGCTGTACTCCACCCCGGTCCTTCTCGCTTTGATCGAAAATATGCAACCGGTATGCCGACACTACTTTACTCCCTGTAATTCAAGTCATCCAGACTGATATCTCAATCAACAAATTAAAGGCTTTCTTCTCTATTGAAGATGCCACCAAACTACAACCAAATCAGAACCGGCCGCCTTCTTGCAATATCTTACAGAAGTCCCTCCCGTCTCCCATCTCCCATAGCCCCCCCTCCCCTCCATTCTCTATCATAAACCTCCGTTAAAAAAGCAATACTAACAATCCCAACCCCTCAAGTCCCACAAAGCCGCATCTTCGACTACGCAGGCGTTCGCATAACCCTGCAAAACCACGATTGCAGCGCCAATTTCACACTGACGTATAATGATGCCTGCTCCATGCTGAGGGGGTTGGCGGAGTATTTGGTGCTTAGAAATGAGTTTTGGGGATGGGTTTTTGCGGTTCAGGTTGCGGGGGTGCTGGTGGGGAGTGGGCAGGTTGGGGTGGGGTTGGGGGATGGGACGACTGCGACGGGAGTGGAGGCGGTGGGGTTGGGGGTGGCAACGTCGTGAGTATGACACCAATGGACCACGATGCCTAAGAATGGGGGAAGGCGTGGGAAGTGTTTTGATCCATCATAGCCACAGGTCATTTCTCTCCTTCCTCAAGGTCCTCCTTGAGCTTCGCATCTTTCTTCGCGGGTCTCTCTCCGAAGATGGTACTGCCCACTCTGACCTCATTACTGCCACACCTAATCGCACTCTCGAAATCCTCACTCATGCCCATGCTGAGCTCAAGCTCGCTTTCCGCGACACCCAGCTCCTTCGCCACGCTATCTCTGATCTCTCGCAGAGCCACAAAGTCCTCGCTTTCCTCTCCTTCTCTCGCAGCCTGACTCCTCGCAATAGCTCCGATAGTCATGACCCCCTGCAACTTCAGATGCTTACACTCATCCCGAACATGCTTGCATAAAGCGGCGGCTTCGCCGGGCTCGACGCCGCTTTTCTCGTTCTCGCCGGAGGTGTTGACTTGTACAAAGACTCTTAATGGTGTGTCCTTCAACTCGGGCGTCTTCTCAACAAGAGCTCCCCGCCCCTTCTCCAATTGATCGGCCTTCTTACTCGTATCCACACTCTCCACGCACCACAAATTCGGCACCTGCTCAGCCAACGGCTTGCACTTGTTCGTCTGCAGCGCGCCTATGAAATGCCATCGTATCTCCCTGGGTAGGAGGAGAGATTTCTGGAGGAGTTCTTGTTGGTAGTTTTCGCCGAAGTGGAGGTGTGAGTGTCCGTGCTGGCCGTTGTGGAGGGCGAGGACGTCGTTGGCTGGCTTCAATTTGGATACGGCGACGAGTCGAACAGCAGGGCCGTTTGCTTGCTTTGCGGCGTCGATTCGAGATATGATGGAGGAAAGGTTGGAGGAGAGGTGTTTGGCTCTTGCGGGGTCGATGCGCATTTCGGTGGGTGAGTCGCTTTGGGATTCGGTCATTGTTAGCTCAATTGCTTTTGGTTGGTGGTACGAAGAAGTTGCAATTAGATTCTTCGTTTCATTGGGAAGTCAAGTTGTACAGGATGTTGCTCGTAGTATGTTTAGGTCATCAGTCGTAGTCGCTGTGGCTTGCCTAGAGGCTAAAGCCATGATTAGACCTGGAGGGTTTTAGCTACTTAATTAGCCGCGGACCTATCACCGAGGCCGTCCCTATTAGCGCGCTGTTTCAGGCGGGGTGGCGTGTACAGGGCACATTAGCGCCCATTCCTTTCAAGCCCAGCCTTTGTTTCAGGGCCACTCATCCAGCGGAGACTCTCTTCCACTTTGTTTTCCATCTTTTCTCGCCTGCTTGTCTTGTCTTTCTTTCTACGCCCCCTTAGCAACGGTAGCATTGCATTGTCTGCTTGCCCTTCCATTCGTTCACCACCACGCATCACTGGCCTGCTGTCCATCACACTCTCACAGCCCACCCTCTTTACTTATAGCCTAGGGGGTTGCATACTTTTTTGCCTTCGAGTTGCTGGACCTTCGCTCCGATAGTAGGCCCACAGCAACCACCCTTAAATTCCACCCCTACGAAACCCACACGCCAGCCCCCATTCGCATGCGTCTCCTAGCCTCCGACGTCTTCAAGTCTGCGAGGACCTCTGTCCAGCCATCCGCACCGCCCTCGATGCCCAATTCGAATCGTTCCTCGAAGGGTTTCAGCAGACTCCCTAATGGGAGCCTAGCGAGCATGGACAATCCTAATGATGCTACGATTGACATACCTTTGGCCAAGGTTTCCAGCAAGGCGGGGGTCAGGAGATCGGATACTTATCGTCCTCCACGAAGTCAGACGCGACGGCCTACTTATCTGCAGCCGCAACAGACCCAAGTTTTCAATGAGAAGGCTGGGCCACCGAAGCGGCCTGTTGCTGGGAGGAGGCATACGGAGACGAAATCGGGGAAGAAGGGTGGTGATGGCGAGGAAGATACGTTGACCCAAATGGGCGTTATCTACAACAAGATTCTGAACTTTTCGATTGTCACTCGATACTTTCTATATGTGCTACCCCTGGCCATTTTGATTGCTATACCCATCATCATCGGAGCTACTGCAGCACAGAATGCACAACTAGGCGGTGTTCGTATTGTATGGATCTTCTCATGGCTTGAATGCGTTTGGTTGTCTCTCTGGGTCTCGAAGCTCGCTGCAAAGATGATGCCTTCCGTGTTCCAATTCTTGTGTGGGATTGTCAGCTCTGGAACGAGGAAATACGCATTGGTCATACAGGCTCTGGAGATCTACCTTTCTCTCAGTGGGTGGGCGCTGGCGTCTTTAGCTACCTTTGTTCCGGTAATGACTCGCAATCCGACTCAACGAGCTCAAGCAGCGACATATGCACAGAATAACAACTCTACCAACCCTACTACCAAGAATCATGCACTCCTGTTTCAAAATGCCACAGCAGTCAAAGAGTGGGAATCAGTGATAGAAAGGATACTGGCAGCTTTCTTGGTAGCGTCTTTAATACTGCTGGCCGAAAAATTGCTCATACAGCTCATCTCGATCAGCTACCACCGTACTCAATTCAATTCGAAGATCAAGGACTCCAAGCACAAGATCCACCTCTTGAGCTTGCTCTACGACGCATCACGGTCTCTGTTTCCTGCGTACTGCCCAGAATTTGCGGAGGAAGACTACATCATCAACGACGCTCTCGATTTGAGCGGACTCGAAGGCAAGCACAGTGGCGGTCATACTCGATCGGGATCTGCCACTCCCTTGAGACTGATCCAAAACATTGGTCGCGTGGGTGACAAGCTGACCTCAGCTTTTGGTAATATTGCGCATGAAGTCACCGGCAAGCAGGTCTTCAACCCTGACTCCGCGCATTCTGTCGTCGTAGAAGCACTCGAAAAGAACAAGTCTTCGGAAGCACTGGCAAAGCGGCTATGGATGAGCTTTGTGATGGAGGGCAATGATGCTTTGTATTTGGGTGACATTGTTGAGGTCCTCGGTGCTGATCGCCATGTCGATGCAGAGGAAGCGTTCCTTATCTTAGACCGAGACAGCAATGGTGATATCAGTCTCGACGAGATGATCCTGACGGTCTGCGAATTCGGTAAGGACCGACACTCGATTGCGAGCAGCTTGCATGATGTTGATCAGGCCATCAATGTCTTGGACAATCTGCTTTGCACCATCGTGTTTATTGTTACTATCTTCGTCTTCGGTAGGCCTACCCATTCATTTAGTCGGCTCCATTTGCTGATAAGCCTGCAGTGGCTTTTCTCAATAGTTCATTCACGACGACGCTGGCAACGGCTGGTACCGCCTTGCTTTCGTTGTCTTTCGTCTTTGCAACGACCGCCCAGGAGGTCCTCGGCTCTTGCATCTTCCTCTTCGTCAAACATCCATTCGACGTACTGGACCGCGTAGATATCGGTGATGATCAGCTCGTTGTGAAACACATCTCGCTACTATTCACGGTCTTCAAGCACGTCAAGAACCAAAAGCTAACGCAGGTACCGAATATCGTCCTCAACTCGTTATGGATCCAAAACGTTACCAGATCAGAAGCTATGCGAGAGCAGCTACTGATCTACGTCGACTTCGGCACAACACTTGAGGATGTCCAGCTGCTCAGGAACGAAATGCAGGCATTCGTCCAGGACGAGAAAAATTCGAGAGACTTCCAGCCAGACATCGACGTCGAGATCACTGGTATTGCCGAGATGAATAAGATGGAGTTGAAGGTCGAGATCAGACATAAATCGAATTGGTCGAACGAAACAGTGAGAGCTGCTAGGAGGTCTAAATTCATGTGTGCGCTCGTCCTCGCCCTTCGAAAGATACCCGTTAATGCGCCGGGTGGAGGTGGTGCTGCACTCGGAAGTGCCGATCAGCCTACCTACTCCGTTGCTGTCTCTGATGCCCAAGCGGCTGCTGCCCGAGATGCATTCGCCAAGGCTAAAGAGGAGAAGCGCTTGTTCACAGCTCAAAAGCCGGATCCTGCTCCTAAGAGTACAACTAGGGGTGCCGCATCTGGCATTGACACACCGAACATCTCATCGCCCAATCTCCATGACTCTGCCACCATACCGCCTCTTCGCTACCGCCAACCTCCGTCTGAAAGCGCTGTTCTGACTACCCTAAATTCTCGCCATCCAGCGGCCGACACCGCTGCAAACGCTAATGATCTGATCGAGCCCACAGCGCCTAAACTTATCGCCCATTCTATTCCCGGTACCGACACACCCCCAGACTTCGATCGCTCCGTTTCGATCGAAGAAGTACGTGGCGTCCTGCGCCGCCAATCGACGCGAGGCAAGCGAAAGGCCTCCACTGGCTCCGCAGTAATGATTTCCCCAATCTCCGAAACAACGTCCAGATACCCACCACCCCCATCAACGATATTAGATTACGATCCCTACTCCTACAGCGCACCGCCACAACAAAACCAGCAACAGCCTTTGTCACAAACCCCAGCCACCCCACCAAGAGACTCCCCCGTCTCCACGCCCACATTCCCCACCCCACCACCATCCCAATCCCAACCCCCAGCCCAAGCCCAATACCACGTATCGCAGCTTCAGAACCGACAACGGCCGCCCCCGCCCACCTCGGCGCCTCGCCAAGCCCCCCAAATCCAATCATCGGGTGCCTCTTTAGTCCCAGCCACAACAACGGGAACGAGCCCCCAACCACCACCAAAAACCTACCTCAGCACCTCAAACCTGTCACCTGAGCCTGAAAGTAGAAGTTTGCCGAGTGACCGCGCTGCGAGTCCCGTTAGGAATCCTTTTCAGGTCAGTGCGCTGAGGGATCAGCAGGGGAGAGGCGTCCCGCAGATGAGGAGGCCGGTGCCAGGTGGGAATTCGTTCGCGCAGCAGTCACTGCAGCAGTCGCATGCTGAAGCAGGAGGGGTAATGACTGGACCTGGGAGTGCGGTGGGGGCGGTCAGGCCGCCTAGGGGTGATAGTTTGCCTGTGCCTAAGGAAGATGTGCGTAGGAAGGAACAGGATGTACATGTTGGGAATTTGGTTAAGCCTGGAAAATAGTCATTGATGTATTTGGATAGTGCGCTGGATATCTCTGTGGTATTGGCAATGAGAAAAGTGAGATGGATACTCAAGGTTGATCTTGGACTTGATCTCAAGGGCAACCACGAAGCGTGCATGAAAACATGGAGTCATAGCTAGACACGTGAAGCCATTATTGGAGCATTTGAAGCGTCCTGAAATTTTGGGATTTCAATCGCATTGCCTGTAGGTTCAACGTTCGACTTTCTATTCAGTTTCAATCCTCACCATCAAAACCCCTCCTAATTCCTAAATCAATACACAAGAATCGAAGCCCCCTTAGAAACCAGTTCCTCGCCATCTCAAGTATATCTCAACGGAGCGCTCAGACGAGTGAAAGCATCGTTTCCTTCCGTCATACAAATCATATCCACATCCAATTCCACAACAGCAGTACATCGTCTTCGCAGTCTCTTCCATACCTGGCATCGAGTATCATAAGAAGCACGTCAAGCTGCATCGCCCAGCGATGGATCTTTTCAACCGCTCTCTGTCGCATCAGGCGTTTTCACGCGCTCCGAGAAAGACGTGGCTGAGCGTGGAGCTTGAATCCTTCTGGGACATCTCTTGAAGGAATCCATGAATCCGCGATGTATGCCGAGCTAGGGTCTTCTCCCCCTCTTTCGCGAGCACTTTGTTCCCAGTCTTGAGATGTACAACAGGGGAGGACTCGAGTACCTTTTCTCCATGAGAAGCCAGCATTGACAAGGTGAGGTCACCGTCACCGAGGCCGAGGCCGGGCTTCTCGTTCGTGCTTATAGCGAGAGCCGTGGGCTCAGTGGAGGTTTGAGTGCCGTAGGTCGTATACGTGCTTAGTGATGGGTTCTTCTCGGAGAATCCATCAATCCAGTGGCCGCTCCCTTCAACTACCGAGATCCGAGTCTTGTCGATGACCACAGGCTCTTTGTACGGTCGTGCCGAGTCCCGGAAGACGGTGATTTCGCGACCGAGAGTTGAGGCGGAGGATAAGCGACGGCCACTGCCTGCGACGGGCTTGATAGGCATACCAACGATATCGTGCTGGACTTGCGTGCTCCTATCGACGTAGTTGCGTAGAGGAGTCGGGGTTTTTAACGCGGACACCCAGCGGAGGAGCAGGAATATAATGTAGATGAGTGCGGAGAGAAGGACGAAGCCGCTGAGGATGAAGATGATGACTAGTAGGGCGTAGGCGGAGGTGGGGAGGGGGCGCATGCTGTTGGCTTGGGAGCGGGCGTTGGGGGTGGTGAGTGAGTTTGAAGAGGAGGGGGATGAGGGGCAGGCGAAGGGGGTTTGGAGGTCCGTGTTGAAACAGAGGACGGATCTGGACGTGGTAGTGGTGGTACTACTTGTTGTTGTCGCTGTTGATGATGAAGAGCTTGAGGAGGCGGCGGACGAGGTGGTGGTTGCGTAGACTGTGCTATAGATATCGGAGCCGGTGACCAGGTGCAGTGATGTCATGGCTGCAGCGAGGGATGCGGTAGTGGAGAGCGCGATATCGCTAGATGGATATTCGAGGAGGTAGGTTGTTGATTCGTGGGTGTCATTCATGCCGTTAGTCGAAGGCGGGAACTCGAGGGACAGGCCGCCTGACTTGTTGGAGACGACGGAGACGGTGATTGTCTTAATGCTCGCAAGTGTAGACGTCGTTGTACCTTCCTTTGCCTTTCCTGTCCCGGGAATCGCACTCGTAGGCGCCGCACTCATTCCCATACTCATTGTGCTGACCCTCCCTGGCACAGAGCTCGCATAGCATCCGAGACCATTCGGTGCGAAGTCTCGGCAGTATGGCATGTTTGATGGGCAACATTGCTGGGCTGCCGTGATTGTATTGGTGCAATTGGGCGAGGAGGCTTCGTAGCAGGTCATCAGGTTTTGGCAGATGGAGCCGGTGGGACAGCAGCCGGAGGTGTAGATGTTTAGGTTGCAGGTCGTGTTCTAGCCACACAGATATATCAATGAAAATGTTCCCAATAGTAGCTTGGTGGGACGATGGTATGCTGGACATTTTAAGAAGAGGCAAAGGGAAGGAAGCGACTTACAGCAGCGCAACAAAAGTTCCCACAACAACTCTCCCCCTCCACACAAAACGTATTCCCACAACATATACTCCCATTTGGCATACAAAATGGCGCCACCAGCTTGGAGGTAGGCATGCAGCATTGAGTAGCTGGGTCGAAGCATTCGCAGCTCATGGAGCGTGCGCCGAGATCATTGGAGCTACTGGGGTGCACCCAGGCGAGGCCAGGGGTCACATTGCGGTTGAGTCCAGGTAGGAGGAGGGACGTGGTGATGTTGAGGGCAGTGGTGTTGGAGACCAGCTCCCGACGCTGAGGAGATTGCGGGTTGAAGCCTGGGGATTGGACAATGCTGATGGCGGAGCTAATGCCAGCGGCGGATATGAGGATGAGTCTGGGAGCACGCATTGCGGCCGTAAGTTACGGTAAGTGTGAGCGTGGAGGTGAAGTTGTTGTGAGGCTGTTTTAGCAGGAAGGCGATGAATGAAGGTGTTGGTGACACAGAGCCGAAATCAAGAGTAGCACGAAGGAAGATCTGAGTCGAGTTGCGAGCGATGCAATCGAAATGTCGTTGGTAATAGAGTGAAAGAGTGTTGGTGATGAGGAAGAGAAGGTGGCAATGTGCGGGAAGAAAACAAATTGCGGTGTTGATATTGAGACCCTCGCAACGAAGTGTTTACGTCTCCGTGATCGATACGGATCTAAAACAAAAGAGCTGAAGCCAAAGTCTGCATCTCAAATAAAATTGATTCATATACTGCATTATGTTTTGATCCCTTAGTCAACAATAGTACGGTTCAGTGGCACATTACAACTACCATTTCAATGGACAGTTCGTTCTAAGTGTCACTAACTCGAGCTAGTTGAAACGGTGTTTAGTAGGTGTTTCATAAAATCACGAAAGTGTAACTTTACAACTCCGAAAGCCCAACAGAAAAGCAGTCATCTTTTCAAGATGATCAGGTCAATTTCGTAGCGCTCTCACCTGGTGAGAGCGTGAGCTTTTGCAGTTTTGTGGTTGTTTTTTTTGGTATAGCAAAAGCTCAGTAATGATATCGAGCTTCTTTTAGGGGCCAGGGTTCCAGCACCTTGTTTGCGGATTCTTTTTGCATAACAATAGATCAAATTCCATGTTCAAAGCTCGAGGCTGCTGAGATCGGCAATTGAACAATTGAAAAAAAGCGTCGCAAAAAAGAGATCAGAGCATGTACTGCTTGCAGCTTCATGCTACCCCTAAGAAGCAGGGAGCAGGGGCTATCGATGTAGATGCGCGTGTGGACATATCATTTTGCCACTCGAAGACGAGACTAACGAATCGTTCCGCTGTTGTGACTGCCGCAAGCGAGCACCATTCAATCAAACAAAGCCTTACCTTCGAGACAACTTGACAAGGAACAGCTTGGACACGCCTTGTTTTCCTCAACGTCTTGACAATATATGATGACAAGTTCGCAAAGCAACTGGACATGGCTACGGTCAGCTTTTTAATCCGCTATTAATTACCTCACCTGATGCGACTGCCAGGTCTGCTGGATCGAACTTCATTGTTACTACGAGCAGAAGCCAACGTGGTCTCTCGAAGAGAGAGATATCAGCGTTCTCGAGAGGACTGATGTTGGGATGAAAGCACGCTACTAGCCTTGTAGGGCCAGCCTGCCAAGCTTTACCTTTGGCCGAAACCTTCGCCCACTTTTCCGCTCCCTCTTTTCTACCGCATCGGACTGAGGTAGTAAGCAAGAGGCGCGCCTGTCCTGAGGAAAACCTTATCCACCTTACACTAAGAGTCAAGGCTCTCTTCGCACAGACCCGCATAACTACAATGACATTGCGCGCCTAGCAAAGGCTTTGTAAGCCATCAGAGGCCTAGAGATGGAGGCCGCCGGAAGCCAATCGTGACTAAAAGATTTGATACTGTAAGAGTTTCAAAAAGGCAACATCTAGGTGTTTATTTTATCACGGTCAATTTCCTTTGCTTTGTTCTCTAGATTTGAACCTGTCTTGCTTTCTCATTTCTGCGGCCCTACTCTTTCATTTTGGTAGGTACATGCGGATCATCGCCCAGCCAGAGTCAACATGCTTTGGCCGTGCGCTTTAAGTCAAAGTGAGTTGTCGTCCAAGTCCAATGGACTCGGATTGAACCTACTCCGCACAGAGTCCGGTTTTGGTAAGTTCGTGCTGTTTTCATGACGTTCCTTAGAGGTCAATTTCTTCGAGGCTTACTTTCGTCCTTGGCGTCTCCATTTTCCATCGCCGCTATCTCACCTGTAACGGTGTACTCTCATAACATCACAATGCTGAGTTTACTTTCAACATCCGGAATCATCATGGAAGGACAGGCTGCTCGCAAATCAGTGAGGATACCCGCGTCCTTTCCTCTTTTGAGCGTTCAAGATGTTTAATCGCTCGATTAGCAACCACTTCGGTGTGACTGGAGAATGGCTCTACGTCTGGCTTATGGTCGTAAATTCGACTTCCATACTGCTTTTCGGCTACGACCAGGGTGTCTTTGGCAATATACTCACCTTGCTCAATTTTGAGCAAAGCTTCGGACTACAGGATAATGAAATTTTGAAAGGCGTTGTCGTCGGATCTTACGATCTGGGCTGCCTCGTGGGAGCCCTTGCAACAGGCCCAATTGGTGGGTGGAGTGGCCGGAAACGGTCTGTACTACTCGGGACCACTGTCATGATGATTGGTGCCTTCCTTCAATTCCTCGCTTCCGACTTTGGTGTCATGACAGCTGGACGGTGGTTCAAGCTCATTCTTTCTCTCTCGCGATGTCGGGCTAACGAACAAGTGTCATCGCAGGTATCGGGAACGGTGTGAATACGGCCACATCACCCGTTTGGGCATCTGAGACGAGTTCTACGGCGAACCGTGGTAAGACTGGGATGACGCTTATGGTAGTGAACATCGGAGGCTTAGCTATGTCATGTTGGATAACGTGTAAGTTATTTTAGAATTTTGAGTTTGACCAGTACTTATTTCACGCAGATGCGTTCAGCTTCGTGAAGTCCGAACTGGCCTGGCGCTTTCCCCTCGGTGTCCCACTCCTCTTCGTCCTCATCATCTACCTAACAGCCTTCTGGCTGCCAGAATCTCCACGGTGGTTGATCATGAAGCATAAGAACGAGGAGGCTCTCCTTGTCATGTTGGCTTTGGAAGGACCTCGTGGCAGAGAAAGGGCTCTAGTAATGCAGGATTTCGACGAGATCAAGGAGTCTATTGTTCTTGAGCAATCAAGAGATGTAAAAAGAAATACGAAACCAGGTTTCAGACTCATTCTTGGTGTAGGTGTACAGGCAATGCAGCAGTTGACTGGAATCAATATCATATGGTACTATCTGCCATATGTCCTCACCATTTCAGTTGGCTTGGCGGGCTCCACCACTCGCCTTCTTGGTGCAGTGAATGCGATGACTTACCTGGGGTCCACCTTCATCGGACTCTTCTTCATCGATCGTTGGGGCCGCAGGAGACTCATGATGTATGGTGCGCTTGGGCAGTGTTGTTCCTGGCTTGCAATCACTGTACTACTCAATTCACCCGATGAAGCGGCTTCTTACTTGTCGAAAGAACGCCAGCTGGCTGGAGCCGCTGTATTCTTCTTTTTCCTCTTTAATTGTTTCTTCGGTGCCGGCTGGCAGGGTGTGTCATGGTTGTATCAGAGATCAATTCTACAAAGTACCGCATCTCAGGCATGTCTTACGGTGTAGCCACTAATTGGCTCATCAACTTTGCTGTCGTCTTCGTGACACCTTTGGGCATCGCGAATCTCGGAGCTCGGTTCTACGTCATCTGGACTGTCCTTAATGCACTCATGGTTCCCATCATCTGGCTTTTCTACCCTGAGACTGCAGGTCGGTCACTTGAATATGTCGACAGCATGTTTGAGTCTCACCCTACGATATGGACATTCAAGTCCAAGAACATGGTCTCACGGAAACCAGAGCAAATTTGGATTGCCATGGACGAATTCCCCACCTTCACTACTACCATCGAATACGCAAACGTTGCCAGGAAGCCCAAGTTGGGAGCTTCCCAGGTGAGCATCTCGCCTACGTCGCCCAGAACGCCTGTGACACCCGTTACACCAATAGCGCCCAGTGTTACTGCATCCAGTATAATGAGTGATGTCAGGGCAAAGGGAATATGGACGCCAGAGCTCTTGGCTTAAAGACGTCGAAGTGAAGAGCTTGCCGAAACCGTTGATGAGGCTGATCTGGCCATTACTGCTATGGCGGCTACAACGCCCACGGGGCCGGGCTTGGGACCAGAGCTTGCGACCACGCCACTGGTCAGGGATATTGCACGTGAAGGGTTCACATGTTTGGATCATTGACAAAACTTTCTCTAATGATGAATGAAAAGTTCTCTGATTCTTGATGACACTCACTGGTACTTACTCTCTCATACCTTTGCTGCTCCGTTCAGGCTTACACTTTCCGACACTGATGGAATCGTCTGTTTCGCTACAAGTTTCTCACGCGTCATTTGACCCTCCCACAGCGGAATATCAACATTATCTTACTGATTTAGGACTATGAAGGGCTATTTTCGAAATGCAAAATTATCATCACTCTCCTTCGCTTGTCAAAACGCTTGGCGATCATCATCACTGAATTCCCAAAGCTTCACCATGCCTATCTCTGCTTCTTACAAACTTCAATCATCCATCTTCTATCACGGAGTTGCATGTATCTCAGGTAATTTCGATGTGTGTACATTCTTCCTTTTGCTTTTGCTTTTGCTTTTGTGCTCGCTCTACTATAAATATACCTAAGAGAACCCCCACAGGAAGTCATCGACAGCGAGTCTACAGTCCCGTTATCAATATGGGTCATAGCGTTCGCAACCAAGGTGATAGTGTTGGAACCTTTGGAGGCTACATTCAACTTGTTGACAGCGTTTTGGGAAGCAGCCGATTCATGAGCATGGCCAACTATCACGTCATGCAACCGACAGTCAAGGATTGACCCGCAGCCTATATCTGAGAACCGAAGGAACCTTGGCCTCAGCAGTTTCGCGATGTGCAGAGTCCAGCCATCACGGACAATAAGAGAGAAATCGAGGAGCTGACAGCTTACGTTGACAACCAAGACCTTAAGATGGCCATAAACGCTAACAATTCCGACATCCTTTGGATGCGCCATTACCTACCTCTGTTCACAGATCTTCAATCAATGGTGGTAGAATGGACAGACTCTATACGGCCACCGCTGGGAGTCAGTTTTAGCGACAAATTTCGTCCTGCGATAGGAATAATTTTACACCTGCAAGAGTTTCAACGGTGTTATCCGACAATATCTATCATGATCAGTGGGATGCCTTTTACAAGGGTGTCCTCGGCCCCCGAGCTGAAGTCTGAGACGACGAAGGGTGACATTAGCAAGCGAGAAGGGCTTTTTAGAATAGATGGTTGTCTTGAAGAGCAAGGTACCTCGCCTGCACAACGGCTTCGGCACTACATAGCTGTCACCTTCACGGCGGCCTCAACGAAGAAAATCAGAGGTGTCAGCCTCAACGTTTAGTAAAGCTATCCAATGCCTTCTGAATTGTTTGAAAATGAGAGAACAGCGATAGACCGCCACTGAAATATCCAGTCTGGCTCTGAAGGCCGCGCATATTCAAACGTTGATGCTACTGGCACTGTCACTCATACTCGTGAGTCACCAATCTTTATGGGTCAAAGTACCTAAATGGCGAAAAGCCCCCTGGAATATTCCCACTCTTAGTCTCCTCTTCCGATTGGCCTCATTCTTTGTTATCAAAGAAGGCATTCTCTTCGAAATAGAGTGCAGCTCGCCCTAGGCAACTTTCTCCGAAAGCACCATGTAAGTTTTCATCTTCGATCTGGCAAGCTCTCTAGGATTCGTGTTACGCTTGGTTATGTCTCCGATGCCAGAGGCGAACCTCTCTCGTTTCACGTAGTCTGCATTTTCGCTTACGTGAAACTGCCGTCGTAATCGAGGCGAATAAAAATATGGAAAACTATTGAATCCTAATTATCACATCTTACGTATCACCCTTACCGATCGAAAGGCCAAGATCACTTTCCACGAGCTTGCTGCCATGAGAGATGAGCCAGATCATCACCATACCCACTTCATGCTTCTCCGTGAGCGAAAGGCCGCCAGAGGCGCTCAAGGCTACGACTCTTCACCAGGTGATCTACCAGCCAGCGCAGTTATCCGGCCCACCCTCCGGCTACTATTAGGCTGCCAGGGACTCCATCGCAGATGAGTTGGAGTACAACGAATTGATGACTCGAAAGCGTGAGCTGGAGAGCGAAGCTACGAATCACATCAGGGGGCGAGATGAAGCACAAAGTGCCACTTGTGTAAGATTACTTGAGCCCATGTTCTTTTTTATCTCTTGACGATGACATGAGTTGGGTGTCTTATTCAGACATTGATTCAATACTCATCCGGGAAACATGTTGCTCATGATACAAAAGTTCACCTCAAGCTGAGACGCTAATAGTAGTCATGCTTAGAGCTCACTCAAACGTCATGTGCACAATCACTGCAAAAGCACTGCATACGTGCATTCTTTCGCGTCGTGTCTGTTCGTAGTTTAAAATGGAAACCTGCAGCAGCATTAGTGAGGGTGAAAGAATTTGTTTTGGCTCGCCAATCACGGGACCATCAACCCTGGGCATTTGGTTACGACAGCTTCTGGTGCGTTACAAACTAGCATCGATTGTGAGTTATACTATACCGTCAAGGGGCTTCATAGCAGGGACAAGAGGATGGTTATCGATGCTTGTTTTTTTATGCCGGAAGCACTAATCGCTCTTATTTTCAGAACATCTTTTACGGTCGCTACAACATAAAACCTATACGCGAAGCTCCATGAGATCTTTAATGGCAGCCCAATCACTTTTGATATGTCACAACCTCTACCATTGTTACTTGAAGCTGAAAGCTACCAATGCTTACTGGTCAATGGCTGCTACTACCGCTTTGGCAGCTTTTAGAATACTTTCCCGACTGCCAGCAGAGATCCTGAATCATGTGCTCAATTATGTGATCGGAGATCAATCAATCTATATCAAGTAAATCTCAACGCCAGGCGTCGCTTCTCCCTCATAGGTCTCGTCACCGGGCTGTGTTTCTACCAGAACCAAGGAAGCAGCGACCCATGGGAAGTGCTTTCAAATAGGGGAATTGTACGTACCGTTATTTATGTAGCCAACTACGGGCTCATCGCGAGCAACCTTGTCGATCAGCGCGGTCTGACCAGGCCGTTATGGCAACCTTGTGCGACTTCCTCGTCAAGCTTCTTCAGGTGACACCTGCCCCAGACCAAGATCCAGGATCTGCTACGGACCAAGATCAAGGACCTGCTACAAATTTTCAAGGGGAGGATGCTAGCAAAGACAAGAAGGGCAAAGGGAAAGCCGTGGTCGTTGATGGAGGTTTTGAGAGACCTCTGGACCATAGCACAGCACTAGCATTACCGAAGGTAGTTATCACCGAGCTGCTAGATGGCCACCGTTGTCAATGTTTCGAATGCAATCCCAACATCAAGGAAGATCTGAAAAGGCAAGCTGTCAAAGCTACCAGAGAAGTAGGGTTTGCAGAATTGAAAGAGGAAACCCGAAACCTACAAGTTCAGAAGTCTATAGCAGAAGTTAGGGATGAAGCACGTGAAACCGCCCGGGAGAAAGCAAAGACAAACGCCGAGTCGGAAGTCCACCTGCGAGAGCTAGAAGTACTAAAAAAGGAGTGGATGTCAGAAATGAGATTAAAAATCGAAACAGACATACCTTACGCCCGGCTGTGCTAGCCCAGGCTAAGAAGGATTTCATAGAGGCGATGAACAAGGTGTAGCAGGCTGGCTGTCAGCATGGCTTGCTAGGGATAGCATCACTTTCTGTCTCGTTTCGTTATTGTTGTTTTTTCGCTGTCGTCTGGTCGCGGGGGCTCGACTTAGAATAAGAGAGCAGTTGATTGGTGGAAGGTGCGGGGGGCCTGTTAGTAACCATCATCCTTCCAGCCCACAAACGCATGCCCCTGTTGTTGTCCATGTTCTTTGGCGACCAAGGTGCGATCTGCTAAGTGGCCCGGTGAAGTGATCGTTGTTGTTTGTTTGATAATCGTCGTCGTTCTGCTAGCAGAAACACCAGTTGTGTAATCTGTTGAGAATCTCGTTGAGCAACCTGTTTCACCCCAACTCCCTCATCTACTATTCTACCGATCCACCATTCCACACCGTGTCTGGCACGCTCCTCTCAAGCTGGCATCACTGCTAGAAGAACTCGCCATCACCCTTGGTCTGGACGCTCCCTCATTTGGAAGTCGGAAGCAGCTGAGGAAGTAGCAGAAGATCCGTTTCAGCCACGAGAGGGCGAAGACCCAGAATACGACATTCCGTCATTTAGAGATGGTCATCAAGAAGGCATGCAGCATTTTCAACGTCTGTCCGGAGTATCGAAATTTGGTCACTCGTAAGCAAGAGTACCAAAGACAAGCATGTCACTTTTGTCAATAACCAAAGCCAGAGATGTTGTATCTAGCTTTGAAATCTTTCCAGGATCGTGAAGAACTCCTTCTTGTAAACAGTAGATATTTGGGACACTTATCTCACCTACTTGAGAAACTACGAACATATCGCGTGGAGCTGCAATTTCCACCGGCCTTTTCATCACAGGTCAATCACTTGTTGAAGTCATGAAGTACAAGTCTATGGCAAAGCTAATCCCGTGACAATATGTAATTGTCAAAGAATCTCTGGTGAATGGCAATAGGACACAACAGCTTTTCAACCAGCGAGTGGACGGCATAGTCCGCCGTTATCTCAATTGGAAGCACCTCAAATGAATATTTTATGAACTTAAATGCATCGGTCCTCCATTGTCTCTCGAAGAGCGCACCGACTTCTCACGCATCCTTCTCTCCCCAATTCGATCGCACACATCACCTCTTTGAGCAGTTTTACTATTTCACCCCCCCTTCTCACGAGTCTGTGGAAAACATTGTCCACGATGATGTCAGAAAGTAATCAAACAAGGATACTCAAGTCCAGGTCGCCACTCCAGTTCGAAGATCTCGACCCACTACGGAAAATGCCTTCGAGACATGGACAGCAAAGTACTCGCGAAGGAATTCGACCAGTGACCACTAACAAGCTGGTCCTGTGGTCCATTCGGGAGGTTGTATGGTTTGGTTTTCATTTCGAGAGAGGAGATCCATTCTTAGTGCAACCAATGATGCAACACTGCTGCATGATCAAATGGCAAAATATTGTGCTCTTCCCAAGTCTAATCAGAACCAAATCACGACGAATACGAATACCGTAGATTCAGGAGTGATGAGGGAGGAAAGCAGCAGCCGCAGTGCGCGGAGGCGGACAGACCCGCTGGAGCAGCGCGCTCAGCAATAACAGTGCAGGCCTGGACTGCCCCTAGCACTCTCTACAACGCCTGTCCTCTCCCCTTCCCTAATGGCGCCGCAGAGCCCAATGTGGCAGCCAACAGGTGGGATACCAATGCAGTAGATGCCGCAGTACAAAAATATATGGCACAAATTTCGAACCATCAAGACAAATTCTACAAGCAGCGATGTGGCTCATTGAGACAGGGTTTCCGCCTGACTGGCTCAAGACCTCGGTACTCGCATCGCGCGCTGCTGAGGTATACCATGAACAACACAAGCTTGGCAAACCAACCTTATAGGCACAGATGCAGATCGAAAATTCTGCCGAAGCCGCGCGAAAGGTCTCGCAAAGCAGAGAAGGCGGATCAGAAGGCGAAGGTGGAGCCACTACAGAGGAAAGCAGCGAAGCGTAAAAGAGGAGCCAGGGACGAGGTGTATGAGGAGGTCGGAGGGAGCGAGAAGAAGATTTCGAAGCGCCGAGAGTGAAGAAGGGGAGGACGATGAAGAGACCGTGGTAGTGATTAAACAGAACGCTTACAGAATTCTTGTGTTGCCTCAAATTATCTCCTTACTTCCACTCAGCATCTCCCCCAACCCCTTCCCGTGAACCAAACATCAATAGAATAAATCGCAGCCAATAACTACATAACACTGAATACGATACTGCACACTAGTGAAAATGTAAGTCACTCACCGAGAATACAACGTCAAGCCTATCACTGACCGTAGGTTAGGATTCGTCATCCAGATCTAAAAATACTTGCTAGAAGGGGCCGTGGAGTAGGCGATTACGCAGTACGACACCTCGTGAAGTTCCCTTTCAAGAAACATGAGGTCTGCGATGTACACTGTACCTTGCGGGCGAAACGAAGAGCTTCGATGTGAGCGGAAAGATCCATGCTCTGGAGCATCGCCAAGGAAGGGAGTGTGGGTCAGCGCTACATTGCAAATTGAAAAATCCGAGACATCGTGGAGAAATGTCCACGATTGATTAGGATTGGAATACGCATGGATTGGGGTTGAATATTATTAGCAGGCTTTATTGGTACTAATGATATTTTTCTCTCATAGGCGCAGTAAGTGTACCTGTACTAAGCACAGCAAGGAAATAGGATAGCCACAAGCCAATTGTACATACTACAGTGATGAAGGAAACAGACACTGACTCAAGAGCAAACAAGAAGCGCAATTCGTTCCACCGCCATGCAACTACCCAACCCCCTGTCTCCATTTGCCACCGAAGCCTGATCCCAAAATTCAGATATGGAAAGGCGACGAAAGGTCCGTAGTAGCCCTCTGATGCTGCTTCATCCCCTGCATCTTCCCATTCTTCGCGCTCTTTCCATCCATGAATTGCCCCTCAGCAGCAAGAGTCGGAAAAGCTTTCAACCCCTGAACTTGATCACTTCCCTTCAACCAGTGTGCCTCGCCACTCATTGTAGGGAATGGAGTAGGCGTGTGAGGCGATCGGCCACCTTGATATCGCCATAGACGGCTAAGCTCACGGACAGTCTTGCCCTGCGCTTCTTCAGCTAAAAGGCGGCCGGTACTGGTGCGTGCGAATGTCATGACGGTATTGTCACTGGTACGACGTGCGCCATCGGCATCAGGATATTGACCGTTCAGCATGCCTAGCCCATGGTGAATGACCTGCCCGTCTCCCAATTCGAGGCCGCTTTCTCGCCTCATGACACCAACGTTGCCAATTGCGGTATTCTCTCGCTTCATCGCGAGCTTCTCGTCCACTTTCACAAGTGCGTCGAGGAAAATTTGGGCGAGCAAGGGGTTGTTCTCTGCTGGCAATGGGAATATTGCGTCCATGTAATGCTGATTGAACAAGTGCCCGCTTGCACCCATGCGTACGAATACGGAGCCGGCATAGCGGTTGTTTAGGATGTCTTGGGTGCAGTGAAGCACGCCCCAGCGACCGACCATATCGCGCTCATTGGCGTAATGCTCAATGTGCGAGATCACATGCTTCGGCTGAGGTGGGAGATCGAAATGGACGGCAGGGCCTGACGTTGGTGAGACGCTCGCATCATTTTCGGTGGTAAGGGAGACGAGAGGGTTCGAGAAATGGGAGGCAGCAGAACCGAAGGTGTAGATCTCAAGTTTGGCCATGCAGCTCGTGGGTAATTCATCGAAGAGCTGATCCAGGACTAAAGAGACTATAATACCGCCTTGGCTGTGGCCGATGAGAATGACTTTGTGGACTGTAGGATCCACGAGGATGGCTTTGACATATGCATAAGTCACACGGACGTCATTTGTTCGGTAGGCAAGAGTGCGCTGGAGGAGGCATTCGAGAACATCTGCCAGAAGGCCGTAGCTGCGTGTGAAAGAATCAGTCTTGGCCCGATTTAAGAATTATGCTCAGGGTCGCTTACGTCTTGTTATGGATACCGATGACAGCTCTACCGAAGGTCCGAGAAATACGGTCAATGTTCTTCTGTAGTCCAGAGTGGCTTGTATTGGTCAGTGGCGATCGGAGTTTGTGGACAATAACGAAAACTCACCCTGTAGCGCAGCCGTTCACAAACAACCAGCGTTCGTCTCTGTGCTGGGCAGCCATAGTCTTTGTTTGACTATCCATGTTCGAATGCGCGACCCTTGGCCCTTGCATCGGATATGCCACGAGGTAGATGGTCAGACAGCACAGTGCTATAGCGGTCATCGAAATTGCGCCAGGTAACAGTAACAACGCAGGCGCAGCCATGAGCAGAAGATTCGTTTCCATGATGAAGAGCCAGCACTGCAGTAGCATATCCCTGGCGCCCTGAAGGCTCATATAGAGCTCGCTGCTCTCATCGTTTGCCCTTAGCGGGAGGAAGATGTAAGGCAGGTAGGGTAGCATAGTAATGAGGACGACCGCGTCCTGCATCATCAGCTGTATCGGATTCTGGCGAGCAGCCATCGTCGAGGCGCCCGCAAGGGGATCCATCTGCGAAGGGATGTACTTGACATTGCTGTCACCTCTGTCCATGTTGGAAGTCTGAGCAGGCTTCGATATAGTAGCTCGACGTGTGATATCTGCCTCATGCCAGCCATTGATGGATGCGCCGAGCTCCTCATAGCCCTGGTCGTTGGGAAAACCAGGCATGATCAAATGCTGTAAACCAAATGTGTCGGATGAATAGGTAAACGTATGATATGAGTCAAGAGGGAGTGGCGATGGTCATAAGACGTATGCACGCAGTGAAGTGGAAGGGTCACTCTTTCCCCGATCTTGAGCGGACTATTTATTTGGGTTACGCGTGGCGATTGCTTGGAATGCAATTTGGTAGTTATCCCTTGCACCGTTGTTCTGATGTCTCCCGGATCATGTCGTTAGTCTAGCTGTGTTATAGGTTTACCAGTAGTACTCTTCTAATACTCTCCACTCTGCCTTGCTCTCCCAATAGTCTGGGTGGTCTTTCAGAACGAAATTCAGTCCGAGCTTGCCGGAAGTTCCTTCGATAACGTATTTACATGGGAGGAAACCTTTGCCAGATTTGAAGGTTCTGATCCAGTCATTGCGCGTCTTGCCAATCGCTGTTTTCCAGCCGTTGCGCCTTAGTGCTTCTCGTTCGTCTTCACTCATAAATCCCAATTTATGCTCCCATCTTTCAACGGTCAATTCATCACCAATTTTCGTGATCCCTTGACACCAACCGCCAACTTTCACTACCATACCTTTGAGATTCTTATTGGGATTCTCGGCCCTCATCACTACACTGCTATGATTGTGTTTCTTTCCAATCGGTTCGATTTCAAGGTCATGCCATAGCTCTTCATACTCCGTCTCTTCTCCAGTCTGGGGATTCTTGTTTTTCCCTCGCTCAAGGACGTCCCCATCCTCCTGCACAAACATATCACCTTCATCCTTGTCGGGCTCGTTACTTTTGGAATCTATCCAATGGTCCCAAACAGTATGTGACTCTTGTGCCATCCCAGATCTCTTGGCCTGCTGTGGTACAGTGTGTGACCTCCCGGCAAATGCCCATTCAATGCAGGCCTCTGTATTTTCCTCGTTATCCTTCTCCTCTTCGTACTTGTCCTTGAACAGGCGCACATCGACAAAGTAGGAGTCTTTTGAGGTAAGAACGATGGTGGACGTGGGTTCTTCCGGTTCACCTGGGACCTGGGGGCATGATCAGCTACCTGACCAGCAGACTTTCCACCCGAAGAGGTCAGCTGCGCGTACCAGGCGGTAGTGTTTGCGTTCAGTGATGGTTGGGACGCCCATGACCGCTCACGCTTGTGCTTGTGCTACACCCAAGTAACGCTAGGCCTGACTGTGAGATGCAACAGGAAGGTTGTGAGTACTGGGCGGGTCAACATGCCAAGTCTTAACTCGGATCGGACCGCTATTCCTAATTAAGCCTACGAATTTCAGGGGTCCAACTTTACGAATAAAACTCCAACTTTGCACCTCTCTAGATCTTTGACCGCTGCTTTTGCGGTCTTGAGCTGGCCGAGCGGGTTCTACAGCTATTTTTTCTTTAATTATCTGTCAAAGGCTGTATTGCTGTAAATCGGTTCTATGTTGCGGTTTTCATATCGCACCCTTCCTTGAAAAGTGATTCGTGTCCTTTGCCTTTTTGACGCACTTGCTATTAGATCGTCGACTTCTGAAGTGAAAATCTGTAAATAAGTGTTAGATTTTCAGATGATCAAGAACATCCACTTTCCTTATAGTCAGAGTCATTGTAGAGTTATCTGCCATCCCATGTCAGACCTCACTCCCACCCAGATTGATTCTTACAAAGGCTTTGTGCAAAATCGGTGAATCTTTGAGTGCCAATAACCCGCTTGACCAAAAGCCAGACAGGAAATTGTTTCAACGATAGTTTTTGACATGCTATCTGACTTTAATGAGTCAATTACCAGTCACAATCTGCACAGCGAAAGCTCAACCGCCCTTACTCGCCTCCTCACAGTCCATCTCATCCTTTTCAAGAAGAATCATAGTCTATCCCCGGCCCTCGACCTTTCTTAGCCGATCTCTTTTCTAGCATAGCAAGTCGCCGCTCTACCTCCCTCAGCCTGGTCCTCGCCAACTCAAGTTCCCGATCCACCTCGGTCTGGCGCTGTTCCAGCCCAATGAAGCGCTGCTCATCATGGACGTCTTGTAACATTGGAGTCCTTGGTATGAAGGGTATCGGTCTCTCATATCTCAGGTGGTGGAGCCAAGGGTGACCGCATACCCAATCCATTGCGTCTCTGCCAGGCACGGGCCCGTTTCCGAAATGTCGTCCTTGGAGGAATGGTCTAGCTGACAAAGCATAGTGCGACTCAATCAGTTCTGGGCGCACTTTGTCACTGCATCCATTGCCGCGTGGTCCTCGTCTATTTGCACGCCTTGGTGAGCTATCCTGCTTCCTCTTCCTGGTTGTATCGAGATCTGTGTGAAATAGATTCTCCACGTCGAGTGTTTCTAGAATTGGACGAGGCTTGTCTTCCTGCGTGCTCGGGGCGCTCGGAGTTCACTTTGGCGAACGGCGGTCGGTCAACTTGCCCAGGAAATAGCGATCCGGCAATGCTAGGTCCGCGGCTACTGTGGGAGTGCGATGGTTGCGCCATAGTCCTGCGAGAGGCGGCGTCTGCTTGAAAGGGGCTTAAAAATTGAGCCGTTATGGACTGCTGGCTTGGACGAGATTGCTCCAAATCATTCCCAGAAATCCCAGGACTCACTCCCGAACGATTTTCAATTAGGGTCACTGCTAGGGCATGTCGGGCTCCGTGAGTCGCCGTTCCTATCTCGGGAGACTCAATCGTTTCTGGACCTTGAGGCGATGGGGACTGCTGGCCGGGGCGACGGGGTCGCACATAGTGTTGAGGAGTTTCGGCAACCTCTCTTGGCTGACGGCGAGTTGGCGTTGCTGCTGGGGTACATCGGTCTCCGTAGGGTGTCATTCCTGGGTCAGGGGCTGCATTCTGCCCTTGGCGTTCCTCGTTGTACTGTATTCCCAGCCCTCCAGTAGATCGAATTGTGCCTTGCCCCTCAGGGTTGGGGTTAAATCTTCTTTCGGGGCTCTGAAGGGATGAGCCCATTGGACGTTCGCTGACTTGCTGGGGCGCATTTAGCAGCGTATCTTCTGGTGGAAACATTGAGGAGTGTGTTTCTAGAGGGCTTGGGCTTGAGCTTGTTGCGGTAGCCTCTGGTACGTGGTCCCAATCTATGTGCCGTGCAGCCTCTGAAGATAGTGGCTGATAGCTAAGAGCTGGAGAAAACTTCTGTTCTTGATCATCCTCCTCATCGGTAATAAAGGCTTTTCTCGGTATTTCGGACATGGTGAGTGTGCCTATGGGCTAGATAGGGAGATTTATGGAGTGCAATATAGTAGAAGATCATCGGACTCTTGTACTCCAGCGTGTCTTTGTCCTGCACTGATTGTATGGAATGTTTGCTGGAGCAGTGGACTGAGAGAATCTGCTGGAATCAAGGCAACATGCATGTGCACATGCAGTACCCCATTATCATGGAGACCGCCTACGTCCTAGAATAGTTCGCGGTATGCCTCAATTTGGCGAGCCCCCTACGCTCGGAGCTATGCCTTGAGCGTTGTTCAATTCTACATGCATTTTCGGTCCATGACCACCTAGACACTGAGCGACATACCCTTCTTCTGAAATTCGATACAAGGTATCCTATATGTTGGGACCTTGAACGCGGAAGATCCCCTACAAAGAGATTATAGAAAGTAGGACCAGAAGAAATGCGAGGTCCATCCCAAAACAGGTCTAAAATCCATTGCAATCATCATTTCGAATTCAAGCTTCGTCCTATGCATGCTGTGACAACTTCACGTCAATTGTTCCAATCGACTGTAACGCACTGCTAAGAACTAGCACCTCTGCAAAGCCTCTAGGTAAGCTATGAAAATAAACAGCAATTGCAGTAGACCACAGAGGAAAAAAAATGTAGCCCCCGCTATTAACGCTCAAGTTGAGTCACCGTTGGGTAATTGACGCTATAAAACACACCCAAAGGCTGCGGAAATTGCGCAGGGATATTCACAACCCCTTCTTCTACACTGTCCCGATAACGCGGGTGCGTCAACCCAATCTCAGCCGCAAAGCCCCGTTTCACAGCCCCATTCAACATTGAACCCAGAGACATCCGAAGCTTTCGCCCAGTTTCCTCTGCTAGAACTGGATCCTCACATGGCATCTGCTGACGCTCCGATTGACGGCGTTGAGCAGCCTTCTCACGACTGTCTTCTTCATATACTGACTCAACTATCGTGCCACGATGTTGCTGCCCATCACGTATTGTGAAGCGTAGCTCGGAGGACTGTTGCTGACGTCTGCGTTCGAGAATGGTCACATGATTTTCCTTCTCCTCGTCTGTCACGAGTGCTTTGAGGGGAGGGCGAGATATGGTGGTGCTGTTTGAATTTGTGAGATGTAGACTGATGAGCAAAGGATGTTATGGCAGTGATCTCCTTATTGTAGCAAACAGGTATTTGGGATGTTTGCTCGCGCAGTGGTGGGGAGAAGGGACTTGTATGTGGATGGGTCTGGAACCTGCTTTGGAGTTGGATAGATACGGCGTGTACTTTCCATCTTCATTGCGGAGATGCTACACTTGGGAAGGCCTCCTGAAGTATTGGCTCGTGATCTTTTTTATTCCACTCTCGGTTCTGATAGAATACGGCCTGAATGAGAAACCATATATGGCTTGCATGTCATTACTGTGTCGCGATTGTGGCGTAAAAACGCCTTGAATGGTACTCATCAGCTCCAACCTGCAGTTTCCATGATCTGAATATATACGGTGCATGTATCACGCAAAAGCAGACCTTGAATACACCGTAGTCATCCCATCACTCGAATTGCCGTGAAGGGCTACTTCAGTCTCATCATCTGAAAAGCCCTTCTTTATAATGCAATATGGCATTAGTCATTATCTCATCAAGTCATTTCTCTAGCACCCTCCATCCATACCTACTTTATTCATTGACCGGCTCAAACCGAACATGCAACTCCCTGTTCTTCGGGAACGCCAAAAAGTAATCCGTCTGCTTCATACTCTCCTTTGTCGTCTCGGGTCCCAACCTCATGTTCCACCCATTGACGAAACTTGAGACGAAGAATTTCAGCTCCATCATCGCAACATAAGAGCCCAAACAAGCCCTCGAACCCTTGGAAAAGATGATGAAGGAATCTTTCATCTCCTTGGTGCCGCCGTTTGTGTCGATCCAGCGTTCGGGGAGGAAGTCATGTGGCGAGGGATAGATTTCGGGGTCGCGTTGGACATTGCGAGATTGGACTGATACAAATGTCTGGGCACTGGGATTCAGCGATGGAAATTCAGGGGATGCTTCTACAGGATGAGACTTACCCCAACTGGTAGTTTGACACCACCAACATTCACGTCGTTAGTGCCAGCGACCCGCGGTAGGCCGATACTCTGTGCTGGATGCAGGCGCATCGATTCCGTAACGAATCCGTTGAGGATTGGTAGCTTCCTAATAGCCTTGTAACTTGGTACGCCACCAGGGGAAAAGTCTATTGCATTATCGCGAAGTTCTCGCCTAAGCTTCTTCTGCCAATCCGGCCTCTGAGCCAATTCCCAGACCAGCCACGTAGCTACCACAACAGTCGTATCGGTAGCACCAGCAAGCAGACTTCCCAGCTCATCGCTAATTTGGTCGTCAGTAAGTGGGCTGCTTTCTTCCGTACCTACCATTTTGGTCAGGAGATCGATGCGGCCAGAGTGTCGGCCGTATTGCTCGATGTATTCGCTGAATGCTGTGCGGCCGTATTCGTAGCTACGGGTTTGGGCGCCAAAAAAATGTTGGATCTTGGAGATGGGGAGCAGTGATAGGACGCTCACTATCCATGGAGCAAACCATCTTAATGCAGTCAGGGCGAAGAAATCATCCATGTCATCAAGGAATTCTGGTGGTTTGTCGTTGTCGAGAGCATGGAAAGAACGGCCAAGGAATAGACCACCTGACCGGTAGCTTTTATCAGCATTATGATCTTGAAGTAAGCTATACCGAGATTAACATGCTACTCACCCGCAGTGTCCAGCATAAGTCTGCGCAGCCAAAGCATACACTCCAACGACTTTCCCTGAGGTTTTTCGATCCATTTCAATGAATTACGCACTTGGTCCGCGATAAGCGGCTCAGAATCATCAATATGCGACTGAGCGAGGACGTGGCGAACGAGATTGCGTCGTTCTCGATGCTGGTCTATATCGGTCATATCGAAAGAAGCCCGAGTGCCAGAAGAAAATCCGTCATATCGATGGGACTTCGGGAATTTGCTGCCTTGGAAGTAGATTTCCTTGATACAGGAGCGGTTTGAGAAAGATAGCTCGTTAGGTGCGATGCGGATGACTGGACCGTATTTGTCGTGGGCTTGTGCAACGACTAGACTGCGGTTACCAGCGACTTCGTTGAGGGTGAGCCATTTGGTGGTGAATCTAGCGAAAAACGGACCGGGTATGTCTTTGAGCGGCGATAAGAAGAAGTTGTAGACAATCTATCAAAGATCGGTATAAGTCGTAGTACCATGATGGAATCAATTAATTTGAGATATAACTCCTTCTTACCTTCCACGTGATAGCTAAAAGAGACAAGAGGGAAACTGCTGCTGCCACGTAAGTGAAAGCGTGATCAACCCTCTTAAAGGCATGGTCTGAAAGCCCCGTACTAGGTGGAAAGGCTATGATACCTCCAAAAATCCTCGAGACATGATTGGAGGCCTCTACGAAGGGCACCTTCAAGTCAAGAGAAGGTAGAGGAAAGCTCATGAAATTGATAGGCTCGACACCCTCAAACCAACTACCGTCTGAGGCCATACTCGCAACTACTTGCCTTTTGGCTTGTATGTTGACCTTCATCCAAGGGTGGATTCAGAAACGAAATGCCCAGTTAACAGGTCATTTTGATCAGAGGAAGAGAGTTGAAAACGAGCCCACCAACTGAGGGATTGTCCAAAGGATTGGCATGATTACACGCGCAGGGAAATTATACGAAAAAGTCCCACTTCCCCCACTCTAAGTCTAGACATCTCCATCTTTCCGGTACAAAGTCAACAGGCTTTCCTTTTCTTTTTTGGCTGCCCAAGTTGGTATTCGTTGGCAAGCGCGTCGGATAGCCAGTAGCTTTGCAGTAGTGGGCGTTAGTGGAAGGAACGCACTTCGTGACCAGCACGTTTACCCGCCAAAGTGGTGCCCGGGATTGACACCTCAGGCGCTGACCAGTAGCCGTAGAATCTACTTCCCGAGTTTACGGTTCCAACATCATCGAATTGGTGAGAGAGGTAGGGCATGGAGCTCTTCCCAGTGGCTGACTTCTTTATCCAACTTGAGGTCCCGTGACATGGACGCAAGCATTGATATGTAAAGCTTCTCCAGCGTGCAGTCGGGAGATCAGATTAAGTCTGACTAGCTAGTCTTCTATACGGTTGAGAGCCGTGAACAATTAAGGAAGAGGAGAGGTCGGGAGATGGAAGCGAGCGCAGAATTTTAAGCGAAGCACTCAACGACATGTCTTGGCAGGCTTCTTCGACTGCATCTCTTCTTCAGAATTTCGTTGATTGATAGAAGACATGTCAGATACATAGTCGGTTAACATTCGTCTAAGACTCCTCCTCTCTTTTTGGAGATATACATGTTGTTCATACTTTTCTTCGTTGACTCAATACTCTGGATATTCAATCCAGTGATACGATTGCAGTCTTCTACATTATGATCGGACTATGAAGCCCGCAACGACTAGGATCGACTGGTCTTGCATGGCTCAGTGGGCTCACATATGTCTATAGAAGCGCTAACGTTTGCCTAAGATCTGGAACCGTGCTTCACAAACACCATGTTCACCACCGTTGCCCATCGTTGTGGTACTCACATATGCTGGTTCTACTCATAGCGTTCCATAGATCATGATCATGAACGATGATAGCAATTCATTATCAATCATCATCTCTCTGACCCCATAGCATGAGCGTTAAGCCCCAGGCTCATTGCGACTTCGGTACCCCTTCCATTTCTGCCGAAAATGCTTCTCCATGATGGTACTAAACTTCTCCTTCTTCCTCCTCTTAGGATTTGGTTCATTCCCAGACACTTCTTCCTCACTGAATCCTTCCCCCATCTTCTTCAGCTTATCTTCTAACTCCGTAACCCGCTCTTCCAGCCTCGCAAAGCTGTTTTCCATTCTTTCAAACCGCTCTCCGAAGATCGTATTGTGGGAGAGGAAATACGGCATTGACTCATCCAGAAAAAGCGGCTCTAGATCCTTGGCTTCGGCAGCTGGTCGATTAGCGGCTGGAAGATAGTCTTACCTCGCGACTGGCCGGCGATAGTTGGTAGCCTCCTCACTCCTATTGGATTGCGTGGACGAAGTGGAAGAGAGGATTCGGTAGGTTGATTATCGAAACTCTGATCTGTCTGTAACGGCGAGCCCTGGCGGCCACGTATCGGAAGCTGCAAGCGAGACATATTGCGATCAAGATCGTGCACGTTGGACGCTGAAGTCGCGAAATGGTCAATTATGGGCTGCTGAAATGCTGTTCCTCAAAGGAACGGCCTTCTGATTTGCCACTGCGAAGGGTATTGAGGTTTCTCTCGAGTGTTGTCGCCCCAAGGAATTTCTATACTTCGCTTCAAGTGAGAACTAGAGCTAGGGGACAAATCCATGTCAGAAGGTAATGGCTGTAATTAAGCCTTGCTACTTACCAGGCAATTGAGTCTGTGAAGGGGTTTGCGCCTTGATATTGAAACTTGAGCACAGCGCATTTCAATTAAGGGTGTATGGGCACTCTTGTACTTGTTCCATACTTGTATTTTTTCTGTATACCATGCGTCGCGAGCATATTTGCCTGGAGTACAATGCTACAAGTCAAAGAAAAATAGTAGGCAGAACATTCAATTTGTTTCTCGGAAGTCTCTGGAAGTTTCTGTGGCTCACTGAAACTGCTGGCGTTTACTGTTAATTCTATGGATTCCACGTGGTAGCCCGATATTCCACACGTACGATTGAGATGGAAGTTTTACATTGCAGTAATCTAAGTTTCGGTATCCTGAAGATTACATTGAACAAAGGAGTTGATTTGGTAGCCAATCGTATACATGGCCCCATGATTGAGTCATAGATGAATTGTCGACAGGAAAATAAGATGACGGCATTGACAACGTAAATGCCTCTGATGATACTCAGATCGAGTCCGTCAAGGACGATATCAAAGGGCAACCATGATCCTCCTAGCTCTCTGTAAATGGTAGTCGACCATAGAAAGGCCCATAACCCCCGTTCTGTAGCTTATCGAGGTGTTTTCTTGTAGACCATGTAGGATTCTGAGGGTCAAGGAATATTGTCACGACCATCCCCCGATTCTCATCATCTATATCCAATCAGGTAAATATTCCTGAACAACAGGGGGGGATATAGACATGACATACGACCAGCAGGAAATTTATATGGATGTTTCCGCCATGCTCCTGGCTGAATACAAGTTGTTAGCACTTGAGTGGTCATCTCAGAGGGCGCAGAGAAGGCTGCGAGCGCAAAAAGTAGCGGTAGTTCGCCAATGAGACCTGCCTGCAGACCCGCCTGTCGCTTTTGCTGGGCATCGCCGGCTCGGTGGTCCTTATAATTAGAGAACGGAGATATGAGCTGATTCTCCCAATGCGGTGGTGCAGGAGCCGCTATTCGCTGCTCATCGCCCACAGAAGAGACGGAGGAGTAAAGAGCTCTTGAATGCTTGATCTTGATGTGGTCGAATGATATGTCCTGCCATATAGATCCTGATGCAGGACGAATTCTTCTCTTCACATTCATGGGCATGACGAGCAAATTCGAACTAACCGGGTTTCGGGTGAAAACAGACGCGGTGCTATAATAGTATTCCTCAAGGCCAATGCCGCACATTTCGTTGTCCATTGAAATAGAAACGCTGCTACATCTCCCAGCAGCCCAGCGTAAAAAAAGCGCAGGATCTTCTGACCCTTTAAAAACGTCACCTTCAGCAGGTGGTAGCGATGTTTCTCGCTGGGCATATAGAGTCTTTGTGTAGTCAATGACCAATGTATCAATCTTGACAAGAAAACTTAGATACGGTGGGACAGGTTGAGGGGAGACCTTGAGGCGTTGACTTTGTGAACCATCGGTACTTCTCGAAGATGCATGTGCCATGTTAGTATAAGCGGTAACAGCTTCAGCGGCCCCCGAAGAGCCATTGAGACTCTGCGTGTGTTCTCGCGCCCGTGGCTGAAGTCTTCGGGACAATTGAGGAGCAGCTTTGAAAGCGTAGTACGCATTCGTAGAGGAAGAGATTGCAAGAGCCACGGTCAACAAGTTCAAAGTAGAGGCTAGTGATGACACCGAGTCTGCTGAGTCTGGGTCGTTGGCAGATGTGGAGGATAATAGCTTCGTTGTCTGCGTGTCAACTGGTGTACCAGGAGATCTCAGTGAAGCTATTTCAAGCTCAACTTTTCGAAGGGCATCAACTTGTTGGTCTAAGGAGGCGGCAACACCGGAACTTTGGCCCAAGGTCTTTTCTATCTTAGTATCAAAAGCTGCGAATGCTGCGTCCCAGGCATCTTGGCTGGTGCCGTCTATGAGTGGAGATACCGCCGGATGATTGATAATTTCCTCTAGACGATTTTGGATATCATCAATTTGACGGGCCATTTTGGCTCGCTGAGCGTTGGCAGCAAGGCCGCTGTCCCTGATCGCACGATCAGCTCTAGAGTGTACACTGTACTTTCATGGCATCGACACTGACAGCAATTGCAAATCTAAAAGCAACATTAAGAGAGCAACATGGGCTCCGAGCGTAGCCCTTAGCTGCATCACATCTTCGCTGTAAGCCGCTGCCCATTGTACGCGCCTAGCAGCTGACTTGGCCTTTCCTCTCGTACTAGATTCGCCTAGGGATACCTCAAATTTCGATATCTTGTCCAGAAATTTCTGTAGAGGAGCTTCGCAGGCATTGGCTGCAGCTTTAATTCGATCAAGGCGTTCAATGTTGAAGTGACCAGCTTCAAATTTGGTAATCTCGTCCAGAGTATCTGCAAGTGCTTCAAGCTCATCTTGCACAGCTTGGTACTCTGAAGCTGCATCTCCCGCCTAGATAACCATCAAGATTCAGAGCCATTCGTCTTGACTCAACGATTAAGATCCTTGAGCGATGAAAAGGATGACGCACGTTCTTCAGCTCTGATACTATTCTTTTTACCAGTTTGCCCACAGCTATGACATCTCCCACCCCGATACCAAGGGGTACCACCATTGTCTTTGACGCAATGGGCCACAGTTGCAACTTAATCTTGCGAAGACTGCAGTTGGGGAAATGTTTGACAATCGGTGTCCCCTCCCTCAGCCTCCGGGGCGACGTGGCATACATATGCTACGCTTCAAGCGGCCTAGTATTAGAAATCGCGTAAGGCTGCGGAATTCCAAGCCCCCTCAACAGGGGCACAAGCGTATCCCCCCAAGGCTTTCACACACGACGAATTCTAGCAATATTAAGAGTACGGACTACTAACCTTCACCGCCTCCATCGCCGCCACCACCACCTCCATCACCACCAGATAAAGACGAAGACAAATTAGCTGCATTGCTACTACCACCATCATCCCCGCTCTTCCTTCGCTTATCCCATGGTTCGGCGACCCTCGGCCTCGTTGACCTAACCCTAAATCTGAGCGAGGCCCCTGCCGAACCATGGGATACTCCACCAAAGCAATCCCACTAAAGGTTATCGCATCCATTGCGGCCCCACCAGCTGCCACGCTTGGCCCTAGTTCAAATTTGCCTTCCTGCACAACGAAAGAAATTAGCATCTCGACTAGTTTCTGGCAATGAGTCATGGAGCAAGGTCATTTAGTTTCTGTACCTTCTTACACCTCAAGCGCCTCCAACCTACCCACAAGCTCCCCACGCTCATTAGTGCATCTCACGTCGCCACCCTTAAGCACATCATGCTTCAGCTTCCCTCCTTCAGGCGTCCTGCTCTGATTCTCGTGAGATGAGCTGAAGGTGCCCCTATTCTACGCAGTGTCTTGTCCATAAATTACAAGATCAATGTCATCCGTAACGTGCTGTTAGTGATGCTGGACTTCACGGCCAGATGCGGATCAGAGCTAAAACGAGAACGCTTTAGAGCGATGATGGTGTAAAGTGGTGCGGAGGTTAGGGTGTTGATGATTTGGATGTGAGGCTGGGCTAGGCCGGCCTTTCGCATGTAGAGAATGCGATTTGTGGGTGGTGGTGGTTGGAACTGAGGCGCTGGCATGAATGCATGAGGATGTGGAGGTTGAGATGGTTGAGGATAAAGGTGTGGTATCTGTTGCGGAAGTTGGGCACAAAGGAAGCCTTGGGATGGAGGCCGCTGAGTTGGAGGCTGGTATGGGTATGCCATCTGTCTGTACTGTTAAAGGAGCAGGAAAGGACTGAGGGCGAACACCCATATCTATAGGAATGTCGATCGTTATGCCAATGGGCATGATGTGCGTCCTTATCTGGGACAGACTCAGCTGGCACACTATCACCTGAGCTCGCAACATGTATACGAATTGGTCAGTAGATTGCGGGCCAATCTGACGGCTGGACCCAAACCCTCCACAAACCTACTGTCTCATGATGTGGAAAACACAATCCAGCTATCACGAATGAACACAAAAACCATGCCGCAACTGCATTCATGACACCAGCTGCCTCCCCTGTCTTCAACGAGTGTTAATGTTCTTGATTCCTCGAGAATGTCGTGAAGGCGAACTTAACACGGTGCAAGACTCATTGAAAGCTCCTTAGCAGCATAGAACGCGTAGGAGTGGGCGGAGGGGGATGGAGGCATGACATGTGGCGACCCTCGGTCAATATTGAAACCAGAAGCGGTGTTTGCAGCATTCATAACTGTACTCTTGATGTTAAATGAACGCGTCTAATGCGTCTTATCAACGCGTTGAATCTATCTCGAGCTGCTTTTCTTGAGAAATAGTATCTCAGATGGCCTTCTTGCCTGTTCTAGACCGTGGTAAACTCGCAGATATGTGAGCTTAGGCGAAGCGACCGTGCTCGACACGGAAACAGATAATTGTGGGATCTTATCCATGACACTGAAGGCGAGTACGCTTTATTGTGATTATCATCACATGAGCAGACTCAAAGTGGTACGTGACAATGCATTGATGCTGATTCGTGGAAAACTCGCGAGTAGAGCTGAGCTAGCATGGTTCTGAACCAATCAGAAGCCGAAGAAACCAGCATTACAAACCACTATTGACTGAGCGTCTGCTTTCGAAAAATAGCAGTTGAGAGCTGATCATAAAGCACCTCTCACGCCCTGACTTCCTCCTTCTTACAACTACAACATTTCGCACAATCCCAAGCCTCTACTCGATTAGATTTACCTCCCAAGCTCCGAAACCCAGCCTATATCATTCACAGACTCGAATAATCCCCTCCTCCGTATCAACATGTCTACAGTCAAGCCGAATACCTGCTGCGGCAAGTCAGGCGACGGCTGCGTCTGCGCTGCCCAAGCCAAGTGCTCCTGCGGCAAGCAATCTGCCCTCGACTGCAACTGCGAGAAGGCAGCCACCGAGAACACCGTAGCCGGCGCTCGTTGCTCATGCCGTAAGTCACTGTGCTCTTCTCCTCATGGCCTTGCGCGAGATTTCCTAGGACCGAAGGCTGACACGCCGCTTGAATAGGTGCCCGTCCTGCCGGCGAATGCAATTGTGACCGTGCAACCACCGAGAATTCCAAGATCGAAGGCGCTACATGCTCGTGCGGTGCTCGTGCTGCCAGTGAGTGATTTACACCCCATATCTACGCCGCTTTGAGGAACCTTGCTAACATCTCACTAGATGCTTGTAACTGCGAAAAGTCTAGTGACGCCGGTGTCCTTCCTGACGAGATCGACTTTACGACCAAGGCAGCTGGTGCTTAGAATACGATGATAGGATACGATATCTACAGCATGGCATAGCGAATGGTGCTCGAGATTCCCCAAAAGGCGTTTGCATTTACATTACGAGGGTGGCATGAGATGCAGGTGGAAACGTGCCTTCAGTGGCTGATGTGGTGCTTGCATGATTGATGGTGCTTTCATATTGTTCGATCTGTATATCATAGTCCTACGGGACAAGTACAAAGCTGGTTGAACAACAGATGCATACTTTCACGACTCCAGCTCCGTACTTCTCGCTGTTGCCTTCTCATGCTACGAATTATTGCACTCTGATTGGGTAGGAGCTGCGGGTCATTTTGCCAAGACTTGTAGACGCTAGCAGCGGAGAGTCGTCACGCCCGTTGGAGGACCCCTGCCAGAGGGCATCTCCAGACTACCTCAAAGACCACAAGCAGTTTCGATCTGTCTCTACCGACTAGGTGTTTAGCCTACGCATTAGAAGGAGGATCATAATCAGGGACCTTTGCGGCAACAATCCGACCGCGTTCTTTCTACGATCCATCCGGCCTCTAATTCCCCCATACACTAAGCTCACGCCATACAACTCCCCACAACGCCGCAAGAGATAGAGCACCATCACCCATTGAGGAGTTGACAGGGTACTCGATAAGAGGCTGAGGCCGCCCAGACCACCCACCCTAAAGCTGGCGCTACCTCCACCTCCAAACTGGCGAGCGCGGCGGCAGCCGGCTTCCTGGGCCGGTCGTCAACAGGAAACAACACCTCCATGCGAGGCCTGGTACAATTCATAGCCGACCTCCGCAATGCCCGCGCTCGAGACCTCGAGGAGAAGCGCATAAACAAAGAACTGGCAAATATACGGCAGAAATTCAAGGACGGCAATCTCAATGGCTACCACAAGAAGAAATACGTATGCAAATTGCTGTACATCTACATACTTGGGTGGAATGTAGATTTTGGGCACTTGGAGGCGGTCAATCTGATAAGTGCGACGAAGTATTCGGAGAAGCAGATTGGGTATTTGGCTGTTACGCTTTTCTTGCATGAGCAGCATGAACTGTTGCATTTGGTGGTGAACAGCATTAGGAAAGACCTGTTGGGGCATAATGAGTTATTCAATTGTCTGGCGCTGCATGCTATTGCAAATGTGGGAGGAAGAGAGATGGGGGAGGCGTTGAGTGCGGATGTACATATGCTGCTCATATCGCCGTACGTACAGCGTTCGGTAAGAGGGGATAATTGCTGACGATCGCAGGACGTCGAAATCTTTCGTCAAGAAAAAGGCTGCTCTTACGTTATTACGGCTATACAGGAAATACCCAGGGATTGTGCAACATGAATGGGCAGAGCGGATCATCTCCCTGATGGATGATCCGAATATGGGAGTCTGCCTTTCGGTCACATCCTTGGTTATGGCCCTGGCTCAGGACCAACCGGATCAGTACAAGGGTGGATATGTCAAGGCAGCGCAGAGGCTGAAGAGGATAGTTGTGGACAACGACATAGCGCCCGACTATCTCTACTACAAAGTACCTTGTCCATGGATACAAGTAAAACTTTTAAGGTTGATGCAGTACTATCCGCCATCGGGTCCGTCCGCTCAGAAACCCCTGGTCTTGCATATGCTAATTCTTTCTACAGAAGATACCCACGTCCGAAGTCTAATACGAGAATCCCTCCAGCAAGTATTACGGGAAGCAATGCTTATGCCTAAGAACGTCCAACAGAATAACGCCCAGAATGCCGTTCTTTTCGAGGCCATAAACCTCGTCATCCACTTGGACACAGAACAAGAACTTATGGTACAAATATCGTCACGATTGGGCAAATTCATACAGTCACGAGAAACCAATGTTCGATATCTGGGATTGGATGCAATGACCCACTTCGCTGCGAGAGCAGAAACACTGGATCCTATTAAAAGGCATCAGAACATTATTATTGGCTCTTTACGGGACAGAGATATCAGTGTCCGGCGAAAAGGCTTGGACTTGTTGTACAGCATGTGTGATCCGTCAAATTCACAGCCGATTGTCAATGAGCTCTTGAAGTACCTGCAGAGCGCAGACTTCGCGATACGAGAAGAGATGGTGCTCAAGATCGCAATCCTGACCGAGAAGTATGCTACGGATATTCAATGGTATGTGGATATATCGCTACGTCTCATTGCCATGGCTGGCGATCACGTCAGTGACGAGGTCTGGCAACGAGTCATCCAGATTGTGACGAACAACGAGGAACTACAAGTCTATGCGGCGCAAACCATCCTGGAATACGTCAAAGCAGAGCAATGTCACGAGACGCTCATCAAGATCGGAGGATACTTGCTAGGAGAATTTGGACATCTAATAGCAGATGCAAAAGGATGCAGTCCGATTGAGCAATTTCTGGCGCTTCAAGCGAAGCTGCATTCTTGTTCTACAAGCACGAGGGCCATCTTGCTTTCGTCATTTGTCAAGTTCGTCAATCTTTTCCCTGAGATCAAGCCCCAACTTCTGCATGTCTTCCGAGCCTACAGTCACACCTTGGACTCTGAGTTGCAGCAAAGAGCATGCGAGTATCTCACCCTCGCGACTTTACCAACGGACGACCTGCTGCGGACAGTGTGCGACGAAATGCCACCCTTCCCTGAACGAACATCTGCTCTTCTGTCCCGTCTCCACGGCAAGCATGCTGGCACCGGCGACAAGCGCACTTGGATAGTCGGCGGCAAGGACGCAAATACCGATAACAAAGAGATTCTTCTAACCCAGTCCACCGGTCTCAAGCGCTCTTTCACCCCTACCGCCAACGGCGCTCTCTCCCCAACCAACGGTACCCATCCAACCACAAACGGAAATCCTGCCCCGGCCACAAATGGCACTCACGGCCTCGAAGACCTCGACATGACATCCACACCCTCTAAACCACCGAACCTCGCCTCAGCCGCCCACCTCTCACCAGGCTGGGAGCCTGGCTACCGGCGCCTCCTTTTCGCCGCCGAGGCCGTTTTATACGAAGACGTGCAAATGCAAATCGGCCTACGCTCAGAATACCGCGGCTCCATGGGCTGTCTAATTCTCTATTTTACTAATCGCTCACCCTCCGCCATCGGCAGTTTTACCACCACCCTCGACAACCCCAATACCAAGGAACAACTTCGCATCGACACCAAAAGCCTTCCCGATAGCAACATCCACCCTGAAGCCCAAGCACAGCAGACTGTCATGTTCGAAGCTAAATCCGTCTTTTCCCTCCCTCCCACTATCCGCGTCAGCTACCTAGCCGGCGCACTGCAGGCACTTACACTCCAACTACCAGTCGTAATGCACAAATTCATGGACGCAGCTGATCTCACAGCTGACGACTTTTTCAAGCGATGGCGACAAATTGGCGGTGCGCCACGCGAAGTTCAACGGGTGGTTGGACTGCAGGCTGGTAGTAGAGGAAGGGGTATGGGCGATGCAAAAAGGACAAAACAAATCGCAGAGGCATTTGGGTGGGGTGTGCTCAGGGGTGTAGATCCGAATGAGAAGAATGTGGTCGGGGCTAGTGTGTTGCACACTGGTATTGGGAAATTGGGGTGTTTGCTGAGATTGGAGCCGAATTGGGAGACGCAAGTTAGTACTGCTTTACGATTCGCGGACGACGATTTGCTGAACTCATATCTAGCTCTATCGCATCACAATACGTGCGACTGATGAGAGTGTACCGCCTGTGCTTATGAAAATGATGGAGGAGACATATTCGATGGGTGTTGAGCGGGATTGAGGTTTCGAAATGAAGGGGATCGTATTTACTTTCGAGGCATGAGTCATGGCATGGGATTATGCGGTAAGCGTTTCGAAGCATTTGAGGTGCGTGGTACGGTGGTAGGACTATCTTTCTTCACGGCATACCAATTTTTGTCCAGAGACAATCTTACGTACATAGCCAGTGAACAATCAAGTGTCATATGTGACTGTTCTCGCCCACATAAACGCAGCAAAAGTTTATAAACGATGGCGACAGATAGAGTACAGAGTTGCAAAATCCCGAAGTCAGGTCCTTGTGTACCTTGATTCTCTTTAGCGTGACAGTTCTCTTGTTTCTGGACCTCTTGATAAGTCATAGAGAAAGAAGCAGCAAATCATATCATTACGTACCACTACTTTGAGGGATTAGATTCATAGACTAAATTTTCTTGAAAGGGGAATCTGTCTTCTGCAGGTACATACATCCCCAAGCCCGCCGCAGTACAAACTAGCATACAACCTCACTGCCGAACTTTGCTCCTTCGTTACTCAAGCCCGTGAGTAATCCCGTTGACCTCTACCGCTTTCTGGCGAGGATGTATCTGGTTCCGTGTTTCTAGCTGAACAAGTACCTATGCAATAGGAACGAGAGACTGCACTGATAAATCATCTTGTTGATGGAAGTGGTATGAGGCAGGAACGTACCAATTTACCGAGTGTGCCATACTTTCGTTACCGTCAATGTCCCTTGATGAGGTCGACAAGACTTTTCCAAGTTTTTGATCGAGAGGCCCCAGATAAAAGGCCCCACCAAAAGTGGTTGGTTTTGTGTTTGGTGGAAGGAAGTAAGAAAAAGAAAAAAAAAGATTGATGGATTGGTTTGGTCGACAAGCTTGGTGGTAGGAGGGAAGGAAGGAAGGAAGAACTTACGATGACTGCGTGTAGACAACCTGAGGAGTCCAGTCGAGTAGCGTGTGAGTACCGCTCGGTACCCAATTTGGTAGTGAATTTGAAGAATGGTACCATACCTTTGGTGATGGTAATAGTGGGCGTAGTGGTAGTTGTAGCGTGGACACGATTAGCAGTAGTAGTAGGCGACGCAATTGTAACTTTTGGAGTGAGTGTTTGGCACAAATTAAGTAGCATTTGCGTGAGTAGTCGTCGAACCATAGTCTCGGAAATAAGAGAATGGGTACTATGTAAATGTTAGCCAAAGTAAAGCTAAACCACTGAGCTAAGTCGACCAGAACCAATCAATACTAGGTCAGACATAAATGAATGTATATTTCAATACTGTGGCAGGAACATTTTTCATCTCGAAATGGCATTCGACCATCGAAAAGAAGCTCCCCCGAGCTGTTTCTCTTGAAATTAGGAGCTATGTTCCGCTTTTAACCGGTGAGACCATCAGCTGTGTTGACAATGTCTTGGCTTACCTATCGATAGCTTCTTGAAGGGACGACTAGGGTTCTTCACTAGGCATTCCAAACGTTTGACGAAATGGCTTGGTATGCCTCTCATGAGCTAACGCAACACTTCAATCATGGCGTTCGATTACAACATGCAGTAACGCCATTGAAGAAGCTTTATCGCCTAAGATTTTGGATTTTCTCAATGGTGGAGAATGTATCTGATGTCTTGCCGAAACAGTCGTAGCTTATACGAGAGCGAGTCTAGGTAAATACACCAGAGACACCATTACAGTCAACCTCTATAATCACAAACAGACTGACCAGAAGCTGGTCACGAAGAAGTCGTATTGATAGTGTCTGAGGTAACCACCCCGCACCCGAGCACCGCATTCGAACTCGATTGGGAACTATGAACTTTTACACACCTCTCCACCCAGAGTGTGATACGGACTGAGCGCGTATTGAAGGAGATGAAACCTGCATGAAGTTGTGGATAGGAATTTCTGTCGATGCCAAGCCCGAGGAAAGGTCACGTGACTATTTTAGTCTCCATTGCTTAAATTTTTGTTCTCAAGATCTCTGCCTTTTCATTTGAACGACAAATAATGAAGTACATGATACAAGGATGCGAGGGTCATTTGCAAAAGCTCATGAGACTGTCATGCTGTAATCTATCCATGTTGTCGCCTGACATGTTAGAGGCATCATACCATGCCGGCCAACGTCCACCTTTACAACAATATGGTCTTGAAGCAGTCTGAACTAGAGACGCATTGATCGAATTGTATGCATCCTAAACCAAGGAATACTAAGCAAAGCCTCTAGATCTCCCCCACGAGAGTATTATGACTATAGAGTCATAATCAGTAACACGCAATTCACTAATGATTTCATCAAAGTTCCAATCTTACCTCCAGAACATTCGATTTTCACTCAGCATCCTTCACAAAGAACACAAGTCCATTCCTGTCAGATTTCTGATGCCCTCTTCCCCGGAGGACAAAAATCTCATTCATTCTTCTCATAGCCAACGACTAGTTCACTTCCCGGCAGCGGAAACGCCTATCATGAGGTGGATCGTAGATGTGATACATCCTCATCGCTGGGCGGCCTTCGCCGTTCTCGATGTTGTATGGTGGGGGTCGTCGTGCTGAGAATGGTCAAGGTGGGATTGGTTGGGCTCGGACTGATTGAGGTCTGAATGGCGCAGGTCTGAGCGGTTGAGGTTGGACTTACTGCTGTTGGTCTGGCTGCTGTGAGACTGGCTGCTGTAGCACAACCTTTCCGTTCTCCCGCCTCGCCGCTTGTGAGCCTATCCGTCCGCACGCGAATCGATACAGGGCTATAATGGCCGCGCAAGTGATGCTGATGATCCAAACAGGAATGGCCATGATGACAGCGACGAGTATACCCTGAAAAAGACCATTCAGGATCTCAGGATCAGGGAGGGTGAGCTTGATGTTGAGACTGGGTGATGATGCTGAATGCGAGCGAGGAAAATTTCGGTTGGGAAGATGTGCAAAGTTCTGATGAGAAGGGGAGCAAAAGCGGAGATAGTGTCAAGCTGTAAACATGGAAGAGCTGCGGCATGCAATGTCTGGTGTTAGTACAACAAGGAGATGCAAGGGAGGGTCTTCAAGTAACAGAGCAAAATTTGAACAAAGTCAATCTATCAACAGCAAGAGTCATCTGCAGTCTCTAGGGTGAAAAGATAGCTTATGCCAATCATCTTCTAGGTTTTTCCTTAGCCTCCTAAGCGTAGGACGCTTCACGATTTTTGAAACATTGCACATTGCTTCCATTCGTTAAGAACAGTGCCTCGAGAGCACGAAATGTCCGCATATCATCAATTGAATAGTAAAGAATTGATTGATTCACAGCGAACGGCATCGGGTCCCATCATATCCGCTGAACAACCTTTCTAGGATGCAAGACGCCAAAAGCGATACAGAAGCAGAATGGAGTAGTGAAGATGCCACGAATCTTGCCGAATAGTCTCAATCCATTGTCAATTCCCGATTCATCTCTCAGCCCGATGTCATAGAAGCGTTTGTCAACGCCCTTTATGTGTCACTTGCGCCCATTCGTCTTTTGCATCAAGACGTGTCCGCCACTAAGCTGGCATTCGACCCATTACCTAGCGTCTCCAATTCAACAAGATCAGGATGCTCATCATACAAGACCAAGCTTATCGTTTTCCTCAGTCCTACACACATCATCAGCCTCCTCCCACATATCCCCACCCTCCCACCAAAAAAAAACCACTCACCAATCCCACTGAACTTCCCACCCCTATTCCCCTTCCTCGTACACATAGCCGCCGTCGCATACAAAGCCGCCCAAATCTCATACCAACTACTAGTCGTGCTCTGCCCCGTCGCAATAATATCAACCGCACATCTAGCGTCAGTGGACTGCAATCGAAACGGCAAGTTCACTTCAACCCTGGGGCCTGGGGAGCCGAAGACCTTCCTCTCAGTCTCGGCATACATATCGAAGAAAATATTCCCGCACGACTCCCAAGGAGGGCCAGGCCGTAAAGTGTTACAGCGGACGCGGGGGACGTAAGGAGCCATGAGGATTTTGAGGTTGTTGTCGCCGCCTAGTGGGGTTTAGTATCTTGTGTGCGGAGTGAGAGAGTTTTCTCATCTGAATTATGGCTTTCTTGAAATTGGATTGGGCTGACCAACCTATGTTCATAGCAGTCCCACCAAGTCCACGCGGAATTACACAACCTTGAAGGATAGCGCTGGCAGCTCGACTGACATTAGTGAAGCTCGCTTGGCCTGAAGTTGCCCCAGCGACGAGGACAGGCTCAATATAGCAACGCCCGTCATCTGCGGAGTCATTAGTGGAAGAGGCGATATCTCTGTGAGCGGCCTTGTCGTTGTAAATTGTGTAGAATGCAACTTACTACCTGTTATTCTGTATGGTAGAGGAACATCTCTCGCTATGCCTGCATGGCGCTCTGCGAATCTGGTTTGCTCGTCATTGATAGCGCTGTAAGTCATCGCGCCTCTACAGCTCAGGAAGTTGACAGGTTTCGTAGAATCGCAACGCACGCTGATGACATTGGTTGGTGAGGTGTCAAGGTTGAGTGCTTCCATCGTGGATGTGTTTGATGAAATGACGAGGTCAGCGCCAATGACGAATGATACATTGGCCTGCGAGGCGAATGGGTTCGTCCTGGTCGTTGATTCCGAGAGAGTGAATAGCCGATCGTCAAAGGGTGTGGTACCCAGAGAAGGCTGTGGGACGCTTGCAGGTGTAGCTGATACGGAGAAGAAAAGCACAAATTGCGCTACTCTTGGCAACATGGCAAAGTGGATAGGTAATAATTGTGGCGCGAAGTTGCTCGGATTTGAGGGCATACAGAGGGCATACAAAGGACATAAGAAGGAAATCAGGAGCGGGAAATGCGCACTTTTGCGCTCGCTTACGCTGCAAATGCGACGTTGCGCGTTGGATGATGTCCAATTGCGGCGGGAATATCTTCGATTTGCGGCTAACGACCTTCCTTTCCATGCCATAGGCTCCGACTCGAGCAGCGAAGGTGACGTTCACGAGGAAAAGCCCCTCTGCCACTTGCTCGAAGTTATGCTCCATCGCCCACTGTTCCACTGTTTTCCGGATTTATCTCCTCAATCTGTGCCTCGTTTCCGCTCAATAAATTCTCTAGAAAAGCCCGCCTGAGAGAGGGCGCAGCCTGTATGAACACTGTTAGTGGAGGTTTGAGCCCACATTGAAATGCGACTCACGATCTCCCTGACTAATTTGTCTACGAGAATGCAAGCGTTGTCCCGATCTTTTGACCCAGAGTCTTCATCTACAACAGTAGATTTGAGAACAGCGAAGGCCTCATTGGAATGAAGTACATTCCAGACAGCCTTGCTACCTAGCTTTGAGCTGGCCATGAGGTTCAAGCCAAACCATCCCTCTGTCACAAGCGAGGGGTTGTTAGACTCTGTGATCAATGAAAGCACAGGTTTTACAACGTCTTCGCCGTTCTTAATTAAAGTCTCTTCCGGTGTATCTTTCTCAGCTACTGGTCCTAAGCTTGGCGCTGGAGTATGAATCGTCCTCCACATCTCCACAATCATCCTCCCAATCTCAATCCGAACTGTAAGATCGGAAGCATTCTTGTAATGCACAAGCAGTCGAGATAGAGGGGTGGTGGGCGGCGTGCTAGTCTCTGGTAGACTAGAAAGCAATAGGAGCACGCCAGTCTGCTGTCCCTTTATCAATTGCCTGAGCAGACTGATAGCAGCGCTTTGTAAATTTGGATTTTCGGATTCGGTCACAAGGGCCGTGAGTCTGTCCAAGAATGAAGGTTTCAACAAGATTTGTCTGTTCTTTACGGGCAGGGCGAGATTTCTTGCTAATCTCAGTGCTTCTTCTAACACTCGCGTGTCTGACCCTGTCATGAGAATACAGGTCAACGGCTTAAAGCAATTGAGACCTTGAACCATTTCGCTCGCAATCTCATCTGAGCAAACGTAATTGCGAAGCACACTACAAGCGCAGAGTTGCCTCTCTGGTTCGGATGCTGAGATCCACGACACGAATACCTTGATCAGGTCAGATGTTGGCCGGTATTTGACAGCAAAGTCAGGAATGGTAGTGATATCCCACAGCCGTGCAGATAATTTAGAGCGTATAGCTTGTAGTTGTTCTTCATCCTCGTGATCTTGAACCGCGCGGTCGATGCTTTTGACTGACAATGCCTGATAATCTATGGCGGCGTCCCGATACAGATTGTAGGATAGTACGAAAATTATGGCGAGATCAGTCACGTCCTCATGCGCGATCAATAGCTTCTGATGTCGCTCATGTTTCAATAGAGTAACGATAGCATTAGCTAGAGTAATCTTCTCACCAACCTCCAATTCCTGCCGGACTATGGTGTTGTAAAGAATTATAATTGCACCAGGGGGGCATGCTTCAGGATGTGCTGTACTTCTTAGTAGCTTGACGAGTGATAGTGTTTGATAGCCGCTTACGTTCTTCGATTGCGAACTCTAACATTGCACATACTTGGGGCAAACCGCTACATCGCGAAGGTGTAGTAGCGAGTAGCTTAGCGAGAATTTTCACGAGTGCAGGGAACAGCTGGTGGCTAGTAGCGGCTTTTTGTGCCGGTTCTACGCATCATTAGCGGGACTTTGACGATTAGTAGAGACACCGTACCGTAGTCAAGACACAGGTTGTACAACACAGCGATGGCTACTGTTGGCTCTGTCACGTCCCCTAGCCGGTTAATAAAAGTGGACTCGTCAAGCTTAGCAAGGACTCGTCCCCGATTTGAATCTATGCTGAATGTCAGCGAACCTCATGACAGGCCAGTCGGAAGAAAGCACAAAGATAATGCAGGGAGGAGAACAAGTCGGCAGAAACTTGAATGACCGAATGTTGGGGATATACTCGAATCGTCAGCACAGCAATTTCCAACCAATCGAAGAGCATCCATGATCCACTGATGTCCACCGTAGTCATCTTTAGGGAGAAAATCGAGGTAGAAGTCCAAGATACCGCAATCACCGAACGGCAGACGCCATGGCTCTAGATTATATCAGCGCTTTCCATGAACATGATGACTAGACTCTAACCCTCTCGACTCGCGTCCGCGAGGATGTACGAGACACGTGTAAAGTGTGTATGCTTCCGCCTCTCCTCTTGTAAGGCCTGAAGCATCACAGCCACGTTTCGCAGAGCTTCACTGGCTCCATGCTCATGATAAATGAACTTTAGGTGGCTATTCCATGTCACAGCCGCGCCATTCACTTTCTCGTAGGGCCTGGCATCCTCAAAAACGTCGGCCAACTCGTCAAAGAATGGTGGATATGGAAGGTCTGGCTGAGCCATGCTGTTGACAGGAACGAGTCTTGTGACACCGTAAACCAGACAGGATCATCTTTCAATCGAAGTATCTAGGTGCAACGCGGTTGCCTCAGTCCTTCAAATATGTTTTTAAAAATCTTGCCCAAAGATGATGGTACAACGTTGAGCGGGATGCTACAAGATAACAGTCCTGGCTCAATCAATTCGATCATATGATGAATAGTCCTGAACGCTCTTTACAGGATCAATCCGTGCGAAGTAAGCCTAGATCAATTGCCATGACAACGCCTTCGAACTTGAGCATCAATGACCAGATGCTATGGGAAGTGGACAGCTGCGCAGCACAATCAGCTGCTTTGCTGCTCGCTCAGTGCTGCGATAGGATGACTGGTGGCCTGGATGTAATTGCAATAGATTCAGCCGCGAGGTCAAACCACCACGCTAGTGACCGTTGCCAAGACCAGGGGTGCTTTCAAGGTCGGCCTTTTTTCCACTGTAGGTTTCTACATCCAGCGCAGCGACACAGATTGAAGTTCACTTGAGCATAACAGCGCTTCAATTACCTCTTGCCTTGTCTAAGTATAAGAACCTTTACGCCCAATTACCACCAATCATGACGCGGGCGCAGCAGAACATTTCGCTTGCGCTGCTGGCATCTTCTGTGAGCGACCCAGATTCCCTTCGACTATCAACCACCTAATGACAACTGCCTCCACAGCTTTACCTCGCCTGCTTCCTTCACATAATACCCCTCTCCAAAATTGTACAAGACGATATCATCCCAATTGTACGCTCTCCCATAAGCCCCCTTGGTCGACGAATCCTAACCAAGCCTACACTGTAGTTCCCATTCTGGACTCTCGTGTCTTTCGGATCGTATCTCCTCTTCAAGCTTGGTTGGGGTGTGTTTACGTTCAACGATGTACCAGATGCATACAAGGAATTGATGGGGGAAATCGAGATCGCGAGGAAGGAACTGAAGAGCAAGGGGATCGATGTAGATTAATTTTGCTATATGCCTGATGATTGCCCTTCTAATATCTACACCTCCAAACCTGCTATCAAGCTCCTTCCATGAACAGTCGTACAATTATTCCCGCGTCTCTCAAGAGCCTCTCACCCCTCGCCATTCCAGACTCTTGTTCTTGGGTCGTCCAAGCCAGTCCCACGCCCTTCTCTCCCATAGCCATGCCAGGCCAGCAGACAACTTGTTGCATTATCCATAGTCCACGTTTGCCCCAGCGTTTCAACCCGCCTTCTCAGCAGCCCTCCTCTCCCTCAACCTCTTCTCCGTATTCATAAACTCCATAATCCCCACCGGCACCCCCCTAAACATCTCCTCATCACTCAAATCCACCCCCTCATACCCACTCAACCCATCCGGCCCATCCAGATCCCCCACACCTCCCCCCTCATCCTCCATCCCCTTCACCCGTTCCTCTGTCCCGATGGCCCCCGTCCCCCTCCTCCCAGATCGACCAGCAAAATGTGCATTCTGGCCCCCCTGCCGCCGTCTCGCAGCAGCCCACTCCTCCACCTCCTCCCTATACGCATCCCAAACACAATTGACACACCCACTCATACAGCAATTATCCGGCTCAGGCGGCCTCCCCATTCCCCCCTCCGCCCTCGCCAGCCCCCTCATCCTAGCGCTAGGCCCATCAAGAACCCTACTAAACAGAACCTGATTATTTGGTCCAGCGGCTGATGTTTCTATAGGCGCAGATTTGATCGCTGTTAAAGGGGGCGGGAGGGAGGTGGAAGGGGAGGGTTGGGTGGATTTGGGGGCGCGGGCTGGGCTGATCGTTTTCTTTGCGGCTGTGGTGGGGGTGGAGAGGAGGAGGGAGTAGTAGTCGTTCGCGGCTTCTTGGGAGGGGGTGGGGGAGGGGCGGTCGCGGAGGCGAAGGCGGCCGGAGAGGTGGAAGAGGCGATATGGGGGCTGTGAGGGATGGAGGGCGATGGGGAGAGGGGGGCGTGGAGGCATTGCGATTGAGTATAAGGTATGGATAGAGGGAATGATGGGGAAAAGATTTGGTTGCTTTTTGCATGGAATTTTGGCTGCTAGTGACGTCGATCATCGAGTTCTCACAGCGCCATAGCGTATCTTCTATCTATGTCATATGCACTAAGTTCCTAAACCGTAGACTGATTCATTATGCATTCCCTCGTTGCTATTAACAAGCCCAACAGTCATCTACCCTAGACCGACCATCTCCTCTTCCGGCATCCTACTCTTTAACCAAGCCAAAACGGTCCCTGTTCCCTTATCGATCACGTCTCTTCTCGGTACTTTGAACGTGTTGCCTCCAACGATCAATGTTCTAAGACCTTCTCCTTCCAGTAGTCCCAGTTTCGGCTCCAGGTGGTTGATGTCATTGCCACTAACATCTAGCACCTGCAGGCCCCTGACTGACTCGACTAGCAGCTTTGAGATCTTATTGTCCGACGCATAGACTGTAGTCAGGGAGGGGAATATCTCTCTCAACGGGGGAAGAGCCGTAAGGCGATTGCGCGATACGTTCAATTCCACCAGGCTCGGAGCTGCGAGGTATTCAACCAGTGGAGAAAGCGATGCCACGGCGTTCGAGGACGCATCCAAAGTCTTCAATCTTGGAAGGGACATCTCAGTGAAGAGGTATTTTGCACTTGAGAGCTTGTTGTGTGAAACATCGAGACTAGTCAAAGTGTGACTGGCGAAAAGTATTGCTGGAGGGATGTGTGGCAGGAGATTGTGGTGAAGGATCATGGCCTTGATGTCATTATTCTTGGTCAAATTTTTTAAATCTGAGGGGTCGATGGTCTCGAGCTTAGTCGAGGATTGATTCAGGATGCCCGACTTCACAAGCCATGCGCTTAAGGCGGTGGGGCCAGTGGGGGCAGGATTGGACCCGTCGTAGCTCATTATATCATCTCCTTGAACGTCTGAGCAATTTGCTGGCTGTAATCGACTTCGTAGCTCACGCTTCATCTCACCAGTATCCATAGTCAAGAACTTGCGCTCTCTTAGTGGGTTGTTCGCTACTCGTAGCACAGTCAAGCTTTCCATAAGACCGAACTGCTCATCAATCATCTTAAGGTCATTCCTGCTGAAGTCAACGGTCCTGAGGTTTGACAAAGAGGTCGTTCCTTGAGGGAACGAGGTCAATTTATTACCCCCAGCGGTAAGCGTCAGGAGCTCCGTCCAGCCTGAAATATCTGGCAGTGTCTTGAGTCTGTTTTCGGTGACATTCAGATCCTGGAGGGACGGGAGATTGATAAGACGATCGTTCGTGATGGATGTGAGAGCGTTGTTCGCGGCATCTAGGGACTTCAGATGTGGCAAGCCATCGATGCTGGCTGGGAATAAGGAGCCGCTCAATCTGTTCCGGGCAACGTTCAGCTCGGCAAGCGGAAGAGAGGCTAGACAGTGGAAAGGCACTGATACGACCTTGTTGCCGGCAAAGTTGAGCACACGAAGACTAGACAGGTGGCGTAAATCCTCTGATAAAGCACTCAAAGCATTATCGTGAAGGTCAAGAATTTCTAAATTGCTCAAGGAGCAGAGCTCGGAGCTCAGAGTGCCACTTAGACCATTGCCGCCCAGCCTGATTTCCCGAAGAGCTAGGATCTGGTTGATAATTTGTAGGCACTCATTGTTGAGGCTATTCTTCGATAAATTCAAAGTGGTCAGGCGCTCTAGCCGCCGTAGACCCATGGGAATGACTTTTAAATGATTGTTGTGCAGGTCTAACGTTTCCAGACCACCGAACATATTTCCCTGATAATCATCATCGTCATTGGCAGTACCTATATCATTATCCGGAAAGACGTCGTCCTCAAGAAGCTCAAACTCGTTGTCTGCAGCGACAAGCCGGATCAGGTCCACACTCTCATACCAAGCTCCGTCACCAAGGTTGCTGCTGTACATGTTCATGACTTCGCGGGGCATCTCCGTGAGTCTTAGCGCTGCAATATTGAGTCTTCCATTAGTCCTAGCTTTGGCCACACTGTTGCGTAGGAGATCTTCGTTATATTCTCCAACTTGAACGTCATGGAACCCGTTTACCTTTGGCACAGGTCTAGCCGGTTCTTTACTCTGCAGCTTGCTGATATCACGGCGTGCTGCCTTCGCTCTTGCGATGGTCTCGCGTAGAGCAGCGGAAGCTGCTGGCACCTTCGGCGAACCTGGAGAAGCCGAAGAAATTATAGGAGCTCCCTTTGAGGTTGCTGACAAAGTAGATGCAGGATCGATACTTTCCGTAGACTTGTTCGTCGTGGGCACTTTCTCCTTTCGAGGAGGCTTTGCGAAGACATCCTGAACAGAAGGCCGTGCTTTTAAGGGTCGCGCAGCCAATGTTTTGCTGCCTCTGAGTTGGGTCGTGCTTGGCTTGCCTGTAAGTGTGTTACCCGCTTTGCGAGCAAGCATACTAGGGCCCGACGCCAAAGGTCTGGATTTCGAAGGCGTGGACTCCAGGTCGTTAGAGGATTTCCTACTAGATGGGGGCAGACTGTTTGGAGCATACGAGCTGACAGATCGCTTGCTTGGTGTCATCATTGGTACCTGGTTTCCAGTCCCTGGTACCAGTGGCCGTTTTGTTGGTGATTGGGCCCGAGGGGTCGGGAAGCCAGATGGTAGAGGTGGATGCTGGCCTTGACTGGTGCCAGGACGGGACCTACTGAGAGATGATGCAGGCCGTGATGAAGGCAACGCCGGGTCTTCTGAAGGGAAGAAACCAGACTTTTGCCTTCGTGGGGACGGCGAAGGCGGTATCTGGGCAAGGGTCTCCATTGTCCTGTCTGATAGAGAAGGCCGCGGTCGTCGAGGAAGCGTACGTGCCCTGGCCGAATATTCTACCTCGTTCCGGCCAAAATCTGCTGTTCCTGACCCTGCATTGTTTCCTCTACTGGTAGTCTGAACGCTTTGGCCAGCCCTTGCAGGCATTGCATCTGTAGGGAGTGCATCTTGGCGGTCATTGTGAAAAGGTTTTCCTGGCAGCGCTCGACTTTTGAGCGTGTACGTTGCTGGGTCGTCCTTTATCTTCTCATACCCGCGAGAGACGGGCGGTCTGGACACTTTTGGGATACTGGAAAAGCCAAAGCGATTTGTGGTTTGCCGATCCATCTTCGCGTATCGAGCGAAGCAAGGAAGGAGAGGACGGCCAACGTTGAAACACCAATTAGCGGGCAGTACTTCTATCCTGCAATGCCCCAAATGCATGTATCATCAATCACTCAGTTCGTCGATCGTACAGCTACATTGAACACCTCGGCACTTGCAGAGATAAGTATGAAGTTGTTGATAATCCCTGTCCCCTATCCAACGACTTAGCGCACGCGCTTTTAGCGCGAAATCAAAGATCCCTGTCAATGTGGGATCAGGTGGCTGGTTATGGCACTCTTGGATAAGTACCACTCCAGCCCCCTTCTACAAACGCCCGGAGGTATCGGTGCCTCTACCTAGTCTTTTCGCACCATCTTCTAGCCGTCGTACAGATTGTACTGCAAAGAATACAGCATACAGCATCCGTCGCTGCACGACCAGCCGGACAAAGCTCTGAAAAAGCTCTAGTAGCATAAAAAGTAATTGGTAAGCTATACGGGCTTGTACTGCAGCTTTTGACCGGTTAGTCTAGCTTTTTCTCCTGTGTCTTGGAGAACGATCGCTGACATCGTCTTTGCAGGCCTATCTCTCCTTTCCAGATGTCTGGGATCACAACCCCGAGTACCCCGCCGCGGGACAACAGTGATGAGAGACTCGCCTCTCCAGGCCGTGCAACCAGCGCCATAACTCCTCCGCCCTCTACTCAGTTGCCCAGACCCTCCGCTAAGTTGGTCCAGGACAAGTTTGGCAGCAGCAGAGAGCATTCGCTCTTGTCTCCTCCCGCGACCCTGAAGACTGGGCCGCCGATAAGAGGAGGTCCGCTATACGGAGAGCTTCCAAGCCTAGAAGCAGCATGGAAGATGAACGTCGATGAATTGCGAGGCCTTGTCACGGACTTGCTCCCAGCACTCGGCGAAGCTCGAGTGACAGCCGCCCATTCGAAGCTCCAGCATAGCCTGTTGTCCATTGAGACCGAGGAGTCTGCGAAGAGAGCTGAAGTAGAGCATGAAGCAACTCGACGGGAGGTACAAGTCTTACAGGAAGGAAGCCCTGTTAGTCGCCACACTTTCAGCCCTCGCTCTCCTCAAGCATCCATGCAGCGCAATCTCCAGCTCGCACTGGCGCATTGTCGCGAGCTACAACATGAGAACTCGATCTTGGAGAAACGTCTTCGATCATCGAAGAAGATCATTACTCAACTCGATGGAGAAAATGCGGATCTGAAAGAGAATGTTCAACTTTTGCGCCAACGAATCAAGGAGAACCGAGACCATTTGAATGAGATGCAATTGACGGGCGCACTGTCCATCAACGGTACGCCGATGACCGAGTATGGCACACCGACGCACGCTCGCACACCCAGAACGCCTGCGAACACTGGTCGACAAATCCGGGACAGCCACGCTGTTGGAAGCCAAGATCCAATCGACAATCTCCTCCTTGCAGGTCACTTTCTGAACGGTGAAGCTAGTAGTGTTCCGTCAACTCCGAATCAGCAGAGGCCAAGGAAGCTTCATGCTCAGCACTTGCGAGGCGCTCATAGCTTGTCGTCTCTGCCAAATACGCCAAATCGATCGAGGCCGGTTACTGCGGACAACACTATGATCACACCAAACGACCGTGCCTTTACAGGTTATCGAGTTAATTTCACTGCGCCTGGTACCCAGCTCACTTACCATGAGGAATCTCGTGCTCGAGAGGAGCGCGACAGCACGATATCAGCTTCTGACAACGAAGATGAACCTTACCAAGATGAAGATATACCAGGATCTCAGGCTAGCCAACTGGCCACTAGCATGCTCCGTCGCTCCATTGGCTCACAAAATGGAAGTACCCCAACACCTAGCCAAACGCCAGACTCAAGCAAGTTGATGCAGGCCAAGCTGTTCGGTCAAGTCAAGAAGCCAACTGTCGGAGGATCGGCATCTCCCACCAAGCGGGGTACTAATTCTGGCTCGTGTGATGAGAGTAGAAGAAGCAGCAAGAAGGCGAGGATGACGGAGCCGGAGAGGGTTGGGTTGGGGATCAAGAGCTGGGCAAGTCCAGGGCAATGAAGTGCAACGAGTGTACATATCTTGGGTGAATGCTTTTTATGTTTCTTCATGCTCATGACAGTCAGCTTACCTCACATACTCGTCGCTTCTAATCTTCTACGTTCCTTGGTGTTGCTGTGGATAGCTAGCTGAGGAGGTCCATATTGGTGGAGCTTGACCCAAGCTGAGCATGAAGCGAGTTGGATTTCAGATACCATTACAGCTTGCAGTGAAGTAACAAAACGGGACTTTTCAATGTTCATGAATTACTAAATCGTCACAAAATACTAGCTCCGAGGCGAAGTAAATGTCGTAGATTGGGGAAATATTGGAGAAAGGACCATGGTAGGGCTGAATCTGCTAAGCGAGATTTCCGCTCCACACCAAACTCCGCTGGTACCGACATCAAAAAACTTAGACGTGTACCACGACAACATCCACTACCTGATCGTGAGCCGTCACAATGGTGAGTACCTCCTCTTAAAGTAGCTGCGATCTCACGTGGATGCCTTAGGCGTGTACGATGGAGGTTTTAGAAGACCTTGACTGACTCCGCAACCATGACAGACGATCAAGCACAACCAGCAGATACAGCACAACCGTGAGCTCTACCCCATGCATCCCCATAGTGAGAAAATCATGCTGATAGCCAACAGATTTCCGCAAGGATTGGCAGCGTCGTGTCCGCACCCATTTCGACCAGGTATGAGCGCCCCGCCTCAGCTCCTCCGCCCTTTGCACACTAGCTCCTATGTATATCTACAGGCCAAGAGCTATGGTAATGGACACTGCTAATATGTACTTTACAGCCTGGTCGCAAGTCAAGGCGTCGCAATGCCCGTATCCAGAAAGCTGCAGCAGTTGCCCCTCGCCCAGTCGATAAACTCAGGCCCATAGTCCGCTGCCCATCAATCAAGTACAATCGTCGCGTACGAGCCGGCCGTGGTTTCTCTCTCGCTGAACTCAAGGTACGCAGCTGTCCCAATCATATCTACATTTTGGGCCTCTCTCAATGCCCTGCAACGTTTTCTAAGTCCTCGTTCCACAGGAAGCCGGCATCGCCCGCAAATTCGCTGCCACAGTCGGCATCAGCGTCGACCCGCGACGCGCCAACCTCTCCATCGAATCCCTCAAAGTCAACGTCGAGCGCCTCAAGGCCTACCAAGAGCGCCTGATCCTCTTCCCCCGCAAATCCGGCGTGCACAAAAAGCTGGATTCCAGCAAAGAGGACATCGCAGCGTATGAGAAGGATGAGACGAAGCCAGCACACAAGACGCATCATCTTATGCCTGTTGTCAACCAAGCGAAAGAGGAGGCTATTGGGGAGGTCAAGAAGGGAGATATGCCAAAGGGTGAAGAGGCGGCCTATCGACGATTGAGGGATGCGAGGTCGGAGGCTAGGTTGGTGGGTGTGAGGGAGAAAAGGGCTAAGGCGAAGGCGGAGGAGAGTGCAGCGGCAAAGAAGTAGATCAACAGCAAGAATTGAAATTATGAAATGCTGGTGTCAAGCTTGAAATGGAAGCTCTATCAACTGCTGAAACAGCAAGTCGGTAGGCAACGCATGCATGAAGTCTTTACCTTGTCTGCTACCTGGGTTTGAACAATCGTGCACTTCATTGCTTGTATTTTGCTTAACAATAGCCTTTCGCCTTTACGCCCACATAATAACGCTCACTACGTTTAGCAAATCGTGTCTTGAAAAGATCGTCGTAAAAGTTTCTAGGATTCCTGCACTCTAAATACGTACACGAGTTCCGCTCTTGTTATTGCTCGTGTTTTTCTCGGGCTCGAGAATGCGTGCATTCCGTCTATTGCAAGGTGGGTTTGCCATCTGAAGCGCTGGCTCTTACCTCCACATCCTACGTTTTGTGCTCCTTCCGTGCTGCTGGCGAGCATGCTAACAACCTCTAGAATGCTTCGACAGCGCTAGTCACTCCGATAGACGACTAAATCAACCAAAATTATCGCAGGCTTTTGCGCTCTTGATATAGAAATCCTTGTTTGCTACTCCAATAACTCAGCTAACGCTTTAAGTGTGCTCTACCTCGCGTGAAGCGAAACGGAAAAGAATGCCTTTCTTTCGGCTGCCACTGGGACTCATCAAGGTAATAATCGTGGCCTCTAGTGCTCCATGAAGAAATTCTTTATGGATTTAGCTATTCCTTGACAACTTCATATCTGCACTGGCATTGGGTATCAGACCCTATAATAGACGCCTTGACGGTTCATCACTCTTATAAAGTTGCTCCATTAAAGAAGCTGATTCGGCCCGTCTGAAGCATTATTGGATGGGTAGATATAGACGTTAATGTTTCGCAAAGCAAACCACTCTAATCGGCCGGCTCATGATACCGGTGCTGTTACCGTTAGATTATTCTTTTCGTCCTGACATTTACAACGGCTACATGCACGACCTAACGTTTGCCTAATCCTGCCTGATTGATCATTTTCTTCTTTGCGATGAGTTTGCGACCTCTATCTCGTCGCAACCTCTGATCTTCTTCTCTTGCAAATCATCATAGGCACACGATGGAGCTGTAGGTGCTGCAGCTTTCGATCTATGATGCCTCGGTATAATATTTCCAACATGAGATTGACCAGTATACCTATACTTTCTAAAGTCTTTGAGACTAACATTGCTTCACACGCAAATCAACTTTTCCGATCTCAGAACTCTACGGCGGGTAGCTGGCACAGAGGTTTGGGCTGTTGGAGCTCATGCTGCTGTTGCTATATCGTCTGCAAGGAGTTCAGCACGAGTGGCATGTTGAAAGTCGGGAAATATCCGAGAAAGGCACATTTCTCATTTCGATCAGACCACCAGGGGAGGCTGGGCGATAAGAATTACGCTTTCCCCCTGACACACTGCATGTACACTAACATTCCTGGTCTAGAAAGGCTCAGAGCGGTGGGAATCGGGGAACAACATGTGAAACAACACAGGAAGGAGGACAGCGAAAATCTACATCACTGAAGATGAGGTACAAGCGATAGATCGCGAAGATGAAAGAAGCCATCGCTCGCTTTGCGTCGATAGGATTCCTGCACATTCTTTGCTACACAGAGTAATGTGGACGGCTCAATATAGGGGATCAAGCCGGTGTAAAGCGTAAGACAAAGCTGGGGTACGGAGCAAAAGCTTGCCTGGGATGGGAGAGGATATATCAGGATTCAACCAACGTGATTTGCAGAAGCTAAGATTCCCGTACCGAGGAGACAGATGCTAGAACAAGGCCGGCAGACACCCTCAAGCAACGATGCCGCTATTGGAGGAAAGAACGAGAAGCTTCTACTCTACACAAAGAATGCTCTACGGTTGATCTAAAGACAACGTCTCACAGACTTCCAGCATAGGTGGCCACGTTAACTTTCAGGCAGAATCGCCCCAAGGCAAACTCGTGACCATGAAAGTCAAAGAATAGCCAACGAGCTAGATCGACCAGATTCCACATCAACCACCTTCTCTGATCGACTACGCGGTCGATCTATTCCAAGATTTGCTTGATTCTTTCAGGGACAAAAGTCTTGCTAGATCAGCCATGCTCAGATCTCTGACACCGATGGATGGGGGGCACTTTCATGGTCCTCATCCAACCTTGAGGCATAACGATCTTGACGCTAGCACTTCCCAGCCGCCGTCGACGCTTCAAAGATGAATTACTCATACCTTGGTTACTAGAACCTGATCGTGCAAATCGATTGGACGGTGCAGCCAGCTTTAAATCGAACTTAAATCTTGTTGATCATAGCTTTGACAGCAGGCCTCCTTTACCACGCCAGCTCATCAGAGACTTCTTAATCCCTTAAATAAACCTTTCAACGCTCCTTTGAAATCACAAATCCTACTGTCATCAGTATCATCATCATCATACCACTGCTAGTTAGCTTACTAAAACACAAGGCTACAACTTCTAGAACCATCAGAAGTAGACCCTGTTAGCTTTCACGACCTTTCAATTCTAGCAACGACATGGCTCAGTCATTCACAAAATGGCAGTATCAAATGGCGTGGGCCTTACTGCTCTACATTGAAGAGGACAGCTTTGGTATTCCAGAGAGCTGGTTCGACCTAGTCATCCGAGGATCCAGTCGTCGAGAGACCATCATGTTCACGATCAAACAAATTATCAACGCACGATACATGACGTTCCGTCATTTACAACATGTGATGAGAACTAGCAGGACAGACTGGGCAGACGATGTGGAGCATCGTCATAAGGCGCATTGGAGGCGCGAGGCGAGAAGAAGGTTTAGAGAATGGGTTCAAGCCCACGCCGGTATCGTCGAATAGTAATTGCATCCCTCATCCTTCTCTTGTTTCTGCTGATGACGACGTAGCTTGCGAGACCATGGGCTGGATCCTTTGCCTTGATAGGGAAGCCATGGCGATCAACGGCATTTCCAAGTGTTGTAACGTGCGCGATTGTTCATAGGCTTGCTGGGTACTTCTCATCCAAGTCTGGTCATCGTGATATCGAAAGTGTGCTTCATGAAGCATTAGAGCAGTGATTGGTCGATAAAAGTAGGGACTCGCTTATGTGCGGTGTTTGGACCAAAGTATATCTTGCACTGGGGTCGGCTTCCGCTTCACGTCTTAACATGCTCATTTGGATGACAGAGTTCAATTGTTAGTCTATGAAATGCGAATCGTCTCCAATACGCTATCCAATCAAACCCTTTACAACTCGTTCCCACTAGGCTGTCAAGCATCTTACACTCAGGAGTATATTGCGTAGGTACCTCATGCTTCAATATCGAGGAGATCCGCCTCGGAAGGATTCTCTCTAAATATACTCTCTTGACTCAAGCGTCTAGTCACTCCAAAGTCCGGCCCAAAATTTGCTAAACAGTCGTAGAAGACCTTGAGCTGCTTCCGTTGGACTTGCTCGGGCTGCTGCAAGAACTGCTGCATTTCCTCCTCGCCAATCACTTCTTCGTCCGGGGTTTGTCTGGCAATGATGGATATCTGCTCAAATAGGGATGGCGGTACATGAACGTCAGGCTCTTGGCTGAAAGCAACATCCCCAAGTTCTTGGCCCGGGAAGCCACTTAGGAAATCAGCTGACTCCTCCACCTCCTCTTCATCGTCTCTCCTCGCCCACATCTTCTCAATATCAACCATTGTCGACACAGTCTCACTACCAGTCATTGCACCATCGTAGCCATGTGGAACCATTTCGGAGGGAACAGAAGCCACGCATGTGCTCTCCTCGAAGAGCTTGCTCAAATCCAAGGGCTCTTGATCCTCCTCTTCCTCAACCTCATCCCCACTCGGACTGTGTCTCAACCATACGCTTGTCCCATGGCCATTCCAGAACCCATGCTCGTTGTTGTTTTCATTCACGCTCTCGTTCAGGCTGTCCTGCCGCTCGTCGCCAACTGTTTCAGCCTCATCAGGAGGCCCAAGATATCTGTCAGTAGGCCCCATCTCTCCGAAACCAATATTATCTCCAATCTCAACGCCATCCGCATTGCCGAAAATAATTTCATCGTGCAAACCAAACATCTCGGCTCCCTGCTCAAAACGTCCAAGTCCAATATCGCTTCCATCTTCGAAATCAGAACCCTGAGTACCTAGCATGTCAAGTCTATTCCCCCACGGAGTATCATTTCCTCCAATGAGCCATTGTGAGAGAGGAGAGGATTCCATTATTGTAGCTCCTGCTTCATCACCCGGTGGGGCTAATGTCTGTGGATGATACATTTTCTATGTCTTCGAGACAATGACTATGCACCTGGCAGTTTATATTGAATATACGAGAGAGCCCGCACACCTCCTTTGAATACCGGGAGAAGTTTGTATAAAAGAAGCTATTCCAGAGCGAAGAGATGCGGACTGACGTTGAGAGCCTCATTTACCTCTCGGGTGCCGTATGCAACAACCCGTCGACTTCATGCAGCCCTACCTAAGTCCGCGAAATCATGCTCTGATATGCAAGAGAGATTTCCTAGTCCCTACAAATGACTCGATAACATGAGTAACACGTGACTTTGAGCACGGCAAAGATCATGTATCTTGCAAGCTTAATGTTAGATTGGATGGTAGGTACAATGCCTACAGAGCCCAAACTTCGCAGCACAAACATCCTTGAGAGCAGAGCAGCTGGTGATAAGAGCTCAATAATTGAATGAGGTCAAGTATTTGAGTATCTGCCGAATTCAAGGAGGATTTGGGGTTGAATTGTTTGACCCAACATCCAAGACTGGCACTCATTCGCCTACATGTCGCCAAGTTCCGGGCGGATTGCTTCAAACTTGGTCAAAAATACCCGATCGTGGACTCGATTGACCAACATTCACGCGCCCCCTTCGATCGTAGGATCCTCCCAACCTCCTACCATTGTACATCCTACCCTCCGATCAGCGTTGACTCCAACCGGTAGAGGACAAGACAAGACATACCGATCCACTAGCCGAGTCCTCGCCCTCAACCACGCTCCAAAAGCCTGTTTAGCCCTATTGTCCCACACTTGAGGATTGCTGATAACACCCTCATATAACGCACGATAATTTGGATCATGATGGTCACTTAGATAGGCCCTCAAATCAAAGCTAGGGTGTCTTGTCGGGTGTAGTCCACGTCTAGTCACGATGCAATCCCATGCTACTTCATCTGAGAAGGATTGGCTGCCATAGCTCGACGGATCTCTGACGTAGTGCTTGAGAGCGACGAAGAGCTGGGACTCGAATTGTGAGATGTTCGAGCCTGGGATGTTGAAATTAGGTATGGCGGTCACATTGATAAATCAATGGACGTTCGAGCAAGTGATATGGTAGTGATGAGCAAGAAGGAAAGAAGCAGCCGCATCGTGTATTTTTATGTATTCATGATCGCAGGCATTATATTGCACATCTGTGCTACGAGAGAAAAAATGAAGGAAACATTTCAGAGTCACGCTCTTGATCAAGGATAGAGCCAACTCTGACAAGATGTTGAACAATGAAAAACTTTACGCGAAGCATTGTCGCCTTCACCGTGCTACCAGATGATGAGGCTAAAGAGCAATGATTGGGGGTAATGCTCGGCGCTGTACGATTCGATACTTGTAGGCTCACCATCATGCTCGCTCCTACCTTGTGGTCGTTCACTTGCGCGTTACATTTTTTGCAAGTGATTCTCTGTCTTTGTATGACCATGTTTCATGTATCAGATTTCTGACTCACCATTCTGATGCAGCGGAAAAGGCCAAATGCAGAATATCACGAAAGTTACATTCACACCAGAATGACAAACGAAAAGAGGTTGGAATATATGAAGTGACACTACATGTTGCTGCCATGTCTATAAGTTGTAAATGAATCTAAATCTTGAGCCGCGGCGCATTAAAGGATGTTGTGTAATCGAGCCGTTTCTTAAAGATCACCTTCGTAATCTATCTAATGACAGCAGATCAGCTCGATTAGCTCCAGAGAGATTTTCCATCAGAAGTCGAAGACTGGTCAAGTACTTACACATTCCATGCATATCTATCCTACCCCAGTAACGCCCAGTACCCGCTGGTCGTTCAAAATTCATCGTTTCCACATTCCATCTGGATCTACAAACGGAGCAAGCAAGCCTTGTGATCTAATTCTGACTCAGAGGTCAGCCTTCGATGTAACGTCGCACAGACGGATTACCTCATCCGTATAACACCGACCTCTGAACAGCCTCACTGTATCCGCGCAGCCATTCCCACCACACCTTTTCGGCTTCCGGTTGCCAGTACTCTCTATTACAATATCTGTTCCTGGTCAGCTAAAGTTGAGCAGAGACGAGGCCGAGGGATCGTACACGGATAGGTAGATGGCCCGGTGGTCTTCCCGCTCGTGGTACTGAAGTAGTAACACCATATTTTGAGTTGGAGGGATGGGATCATTGATACGTCCACGCAGATCTCTAATTATGCAGCCAAGCGTTTCGTCGCTGGGAGCTTTGTTGTTGGCCAGACGGATATAGAGTTGTATTGCGCAGGCGATCTCACATTCGTATCTCGTAAAGACATGGCCGTTAAGTGTGATTCGTTGAGGTTCCATGGAGAAGTAAAATTGATTGGTGACAACACTTAGAATTGTTTATTCTAACACAATCATGGAGTCCAGAGGTAGCGGACTTTATATAGGACTGTGAGACTCCAGGCTAGGTGTCATGTACAGACGACACGGACAACGCGCGGTCATCAGATCGATTCGAAACTGAAGTGTTGTGCATGGCTTTGATATCCCGGGATGTTTTCAAAAGGCAGTGTAACGTCCCTGCAATCAGACTTGATGCCGAGAGGTGGAAACCACGAGACGGATGCAAGGACGAGATGCCACGAGATGGTCCATGCGTGGCGATAGGGTTTTAAGAGGTGGAAGAATGGGGGTGATGAAGTGGAGTGCGTTTCTATAACAGAAGCAGTGTTGCAGCGATGCGAGCAGATGCGATTGAACGGGTATATAAGAAGGATTTATGTCACATGGATTCGACGGCAAGACGGCGGGCCACAAGGCTTGGAATAGGAATTCAAATTCCAAGACAAGATGGTGTTGCGAATTAAGCCTTGCTAGGGAGGCAGTATAGCATACCTGCAGCTGTTGCGTGTTTTTTAGGAATTGCCCTGGTTAGGCTGAGGAGCAGCACATGCTGAACCGTTGGCACAGTCAAAGGAGTAGAGCTGAGTCTTCCGAAGTCATCAAACAAATAGGATTCGAAATATGCAAAGACCTTGTATGTGTTTGCAATCTGAAGCGTGTCGAGATGATATTGATGCGTATGCAGATCACGGCACAGGTCGAGGCTTAGCTCGCAGATCGGCCGGCAGGGTTGACCTCGCATTCTGATTGGACAAAAACATGCGACAGCGACGAGACGTGGGGGCCGAAGCTGAAGAGAGAGGACTCGATGTTGCAAACAGATCCAAAACACAAAGGAGAGAGTATCAGAATTGTTGGAGATGGCGCAGAGCCATGTCAAGACAAGAGCTTCGAGTGTGAGACTTCCATTGGAAAGTAACCCTTGTGGCACAATGTCCAACTTCCCATCGATCATGCCAGCTGGCGGAAACCATGAAATTCGTGGAAGGCTGATTCCGAACCCTGTAACTCACATTCGTCAGACCCCATGCTCAATGTTGCAAGAATCGAAGGCTGAAGTTCGCTAGAGTCCCCAGATGGTGTATGCTTGTATCAGGAGTATTGAACCGTTGCTCCTACGATGAGCTGTCAACTGGAATCGTGCCTTTCCCAGCGGCGCAGGACATAACATGGCTAGGATGAAATTCCATCGCGTTGCTTTCGATCTAACGTGCGGTCTTGGATGCAATGTTTGGAAAGCAGACAAGGAAACGATATCACGCGATGCCGCTTAGAGGGACTCCAGGCTCTTTTCGGTGGTAGCGGCCAGTCGTGGTATAATCCCCTAGGTGGTCATACGCAAGCATGAAGTTGGAACAGTATTGGGAGGGTGTGAAGGGAGGGAAACAGAGCGGAGATTGCAAGGTGACTTGCTTACTAATGACTCGGCGGTGATTGGTCCTACTCATACGGTCCTCTCATAACGCACCATCTCGACTCTACTCTTGGTCAACGTTATTTCCTTTCCAGATCATAACCTTCTCTGGCGACAAGATCCAGGATTGCCTGATGCAAGAAAACACAACCAAGAGCAATTTGGTCTTGGCAGATAGCACAACAGAACCAGTCACGAGCTTGAGCTTATTGCTGTGCAAAGGAGACCTTGCCGAATCGTTCATACAGCGGATATTCCCATCAAACTCACAGGTGTAGTGACTAAGCATTCATGATACGACAAAAGGGTCCAGACTTTAGAGTGTGTACCTATACCTTGAACTAAATCGCTTCCCAAAATCTACAAGTCTCTTAGGATTGCTGGACAGTGTATGAGGAGCGAGCGAAGTTTTTGATAGAACTAGCGCCGCAAATTACGGTAGCTATAGGGAGAGCGGTATTCTTCAAGTCACATTGCAGCCGGCATTGGGTGCGTGGCAGTTAGTCCAGTCACCATCATCGGCACTGAGACCCCACGGAGCCGTGAAGATGCTCGTGAAGACGGAAACATAATGTGATACTTCGTGGCTATATATAACGCTCAAGGCTTACTCTCATAGCCAAATTGGGTGTGCGTTACGAGCTCGAAGTATTCATCCAACACAGAGATAATGGGCCTGGTCATTTTTAAATTCATGCTACACTTCATGGCGATATTTTGGGAAATGCTTCTTGAAGTCTCATCAAGATTCTTCTGTGGCTGGATGATTGAGGTCCAAAGCTTCCCCAACGCTCTGATTTCCTCTGACTTTGGGGAGCATAGACACGTATCTAGATAGCCTCGACCAATTTGCCCCCTGAGGATGACGGGCATGTCCACCATGAAGACACGTGGGCCTTGCAGGTTCCCCAGCTCATCCTTGCCTCGCACGGGATCCAGAAAACGGTAGGTATTCGGAGATTTGGCCATTTGCGTTAAGCCTGCCCAGAAGGAGTATTTTAGCTTTGCAAACTCATCTCCGGAAGCTGTCAAACCTTTGAACAATCTGGCTGCTGAGCTCTATCCACCTACGATAGACATTGCGTGCTTCAGTCTGCCAGTGTGCCTGGTTGTTGACAATGTCGGCGAGGATAGCCGGGTGGATTTGCTTTGGTGTGGCGATTAAGTTGCCATAGGGCTTTGATTGCGAGCAAAAACCTGCTTGCACACTGCTCATTATGCAGTTGAGTGTTTTATTGCCCAATGGATGACTCTCTGGGGTTGTGATGTATCGCTCAAGTGCGTAGGCAACGCGAACCTCATAGGTCGTGAATGTGTGACCTTCGAATTGGATCGACATGGCGGAGTATGAATGATGTTGATTTAGGCTTCACCATTTGGACCAACGATGAGATGGGACTGGGGAGGTAGAAGAGAAGAGGAAATAGGCCAAAGAGAAAGAAGGGTATGATTACATGATGTTCCGCTCAAGAAGAGGGAAAAGGGGTAGCATCGACGGTACTACATTGCACGCATCGCTCGTCTCAGGCTGTGGCGCTAGAAGCTGGAGATGTTTACAGGGATGTATCCGGGAGCACTTGAAATATTGGCCGCCGAGATTGCCCAGATGAGTACGGAATGTTTATCCATTGTGACCATCCAGGCTTCCGAAACCTTGAAGGTTGAAATTCGAAGTGGGTGGGGATAACCAAATCATCCGACGGATGGTCTCTACCTCTCATCGCAAAGGAAAGCCCAAGGACGGTGTTGCCGGAATTGGTCAATATTCGACTATGAGTCGTCGAGGCGGTGCTCCTGTTGTTCGCCGTACGAAGAAACGCTTTGACCCGGTATGCTGACATTGATAACAGTCTTGAGTCGTCGCCTGGGCTTCCTCTTTTCACGGTGAAGACAGAGAGACTGGCCCAGAGAAGTATGGAGCATCACCCATCCGGGGTACAATGTGAGGTGATGCGGCGTCCATCAGGATAACCAGCGGAAGTAGTATTGTAGATCCAATCCTGTCTAGTCCTGGTAGCTTTCGCATATTGATACCATTACTCTATTGCGAGGCGAAAGGTGGAGCATATAGAAGCGGACGAGTAAACCTCGGAGGATCAAAGCCAATAGGGTTACAAGGTGGCTAATTGGGTATATTACAGATGACAGAAAGCAAACAAGCTTGAGGTCAGCAGGTTGTCGGTTACCCATATCACCCCACCTGTTGTGCTAGTCTGTTAAGGGTTGTAGACAATTTTCTGGGATCATACAGGAGTAAGTTTCCGAGCGCATAAGCGGGGTGGTTTAAACTTATGCGCTGTTGTGTGAGAGGCTCGTGGAGCATGGGCTAGAGCTGCCACGCGGGAACTAATGCAAGGAACCAAGGTGAGGCTGCGAGGAAGTCTCCAAATAGGGTCTCTGCATGAGAAAGCGAAGGCGCAATCCCACCCAGACTGGCGGGCTCGCGGATGGGATTGTCTTATCCTTTGGGAAGCGTGCCGATAGCCCCCAGCTTCCTCGTTATTGGAAGTCTTTACAAATAAGACCATCAGCGAGAGCTGCTCCTGAGCGCCAGCGTCAGTCCTTCAAGGATCTGGGGCTGTGTGATGATGAAACAATCTTGGGAGGCAATGTTGGAAGATTCGCCTATCGTCTTGAATGAACTTAATCAATCGAGCGATTGATCTGAGACCGGAAAACACCTCCTAGCGCCGTCACACTACAATATCATACTACTTGGTTGTTGACCAAATTTGGTGGGTTAACCAAAAAGGCTCCGCATTTGCAGCAGGGACACTTGAGTTGGTGATCATTCTATGCGTTGCGGTTTGCGGAAGAAAGCCGATGGAGCAAGCCAGATCTCGTCAATGTGAAGCAAGGTAAAGGAGGCGATAAAGAGAGCGCGTGGCTCTTTAGCCGAGATCAAGCAGCCTCAAAAAGATCGTGAGAGGTCCAATGGTGATCATTCGACTCTCCCGACTTCTTGGTGGCTTCTGGAATGCTGGGATGAGAGGGAGAAGGACACTCTTAATTAAATCGCCGATTCACATCGTGGGGGGTGCAAGGCTTTATGCGCCAGGAATCCAATTCGCCAAAGATTGAGGCGAGATTAGCTAAGCAGCTCAAAAAGGAGAAACCATGTAGGAGTGCAGCTTGCATGTTTTGAGGGTGTCGGAGTGAGTGAATGACGGCGGATATGCTAGAGCAGCTATCTCAAAATGCTCGAAAAGTGCTCAGACACGGAAACCGTCACGAGGCTAGCGTTGTAAATTCAAAGACTCCTTGCATCATCATGGTTCGAGTGGACAGAACTTAGATTCACAATTTACGATTTCGTACTTGCCGTGATATCAGTGTAGCAAATATTTCTATACTCACGTGATGTGCCGGACAATCAACGAACAGACCTATCTTTGAACCACGATAGCTTAATCTAGAATATTTTCGGCTTGCTGTATGAACCGAGGTCGATAGCTTTCGACATATAATCATGCGGCTGCAGGCACACTCTGAGAATGGGAGACAAGCGCGTGAAGACAAGCTTGATTCTATTATTGAAAAGTCACCGTCAACAAAGGCTCGGAACTTTTGCTCGACTATGCTACTGGGTATCTTAGACATAGACACACTAAGACGCTGGATGAAGTTTAGAGATCTGTTCTGAATTTGAATGGCTCCACAACTATCCGCACTTGAACTTGCAGAGTTATCCTCTAAGTCCGAGTGGTAAGTGCTTGTACCAAGCATACGGCAATGCCCCATTCCAGGTCTCCGTGTCACCCAAACTCTTAGTATGTAGTAAGCCTCTCTGCTGATGGCAAGTATGAACCCATTCTAACTTGCTCCTGGTATCTGAAAGGGTCTCAGTTTTGAAATCTATAGACACAGTTTCGAAGTTTACCTCTGGATAACTTGGCTATTCATGTCCATCCATCTGCGGTAGGCGATATGGGCCCTGGACCTCCAATAGGCAGGATCATTGGTAACAGCAGCATATAGCGTGGGTTGAGAACCTTGCAGCGTAGACACCATGTTTCGAGAATTGGCGATGGTGCCAAGGCCGCCCTGCAGAATGCCGATGATGCTGCCGATGGTCTCATCACTCAAGGAGCAATGGTCCCGTGTCTTGATGTAGAGTTTGAGAGCATGTGCCATCTGAGCGAGCTCTGGAGCCGAGATTGATTGGACATTGGTTCGAGAGGTCATAGTAAGCGAGAGGTAGATAGGGTGGAACGAAACGGTGCTTTTGAGGACGCGTGCTGAGAAAGAGCGGAACACCGAGAGATGATGATATGATTTGAGGTAGAGAGTAAATATTCTGCGAGAATGAGGCGGTCCCAAACAGAATTGCCGCGGAGTCAACAGCATTTTATATCCTGTTTTTCGAGCCCGCTACATGGATCTTTCGTGTGCGCGTCTAAAGAGAAACTGTGGTCGGATTATTCCAAGACTAGAACAGCACATGCTAGAGCGAAGCCGAAGGTCAACAGGCTCTGAGCGGTGAAGATGAGTTGCGGGGATGCTAAAGGGATAGTGCAACGAAGAAAATTTCTGGTATTCTTTTGGCAATTTTCCACACGGGATCTCACGGCTTTGCAGAAAATAGCATCTTTGAGACGAATCCTTGACATGACAAGGATAAGGCGGTCTTAGACACCCGGCTTTAGTCTCCGCGTCGAATTGTGAGTGGCGGTCAAGGGTTTTGCTTTGCAAGGGTTCCATAGAGATGGGAAGTAGATGTTCTTGACCAAGAACTTGAACTGGGGCGAGAATGCAGGGTTTTGAGTTGTGGACTGAGCGCGGACCTTGTCGAAGCGCTGTCCAAGGATCGAAACTCTGATTCTGAGCTTTGTACGAGAAGTAGGGGTGGTAAGCATTCGATACTCTTCGGATCCACGCTCTTGCGGGCCCGCCGCCCGCACTCTCTAACATGGGGCTCCAGATCCTGCTAGAACTAATGCAGAGCTAAAGTAGGTGCAAAAGCGTGCCCCTGCTAGCTACCGTGGCTCGTGTTGGCAGGGCGTCAGATGAGAGGATGGCAAGGAATCTACAACGATGACGCAGTGAAGAAGAAGAAGCAGTGTATAATTTCATCAACGTCAGGTAAGCATGGAGTAGTAGCCCGTAGTGCGCAAAGCCGAATATCGAGATATACAATACGAACTTATTGATTCTTTTGCCACCAGAGGGTCGTCTAATGTCTCACCCAGTGTCACAGGCTCCTCGATTCAGGGCGCCTTCAAAAGCCTCTTCGCATGAATGCGACTACTGGCAAATCCTTTGTGGGTGGTCTGATGGCGACCTTTATATTTAGTGGCTTGGCAGATTAGTCCACCAACCATTCCAAGGAGCCTGGCTTGTCAATAGGAGAGGTGATCGGTGGAGGAAATCTGAGACTTGACAGATACAACATAGGAACACCAGTCTCGTTCGTTTCCAGTCCAATCGGAAAACGGAGTACAATCAAGTTTTTACATCCTTGCGGAGTAGAGCCTCATGAAGTCGTGTTTCATTGGCCACTCACCAACACGAACTTTCCCTGAACCTCGGCTTCTGTATGTAGCTCAGAATCTTGTACCTCGAGCACTACATCTTGGAAATGCTTAGGCATCTGAATACAGGTAGGGAGAATGAAACACCTTGGATTCGAGCGGCACACGGAAGAGGAAACTGGCCCTGAAGTGAGGTGAGGATCTACCACTAAGGTAGTCATGATGGATAAGGCTAAGCAACACGGGGCTCTACTTGCATTGCCACTGGCTTTGTATGTAGAAGGGTTCATCTACCTCTGGGACACACATCCCAATGGGGGCCCGGCCGCTCGAGGATAAATCCGACCAAGAAAGCGCGTGGTAAAGTAAAAGTCAAGTGCTTACGAACCGAAGACAACAGCCCTTTCATCTCTTGATCGACGCGTCGCAAATCGGATTATTCCGGCCAAAGCGGGGCCCGGAGAATTAGCGTATTCATGAAGCTGTGCAATCCTTGGCATTTTTATTTTTTTTTACCGCGCAACATAACCTATCAGGTCTACGCATAGCGCTTCTTATATATCAACCTTACATATATAGATAGCTCGATTTAAGGCGATTCTAACACCGTAAAAATTAACCCAATCGACTTAATAGTATATGATCTATTAGAGGTTAAAGTATTAAGGCAAAATTTTAGAAATCGGGTATATACCCCACGTACCCTACCAAGCCTACTACCAATCTTTAAAGCCTTATAACGTTAAGGTTATCTATCTAAATTAATTAATTTTTACGGCGTTAGAATCGCCTTAAATCGAGCTATCTATACATATAAGGTCAATATATCAGAAGCGCTATGCGTAGACCTGATAGATTGTGTTGCGCGCAAAAAAAAAAAAAAAAATGCCAAGGATTGCACAGCTTCATGAATACGCTAAAAGCCGAGCGGACATCATTCCGTTCGGAAAGGACTTCTTCCAGGATGTTCGCCAATTGCCTTTCGAAAGATTAATAGCCTATATTAGGCTTTCAATCGCCCAATCGAGGAAGTTGGACTGTAAGGACAACTAATCCATGACTTCTGAAATTAAATCTTCTAGATTATGGCTCAAGACCTTCATGAATGCGTGGATTCCATATCTCCACACGCTTGCAGGCATAGAGTACTTGGGAGCGAAAATGACTAATACAAACCGTCAGAAGGATGCCGTGACACTTGGAACGAAGTCATGATGCTCATGAAGAAAATTCTATGGGGACATTAAGTACTGATCCGCTAGTCATCTCAAGACAGGACTGGCCGAGCAAGGCTCAGATGTGAGAAGAAAAACCGGGAGGCTTGTGGGTAAGGGTTTTACAGAGGCAAAGAAAACTTCTCAGCTAATTTGAATTGAGCCAAGGCTGATTGAGGGATGTTGAGAAGCCAAGAAGAAGTCGTGATGGCCGTGATTGTCATTCGTTAATTCTTGTTTCACGCCCTTGACAGGAACCTTTGCTTGTGCAGGTCCTTGAATTGATACAACTATATTCTTGGTCATGCCCATCTTACAAAGACCTGGTCCGCCGAAGCCTTATCATGGGCGAGATGCGCGCTTCCTGGTCGTGTCCAAGTACGGGGCAATCCCGTCTTCATGCTCACAGATTCTGTACCGTGTCAGCGTCCAGGCAGAAATATTTTGGTTACACATTTGCCTACCGTTGAGCAACGTGGCTGTGTGCTTCAACCCATTGGTGATGCTGATTCCGTGCTTGAGGCCCCCAGTATGTCGAATTATTGGCGACCGTGGTAAACATTCCAGGCTGAGAGTGTTGCAGCTCTTGGAGCAGGCCGTGGCAAGGTGTGGTCTCTGCTCCTGGTCGGCCGTGCCGGAGGAAAGCAATGATGCTGCCTATCGTATTGTCCGAAGCCTGCATGTACAGTATCAGAGCACAGGCAAGCTGCTGCTCGTAGGTTGTGAAAGTTTGGTCATTTAGTGAGACTGCCATGATTGACTCAAGTGATGATGAGAGGTATCACTAGATAAGAAGTGGTTCGGACAAGATGTGGGACAGATATGATGGACATGGATATTTGCTGGGGAAGGGTCGGCAACTTCCTACATTGACGAGGCTAACTTCTTTTCGCACAGCCTCTGGCAAGGCTTGGGTACTACAAAGCTGTACGGAGGTGTGATACTCAATGCTCATTCGTCTAGATAGCCTGGCGTAGACGCTGCTCGATTACGTTTTACATCGCTAGGTCGCTAGATTCAAACCGTGTCAAGAGCCTCTAAGCTATTAGCGTGGTATTCGTAGTCAGGGACACTGGAAGTTATGTGTTCATGTCATGCATCAACATGTTTTCAATAGGGTGGCTTGCCGGATAGCCTCTAATTGCTGTAACTGCTTGGAGGAAAGTACATCTAGTCGATAGTGCCACACCGCTGGCTTCGCTATACCAGAAGCGAGCAAGATCGTTCCAGGACGACGGTTGAAAGTTTTATTCTCCCAGAGCCCAAAATTCTATTTTTGCTTAGCCAAGGCTGCCGCCAAAAAATGCCTGTCATCTCCCTCGATTGACCTAGACAACTATATACATAGGTAGCTTTTATCAGGCGTCCTCGGAAGCGGTCATCGTTCACATGGGGGCGATCATCGGTAAGGCAGTCTATACAAAAGCCTGCATATGGTCCAATGATCCTGTTGTTTTGTTCTGGATGAAATTTGGAGTCGGTGTAAGTTCCGTTGGGCCTCATCTGTACTGGATTTGAGGGCTTGCAGCACAGACTCATAAGTGGCCAGTGTCCGCAAAGAAAGGTGGATGATGTTGCTTGGCACGGGGGTGCGGAAAGCCTGTATCCTAGGTGGTCCTCAAAAGTGACCAATCTAAAGCGCCACCACCTCGCTGACGTCGATGCCTGAGTAGATAGGTCTCTATACTTCCAGATCGCATTGCTCCTAAAAGGCGTGGATACCATGACGCGATATTTTGACCGGCATTGAGTGTTAGGAGCTTAGTCTTGCCATCAGCTTTTATTGAAAGTCTCCTTTAAAAGACGTACTATCGGGCGTTACATTATAACGGGCCTTGCGTGGTTAGCATCTATGCTCACTCACGCTGAAGTCGTAGGAATGTTTTTAGAGGCCAGGAAGAAGTCATGATGTCCACGGATTCACAGCCCTCAAGCTTAGATGCGCCTAGTGGCCATGGTATTGACGACTGGCCTAAGGATCCCCACTGATGTGTCTTCGGGAGATCGATCTCTACGTAGGCTTTGAAGGGGAGGAGCTTCGCCTCGGAGGCGTGAGCTTGTGGAAGGGTAGCCAGGAGTCTCTTTTTAGCAGGGGGAATCAGGAAGCATCGGCAAGAAAGTTCCATCATTGGAAAGGCAACATAGATGAATGCAAATATGTACTTCTAGTCGTTCAGACAGTCCAGGCGTGTAGATGAATGCAAATATGTACTTCTAGTCGTTCAGACAGTCCAGGCGTGTGGGATATCCTAGACCAGGGATCATCGCGGGTCAGGTTTAATCATAGAACAGGCAATGCAGATGAAAGTCAGCATGTGCTTCACTCACTCGGATAGTATAGGTGGTGACGATTGACACGAAAGCCGGAAGAAAAGCAAGTAAACAAGCTCCCCTCCAACTTTCGCAATGATTTCCAGGCTTCTCGGGTCCTGGTCGCAGACGGAATCATTGGCATGTACTTTGGTAAAGCGGCGGAGAACGGTCAAACATGTTAGGAGTGTTCGCCGCCACTCTTATCCCGCAAGGACTAGTGGTAAAGCAGTCGTGAACACAAGAGAGACCTAAGATGTAATAGGTAGGAGAAAATGTAGAAAGGCGGAACCCCGACCAAAATGAGGCTCAACATGCTCTTGGAGACCCCGCGCAGGGCTAACGCGTAGAGCAAGCCAACTTGGCCATAATAAACAAGTAGTGTTTTGCCTGCCTCCCTGCATTGCCTACGTTGCCTGATTTCTGATTGCGAATCAGTCCATCCTGCGGCTCTCGGGGGTCTAAATTGCCACCGTGGAAGCCGAGATAGTACTCTCTCCTTCTCATTGAAATCAGCACTTCAACGGAATCGGCCTCTGCTTCCTTGGGCGGTCAGGCAGTCTTAGGGTTGCGAAGATCGTCGTCATCAAGCAGCGTTGCTTTACATGAAGTAGGAAAAGTTGTCCGCTTCGCAGCTGTATTTCAGCGCCGTTGCTGCAAAGGAGTCTTGCGGACACGCCGGTGGCGCCGGTATCATGTATTGATGGGATCGATCTGTATGGATAAAATGATAGCTTCGTACGTCAGTTGAGGAGGAAATAGGTCACATTGGGGTCGCGTGCCGGAAGTCAGCGGTGCCAATTTTGCGACCATCGCAGCGTGGCACCTTACGTTTCGAGTACTCTTCATCTCATTTATGGTAACAAGTAGTTAGGAAAGAAAGCTCCAGAGTCACGTGGGGAATAAGCTAATGCCAAGATTCGTAACGGTGCATTGCTCATATCTCATCTTATACGTGACTCAGCGTCTGACGTTGGGAACATCAATTTACAAACCACACGGATCGCTTCAAACGCTCCTTTCTCCTTCACCAAAAGATCGAATGCGTCACCTATCTTTTCGAGTTCTGCTCCCACGGTCCTCCTCCACATGTCTGGGAATCTTGCTTTAGCCGTGGTTCGACTTTTGACCTCGCCATCGTCACCGAATGAGACAAGCCAGGCGACATCAAAGCTGACGTGGTCACGGATGAAAGTAATATCCTGCCGACCGAGGTACTTGCTGAGGCGCGAATGTTCAGGACTTTCCAGCACTATAGTGTCTGCAATCAAAGCCTTGAACTCTTGCGCGGAGTCGAGAAAGCATTGAGCTCTGTCTCTAGATATCTCATAGTACCGTCCGAAAGATGTTCCGATTACTGACAACGCGCTATCAGCAGGCAAAGCTCGAAGCCAGGCTCCCAATTCTCGATCAGCCCACGGACTCAGGCCCAGAACTCGGAGTTTTTCGATGGTTTGATTTGAGACATTTAATGTAACTTGTAGCTTAGCATGCAGCAATTGACCTGGAGCTGATAAAGTAAGGTCTAGGCGTTGCTGAAGTGCGTCGTCTGCGGTGGAAGGCAGCAACATAGCATTTACTGTAGTGATTGTGAAGGGGGCTATCTCATCCTGCGGCCCATCGGCATCGCGTTGCTGAGATGTATCTAAATCTTGGGAACCATGGCCGCCTGGTGGTGGTTTTGAGAACGGTAGAAATCGATCAAGACGTTCGACTAGGGAAAGTGGAACTGCGGATAAAGACAACCGAGTGGAGCTAGCAACTCTGTAGATACAAATCAGCAAAACTTCGCACTGTCTTCTCATTCTGTAGACCTACGTTGAGGCGCCAGATATTTCCTGGTCCTGATCGCTTGGGAGCAGTATTTGATCATTTTGCTTTTGGTGTAGCTCTTCCCTGGCTCGAACTATCTTCGCGCTGGTCTGTAGGGCTTCCTTCTTTCGCTTGGTAAGCCCCTTCATCTCTTTGCTGTCTGCCTGTTGCCATCTGGTCACTAAGCTCTGCCGTATCAAACGGTCTTTTATTTCCAGTAGCTTTTTCTCTAGCCCCACTAGCATTTCTCGCATTTTGTTCTGCTCGGCCTCCTCCGTCGTAGGAGGAGGTCGAGGTGTTTTGGTTACGTATATTCGTGGCCCTAGTTTCGTATGTATATGGGGTTGCCGTTCGACTGGTAGGTCCGACGCAGGATCGTGAGGCTTCAAAGGGGAGGACTTCGCGCTTGAGGTACCCCCTCTTCTAGGTCTTCGGCTGGGGCTGCTGAAGAGTAACCCTTTTGGGCGTTCTGGTGGGTTCTCGATACCGAGGTGCACAGGTGTGGATGGCAAGCTTGGTTCACCATCACCGCTTTGGCCCATGCCCGACGACACTCTGGGGAGACCAGGGTTTGTTGGAGTAATAGGCTGACGCAAATCCCGATTCGTAGCTGGTACTGATGGCGCGCTCGCTGCTCGAATAGTGCTGCTTTGACCGATAGCAGACTGCCTCGCTTCTCTCTCGTGTCTTGCCTGGACTCCATTGCCATCTTCTCTTTCGTCGTCCGGCGGCGAAGCCCGAGGATTCGGCGCGATTGTAGAACGCGCCTTTCGCGTTGATGGGCCTGTTGCTGGAGGGGTGCGCGATCTGCGCTGCGGTGTCGCTCGCAGCCCCGTACCGTTCGCGCTCAAGTCTGGTGTTGGTGTCGCTCCATTCATGGTCGCCTGCCGTGCTACCACTCCCTTTGTGCCATCTCTTATCCCTCGACCCAATATGTCGGAGGCTCTGCTGCTGGGCCTCTGCGATTCGGCTACCTTGGATGGAGGTAGTAGACTTGGATTGAAGCGCGCAAGGCTCGCTTTCGTTGGAGACATGAAAGAAGCCCGCCGGCTAGAGCTGGATTCGCCATCTTGGGATATAGGTCGTGTCTGCGTGTTCTGCGCATTTACCGCGATGGCTGTTGAAGGCGATGTCTTTCTGCGCTTATTCGAAAAAGGATCCATGGTCTCCGGGGATGTCGGCGTAGGTGGAGGCTCAGGTACAATGAGCGCATACTCTTCTGTGAAATGCCAGCGGGAGTCCTAGTCATTTTCATATGCTTGCATTGAAGTAAAAATAGTGACGCGGGCAATACTCAATCGAAATAGACCAAGCGCGGGCGGATTAGTCTTGAGCACGTGAAGTTAGGTCTCTTGGCAAACAACATCCGGGACACCAGACTATCAGCTACAATTATTCCTTGAAGCTCATTACATATCTCATTACAAAGAGCTAATATCGTTTCTCATAGTAAGGTGGTGTAGCCATTATCCCTCTCGAATTATTATACAACCCTTTTCAACCTCGGTGCTTGATCTTGGTCCTCATCCCCAGTCTTCTCACGGCCGACTTCGTCGTCCTTTTTCTCATCTTCCGTGTCACTGTTGTCGAGTTCCTCCTGACTCAAGCGCCTTGCCACGCCAAAATCGGGACCCCTGGCTGCCAATTCTGCCAGGAAGATCCTGATCGACTCCTGCCTGACCTTCGGTGGCTGGCCCTCGAAGGCTTGGTATTGTTCTTCCGTAAGGACATGAGAGCTTTGACTGGCAATGGCGCATGCTTGCGGAATGAGTGAAAGTGGTACTGCGAGTATGGAAACGCTGTTGAATATGACGTCCCTCAGCTCTTGGGTCGGAAGGCCTTCTGCTTCCCCATTCATGTCTTGTCGTTGCTCCTCATCCAATTCATCTTCTCTTCTCTGACCTCCTGGAGCCATTGTCATTGAAGCTGCCCAGCTTGGTTGTACGGTCTGCTCGTATGGCGCTATGGTATCTGACTCGCCCATGAAATCACGTTCAACTTGTGTAGACAATGGATTGTGTCTCGTTGTGCCGCTATTATTCTCCATTGACGTCGCAGTTTTACTCTTACTCTCGCCACCGCTCCTATAGGCTTCACCCTGTCGGTTCTGTGTTCCCCGACCTCTGGATAAGGAAGTCGTATTTGCGTTCGAAAGGTCGAGTCCGGCCTCCCAGGGAACATCCCCTTCGAACCAATGTGCGAGCTGCGATTGCGACGAGGATGATTCTCCCGCTTTCTGTTCCCGCGAGCGTTGTGACCGGCGTCGCGACATACTCCGCAGATCAAAGTGATCGGCCAGCGAGAAGAAAGATAAGTATCAAGTCGTTCAGTAATACAATTGGGCCAAATGAATAAAAATCCTGACAATGCCGTCCATAAGTTTCTATCCTTGCATGGGGAATGCAAGATGCAGTGGACTTCCTGACCTTGAGAAACAAGAAAATACATTGGCAGGCCTCGTGATTAAGTCTCGGGGTGTTCGAAGATGGAAATCGTAGCCTTGCAAAATCGAGGCGGATTAACAAGCAGCACTGCTGCCCAACGCTTACTTCCTATGGCTTGATAGTACATATACCTCACGGAAGTCATTGGAAGCCCGTAATCTTCTCGCCACGTGCGTTGCCAGATGATTTACATTGACATGCGTGGCAGACGGTAGGTTGTTGAGAAATTCGCTCTTCAGCTGGCTTGACTACTTTCATGACACGTTGACATCGAAGCAACAGTGACTAACCCGCCTGCCTTCGGAACGGTAAGACTTCAAGATTCCGATCTCATAATGATCGTGGACAAGAGATCATTACTTACTAAGAGAGATACACTCCTTTGAGCTGGCTAATCAATAGGCATGTTGTTGTGGACGACGTGGTTTTGAGATAGCACATTTGCAAGTCACTTGCGACTACTGCAAGCCTTGCAGTAGTGGACATTGCTTTGTTTCAATCCAGCCCTGCTCCATTCCGTTCGCTCTCCAGGCCGCTCGTCTTTCCCAATCTAGACCCTGCGATGGACGTCGCTTTCCAGCATTGGCTGCACGTCAGCTCTACGATAAGAACACATTCAGGCCAGTAAAATGGCGTCTAGGAGCCTCTCAAGGCGGTCGCACATTTGCCATTGCCTATCTCAAGGATCGATCTCAACAATCGTCGTGGGCTCACAATCTCTACTCTAGTAGAAATTTCTTTACCATCGTCTCGCGCGATCATGTATACATACTATATCTAGTCACGACCGTGGCCATCGAGGATTTAAGCCTGGACCTCCTACTTCATCGAGGGAATTTTAGGCCACGTGGGCCCCCAGCTTAAGGCGAACTGCAGGTTCGCCAAGCCCACAGCCTTATCATGCCGGTCTTCGCCAACGTCGGCGGCCAGTCTACATACCTTCCCTCGCAGCAAAAGTGCAACAATTCCATCATGTCGAACAAAGGCCCCGGCGACTGGCCCGCCCAATCCCGCGAAAAAAAGCCCTCCCACTCGGCACTTCCATCTTCATCGGCCTACGAGTACGCGCCGCTGACACTGCCCTCCAATACACCCTGCTATCCCGCACCTGGGGCACCACCATCATCGAATCCCTCAACGGCACCATCGCCCCGCGCTCCAACGTCATCCCCTTCCTCACTCCCTACAATTCCTCCAGCCATGCCCTCGCCTTCACCGGCCTAGGCACCTACCCCGCCCTCATCGTCGCACTCGCAGCGGGAAGTAGTACAAAACATATAGTATAGGCACTGGGCATAAAAGAGCAGGAAATGACACCTGGAGCGGCGGCGATAATTGGGGTGTTCAACACTGTTTTCAATACTGCAAATACGTTGTTGTCGCTGTGGAGCGTAACCTCTGCGGCCCCGAACATGGCGATGGGGCAAGCGTCAACCCTCACTGAAGTAATCATATCGTCGCCGAGCGTGATGCTAGGGCCGGGGTTGTAGACGGTGGGGGTTGTGATGGAGCTGGTGAGTGAGATTCAGAGGAAGTTCTTCAAGGATCGGCCAGAGAATAAAGGGAAGCCGCATGGAGGGGGGCTGTTTGGGTTGGCCACGAATGTCAATTATGGGGGGTATACGCTTTGGAGGGCCGGATATGCTTGTGCTGCGGCAAGGCCGGTTTGGGGGGTTGCTACTGGGGTATTGTTCTTGTATGATTTCGCGACGAGGGCAATTCCCAGTTTGGATCAGTATTGTACCGAGAAAGTGAGCTTTGCCGTCCAGGTCCCCTGATTTTCGAGGACCTCGAGTTAGTTTGATGCTAATGAGAGTGTCACAGTATGGCGATGCTTGGGTTCAAATAAAAGACCGCGTGTCTTACAGGCTCATTCCATTCATCTACTAGGCACCACTTATATAGATGCTGGGGGTATAGTGATAGCAAAACCATCCGCCGCCAGATTCATCAATTCATCGACATCATTCGAGCTCTCCAAAGTGCGCTCACTCGCCAACCTCTTCACTAACCTCCTTAAGCCTCGCCAGCCACTTCTCGGACCACCCCGTGAATTCATCCTCCATATCGTTCCAACCTCTCCGGAATTCCTTCACACAACTTCCGGCGTGGTCCCTCAGTCTGTTCAGTTTCACCTCTACTAGCACTTCGTTGCGATCGTACAGCAAGCCAGCGACTTCGTCGGCACAGTCAGTCCATTGCCGCGTGCATGTTACTAGCATATCCAGCTCTTCGATCTGATCTACCGTGGGCATTGTCTTGGGAGTGCTAGCACTGGAAATATTTGGGAAAGTAGTGATACGCCGTTTTTGAAGGGCGGGGTAGAGGACGCGAATTAGGCGGAGATGGGTGAGGATATGTTTGTGGCAAGCGTCCATGCCCATTTTTGGATTTTCCAAAGACCTAGAGAGTACATCGTCGTCGCTAGTGGTTGCGGGCTCGAGTGTATCTTCTATCTCTGAGACAGAGCCTGTATCGGAATCTAGTTCCGCTTCATCGGGATCCCATTCCTCGATCTCTTCTATAGCATCTTTGAGCAAGCCATGGTTTTCCTCCACTTTTTGGCGGTCAAGGCCCACCAGCCCATTTACACCCAAATCAACCATTTTCTGGCACTCAGCCCACAGTACACCAGTAGATGCCAACACGTCTCGCCGCACTATCTCAATGCCATGCTCATCTTGAGGTATTGAGGCTAGTAAATTCAACAGTTCCGTGAATGTTATCGAGAGCGAAGATTGGACATGGTTGTGCAGCAGTTCAGTGTACTGATCAGCTCGAAAAAGCTCCAGTGCGCTCATCATGCTAGGGAGGCAGCTGTTAGACAGCGATCTGAGTATTAAGGTGATTGCTGAGGGCGTAAAAGGCTTATTGAGCACGAGGAGCGAGAGCTTGGTTATCTGTGCGCTGAGGACTTGGAAGGCATCGCTAAGAACCGCGAGAGGATTTGGGGGGTCTTGAATTGAGGAATGGAGCTCGCGGTGTGATTGAAGCGTGAGTCGGAAACTTTCGATGAGAGTAGTACATGATGTGATGGTGCGCTGTAAGGTAGCGAGTCCGTCTGGGCAGTAGGAAGTACACATAAATGCTGTGTGAACAAATGCTGGGTCGCAGTAAAGGTAGATTGATAGATTGAAAAGTGCAGTGTTTCTTACTTTTTACTAGCGCTAGACGGAACGCTTCCGCACTTCTTCCCCATCGAAAAGTCTTTCTCTACCTTGTCTACGTACTTCACGTTGAGAAGGTACGATCTCTTCACTACGAACGAGTCAAAGCAATGCTGAGACAATCTATGAACCATGATCATGTTCGAGCATCAATGTAGAAGGTGATATGAGCACATCCTTGCTCATCCGTGGATTCTAATCCAACAAAATGCCTCGTCCAGCCAAGCCTGTAGAGCGTGTAATACCAGAACAAACTCTGGTAATTGACAATGGCGCCTTTACCATGAAAGCTGGCTTTGCGACCTCTGCTCCTACTCTTCTAGACTGTCAAAATATCCCAAATTGTCTGGCACGGGACCGTGGCAAACGCGTGTGGGTTTCAGCCCAGCTGGAGAATTGTAATGACTTTGGAGAAATGGTCTTCCGTAGGCCTGTCGAAAAGGGTTTCCTTGTCAATTGGGAAGCTGAAAAAGCCATATGGGATAGTACTTTCATTGACAAGGGCGCCAGGCTGCCAGTGAGCAATTTCCAAAGAGGCTTTGCGAGAATAGCGTTGACGGTGTAGATAGTGCGATCCACATGCCACGAATCTAGTTCTTACAGAAGCGCCGAACACGCCAGCAGCCCTGCAGAAAAATTGCGATGAAATTGTATTCGAAGAGTACGAGTTCGCAACATACAGTCGCCATCTGGGTCCGTAGTACCAGCCCATCCTCAGAATGAACGTCGCACTGACGTCGAGGTAGGTCCGTCGCTCAATGCGTATCAAGACATCCAATACCTGTATGGTGCTCTTCCACGTGAACCTATCGTCCATGCTCTTCCAGCCGAATGCCTGCTTGTTATCGATTCCGGGTTCTCGCATTCGACGGTGACACCGCTCTTCAATGGTAGACCCATAAACCAAGCGATCCGTCGCCTCGACATCGGCGGCAAGTTTTTGACCAATTACCTCAAAGAGCTAGTTTCGATTCGCCAGTACAACATGCTCGACGAGACGCAACTAATGAACGAAGTCAAAGAAGCCATCTGCTACGTCAGCCAAGACTTCAAACGAGACCTCGAGCGCACCTGGAAGAGAACCTCCACTAACCGCAGGCAAGCTTTGGATGGCGAAAAAGAGATCGTCGTTGACTATGTGCTCCCTGACTACAACGCGCACAAGCAAGGCTTCATGCGCCCGCATGATCCGTCTCTGAGCGCAAAGCTGCGTAAGATGGGCTCGATGGCTGGAGCTGGTAACGTCGCAGAGGATGCCATGAAGCTCGCGAGTGAGAGGTTCACTGTGCCAGAGCTGCTTTTCAGTCCTGGAGATGTGGGTATGAAGCAAGAGGGTTTGCCTGGTACCGTCTTGCAGAGCTTGTCAGGCTTGCCGCCAGGATTGTGGCCAGCTATGCTTGCGAATATTCTCGTGGTAGGAGGAAATTCGATGATCGAAGGATTCATGGCGAGGCTGTAAGGTCGAACGATGCGAAGAATGCTTGCGGTGGCTGACACAACCGACAGGGAGACTGAGATACGGCAGCTTGCGCCCGCGGAGTGTGTAGTGAGGATCGCGAGAGCCCCTGAGTCAGTCAGCCTGTTTTCAAAGGCGAAAGGAATGACGGATTTATGTACTGACCTTTTCTAGTCCTATCAAATCTGCGTGGCTAGGTGGAGCCTACTTCGCGGCCGACCGCGCTGCCTTGAAGAGTGTACAGGTTACGCGGCAGGAGTATCAAGAGCATGGGAGTGGCTGGCTCGGCAAAGTATTCTTGGGGGCGGTACAAAGGTGAAAGTCACGAAAAGAAATCCACCAAAGAATGACGTTACTACCAGAGGTTGACCAATATGATTTGGAATATTGCAACCAGAAGATATGGTATGTGGAGGACCCATTTCTTGATTTTGCTATATAATTCCAATTATGTCCGAGTCCTTAATATCCAAAGCAAAGGGCGCTTTGGCCTAGTGGCATTCTAGATGATCTTCCTACCTTGTCATGCAAAAGCCGAGTTCCTAGCGCTGCGGTGCACAAAAACTAAACTCGTATTCATTTGTCATGGGGTTCGTTCCTTGTCATCGGTAACCTAACTGCGCTTCGGCCAGTGACGGTAAACAAGCATGAGGTTTTTTTTGGGCCGTTTTGAAGGCTTATGATACTCTCCAAATTCACCGAAAGCTAAGGGAACTTTGGAAGGGGCCTGGGTTCGAGCCAGGGGTTGGGGCAGTTGTTTTTGCGCTTCTGGAAGACTCGGCAAAAGACTTCTCGCTCACTTTCAACCAGCAGGTCAACTCTTCGTGACTATCCTCTGCGCTTTTCAAAGCCTCCTGGAGTGTTGAAGGCTATGGGCTGGAGCCAGTGGTTGGGCCAAAAATCTTCTGCCTCTTGCCATCGTAGCTTGATACTGATGATCCGTATAGCTAAGTCTACCAGGCTACGGTTTTCTTGAGATGAGAATCATTCTACTAAGACGATGTCTTGTTGAGCCTCGCCACCCACTATGAATGGCGTTCATATCTGCCTTATTGCAACCTGATCGTTGATCCGATCACCGGACATTCCAAATCCAACGCGAACAAAGTGAAGTGCTCCATGTATAAATCTGGAGCGCGGTCATTGGCCGCGCCTGCCGCGTTCGGCGTCAGCCTCGTAATTCCGCGTCCTGAAGAAAAGCTTTTGACGTAAACACAAGACTCTGTTCCAAACTTCTACACCACCGTTCTCGTTCCTTCTTGTGTCTTCCTACATTCCTTGTAGTCATAATACCTAGACAGCGGTCTCAAATACCTCCACTGTCGTCGTTACGGCTCTATCGTCGTTACGGCTCTATTGAGCAACCACATCGCCACAACACACCGGACAAGCAGTACGACCAGCGGCACTCGACTCAAGATGTGTGCTGCGTGTGGAGAGGACCATGGTGATCCACCTTGCTACTACTGCGGAAAAACAGACTGCTTCGGACTAGACTGCGAAGATCCGGACGTTTGTCGCACCTGCTGGATCTACGAAAACGCTCCACCCGAGTGGAGCGAGAGCTATGGCGAAGATGATGATCCCTTCGATTACTGCATGGAGAACCATTGCCAGTGCCGCTGCCATGCAGAGTCTTTCGAAGATGCCGGTGTCCGGTTCGAGGCCGGTGTTCGCTTCGACGAGGCATTGGATGGGCCGCCTTACGTACGCAAAGGTATCTTCCCCTTCCTGAAGCTGCCTGGCGAGATCCGTGACAAGATCTACGGGTTCGCCTTTCTTCAAGATGGAAAGCAGCGACAGCGTCCTTCTGCCAAGCATCGTGGCTCCATCCATACCAATCTTCTCCGAACAGTACGTTACGTTCTCTGTCTTCCCTTCATTTACGTTCGTATCAACTGCAAGACCTGTTCCAGCACCACACTACCCAAGGCATGCGCCTCACGACTCATCTACTGATCCAAAAAGCACTGCTGACTCTAAGACTGTTTAGTGCCGACAGGTGTACCGCGAAGCTGGAACCCTACCCCTGACACTCAATCAGCAGTCTTTCACCTCCCCAGTCTACGCCCTAGAATTCTTTGGCTTCCTGCTTACGCCCACGCTTCGACATCTCGTTACTGATCTCCATATTGAGTACCACTTCATGGAGTTCGGCAGTCAGGCTTGGGAGCCGCTTATGAGGAAATTGGCGCAGTCGCCCACTACTCACTTTGGCCTCAAGATCAAGGGAGGCCAGGTCAAAGAAGGCCTGCTAGACCATACCTGCTGGATGGGCCGTTTCGATCTTCTGAAGCAGCTAAAGACTGTGGATCTCACCATCACGTCTGGCTTGATCGTAGAAAAGGATAAGAAGAAGATTGTCGAACAATTCAAAGAGCGTTTGATCAAAGATTACGTTCGACCAAAGGAGGTCAAGAAGTCTAAGTCCAAGCGTACCGCCACTGGTGATGGTGACTCTCAGTCCGAGCAGCCTACTAAGAAAGCCAAGAAAGTCTTTCCGGTAATCATCAGCCTCTTTTCTATGCCCAATCCAACGTCTGCCAAGCAACTGACAAGACCGCAGACCAAGCACCAGGCTAAGATTGTCACGTTCAAGTTCCCCGCATTGAAAGGCCGCGAGATCAAGTCCAGCAAGCCTGAGCGTCTCGCAGCTGAGGCGGCCGCAAAGGCCGCCATTGATCAAGCACGGCAGTCTCTATTGACACAGTACGCCCAGATCAAGGACTACGCGACTTCCCTCGACTTTGACGCAGCTCCGGTTAGATTCCGTCTAAATGATGCACGGATCGCTGCGGAAGCAGTCAATAAGCCGAAGTTTGAGCTTTTAGCCCGAGGTATACTCTTGACGTTGGATGAGAAATTTCAGAAGATCATATCGGCTCGCCAAAACATCCTTGCTGGATCGGGTGTCAATGGACTTCTCGAGCCTAAGTCATCGCAAGAATCAGCAACATCTAGCAATACACAGATTTCCGACGTCTCGATGGAACTCTAGTCCAGTCCTTATCCAATATGTGCTACTATATGTATAAACTCACTACACCCCTCTGACAGGTAAATTGCTAACGAAGCTTGACTTGTAGGTCTATTAAGGCTACACCACCGCACCAGTGTTCACCATACATCCATTCTTCTCATTACACATGTTGTCCTTCTCTACTCAATGCTCGGCAACTAGATACTCCATGATCTCGCGTCTTTCGGTCCTCCACTGGTTTAAGGAATCGTGTAATGTCTAATTTCACCAAAAGGTAGGTCTCATCCTTATGCTACAGGGTTATGCAAATTATAACAGTCACAGTCTCTACTTCCAACGGGACGACATGCTGTACGATATCGAAAGATGACCAAAACCGGTGTTCGGATTCGTGCATCATGTTAGGAAATTGAGGATGAGGCTGCCTTGTGAAAAAACTTGTGAGGAAACAGTGGCTCATGTTAGCCTATGTCGAAATGCTCTTGTGCTTGCTACATACGTAGTTCGCTCCTACATACTAATAGACTATTTGCTATGCATGCATACGCTGGGTGACTATGCCATTCCTGCCGCCCTTACATGCTCACTACTCTACCATTGCGTCATCTTTCCGACTTGTTCAAGTAGCCTTGCATAGCTGACCGCCCCTTGCATGTGCACCTCCGATCGGCAAATAATTCATTTTCCGAGCCTAAAGATCACAAAATATAAGCAACTTGAGTTCATAACAGCAACTTCTTAGTCCTGAGGCCGGAGGGTATACTGAAATTTTCAAACCTAAGCGCTGATCAAGATGCCCAGGCAGCTATCCTTGCAATATCTACGTCCCCCAAACCTCTTAGCATCACATCTTGCAGGGACTAATTTCAGCCGACTCACAAAGCACAGCGGTACAAGAAGCACATCCACTGCTCTCGAACCCTCTCGCATCGTGCCAAAGAATACCTTCGCAATCCACATCGTTAACGAAATCCAGTCACAACGCCGCAATCCATCCCTACTTGCTGTGATAGCAGCGCAAAAATCGCGGATCGAAAACACTCCTGCCATCCTACCTCTGAAATCTGGGTTTGATTGGCTATTCGATGGGTTATCGCAATGTATGATTGGGACAGTTTGGACATGACAGTTTCGTGGGGCGAAGACTTTGCGGAACTTGGGTTGAGTTTCGCTTGTGGATCTTTTCCTATTGTATTGGAATTGCGGTCATTTCTGCTGGGATATTGCGGATGAGATACGAATATGAGTTGGCGAGGGAGAAATGGAGGGAGAGATGGAACTATGTGATAGAGACACCTGGACGGTGGAAGGAAGATATAGGAAAAGGTGTCGCAAAACAATTCCCGCCACTCGCAAAGAGGTTTGCGAAAGTGAGGGTCTGGGCTGGAAAGGGTAAGAAATGCCCTATGAGGAGGATGGGTTTGGGGATAATAAGGCTGGGAAAGACGAGTCGAAGCCACAAGGCAAGGCTCAGAAATGGTTGTCAAGAAGCAAATGAGGGATCGAAAATGGGATTTCGAATATGGGTATTAAACCTTCACTCCATTTGGTGTTGTCTGAGATAGAGAGTCAGGTGTAAAATAGCTAAGATTTGGATGTACAATGCTTGATCTGAGTCGTGGTCAGGTATTTTGGTGACTCTAGGGTTAGCTAGAAAGCTCCGTTTGATGTTTCCACAACTGTACGTTTTGTGGGCTAGCGCTCAAGACAGCCATTCATTCTGACAAACACCCTGCGGCTTACTGAAGCGCACCACAGCTTTGGCTTTCGAAGGTGACAGAGTAGGAGATACCTGGCTCTTAGAACGATGAATAGCCGAGTGCCTTGAAACTTGGTAAATTTCATGGCTCACTTCAATTCCACCTTTTATCACCATGTACGTAGGAGCAGCTCCCAACTCATTCACAGCCAATGCCCCAGCATCAGCATTGCCACGGTACTCTACCTGCCTTTATGCTAGACCACCAGCTCCCTGTCTCGTACAACCGACCTTCAGACTCTTGCCTTTGCATTAGAGCTGATCGCTAGAGCCTTAATATTGGGGAAATCCTATCAGATGGGTCAGCACACTCGATCCCAGTCACTGGCGACAAAAGCCTTACAGGAGTACCAAACCCAGTCACAGCATCCCACCCAGCCTCAGCAGGAAAGCCAGATCCACCACAACCAATAGCAGACCCACTCGTGATATCGTTGAAAGCCGCGTAGCCTGTGGAGTATAACCATGGGTTGAGGAATCCAAGGGCTGGTTTGCCTGCAGCGATCAGAGCGTCGTTGACCAGCGCTAAGATGGCTGATGCCGTTGGCGTTGATGCACTGGTGCCATCAAGAAGGGCGATGGTTCCGTTCCAGATTGTCACGAAACGCTGTCCCTGGGCGGAGATATCTGGGTAACCACGACCACTGGTATTGAAGAGACCAGCGAACTCGCCACCAAGACTTGAAATGTAGTTCTTCACAACCTTGTTGTCGTTCTGGTAGGATGGGCGCGGGAAGTAGTTGCTGAAGCCACCACCACTGGCGAAGCCGTTCTTCGCATCGAATGCTGCGACTTCAGGGGTGAAGTTTTTTGTGGCGCCAACGCTCGTTACGTAGGGGCATCCGTCGGGGAATGATGGGAGGAAAGTGGATGTGTTCTTGCCGTCATTGGTGAAGCAGTCGCCGGTGGCTCCGACACCGTTGTCGCCGCTTGCGGTGAGGAAGGATGTTCCTCGAGCTCCGAGCTGGGCGAAGAGGGTGCAGACTTTCTTGGCGTAGGCTTCTGGAACGGTCTGTTCGTCGTCACCATACGAGTTGCTGATGACTTGAGGGAGGGTACTCATATCCAACACGGCGTCGAGGAATTGCAGATATGGCTCGTTGGTATCCGTTGCTGTGCATGACGTTAGCTGATGTATTAGCAATGGCAGGTGGAAGTCTTGGCTATGGAAAAGGGTGCTCAGATGGATGACTTACGTGTAAGGTCATCTGGGTTAAATGGAGGCATTCCACCCGTTGTGAAAGCCGTCAGAGGCGTCGGGTAGTCAATACCAATGATTGTCTCAGCATCCAAGTTTCCTTCAAGATCCTTGCCAGCGGCCAATTGTGCTGGTGTGTCAGGTGTCTGCTGGTTGTCACCGCCGTTGATAACGTCCACCGTGAAAGTCTCAGCCTCGGAGACTGCACCTTTCCTGTACATCTCCAGGAAGATCTGAACCTCAGAGCGATTGTTTGCCTCGCCCAAGAAGTCTGTCAACCCAACCATATTCTTTCCTGGTACTTGTGGCTTGTATCCTTTAGTGCCATAGAATGTTCTCAAGCAGAGCGGCGTGACCGCGCTGGTGTTGCACGCTTTGGCGATAGAGACATAAGTGGAGTCTGGGGTAGCGGCGATGGCGCTGACAACGGCAAAATCTTGTGGTGGCCCTTCGCCAATCTCGCTCACTGGAATGACAGTCTTGAGCATCTTTCTACGGCCTGCTGGTCGGAAGAAGGAATTTGTAGGCTGGATTGCATCGATATGCTCGTGTAGATGTGCTGGGAGCGACCATTCTGGTGCGCGAATCACGCGATCTCCATCATCGTGTTCGAAGATGGAGTATTCGGTATCCAGAAGTTTCTCAACGGCCTTGACCGGCAAAGAGAGCTTGATCCAATCTTTAGCCTTGTTGTATGATAGTTGCGCGGGCTCAATGCCATTGTCGGATAGCCACTCGTGGACTTGGTCCAATGTATCGCCGGAAGGCTTGATCAGATCGTTGACTTCCTCAGAGGTGAGATGCTGGCCGTAACGAGGGTGGGAAGGTATCGAGACTATCAAGAAGGAGGCACAAGTCAGCTAAGCTCAGTGGGCATTGACCATCCTTGTTGGCAACGAGTGCTGGTTAAGAAGTACCTTCATAGAGATGTCGCTCTAGCTCATCGAATTGTCCTTGTTTGAGACCAATATGCAGGTTGATGACCTTGTGCGCAGGGGCGGGGCCAACTTTGTACCACCTATTTGGTACATCGTGAACGTCTTTGACAACGTATGGCGAGCGAGTGCGCACAGGCGAGCCAAGGACAGTGGTTGTGGCCACGAGGAGGGCCAAGGAGGCTGCACGAGCGACGTGAGTGAGCATATTGAAGCAGTCGAAAGTATACTCGGATGGAATGGAGGTAGAAAGGCACAACAGGGGGCTTACACGCTCTTTATGTGCAGCTTGAAGTGAGCCTAGTTAAGCTCATGCAGTGGATTTGGAAGGAGGTCTCCATTTTACTCCCTTCGTGGAAGCGATCTATTTCCGAAGGTGGCTACCTTCCCATTCCTTGCATCCGGGTGCATTTCAACCCACGCTAGCGAGCACCGTGTAGGCATGCTCGTATCTGCTTCCTGGAGTTGGGCTCTCCTTCCGTGTGTTCTCCTGCGCAGACCTTCCCCATAGGAGCAAGAGCCCTCACAAGATTAGCGACGGGCGAATAACATCACTGGCCTAGCTGCCTCATTGGGCGTAGTTGATCTCATTGATGTACCGAGGATACGCGGGCGACCCTCTATCCCGCTAGATCATTGGAGCATATCGTTCATCTTGCAGCTTTGAATTGCCCTTGCGCAGGTTGTTCTCTCGGTCTGGCCGCATACCTTTCGATATGATAGATTAGGAAAAGGGAAGAGTCTCGTCGTTGCTTCGCTGAAGGCTTGGAGACGGCACCGAGGGTCGGATCTGCCGGCGGTATCACTAGCGCAAGCAGGCTTCAACGACCGTGAACGACGTGCCTTCATTATCCCTCCCCTTTCCATCGGGCTCGACCTCAGATCAAGTGGCAATTTTGGTGATAGAGCTTTCAGCCGTAGCACAGGCCCAAGGCTTTCATAGAACCACTAAGATGACCAGGTTTCCTGCACGCGCCGCAGCTGGAGCGCCAGTCTTGCCATTCAAAGAGATCGTACGGTCGATCGAGACGCAATTTGAGAGCCAGCCTTGCTCAGACGCCCTTATAATGAGATTCGCATGGCTGATAAAGGAATAGCCATAGTGGTTAATGATTAAGTCTCTGCTAGTCTCCAACTTCCTTTTGAACCGTCGAGGTTACGAAACTCGACGTATATTGGCAGCTGTTCCGTCGTTTACTCGTCGTCACGTCCCTCTAGGATCGAAGGTGGAGGAAAAGATATATAGCCTAAAATGGGTTCGTTCATGGAGACTTTGCCCTGTATTGGCCCACATGCTGTCTCTTGTAGAGCTTCTTTTGCAATGTCTTTCGGCCCTTTTCCAAGCGCTCCTCGAGGTGCTGGCTGTTGTAGAGCTTTGTCTGCTAGTTTGACCGAACATTCAATGATAGGGTCGGCTTCAGTTCCATGTTCTTGGCGGTGACTCGGCAAGTCTCGCTGTCTCAGTGATGAAGCAGACTGATCCATGGTTTCGTTCTTGTGTTGTCCACGTCCACCATCCAAGCCGTCGAAGTGAGCGTCAACTGCGAGTGCTATGGAGCCTGATGACTGCAGCGTTCGGGTACAGCTCAGAGAACCAGTCACTCTAGATTGGACCTGGAAGCCCAACTTGCATTTATGTGGAGAGCGTTTCATGTTCAGGTCAATTGAATCAATTACCTTGTGTTGGCAGAACGAAGCGTAGGAATGTTGCGCTAATTTCACTAGAATTCGCCCGCCTTACTATCCCCAAACCGCGCGATTGGATGGAGCTCGTTTCTGCAAAGATCCATTCATCGCTCTACTACGTCCTCTAAACATGAAATTAACATTGCTCTTCACGCCCGCCGATCATCGGGATATCACTTCGATCTAGCCCTCGAATCTTAAGGAAAGGTGCTCCGGCAAAGCTACACTCGTCGATATTTTATCATACCAGGGGCTCAATTCCTGGCCCTCGTGCACCCTTTCGACTCGAAAATGTCGAAAGAATCGTCCTTACAAAACGTCTGTATTCCGAAATTCACAGCCAACGAAAACAACGCTAGCCATGTTCTTTCACAAGAGCTCGTCATGTCCGCTCTCAGGGGGAAAAAAATGTTCGATCTTCACTCCAGCCCATTTTCGATACCCCTTGCTATCATGGCTCGAGCTTTAAAGGCGGCCGTTTCTGTTTTGGCTTCAGATTAGCATTAGTCTCGAGCCATGTGATACTTGTTCTTCCAATTGGTGGAGTCACGGAAGATAGTGTTCTTTGCTTCACTGGGCGCAGAGTCACTTACAATGTTGATGTTCAGAGCTAGCATTGCTCCCTTCTCAACATACAGGACGGTCTAAATCTCAGCTGCTGTCTGAAAAGATTAGTTAAACAAATATTACCGTCTACTGGGTGCTGCTTATATTGCTGTCAAGTTGACTATCGAACAAGGCTGCAGAGCCTATATCCACTCTATCGAGTGACTGACCCTGTCTCAGTTCCAGCGCTTCGGGGCCTCACTCTCTACGCTTCGGCACCATCATCTTCTCTTTCTGAGACTCTATGTGTGTTTAGATCAAATCAGTCTTTATGTATATTCATATATATGTTATAAAGATATGGGCGTAGATGCAGCCGAGTTTCTGCTCTTCGGCCCACGTACCTGGCTAGATTGGAGCTTTATAACGTTCTGGGACAGCGTATTGTCCAGCATTGAAAAGGGGTCTTTTGCGGGTATTGCTAGACATGGTCAACATAGATTGGGGACTTTTTACATTCCACTTTCGAGATGCAAGCTTTCGCCAGACTTGTCCACTTCAGCACACTACCCTCTTCATCATGACTACAACGGCATCAGCAATGACTACAGACGCGCAACTCACCAACGAGTTCAACACTGCAGTTGCCAAAGAACAACAATCCATTGTGGAACGCGCGAAGGCACTCAAATCGACCGAATCTCGCAAGATACCACAGCCACAGGGTATAAGCCAGGAGATACCCGCAGACTTGACTGTTTCAGAGCCGCCCTGCCAATTGCGTCCGTCTGTCACTGTCCTACACCACTTCGTGCCTGCCATTGCGACGATCAGGTGCACGTCAGAGTACTTCGAGGAGCAAAACAATGGCATCGTCGATTTCTCCAGGGCGATGTGTGACGCGAATGAGATGGTCCTTGGGGATTCGGTTCTGAGCAGGCGAGGTATCGAGTGCTACTTCTGGATGGAAGTGAATCGTGTTTACACGCGTGGCAACGAATTTGGAGACGCTAAGATCGAGAAGCTCATGGGCCAAGTAAGTCTCATCTCCCATTGAATGGAAGCACTTTCGGCTTTCGATACTGCCAAGGCACTGCATGAACAACACTGATCTGTACCAGCTAGAATGCCCACTCATGAACAGGTTCTGGGCTCTAAGAAGCACCAGTGCCGCGGCTTGGACCGCATATCACTGCTACGATGAGAGCAAGACTGGATACTATTGGGGACCTACACCAAGTGAGGAGCAAGTAGCCAGTGACAAAGGTGTGGTGCTGCTAGAGAACGAACATGGCGTGGTGATTGTGCCAAAGGTCGGACTACTCCCCCTGTCTGAGATCAATTATATCCAAGTGTGGCGCGATGTCGATGCAGCGAATGCTGTGCGCACTACGCCGTATGAAATACGAAGAATATGGAAGGGTATCTTGGAAAACCTCTATGCGGATCCTGACAAGACTACTAAAGCTATAAAGCTCCAAGATGTGAGCAAAATATTTCTAAGGTATTACGGTAAACTTGGAGCTGACTCTCTATATAGTCCTACGGTACCTCCAATAGCGTCAATCAATCCAGCGGAAAAGCCACAACTGCCCAGATCCCGTCCAGAAATCGCAAGCATGAAGCCGAAGATGAGTCTGAAGAAGTGTGCGAAGAGCAGCTTCTTGGCCGATTGCAAGAGTCTGGGACAGCCAAAGCGCCAGAAATGGCTGCTCGGAAGCGTCGAGGCGCAAGGAAGACAGGGAATTGAGCGCCCGTGTGTAGATGCATTTTTGAAGGAAGAGATATCACCTAAGTCATGTCCCGATTGTATGTTGTTACGCGAGGAAAGTCTTTTAGAATGAACAACGGAGGGAAACGAACGAATGTTTACGACATCGATACGCTAATAACAGTACCTTTGTTGGCCGAAATAGCGCATCGAAATTCCGTGTGTAGCCCAAACACACCATCTTCACCTTGAACTACCCAGATGTGCAGCCCCAAGATCCCATAGATGGGCAACGCTGTCCCCAACCTGTAGGAAACCCAAATCGGCCCATTCAAGCGTTGCTCTTATCGCTTCATGCCTTGATCGAACTGCATTGTAGGGAATTCAGCGACCTAGTGCCGTCTGTCACCTTCGTAGCGGTCCTCGGAAAGGTGAGCTTAAGTGTCGACGGGGCGCTGGGGTCGATCTTGGAGCCGCGTTGGGCGAGCTGAGAGGGTGCTGTAGCTCGGAGACTTGAGCATCAGTAGGGTCGATGAGAAGAGACATTTGAAGCCGGATACCTCGATAGCTGACGAAGTATGCGTGCAAGGGTAGACTATCAGGACCTGGTTGTTGTTGTTATTGGCGTCGGGGGAGATGGGTCCCATCCAAGGTCGCATCTGTATGGTCAACATTCATCAGAACTGTAGCGAATTCGACCCCTAGCAACCGGTCGTGCCAGATGAACGGTGTAAACCTGAGACCCATCGGCTCTCCTGACAAGCAGAAAGTTCGTAGCCAGCACCGCGTACAGGTTGGTCTCGTAGCTGGCCTTCACCTCTTACCAAACCCCACCTTCCACATCCGCATCCCGCCACACCACACGAGTCGATGACCACAGTGAGCTTAAACCTAAAGTAAGGCGGTCTACCCAATCGGTGCTCCAAAGCCTATTTTTGACTCTAGAGTGTTCAACAATGCGGTCGGACCTTTCCGTGCGATGTCTTGGAACGTTGACGTGGTCGGTTAGGTCTGGTAAGAGGTGGAACCTATGCGTGGTCAGTGAACATTTTGTCAACCTAGAGAGGGCAAACCCAATAGGGCAAAAGCCATCGGGGTAAGAGGTGCAAGCTATTAGCAAGCGCCATCGTAGGCTGTGGCACGTCGATCAAGGTAATGAGACACACAGCTCGGCTTGAGTCCTGTAGAGTAAAATCAGTATGAGAAGGCTGTGTCAAAGGATCTACCTGATGGTGAGGTAGTCTATACAACCATCTCGCATTACAAGGTTTCTCTGCTTTGACCCAAATAGACCCCATAGTCGCGATGGATGAAGTTTTGCTACCGACGTTTGAAGTATACCTACACCTCTAACTCGATTCCTGCAGATTGACTTTAAACAGTACAAAGCGCTCATGGATGAGCGGTTTAAGTTGGAAGGCTATCAGATACAGCCAGTCGATCCAGCCACAAATATCATAGTCAGTCTAGTCAATGACATATCGCCATCATTGAGAAGCAAAGCGCACACAGGCGCCAGACAAGCTGTCAAAAGATGTCTAGATGAGCGAAGGATCGAATACGTAAAGGTCAAACTTAGTTGTGACCAGTTGTTCAGTAGATCTAGATCAGACCGACAAGCCTTGTATGGTGCTCAAGTAGACTGTATCCTGCTTGTACTGGCACTCAAGACCAGACCACGTGATGTCATTCATGTGTTTGGTTCCCGTTATTTCAACACTTTGATACGGTATCAGCCCCACTTTGCGCACCATTTTCTAAGCTCAACACTGTTTAGCTTGTTCTTTCAACCTCGAGAATTGTTATTTTGCGCCCCATGTTCGCGTCACAATGGCCCCAGCAATGTTAGACAGAACAGTGTTGAGCCAAATGGGGCGCTCGATAGCACCAATAGAGTACACGGCGCAACAATTCGAGGACTTTGATATCACGCAATATGCGCAGGATATCCTCAATAGAAACTCTCAGCTGGGCCAAGGAGAGCTCGACTCCCTGGATGTCGCCTTGCACTGGACCATGGAGGTCCGCAGGGTCTATGTTCGTGACGAGGACACTTGCGATCGACTCCTTGCTCAGGTAAGATACCTAGAAATCCTACCTCCGATGCGATGGTTTGACAATGAGACAGGTCTATTGCCCACTCTACGATGAATACTGGACGAAGCGCTTGGACCCATCCGCAATTTTGAATCTCGAGGCCAAAGACCTCCAGATGCAAGGCTTCCGACCACTCCGACCTGCAAACTACGATGGAAAGAACTTGAAGCCGGGCGATATCGTGATGGAGCGAAGAGATGATGGATTGAAGCTCCTGGTACCAGGCGTCATGTTGGTCAAGCTGAGCAAGATATCGTACACGGAACTTGCTCGCATTGTGCTTACGGCGAATCCAAAGGAGGAGGTGCCGAGGCTTGTAATGCAGCGTTTGTGGGTCAAGATTGTCCATAGGGTCTTTCACTTTGAGTCCGAAGCTGAGAAAGACCGTAAAACGAACGAGGTATGCTACCCACAATGTGAGCTAGGAATTCCCAGTATCTTCAGCTAATCATCATCGTATGTAGACAAATGACTTAAAGCCTGATCAGTACCGCGATCTGATTGAAGAGGTGTCTAAGCATCGGACGGCGCAACGACCGTCGAAGCGAAAGGCGGTACACAACAGTAGCAACGAGGACGATGGCAGCACAGATACCGGCGACGAGGTGATAAGCTTCTGACATCACACTTTTGACTGCGCTGACCATGTTCTAGAGCAAGGCTCCGCGGAGGAAAGACAAGAAGCCAAGGAGCCATCGACCTCTGAGGGATCACTCTCTGCATCCGAAGAAGAAAGGAACGAACGCTTCAGGTCCGTACCTTGTAGCTCGGCATCTTGATCACTGCTGACCTGCTATAGAGACAACAAATGCACCAATACCGCCAGCGCGACAAAGTCTTTCGCCCATTGATACCCCAGCCCCCCCTTCAGCAGCTCGAATTCCCACAGCGGCAGTTCCATCGGAAGCGCTTGCTCGAGAGCTCCAAACCCAGCCCGACTCTAGAAAGCCAGCTGATGACGACGGTGAAGAATCAGCGCCGGACCAGCAGTCCCAAGTGTCTAGGCCAACGGTCGGAGGTAATAGACCTCTTCCAGAAATTGCCTTGACGATACTGATGTTGTATCTAGGTCTACGGATGATGCAGACCAAACGAAGCAGCGAGAGACTTCGAAGGCTGGGCGATCGACGTGAGGAGAAGTAGCCGATGAGAGTGTTGAGACATTTTTGTTGCTTTGATACTGTTGTAGCGTTACGGAATGCATGCGTAAGGCTTTGGCTCACGTCTTACTTCTACTCAGACCGTTCAGCGCGGCATCTCCTCATAGTAGCTATCAATGTGATCGGGTCGGTCCGTAGGAGCCAGAGTACAGCCTTCCGTTCCGTCTAAATAGACTGGGCCGCCAAATAATATGCTCTCATAGCATTTTTTTGTGGCCATAACTAGTTGAGCCAGTCCGTTGGCCCCTAGAATTATACTTAATGAATGTTGTGCCAAGCCCTTTGCCACCGCAATTCGTGTAGTCGAAAATCCAAAACGTATCAGTGTACTGACTGCCTGACGGTATCCTGAACCCAGAAAATGAGCAAAAATATTTCTAAGAGCACTCACAGACCCTACATGGCCGATTATAAAAGGCAAAAATAAACCAGAAGAGAATGGGGCTCAGAATATCTGTGTGATAGTACCGATTCAACTCGACCACATCACCCAGATTGTTTAGATCGCAAAGCCGCCAAGCTATGCTACCGCATTTCTAGGTTTTTCGAAGCATCGGAATAATTGTGTGGTAGTACCGATTCAACTCGACCACACCACCCAAATATAAGTGATACGTTTGACCGCCAGACCAAACAACCTCGATTTATAAGAATTCACAACTAAGTCCCTTTATAAATCATAAATTGAAAAATAGCAAATCGATGGGTCGCGATGCCTCATTAGCCACCTACTAAGCAAATCGCACTTACACGGGTTCAAGATAAGCGTACTCAACCGTAAAGCCCTTGCTGGCAGTTGAGTACTTATCATCAAGATAGGGGTCTGTTGCGGGTAAGGCTTGGCATCACGAGCATGGGCCATTTATAGCTCTTCAGATTTCTTCCTCCAACACAAAAGTACGCAAGCTCCTCTGAACCTTATTATGATCACAGGCATCATTAATACCTAGCAATGGCCACTGTCCTGCCATTCAGAGGCATCAGACCCATCGACGACAGCGAGTTGAGCAATTCAGATGGCAGCCTGGATGTTACAGAAGGTTGGTCCATGCGCCGACAAGTCTTACCAGTCATTTACACCGAGTATCATTTCGACGACCTGAGGTTCACCCTCCTTCAATATACCAAGGACATGATTCAGAAGCATAATGAACTCGGCGCATCGCTAGCTCGTGAGGACATTGTTCTAGGTTGGGAGATCCAAGTACGGCGGTATTTTCCGAACGGTCATCCAGAGCGCAGACGGTTTCTGAAACAAGTATACCTCCCAAGGCCTGTGCTGTTCCCTCGTGATAGGTCGCTGACTAAATTCGCTGTAGACATCCTCGTTTCCCGTATCGCAATTTTGGGGCAACAAAGTACCGACCAAAGCTGAACAAAAAGCCATCAACAAAGCAAAGGTAAGCATGTTGTATGGCAGTTCAGACAGCATCTGCTGACCGAAGACAAGCATGAAGCAGATGCGGCTCGAGCGAGGCTAGCAAGGGCAAACAAGGCTAGTTCGGCAGCAAGCTTGTCAAAACCAGCAAAGATAGCAAAGCAAGCGTCGACTCGACCCAAGCTGAATGCATTTTCCGCATACATAGCGCAACTGGTAGCGCAGTACAAGAGTGAGCGTTCTCTACAGGAGCACGGACCCGAAGGACGTGGTACAGTTGACGTGGACATGAACGCCGATTTGATAGGTAATGCGGATACCCAGACAGAGACTGTTGCGCCAGAGCCCGTGGCGTGAACAGGAGCGTCAAGAAGAGGGAGGCAAGGACACCAAAAACCTCAGGCCCGGAGGCGCAAAGACGTGGACGGGATATGATCGTATGGACGAAGCAAGGACAGAGTAAGTGACCTAGACAATCATTCAGTAACTTTGTGGTCACGGTCTCACATTTCCTAGTGAAGAAGTCGCATGCCATTGCTCTTGAGCGACCCTTCACAGAAGAAGCCAGTGATCAAGAGATGCAGGACGTTGACTAGGGGCAATAGTGGATGACCTTCTTGAGAACTCGCCTGCGGACTTGTGTCACGGAACGATACAATGCTCGTAGATAAGGGGTTGCGACTTGGACAAGTGACATGTCATTTCATCGCGAATTCTTGGGGGAGATCCATGGTAATGAGAGGTCGCTAATATATTGAAGGGCTCATGTAGACTACTTCGAAGTAGCTTTCGGTTGACTGTGGTAGTGAAGAAAGACGAGATGAGAGGTAAAGAGCTGTCGTTGCCAGAAGCATGCGCGCCAAGCCCAAGCTGGAAATTTCACTAAGGAGAGGACCACGCCAGCCCGATCACAGCCGCAATTTCTACGGCCCTGTCTGACCTCGAATATGCCTCAACCTAATGTATCCGGCGCCGCGGTACAAAAGTCTTTTGGCCCCAACATCGAATCTCCACAAGCGACCATACCAACCACTAAGCCTAGTTGAGCGATATGAAACCCTCTGTGCAGGCGTCTTGGAAAACTTTAGTGGACCAGTGTCTACCGCGATCCCTGGTTTAAAAATGGTGATTACTGGGGGAAAATCGACACCTGAAGGCTTCTCGCAGACGGAGACGCTCGCCATACTTTCAAGCCCAAGCTAGAGCTCAGTAAAACGCTACTTTAAGAGCATTGACTAGAAACGGGCCTGTGAACGCTTCGCCCTCTAATAAATAGCCATCCGGAGCTCTAAAGTTTGTAGCTATCAGCACTCTTTCCATTAGTACGAACGTGAGAAACAGGCTGTAAAAGGGGCAAGCTTCTCCCTAGACGCTTACTGAGCGGATACTATATCTGTAGAGGGAAAAGTCAAGCGATTTGGCGAAAGAGTGTATATTAGGGCCATGGGCCCATCCTCCATTCCCCAGCACACCACACCAATTCAAGACCGCACCATCACATCCCCAATATCTTTTTATACTCAGCTCGCTTAGTTGGACTAGCTCCTTTCTTAAGCTTATAGAGATTCGATGTTGGAGCCGTAGACAATAGTTACCGAAAGAGGCATAAAACATAGCTCCGGATGCAGTGTATCTGATACGCATAAGATTTGTATCTTGGTTCCAGGACTGGGACGTAAGATGCTGGCTCTAGGATGGTTTAGCTCATGGAATGGACCCGCAAAATGTTGATTATGGAAATCTTGCCATCCCAGACCAGAATAATACCTGATGCATCATTATTTGCAGCACGTACTTGGGTTTTTGATGAATTAATTCTGGTGATTTCAGATGTGACAATGCTCGATGAAGCTCTACGACATCGCTTAATGGATCATTGGAGAGTGGATAATCCATAGCCTGGCGCTGGACGCTGTCTATCCTTTCGACGAAATTCAAGTGTAAATGAGTTGCAATCGTCGCTTTTGCTCATTTGACATGTATATAATCTATGCCAACTCGTACTCGGTGTCTATGCTTTGACGTTCGTTCTTCGTCTCCCAAAGCTCTAAAGCAGGTGAGTCAAAAGTAATGCTCTAACCCTCCAGCCCCACACGCCGCCCAATGCAAATGTACCTAGACTCGGCCGAACGTAACTAAATATTTGGACTCAACTGGTCGTACTTGACGCACGCCTCGACTTGATCCGCAGAAGCGCGCAAGAATTGCCGTCCTTCGAGACCCACCCAGATCTTGATCATGGAGAAGTCGCCTTCACGTGCGCTCTTAAGGAGTGAGGTGCCGCCACCCTGAGAGCCAAGTTGGCGAAGGATAGGAAGGGCGCTGTAGTGAGTGAGTTGTGGTGGGTTGGGAATATAGGGGTAAAGACAGGCTTACCTCTTAAAGAGATCTAAATTGGGGTCTAAGCTTCGACCGATACCTTCCAGTAGCAGTATACTGATTACGACGTTGACAAAATCGCCTTCCATGCGTACGTGATGTCCCCGCACCATACTTAGTACTTCATTCAGTACGTCGCCAATTTTCATGTTGCCGAGCGCGAAGGTTTTGCTCTTCACGCCCAACACTAGGTGCTGCATCTTGAGTGCAAAGACTTCCTTGTCAAGGACAGCCTCAGGTTGCCGACATCGCTCCACCATTAGATGGCCGGCGCGGTAGCCGTCGAACTCAGCGATGGCTTTGAAGAGGTCGAGGAAGTTCTTGCGATTCGTAGCGTTAAGGGCTGTCACGAGGCCAGTGTCGATGAAGATGAGTTGTGGCCGATAGCCTTCTTTGTCGATTTCTGCCAGCTGACCGGTCCAGTCTTCTGGATGGTGGCGATGTGGACGAAGTCGTTGAAGCACTTCTTCGGTGACATCTGTAGAGTGCTCTGGGGTATCTGACTGTTTAGAGCGACCTAACGAGAGATTGATCTGCTCGGGCTTGTAGAAGCGGACCATTATGTTTCCAGGATGGAGGTCAGCGTGCACGAAATTGTCTATCAGGAGCATGTGCAGAAAAGCATCGAGCCCCTCATCCGCAATGTCTTTCTGGAAGACACCACCTCCATCTTCAAGGAACGCGGCAAGGGGTATACCTTGCGCGAACTCTTCTACAAGTACTTGCCGTGTCGTATGCTCAGCGTAGGGGAATGGAAACCAGGCTGTTGTGCGATCCTTGAATTTCTTCCGGAACATCATCAGATTAGCAGATTCTATGCGGAGGTCGAGTTGTAGTCGCATCATCTCGCCAAATTGGGCGACTTCGTCCGGGAGGGACAGCCACTCTATCGTCGGGATTGCATTAAGGACTGAAGCAAAGAAGCCCATGATTCGCAGATCTCGACGGACCATGCGCTCGACTTTGGGGTGGAGGACTTTAATTGCGACGTAGGGTGAAGGTTTTCGTGAAGGTGAACTCTTGGCCAGCGCGTCCATATTCTTCCGTACCCTCTGCCGGAAGCTGGGCTGCTCAGACTCTATATCGACGCCGTCTTCAGCTACAAGGTCTGACTTCAGTCTTGCTTTGTAGACTTGCGCTATCGCTCCCACGCCCAGCGGCTTTTCATGAAATTCTTCAAAGATATCATCGAAAGGCCGTCCGCCAAAGGCCCTCACAATTGATTTCTTAGTATATCTCAGCGAGTGAGCTGGTGCATTTGAATGTAGGGATGACATGGTATTGCACATTTCTTGAGGGAAGATATCAGATCTGGAAGCCGCCCATTGACCAAGCTGGAATCGAAAGATCAGCCCTGTACCATTGCGCTGTTTCGAACCGCATGCTGTACCTTGATAAAAGCCGGTCCTCCCCGCTCCATAGAATGCACCAGAAATGAGTACCACCATAGCGTACCAGCTCTCTCATTATCCCGAGCTTTTCGCTTTGGTCCTAACCAAATTACTGGTATCGACACCAGTACTGGGACGAATATTATAAACAGGTGGAGGAAGCGAAATGTAGTAGCCAACGGCTCAACGATAACAGTATCCACGAACAAGTAGAAACTCCTCCATGCTCTTTTCAAACCACGAACGTCGTCTGGCACCTCTTTCGCGATCTCTGCCCTCGAAGCCTCCAGCATGTGCTCCTCCGGGGTTTTTCCATCCCCGTTGTCTTCCTCACTTAATGCCACAAATGCTGCAGGGGATAACAGGCTCCAAATAAGTACCCTGCTTCTTGGGGGTTTGGGTGGCGGTCTGAAGGGTATCCGCCATCTCGTTGGCGTTGTGTAGTATCTTTCATGGCGGGCGAGATTTGCTATGAAGCGTTTAGGCTTCTGGCGGAGGCATAGTCGACCAATGGCAAAGGCCGTTCGCATCGTAAAGGAAGACACTTCTCCTCAGCGGTCCTTAGAGCTCCCCATCATGAATGCGAATGTTAGATAATCTCACTGGTAATGAAAAATGGAGTTCTTGGAAGTCGCAGGCGGACGTCAGTCTTGGCCACAACTTTCAAACCGCGACTTCGACCGATCTCAACCGCTAACCAGCATCATCATATCAATCCTAACCGAGGCTCACCTTGGATACCGTACAGAGCTCCGGGATCATATCAAAATAGAGAAGAAGCGCACATACTACGTCTGCCAATATGGGCTGGTTCTGGGCAGAGACCTCAATGCCCCGGAGATCTATTGCGCCTCATCCTCTACCATCCTCAGATGGCACTCCTCCAGTATGCTATGAAATCAATCTCTAGCCACCAGCTTCAGCTAATCTTTAGCAGCCAGGATGTCCCATATATAACGCCTCCTCACCCGCCTCGACGACCCCGTTTCCGCCACAAAAGTCCTCACCAGCAGACGGTTTATCATGCCCCATAGCGTCACCAAACGCCCCTCCTCCTTCATCGCCCAAACCCACCTCGACTCTTTCCAAACTTAATCCCCTAAACTACATGCCCTCCAACCTCTCCCAAGCCCGCGCTACCCATCAAACCATCACCCTTCCAACCTCCCGTACCACATCCTCTATCCCCCGCGGCGAGGTCGCAGGCAACTGGGAGTATCCATCACCACAGCAAATGTACAACGCCATGCTGCGCAAAGGCTACGATGACACTCCCGAAGATGCCGTAGAGTCAATGGTAGCGGTGCATAATTTCCTGAACGAGGGGGCGTGGACAGAGATCGAAGGGTGGGAGGCGAGATTTAGTAGGGGATTTGGGTATGGGTGGAAAGCGTGCCAGAATGGAGAGGACGGATTTGTGCAGGAGGGCTGGGCGAAGAAGAAGCCGCGGTTGTTGAGGTTTATGGGGAGGCCGGGGGATATGACGCCCAAGGCGCGGATATTGGACGTTCTGGGGAAGGTGTTTCCAGGGTCATACGGGTGAGTTCTCCCCAAAGAACTTCTCATAACGTTATGCTGACTATTTGCAGCTCGGCCCCCCCATTCGATCGTCATGACTGGTACGTGCAGCGAACACTACCAAGCGGACAGACAAGGGAGATCAGATACGTCATCGATTACTACGAAGGACCCGAAGAGCCAACCGGAGAGCCAGTCTTCTACCTGGACGTACGGCCAGCTGTTGACGGGCCCACAGCGGCCGCGGAGCGAATGATGAGGTGGGGTGGTGATGTTTGGCATCGGGCGAGTGGTGCTAAAGCCAGGCAATAGACCTTTTGAGAGCGGGAGATGCACATTTGGGAGGCGTAGAAGGTCGGTGGAATTGCATTGCTGGCGCATCGTGAGCGGCATCTGGCAAGGTGCCTATATGCTAGGACTTGTGGTGGTAGGAGCTGGAAATGGTCTGTTTCGTTTTCACTATTCTACTCCAAGTCTTAAGTTGGGGCTAATGTACTTTTCATTGTATAAATCTTATGGAATGCCAAGCCTTCCCTTCACTTCCTGTGCTTAAACGGCTGAAGTCCATCTTCTGAAATGATGCAATTTGTCCTTGCACGACTCTGCCAATTCACTTCAAAATCCCATTATCTGCTGCGGAAAATACATGTTCCTTGTGCAACCCTGTGGAAGCTCCGCGGCATTTTTTCAACATTTATTCTCTACTTTCCTTTCACATGCCGTCTTCGCTATATCATCCGCGCAACCTGCGACTTCTCTCATAATTGCCATCAACATAAAACCCTATTCAAAATCTCTCACACAGCAACCACACCACGCCACAATGACACCCCCAACCCCAACACCACTCACAATCTGCATCGAGGACCCAATGTACACCGAAATCAACAACTCCAACTCGCCTATCTCCCCCACCCTGTCCACCACCTCCACCATCCGACCCCCCTTCTCCCCCAACTCCACCATTCGCACTCGCTCGCCCTCTCCCGAACTCCTCCAACCAGTCGTCTACATCCCCGCACATCTCCTCCCGCCTACTCCAAGACCCACCATCGTGCTAATTCCTGATGCTTGGTGTGTTGAAGCTCAGCAACCCTTGTATTCCTTCTCATTCCACCGTCCGAGTCGCAAGACGTGGTTCCAGCAGGATGATGCTTCCCAAGAGAGCAGCGCTGACTTCAAAGTCATCTAGGCACGTTCCAGCTCACTACGCGCGCCTTACAGGAAAGCTAAATCACGCTGGCTATGTTACTCGCGTCCCCTGGCTGCCAAGGAATAGTATGCCCGACAGAGGCATCATGGGGCTGTCTGCGATCATTTCTGATGTAGAGAAGCCTCCGGGGCTGAAGGATGATGTGGAGTGTGTCACTTCGCTCCTCAAAGGTGCAATCGAGAAGATGGAAGAGGAGGTGGTGCTGGTGTGCCATGGGTATGGTGGTCTCCCTGGTAGCTGCGCCGCAAGACAATATCTGAAGAGCGAGCGGGAAGCACGGGGCAAGAAAGGCGGTATCCTGGGTATCCTGTATATTTCTGCTTGGGCACTTAAAACTGGGGAGAGTATGGCGGGGTTTGTAGCGGAGAATCCGGAGTGGGAGATGGTTGGGGTTGATGAGTGCAAGGTGAGGGAAAAACCGGAAATGCTTTCCCATTGCGCTGCGGGTCTGCTCTCCCATTGGGCTAGAGATCAATGCAAGCACAATGCACGAGGGGAACACCTCGGCTGACCCAGAACAATAGGATGGCTTCTCCTTACCCTCTCGCCCGGAGTATTATTTCTACAACGACCTCCCATCCAACGAAGTCGCATATTGCCTCTCAAAGGTCGTCAGTCATTGCTCTACCGGTGACTCAGAGCCCGCTACAGCCGACTGCGCTGGCGGTATCGTTCCAATCACTTATCTGGTTTGCGAAAAGGACAATGCCATTCCGGTTTCCATTCAGAAGAATTTCATCAAGAATCTGGGGAAGGGATGCAGGGTGGTAGGTTGTGGAGCTGGACATAGTGCGTTTATGAGTCAGTGGAAGTTGCTGATGAAGTTGATTATGGGGATGGCAGGGGAGGATATACCAGGCGAGAGGCGACTACGCTAGATCATGGTGAGGGCCTGAGGCGTAAGGTCACTCAAAAGAAGAGTGGATGACTCTGGGAGAATATTTAGATCTCCCTAAACTTCACATCCTTCCTATCTTTGAGAGTTGAGGCATTCATATCTGGAAAACCCTTGCACCATCATCAATTTTGTTGCGTCAATCTCAAAATTTGTCTCTTCCATCTGGATGTTCCTTTCTGATTTCCGGACTCCTACAATGATTTGTATCGTAAACATCTTGACGGAGCTTCTAGACTCGAACACAGATAGTTTTCATTGGTGACCAGGTTTCACGAGAAATATTGCTGCTTCTATCCGCATTTTAACCCCAATGTTGTATTCTCAGCCTTACTCATGTCTTGCTGGTTTTGAGCTTTCCGAGGCTGAGATGTATTTTATGACTACGCGTTAATTGGAAGGCAAGGTCAGCTTCCTACATTCTATTAAGTGTATCTTCCTATCATCCGAGTATCCCGTGGTCTTCGATACTGCAAAAGGCACTCTCGAGTCCTGCTCTCCTGTTCTAACATCTGTTCGACAATGCTTTTCAGATTGGGTCTTTTAGTTGATGAAGAGGGACCCTGATTTGCTCTATGTATCATATATCACATCAGCATAGGTCGTATGTCGAGCAGGTCTCTCGCAGATTTCACAAAGCAAGGCTCAAAGCTTGTCAGATTTGTCAATTTCAGACAAGACGCATCTCCTCAACTCTTTTCTTCAGATACCCATTTCTTTTGATCTATGTCATGTCTCCGCCATCCAAATTATTCTATCCATCCGATCTCTCATCTACATGTCATATCTGGTTTCATCAGATCAGACACATCCTTCTGCAAAGGTGACTTCGCCAGGTTTGACACCATGTCTACTCCAGTGCCGAGAGAGATGGTTTCCACGATACCTGTTGCGCGTACTTACGTGGCTTCTGGTGCCGACGGCAATGACAACGGGCGGGAATGACGAAGCTCATGACCTGCTACGTCGATTTGATCAAATGTGGGCAGCAGAGTCAGCTGTGGGCGCAGGTCAGATACGACTTATCAAAGCTTCCTTCGATACTGTCTCTTTCAAAATGGTCAATATCAAGGCCACTATGTCACTGCTAAGGATCTTTGAGGCTTTTATTGAGCAAATCTGTTTAATTACCACCATCAAAGCCCAAGCGTGACACAGAAGACTCCAGTGACGGCAGTAATGAGCCAGCGGGGCCATCGAAACGCACTAAGCGTAGCGTACCCTATGATGTCAAAGCTGTGGTATCGGCACCTTAATCTGAACCAGTCGGATAGACTTGGAGCGTGACTAGGCTGGTGGCCAAAGCGACGGACAAGGAAGGCGAGGAGACGGAGGATGTACCTTTGCAGAAGCCGGGCAGAAAGCCTCGCGCGACAGGAAAGGCGGATGAGAGGGTGAAGGTGGAGCCGTTGCAGAATAAAGCAACGAAGAGGAAGGGAGAATGAGGGGGACGGGGAGGTTTTTACAGTGACAAGAAAGCTCAAGAAAGAAAAGCACAGAGACAAGCCCACGACGGAGGGTGAGACTTACGCCGGTCCACAGCGTCGACGAGATCTTCAGCTTCAGTTGCAAGCCCTATGTCGACTCTCACTAATCAGACAGGTTGCCCGGTCAACCGACTAGCCGGTGCACTAGGAGACTCTGTCGCTGATTTGGCATTAAAGGACGCAGGAGAGGAGGAAAGAGAAAAGACGAAGGAGAATTGAAGGGGATGACAGCGAATACTTTCCTTTAATTAAGATGGTAGTGAACATTTCCGTAGAAAACAAATCCTTGTCGTTTCAATTTGCCTGAACACTCGTTAGTATTAGTTCCTAACGAAGAGGGTAATTTTATCTACCAGGAGAATGGTCTCGTTCTTGACAGTTCCAATATCAATAGCCGTCGTGGTCACTGTGAAATGAAAACTTTGCATGCTAAATTATGAAAAGAAATTGGCAAGACTCAAGTAGTGTGTGGACCAAGCATGCCCAAAAATCCCCTCGACACCATCCTATGGAAAAGAAGCAGCTGCTGACTCGAATACACAATGCCATTCTCGAGGCCGATCACAATAGTTCGGACAGGATCGAGTTACCGGGCTAAGGCCACCCACGGTCATAACTTTAGGACTTACAATGGAGCTCCAATATAGGTAAACCGTGCCATAGAACAGCGTCTGTCGTGGACCCGAGAACGCTGATCGGCTTCGCCTCGTCGACCGTGGAGATTTCCTGTTCAATTTGTGGGAAGAAGTAGAGCCACAGTCGGACAGATTCTTTGAGCAACACTAGCGATAAGCGAAAGGCAAGGAGCGGAAGGAATAGAAACGACTAAGGTGAATAATTCACGTAAAGCAATGACATCGGTGCAAATCTTTCAGCCACATCACCTTACTATTTTCACAGCCATCATAGTTACGCTGCCAGCTCAGCAACTTACAGCAAGAGCACCAGTCCAATCCGTTCCTAGCTTATCCCGCAGACTTCCAGTATGTCTGATTCCAAAGGTGACTCATTTTTGTAGAGCCATCATGAGCAATCTTTCCGATCACCTTGCCTTGATTCAACATCTCGGACAGCAGAGAACAACAACGAGCGCAACAGCATCTACGTGGGAGGATGGCATGGCTACCGCGCTCAATCAGCCCAAGCAGGCCAAACTCGACGCCAGCGTCGGCGTTTTGTCGCTATGGCCCAGATCGCCCCTGGACCGGGACTGTAGGAACGATCAGTGCAACAGGGTATTGGAAACGCTGAGGTTTGCTATACATAGAGAGACCTAGGGGCATTACCGTAGTCACGATATTGACAGTATGGGACCCTTTCCAATCATACTAAACTTATGAATTGGAACGACCTATACGTGGAACATCGCTGCGCAGCAGTATGTCCCATTCATTGGCAAGACCCTCGCTCCCTTGGCGCACCAACCTGGACAAAGGCGAGACTTGCCAGTGGACGTGAAAAAGATTAACGCTCGAAGGGTGAACGTATCCACAGATAGGTATTTATCAGCTTGGTATCGTTTCGTAACAGTAGTAAATGAGCTGATTTTTTGAATGATTGTTATTCTAAAATAGTAAATCAGAAATTGCGGTATCATGAAAAATATTATGATTGGGCGCTTGGTCTAGGGGTATGATTTTCGTTTCGCATATGAAAGGTCGTGGGTTCAATTCCCACAGCGTCCAACTTTTTGATCTCGTACATGCTAGTCGGGGTGTATACAGAATTGCGTTTTGATCCACGCAGCAATCAAAATCTGGCTTGTCAGTGTGTCTCTACAAATGGACGCCTACTCTCGTTCACATCGAGAGCTCCTGGCTTCGGGTCGGGACGCTAGCTTCCGTTACTAGAGCTAATGGAGCTGCTAGCACCGAAAAAGATAATCGAGGGATTGAGAACGCAGACATTTAGAAATTAATATTGTTGCCCCATCACCCATATCCTCGTCAACGACTTGCGTCAGCTGTTACTTTTGGTACAATATGTACTGATGGACTCCGACACCAGACCAATAGAGCCATCAGACTTCCAGAGAAGCGTAATAATCGAGTTCATGAAAAATGATTCGGACGTCGGCAGGTTCCCCGTTCTTCTGAGAATCATGGCATGTGCTTACTATCTTGTGCAAAATAGGCCCTCCGTACGCGTATCATGCCCTCAGTTACACTCCCAGGAAGAGCATTCATCTCCCAACCATGGAGGGAATCCAGATTCAACCGCCACAGCTCTACGGCGCAAGAGATGAAGTCCTTCCGAGATAGCGAGCAAACCTCGGCCATGTTGCATGGAAATAGGAGGCGGGAGCAACCGTCGGGTACAACCAATGTACAACAGAGACAAACTGAACAAACCACCTCAACCTCTCACAACGCTTCTCAACCTCAAAAACATACTCAGCAAGCGCGACACAAACAAAACTCACAGCAACAACACTCCAAAAATCAGTCGAAAATGGGCAGGAAGAGAAGAGCTGGAGCACACACTGATCAGCGACCCTCTCAAAGACAGCGGCTCGACCAACCCAAGACTCCCCACCCCCCCTTGAAAGATGAGGCCCACATCAGAAGCACGATGCACGTGCCCAACTCTGAGGAATATCCCGATGCACCACGTGGGGTCTTCAAAAGCCCGAAAGAGTTCATCGCCAGAGCAGCCGATGGACTGGCAAAGTTACACGCAGAGCATACGGAGATGGCTAGGGGCGCTTTCCAATGTACACTGCACTACAAGTCTGCCGCCCGCACCGATGTTGTCAGTGCTGAAGGGAAGTCTAAGGTAAGAGCTATATCCATGCAAGATCGGCTCATGCTGAGGATTTACAGAAATCTGCCGAAACAGCGGCGTACCTCCATCTGTTATGCACATTCCATGAGCAGGGAGTACTTGCAGAAATTCTCGACAGGAAGTCTGGTCTCAATCAGATCAACAGACAGGGCACCAAAAAAGCCCTGGCAGAGGAGAGAGATGCAATCCTAGATATCTACAATTACGCCGCACGATTTGACACAGTACCCAAGATCAAGGTCGAAGAAATTCCTGCCCATAACCGTAAGCGATTCCAGCCATCGAAGGTCGTCCAGGTCACTGTGGAGCTCCTAGAGCAGGGCATTAAAGTCTCAGCGAAGGGAGCCGAAATCGGATTTGCTGAAGCCAAAGTTGGAGCATTATTCAAGAAAGAGGCCGAGAGGTACCATGCTGAGCGTGGCAGCGAGGTTCTCATCATCAAGGACTCAGGGGCAATCACGACTGACAATGCTTCCAAGTTTTTGGACTTTTACAAAGTCATTCGTCCAGGAATATTCATCGAGGTGGATGCCCAAGGCTCAAATGAAGGAAAGACGAAAGGGAAAATACCCCACCGTGTGCAGATCAAAATCAACAGTGAGCCTATTGGGGAGCTTGTAGAGATGAGTAGCAAGAAGAAAGCTGAGGATACGGCATTTCTTACCGCCGCAATTGCCCTGAAGATGAAGGAACCAGAAATCTACCCGCGGTACATTCGAGCTTTGAAGAGTGGCAACGGACAAATTCTGAAGCCTGTTAGCCCTGTGGACATGCCGGTGGATGAGGACTGTTCACTCGTCATGCGTGAGACATTGCTCGGGGCCCGCAAAGCAGGCTTGCCAGACGAGGTCGAAGAAACAGTGGCAAAAGTTGATACTTCCGAAACGCAAAGAGGCGTAGGGCGACGGCAATTGACAGCGGAGGAAGCTCAAAGACGAAATTGGAACCTCAAAGAAAGATTCGACGCGTATCAACATGATCCCAGTCTGACCGAGCTGCGAAATAAAAGAGCCGAACTCCCCATGAATCAGTACAAGGCCAAGGTTCTCGACCTGGTAAATAACAACGTATACAGCATCATCGTGGGAGCAACGGGCAGTGGCAAAACGACTCAGGTACCTCAGATTTTGTTAGAAGAAGCCATTGCGAAAGGCCAAGGCGCGAAGTGCAACATCGTCTGCACACAGCCACGCCGAATTGCAGCCATATCCGTTGCCCGTCGAGTCGCTGTTGAGAGATCCGAAAGATTACAGGAAAGCATTGGCTATCATGTACGCTTTGATGCCAAGCTACCAAAAATGGGTGGAAGCGTTAATTACTGCACCACTGGCATCCTGCAGCAACAGCTCCAACATCATCCTGACGATGTGATGAACAATGTATCACATCTGGTCGTTGATGAAGTTCATGAGCGCGATATGCTGATCGACTTCCTTCTCATTATGCTTAAGAAGAACGTCATGAGACGACGAGCTCAAGGTAAGACAGTTCCGCAGATTGTTCTGATGAGCGCTACTATGGATACTGAGTTGTTTGCATCGTACTTCAAGAGCGATATTCCTGGTCAGGGCCTAACGGACTGTCCATCCTTGAGTGTTCCCGGTCGAACTTTTCCAGTGAAGGAACGATATCTAGATGAGATTGTTGGGGAAATGAGAGCGGCAAGTCCAATGTCGGAGCTCAAAGTGATGCATACCGATCCCGACTCGAAAGACTTCCTCCAAGCTGAGGACCATTTCCGAGCTCAGAACCCAATGTCAAAGAGCCAAGAAACCTCAAGTGTTTCCACCAATGAGGCAGCTGTCATTGACTGGAAACGAGAGCGGACCCTCTCTGCAGATGGTACCCCGTCAGCTGCGAATGAAAAGGAGGATGCTCTAATACCATTCGGTCTGACAGCATGCACTATAGCTCATATTGCCAAGACAAGCCAGGAAGGGGCTATTCTTGTGTTTTTACCGGGTCTAGCTGAGCTCGTGAAAGTCGACAACCTACTTAAGACAAGCAACTTCGGCGTGAATTTTAATGATGGGAGAAAATTCAACATCTTCATGCTGCATTCATCCATATCGGCGAGTCAGAACACCGTCTTCGAGCCGGTACCAGAGGGCTGCCGGAAAATTATCCTCGCTACGAATATCGCGGAGACGTCTGTCACTATCCCAGATGTACAATACGTCGTGGATACTGGTAAGCTAAGAGAGAAGCAGTATGATCAAACCCGACGTATCTCCTCGCTTGTGTGCACGTGGATCAGCAAGTCGAACGCAAAGCAACGAGCGGGACGAGCTGGAAGAGTGCAAAATGGTAATTACTATGCTCTCTATACCAAAGAACGCTACGAGGGTATGCGCGCCATTGGCCTTCCTGAGCTACTTCGAGTCGACTTGCAGGAAATTTGCCTCAAGATCAAGTCGCAAGCCTTCCAGACCCCAATCCGCGACTTTCTTGCTGAAGCCATCGAACCACCATCAGCCAAAGCCGTGGACACCTCAGTCATTGACCTACAAGCTCTCGATGCCATCACTGACGATGAACGCATCACACCCCTTGGTCGTCTACTATCCACACTCCCAGTGCACCCTACTCTCGGCAAAATGATAGTGTTAGGCATTATATTCCGCTGCCTTGACCCGATGCTCATCCTCGGTGCTGCTTCCGCCGAACGGTCCCTCTTTCTAAATCCCCTCGATGCTCGTAACGAAGCCCAAGAAGCCAAACTCTCCTTCGTCGAAGGCTCCGGCTCCGACCACATCGCTCTTCTGAACGCCGTGCGCGAACTCCGCGGACTCCGCGACCAGTGGGGCGAACACTCGATGAAGCAGTTCGCCCACCTCAACTTCCTCCACGCCAATGCCTTCAAAACCATCGACGCCACAGCCACGCAGATCGAAACGCTCCTGGTTGATGCGGGTCTGATACCATTCACAGCTCCCTACAATCGCTCGAGCTCCCAACTCGGCAGTCCCTCCCTCAACGAAAACAGCCACAAAGTCCCTCTCATTAAGGCCCTCGCCCTTGCGGGTTTCCACCCCAACCTCGCCGTCAACCAGGGCGGTCGCGTTTTTCGCACGCCAGGAGAGAAAGCAGCGATCGTGCATCCATCCTCCGTCAATGCGCCACGCGATAGACAGGACAATAACATCGTCAAATTCGGGTCATTGTACACATACGGTACGATGTCGCGCTCCAACGACGGACGGAGTATATTCTTGCGAGACACAACAGAAGCAACCCCCCTAATGGCCACCCTGTTCGGCGGCAAACTCAAACGCAACGAAGAGCGCGGCAGCATCATTGAATTAGACAACTGGCTCCCCTTCTACGTCTCCTCCAACGATCGTCGCACGGCAAAAACCATCATCGAATTTCGCAAAGCGCTCGAACGCCTCTTAGCCACCGCCTTTAACGATCTTGGCAATGCCTCGAAGAGGGATCGGGAGGGCATGATAGATGGGAGCAGGGGCTTTCTTGCTGATGAGAAGGTTAGAGAACTTTTCGCGGGCGGCTTGGTGGATGTGTTGGATAGGGATGTTAGAACTGCGGAGGCGGTGGCGAAGAGGGGGTGGAGTGGGGGGGTTAGTAGTAGTGGGACTAGGAGGGTGCAGAAAACGGATGGGAGGATGCCGAATGGAAGGGATGCAAAGGTGAGTGGGAGGGTGCCGGGATACTATGAAGATATGATGAAGTTCTAAACAATATTCCGAGCTGCATATCTGGTGTTTGGGTATTGCTTTTGTGTGGATAACGGCATTCTAGGGTGTTGAGGGGTGAGAGGGAATAGAGTACAGAATCGAGCAAAGTGGTTTTGTATAGTACCTCGTCTACTCTTCTCGTTGATATAGGTTTGTACATTTGATAGAAGGATGCCTCAAGAAAGCCACATACCCAGCTCTACAAATATCCGCACGTAGCAATCTCATTCAAGGCGCCACTATACATGCAAAATTCACCACTCCACCACTCCATCTATCCACCATAACCCGCAAGCATCACAGTATCTTCCCCCCCAGCCCTTCACTCCAAACCCACCCCCACCCCTTCCCCTCCCACAGCCCTCCTCTTCCACCCCGCCATAGCCCTCAAATACGGCATGACCCCTCGAATATCCAAAATCTTCGTCCTCATCTCCCCATCCCCACAAACCTTCCTATCCTCCTAAATCTCCACCCCCAACACCTTGCCCAAACCTCTGCGGCCCCCAACCCTCAGCCCAATATCCCCCAACAAACCCCACAGCTCATCCTCTACCCCCAATTCCGTCACGCGCACTATCTGTGCCGCATCAATACCATCGTCCTTAATCATCCTCAAATGAGTAAAAACGCAGTATCCCCAACGTCTCGAGTCGCGGAAATGCGTGAAAGCGCGGGAGGGTGAGGAAAGGGGAGATGTTCTTGAAGGAGGCAATGGGTACGATGACATGACTGATGCGCTGCAGTGCAATGTTTTGATCAGAAGCGCTCATACCTTTCGCCTTTCCTGCCCGCAGATCAGCTAGGAACTCTGGCCTGATTATAAACACCTTCTCGTGGTAGAAAGTTTCTTTGCCCTAGTAGCGGAAGCGGAAGCAGGTACGATTGATAAGGAGCCAGTAGAGGTAGGCTTCGTGCTCTTGGGCGGGGAGGGAGGCAATGTATGCTTCTTTCGCGGCGATTTTGGTGGGGTGTTGGGATGGTTGACCTGCTTCTTGTAGTTTTTGTTCTATTATGGGCCAGTCTCTGAGGAAGGAATCGAGGCGGTCGCCTAGGGCTGTGAACCATTCGAGGTCTAGGCGGATGGGACTGTGTATGCTATACGAGAGGACTTGGGCGATGATTTTGGTGGGGATGCCTGACATTGTTGGCGATGGGCCTTGATAAGTCGTCATGAGATTTTTACGTTTTGACATGATGGATGAAGGTGAAGAGATGGTGATGGATATTGCAGAGAGAACGCCAAAAGTCGGGTATATAATCTGATTTTGTGTAACAATGCGCTCCAAAAAATCGTGTAATGGTATCGAAAACAGCTGAGACTGAGTCCACGTTGCACAGGAGACAGGGGCCAATTGGGGATATGTTTGATTGGCTAAAGCATGTTGATGCCAATACCAAATTGTAAGCCCTTCCTCCCATCTTCCCCCTTCCTGAGCACGAGCGGCAGCGAGAAATTCAACTCAAACCTTGCCACAGGATGCGCATACACCAACCCGAATCCAGCAGCCATACTAGGTAATCCATTACCCAGCTCAGCGATGGTCGATAACAATGTTTGCCTAACTTTCTGGCTTTCGGTACCGTCTTTCTCTGGCTTCTTCAGCGCGAGTAATCGCCCGCCGTTCACGAAAGCTTGAAATCGGAACGGCTTGTCAATACTGACGCGTGGGATTGGTAATAGGAGGTTGGCGCTGCCTGCTGCGTATACGTCGCCGCCTACTGCGTCGCTGCCGTCGTGGGGGCCGAGGCCTGAAAGGCGGAAACCTCGAACGTCGGTTGGCCCACCTAGTGAGAAGCGGTCGTTGGTGCGTGAAGGCTTGGACTCGGATTCGAGGCCAAGGGGTAATGGGTAGAGAAGGCCAGCTCGTAGACCAGTCGTGAGAGAAACTCCGCTTTCGCCTTTTATTCCTGGTATGGGGATGGGTGTGGCACCTTGACCTTCCACTTCTGCTTTCCCGAAAGCGACATCGCCCTGAAGCGGACCCCATCCGGCTAATTCTAACATTGTCTTGTTAAAGTAACCTCGGGTCGGTAGCATGGGATTATCTCGTCGATCCTTGATCCAAGTATGGCTGATACTACTCTTCGCACTATCACCTGCATCGTTACGTACCGTAGGCGATGCGCCGCTAGCAAGGCCCGTGATCTGTCTCCAGACACCGTTGTATCCCAGCTCATGCCTGCCTCCTCCCTGTGCCAGCCATCGTAGCTTTGTATAACCGCCTCGGAGCACCTCCTCATGACTCGACCATATCTTCTGCGTCGAGCTGGCAAGTCCACCAATCTCCCACCGCAAGTCGGGATTGCTTAGTATCGGGCTTTCGAAGCTGGCTTGGTACGCTGATCTCGTTCGTGTTCCTAGCGATGCGTTGACGTTCAGGCTCTCGGCACCGCCGAAGACGTTTCGCAGCAATACATTCGCAAATGCGTCACCTTCCCCGTTCCCAGCATTCGTCCCAGTCTTCAGAAGGAGGCGTGATTTTTCTTTCACGGAGAGGTAGACATCGATGTCCGTGGGTGTTGATGAAGGGTCTGACTTGTCTGGTCGGTCTATATATAGGGATATGGGATCCTGGAAGACTTCTGCGATATATGTGAGCATGATCTATCGAACACTGCCCATTTGAAATTACCTAACCGGCGGAGCTTGTCCGCCCCAATGGAGACTTCCCTTATTGCTTCTGCCAGGGTATAAGGGCGATCTTGGTTGGCACTGAGGATCGGGTTGAAGATACGGTCTAGGAAACTCTTCCTAGTATGGGGTGCCCCTAGGATACGTATAGATGATATAGTAGCAGGTAGGGTGGAATTTGTCTCGATCTATGCCGGCATAAGCCTTCGTTGTTTTTGATCCGCTTGTTTCCCGACTTGGGCGACTTCATAGAGAGACTGACCAATTCGCCCAGCCGCTGCTGAGCTTTTGCGTACTGTGCATATTCTCTCTCCCTCGCTAATCTATTCTTCTCCTCTTGCAGGTTTGGATCCAGTCCCCTTTGGAGGGTTTCGAAGATCTGAAATCGCCAATTGGGTCAGCTAGAGGATGGCATATGAAGCCTAAATGAGCGAGAGCTGCTATAGCTACTTACACCATCTCCGCGGTCCAATGGGTCCGACATTGAAGCTCAAAGAGTGCCGGTTGAGCTTTCTAGAAGTTGGTCAATATTGCGGCAACGCGCCAAGATCGGCGCTTACAACCGCCGATATCAGCCTTGTGTTATTACAAACGAACAATGGCAAACTGTCACTTCGATACATCACATCTTATAAAACGTTTTTCAACCCCCTAACAATCTTTTGACCTCGTTCCCGAGAACTATCAAACACCTTCAGTCACAAATCCAACACACCGAAGACCACCTATTGCTGACGCAACCAAAACTCGCCATCATGGCAACCCGAGCAGCCAACAAACGAGTAAGTAACCCCCACCCCGACCTTACTCATTTGCCCCTCCTAATCGCTGCAGCTCACCCGCGAATATGCCACCATAACCGCCAACCCACCTCCGTACATAAACGCCCACCCCTCCGAAACCAACATCCTAGAATGGCACTACATCCTCACGGGGCCGCCCCAAACCCCCTACCAAAATGGCCAATACTGGGGCACACTCCTCTTCCCACCCAACTACCCATTTGCTCCACCAGCCATACGCATGCATACGCCCTCTGGCCGTTTTCAACCCTCGACGCGTCTTTGTTTAAGCATAAGTGATTTCCACCCCAAGAGCTTCAACCCGGCGTGGGAGGTTAGCACGATATTGATTGGTCTGATGAGTTTTATGACAAGCGATGAGATGACGACGGGGAGCCTAGGAACGGGCGACTCAGAGCGGAAATGGCTGGCTGCTCGGTCGAGGTGGTGGAATAGCACAGGGGGCGGCTCCTCCACAAACCCAGTCAAAGGCAACACAGCATCCATCAAAGGCGTCGGCGCCGTCAAAGCCGGCGACGGAGGTGTAAAATTCAGAGTCGAGTGGCCAGAGCTAGATGAAGAGAATTGGAAGTGGATGAGGGATAATAGGGTTGATGCTGCGACGGGGAAAGTCCTGCCGCCGCCTGAAGGTGAGGCTGAAGCAGCGAACACTGCCTGCTCACCTGAAGTTGCTGCGCTGAAGAGAGGGCCGGGTGGTACGGTGGCGGGGTTGGGAGATGCAGGCAGAGCGGCCAGGCAGGCGGGACAGGGGTGGATCAGAAGGCATCCTTTGCTTACTGGGTCTTTGGTGCTGGTGGGATGGGTATTGCTGACGCGGACGGGCTTATTTGGAGACGGAGTTACGGGAGATTTGTGAGCGGAATGGGGTTCCATTTATGCATTGCACGCCCGGAGTCGATGGCGGCTTATGGCGGACTTGCGTGCTCGACATGAGGAGCGTTCCCTATGTGATAGCGGATGTGTTTGAGATTGAGCCTTTGATGCTCACGATGTGAAACCATAGGCGTTCTAGATGGTGATTGGAACGCTTGCATAAACTTTATCCACTGTTAGCAGACAGCAAAACATGTCGATTCATTTGTAAAATTTTCAGACTACATTTTGGTCTTTGAAAAATTCAGGCATGTGCTGTTGATGGTTCTTCTGTCCAAGACACTAGGGCAGGGTCTCGAAGTCATCGCTCGTATTCATTGTATATTTGATTAAGTCTCTTTGAGTTCTTTCCCATCAAGCTGTCCATTACCAATCTCCACGTGTCCAACCCTCCTTGACGTAAGTCCTATGTGGCCTACATCACTACTCCCCGTATCTTCGGCATAGTACCGGATGCCAGGCTGCATGCAAAGCTCTCTAGACAGCTATCCGTCCGTGTAAGACCACGTTTCCTTCCCAGCACCTCTCTCGCTGCTTCTGATAAGTCTGTTGCAGCTCTGAAATGTCCACGTACTTTTCGATCGTTGCGGCAGAGTGTTCTGCTAGTATTAGCGTCGAGCTAGACGACATACATGCGGAAGAACCTGACGATCTGGAGGGAGATGACGATGTAGACGAGTAGGGATGAGAAACCCCAGACAAAATAGGTTTCGGGGAGACATTCGTCTAGAGCGGGTAGGTCTTGTATGACTGTTTTGCTGTAGCAACACTACCCTGCATAAGCGAAGCCGACGTCGTAGTTGTGGAATTGGAACTTGTGGTTGTTGACTGTAATTTTGGTAGGGTAGGGTGGAACAACATAATCACCCGGAGTTTAGGAGGCCGGGTCGACGTGTTGGTGGCATCTTAGATTCTCCCCCACCTCTAAGGTCATCGTGAATTGTAGCTAGCGCATAGGAGATGAGTTCGGGAAGGATGAATCTGTGAACTGCTAGAGCCCTCACCATTGTAGAGATATACGATGACTGGATAATGAGTCTTGATGCCTTGCAACTGAGAGAGCAACGATACCATACCATTTGTTTGGCTAAAGCTAGTACTAGGGTTGTCAATGTCGAATAGAGAAACAGATGGGCCCGGGATGATGGTACCATTCTGGTATCCGAACAGGGCTCCGGCGGTAAGACTGTAGCAACTCTTGAATTCCGGTGAATCGGGTGTGAGGAAGATACCATCTAACATATTAAAGCCTCTAACATATTAAAGCCAGCATTTGAGGGCGTCAAGTAATCCGCTATGGCGCTCATGAGACTTAGGAAGCCAAGCATGTATAGTGAAGACAAGCTAAACCCGACGAGGAACCATTTGCTCCGCCAGCACACCAGATCGCCTTGACAGCATAACATGGTGCGAAGAGAGAGTTGGTGGAGAACGTAAGGGAGGCGAAAAGCTGATATGAGATGGGATTCTGCTCCATTACTCGAGTCAATCCGTCCATAAAGACCTTTTATACAATCCAAGCCATGACAAATCGCCCTCCAGCACCGGCGAAGAGCTGCCAGATGACTTTTTAATCAGGGTCTTCGAGTCAGCCTCACCTTGACCTAGAACAAGAGAACGAAAAACACTGGGAGAAGTCAAGGCTGACCCGCTCAGAATTTGCGCTTGATAACCACAATGGTAAGTATCGAGTGTGAAGATACGTACGATAGCTTTAGCCTCCGTGAATGTAAAATGGGTCGCACCCCTGAGATTGATTGTAAAAGCATTCTGGAGAGGCCTTCCTGTTTGGACTGCCAAGTCGCACGATACTGGACTATGCATTAATATGATACCATTTCCATCTGTTAGGGATTCAAAGATCCTGGACTCCAGGGCGCTCAGACCAACGGTGATGCATTTTGTAGCAAGGTATGTCCAGAATATCTATCGATTTCTGCTCGTGAGCGATCAAAGTCTGAGGCATTTGGCTGAAGTTTCCCGGTTGGGTCCGCCCAATCATGGTCGCTGATATTCTCGAGGTCATCCTAGTCCTTTGACTTCCTTTCCCTCGGTCGAGGAGCTCGAAAGAGACATCCCGTTCGCTGCCAAAGCTGGCACCTGAATTCCTAGGTCCCATGGCTGGTTATTGCTGCGGGAAGTTCGACACCACACACACCTGATTCAACTATTAGAATATCTTAATTATCAGTCTTGGTTAGATATTTCGTAGACAGCAAAGATGGAGATTATCGCTGCGATTATAACGCGGTTCAAAATATGAAATTTCATTAGTAAATATTGAATCTAGAGTAGAGAAAAGAAAACGTCAGTGAAACGTGTAGGAAAGATACTCCTGATCACGAAACTCCTGGAAGAGTATTATAAAATTCCAAATCAACGGAAATCACCTATATCAAAAAATATATACATAAAGATTAAGAAGTTGCATATCGCGATTCCGAATCTGCGGGTTTGAATATCTGGATCACGTGTATTTAGCGTATTCAAAATTGTTGATAATTCTTGGCACTGTCGATCCAAACCATACACACCTGGAAATGTGTGGTGAGGATCGGCATTGCCAAGAAATTGCGAAGATTTTGCATACGCTAAATGTTTCAAACAGGTTGAAGACCTCCTCTCGTTCCTCCGACCGTCATTGATCATCTTTGCTCCTTAGGACTCTTGTCGCGAGTAGATAACAATTGGAAGCATTCCATGTTGAGAAAGAAGATTGTTGAGAGGAAAGAGCGGCGGCTGATGGAACGGCCGCGCTAAGAGACGCCCCCAAGATTTTCTGCAAGAACACCACTTCCTGGAGCATCCTGCAATGAACATTTCTCAAAACAGATCAAAGTCTGTCAATCGACTCCTTGTTAAAGAACCTTGATGTACAGGGTACCTTCCTCGAGACCCTTTGAGCAACCTTTTCGTAAATTCTTCCGCAGGAATCATGGTGTCTTGTCATACCTTTCACCCCCAAGAATGTTTACAAAAGGGGACATGGTATGCTACAATCCTCCAACTTTTGTGAGGACCCTTTGTCATCTAATCCAGCTCACGAAGCCCAAGAATGTTCCCCATTTCCCTTCTCGCCGTCTCAAATGCGTGGTGTCTGACTCATCAGGCACGTCCGTTGGGAACCACTTGTCTTCGAATGAGGCATAGGGCCTGATTCTGGTCTTATATGTGACCTTGTACGCAAGGTAAACGCCGGTGAACAAAGCAGGCTGTTCAGAAAGTTAGCGGATCTCGAGCGTCCCATTTAAGTGAGAGACAACTCACGCCAAGGTAAGCTGTGGCCAAGTCTACGATCGAATCCTGCGTCGTGACACCTCTAGTCTTGGCGCAGAGATCATACACTGCTCCCCAGCCTAAAAATATGATGAGTAAGGAGCAAAGTATAAGCCCGATTAAGGCCCATATCGGCTGCCAGTGGGCTCGATAGTGTCTGGCTCTATAGCCTTTGGCATTGCGATCGATAGTGTTAGGAAAAAGTTTCATTCTGTAGACATGATCAGCCTCGTTGGCCACAAGACCCGCGAGCTACTCACCCTTCACGGAAACGGAGAAAAGCGAGGCATTCGCTTGCATAAATGCACAGCAAGGGACCTGTATATAGACGACCAAACACGAAAATGGGCTGCTCAAGATCAGTACTGCGCTATCGAGGTCGGAGATAGCATTCGGACCTCTTGAAATGACGCTTTCTCCGCTCCTACCACCAGAAAAGCCAGTCCACCAGGCAGAAAGCTCAAGAGAATGGCTGCCAGTGGCGTCTGCCCATTGTTCGTACGACCTATGGTGTTCTTGACGATCCTGATATCGCTCTTCTGCGCGAGGAAGAACAAAGTTCGACTCGAGACATAAAGCGCGGAATTGCTATGTTCAATCAGTTTATGAGGGCTATAGAATACTTCAATCCACCTTACGCTGCAGTCAGCGCTGAGAAGACGAACGCCGCGTTCAGGAAGCTAGGCAGCACTGGGATACCAGCATCTTCGATCACAATCACGAAAGGCGACCTGACGGCTGTGGTGATACCGTCCAGGCGCTCGCCAGCGTTGTAAAAGTCGACATGGGGATGCGGGAGCCTTGGGTCGAGATAGTCGATGCACAATCCCACGAGCAGGATCCCTACTAGGTACATGCTCACTGGTAAGGTGTACATGTACCGAGCCGCTGTTGGTAAGTCACGGCGCGGCTTCTCTGCTTCAGCGGCCGTCACGAGTACCATCTCCCCTCCCATGAATTGAAACATTGCGATCGTCAAGCAGGTCCTGTAGACAGTCAGTCTCCCCTCGGTCGTAAGTCCAGGTTTCCAAAGCAGAGTTTACCAGACAGCGAGGATTCTACCACCGGTTCCAGGCAAGGCAACGTCCGATTGGGATGTAGGCAGTGTCGAGACCATCGTACCGTTCATCGAATGGTTCTTGAAGAAGCCTGTGGAGCTATAACCAGGACCCAGGACCATCTCGAAGACTATACTGGTGAGCAGACGCCAGATAATGAGGAGACTTGCATAGATACCGTTATGGACATGGTGCGGACCGGCTATAGGCGAGGCTAAGATCAGCATAATGTACTTCGTAGTACGAGAGGCTACCAACCTCCGGCTCTAATTGCAATCATTGTGATGCAGACGAGGAGTATGACCAGGATCTTAATCCACTTAAAGGTCCATTCCAGGTTGCCATAAATCTGTGGTCCGTAAGCAGCCTTTCACAATGAATCCGATCGAGACACTCACGCGAACACCACAAGCGTCTAGTAATAAGTTCCAGTCAGTGACTACTCTTTCCAATGAGATTGGGCTCGTGAAACATGCGTCTGGGGTGCTGGAATTCCAAAATTATACCTCAGGCCTCCTAAAAGCTGACAAGAAAAAGATTTGGATCTGGGACAGACCTACTCATCATAATGATTACCAAAAGCAGTACAAATGTGACCGGCGTGACACCAAAGCCCGAACCCCAGTACTGTGTGAACATAGTGGCCGCAATAGTCAAAGTAACCATGCTCATGCAATTTGCCAGCCTAGACTCTGATCAGCAATCTGTCATCGAGCAGAATTGAAGGTACGTACCAGTACATGACGCCAACAGCAAAGCCAAGAGCCTCGTCAACAAATACATCGGGGTAGTCCATTATAGCCCCTTTGACCGGTCGAACAGAAACCATTTCTGCTAGGGACCTCATCACAGAGAAGATTACGAGGCCGGCAAAGATGAAGGCGAGAAGAGCGCCGGCAGGGCCTCCCATTGCGATCACCTGCCCCGAAGTCTGAAACAAGCCGATACCTACAGCACCAGAGAACGCGATTCCTATCATTCGTGAGTAAGAGCTTCTTGCCTCCACCCTAGGGCGAAGTACCGGTAATATGGTGCCGTTTTAGTCGACGGTCCAAATGATCGTACTTGAAGACTTCGTGACTGAGCCTTTCGACCAGGTTCTCGCGAGCTCGAGGCGTATCTTGACGAGGCTCCATGGCTTCCATGCTCAGCTCTTCTACTTCGACATGACTGTTGACACTGTCGGGGGCCATATTCTTGGCACGGCTGACCTATTGCTGCAGTAACAAATACTGTAGCCTTGCAAACTATTCAGAACACTTACAGTCTTTGATGAATGAAACGGGGAGTGGTAAGTTATAAGGCATCAGAGCTGAAAGCAAGAACAAGTGTGGTCAGTCTGCTAATTTGTGGCTGCATGATATCCCACACTAAGCGCTGCGTTGACAGTTTTTTTCTTGGCATTAGTGCGCAGCGCAACCTCTTTCAGAGCTCCAGCCTCATCATGAAATGGATTCGTGGGGCCTCAGCCTTGATCAAATAGTCATAGTTGACGCAAACATATGCAGACTCGCTTATCTTGTCCATTGATAGGTCGCAGTAGACTGGCCGGGCGGAGCTTATCACCCTTCCCAACCCCGCTTATCGCTGCCTTCTTTCGCCTCGACAAAAGTGAAGTGAACTCGCGGCGGTTGCATCTTGCTTCACAGATAGACTCATACAATTGCCATTTGGCTTGTGATTCCGCGAATCATCATGTCTTCTTCCGCCCAAGTGATCGCAACTCGAGCGTCGCAGGGGGATCAACAATCTCCCGTGCGAGGTAGCATACCTAGCTCCAGCATCGAAGCCATGTCACCACGCCGAATCTCAGAGCAAGCACTCGAGCCTCTCGGGACTACCCTTAGCCCAACGTCGTGCGAGCTGTATGACATAAAGGTCGAGTTCGATCACCAATGTTTGCAACAAGCAGCCGGTATCCACCTAGCCCATAGGAGGGAACAGACCTCGAATGACTCGGTGAGAGCGTGGGCAGAGACCTTATCTGGTCCTCTGAATCAGACTGGGTGTCCGGAAAGGGATGTGTTCCTAGAGATCCAACTACGAGCGTTGGTGTCATCGCTTGCCTTGTTACACCACAGTGGTGTGCACACGTTGGACTCTGTTGCTTGGACTAAGCTAAATACCAATATCTCCGAGCGATTTCGAGCCATCGCCTATCAATTGAAGCCCCAATCAACGCTTGCGCAAAAAATACGACATACATCCAATGTCTATGCGGTTCAACTTGCGTCTCAATACCTCTCTTTTATTCAATGTGGAGACTCGAAGGTGCCGTCACTTGCTGGACCCGTTGTGAAGATTCTATTCGCAAGTATAGCAGTTGTAGGTGTAATGTTGTCAATTAGTCTTCGAGCCAGCTACTAATTGTAATATTAGGCTAACGGTCAGTATGACCGCACGCAGCAGATACTTGAGGGCTTCAATCAGCTCTTTGCATTGCGACAAAAACCTCAAACAAAATTCGAGGCCCTCTGTGGCTTACAAGAATATGCGAGGCTTGCAACCAGCTTGACGCGCGAATCTTTCCAGACCAAGGATCGAGAACAAGTGAGAAAGGCGGCTGCTGTGATTGTCATGACTTTGCTACTCAAGTTGGACAAGATTCTGATTGAGGAAGATAGCTCTGCCTGGCCCGATCCAGGAACGAAATGGCATAAGTTACTTGCAGCCATACAGTGGAACACTCCTGATCTAGATCGAGGATGGTACTATTTCGGCTTGTTGGACTGTGCAGCCCAGCTTGCTGCTCTTGTCGAGCCAGCAGTGCTACCGCAGGGCTTCGTTGGCAGGATCAAGAAGTTAATTTTCAGAAAAGCGAGTCTCGAATACCGCTGGAAAGCAGTCAGTTCCCCCACTTTTACCCTAATGATGAGCGATACTGTACGATCGAGCGTTAGCTGACTCGATTTTAGATGGAAATTTTGATGTCTTGTGGTGATACCCGCATGGACCAGTATAATATTCTGACGAGGGAGATCAAGGAAAGGCCTGAGGTCGAAGCCTACGAGCCCGGCGAAGAGCCTCGAGAACGGCTACTCGAGATGGCAAAGACTGTTCGAAGCCATTTAACGGGTGACGAAGAGAATGAATTAAGATTTCGTGTTTCGCCACCACTTGCACGTCAGACTCCAGTATTTGCAGACTCGACGGGCGTTGGGCGTTGACTAATATGAGTAACAGCACCACACGACGAAGACGTAATCCAGTCAAGCTCACCCACCCCACTATCGCCAAGCACCACCTCTGGTCCACCTGACTTGCCGGAAGAGCCATGGAAGGAGCCGGAGCTGGACACATCAACATTGAAACCCTCGCGATCGTTTGCCGTGTGTCTTCCTCGGAACGGTATACGCAGGACGTCCTATAACTCTGCAGGGTTTTCAGAAGACTGCAGACATGCGTTTTTCTACAACAACAGCGAAATATCCGTTTTTCATCTGGGGGACCTCGGGGGGTATTCGACATCTTCGCCTCCTTTCCCTAGGGTCTTTGCCAAACAAGTGAAGGGTGAACACATCTTGAACGTTGTGCTCGCCCACAGGTTCCTACTCATTGTCACGAATAAACGTCTCCTTACGATCGACATCACCATGGACGAGAGAAAGTCAGAAATGGATACCACTCCCCATCAGGACTGGGATCCAAGTGGGCTTGCTTGCCATGAAGATGAGACGCACATGGTAATCATTCTCGGTCAGCGCAAGTTCAACCATAAGAATGGCCATATAGGCCGGCTGAAGGTAATCAAACGCAAAATCAACAGCAACACGAGAGTTTTGTCCTATTCTACAGTTGACGTACCTGGTCACGACTTTCCTAAGAAGCTTGGGTATGACCCCAACGCGCAGCTGATAACATGCATTACGAAACTTCGAAACAAGGTCATCGTGTGGGAACTGAACGAAGAATTCATTGTAAGAAGAGAGCCATTCGAACATATCAATGATAGACATATCGAAGTAAGTAATCTCCAGGCTTGGTTTCAAGATAAGTGGCAGTCTTGGGCGCCAGTGCAATCGACTTGAGCATACAATGCCCTCGATTTGAGCAGCAGAATGCGCATTTGAGATCGTCCGAGAGCTAAGAGCAACGCACCCGCAACTCCTTTTGAGCCCCGATAGAGGTTTTATGTTGTCTACTTCATGCTCTGTAGCTCTCGCGACTGCCACTGTCCATGACACCAAGCCTCCCCATAAACACTTTGCCCAATATCCACAGTACTAATACGGCTATTGTACGTCACAGGAAACCAAGGCAACCGGCGGAACCTCCGTTTCAGTATACAAATCACCCACCGACCGCCTCTATGCGCTATGCACCACAGCCCCCTCAACAGAGCGCTCCGAACAACAAGGGGAATGGTCTTTCATCGTCCCGCTACCAAATTTCACCGCGCCGAGATATCGGACCCCCAACAAAAGCGGCGTCCATGACTTGGAGCAATTCAAGTCTCATCGTGCTTTAAGAGCTGGCTGTGTCTCAAGTGTGCATAACGTCTTTGCAGTGCTAGAAGAGACGGGCAAAATTTGGATCCTGCCACTTGAGGCTCATGAGGAGGCGGGGATCGATGGCTCTAGGAGTGATGCACTGGTATCACTGCCGGAGTCTCTTTGCAACCAAGATATGCCATCGACGTCTTCATTTCGATTCGATCCTTCGGGGGATCGTCTGTTTGCTATCGACCCACGGGGAAAGATTGTTGTCTCCGAATTCGAGAAGCAGGAGGGGTGAAGAAGCAAATTCCTGGACCATGTGCTTATTGCTGAATCAAAGGACGACATTTGGACTTGGATGAGTTTAAGGCAACTGACTCCGAAAAGGAATGGTACACCTAGGAGTAGTGGCATCTCGCTGAAGCTCGGAAGATTAATACGTGCAAGATTAGCTGTCTTTCCCAATACGATGCGTCGAGGGAGAGCAACTAACAATTGAGAGGCGAGGACGACTTCCTCAGGAAGACCGAATGCAGTAGAAACTTGATTGACTTGGTGTAAATTATGCATTCGCTTTGAAAATTATAAAGTTGATTATGAAATTCGAGAGGAGGTAAATCTGGTCTTGGTTTTGACTAAGGAATCTGATTCCTTAGCAACCGACTAGGAACCGGTCCGGATCCTAAGGTACTTGAAGTTGGATCCAGAAGATATTGTGCCAAAGTAGGGATAGCGGTCCGGTCCAGATCAGGTATTCTCTATAGGCACCGGACAGATCTTACGGACCAGACATAGACAATGCTAAGTCTTGGAATAGATGAAGAAGGATATTGCGATATTGAAGGCCTCCAGACTACTATCGATATAGCTCGTTAGAGGCGTTACAGAATATATGGTATACAGAACCTCCCAAGTATTCATTTCAACAGATAACACCTTGTTGCTGCCTTATCAATCTCGTAGCGTTGAGTCTTCACAGCGCCAAGCTTTTGTCGCTGGGCGCGATGATACGCGACTTTGATGACATATTCGTCGACGCTTCCAGAAGACATTGATGAATAACCCTCCCGAGTTCAGATTCCTACCTTCTTGACAATGCGACATTATCCACAGTCTCTCACTGAGCTCCTCCTAGACCATCCACCATGAACACCGACCAAGAGCGGCCACCACTGAAATGGTCAACCCAACTCGATGTACTATCTCCCCAGTCAACGCCCTTTCTGAGAGGCGACAAGATTATCCTACCACCCTCTGCCCTCGAAGCCCTACTTTCAGCAGCGACAGTCACCGTCACAAGCGCTTCGCAGCCTCAGACCTCGACTTTCGATCCCTACAATCCTTACAGTTTCGCCGCCGAGCGCCAGGCACGCGAGCAGCTTGTCGAGAGACAACAACAGCTGCCACATCCATTGACGTTCAGACTGGTCAATCCTGGAAACGGAAAGACCGTATCTGCGGGAATAAGGGAGTTTTCAGCCGAAGATGGTATGGTGGGGCTGAGTGCTTTCTTGAGGGAGTCATTGGGCATTGGTGGCATGCAGAGCGCAAATGGGAGCAATAGCACTAATGGGAGCGATAGCACTAGTGGGATCAGCACTCCCAAAGTAGACGATACGGATATGGACGATGTGGCGGCCGCAAGGCTCACAGTCCATGTGCAAGAGCTACCAAAAGGAACATACGTCAAGCTGAGACCGCTGGAGGCGGGCTACGACCCAGAGGATTGGAAGGCGCTACTGGAGCAATATCTTAGAGACAACTACACGACATTGACGAATGGCGAGGTCTTGGCTATACCAGCCGGCAAGGAGACGTTTCGATTTCTAGTCGATGGGCTGAAGCCGAACGATCAGGCAATTACTCTGGTTGATACGGATCTTGAAGTTGATATTGAGCCATTGAACGAGGAGCAAGCGAGGGAGACATTGCAGAGACTTGTGCAGAAATCAAAGAAAGCTCCGGGAACGAGCGAGGGTAGTTCTGCTGGTGGGAAGATACTGGTTGACGTGGATGAGGCGGGACAGGTTCGGCCTGGCGAGTATGTGGACTACACTATTGGATTGTGGGACAAGAGTCAGCACGTAGAGTTCGAACTGACCGCCCTCGATTTGGAGAGAGTTGTTGATCTATTTGTCACGCCTTACGGACCGAAGCATCGTGATAGACCTCGAGAGGATGAATATGTCTTCGGTGACTTTTCGGAAAGAGCTACAAAGAGGATCAAGGTGAGGCACAGTAACGCTGAGCTGGAGAACGCGGAGGCGCTATGGGTATCTGTACGTGGCTACGAGGATCATGGAGATGGCGCCCAAGGACAAGCTCCAATACAGTACAATCTCCGTATTTCATCCACAAGCGAATCTTCAACAATTGCCGAGGACGACACTACCATGACCAACAATGAGTCCCTCAGCTCAGATGAAGAACGCTGTACCAACTGTCACCAGCCTGTCCCCAAACGCACCATGTTCCTGCATCAAAACTTCTGCCTCCGTAACAACATCCTCTGCCCGCACTGCCAAAACGTCTTCCAAAAGACCTCTGCCCAATGGAACAACCACTGGCATTGTCCCCACGACTCCGCTTACGGCAATACACCCTCCTCCCGCATTAAACACGACGCCCTAATGCACATCGCGCAACCCTGCTCCTCATGCGATTATAAAGCCGTAAACAGTCCCGATCTTGCTCACCACCGCACAACCACGTGCCCAGGCAAACTCATCCTCTGCCAATTCTGCCATCTCCAGGTCCCGCAACAAGGACCCGATGACCCCTCGCTCAACTCAGCAGAAGTCATCATGTCAGGTCTCACCCCCCACGAACTCTCCGATGGCGCACGAACAACGGAATGCCACATCTGCACCAAAATTGTCCGACTACGTGACATGCCCACGCACCTGAAATATCACGATCATCAGCGCCTCTCGCGCCAAAAGCCTCGTATCTGCAGGAACGTCAATTGCGGCCGCACGCTCGATGGTATCGGCAAAGGCGGCGAGGTCCGCGTGCAAGGCGCGAGGAACGATTTGGGTGTTTGCGATGTCTGTTTCGGCCCGCTTTACGTGTCGATGTACGATCCTGAGGGCAAAGCGCTGAAGAGGAGGGTGGAGAGGAAGTATCTTACGCAATTGCTCACGGGGTGTGGGCAGATTTGGTGCAAGAATGAAATTTGCAAGAACGGTCGAAGAAATTTAGGTTTGCTAGATGAGAGGCAAGCTATCACGTCCAAGGAAGCTATGGCATTGATCAAGCCGAGTCTGGAGATTCTGAAGGACATGCAAACACCTGTGCATCTCTGCACCGACGAAGCAAGTCAGAAACGGAGGACTCTGGCGGGGATGATGGCTGCTGAAGTCGGAGAAGGTGTGACGGCAAAGGGCAAGGGAAAAGGGAAGGAGAAAGCTGGCACTGGGAGTGGATATGATTTCGAATGGTGCATTGCTGCGCTAGAGGTCGCGGGAGGTGACTTGGATAAGGGGAGGCAGTGGCTCAAGGACTACGCGCCTACTAGAGCTGAGGCTGCGAGATGATACCAAATGATAGACGAAGCCGACTGATAGACTTTAGCATGCTAGTTACCATTCGGATATTCAACAAGGAACACCCAATCACATCTACAAGGTACTTTCAGTGCTTCGAAATGTATGATTATACACTATATACACCTCCCCTCCCACCATTCCTCCATCAAGCCGTAGCCACCCTCGCCAAACTTCCACCCCCCTTACTTGAGAAAATTCCCATAATCCCAAACCCCACGTAAAACAGCCCCAGCGGATATGCAACGAGTCCTCTCATACTCCGCATCCTCCCCACAGCACAGAACATCTTGCTGCTACTATACGTACACCAGCAAATCGCCAGCACAGAAATCACATACCCAGCCGCCGTATCCATCGGCAGAACCACGCCTACGAAACTCGTCAACACCAATGGCAACAAACAGTATCCCAGCACCGACGCACTCCGGGGAAAGGTCAACGTTGAGGATAATTGCCCTGGGCCGCCACTCAAGTGATCGTGGCTGCTGCTCATTGTATGTGAAGGTTGAAATCCGGGGGTGGAGCTGGGGGAGGGGGAGTCTTGACCGCCTGGGGACATGAGGGAGAATATTGTGTGCAGCGAGAGGGAGCCGACGAGGGCGAGACCGTATATGTAGCCGAAATGGACTTTTCCGCTGAAGAGGAGGAACGTGCCGAAGAGGAGGAAGAAGAGGATGGGGCCGGCGAGGTCGGAGTCGTCCATTATGTGTTGCGAGATTGGGTGGAGGGGGTTGAGGACTGTGAGGGTCTGGTGGAAACATAGTCAGCAAATGTATTCTTCGAAGAGACTCTGCGATTCTCCGCTGCAGCTTGTGGAATTCCTTGAGCGCCTAGTTTTTGAGAACGATGGAAGTGCAGCATACCTTCCCCTTAATATGCCCAAAATTCACCCCCAGCTCCTCCAATAGCGCCGGTTCCCCGTCATATCCCTCTGTCCCGAACGCCGCCAGCCAACCCGTCCTCAAGCCTCCTTGCTCTCCCATGCGCCCACTAACGCCTTGTCCGAACGCTGGGGCTGCCCCAAATCCGGGCGCTCCGCCGTACGCGGCATTGCTTTGTGGAGCTTGGCCATAGTATTGTGCTTGTGAGGGAGTGGTGTGGCCGGAGACGGGTTGCGGGTAGGTGGACTGGTAGAATTGGAGGTTTTGGGGATTGTAGGGTTGCTGTTGGGGGTAGTATTGGGCCATCGTGGCCTGGAGGAGATGGTTTGTGGGTCTTGTCCTGGTATATTGGGCTGACTGTAAAGGACAATTGCGCAAGTAGGTCGTAGAAGGGTGGTTACGGGCGGTGCTTTCCGTTGAAACTGTGAAAATGGAAAGTCTTTGGAGCATTGTTGGGCAAAACGTGTTCGGAGAAATGTCCATAGGACTGCGAGGCTTGGCGTCAGCCACGAGGTTGCCCTTGCCCTAATTCTTGGACGAGGTCGATCACTGCAACGGGGGACCTTGGCGCCAAGACGTTTTTGATTCGCACCAGGCTACCTCGGTGTGATCACTACCAGAGGAAGAAGCTCGGAAAGGACCGCTATCCCTATTCGAGTCTTACAATTCTATGGGTCCAACTCTGAAATTCCGTACAGGCTTTTTTTCCACCAAGCTCACAGGTTTGAGCCTCTCTAGATCTATACTTATAAACTTCATGATTACAGCGTCGTCTGGTAAAATCTACTTTAAACAACTGGCTATAACTTCGCTATATCGTAAACTATCGTAAGTCCTCCCGTTGTTGATTTGTCTTCAGCCTCGTACATTCGATGTTTTCGATCGCTGCAAGCGCCTGAGATGTCCTACACCAAAGTTAGAATTGAAGGACACCAAGCCGACACGGGCCACTCAATTTAACACCCAGTGCCCATATTACTGCACTTCTAAGTCCCGTTGCATTCCGCTCCAGACTGGATGGTTTTTGCCACCTGTTATGCTTTTGCAACGACAGGCTATTGTTGAAGGTACCAAACACATCAGGGATTGCTCGAGAGCACTAGTATCAAACAGGAGCGAGGATGTTGGGGACGTTATGCATGGACACGGTGGAACTCTTCGGGAGACTTTCGAAGGTCTCGAAAAATGAGAGCTCTAAAGATTGGGTGTGTCATTGCAATATCGTACATCGCTGCCCGGACTGTTATTCGGGGACAGATTATACCGCAGACTATAATAATAATCAAGGGACAGCACCGAATACCTGGATGCGCGTCCGCATCTAGAGCAAAGAAATTTTCTCCAGCGAAAAGAATCACCAATCTTTCCTTCCTCGCAGCTCTCCATATCCTTAAGAGGATGAACACGTTCCCTCGATAACGTATATAGAAGATGCTGAAGGGTAATCACGGAGCGAAACAAGCGAAAAGGGGTATGTGTCCAGGTCGCGAGGAAGAGAAGCTGAATCCCTACCAATTGTTCACAAACGGACATAAAGATGAGCAAGCACGCTGAGCTAGCGCGTTGGCAAGTCTTTATCTGCCACAGACGTTTATCCTTAGCCTTAGCGTCTAAGGAACATCAATTAGGGACAGCGCTTCATCGATGTATTGTGATGACCGCTGGCGATTAGCCGAAAAGAATGTTGTTTCTCATCGCTTATATGGAGTTCCTATCGCAGAGAGACGGAATGGAGTGTTTTGAACAGGGCTTGATGAGGGTGAGCATGACACGTAGGATTACCATAAAGGTAGTAAGACAGGAATTGTAGCGCTATTTGGAGAGCAGTAGTAATCTATCGCTATCTCCAATATAGATCGCTTAGCGCACAATGGAAATCTGATTCTGTTCAAGTACGTGGTTTCGCACGCTCAATAAAACGACATTTGCGTAACAACGTCATGAATTCATTTTCCTTTGCGTGCGAAAGATACCTGTTTGAGTAGAAAGTCAATCTTTATAGGCAAGATGGGGCTATTCCAAGCCCTTCCAACTAACTGTTGTTATCGCATTAGACACTTTGAGCCATACACTAGAGCTCGATCGCAGCCCTTTCTCTCGTCTCCGGTCTACTCACCTCATCACCTAAAACGCCCTCGTATCAACGGCCACTAATTGCCCACCAACGACCACTGTCCCATTAACCGGAATCGCCAATCCCCTAGCAGTCATCACAGAATCGTTGCGGGCATGATGGGCTCGACGGATATCGCGGAGCCGATAAGTGCGCAGTTTGGACGGAGCTTACTGGATGCGAAGACTTTGTATGTGACGACTGCTGGGGGGTTGGCGACTCCGATAAATGGGACGGAGGTCGTTGGTGGGCAGTTGGTTGCGGTTGATACGAGGGGTTTGTAGAGGTAAGACTTGAAATCTATCTTGCGAGTAGAGAAGTCGAAGAGGCTGTCGTTAGGGCTGAGGAGTAAATAATGGTTCGTGCTATCAAAACAATTATGGCAAACGCTAATGGTAGGATGTTTGATCGCTTTGTCCATTCTTGCGTCGACTTGGTGTAACAGCAATTTCGAATTTTGCAAACGAGATTTATAATGACTTCTTCACTTTGATCCAGTCTTGTCGTTTCAGCATTCTCATCAATCAGCAGCCCCGACACCAGTCACGAAGTCGTTATCAAGTGTAGCAAGAATGCTATTCCAACAGCATCAGAAGAATATAGAATAGAAATACAAACGAGAAACCTTCTGATGAAAAACAGGAGCGTGTGTCCCGCGACAATAGCGAAATCAATACCTCGAGAGCTGGCGGTCCAACGCTTCGGTGCTGAAGGCGATCCTCTTGACAAAAGTTCGTTCCGATACAGGGAAGCTGGGGTAGTATATAGAGTGCGAGTGGTGTGAGTCCTCACGCCATAGTACTCCTTGATGCGCGACTTACGGTAGTGAAACCTGGGTTTCTGTTGCGACTAGACGGAGATATTGTCCAGTAACGCGAGAATCTAGATCGTATTAGTGATATTCACCGACAGGCTTGAGTGTCCTCTGATACCTTTTCGATATATTGAACGCCAACTAGGACACCGTCTTGGTCCTCCTCGAAATTCCCCCCATTACCAAAACTCTCGCTGTCTTCGTCCAGACACGTCAAGCACGCTATCACTACTTCTGATTATTTCTGCCCGAAGGTGTTGGGTAGTTCCGTCCTCGCTAGAGCAACTAGTTTCTTCTTAATCTCCCATGGCTTGCCGAATTGCCTGTTGCGCAGAATCAAGTTGGAAATTCCAAGGCCATCTGGCGAGTCTACGAATGATTTGCTTAGGCCTAGCTCAAGAAGAATAACGCCTAGTGAGTATACATCATGTTTCATGGTGAATTTCTCATGAGGCTATTCTCCTTGGCGCTGAGGATGGCGATATAGGTTCTTCTGCCATATAACATCGCCGAATCGAAATGAGTCTGTATCTTCCTTGCGGAACCTTTCGAAACCGACGAGAAATGGGTTACCGAGTTTAAGGCTCCCACTGCGAAATATGATGATTTTCTCAGGCCGAATGTTCTTGTGGACGAAATGGAAGGCGCGTAGGAAGGATACTGCGCGTGCTGTACCGACTGCGATCTCAATCCATTCATTGAGCGGGTACTCTGAAAGTGTGCTTTCCAGAGCATCTCTTAGGCTTCGGAAGGCTGTCGCATTGGAAGGCGCATCGAGGAGTAGATCGTAAGCAGAAGGATCTTCGCCTGGGTCTTAGTGCTTGATTGCTCCGCGACAACGCAATAGTCCAAAGCGAGAGGAGTCCTGTTTTGGCCAGAATTCTCGCAAGTTCCAGGACGTCGCTCTCAGTCACGACCAGACCTACGCTCTCAGTACATGAGACTGGGTCCACAACCACATATTTTTGCAAGATCCGGAGGCATGCTAGCGTTGCTGTCGAGCCTATAATAGTCTCTCGTTCAGAGAACATGTCTGTTGGATGGAGGAATCCGTACTCTCCTGCTGTTGGCATTTTCCTGGGCGGACAGTTCGCTTCTCAAGGCCCTCAGCATAGACAAAGACCCTTGCCTCCCTAAGGAGTTAGACGAAAGTTGATAGTCGATAGAATGATTATTTAGACGCAGAATCAGCCACCATGATGGATCGAAACGGGTATGCCAACTCTCAAGCTCGTCCACAGTTTTTTGTAAACTGTCTTTTAGCGCAACGACGAATCGCAGTCTTTTTGCTCTCAACCTTTTGTCTTGCTTGGATCCTTCCTGGCTAACTTCGATTGATGCAACGCGATTCAGGTCTTTCGTCGCTTTTACCAGCCTTACTTGCAACAAGTCAAGTATCTCGCTTTCATGTAACTGCAAGCGCTCGCCAAGGGAATCCCAGATCTTACGCATGAAGTCGATCTGGACGTGGATCTTCAACCAAACGCTCTCAACGCGAAGTACTAGCTCGCTGATGGCTGCGTCTGTGTTCTTGTAGTTCTGGTACTTATCGACCAGCCATTTGCCGAACCTACATTGTTTTCAAACTCAGTAAACTCAGTAGAGGTCTCCTGGCAGCGTGACAAGACGGAATGCTATACTTTACACAAAGCTGTGCGACGGTAAGCGCTGCAAATGCCAGTCCTATGGGCTCCATAGTCGCGTTCTTGACACTGAAGTAGCTCTGTTCCAGCAAGCTAATAAGCGGCTCCAGGTAGACACTTTTATGGAATGTGATAACAAGTTGCGTCTCCAACGCTCTGGCTATCCCAACAGATAACTCTATTGCAACACGATCACCATACGAAGGCCGTAAGCGGTGAGATCGTGGAGTGTCGTGAGCGCAACTTTATGCTTCTCTTCTCATAGTATCTGCGACGTACAAATCGATAACAGATAGTTTCTCGATGTCTATAGTATGATCAGCCCCGTTCGGGCGCTTACAAGGAAGCGATTTCGGGCTCTAAGAGCTTGCACTGGTCATTAAAGTCGGTCTATAATTTTGAAGCAGTTGTCAGCCTTATTGCAAAAGGTACACACCCCAGTTACTTTACGAGAGCATTGTCAGCATCGATAGCCTAAACAATGGTTTCACGCTGTCCGAGTTCTACTGTTCTGGCCGAGTTCCATTTCAGATCGAATCGATGGAGTAATCAGAGAAGGTAAGGTAGGTAACCTGCTGCTGCACTTGCGGCTAACATCGGACCCTAGTTTCGAAAGCTTGGCGGTGGGCTAACGCCTCACTATTTTAAGCAAGAGAAACACAGAGGTAGTCTTAGGTGCTGGAACAGTTAGCAGCAACATAAGAAACAAATGCAATAGCTTCGGGTGGGGGTTTCCAGGCACATGGTCTTTACTAAACGAATGGAGTCCGGCTCAAACGAATAAAGAAACCCTGTCAACTCAAGACAGTGATGCGGGACTCTCACGACGCGAGGGATATGACGATGTATATGTGGCAAGTAGCACGAAGCGAAGTGATTGTATCAAACAAAGATATTGAGTATATACGCTTCCTCCTATACATAATCCTCGATTCGAGCAAGTCATCCTCTTCGCTGAGATGAGATAGATAGTACCACACGCTGATGCCAGACAAGTCTCAATGGACGAAGGGTTTACGAAGAAGGAGGGCGAGCCTTTTGGTGATCTTTCAGGTATCAAGGTGGGGCTATTGAGGCTGGTTGTAAGAAGACGAATACGTATTCCCTCGCCCTCGTCGTCTATCAATGGTGCTGCTTGGCGCCCCACGGGACGAAGATGGGTACAATGGCTGGTCCCGCACTGTAGGCTGACTAGCCGTGTACTGCACCGATGGAGCAATCTGACCGCTCTGATTGGGGATCTGAGTGTACTGATCAGGGTTGGAGGAGAATCCGGCAGCCCGGGGTTGGTATTGGGGGTTCCCGCCCGCCGGCGTTGGTCGATAAGAATTTTGCCATGACCCAGAGATTTCGAAATTCTGAGTGTAAGATGCTGAATAGTAAGCTGGGTTTGTGGCAGCCTGTGGGTAGCTCGCCTGTGGTTGATCGTAGAGTAGAGGGTTTGGTGATGTTAGAGGTGAGATGGTCTGATAGGTTGATGATGCGTTTGTTACTGCTGGAAACGTGCTAGAATGCTGCAGTTGGCGAGGGCCATAGTTGTCCAAAGGCTGCGGAGCCGCTTGTGGGAGACTCCATTGATCTTGGCCTCCATACGCGCCGAGGCTACCAGCAGCTAGCGCATTCGATTGCTCCGAAAACGCGAATGATTCGGGTCTCCTTCTGCCCATGCCTGGTGGTGCGGACAGCCCAGACTGGTACTGCGAGGCTTGAGATCCGGTAGAGAAGCTATTGGATCGACCGAGCTGGTTATGTCCAGAGGTAGGGGTGACAGGAGAGGGGCTAGCGGAATAATGAGACCCTGAATATGGCGACACCGGAGACAGGTTACGAGATCCAGTAACAGATCCAGTAATTGGTGAGTAGCTGCTGCAGACTGCCGACATACTGCCGTGTTGGACATTTCCATAGTCCTGATTCAACGTCAAGGTGGGCCTTTGACTCGCGCCGGTCTCGGTCAGATTCAGGTTAGACAGAGAGGGGACAGATCCTAGCGAGGGGCGCCTAGATTCTGGATGCAAGGTGGAGCTGAGGTCGAAATCCTCCGGCAACGCTCTGGACCTCATCATACGTTCTTGGTCATCAGTCGTCAGCCTCTTCATTTTCGCCCGTCTGTAGGTTCAAATCAGTCTTCTTAATCGATGTGGACATCAAAGACATAGCTTACCTATTCTGGAACCACACTTGCACTTGACGAGGCTTTAAACCAGGTATCTCGCGCGAGAGTCTTTCTCGTTGGGCTGCGTCCGGATGCGGTTGGCGAGCGAATTCGTTCATTAGATACCGTGTCTGAACGTGATTTAGCCTGGAGATAAGTCAGCTTATCGTTAAAAGTGTAAGCGGCCAGAGATATGCTGACCTGAACCGCTTCATCCTCCGCTTCTCTGCCAAACGCTCTGCAGCTGATTTAGACCCCTCCGCCCCGCCAGCGTTGTCTTCGTCTTCTGAACGAGAGGAGCTGGAATCTTCTTCCTCGTCCGAATCATGCTCCGCTTCAGTTAAGACCACTTCAGGTGTTTGTTGAGACCTTGGGCCGGGCGAGTTTGAAGGATCATGACCAGTGTTTTCGAAGGGGCTCACGTAAAGGTTCGTGCTGGGGAATGCTGAGGCTGGATAAGTTCCTTGCGGATGTCGTCCGCCAGAACGAGATGTTGGCATCCTGTTTGATTCCGGAGGACTTGATGATGAATGATAGGAGCCTTGTTGACATTCGTGCGTTCCCTTGGATGCACAGCCCAGCGATCCCTCGCTTTCTTGACTATGAGAACGGGGTTTTGTCGATTGCTAGCGATGCTACCAGTCTGTGGAGCTGCACGGGGTCGACAAGAACTCTGGTCAACAGAGGCCTTCTCGATGTTGAGGGGAGTCTTCAAGAATTGACAGCGCTTTAGGTAGTTCGGCTTCGAATAGTGTGCATGCTCGAGCAGACAAGACAAAAGCGACACTCATGTGTATTGCTTCGACGGATGTATATCCGTATCAGGCTCCTCAGCATTCTTGTTCACCACCAAGAAGTTACTAAGACCGTGCCCAGGCTGTGAACATGCGCATCGGAGCTCGGGCCAAAGTTGAGTTTGATTTACAATGGATCTCAAATTGCCAAATTGCGAAATTGCTGCGATTGTGGGCGATTGTGGGCGATTGGAGGTGACAGGAACCGTCGTAGAATCCTGCGGGATGGGCCTTAATCGCGTTGCTCATTGCCACTTGGACCTTGAACGTCGAAATTGGCTGCCTGGAGCCGCTAGGAGAACCCCGATCTAGGAATAGCCAGATACAGTAGGAGTAGACGAGCTCGAGCTTCTTACTGTTGGACAAAAGACACTGATAGGAAAGACCTCAAAATTGGTTGAGAGATGATCAATAAATATGGTGGTGTGTGGTTCAATTAATTCCATGCACTGCAATGTGCACCATTTGCAAGAGCTTCGGCGGAAGGTTTTGCTCAACAATATCTTGAAGTAGATGTCAACTCGTTGTTCTGCCTTCAAGAGATCCTTCCCTCTGGATCATACGGAATGCCAGTCTGCCCTTCGAGAATGCTATCCAATCACGAGTGGCTAATCCCAGTCTCCAGAGTTGTTAGAACGGTGGGGTGACTGAGATTTACGTTGATAGGTCGTGATTTCTACTGGGTCCGTGAGGAGAGCTCTCCGATGATGCAACGTTTGATGCCGCAGAGCCTAGCAAGTCACGCCAACTTGGGACTATCAATTCATCAGCCTTGCAAGGCTTGAAGGCGCGCATACTAGGTTGAGAAACGAAAGTAAAAGCTGGACAGCTAGCATGGCGCTGCCTCAGCTGTTGGTTTCTGTTGGAAAAGAGCCTGAGCTATGAAGGCGTGCAAATGGCGCGGTAGAGGGCCGCGACACTTTCCAACAGAGCTGTATATAGATAGTGAACACCATGTCCTTGCTTGCCACGATGAGATCAAACTTCCTAGGACAGCGTGGGGGTCGGCAGGGCCTGGGTACCGCAATGATAGAGCGATTGCAGCAAGTCAAGTCTGGAAAAGGCGATTGAAAAGGCACTTTGGACTGGGGGTTTCTACCTTTGGCTGGAGAAGCATGACGTTTGAATCAATCAAGGCAGCGGCTCGCTGCTGACGGGTTCGTTCATCGTAGTGATTTGAGGCGAAGTCTGCATGAGCACATGCTAGGCTCACGTGGGTTACAGTGCCAAAGAGAGGGAGAAGTCTACCAAATGTTTCAAATATATGAGGCAGATTTTGAAGCGAAAATGATTCGCCGATCAAAGACCTGTCTCCGCGCCAAAGAGGCGTAGACCGCGTACCTTAATCCTCATGCGGGAGCGAGAGCGAAAGCTCAACTTTCCAGCTTGTTTGCACTATGTGGCCCAAGCTTTGTCCTAATGGAGAGATAGATGTTGTTTTAGTACCTACCTTATACCCTCTTGTGCTCTAGCTCTGAAGATGTTGAATAGGTCTTTGGATTCTATTAGCAATCAGTGCTTAGATGTGTTCGTTGGGAAAGCTTCAATTGGAAAGCCGGATCAGAATTACTATGTTAGAGTCTCGCGCGAGTAGGATCTCCGGGTGGCCGTCGCGTTGCTATCCCATCCACTGGTAGAGGGCTCGTCTATAGGGCTGAGTCCCACCGCCAAGCCAAACGGGCCCAATTACCACCATTGGATGGGATAATAGCTGTCGTACCGTACTTCTGGCTTGCAAATCAGAAGCTGCGAGCTGGGAGCTGCGAGTTGCTATGAAAGTAGTCCCGCACGCTGGAGTGTGATGAGTGAAGCTTGCCCCTCTTGGTAACCAGGCTGTGCAATAATAAGCCGCAAATGTTGGTGATGCAGATCGACGTTGGAGATCTCGCGACTCAATCCATCAAAGTCCTGTGCAAATTATTTGGTCTCCAGGCGTGAGCTCACCGATTTACGCGTTCGGACATTGCTAGATGTCAAACAATACATAGATGAGCCCACCCATGAGAGTGACTCCATAGTTGATGTTGCGAGGCGAAGCCACCCCGGGGTACCAACACTCCAGTAGCGACCCAAGGCATAATAGGCAACAACATTTGCTATATTTACTTCACGGAGTCGTACTTGAATACTGAGTACAGCGAATGTCAATTTGTTAGATGGTCATGATTGGCCTGTTCCGAATGAGCTGAAGACTTCGTGGCAGCCGTCGTACTGTTCGTGGGCAACATAGATGATAACCAGGGTAGACCACAACCATCCATGTAGAACCGACCGAAGAAAGTGGAGTAGTGACTGATGTGGCAAGGCGTATGGTCCATGCATGATTGCTAGTCCTGTTCACAGACAATAATTTCAGTGCGAGAACCGATGCTGCCTCAGTCCCAGCAATCTTGCGCGCCGCATTTTAGAGCTCTTGGAGTTCTGAAAGGGCGGAGTAAAAGCGTAATCGGTGATGATAATTGCCAGTATGTTCAAGTCCGTAGACAGTTTGAGGGAATAGAGAGGAGTTCAAGTCGGCGTTCCACTAATTATGGAACCGCGCCCTATGTCTCGGGATCACGCCTGTAGAAACCAGCGGCGTTCGAATACTAATGGAGACCGAGGGCAGGAACAAGCGACGAAGTTGCTGAAGGACTAGGGTCGTCCGTGGGTGTGGAGACAGTATGTAATTGTGATGTTCCAGGTAGTCAGAAAGTGGGCATCAACTCGCGAAGAAAGGAGCGAAGCCATCTGCGCAAACCATTCGTTAGGTTCTTGAGGAATTTTCTTTTACGACTACGCAATGGATCAATAAGAGCGCTGCTTCAAACAAATCTGATGCTCAACAGCGCTTTAGCTGAACAAATTCCTGCCTCCGCTGTTCTCATACTTTAGTTGAGTGCTCGTCTGCTCTTGCTAGTCGATAAAGCAGCCTATTCTCACTCGGTTTTTTCATCAGCCCACACCTTGAGCTTCTTGTGAATGTAGCGTTTCTCCGATTGAGTGGTGTCGATGCCTGAATGGGCTCTCTTTTATTGCTTTCTGCATTAGCATTGATGGATGTCCTAAGGACTTGATTAGATACTTTGACCCTATATTCAGAGGACAAGGGGACGCGAGACTTCGGAGTAACAGTCAGTGTGTGCGCAATCGAGATGAGTTGTCTTGGACCGTAATCTATAGTCGTATGAGGTTGGCGTATTATTTGAGAATTGTCTCTTTGGTTGCTTCCACTCCACTTATCTCAGTGGGCTTCTCGTCTTCTATAAGGGGTGCGCTTTCCTTCATCACTGGATCCGAATTCTCCTTGGCCGCTGGGTCTGAATACTGCTCTGCTCCGTTAATTTCTGATTTGTCCCTATTCTCCTCTCCTTCAGGCTCAAAGAGAGCTTTTAAGTTATTGCCATCGTCGATCTTATCAAAGAGATTGAGCTTGCTTTTCGATGCAACTCGTAGAGTCCGCCATAACTTGCTTGCTCTTGCGTCGACTGCAAGCTGCTTCTCTTCGGCATCATTGGACATTTCAATTTGGAAGTCGTCGTCTGCAATCGGGCGTTCGAATGATTCTATGGTTGGCATTAAGTATCTGATCATAGTCAGAGGCTGCAGAAGGAAGATGTGTTGTGGTATTACCTTGCTGGATCCTTCAATTTCTCCAAACCGTCAGTATCGCCTCCGTCAGAAAGAAATTTGAGGTCCAGTGATCCCATTGGCATAGGTCTGAGCCTTTTGTTGGTACAAGCTTTTTGTGCGCCTTTCTTTGCTTCCGCGAAGTCTTCTGCGGAGACTGGTTGACGCTCAATAGGTGGACAGCTTTCAGCTTTCCAGTGTACCCAGTTCTTGTCCCTTGAGAGAACTGTATCTACCATTCTATAGTAAAATTTGCCTTCCGGTCCGTCTTGCAGATATGTCGCGATGCTGTTTCTCATGTTGGTTGCCCATCTTGCATTTTCTTCTTCCAGGGTGTAACTGTACAGAACTGATTTATTGCTAGTGTGGTCAAGCTTCTTCTTCGCCTTTGGAGTAAGCGAAAGGAGGAAGTCGACAAGAATCAAAGCCTGGACCAAAATATGGCGTTGAAAGGCAAGGTCACTGATCTCTAGATCAAAGAGATCCCGGCTGGTCAAATATTTGGGGTTGAAACTGCTCGAAAGCTGGTCTTCTTGGCCGTTCCGTTTCCGCTTGACGCCGCGGTTGCGATCATCTGGAAGCTTTGTCGCACCACGGCCTTTGAGCTCTTCTTGTACTTGCTTGAATTTTCTTATCGTGGTTTCAAGTCCACTTCTGAAGGCCTGAAGGTTGCTTTCCTCGAACAACCTTGTCGGAGTCGAAAAGTCTTCCTGGAGAGACCAAAAGATTGGGTACAGCGTGTCCATATCTGGTACAACCTCCTGGGGCTTTTCGTCCTTCGCATCAAACTTCACGGTCTTAGATGGTTGTCCGACTTGTTCTGGGGCAGCCTTTACTTGATCTGCTGTCACTGTGACCGCTTCATTGCCAGACTCTTTCTCAATAGCCTCGTCGTCCTTCTTTGGCTCAACCTCCATGTCATCATCGACCTTTGCCTCGATCTTGGGAGGCAGATCTTCATAACCCGTCACATTCTCGACATGGTACTCTCCCCTCAGATTCACAGAACTTCTATCGCCCAGGGGAAAGCTTTGAAATAAGAAGATGAATACCCTCCCACAGAACACAGTATCCTCTGCTCTTGAAAGTCGGCGTAGAAGTTCATTGCAGGCCCGCAGTATTATGAGGCTCTTTTGTTTGAAGTGTCTCGCGGTGATACGTTCCCGCCTAGAGTCCAGGTAATCGAAGACAATCCTGCAGCCATCGATGGTTTGGGTGTCAAGCAGCTCTTCCACGAGCCAGAAAAGCAGGCTGGGTTCACATTGTTCTAGATCGGACAAGATGGACAGTATATCGAATAAATTCCAGACTTCTCTGAATGAGAATTCTTCAATAGATGTTGAGGCCTTGAAGATTTAGCTTAAGTCCTTTGTACTGCGTGTGTGGACTCACCAGAAGATCGTAGAAAATGTTGCGACAAGCGGTCTCAATGGCTGCATATTTCGGGTTAGTAGCACCCGGCGACTGCTGCTCCACCTCGCCGATCCCCTCTCCCAAGTCCTGGGCCGTTATGGCTGGTTCGATGCCTCCATTCGACTGAACGTCCTTCGCTGTTATGAGTAGCTTTTTTATTGCGACTGTGAAGCTGTCGACGAAGTCGATACCAGCGCTTGACATTATGGATGGTTTGCGCCAAAACTCGCGTTTTCGTAAACGCTCACAAGATGTTCATTTGAAGGGAGGCCGTAAAGGCGATAGCAGTGAAGAAGAACGCTAAGTGATGGAACAATAAAGTAGTAGCTGCAAGTGAGGCTCTGCGGAGCGGTAAAACTTCGGCGCCATGTGCTCAGCAAATTCTACGTGATTGCGGCGCGACTGCGAAGAAGAATTGACTTGAATAGCCTGGAGGCTGTGAATTCGCGGGACACTCAGACCATTCTCGTGAATGTTTCGCTTTTGGTCAGCGCCATTGGATGCAATGCCCTAAAACACCTCGGGAGGAGTCAACAGACAGCTATGACCAAGACAGAAGAATCAAACGGGCATCTGCCAGGTGCTGAGGAGCATGGAGAAAAAAACCATTGGTCTCAGCTTGCGGAGCAATATTGGCCAAAGCCTGTAAAAACCAGAAAGGTCAAACCGGAGGTCGTCAAGAAAGAAATATGGGATGTCTTGGAACAAGAGGCATTTCAATTCCGATCTCTGCTCGTGCTTGAGAACCTTCAGCTCCTGGAGAAGTACGTTACACCAAAGTACGAATGGTGTTTGCTGACGAGAACTCAGCTACCTGTGGCCTGGCTATACGGAGGCTTCGACGAACTACCACGTGCTCCTGATCGCGCTGCTGGTGACGACCAAGAAACGAGAGAATCTTCCATCATGGAGTGAGCTAGTAATTTTTATTGAACTAAGCGGCAGCTAACAATTTTCTAGATGCCTTGGCCGATGACCCTGCACGCTTCTCATCTTTGTTCCGCCGGGTGCTGTCCTTGGGTCTTGATACATCCTTGTCTTCGACGATTCGAACAAATCTCCTCTCATTCCTGCTCGGCGCATTCCAGTCACTAGACTGTGGTCTCTTGCGCAAGGAGTGTGCTCCGCTTGTTTCTATATCCATATGGCACAATCTAGCGAACGAGTCAGCTCGGGAACGAAAGTTCGAGGAGCAAGGTCAGAACCGCAAAGCATGGCGAGCCGCTGCTAGGCGGTTTGAAGCTGCAGATGAAGATTCACAGGCAAAGATGCAGTTTGAGCGATCTTGGCTTTATACCCTGTTATTGGACTTTGTCGCTCGAACATATGGAGCACGCGCAGGTGCGTCATTGCCTAGTCGAGCATCCTCAGTACTAACAAGATGTTCAGAGGATGTATCATATTGTGAGCGGTTCCTCGAATTCCTCACGGATCTTGAGAGCCAACTGCCAACAAGGAGATATGTCAATACGCTGCTCAAAGACCTGAATGTTCTAGCCCTCGTCAGACTTTCTCCGATGTTCAATGACAAGGAAAACGGCCTTCTACGTGATCTCTTCGTTCTCTTCCGCCATTTTATGTATTTCTCTATCGATGATAGTACGGGTGTACATTACACTAGAGCCCAATCGTACGAAAATCACTACGAAGACCTAGCCCGGTTACAGAGGACAGCGCTAAAGCATTGCAAATCAAAGCTGACTATACTGGCACTCTCCAACTATGGCGCAATCGAGGAGAGGCAGGAGTTAGAGGGTCATTTGAAGCCTTTGACGGATCCCGAGCTAGAAGCACTGTGCACATTACTAGGCTTTAGGACAGCATACCCACCTGCCGCCGGTGTTCAGGTCAATCGCGGGCTTCTTATGGAGGTTTTGATCTCAGCACATGAAAAAAGGAACACTTTTCAGGAAGCTGTCAGAGATCTAAATACTCAGCCAACAGAGATTGAGCTCTATGAACCATCCCTTCTCAGGAACGAGACATACAATGGATCCAGATCATTAGCAATACCGAAGATCAACCTCCAATATCTCAGTGTTGGCGATTTTCTATGGCGGTCGTTCATACTTTACCGTTGCGAACAATTCTTCGAGATAAGGACGTATCTAGAGGATATCATTAAACGACTACAGCCGGAGGAGGCAGGGCCAGATGGTAGTGTTCGCTTTGGCGGTTTCTCGCGGATGGCTCTCCCGATTACGAAACCTGCGTAGGTACAATCTTGCTGCTGACTTAGTGAAGTTGCACTGCTAACGGTCCATCCAGTATACTTGAAGCTGCGCCAGCAAAGGTCGGGTATGATCGGCCGGCTTATGTCAAGGCCGAAGTAACGCTCAACATGAGCAAATTGGCAGGCCCCGTGCGTCGAGATTGGGACTCCCTACGACCAGATGACGTGGTTTATTTACTTGCAATTAAACCCTCAGCAGACCCTCGAAGACTGACGAATGGCCATTCCGCGCCAACCGTTTCTCAAGACTCGTCCGGCCTCCTCAGCTTGCGCACGGCTGAGGTCGTACAAATTCTTGATGAGAGTGGACGGTCGATTAGGGAACCTGCACCAGACCAAGTCAATGGTTATGGACATAGGCCAAGAATCAGGAGGCTGATCGTCAACCTTGACCCTGCCGCATTCAAGACAGATAGCGGACTGAAAGAAAAGGGCAGGGCCGATGTTTATGAGTCTATGAATATCATTGTTCGTCGAAATCAACGCGAGAACAACTTCAAGAGGCAGCTGGAGACCATACAAAGCCTTGCGTTGTCTGATGTACCTGTGCCTGCATGGCTACAGGAAGTCTTCTTAGGTATAGGGGATCCAGCGTCAGCCTCGTATACACGACTCGCGAATCAGCTGGAATCCGTGGATTTCCGAGACACGTTCATTGATTGGAAGCATCTTACCGAAAGCTTTCCTGGCAAGGTATGATATCCAGGACCTAAGTTACAATCGCCAAGCTAATCCGTATTCTAGAGAATTGAACCCTCAGACACGGAGAGCCAATCGTCAGGACCTCCGTATGTCCTTGAGACCTCGACAATCTCGACAGCCGCACCGCAAAAACCTTCGAAGAAGCGCCGACGTGACGACGCAGAGCCAGTGCAGCAGACATCCCAATCGATCAAAGTTTCCACGTACAAGCCTCCTACCAGTGGACCATACCCGAGCGATGCTCCGAAGACGAATCGCATTCGCTTTACCCCAGTCCAGGTCGAAGCAATCGCATCAGGAACTCAGCCAGGCCTGACGGTCGTTGTGGGGCCTCCTGGGACTGGGAAAACAGACGTTGCCACGCAGATCATCAACAACATCTACCACGACTTCCCTTCTCAGCGAACCTTACTGATAGCACACAGCAATCAAGCACTGAACCAGTTATTTCAGAAGATCACAAAGCTCGACCTTGATGGTCGCCATCTACTCAGGCTGGGTCAAGGAGAAGGAGAGCTCGAGACCGAGGAAAGCTTCAGCAAAGACGGCCGAGTCGGATCTTTCTTGGATAACAGAGCATACCTGCTTGCTGAGGTTGATCGGCTTGCTGCGAACTTTGGCGCTCCTGGCGCCCATGGTAGCTCATGCGAGACGGCCGGCTACTTCAGTTCTGTCTACGTGAAGCCATCGTGGTCGAAGTTCTGGGACATCGCCAACAAGCCCGAGTCGAACACCACAGACATTGTTACTGCCTTCCCTTTCCACCAATACTTTCAAAACGCACCGCAACCGCTCTTCTCGCCTGACGCGTCCAAAGCAGCCATGACAGAGATAGCAGCAGGCTGTCAGCATCATATCACCAAGATCTTCACCACACTTGAAGACATTCGACCTTTCGAGATTCTTCGCTCAAACAAGGACAAGACAAACTACCTCATGATCAAAGAAGCCCGCATCATCGCTATGACCACCACTCACGCCGCCATGCGTCGGCAGGAGATCGCGGATCTTGGCTTCCACTACGACAATGTGATCATGGAAGAAGCAGCACAAATCACCGAGATTGAAAACTTTGTTCCTCTCGCCCTGCAAAACCCCAAAGATGGCGAATCACCTTTACAGAGAATAGTGCTTTGCGGAGATCACCTGCAGAATTCTCCTATCATCCAGAATATGGCGTTCCGCCAGTTTGCGAACCTCGAACAATCACTCTTCCTGCGACTCGTCCGTCTAGGCGTTCCAACCATCAACCTCGATCAGCAAGGCCGTGCGAGACCAAGCATAGCAGAACTTTACAAGTGGCGGTATCCAGGCCTAACAGACCTGCCAAATGTTCTCTCCGAGCCAGAATATCTGGAGGCCAACGCTGGCTTCAAGTACGAATACCAATTCATTGACGTTTCCGACTACAAGGGCAGTGGCGAGGCGCAGCCAACACCGCACTTTTTCCAGAACCTCGGAGAAGCAGAATACGCTGTTGCAATATACCAATACATGCGCTTGCTAGGCTACCCGGCCAGCAAAATTTCCGTTCTAACCACCTATGCTGGCCAGCGCGCTCTCATTCGAGATGTGCTAGGCCATAGGTGCACGAACAACAGACTCTTCGGACTGCCTAGGAATGTTACCACAGTGGACAAATTTCAAGGAGAGCAGAACGACTATATCATCCTCTCTCTCACGCGCACCCGTAACCCTGGCTACCTCCGCGACATTCGTCGCCTGACGGTCGCGCTATCCCGCGCTCGTCTTGGGCTGTATATTCTTGGTCGTCGCTCGATTTTCGAATCATCCGCTGAGTTCCAAGAAGCCTTTAGGCTGCCACTTGAGCGACCTGAGAAACTCATACTCACGACAGGCGAAATGTTCCCTACACAAAGGCTGTTAATTGACAAGGTAGAGGAAACGGAGATGGCTGGTGTAGAACATCTGGGACAATATGTATTTGAGATGACGCAAGCGAAGGTGGAGATGCTAAAGAGAGGGGAGACAGTCTTACCGCCCCAAGAGCCACGGCTCAAAACCGAAGACGACTATGAGATGGATACAGAGGGTGGTGAAATAGCAGTGAAGGAAGAGGAAGAAATGGATGATATCACGTGATGAAAAAGCGCTAGTGAATACCTTGTACAGCACGATCTTCCATTGAATTCGTGAACAACTACGTGATCCGTGACAGCTTCCATCCACATGTCTAGACAGATTTCAGCAATTTTCCTGCCATGTTACCCATCTGTACTGGGAGCGCCTTGATCAGGCTTACCAAAAATGGATAGACCCAAGCAGTAGTGTCGTGCAACCCAGCTGGAACGTGCCCATTTCTAGAATATTTCTAGGAACTCATGTCATGTGTGTATCTACTGTTGATTGTTACCTAAATGTTGAACAACGAGATGCTGACTGTGCATTGATAGTATCACAAGTATCGCGACATCAGTACTTCTCAGGCTTCCCAGGGAGACCAAGGATTGTATCTGTCATTTCGTACTTGATGGCCGCTTCATTCACATAGAGGAGAAATCGTGCTCTAATAAAGGTAACCGCAGCCGTACTCCCTTTGCTGGGGCGAGAATCTGGAATATGAAGCTCAGAGAAGCTCAGGCCGAGCTTGGGTCGACCCGTCCGTTGATGAAGCGATCGCTTGCCATGCACACCTGCCGGTGTTGGAAAATCTCCACCAAATAGCGAATCAATTTGGCTTCCTGTGGACGTCCTACGAACCGTACGCTTTTGTTCTGGAGCTCTTGATCTCTATTCGCACCCTGTTCCAACTGATAGAATATGTGCCAGGCGCGTGTTGCTCCCCGGACATGTCTCACTATTCACCGCCTATGCAGGATGAGTCACACTGACTCAGCGTACATCTAGTGCCATCAAATCTACCACGAAGCGAAGCCAATACTTTACAATGCAAACACCTTCTCTCTCCGGACTCCCATGTCTGTTCGCCAATTTATTCGCGATGTAAGGCCCAACAACTTCGACATTCGTAACGTTCATCTTGATATACTGATCGACAATCAAGAGCAGAATCAGGCGTGGGGCAAAATCTTGCCAATGATCATCATTGATCTATCATACCTACAAAGACTGCATATCAGCATTCAGCACTCTATGCTTGCCTGGAAAATCGTCCACCCTGGAGGGCGTCACTGGCAAATGCTGCCTCGTTCCAGATCATCTGATCTGTGCCAGGAGGACTGTGGGTTTCTGGCTCAAACAAGCATGCTCCAGAAGCTGCATCTAAAGATGTTTACACTTGTTCTTTGAGGAAGCGATGGTCAGACGACAATGGAGAATTTGCACGGGAAATGGAGAATTGCAAGGAGTCGGCAGGAATGGGCTGGCCGCATCAGGGAGCTCGTCCGGAGCTCGGAATGACTCTGCTACAGGATGGGAAGAGGCTGTTATCTGAATGTGGAAGTCGACGATATCGAGGGAGGATACCCTCTGGGCGAGCTGGCAGCACTAGTATGTAAAGCGGACTTCCGCAGAAAGCCTGAAGGCGTGCCATGACTTCGACTCAATGGGGGCGGGATCGAGCATACTTCCTGTCATCCTGGCTATTGTCACATAAACATCTTGTATATGCAATTCCATGGACCTATATGCATTCTGGTAATATACCATCTTCTGAAGTCAATGAATGAAGCTGCTATAGATTACAGGTGATCTTGCCTTCAGATCCTCGATGCGGTTCGGCGCCTGGCTTACAGCTATCAAAGTCCATGTCAACAAGTTTGACTTGATCTACGGTTTCTTACTCTTCAGAAGCGAAGTCAAGGTGAAACTTAGAGCGCTGTGGTATGGCCGAGGGCAAACACATTTCGACATATACTTTGATAGACTTCAATCACTTATCACATGAGAGCTCCCATCCTTCAAAATCCTTGCCAGATTGGACCCGCTTAGTCAAATCTTACTAGAGTCGAGCCTGTCTGACCATACATTCGAGAAGCCCAGCCATCCTTCTATGGTATCTCCCCATCAATTGACGCCTTACTACCCCTATCCGCTGGCTTGAGCTTTCAGAACGACCACCTCGCGACACTCCTAACTACTCTTTCAACCAATCATCATGACGTCACCCAACGATAGAAAGGCTATAGGGAGGCATCTGACCCGCAAAGAACTCGCTGCTAGGTATTGTCGCCTAAATTACTCAGAAGATTCAATACTAATCCTCACTAGCACGCAAAGTAACGCTTCCTGCTCACTTCTACGACTTCCTCCCGAAATCAAGAACAACATCTACGAGCTTGTTCGTGGAGGCCAATTCGTCCATTTGAAGACGATAGAGCCTATGAACTCTCTCTCATATCTCACCAACCATATCAGTGTCGCGGAGATCACTGAAGAAGAGGCTCAGAAGAGGTTCGATGAAGATCTGTCCTCCGAGTAGTTTGTGGAGGGCGTATTGGACCAGCACATGAATTGCCAATCCAACTGTAATTTTGCGGTGAAAATAAGCACAAGCTTCCTGTCAGCATGCCAAAAAATGTACAACGATGCAAAACTCATCCCTTACTCCACCAACACTTCTCCTTCGATAGCGAACAGACATTCCAACAATTCGGAGCTTCGCTCGTGATGGGGAAATAAAAATACAACCTAGCCATCCTTAGCATCCACCGAGACATCTCCATCCAAAGCGAGGAAGACTTTCAGCAGCGGACGCAAGCTATCACGTCGCTTTCCAAATGCGGCACCAACTTGGAGAATATCAATATTAACTTGGACCAGGGCAATAAGCACAGCATTCGTGACTGTCGCATTGCATCTGATTGTGCACAAGACGATGAGGAGCGGTGGACTGAGTTTCTGGGCTGTCTCGATCAGCTGGCGAAGCTCGATTCGAAGACGGCCACTTTCGTCATCAGCGACGAAGGGCTGGAAACACGCTGGTTCGGCTTTGATTGGGAGATTTATCGACAAAGTGAGAGCAATTTCCCTGCACACTGGATCAGAAACGAGCTTGGGCATAGGACGTCAAAGATACAATCCTTCATCCCAAGAACCGAGAGTTGGCAGGTTTCTTCGAATGGATTGCTCAGGTTTGGAAACGCACCCAACGGAATGTCAATTATCCTGATTGGTGGTGTTTGCAGCCGCTGATCCGAGTTCCTACGAAATGAAGAGAAGGCTGGAGAAAGCATGAGGTCATGGGGTCGATCAATGCATCTACCTCGATCACGCCATGAAAGCCCTGCATCTCTCATGTATCTTAGTTTCTTTTTCGTTGTGCGTGGTTGTTACAAAGCAAAGTAGACACTTGCAGGGCCACACTATGATAAAACTTGTCATCTAGTAGCAGCTGTTACCACGTGAGCATCAATTTGAATACTTCAACCACAAGTTGGGAAAATCTGGATGTACAAAACGAATCTCGAATCGGTTGTCTTGCTAGTAATGGGGAGTAGGTCTGGCAATGGTACGACGTTTGGCAAGAGTGTAGAGAAAGACTTATATATACAGAGAGACTTCCCCATCATTCTATGGGAATACGATGATGAGTGTCCTGCAACATACTCTTGGAAAACAGGGAATGGTTCGGGTATATAAATCACACGTGAAAGGGACTCACAAGAGAGATTCACACCCAAGCTATTCACTCTAGGGCGGTAAAAAAACACATCTCAAGAGATCCACACGACGGTTAATGGCGTTTTGAAAAGTAGATGAGCAGCAGTTTTGCGAATCTAAGGTGGGCTACAGGCAGGACGCCCTAAGCATCAACTCCTAGGCTCGAATTTTGCTCGCTTCTCTTACACCTCGCTCCAACTACCCTCCAACGAGATTCACATCTTACCCATAAGCTTCTCACTTCCCTTAATATCCAGAGTCTAAGATATACACCGCAGTACGCTCATCTACCATCACAATTCCTTCATCTTCACCCCAGCCTGGCCACCCTCAACTTCAAGGCCAAGTTAATCATATATCAGTACCTCAATCATGAAAACACGCAGCCAAACAGCGGCTCTTGAGCTCATGTAAGTGAGATCCAAAAGCTGATCATGCAAGGGTTACTAAATATTGCCAGCTCTCAAAAAAATGCTTCCTCACCATTACTTCGACTTCCACAGGAGATTAAGAACCAGATCTACTGTCTGGTCCTTGGTGGAAAATTTCTCCATATCAACCTAGACAGAAGGAGTAAAGCCTGCAACCAGATTTGCAAAGCTGCGATATCCGAGGAAGAGGCCGAGACGTGTTTTCAGAATGGATTACCGATCTACTCGGTATGGAACAGCGACTACAGAGTATATCGCCACGAAACTTGCTATGGGCAACCAGGGTTCAAGATAAATTTACTGCTGACATGCTACCAAGTCCACATTGAAGCCAGATACATCGTTTACTCTGCAAACACGTTCTCATTCGAGAGACCACATCTTCTTAAAATCTTTCTACGTCTCCTCCAGAACGCCAATCCGGAGCATCTTCTCGCAATAAGAAGTCTACACATCAGAGTATCTTGGCAACAAGCTTCAGACGAATTTGACTGGCTACTCGCCATCAGCCCGATATCGCGACAGCTAAAGCTTTTGAGAAACATCAACATCGACATCGATCAAGGCCGCGAATTGACGCCCACTTTTCTGCAGCGTAGTCGCACGTTGATGATAGAAGACAATCGCCGGTGGGACTTGCTTCTCGCCGAACTTGGCGGGCTCAGAGTACTACCTTTGAAGACAGCAACGTGCGTGATCAGTGATTATGGGATTGAGGAGCGCTGGCGGTCACAGCCTTGGACAAATCGCGCCTCAGAGCAAAAATACCGTTGGGCTCTTAAGGAAAAACAAGCACGAGCAAAGCTTCTTATGGAAGCATTCTTGCATTCGAGGCAATGAGGAGAGTCGTTTGGGATGGAGTGAGCAATGCTACTTTAGCACACCATAGCCTTGCAATGGAAGGAAGGAGCAGTGAAGGAGATAGACAAAGGACAGACTGCCTTGAATTGTCAAAAGACAGGCACGGCGTCAGTACAAAACACGAAAGACGACAACTGAAGATGATCGATCAGGGAAGCAAGCGGGGACATGGATGCAGGCTTGTTGCATTGGCTAGGTAGCCATCAAGTTATTGGTCGGTCTTGGAAGAACCAGGTGGCTTTTCATAGGGTCAAAACGGTCTACCTGATCACTCGAGTGGAGAAAGCTGATCGACGATGTTATTCTCATCCTTCCAAGCCAAGGTCACATATCTACAAATCACATAGACATCAGCAAACCTCGGTAAACAATGCGCAGACCTAAGTCACAAACACCTTCACTTACTTCGTATGACTTCCCCGTGCAATTAGCTGATCCTTATCATTCGTAAACCTGATAGATGTATACGCTAATGTCTTTCCGAACTTGTCACAAGTGACCTCTGCGCGTACTGTATCTCCTATTCTGCCACCCGGATTGATGTAGGTCACATTCAGATCTGTGGATACCCCGTTGCAAAAAGGCCTTTGGATGCTACGGCCAGAGAGCCTCCTAAGTCCACTGTCGAAAAATATTAGGTGGGAGCTAGCAGGAGGGATGACAGAGCAGAGCACACCCATGCTAGCAACGGTGCCTCCATGAAGTATGCCGAGACGATTCTTGAGTGAGATCTTGTTAGTTCGGGAGTCCAAATCGTCCTGGATGTCTATTAGACTGCAGGAAACCTTACAGTATGCTCCTTCTGGATGTCGAGCTCAAAATTGACAGTCCCTGGGCGAGCAGCTGTGACTCTGAGCTATACATGAACAGGAGGTAAGCAAGACGTACCCGAACTAGCGAGATTCATCATAACTGCCAACAGAGGGTTTCTGTAATGAAGGAGTTGGATTGTTCTTTCGAAATACAAGTTCAGCATCTTCACCCCCCCATCCTCCAGGGCAAAAACAATTACTCGAGAACCACGTCAATGTCATAGTAGTAAAACCACGTTTAAAAGCGAATCATGGGGGACTTGTTACGAAGAAAATATCTAACACTGTCCAGTAGCCTTGTTCATAAATCCTAATTAGCGATCCATTCTCGCGCATTGCATACAACATGCCTTGGCTCTAGCCCTGAATTTGCCCTGAAAGACTCCCAGACCTGCCTCCAATCAGCCGCACGCTCCCAATTAATCCTAATGTAGGATTAAGCCGTACCGATCGCACAAAATGGAGAGCTGGCATGCTGTGATGGAAAAAGAAACTGAACCAACGAAATGGTGAACAGCAAGGGAAATATTAGCTCCGGAGCTGAATTTAAACGCCGGGTAGATACTGTGAAATTTTTCTTGGCATTTTCTCCGACTCATAACTACATTTCACACTGCAGGGCCAGGGCAGCGACAGAGCTCGCTGATGATGGGCTGTTAACAACAATCTTCCTGACAGAAGATCCTCCTATCTGGCAGCAAGATGTCGACATCTTCGCTTCGATCGTTCGAGTACCTGGAGGGTCTTCCAGGTACCACCTTCAATCGCCTGTACAAACAGCCATCTACTACACTCGCTATCTTTAGGCGCATGCTACCTCATTTGGGTATGCCAAAGGATGGCAGAAAATTGCTGTTACTTGCTGACAAGCTCAGCTAAGAGCTTTGTAATGGCGCTGCTGTACATCAGCCACCCCATGCCAGTGACAGACCTTGAAGCATGGGTACGACCGGATGGCAGGCGGTAGGTAAATCCTGCCTTCGACATGACGGACCTAATAGCTTCGAAGTGAACGAGACAATGCGATCAGCCTTCTGGAAAGACTACACATCCTAGCAGCTACCGCCAATCCCGGAAAACCACGAGCCTACAATCTTACCAATCCATTCGCTGCTTCTTTACGACTCGCCCTCACGGGAGGTGGAGGTCACAAATCCTTCGGCGTGCCTTCCAGTAACTCAGTCGAGGACAATGTCTCGATAGCAGACCTCGATGACCATGCCAGAAAACAATGGGAAGCCGTCCTTGGCTACATGGTGGGCAGCACAGTGGAGGGTGGTGTGGCTGCAGCTGGCTCCAAACTTGGTACAGGCGTTACGACATTACTCAAAATGGGCGGACTAGTCAACGCCAAAGCCAAAGTCGAAATTACAACGGACGGGTTTGCATTCATCTTGCAAGAAGTCAACGCTCAAGTCTGGACAATCCTCATTCTCTACCTCCAGAATGCTGAAAGTGTGCGTACTATTCTCTTTGGTCTATAACGGAATGATGCAAGAAATATTGTTGATCTTAAAGCAGTGGGGTATGGACGAAGTGGACGTTCTTTCCTTCCTCTTCATGCTTGGCTCTCTCGAGCTCGGCCTCTCCTACAGCAAAGCTAATCTCACCCCTACCCAAGCACAGATGCTCAACGACCTCGGCGATTTCGGCATAGTTTACGAACCCAATTCCTTCTCCGACCACTTCTACCCAACCCGACTCGCCACAACCCTCACCTCTGACGCCGGCGGCTTACGCAACTCCCTTTCTTCCACCACAGATAATAGAGGCTTCATCGTTATTGAGACGAATTACCGCGTCTACGCCTACACTTCCTCAGACCTCCAGATAGACATACTTAAGCTCTTCGCCCGAATTATCACACGTTACCCAAATATGGTCGCTGCGAAAGTCACCCGGAATTCCATACGTTTCGCCGTCAGCAGGGGGATTACCAGTGACCAGATTATCAGCTATCTCACCACCCATGCGCATCCACAGATGGCTAAGAACCAGCCTGTTCTTCCTCCTACAGTCGTGGATCAGATACGGTTGTGGCAGTTGGAAGGAGATAGGATGAAGGCGACGCCGGGGTTCCTGTTCAAGGAATTCAATACGCAAGCGGACTATGATGCGCCGTGCAAATATGCCGAAGAGATCGGCGTCTTGGCGTGGAAGCACGATACCAGGCGAATGTTCTTTGTCACAAGGCATGAACAGGTGGCGGCATATTTGAGGAACAAGTCTGGCAAAGGAGGCTGAAACCCCTTCAGCAAGACGGGAGAGGGAGATGCCCAATAGTCTGCCGCTATTCGACATATAACGTTCAGGCGTAGGACCCAGTCATAAGGGCCACAGCTGCTGGTTCTCGACCAGAGTGGCGATATCACGACCACCTAGCGGCGCGTGCGAAACAGCCAGGTTGGGAAGCGGCTTCCAAGTTGGAAGTACTGACCAGACGTCTGACCAATTGGTCAAAATGCTTTGCACAATCATCGCAAGAAGGGTGGAGCACGCGCCCAACGAGTTGAAAACAATCGTAGGTAGATTCCGAATTTCTCGCTGTGACTATTGTACACTGTCTATGCTTGAACACACCGAAGAACACACATCCCGGAAGAACCCACTTCCCCCTGCTTGATTATGTGAGTAAAGAACTGTAAAGAATTGCAATGTCTGCCGATCCATGCGTACCGCCTCACAAATGTCGCACAGGTACTCCGACTTGAGAAATCGCTCAAGTGAGTGTTGTCGAATGTAAAACAATGGGGAGATACCCAACTCATGTCCGAAAAACATATTCTGGTTCCCCTTTCCTGTACAACATGTCAATCCGTTTCCACATCCATCATACATCCTCGCCTCATTTTGAGCTCCCCTCACCACCATGCTTCCCCTTCAACTTTTCGAAGAAGCCCTTCTTAGCCTTGATAATCTTCCCCTTAGGCTGTGTGGCAGCTTCATCCATCCTCTGCTGTCTATCCTCAACTTTAGTCATGAATTCGTCTAAGCTCTCCTTTGCCTCGTCCGTCATGCACAAGTTGCGTAGATGGATGAAGACGCGGCGGTTGCGGCGTACTTCATCGTTCATGGGGTGGGCGACTGATTCTTGCAATGTGATGTTCGGCCCGGGAAGCGCAGTGGTGCGAAAGTGGTCGTGGAGCGCAAGGTACCGGCCAAGCCAGACTCTCATGGGGAGGGGTTCGAAGACCTGGTGCAGTGTCAGAGAAGCGTGGGTGAAGGGTGGAAAAGAGAAGAGGAAAGGGCGCTTACGTGACGCGAAGTAAAGTTGTCAGGGCCCGGGTGAGCAGCAACGAAAGCTGGCTCTGGTGTATATGCTCTAGATCTTCCTCTAGCATTAGTATCGGATTCTGGAGATGAAGGTCTATTGGGGTCATCAATCTCAAGCTCCAGATTGACGGTCCGATGCTGGCGTCGAAGCATGGCCAATTCGGGTCCGCGCTGCTCCTTAGCCTGCTCGTTCAATCCAGGCATACAGCATTCCTTGAAATTGATCTCGGAACCGCACAAGCAGGATTCGTCGAGGGGAATAGGTCTGCCTTTGGAAAGGTACGTGATGTTGAACCCTCCCAGCTTTTGCCTGCCCTTGCCCTCCTTGGCTTTTACCTCTTCCTTGTTCTTCTTGTCTCTCGCCTCCGGCTCCCCGTCCTCCCGATCATACATCAGTTGAGTAGATCTATCAAGATCAAGAGCGACAAATCCTCGCTCTTCTGCTAGCTTATTCAAGTCTCCATACAGTGCCTCCGCCTCCGCCCTGATTTGTATCATGCAACACTTCTTGAATTTTCTTCCGGAACCACATCTGCAAGGCTTATTCAGCGAAATTGGCTTCCCTCTCACAATATAAAAGATTCCGTTCATTGGGTCCCCCTCGGGGCTCGTGATAGTCCTATCCGATCCAGCACTGTTTGTGTAAACGCGCACTCCGATAGGATCGGATTTGGTATTTGGGTTGTCTGGGGTGGGGTTATAATTGGATTCGCCACTGCTTGTGTTACCACTGCTGCTAGTCAATGGTAGAGGGGCAGATGCGGCCTCTTCCGCTGCCTGGCGGGACGACTCGCCCTGCTGGAGAGGAGAAGACGCACTTTCGGTGTGCTGCGAGGATGAGCCTTGTGTTCGGCGACGGGGTGTTTCCTCCTCTTCAGCCAAAATGTTGGAAAAATCCTTGTCTTCTTCCGCTGGCTCGCAATATGACTCGCTCTTCTTTAGGGCGGATGGCAGTCGATCTGTGCGACTCGAAAACATCATGGCGCGTTGCCTATGGTGGGCTACCCAATTAATGGACCCCACGTTGGAAGCTTCATTTTCGTCGATGCGAGTGTCTACCAAAGGCGCAGTGTCAGCGGTGTCGTCTTCATCAGATGCGAATTTTGCAACAGAGTTGCGTTTGCTTCTGCTGATGTTGCTGATGGTACCCGTCATTGGCAGGAGAGCCATTGCCCTCTCCTCCGCTGGTCTACTATTTGATTGCTTGGAAGCTGACGGTAGACTGTCTTTGCGCGTCGGAAAGATTCTCGATGCTAGGCGACTTGATGGCAATTGACGTTCACTCGCAGTCTGTGGCATTCGACGCTGAGTCATTGGTGTCTTGGGAATAGGGCTTGAATACTCCATTCCGAACAGCCTCTCGGGGGGCGTATTTGGTAACTTGACGGGAGTCGGGATTTTTGAAGGTGTTGAGGGTCTCGCGGGATAGATAGCGGGAAGAGGGCTATTCCGCTGCTTACAAGATGTGATGCTACCGTGCCTTGCTCCGTTCCTGGAAGGTGTCGCATTGCTGGCCCTTCGTCTCCTCTCGCTGCTCGATGTTGGGCGCATGAAACTGGGTCTGCCAGAGTCTGACGTCAGCGTCTATCTAAAGTGATACAAGGTGATGGCGCGGAAAGTCTCGCATCACGCGGTAACCTAAGTCAAATGGCGGGCAAACTGTGAATGGAGACTCACGTGTGAGGTGAACTCTGGTATTCCTGTGCTCGCCCCAGATTGCCCATCGTGCTGCTACGAGGCAGCGGGGGCTGGACTGGCTTCATGAGGCCGCGCTGTTCAATCTTGATGCTTGATTGACGTGTTTTGTTTGGTGTTTGCGGCGAAGAGGGCACGCGCTGAAAGGCACGACTGAGAAAGGGCGTCCGAGCTAGTCTCTCAGAGATTTTCCGTGACCGCTTATTGGATTGCTGGGAGGCATCACTATCGCTTGTGTTTGATGCAGAGGTGTTAGTGATTTTGTTAATATTGCTGACCAGGGAGCTGCTTCTCCCAATCCCTGCTGGAGTAGGGCTACGAGAGGACGACTTCTCAGCTTCACCGTTTGAGCTTGATGACTTGCTTGTGAATGTGCTTAGGTTTGCAAAGAAAGGTGTGCTTTTAGGAATGCCTGTTACAGGGCGGGATCGCGAGGTCTCCCCTTCGCTCCCTTCATTTGCGGTTCTTACAGCAAATGCGTTCAGGGTGCTGAAAAAAGAATTGCTTCGACGAGTAGCTGACGGTATTGGGACCCGAGACTGCGTGGTACTTGACGTTGACGAGGTTAATAGAGGACCGGTCTCATGATTGCGCGTCCGGTTGAAGCTATTTGAGGTCAGTTTGTTCAAGATCTCTGAGGCTGATGGCTGCCGCTGGAAGGTGTTTGGCCTGCTGTGGCAAGGCTGACCAGCCTCTTTTGTATCTTCTTCTAGTGGAGGCATCTTGTTGCATACAGCTTTGTCTAGTTGTTCACGTTTGTGCACCGGAAAAGAAGGCAGGCAAAATTTGATAATAGACAACACCTCGGCTACGCTAAGCCGGATTAGCCGACCTTGGTGTCTACCTCCACTAAAAGTTATATACATAGCTTCTTACAAGCTGGCAAGCAGTCTGAAGAGTTCATCAAAAGCTATCTACACCACCAAGAGACCGCTCCATGCTGCTGCATGCTCCTCTTGCAACTTAGGGACGAGCAGCAGCCTTTCACTCAGTGGCATATCACCACCATTGGAGCCCCAGCAACACCGAGCTCGGAGCTCTTGACACCTCACCTCCTTCTACATTGCGCCTCAACAATTATACATCAGCCTCAGTGGACTACTCCGAGCCAGTACATCTCGATCTTAGACACCGCGTGTCTATTGAGCCCACGTCAAAGTTCGTTACTCTTGCTTCCATACTCTACGAGGCCAGTGTTAGGTACTGACAACACTCTCAGCGTGCCCTTCTATTCACGTCATCTGTTCACGCACTATCGCAAGGCATCGGTCTTGTCAAGCTCACTATTCAACTACACACCACACTTTTCGATCGACATCTCTTTCTCATCGCATAATATTAACAGAACGTCAATCTCACCACTTGAGCGAACCATCACTACACTTGTCTCACTTCGATCTCTCATCTATCACACTTGGACGGACTCTCGTCAGCACTCCCAAATCATGGTCTTACTAGATAAGCTCCCAAATCAGATCCTTCGACGAATTGGTGATCACCTGGCCTTCTTCGACAAGAAGTCCTTGGCTCTTGTATCGAAGCAGTGTGAGTACCGGCTGGGTGACTTCAATTGTCCAGACAAACTCGCTTGGGTGGTCTTTCAATGCCTCACTGAGAGACATCATTCTGCTCTCGACATCTTCGACTACGAGCTGAGCAGCAAGGACATCGAAGCCGCCGTCAAATCGATCGATAAAGAGCTCGACGATTATTACGAGAATTCCCATCAATGGCACAATGGTTGGTATTTCTACGAGGAGGACGACAGTCTAGAATCTGAAGTAGACGACTTCGATTATAAGGGTTACCTCAGACCATATGTCGACCAGGATCTGTTAGAGCTAGAGCGAGAATTAGAGTGGGAGCGAGAGATGGAAGCCGCCGCCGAAGCCCAAGCCCAATCAGAGCATGAGCAAGTACCACCTAACCCATCACTCATGGATTCCTACTTCGTTGACCCTCGCCCCTCATGCACTCTGGCGAGCTTCTACATGATGGTTCTTCTGAAGAAGTGCCGGGCCGAGTATCATGACCTTGCGAAATGGGGTCCTCCATTTAGAGAGAGTCCTCTCACCATTGGAATGATGGCCAAGATGAGGCCATGGGGAGATCTCGAAATGGGCTTGCAGAATCGACTGAGAGAGCTGATGAAGCGTGAAGAGACGACGATGGTAGTGACAATGTTTGTAAGTACTGTCCATTGCCTCGCGTGTGTTCAAATCTTCTGATTGATGGTATTGCAGGCCTACATCCAAGGAAAGGGAAAGTACGAGGCGCAGAAGAAGGAGGGGAAGGAAGCGTGGTGGTCATACTATTGTATGGAGGAGGAAATGAAGTGGACATTGTGAGGTATTGAGACCAATCGCGTCGGAGCGCAGGGCAAATCTGTGCATGCAGTAATCGTATGAAGGATTCGAGAGTGCCGAGTAATAGAGCATTCCTTTACATGCATATCAACAGGCATGAATGGATTTTTGCAAGCCAGATAGTACCGGGGGTGGAGACAATCAGATGACTCAATTGCAGGCTATGATCCCAATAGCCAGACTGCTGCACTACTCATCATCACTATCATCAAAAATTGCAATTTTCCCTCTCCTCCTTGCCGTAGAGATCACGGGCGCATCATCCTCGTCCTCCTCTCCATCGCCCGTATCAACATCCTCCTTGGCAGACACAATCTCTGGCTGCGCTGCCTCCCCTTCCCTACCCAACGAAAGCCCATCCATTGGAGGACTCGACAGCGGCGTATCCTCATTCCTATCGTCGTCCTCACTATCAGACCCAAATGGGCCCCGTCTCGGTGGCGAATCAGACATAACATCGTCCTCCATATTGACGTCCAGAATGCCATCATCATCGCTCCTATCGCTCCCGCCCAATGAACTACCCTTTCGCCTTTTCTTCCTAACCCCATCCACAGCACCACTCTTCCGCTTCCTACTCCCATTCCCGCTATCGAGCTTCGGCTTGACCTTTTCGCCTTCAATAGTCTGCGTAATCCTTCCCGCCCTCAACGCCTCCATAACCTTAGCACCCTGCCCTTTCCTTCTCGCATCCTCTCTAGCAAAGAATTCCCGATCCCTCTCCTCATCGCTCTCATCATCGCTATCGTTTACGAATTCCCGACTCTTGATCTTCCGCCTCTTCTCCAAGTCCGCCAATTCTCGCGCCTTGCGTCTCGCTTCTCGTGTCTCGTCATCGAGGCCACCTTCGTCGTCAGAAGCGACAGCATGTCGTTTCCTTCGTTTCGTTTTGAGAGCGTCTAGAGCTGATTTGTATGGGTTCGATTTATTGGTTGGACCCCCGGCAGGGAAAAGGAATTCTTCTTCCACGTTATTATCCGATACGATGCCATCGCCTTCGCTGTCGTCGTCGTATTCAGCGCGTTTGGGCCTGTCGGTTGGTGTACGACGGAGCAGGTCTTCTGCTGGAATAGGATCATCTTCGCCGTATTCGAAGATAGGGCTCATGCGGTGCTGCTCTATTATATTTCGTCTATGGCGGAGCTGTGCTGAGGTGAGAGAGGAGGAGATTATCCATGTGGCGTTGGGCTCGTCATCTATGCCGAGGCGTTCGAAGCCGGAGAGGATCATAAGGAGGCGGAGTTTGGCGTCTTTGAAGAGTGCGGAGCGGAGGGACTCGGTGTTGGGAATTATGACTATGGAAGGGGCTTTGGTGGTGGTGTTCTCTTCCTCTGGATTTCCTGAGGGGTTCTCAGTTTGGGATTGGATCTTGCGTGCTTCAGCTTCAGCTTCCCAGGATTGGCGCTCGTCAGCTGCTGAGGCGAGGGTTCTTGATACCCACTCAATCTGATCGATGTGGTCATCAAAGAGGACGGCTACTGCGACGCCGATTTGTTCTTCCAGTGTCATTGACCCTCGTACCTCTAGGGCCGCTGGTGCTCTGGGTTGAGAAGAAGTGGTCTGCTTCTCGTAGCCGTATTCCAAGTAGAAGGTTGTGGAGTTGATCTTGCTGAAGAGCAGTTCTATGGCAAGCTCTGGTCTTTGGTCAAGCTTTTTGAACAACTTCTTGAGAGATTGCCTGACCAGCTCATCCCATTGGCGGTACATGGGACCTGTTGGATCAAGACCTTCCGGTCCTTTAATCATCTTATTGAATAGGGTAACGATGTCGAGACGGAAAAGCACGACACTAAGATCTTGCTTGAAGGCCACACGGTAGAAAAAACGATGGGCTCGCTTCAATTGCTCGGAATCGAAGTCGCTGTAGTATTTGGTGAAAGCCACGAAGGTGTCGACGCAGTTTTGGGTCATAAATTTTGCCGAGAAACGCGTGAAATCAAATTTTCGTTCCCTGGAGACACGTTCTGCTTCCACAACATCTTCCATCTCAGATGTCTGATCTTCATCGTCGTTATTAGTCTCACTCCGTTGTTTTGCAGCGGCCTTCTTCGTTTTTCGGGCTCGTCGCCGCGATCGCACTTGTAGATCAACATTCTCTCGTGAGTACCGCTCCAGGATGCGCAGGAAGACATGCGACAGCTCGGTACATGAGTCGAGGTATCCAAACCCCTGGTCTCTGTAGCCTCGGAGAATGGCGATAATCCGGTCATGGGTTGATTCTTCGTAGAATATACGATTCTGGATGTTTTCTGCAATCTCCTGGTCGTCTCCGGCGGGCGACTCTGACATGTCTTGGACTATCAGCAAGATCTGAGTGAAGCATCGCATGCCAGCCTGTACTTCGCGCCAAGACTTCATGTCTAGGCGATCTTGCATGAAGCGGTTGAGGAGAATGAATGATTCCTGGTTCAAGACGCTTGCTATCAAGGCGAAGCTATCCGCTTCGAAGGTTTCAGAGATCTTCTTGTCTTTCTGCTTCTTCTCGGCTTCTTTCTTGTTCTTTCGACGGACTCGTTCGGCTTCAAGGAACCATGAGACTAAGTAGAAGAATTGCTGTTTGTGGGCTTCCAGCACGCGTTCTGCTTCCCGCTCTATAGCCCTTCGAAGGTGGCTGAACAGTGGGTTGAAGCTAGAGTCTAGAAATTCCTCTACGAAACCCCGCAGGTGCGTATTTGCGGATTCGGTGAGCGCTATCGAAATGTCAAACCGATCGGATGAAGGCTCTTCATTTTTGACTCTCTGTTTGGGCTTGTTCCATTTCTTCGACTGGTCCATTTTGGAAAGTGTCGTCTGACCACTCTTCAAGGCGTCTTGACCAGTGACTGTCGAGTATGCGTGGTCATCTCGCATGACCCGAATCATCGTCCCGAATCTATTATGCCTGGTGGGAGCGGTTTTGGCGTAGCCTCGGTGCATGTCTGCCTCCTGCGCCAACAAGGATTTGAGTTCATCATTGTTCTTGGTCCTCAATTGCTTTTTATCCATGAAGAGTTTCTCTACCTCCACGCCTTTTATAAGGTGAAAGAGAATCTCCATTATCACAGTGTCTTGGGTATTGAAATCTTCCCCCATGTTCGAGGATATCGTCAGCAGTAACGAGAGCACGTCTTGGCGATGGAATGCCTCAATTGTGGCAGACCTTGATATTTCACCCTTTTCGCCTTCAATGGGTAGATTTTGCGGAGGGGCAATCATGGCCACATTTCTGAAGAAGTACAATAGGAGCTTGATTATGCCTTCGTCTCGCGTGCCTCGCTCACCTATTGGCAGGGCCATGGAAGGCAAACCGATGCGGACAGCTGTTCGCAGAACCCTGGATGATTCATGCTCGAGTATCGCACGCTTGTAGGATGTCTGCGCCAATTGAAGGTATGGGATGTGACGATGGTGGTTGACGGTCATTTGCAGGTTGTCCTTATCAACGGGCCATGTGAGAGGCACAAGCAACTCTAAGCAAGACAGGGCGACTTTCGACTTGACTTTGTCTTCCGTGGCTGACTCTGGCCATGCTGCCAGTATCTCCAACAGGTCCCCACTGACCAAATTCGATTCTGCCAGACATCTTGCTACGTCCAATCGATTTGCTTTTTCATCATGTAGCTTCAACCATTTTTTCAGATCCTTCAGACATGCCAGTGCATCGTCTCCCAGCACGTAGCGCCCATCTTCATTTGCGCCCTTTCCTCCAAGCTATTACTTTCGTTAGTTGTAGCAGGTTGACGGATACGCTTGGCATACCGCAGAGACAAGACTGTAGACATATGCCCGGACCTCTGGGTCGACAGAGGTATTAGCAATATCCTCCAACCTCAATTGCTCCATTGTCTTTTTGGTTTAGACAGTAACCTTGTGCAGCCGTCGAACATATCGCCCAGCTAGACGCGACTTGGACGCGACTGGCGCTAGACTGGGGTTAAAAGCCGATATTTCCGTGAGGCTAGCTAAAAACAGCCGAGGCTCAAATGCTGTGAGCCCTAATTCTCCGACGTCAGAAACCGTTTTCTTCTCTGTTGGCTCGTTTATTCTAACCACGTTGTACGAAATCAAAACATTAAAGCTGTCAAGGACTCGAGCAGTCTACAAACGTCATCGGATATGTCTTCGCCTTTGATTGCAGGAAGGCAGGTGGCCAGTTTGGCCAGCAGTGCCAGCCGACGCTCCTTTAGCACAAGTTCAGGACTCACGGCGGCAGCAGAGGTTAGGAGATTGGGCGTGATAGGTGCTGGGCAGATGGTAAGCTTCGATTACTAAAGGAGGTGCTACAACTTGAATCGAAGAGGCTGATTCAAGGAGATCAGGGTCTAGGCATTGCCCTGGTAGCAGCACAAAAGGCTCGAGTACCTGTAACGTTGGTGGACAGCTCACAGGCCTCTCTGGATAAAGGCATGAAGTTCGCGGGTATGGCAGATACCAATGAATCAACATGATTACTCCAGACTGACGATATTGTATAGATAAGCTGCTAGAGAAAGATGTCTCCAAACAACGCATCTCTCAATCCGACGCCGACTCTGCCCGTTCCCTCCTCTCTCCTACAACTAAGATGGACGACCTTTCGAATTCTGACTTCATTATCGAAGCTGTGCCTGAAACGCCATCTCTGAAAATTGACATCTTCTCGCAACTGGCGAAGATCGCTCCTGCGCATGCTATCCTTGCAACCAATACATCGTCAATCTCAATAACAAAGATTGCTGCAGCGACTGCACCACCGGGCAATTCCACCGACCTCTCGGCGGCTTCGCGAGTAGTCAGCACACACTTCATGAACCCAGTGCCGGTACAAAAAGGCGTGGAAATAATAAGTGGACTACAGACATCACAGGACACACTGGATACGGCGATTGAGTTTTGTAAATGCATGGGCAAAATACCATCTCAATCGGCGGACTCGCCGGGATTTCTTGCCAACAGAATCCTGATGCCGTATATCAACGAAGCAATTATATGCCTTGAGACAGGCGTTGGAGCGAAGGAGGATATTGATAATATAATGAAGAATGGGACAAATGTGCCTATGGGTCCGCTCCAGTTGGCAGACTTCATTGGCATTGATACTTGTCTGGCAATCATGAAAGTACTGCATGAAGAGACGGGGGATAGCAAGTATAGGCCTGCTGTTCTCTTGAGGAAGATGGTGGATGCAGGTTGGGTAGGCAAGAAGTGTGGGAAAGGATTCTATGACTATTGAGTGTATTAAGTAGCTTTGAATCGACAAGCGATATGAAGGTGAAAATCCATTACTGTTGCAAGGGTGATGACGCAGAAGCACGACCAATGTCCGCCTCTGACTCATCAGATGACTTGCCTTGGAAACCTGCTGACCAGAATTCTTGCTCTGGCACGTGATTTTCAGAACGCATTACCGCTCTTGCAGGCAAGGTATGCGAACCATCTCAACTCCATAGATCACTTAGCTGCTACAAAGCAACCGAAATCGCGTCGTGATCGCAGCCTTATGATCATGCATGAAAATGCGGGCCAGACGGCACCGCCACTTCAGCCGCACGAGACTCCGGTTTCATTAGGTCTTCTGCAATGGCGCTCGTCAATTCATCTCTGCAGCCTTGGTTTTAGTACAGCAATTATCTTCTGCATGACTACCGCGACTAAAATTCTCCTGGAATGCCGCTATGGTCCGCAAACGGCAGGCATGCCAACTGCTCGATGGTGTGCCAATATGGCAATACTGCTCAGCATGATGAAGGGTATATCTAAATTCATGTTAAAATTGGTGGTCTTCTCAAGTTGGAGGTTTCAATCACCCCGATGCCACCTATGTCTGGATTGAGAGTCCTAGGAGCGCAGAGGTCTACGATGCAAGGACCCAGGGAGAGCGAGCCAACAAAAAGCATCCCACGAGCGCACAGAAATGGTGTAGGCCAAATGGCATTTGTGATCTCGTGAGTCGATGGATGAACAGTCCCAAAACAAAAGACGATGTTCGCCTGAACAGCTAATTGCAGTCGTGCAAGTTGCGTTGAATGAGCTCAATCCTAGAAGCTCGAACGCTTTGGAAAGTCGCTCTATGTTTCCGTCACTAAGGTAGAGACTTTTATCAATAGCGTAGCCAAATGCTGTCCCCAATGAAGTGCAGGTTGCAAGGTTTGCCCCTCCTTCGGTATTATCAAACAATGCATCCAAGTCTTGGCTGTACTCGCAATTGTGTGCCTGGCAGCAGTATAGCCGAAGAAGATAGAGCGGTGGCGAACATATATTCAAGTCCTGGTCGTCGCGAGCGTTGAATTTCAGAAAAATCAATGCTACCTCTCTGGTGCGATCCAGACCGCCACCTTTAATCTTTCGTGCTGGTCAAATCAAGCTGAACGATTCCGATACCATCCCAGATCTTCTTGATGACGGGATTCTGTATACGATTTCCACCAACGGGGCTTGTTCCTACCATTTCTACATTTTCGTTGATCGAGCAATACGGACGACCTTACTGGTATTTGACCTTGCTCACTCTCAGCATCTTCAGTCTGTCGACTGCGTCGCTTACTGCCGCGACAAAGATTTAGGGACACATCTTCGTTGGTCGAGCCTTGCCTAACGGCTTCGATCTTAACCGAGGGCAATACATGCGGGCGATCTTCTGCGCCAGATTTGCTGGCCAAATGGTTTGGATCGAACACATTGACCTGAAGCTATGCGCTCGACAAGACAAACGACCAGCTCACGGATATGGCTGCTACGGGATAACAGTCTTTTCTGGATGTTGGATTGTCTTTTTGAAAAGACCCTCGAGCTGCCATCTTTTCAGTCAAGAGGACCTCATTTGACTTCGTTCTTTTCTCTACGGTTCTTACAACCACTCAGCGGAAGCGTAGTCAATAATTGGACATGGACCCAAATTTGGCAGACTGGTTTCATTCTTATATGGACCGCATCATTCGTCTTCCAATTTTATACGTTCAGCTTGGGTTTTCCCCGGTTAGTAGTAAACACGATTTGGAGCTTTGGTTAGATCGTTGTCATTACGGTCTGGGCCTCTTGCCTCGCCACGTACATCAATCTAGAGATGAGTAAGCCTCATCCTGAACTAGGGCTGACACGGAATGGTAGATGGCGTGGTCGAGGGGACCATGTACAGATTTCCGCCTTCATTGACGCTCAGCACAAAAACCCTAGCCATGATTACCGCTTCCACGTCTTACAGCGCGGCCCCAATTGTAGCCAGCAAAGTGTCGGGGGTCCCTCTACGTCTCAAATGATCCCACTTCTACATGTCGAGGGTCAACGCCGAAGGGTGGGTACGGGGATTGACGCTGAGCATCATAGCGGCAGTGGTGTCGTTGAGAATGGAATGAGGCCAACGCGTGCAGTGTGAAGGTTTTATGCCTTTCATTTACCATCGAAAGGCCATCGCAACCAATATCCTTTGCAGGTTCCTGCAATCCTCATGGGTCATGATACAATGCGCTGCTACGAATCCTGGAAAATGATACGCGGGAGGGAAAGAAGCGGTTGGCTGTGGAAGACTTCTTTGTGGTAATTACATGGCTTTGTTGAGAATGATCTGAACAGGGGAGCAGTTGCGCTTTTCACCCTTGGGGTTCGAGGGAGTTGGAACTCGTCCTCCGAGGACGACGGGTTAGTGTTCTCGTTATGGTGACTTTGATGATGAACGTGGGGTTCGAGCATTGGATGGTGATTTAGCTTTTCCTAACCGAGTCAAAGTCAATTGCCAGCCAAATTGTCATGATGAAACAGAAATGTGGTCGTCGACGACTGTAATTCCGAGTGTATATATTCAATGCTTAGCAATGACTTGACCCTCTCTAATCGCCACATTCAGTGGCTGGTTTGATGCAATGTCGCAAGACATCAGGGTGTCGAGTAGATTCTAGAACGCGGCAGTCTAATGCTATACATGTCCGGTCCATAAGATTGATGGTAGGCCATATTAGAGATCCCTAGTAAAACCAGGACCACTATACCTACTCCGGTCCTATACATTCTTTGGATCTAACATTAAGTTTCGCAAATTTTCTATCTTAGCCTAATGTTTCTAACTTCAACATCACCAACATGCAAGTTAGCAGAGAAGATGACACTTTCTTAGAAGACTTTCAGATCTGCTTGGAGAAGACGATTATAATCAATCTTCGCTAAGTGTGTCTCAATGCATAGTCCTAGGAAAACCATGCCCGCCAACTGCCCGTTAAAGAACACTTCGCATGCATGATCGCTGTCACAATCGCTCCGTTGCGTGGTGTATTCACTACAGATCCGATCTCGTCGCTGTGGTCCCTTTCGCCTTCAGACAACTAATTGTAGTAGCTTCTCCTTCACGTAGTGTGCCCACCTATGAGAAGCTTGTGTCAGCATGCTTCTTCCGCGAGCGCATATTAGGCAAAAAACTGAGTTTCAACAGCTGTCCAAGGTTGGTAGATCTTGTTCTAGGACTATCTTACCCTCTCTTCTCAGAAATCGTCCCGCGACTGAGCAATATTCCTGAGCGAAAGCTAGTATCATACGCCCGTCCATCCTCAATCGATCACAAAGGTCACATTTCTCAACGGCAGAAATCTGAACTGCAAGACAGCGTCCATGACTCGATTTGCTGAACCTGTTCACTCGCTTTTCCATTCTTTGGGCGTCTTGCAGCATAGATTGGGGTGTGCAATGGCCTGTTCCGGGCACAAGTGAAGCTTGGTTAGGTCAGATAGGTGCGCCGCGGCATGGTGGAGACACACTTTCCAATTGATCTCATCGGATAGGGTCGGCGGCCTTAGCTCGAGGAACAAGTTGCGGATGGGTATGTGGCAAGAGTGGTGCGCAGAAGTGCTGTGTTGGATATTTGTCGCTGTGAGATAGCTGATGAATTGCAATAGCACGCTAGGATGGTCGAACGCGAACGTGTTGGTGGAATAGGCTACGTGTTTTGCCTCCTGATATACTTACTTACAGGTCCGTAAGAGCGCTGTAGACAAAGACGTTGGTCGGCTGTCTTCCTGGGAAGGCTGGCACATCCTGTAACGACGAGCGCGGTCTGGAGCATACCATTGGTTGTCCGCCTCGCTGAGGAACATTTCCTTCAATGCTTTCTCAGAAGTTTTGGGATAGTAGATTCGATTATTGAACATGACTATTCGTCCATTGGTGCCACGGTCGGACTGACGGATATGGATAGTCCTGCCTCCGCAAACAAGCTCGTAGGTCTTGTTCTTGAGCTCTTGAGGTAGCCTCATCAGAGGCGTTGAAGTTTTGTGCTGGGTCCTTCCCTGGTATTAACCTTATTCTGAGTGTCAAGATGGACGAAATTTACCTGGCTAAAGTGAGATCTGACATTGGGCCTACTTTGAATTCCAGCTGAGTCCCGTTGCGATGCTTCATGTTTGTACAGTGCGGCGAGGTGGTTGAAAGATTGTGAGCCGAACGAAAATGGCGCTGGCAGGATGATTTAAACGAGTGATGTTGAGGATGAGGTTGAGTCTCGACGATCAAGATTTGTTATCTGTGCGTTGTACTCATTCTTCGGTACATCAATTTAATTCAAGCCCCCCAACTCAGATTGTGGACAAATCTATCAAAACGATTGCATTCGATGTAGTAGTCTACATTCTCTGAAGATGCGTTGACCGAACGCCTTAGCGTTTGAATCTCGAAACCTCTCCACGCGCTTCTGCGGCGCAAGATCATGCGAATAATACCCTTCATCTTCCTTAGCTTTCCACAATTGCACCCTCATTGCCGCACCAAACCGTGCGACACTCGACTTCGGCCTTTAGGTCTCCTCGTCCTCCTTCTTCTCAACTTCCTTCTTCATGGCCTCATCCGTCGTAGCCTCCTCCTTCACGTTCTCCTTCTTCGCAAGTAAAACTTTCCTCATCTCTCTCGCGAAGACCATCTTCTCCGCCAAAGTCCAACGATACAGCTGCTCAATCCCCGCCCAACCCCCAATATCCCTACGATCCTCCAACAAATGATCGTCACATACCACAACCGTGACCTCTTTCAGATTCAACTTCCCCAACCTCTCAATCTTCCGATAGAGATCAACATTCTCCACCTTACTGTAGACACAGTCCCGGATCCAGCACTCACAAAACGTCTGCTCAAGCCCCACATGCAAGCTCGTCAAGTCCCTCAATTTCTTGAGCACGAATTTATTGATCACGGTCGCCCAACCCTTGAGCGTGGCTGGGTGATCAAGGCCAATGTCCATGAAGATGCTGCGGATAAGCAAGTGCTGATTGCACTGGACGCGGTAGCGGATGAAGCGTTCCATCACGAAGGAACAATTAAAGACGAAGGTGTTCTTCGCGTACTGCATGCCTTTGGCTTCATTGAAGATCTGGCGGCACACGCGAAGAAGTGATAGGTTGAGTTGGTGGCGGCGACGAACATCTTTGGATTGCTTGGTGTCGGGATAACAGTCGACGTGGCGGTCTTGGTTGGCATCAACGTTCCAGACATCCTCTAATTCGTCGTCATCATCTGAAATTGAGACCTGTTCGAAGGGATTAGCGTTGTCTTGGTTGGCTTGGGCTTCGGCTTCGGTGAGGGTGGCGCGGCAGGTACGATGGGATAGGGGTATGTCCTCTTCGTGCGAATGCGTGTTGTTGGCCGTATTTTGAAGGAGGTGGATGAGTTGGCCACCTAGGGTGAACTCGTAGATGCGGTGTTTGACCTCCTGAGGCAATTTGAGAAGGGGGGATGATGCGTTGGAGGCGGCGCTGTTGGTAGTCAGTATGCCAGTGCGTGGTTACTTGACGGGCACTGAGAACTTACATCTGTCGCAGGGCCTTGGGAATGTCAGTGATCTTGTCCGGTGTGGCCGCGGCCACCTTAGCACCGCTACGAAGCTTCATGGTGTATGTTTGGTTGAAGCGTAGAGCTGTATGGTACTTGGAAGGTAAGGTAGCAAAATTTTGGTGTTGGGGTGGCAAGATTGCAAGAGCGTTGCGTGCTTGAGTAGAAGATGAAGGAAGGATCGAATGTTGGAGGGGTAAATGTTCGGGCGGGTGTGTTGTGGTCAGGGTCAAGTGTCAACACAAATCGTCAACGATGATGCTTAGCGGCGAAAATACAGCCCTAACGAAGGTAAGATATCGCATTTCATTGCGATTGTGTATCGATGTTCGCGATTCAGTGATAGTGTCCTAGAAGGATGCAGACTGTTCCGGCTCTAGATTCTCGAGATTTGGAAGCCTTGCAAACGCTGCAAGAGTAGGACATGCACAATTCAATGGTAAAGAACCATCGGTATCTCACCTTTTAAGGCCCCTGCTCCATGCAATGCTGATACAATACATTTCCTCCGGCACCTATACTCCCGAGTTTCGCCCTACTGCCCATACTTCATCTCCTTGAATGGATACCTGATCGTATCATCCTTCCTCAGATACATCTTCTTCCGCTTCTTGGTTACTTGATGCTCCACGAACACCTCCTTGACATGCTGTGCCATGAACTTCCTGATGAATCTTGGATCCCATAGCTCGCTTGCTACACCAAGATCCTTGCAGCAGCGTCGGAGGGCTGTTGATTTGCAGCCCTCGACTGCAGTAGGGATGCCTTCAGGTGTGAAGTAGTCTTGTTCGCCGCGTGCTACGGAGACGAGCCTGTACTAAGTTCAACAAGGAGCCGTAACAGAATAGTTTCTCCAGGGGTGTTGATGACCTACCTGCCCAGGGCAACCAAAGCATACTCCCTCGTGACCGCCTTTGCCGTAACGATCGTCTCTCCTCTGGGCGCCAAACCCCAGCCCCCAGGTCCAAACGCCTGGTTCAGGATCCTCCTATACTTGATCTCAGGCAAGTAGATAATCCCATCCGGCTTCACCTCAATCTCGTCCGGATCTATAGGGGCAAGTAGAGCTTTGGCGGCATCTGGTGAAAATGCTTCACTAGAGAGGCCATGGAAGGAACGCGTCCAGTCTACTTGGCGGTCGCCTTCATCAAGAATAATGTTCTGGTCTTTCAAGCCAGCGGATAAATCGACGTCGGCTGAGATGGTTTCTGGAGATTGGGGTGGCTGGGCGTCGAGAGATGTAGTCTTTGAGGCTGGGGAGGCGGCTTCTTGTTGTGCGCGGTAGAATCTGGTGGATGTGAAAGCTCGTCGCGCTTCGTCCTGCCTTGAAGACCTGCTCGCCTTGTCGTGTCGACTGGATCGTAGAGGGTTTGAGGATTCGTGCAAGGGGGTGGGAGTTTGTTGAGACAGGTGTCTGGGTTTGCCTCTTCTAGGTAGAGCTGTTGTGAATGAGACTGCAAATGTCCGCGATGTCCTCGAGATCTGTAAGCACCAAGACGCTCTCTGAAGGGTGAGGGTGGCCATCGAGGTGGCTATTTGGAGAAGGACGTCCAAAGTCGCGAAGTCAAACGTTTAAACTCTGCTTGGCATCAAGTCGGAGCTCGCGCGGGCGTTGCCGCTTTAGCGTATTTTTGAGTAAGGGGCTTCCCCACACCAATTTCCCACTCGTGCTCTCGCACAGCCTGATTGAGCTGCCTCATTGGAGCGGTGCGCCGCCCTACCCCCTACCCCCTGGCTCTTCGACTCTCGCTCCTGCCACCAAGCCCTTGTTCTTTACGCTGCAAGCACTCTGGACTTTCCACCTCGCTCTACAGGATCATGGGCCGAAAGCGATCACCTAAAGAGGCATTCAAGAGAGCCAAGGCGAACGGCTACCGCTATAGAACTCACCACGAAGAGGGCAGCAAGAGGGTCAGCGCCACTTATGTGCCGACGACTATCAGAGATCAGGTTTATGCTTCGAAACGCTATGAGATGTACTTCTGAATGTCGGTTTGGTTGTGCAAGGATGTTTAGACTGACCACTTTATGCAGGTGGCTAGCTTCTTTCAACAAGGAGAAACACGACGAAGGAGCGCCTTTCCTTGATGAGACCGACGTCCCTTACACCACGGGACCACAGAGCCTTCGAGCAGGCCTACCTCCTCTCGATCTTGCCACTACGAAGGATGTCCTTCGCCACTATGCCGTTGTCAGTGACGGAACCCTCGACCCCCAATGACCACCGAATCCCTGAACAGTCCAGCGAAGTGGTCCTTTACTGGGTAAACAATCCATCGAAGATATATGTTCACTTATCTCTCGGGACTGCACCATCTTGCATTTGCCTGGGAAGAAACCACTCGACGGTCTGTGCCTAGTCAAGGGTTGCGGGAAAGAGATAATGAGGTGAGGCGCTTTCAAAGTCACCTCTTTGGGGGAAAGACTGACGCTGAAAGTTTACCTAAAAGACAACGGAGACACACATCCACGCCTGCCGCGGTGAAGAAGTGGCACGCACGCTCGAGCGAGTCCAATCCGGATTGAGCTACTGCTATGACTGCTTCGATTGGTTTATTGGGGAGGAGTGGGATGAACACTGCCTCACACACCTCAATTCGAATATCACAAAACGGTGTACATTCCACAAGGGGAAAGAGCTGAGAAACGGCATTGGGAGCGGTCTGGCGTTCGGGGCCGTTTCAGCTCTCAGCCAGATGTCGGCGACTTGCCGATTGATGACCCCAGTGACATGTACGGTAAGCGGGGACCTTTTATTAGCAATACTAAACCCCGAGACCTAAAACTGTACGATAATCCAGCAGTAAGTGCCCAGATGGTTTACTCACTACAAAATTCGGCCTTCTGCATCCGCAACTTCATGCCTATCTATACAAGTAACCGAATCTGCGGTTCTTGACGGGGGTTATGTAAACCTTGTACTCGTAATGTTTTCTCCGTTGTATTTCTCATCTTGTTACGAAACAAAAGAGCTCATGTCAATTTATAGGAGCATTGGATGTGCTGCTAGCAGGGCTTCTTTGAGAATTGACGTTTGCACACGAAAATCGGAGTTGCATTTTCCACGCAAGTAGGAGATCGATTAGGACTAAAGTTGTCACTACTCTCGCTATCGCTGCCTTCGTGCTACATATCACTTACGGGATCAAGACGATCAGCTATTCGTGCGTGAGGTGAAAATTGAATTGTAGGCATGCTAGCAGTGTAGAGGGTAGTGTAGAGGGTTTCTAGGCCCAGCAAGTTGCCGCAATCTATCTACCAAGGCTGAGTCATGTCTTTCCTTACGACCTTTCCAATATCCTGGTCACGCTTGCCCTCGATCACATCTACTACAAATTATCAGCACCTATTGCAGGATCTAGTTGCCCCATCTGATACTCGTCAGCAGGCTGCCGACCATCGTCTAGCACGGCAAGATCTTACTTTCTTCAACTGCTGTGGCTCAGAACGTTCAAGCCCGTAGCCAGAAACCCTGGTGAGACACACCACACCTTGACCCCATCATTCTTCAGAATCCTCGTCCATTCGCGCATCAACATGTTAAGTCCGGTCTTACTGCTTCGATATGCCGCAATCGGGTTCATTACCGCGTCTTTTGGCCACCCTTTGGGCGGACTCGAATTAATGCGCTTTAACACCTCCGGCGCCGAGCTCTCTGTCTCCGTCAATGTGGACGTCCCACTCGTCATAAAGATGAGGCGTGGGTCGGCAGACTTTAGGAGCAAAGGGGTAGCAAAGGTGGTTAGGACCTGAGTTCCCGAGACATTTGTGTCCCAGGATATGTTCCAGCCGTCACGGATGCTTAGAGTGCCGGATTCGATTTCTTTGTCGTAGGCGGCACCGCCGTTCTTGACGAGGATGTCGAGACGGCCTTACTGGGTGGAGATGGTGTGGATGGCTTGCTCAAGCGAATGGTCGGAGGCGAGGTCGACTTGAATGGTGCTATGTGTGGAGGATATCGAAGGATACTATTTTTTTATTTCGTCGATGGCGGCTTCACCTTTGGAAGGTGTGCGGCAGCCAAGAAGAATGTTATAGCCGGTGGTGGAACGGCAGAGAGACTCGATAGTTTCAAGACCTAGGCCTGTATTAGCGCCGGTAATGAGAATTACCTTACGATCTGACATCACTGTGATGTATAATTTCGGTTGTGTCTTTTAATGCTAGCTTTAGAGTTCAAAAGGGAGGGAGCGGGTTTGTTTCGTTTATAGAAGCCATTGGAAGTACCTTATTTACAGGAGGTGAGTGGTGGGGTTCTAGGAGATAGTACAGCTTTGTGTCCGATGTGTCCGCTTTCATCTGAGAATCTAGGATGCACCAGTTTTAGAATCTAGGAGATAGTGCAGCTTGGTACCCGAGAAGTCCATAATATATCCATTATCACTTGTCCGACGAAATACCCAGCAGATACCCTAAAGTATTCTCTGAGGGGGTGAGGTCGGTGCTGCGGGGCTGAATTCTCATTACTTGGCGCGCCAAGCCTTGACATGAGTGGCAAGTGTCCGCGTTGGTCACTTGATGCAAAGTAAAGTAAAGTAGAAAGAGCACCAGTAACGGTATCCATCACAGAGTTCTCGTGTGAGAAGAGTCTTTGGAATCTTACACAAGTACAGCAACCGCTCTTTGCGAAATAGAAGTCCGGAGCCGTGAGCGGATCAAAAGATATTTCCGACGCCGACGCGTCTACGCATCTTTGGTCTCTGTTCTCTGGTCATTGCCCTGCCTCTTCCAGCATTCTCGAAAGACCTCCATCTGTGTCGTGTGGACGAGATTTTAGTACTGATATTAGGTTGGTGTATGCTGGATGGTGTAAAAGAGAATTCGGATAGAAGGATAATCGAAGATCTGGGAAGGCCCATCAGCTTACCTCTTTCCTGCACGCCCTCCAATCCTTCTTATCGAAGTAGCAATCGTTCATCTTCAGTTGCTCGGCTTGCGGGGTCAGCGGTTATATATCAAGCCGCCGCGGTTACTGGAAGAGCCTCTCGTACTTGAGCAGCCTGTGCTGTAAATTCTCTTGTCCCTTTGCCACCAGGTCAGTAACAGCAGATCGTCAGTGCCTCGGGCAAGACTTACCAATCATCGGGTTCATCATCATCTTCTGTGTTCTTAAGTTCCACCTCCTTGTCTGCGTTTGATGTCAGATTTCCCATTGCTTGTGCTGAGGTTGAAAAAGTTTTCTTCGGGCCGGCTAGAATTGAGTCATGGCCGCTAGACGTATGAACGTGCTGGTTTATGCAGGTGAATATTGACTTCTTGCAACATTTTCACGTCATTAGAAGCTCAACTTGATATTCTTCCAGGCAATGGATGCACAGTCGAAGCGGTCCGACATTGCGTTTATACCCTACGCCGATTACTTTCACCCAACTACGCTGTCATCTCCATCGAAGGAAAGGCGACCATAGAAGAGCCTTGGACGGGCACATGCGCCTTGATAGTGTTCCCCGGTGGAGCCGACCTAGGCTACTGTCGCACACTCAATGGCGAAGGAAATCGTAGGATCAGTCAGTACGTTGAGAGAGGTGGCTCCTATCTGGGGTTCTGCGCTGGCGCCTACTACGGGAGCAAGAGATGCGAGTTCGAAGAAGGCAACAGCAAGTTGGAAGTTGTTGGTGAAAGAGAGCTCGCCTTCTACCCTGGTCCTTGTCGTGGACTTGCGTTTCCCGGATTTGTTTACCACAGTGAAGCAGGAGCTAGAGCTGTGGAGCTAAAAGTCTCAAAGACTGGCCTTACCAAGGGTTCCGTACCGGATGTATTTCGATCATACTACAATGGAGGTGGCGTCTTCGTCGATGCTCCAAAGTACAAAGACCAAGGTGTGGAGATACTGGCCAGCTACACGCAGGAATTGAAGGTCGACTCAGGTGAGGGCACGGCAGCTGTGGTCTATTGCAAAGTTGGTGATGGCGCTGCAATCTTGACTAGTCCTCATCCAGAGTATGATCAAACTAGACCCGTAGCGTGCTAAAGAAGCTAACATTATCCCAGATTTGCCGCGGTCAACCTTGACAACAACTCTGACATACCAGGCTACTCCAAGGTTGTGGAAGCGTTAGCGGAAGACGATAAGCTGAGAACTGACTTCCTGATGGCTTGTCTGCTCAAGCTCGGCTTGGAAGTAAACCAGGAAAATACTGCGGTACCGTCCCTCTCCCGTCTCCATCTCTCTTCAATCCTGCCAAGTGGAACCTCTGAAACGATGAAGTCGTTGCAAGAGATCGTCACCATTTTGGATGACCAGGCGTACATCAAAGATGAGAATGATACTTTCCATCTAGAAAATCCTTCTGCATGGTCGCTCGGCTCTATCGCCGATGCTTTGCCTAGTGTGAAGGACAAGACTGACAATGACGATGACGACGACGATAGAATCATCGACTATAACGCCGTTGTCAAGCGCCTTGTGGTGCATGAGAAAGAACCTCCCGCGAGCAAAGAAACGCCATACTTCAACCATCATGCATTCTTTGCCAACCTCAAGCATTACAGTAGTCAAAGCCAAGGCGATGACGACAATTTTGGCAAAACCATTATGTATGGAGAGGTAGTGACGAGCACTAACACGCTACTAGAGAAGTATGGTCACGCTTTTCGGTAGCACGATATCGGATTGACTGACGCGCAAAGGAACACGGAGTTGCTTCGCCGTCTCCCATCCGGCTTCACCGCCATTGCAACAGTACAGGTAGCTGGTCGGGGACGTGGTTCGAATGTTTGGGTTTCTCCAGCTGGATCGTTGATGTTCTCCACTGTCGTTCGCCATCCAGTCTCGTTAATGCAGCATGCACCTGTTGTCTTCCTTCAATACCTCGCCGCACTTGCTATCGTTGAAGGTATCAAGACCTACGATGTTGGCTATCAGAATCTTCCCATCAAATTGAAGTGGCCAAACGATATTTGTGAGACCTCTCGCTTCTTGGAGGACACACCTCATCCTAATCATCTGACAGATGCCGTTGAGCCCAATTCTAAGAGTCTCGTCAAGATCGGCGGAATCCTAGTGAACTCCCACTACGATTCTGCCGAGTTCCTCTCCGTCATTGGTATAGGTCTGAACACCACTAACGCCGCTCCGACAACTTCACTCAATGCTCTTAAGCCGCCAGCACCTTTTACTCTCGAAAAGCTTCTGGCACGAATACTCTCCACGTTTTCAGCATTCTACACCAAATTTTGTCAAACCGGGTTCGACAAAAGTTTCGAGCAAATGTACTACAAACATTGGCTGCACACCGACCAAATCGTAACTTTGGAGGCCGAAGGAGGTGTGCGAGCACGGATCAAGGGGATCACGAGGGATTGGGGTCTCCTTCTAGCTGAAGAATTGGGTTGGGAGGACAGGACTACAGGCAAAGTCTGGCAGCTGCAGAGTGACAGTAACAGCTTCGATTTTTTCAAAGGACTGGTGAAAAGGAAGGTCTGATCACTGCTACTGGTTGCAAAACGTAGTCCCTTATCATTCAACTTACAATGATTGGGGCTTAGTACGCCACGTCTTTACTACTTACGCTTTACATGTCTGCCTTTATCCTAGCCCAAAAGTCAAGCTACCCGATCATTCACTCTAGTTAAAGCGGCATCCTTTGCAGGCGGGGATGTCTTTACGGCCCAGGTTCTCCTACTTTATTCCGTTTCGAACACCCGTCACGATTCACCACATCTTCAGCAACATACTCTGCTTAGTACCACATCCCAAAGTAAGTCACCGCCCTTAGGCCAACATGAGGGCAACAATGTACTACTCCATAGATTCGCCCACCGAGCGCAAAAAACATCCTTTCAACACCATGGACATGTTCAGGCCCTCCAACAAACCTTTCAAGAACCCTAAGGCGCCTTCTTTCGACACCATAGCAACGGCTTCAATGAACTCAGCAATGAGATGCATGAGGGTGTCCGACCCCAATTACCCGGCCAAAGAGCTCCGAATCGGAGCAATCCCTAAAATAGACGTGTTGAGCGCCGAGGCAGCGAATTCACTGTAAGCCTCTTTTGTGGTCGGTCTCCCAGATGCAAAGTACTGACTTCGGTTTAAGTACTGCAAGCAATGCTCTTCTGTCGCTATTGAAGCTCCCTCAAGAAGTCGAAAATCAGATCTACGAGCTTGTTCTCGGCGGCAATTTTGTCCATATCAAAAGGAAGCCATCGGCGAATTGTGTCAAGTTCGCTCATGTTGTCTGCTGTGCTACGGTAAGTAAATGTCATCTACCCTTCTGTGATGATGCAACTGTGTTTCTCGTCGCGTTCATGATTTTCAACTGAGGGGTGACAAACCATAAAATGCTCTAGGTATCAGAGGCGCACGCCCAGCACCACTTCGACCAAGCATCTCCTCCCACAGACCATCACATTCCACTCAACGAAGACCGCCACTTCTCATGTGCTGCGAGGCGCTTCAAGCGACGAACCAACATCAAACTCCTCCATGTCTGCCGTCAAATCTCCAAGGAAGCTCGCTACATCGCATTTTCCTCAAACACCTTCTCGTTCAGCTCCTTCTCCGACCTCCGTGCCTTCATCCACCATCTCCCCCAGCACCACGTCAACCTCAATCTCGCTCTTCGCTCGATTCACTTTGATATCACCCTCAACACAAATGAAGATGATCTTGAAGGGCTGGGCAACCAGCTTGAAGCACCTCACCAGCCAAGCCAAGTTGATTGAGAACATCAAAATCAGCCTCAATATCGCTCAGGTTTGGAGGATGCTCCCAGAAGATGAAATTAGGAAGACACTCGCCATGTCCCACATTCGCGCAGTATTGATGGTTTTGAAGGCGTTGCCGTTGAATCATGTCACACTCATTGTCAATGATTGGAGGATGAGTTACCTGGCGCCTTGGGAGATTGTGTGGCGTTGGGATCTGGGAGACCATAGGAAGTGGGCTGACGAGGTGAAGCGTTCCTTGTTGGGAAAGGGCAAGGGCAAAGTTGTGGCAGCGGATAACGGGTTCGGTTCCCTTGCTATCCGAGTCCGCAAAGAGAATTGGTAGGGCGTTTGTATCAAACAAACCGCAGAAGTTCAAATTTGCCTAGAAGGATTTAGCTCTTACTTAATGTCGAATTCGGATCACCATTCTTCATCCTTCACAATTCTCTCAAAATTAAGAGTATAATCTTCATCTCAACCGATCTCCAGATACTAGGTCATATAATACTCTACTAAAGATACAGCTACGCAGGACTCGCCATGAAATCTCCGGTATCGCCAATGTAAACGGCTCAGAAAAGCTACAAGACACCCGATATATGTGAGGTCCTAAACATACTGTATTGGGAACTATACTCAGACGCTCTAGCTCTCATCTCAATGCGTCATCTCTTCTACTGAAGCTATCACAAGTAATCAAAGTAATAATCTTCGGCTTCGTATGTGGTGGCCGCACCATCCACATCCATCGGAAGCCAGGTACATCCGAATACAGGCTATCTCACTTCCTATACCACTCCGAAATCTCCAAGGACGAAGCCCAGGGAATCTTCGACTCTTCTACAGAAGACTGGATCAAAGGAGAAGATTATAATCGACATAGCAGCTGCTATAAACGCTTGATGCAGTCTCCTTCCGGCAACAAGTCCAAAATTGACCTAGATCTACGCTTCTTGCGCACCTGTCACCAACTCTACAACGAAACCAAGCATGAACCCTATGCTCGCAACGACTTCGCCTTCAACAGCTTCCTCTCCCTTGGGCATTTCATAAAGAATCCCCATGTAGCATGCCAAATAGACTTCTGGAAGTCTAAAGTTGAGTATAAGGGTACTGGCCGTTGTGTTTATGGTGGAAGTCTCTCCCAAGAATCCAAGGGGAAGTCGTTGAAGCAAGAAGTAGCCTTGAGTATCTGATGTGAACGCAGGATGGCGAAAATCATCCGGGGTGGATAGCTAGAGTAGCTTGATACATACAATTCAATCACACAAGGCGCTTCGGATTAACGGTTTATCAGCAAGTAGAAGCCTCGAGTCAAGGCAACAAGAGCAATGATGAGCTGGAAGATAGGGAGTTCTTACTCATAGGCGCATTAAAATGGTACCTATTCGACGCCAGCGTTGTTCGGTTTTCGGGCTGAACTTGCTCCGCACAAAGGTAACACAGAGGACCATCGCCCACCAGTGGTGAGCAGACGCTGTCGGGTTGCGGGAAGTCCTGGGGGCGCACAAACAGCTTGGGGCGCAGAGTTCGCTTAATGGGGGCGCATGACTCGGTACTTAGATTTGTATGGGGCTCTCATCAAGATTTAAGTACCTATTCGTACCCCACTATAGAGCGCGGTATATCGCTGTCGTATATATAGCTGTCGCTTATCCACCCTGTTTATGCCTCCTATACGTCGATCTCGCTCTGCCACCCCAGTATTCCGCCCTATACTATTGGCTGAATTGACTCCAGAACGGCGCGTTGATAATCCGCTGCTCCTGCGACTCCCGCTCGTCTTATCTATAGCGGCGATGAGGTAATTCTTGGATCACTTCCTTATAGGGGTAAAAGGCTCAGCCTTACCCTCTGCCTCTAGTACAAGACCCCTTACTCTTACCCGCCGAGGCTGCGACTCGCCCTAAGCTTACTCCTATACCTTAGTAGGCTTAGGTCGTCGCCGCCCGAGTACTGGCGGTGTAAAACCCTGGCTGAAAGCCCAATCCTGTAGGCGACCCTAAGCCTGATCGGGCTCGTCAAACGTCTCCTTAGGTATACGTGGTAAAAGGCATCGCTGAGGTATTCTATCTATCACTCTTTGAACGCTTAGTGCGATTTCGGGATCAAGGTCGGGATGAGGGAGCCATGGAGGGATAGCGACAGCGAGGTGACGGCGACAGCGTGGTATTTTGAGGGGGAATAGTAAGGTGAGGGCGACTGGTATATAGGAAGGATAGAGGTGGAGGTTAAAAACATCTATGTGGGGCAAATGGCCGTCACCGATAGCGACGATAGTGGGGTATAAATAGGTACTTAGATTTTGGTGAGAGCCCCATACAAATCTAAGTACCGAGCTGTGCTCTGGTTGTGTCACGGCGCTAACGAATTTCTAGAGTAATCGGATCTCTAATCCCTCCGCTTCCAGCTTCAACTTTTCGCAACCACAGAACGCAAGGATATAGTCTTCATTAGCCGATGAACATGTTTCCAATCAGAAATAATCAAGTGCGGCTCGTATCTGCCCAGCAGAATCAGCTGTCTCGATTCAACGCTTCTTCTCGGGTCCTCCGATTGCCTCGGGAAATCAAAGATCAAATCTACGCGTATGGTAAGTTCTATTGACGTGGCTTTTCTGAATTCTGTACATCATCCCGAGTCGCAAGATAGGTTCCACGATTGCTGTCAGATCTTGTAAAGACAGTCCTGACTTATAATCATCTGTCAGTGACGAGCGGCGATAAAATGGTTCATATTCACATGTCGATTCAATCTCACAACTACGCCAACAACAGCTACCGCACAAGGAAGTTCCACCATAGTCTCTGCTACGAAGATATTTCCGAAGAGGAATGTCAACAGCTTTTCGACCGCTCCACGGCTCCGTGGAAAGACTCCACAATCTCCGATCGACATAAACTTTGCTCTTCTCATGCAGAACAAACCTCAACGTATCTGCCCATGTCTTCCCCATCCAGGCTAGATCTCAGTCTCGTCTACGTCTGCCGGCAATTCTACGATGAGATTAAAAAGGTAGCCTACAAGAACATAGGCTTCTCATTCGACGATTGTGAGACACTGCAATTATTTATGGAGCGAGTACCAGCTTCCCAATTAGCAGCCATCCGTCGTTTGAGACTTGAATTCCGCAATGATGCCAAGTTCACCCCCATAGATTGGCACAATACGCTATCCTACGCTTCGACCTCGTTCGTAGGCTTGCAATATCTCCACATAGATATATCCCGAAGACAGTCAGGTGATGAAAATCTGATGATGGGATTGCAATGCTTGGCAAACATGCCGTTGAAGGGTGTGACTGCGGTGGTTTCAGATACTTTTCTCCCATACAGCCGAAATGGGCCTGCTACCGCTTGGTTACCTCATCCAGATCATAGAGGGATGATGTACGGGTGGATGTTGGTAGACGAGCAAGACTGGTCAAGACGAATTAGGAGGTCGCTGCTAAGGCAGGTGGAAGATGTATCCGAGGAAGCATGACAATGAGCAAAAGAGTATCTGAACGCAGATCGGAGACAGCGAGTGATGTTTCGGAGGCTTGAAAAGATTTTAGATGGAAAAATATGCGCCAATCTTGAACGCTAGTTTGCAAAAGAGCTAACCTAATTGAGATCTTAGATTTCTAACAGTATATTTTACCGGTCCAACTTTGAACGTCTAGATATCTGAAAAGCTTCAATTCTTAGGAAAAGTGGAGACGGCTATACTGACGAGGCTGAGAATCGAAAGTGCCAAGGCTCAGACATCCAAAAGCTTTCTCGTTTTCTAAGAAATGATCAACACCAAACTCTTCAATAATTAAACGATCGATCTAACAGGTATTGTGCCACTTGTTCATACATAGCAACTTCAACACCTCTCAAGCCACGTCAAGGAATTCTCCCTTAGCACCTACTCCGAACCTCAAAAGACTTCTTAAAGCTGACCAGGACCGTTTTGTCATCGCTATGAAGTGCTGGAACCTTAGTTGCCAGCCATAGGAATGGATTTACGCAGCGATCTTCGGACGCAGGACCCAGTCTTGCAACCAAATGAAGTTGGGCTAGCACCTGAGAAGATGTAAGACTCTCTTCTTTGTCTTTCTGTCGTCCCAGAGCCATTGCCAACACGCACAGGTACAACATCAGTGTCTCCTCCCCATTCTTTCGACTGCCACAAGAGATCAAAACCCAGATACACCAACACATTTACGGTGGTCAAACGATCCACATTCACAGCTACCATGATTTTTGTTTGCACACACATATTGTATCACCATCTCTGCCTTGCGACCACCCCAGACACCTGCATGAATTCCATGCCACCAATTCCAGATAGCAAGCTACACCATTCGTGCTGCAATGACAACCACTACGGTACCACAGCAATGACATACACGCCACCAAACGACAACCAAGAAAGAGCGAACAGAGCGAAGGGTGCAGCTCGGATTCCTGCGCACATGTCGTCAGGTGTATAATGAGGTGAAGCATCTTCCTGATGCGAACAACACCTTTGCTTGCAGCGAAGCGGACGTCTTCTTGCACTTTTATGAGTCAGTAACGCGGGCATCGGAAGTACGCAGCATCCGACTTTTCATTATTGTTGGAGAAGTCTACCAGCCTCAGCTTTGGGACTCTCCACTATCGCTGGCCCCGCGTGAACTTCCTGGGCTTCGACGTGTGAACATCGTCATTCAGATGGTCGCAGAGAAGGTGCCTCCGTATATCAGTTCACGGAACTCGTATGATACCTTCGAGCAGAAACTGCTAAAATGGGCGGATATAGCGCTCAAGAACATTGGGATCGAGTTCCGAAGCATAGTATCCATCCACTCTGATCGTAGCGAGAGATCGTTGGCGGGAATAGCTGAAAGAGAGGCAGCAGTAGCTCTGGCGCGTGCACGGGACTGGGCGAGAACAGTGACGAGAGTGTTGGTTCAACTCGACATCACCCCGGGTCCTGAAGGAGCAGTGGTACAATCATTGCACTCTTTGGATTTGGGCGGACTAGACACGCTTTCATTATTGTAGAAGCAAATTTGCCGTCGAATTTTCAAATATGTACATCACATGAAGGCCTTTACGTCTGCTGGCCTTTTGAAAGCGGGAATTCGTGACCAAGATATTGGATTCCCATGGGAGCACTGGTAGAAAAGTATCAGTCCCCAAAATAAATTCTACTCATTGTTCTCATGCGCCTCATCATAAGCCTATATCTTGAAGCACATACCGAAAGGAGGCTCAATATACATTGTCCAGTATGTTCTCTTGCCATGACACGGCGTGTCTTGACACTCAGCTATCAGGCTGTAATTCCATATTTTATTAGTCTAAAACAGAACCTCCTGAATTCAAAACCGTAATAAATACTCAAGTGCAGCTCCAAAACTTTGTAAGATGTGCTCCAGCACACGACACATGCGTGAATTTGCTGCTTGAAAATGTCCCAGTCCCTAGCTTCTGGGACTCCTTTGGAGTGTAGGGGTATATATAGTGAGCTTGTCGGTGCTTGTGAATCTGAAAGGAAGCAATTGAAGACTCGCAGCAGCCACTCAATTACCCGTATCATCCTCGAGGGGAATCTTGAAGAATGTATGTCATGCTCAATATCAGTAGTATAGAAGCCACCAGCTACTTATGCTGAATGGTATGCATCTATATAGCGCTTGGGGTAAGTGGTTGGTATGATCTTTTGTCTCAAGGTACTCTTAAAACAGGCTATATCATACTTGAAGTAAGAAGCCAACCCAGATTTGGTCGCTCCAGGACCTCAGGTCTTGATTAAGCAGATGCTTCGATATTCGTCATTCACGTCACTTTGCCGCTCTGTGGAACGGCAAAAATTATGTTTCAATTAGCAGAGTTGCCTGTGACTCCCAGCCCAGCACAACTTCGGCATATGGCACCACCCACAAATCTTACACATAATCATAGACCCCTCCCTCTCCGTACGCCTCACCCTCAGAATACCCAAGTGCCATTTGGATCCAACACCTTATGAGCCAGATAGTATCTCTCCCTTTCCTCCCTTCTAATCGCCTCGACCTCCTCCTGATAGATCTGCAAATCCCCCCTCGCGGGCTCTTCCTCAACACTAGTTATGCCCGTATCATCTGCCGTCATCGGAGCCCTCGTCTCCACCCCCAGCTCATGTATGCCCCTATCAGGTAATTCCATGGCCGGCGCCTGTGGCTCCATCGTGGTTACGTATGTCATGAGTGGATTATCGCTGGCATCGGAGCGGCTGTGACTATGCGTATTCACAGATTTGGGATCTTTAGCTTTCCGATTTTGAGCACTGCGATCGGCAAATTGTTGCTTTGCTAGGGGTCTCTCGACGAAAAACTCCTGGTAGAAGCTTCGAGCTGGTCGAGAAGGAGCACAGCCCATTTGGACTTGGCTGAGTTCGGTGCTTTTTGGGGCGCAGTAGATCTGTACTGGGCGATTGCGACGGGATTGGACTGAGTTGTTTCGCTCGCGTGGTGTGAGAGGTGGGAGAGTACTTTGGATGTCGGAAGAGGAAGAATCCATTGATGTTAATCGTGATTTTTTCTCAATAGCTGGTGGGGCGAGATCGAGTTTATGGGAGTATTTTCTGGCTTGTGATGTGCAATCAATGCGGCTTTGTACGCTTCATTGTTCTGAATGAACCGCGTGGCCGGAAAGTTGGGGAAGCCTTTGATCCCCGTTAGGGACTTTGTGAGCGGGCACAAAAGGAAGCAATGTAGTGTTTGTTAATGAAGTAATAATGGCAGCCGCATCAATGTAAAGCTGCGCACCTCTTGACAGAGACAACCCTCAAGAACGAGCATCTTCTTCAGTGAGCGAAAGAGACTCAAAGCAATGCGCCTTTGTTCCTGCGCACAAAAATCCTCACAAGCTTGCAAAGGCCAACAACTTCCCAAAAACAAGAGCTCTTCAGGGTGTTTGTGCGATCAAACAATGCTGATGTTCCTCAAAGCAAAGAACAATCATGGCCAACGCGCGCCCTAAGAACCTTTCGTCTTGATACATTTTGATGCTCTTTGCATTCTTCCCTCTGATTACCTTTTTTCCCTCCACGGAAGCTACCTCCATCATTTACTTCACCATCGCTTTTCACAATCGAGGCCTCTTTGGCGTTCGATTTCGTCCCATCTGAAAATCAAACGCATTTCCCCCAAAATGGGATCCAACCCTTCCCGTCCAGCAGAGGCAACAAGAGATGTACCAAAGGTAAATTTGCGCATGAGGTTGAGAGTAGGTAGGCAGGACTCTTACAATGTCCTCTCGACTGACATATCAGAAAAGCGAAGAGAGCTGAAGTACGAACGACAGAAGCTGCAGAATAGGAAAAGCTCCTACACTAGGCCATTGAGAACAAAGGTGGGGACTGATGGTACAATGTGGTTTTACTAGGAAGTCTGAGCGAAATTAAGATACAGAGCCTAGTATGGAACTTTGGCAATGGAAGAGAAGGAGGACCATCAATAGAATTAAAGAACCTGGGCCCCAGTCGAAGGCGAGAAGTAATCGATAATGGCGAGATAATTCACTTCCACACCTTGTCAGTGAGCCCGCATACTATGACTCTAGTATTATGCCCTATTGCTAACGTCTAACAGTATGTCGCGTAAAAGGTCTATCGATATTTGCCTAAAGTGGAATAGTAAGTCTTGGCATAAGACGGGACGCTGGACTTTCCACTGGTGCATCAAGGCACCAAGGCGAGTTCCACTAAACAAACGGGGCAATGCGTGCGCTTCGAAAGCATACCCAATTCATTGAGTCCACCGAGAACTGAGCTTGCAGTATCTTTGGTTGGCGCCCATGAATAATAACAGGAGTTGGTGGCTTTTGCTTGCGGTGTCTCGGATCACGTGTCTCCTTTGATCATAAATCCAAGTCCATCTGCTTAGAAACCATCGACTGCTGCTTAGCTGATCTCAATAACTTACTCCTAGAACTACTCAATGGCTTCCCATATAAAATCCACCGGAAAAGCTCCGAATTAAGCACCAATAGAAAGCTCCATTCAGAATCACCTCGCCAGCTCCCAACCTACTCTTCTTGCCTCTCTACCATCATCAACAATCAAGATGTCTAAAACTCACAATATAGTCATTCTAGGAGCGTCCTTCGCAGGTCTCGCCGTCGCCCATGGCCTCCTCAAAGCCCTCCCAGCTCTCATCAAGGACACCAAAAAATCCTACAAAGTCACCCTAATGTCCAATAGCACGCATTTCTGGTGGAACGTTGGAGCCCCTCGCGCCATGCTCAAGCCCTACCCTAACGACAATATGGACTCTTTCATACCTATCGAGAAAGGCTTCAAACAATACCCGTCCGAGCTCTACGAGTTCATCCACGCAGAAATCACAGGTGTCGAGACGGACAAGCGCTCAGTCCTCTACACGCTCAAGAACGAGAAGGAAGAGCTAGCCTCGGAAACGCACTTCCTACACTTCGACACTCTCGTCATCGCTACAGGCTCCACAGGCCTAGTCCACTCTACGCCCTTCAAGGGTCCCACGTCCCATCACTCAAAGCCTACGAAGATATTCAAGCTCGCCTGCCTTCCGCAAAGAGCGTTATGATAGTAGGAGGTGGCAGCGCTGGCACAGAGACCGCGGGTGAAGTCGGCTATATGCACGGCAAGAACAGTGCTTCACCAAAAGAGATCACCTTCCTCTCTGGCGGCGAGCGCCTCCTCCTGGGTCTACGTCCTTCTATCGGCAAGCGTGCACAAGAGATCCTCGAGGATCAGGGTGTAAAGGTGGTGCACAATCTCCGCCTCAAAGATAGCAAGCCCCTTGGCAATGGTAGCACAGAAGTCACCCTCAGTGATGGTTCGACTCGGACCATTGACATCTTTCTCGTCGCCACTGGCCGGTTCCCTGCCTCTTCCTACCTGCCCTCCTCTCTACTCGACGACAAGAACCGCGTGACGGTCGACCCCTACTTACGCGTACCCTCCCTCGAGTCGGTATACGTATGCGGCGATATGGCATCGAATTCGCCTGGTGGTGTCATGTACATTATGAACGCCGCGCCAACTGTGTTTGGCAATATCATCGCAGAGCAGAGTGGTAAAGGAAAGGGAAAGGAATTCAAGCCGATCGCAACAAAAGAGACACAATTCGTACCCGTGGGACCACAGTATGGTGTCGGTGCCGCCTTTGGGTGGTGGGTACCTTCTACGGTCATCAAGATGGTCAAAGGGAAGGACTTCATGTTTCCTAAGGCTATGAAGACTGGTACGTGTAATTTCCTAAGACCTGTGGCACTGCTCATATTCTCTTAAAAGAGCAACACTGACTCCGAAATTCTTAGTGATGGGGACTGCGTAAGCATAGGGCGTAATGGCGTATGGTATCGATGGTTGGGCTTCAACGAAGGGAGTGGTAAGTTCAAGGGTGATTCCGGTCGGACGGTTCGTGGCAGGTCTGATTGCTCCACAATAGATGCAAATACCCTAGCACTTTCTTCATCGTAACAAGCATTCACAGCGCGTATGGTACCACGTTTAATTAGTAATACGGCATAGGATCCATGTAAAAATTGCACGTTGTTAATCATGCTGTATGATCTAAAATCGAGACTAGTCGCGACCAATGAGGATTACAAGTCTAGCAACGAACATCGATTTTACAACTCCATCCATTCCCCTTCCTCATCATCTAAGCCAGAACCTTAGCCTTGTCATCGCCACTTCCTGTGTCTTTCTGAGCGTCTGCCCATCTGGTGCTGTCGTCTACGATTCACCATGACTGAGCGCGAAAACTCAACAATCCCTGATACCTCTCTCGCTATGTAAGTCTACTGGTCCGAGCGTCTTTACAAGAGGTTGCGGACGTCGTTGATATCAGTCACAACGCCTCAACCCCACTTCTCAGACTGCCTCACGAGATCAAGAACGAGATCAATAAAATTGATCTGTCCTGGCCAGGCTGTCCACATTCATGACAACGAGGATGATTTCGGCAAACGATTACCCCACCTATACCACCACCTATGCTGCGCCATAATCTCGGAGGAAGAAGCCCAAACCTCCAGCAACAAAATCAAAAGCAAGATGGCTTGACGAGAAATCCAACAGATACGCTAATGTCTCGTGCTGCAACTGGAGGAACCACCCCTGCGCTCCGCCCAACTACGCTTTGCTACTCCGAACGGAATAAAAGTGGACTTTCGCTTCCTGCGAACCTGCCGTCAGACTTACCAGGAAGCGCATCCAACTCCCTACACCAGGAATACCTTCTCCTTCACCCATGGCCACGTTCTACGCTCACTTATGCACAACAACCAACAAAATACGCAAAATTTCCGCAGCAAATGCGTGGAAATCGAAAATTGCCTCCAACCTATGGCCGGCAGCTGGATGGACACGCTGCTGCAAGCTGCCAGTGAACTCAAGACTTTGAGGCAATTGCATATTGCACTTTGCCCTGGTATTGGTGTGGGACGGGATTCGACTTGCCACGGCAGCGGAGGACTATAGCAGGCTTAAGAGGGAACTAGGGGCTTTTGCTGGTCTGCCGTTGAGAAATGTTACGGTGATTGTGGCTGAGCCTAAGCCCATGTTTGGGTATGAGTACTATGAGGCTCAATGTCGAATTGAACAGCCAGGTAGATAGACCATGGCGCAGCAGCAGAATTTGGCGGGATATATGAAGAAGATGCTGCTCTCAAGATGGATGAAGCATGGCGCGTCGGACATCGAGGCGACGAGATATAAAGGATCACTTCACAGTATTTGAAAACTCCAATAGGCCTATTCAAAGTTACATCAATACTCTACGTCTAAGACTGAAGGTCAAGTTCACTTCAACACCAACTACTTTACGGGTTCCGAGAGTACGTGCAGGCGGGTGCTAGACCTTCCTAAGCGAGCATTCCCGCACCAAGTCTGAGGACGAATTTCAAATTCACACATTGATCCTCGTTTTTAATATTTTCCGGAAAATTGAAACTCGTCGTTGGATCCATAAAATGTGAGATCCCAAAAAAGCTAGCGCGGTCCTTCTGCTAATATGTTCGATCTCTCTGTTAAGTCTATTGAGACTTTCGATGACCCTCACGGCTACATCCTCAGTACGAGGCGGTCTTGCACGAGAGCACTGGAGGCTTCCTTGCTTCAAGCGTCGGTGGAACAGCATACCGCTGCTTGAATGGACTTTGTAATGATAGCTTATTGGGGCAGAAAGACACTTCGAATGCCACGTTTTGGCTTGTCAGATTCGAAGATTGTGGCAAATAAAGAGGGCTATAAGCCATGGACATTCTTGAAATGTAGAGGAATGACTGTAGTTCATGTATGGAGGGAGCGGACTATAGCTATACATCCTCCGCTAGTCATAAGGCTGAAGTGTTGAATTCCAACGGACATTAACTTCTTTCACGCCAACTCATCTCAAGCCCACAATATTATGTACAGGAACTCCGTCCGCGTTGATCAACGCAACCCTCAACATGACATTAATAGTCGCATACATCACCCCCGCCTTCAGGACAAAAAGAGTGATACTAAACAATCCCATATACAATCCAGACCGCGCGAGGTCTTCCATGTACTTCGCAAACCCTTCGACAACCTCCCACGAGATTTGTGAACCTTTCTCGGCAGCCTCGAAGATGATCTGGATTGCGCCGTATGTCAGGGTTATTGAGGTGGTAGCGGGTTAGACGGCGGCTTGGACGGCGGCGGAGTAGATGTTCTGGTAGAGTGTGATGAGCGACGAGGCGACGCCCGGGCTTGGTGGGAAGGATTCCCAGTCGTTCCAGATGAGGTTCCAGCCGCCGATATGAAGTCGGTGAGGCTGAAGCTGGGGGTGTGTTGTCTGGGCGCGAGGGGTTGGAGTGTGCGCCGCTTGTTGGGAACGTTGCTGAGACGATCTGCTCTGGGCTTTGCAATGAAAGAGCTAGCCACAGTTCCAGCGGAGGGTCCAACGCTGTTAGTATTTACGGAGACTGTTGAGGTAGGAGTGAGCTTAGCAACAATAGAATTGGCAGGTAGTAAAGAAGTGATAAAGGGTTTCCAGAATTGCATAGTAGACAAAATCCCAAGAAATACAGAAGGCACCGAAATCGTATTGAGGTAAAAAGAAAACCGGTGCATCCAGAAAGGAAGACTTGTTGTGTACTCATAAAATGGTATTACAAAGGTGTTTCGATGTTGGACAGAGGGCGAAGCGGTTCCTCGTGTACTGAACATCTTACCGCCCTCTGTTCCTTGCATATTGGGTCCTTCGTATACTGGACCTTGAGAAGAAGAAGTAGTATTCTCCTTCGAGTGCCAGCTGTCTGTATATACCAGTGCAATGCATAGCGGCAAATATTTTAGGCTGCATGAAGTGCCGAAGGTGCGGGTACTCACCGGGTATGGCTTTCTAGCGCAATAGCCGCACCCGTAGAGAACCTCTTTCGCTCACCTTTTTAGGACCATTATCCTCCACGCGATGATCCCTGAGTCCATACGCACCAGACGGATGATTTAGAACGAGATTTACTCTCGCAACTTGACGGAAAGGATCTAATATTTCCGGATTAAGTCACGATTACGAACTGGCGGATTGAACAGAGCTGGATGAATATTCCGCTCAACCCCACGGCTAGTTTCTTCGCACGCAATATCCGGTGCAACGGTAAGGAAGCGAACTTGCATGAGGACCCAAGCATCAGTCACAAATTGAAAGATACTTGCTCATGGCTTCGACCTGGATATTGTCTCTTGGAATATTCCAGGCCATTGTCGGCAATCGAAGATTTCCGAAGTGTTGACGGTCTCGTACAGCTGGCAAAACAAGCGAATGCCAGGCTTGGTGTCAAAATAAGTGGCAGTTTTGGACGTTGTGGTCAATACAAGCAGCGATGTGGGCATTCAGACTCACTCTAGAGCTACGTTGATGACTAAATCGCGACCCGTTCCATGCGCTGCTATTTTCGGGCTTTGTAGCCCTCCCAACTGCCAATCATCTTAACATCTAGCATGACGCCGACATGAATGGAAGAGACTTGTTTTGCAGCTTCAAAATGGGGGGTCAGCCTACCCGCTGATGACTGCAGGGCTATATTTACCCTGACCGCCGTGCTGGACAAGCTTTGAAGCCACTGCGGCCACTCACAAGAGCCTTTCCACCCAACCAAGAATCGTGGAGACTCTCTTGACCAATGGAAGGCATTTCAGGCGGTGTGGGCCTGTCACCAGCGAGGTTTGGGAGGAAAGGAGTCACGGACCTCGGCATAACCCCACAGTGTGACGAGAAATGTAAACATACATCGACTACCCCGCGAGACGGATCGCCCGTTCTTAATTTCCGCAACGGAAGTCTTTGCAGATGCATAACAAGCGCTATCAAGTCGGAAAAAGCGTCGTGCACATCACGTCAATCAGGGGCAAGAAAGTTCCCATCGGCAGTCGCGCGCCACCACCGCTGCCCAATGTGGTAATCGCTAAAACATACGCTAGCCCATCTATCGAGCCTATTTTGCTGTCCAGGAGAATATGCCGCAAGACCATGATTGGTTGCGTGAACGACAATTGTAGAACGAAGTGGATTATGGCAAGGCGTTGGATTGTCGACGCCTTGCTCGGCTCCTACATTCTAGCACTTGATGACCATACAGGATTTCTGCCAGTCTCTATTGGCTAGAAGCAAGATTGGGAAGCCTCAGCTGAGCCTGGCGATGCAATCTTGACCCTACTGACTCGGTTGAGGATGGGGACTACCGTTCGCACTGGCATGGGGCCACCTAGAGACGGTGATCCGACGGTAAGACGTAGGTGGCTACGGTCCCTTCTCCGTATTTCTGTCGCCGAGGTTCAAGAGAAATTTTATGGTATATCAGAAACGCGATGTATCCTCTCTATGGACTCACTTAGGGTTCTATGACATATCTTTTTGGCTGCCAAACGGCCCACTGCAATTGCGAATATGTTCGCCTCTCTTGCCGTGCTGGCCTTCTCGGCCGCTCAAGTTTCCGCCTTCCCAGCCCTTCTGTCTGAAGCCTTCCTCCATGGCCGAGCAGCAAACCCAGATCCAGGTCTTATTAACACGCCATGTCCTCATATGGCCGCCGAGCTCGCCAAGCGCCAGGCTCCTGGTATAATTCCACTTTTCAAACGCTGCGCAGCAATACGTGAGCACTACAGGCGCGCATGCCTTCGTTGCACAGGGACTAACGACCAATGTAGACCGTGCCCAGGTCTGAATTCCATGGCAAATCATGGTTAGCTGACCATTGAAGATTTCATCACTGGCACAGGCACTGCCTTTGGCATGGGTAAGACATCATGTTTCATCAAATCTTGGTATACTCACCATCATCAGGCGTCGACCTCGCTTCATTCCTTGCTGTATACGGTTGCGACCTCCGACGGGAATCTGCTCTCGTACTCGATTGGAGGACCAACTGCCAGCGTGTCCACCGGAGCCTTGACTAGAAACCGGGGCTTTGGGACGTCCAAAGTTGAACGCTATCAACAAGGAACAGTTCTCGCATGACTTTGCCAAGTACCCTGGGTATAGCAAGCTCAAGACTGGTGGGACTTGCTGGTGGGGATGTCAATGGCTTCGGCGGGCGTCTTACAGCGATGTCTTCCGAGCGCGAATCAAGATACTGGGGGACGACTTTGTGATTAGCGATTTATTCAATTGTACATACTTTCGTTCATAACTTGCTCCGAGTTGCTTTGGCGTACAGTCATTATGTAGATCATAGCAACGAATGGACGATTGATGACGATTGATCATTCACGAAACGCCTTGTAAGTAGGACGTACACGTGAGAGAATCTCGGTCAAAATACTCAATAGAGGATTACGTTGGATGGAGGACCGCGCTAGCCTTTTGGGGATCTCATATTTTATGGATCCAACATTGAGTTTCAAATTTTGATCTTCAGTAAAAGTCCAATATTCAAGCTCACACGTTCAGTGTGGGCGCTAAGCTCATTTGGGGCTGATTCATCACACACTAAGGAATCGCTTAAAATGAAGGTCAGGATCACGAAAACTCCTCATTTTATAAAAGTGAATAATCGAGTGAGGGTACTACCCTCTCCCGGCAATTCCTCCATGCGACTTCCCCACAGTACATAACTGACCTCGGTGACTGGGTTGAAGCAAGTGAGCCAGGTTTTCGGCGGGGATTCTCTTTCCCAACGGACTTCACAGCCTTGTGGCTTCTTGCACGACTTTATTGATCTAGTGATTTCAAATTGGAAATAGACAGCACCAGCCATCGAGCCCTTTTGCAGCATATCTGATCACGCGTACAGCCTGCCCGCAACCGGTGGCGTCACATCGGCATGATGCTCATATCAAAGTAACGCTGGTTTAAAAGGATTGGTGATCCTCTCGAGCCGAGGGAGCTGGGAAACAATGCATAGATTTGAAGCCATGAGATCATTACCAGACCGATCTACTGCCAAGGTAGATCAATTGAAACTAGCAAAGCTCTGCCACCCAATATGGAGATCTGCTAGCGCACTAGACACAATGTTTCAACATGATGAAAATGAAGGCAGGGGATGCGTGGGCCCGGGAACCCGAATGGTGGCATGAAACCAATACAGAATCACTTACAGAATTTTACAAGTGAGCCACCGTGCCAATGGCCTCCCATATCCTCGCCTTCCGATCCAGGCGACTTCCAATGAGCAACTCTTTCGAAAGCACACTGAATTTATCCTTTCCCAGCGTGCACGAACTCTTCGTAGTGGGATCTCTCTCGGCTAGAAATGACTCAATTGCATCCCCCGAAGTCACTAGCGTTGGCGATTTTCGTGCCACAGCACCATAATCATGCATGACCTTCATAAAATTGCAGCCTATCACTAACAACATGATGATCAGGCTAAATTGTAGACGACAGTGTTCCTCCACCACCTTACTGAGACAATATTCGACTGGAAGGATCTGATCACCTTCAATGCTCACGAGACTCCGATTGGCGCTATTTCCTAAAGCAGCATTGAAGTCACAGGGTTGACCGGGCATGCCTCGTTGTTCTGGGCCAACTCCGGCTACACTTGAGTCCTCGAGGCGTTCAGAAGGAAAATGACTTGGTGCGAGGTGATCCCGTGTTGAGCGTAGCAGATCCATGCGTAGGCTACATTAGCACCTACTATCAATCCACCCACGGGCTGCTGATAGATTTTGCTACTTGGGAGTATTGATACTGTTGAACGGCTAGCATTCAATCTAGTGGAACCAGCTAAAAGATCTCCCCGAGCTGATACAAAAGTTTGTGCATATGCTTTGATACACTCGCCGTTGTCGAGCCTCTGCCAATCCGAAGCGTTTCGAAAATCTTCTAAATTAGAATTCGTCAGATCAGAGTAGGTTGATGGAGATGGTAAGGCTGTCTCATTCAAGAGATCACCATATATTGCGGTTACTGAATAGTCGTTGGAGGCCAGGGTGGAGAACACCACACTGTTAAAGAGCAGATGTAAGGGAATTCCTGAGAGACCCAGGAGACTCCACAACAGAACCCTCGCCGGCGAGATCGTGTTTAGATTGCGTATGCCAGGGACACCAATATCAAGCCAGATGCCTTCTCTATGAGCCCGATTGATCCCCTCCCGTGTAGGCGACGAGAAACATTGCATGCAATAATTGCACGCGGACAACTGAAACACGCGGTGATAGAGTATAACGCAAGCCATTCGGCGCCCTATTCGAGCGCGACGCCTCTGAATCGTGAGGCTCTTGAAGCATGCTAGAAATCAAGACGTCAATCGTTAGACTTGGTTGGAAGACTGAGGTCTTTCATCTTGGCGCTTAAAATGAGCAGCGTATATTATTGACACTCATCCTTTGATATTGAGTCCCCATTCTGCCTCGTACTACATGTCGTTCTAGGCCATGACCTCGCTTGAGCACTGAAAGCAGAATTGCAAGATGGCAAGAATCAGAGTCTCAGACTCCTATTGACAACATATCGTACTGCAGGCGAAAAAAACGAATAAATGAGCAGGATGAAGCGAAGGACGGAGTTGCTTGAGATAGCTCTATCTTTCCAAGACTCCGGATATCGTGAAGGGAGTGGAGTTCGATGTGACCGGCAGAATGCCAAAGTCGTGAACATCAACATTGAATAGCTCGCCGTGGTCAGGACATACTTCATCCTTTTCTGGACGATCATTAGGCTTTCTACCCAATGTTCTGTACAATTCTCGCTCATCTTGAGCGGCGTCAAGACGAGTCTGTCGGTTTGACAGCAGATGAGATAGTAGATGTTCCTCGTTAAGGGTACTGTAGACATTGGAATCCCAATTTGGCATAGGCCCAATTCTCTATTCTATCGCACAAAGTCACTTGGACACCGCTCCCGAGAACATAATATAGCATAAAAATATAGCGGTCAATACCGAATCTGTTTTATCATGAGTCAATATCAAATTATCACGTTAATCAAAATTCTAGTTTACGATCCAGCATCAACGCCAGTAGCGGCTCCTTTACCTCCTCCATCGGGCTTCGGACTCCAATTCCACGGCATCCAACCTCCGGCCGCAGTCGTCTTCCCCTGCCTCTCTTTCTCCAAAGCATCTTTATCAATCTCCTCAAAATCTGCCTCGCTCTTGCTCTTACGCAGTCCCTCCCCCAACTGCGCTCCAGCCATCCTCTTGTCCACGTCTTTCTCAATGGCCGCCTCAGGGCCCAGGTTATTGGCTTCCTTGTCGAGCGCGGTCAACAGCACTCTCAATCTCTCGCGCTGTGTGGACAAGAACGTCATCTTCTCCGTAGCACTTGTCATCCCTTGTGGTATCAAAGTACCACTCTTGCTCAAGTCTTCGACTTGTGCTTCCCTGCTCGTGCCGCTCGAAGTGCTGATAGTAGTGACAGCAGCGCTCAGAAGGCCGTAGAAATCACCTGCGGGTGCAGCAAGACCTTGTCTAGCGCTCGGCAGATTAAAGCGAGATAGAAGACTCTGAGCATAGTTCGCGCCTGGCTGCTGGACATGTGTAGGTCTTGCCTTTGGCTGCATTCCCAGCACATTCTCTTTGATGAACTCAATCGCGCGCTTGAGGTAGACCAATCCTGCTGATCGAGCGCGATCATGGGCTGAAGTAATAAACCTATCGATGTCATGTTCGTGGTGTGCGAGGAAAGGGTGGATGTGGGTTTGGTAGAGGTGCTTGGCGCCTTGGGTTTGAGGGAGGACAAGGTAGGAGAGGACGAGAAGGCGGAAGTAGGCGTAGAAGGGGACCCTGAATGTCGTTAGCTTTGCGCTGTCTTCCATAGTATTTGATGGCTTTACCATGCTAGTATGAACCACGTCCAGGACTCAACGAGCGAGTAGCAGGACAGAACGACCCAGTACATCAGCCATGGTGTCAGCTGAGCCGGATCTGAGGTACGAAGAGCTTTATAGGAGGCGAAGATTGGGAAGAGGACGGTGATGATCGAACTAATATAACATAAGTGGTCAGCATTCTTTCCATGCTATGGTATAGGCACCGGAGAGAACGGATAGTGGGGGTTCGAGGGGCACTGTTTGTTTATTCAACTTACGAAAGGAGGTTTGGGAGGATGTCGAACATGATAGAAGCGCAGGACAAGCTCTGAATCCAAAGCTCGATTGCAGTCAATTGTAAAGAAGAGAAGATCAGACCATGCTGATGAACGGTCAGATGGTGACTTGCATCATCTTCATGCAATCAGCTGATACTGTAAAGTAGCTGTCTCGTAGGGCTGAGAAAGAGCCGCATCTGCCGCCCCACCCGCTTCTGCGGACATCATCAATGCAACTCCCAGAGAAGAGCAGAAGTTGCCATGAAGGAGCATTCTATTCAGAGTTCAACCGTCCGTCATCACTCAGTCTTGATCCACTCTCAACTTCGATATATCTCCAGTGTGAATGTATACCCTATTCACCAAAGACACCGTCACTTCCCCGTGACCATTTGAACCCTCAAATCTCAGCAGTAGTCTTCAGATAGCTCCTCCATCACCAGCATGCTTAACACGTAGATCTTCTGTTAGCATCAATATCATCTCTACTCTTAAAAATTAGCCAGCGATCACCCAGCGATCAGCCAACAACCATGTGTATCGCCCTCCTCTCTACCGCCCATCCCGACTATGCCCTGATCCTCATCAACAACCGTGATGTACGCTTCGTGATTTGTGCACTCTGACTAGGCTAAGACCATGTCAGGAGTATCTTAATCGCCCAACAGCTCAAGCCCATTGGTGGGAGTCGCCCAACGAGAATGTCCTTGGCGGTCGAGACCTTCTACGCAAGGAACAAGGGACATGGCTCGGCATTACGAAGCAAGGCCGTATCGCAGTCCTGACCAACTTCCGTGAGGATGGGCCCATGAATCTAGAGGCTAGGAGTAGAGGTGCGATGGTGGTTGCTTTTTTGAATCAAGCCACCGATAGTGGTGCCAACACGGAGAACTTTGTCAAGAGCCTTGTAGAGGGGGAGAGTATGAAGGGGGTCGGTGGCTTCAGCCTGGTGTGTGGCAGAGTTGGCGAACCTTTTGCAGTGATATCGAATCGCGCGTCCAACGTCGAAGGCATACCGTGGATCGCCAAGGACAAGGGCGAGACGGTGGGCTTAAGTAATGCAGCGTTCGACGACAGGTCATGGTTCAAAGTGTTGAGAGGAGAGGAGCTCCTCTTCGCTGCCATCAAGTCGAGCGTTGCACAACAAGACTCGAAAGCCAGCCTCATCGACGATATGTTCCACCTCCTAAGTGATGACACACTGCCGAAGCGGTCAGAACGTCGTATGTGGGATAGCTACTTGATGGAGCTGCGCAATAGCATCTTCATTCCGGCAATTCGGGCAGACGGTATGGACGATATGAGCGCTGATGACCTAGCAGCTGCGACGAGTAATCAGCCTGTGAACGTAGAGAATGCGACAAAGAAGACTGAACATAGCGATGGTCTAAGTGGGGTGTACGGAACTCAGAGACAGACAGTTGTGCTTGTGGACCATCACGGAAGGGTGACATTCGTGGAAAGAAACTTGTACGATGCGACGGGGCGGGCAACATCAGCAGAACGGTCGGGACGCGACCGCAGATTCGAGTTCAACATCGATGGACGGAACAAAACGTGATAGCGTTACAACGGGGGCTTGTTAACGGTGGGTTAGATATGTGTACAGTAAGTGTTGTGTTGTTGCATATAAATCTGATAAGAAGACATTGTTGCGAAGAACTCATCTACTATTTGTTGTTTCTTGTTTACATAATGTATTATGTTCCAATTCTTTATGCTCGGGCCATATGGTGTACAATTTGGCATCTGCCAAAATCTCTAGTAGCTTTTTCAGATGCACAGTTAGCGCGCGCAAGCCAGCCTATAACGCCGCAATCAGTTTGCTAGCAGATGCGAGGTCAAAGCGTACTGAGCTGGCGAGATTACTCGTCTATTCTTTGGAACATTACCATTGCTATATGCAATATTTTTTGCCCTTTTTGCCCTTACTCTAGGACATCACATCTCTGCGACGCGAAGATGTTGTGGTTGGCCTCGGTACGGAATTCTCTATGATACGATGCTAATCCCGATTCCAAGCGAGGCTGCTTGCCCCTGGCTGATTTCGATACCCACACTACACGGATGAGTCTTCATTTCTTTTGGCAACAACCTAGCGACGCCTAGCATTTCTCACCTGGAAATTTTCTTGCGAAGTAATCGTTCAAGGGCGCGAGGACCCCCATTCGAGCTCAGCTGTCAAAATTAAAGACCCGAGCCATGGACCAGTCTCTCGCTTTCTGGCACTCCCGGACAATCTTTTGGCATGCGTCGGACTGGGAAAGTGTAATCCTCTCGCGCTCTCAAAAGTGCCTGCTGCATTCCGGATAAGCTTGTGAAGGTTTTGACACATGATTCAATGGCGAATTCCAGCTCTACCCTTGCAAGCTGCGCGTACTCGCCCGATCGCAGAATGTTTTCGCCAGCTACCCTATTGATTGGACTACCAAGGTGGTTTCTCAAGCTCATTGCTGCATACATTAAGAACCTGTCTATCCCAGTAGTAGACCCAGATTTGCCGGCATTTCGTGGCTTGTATGTCCAAATAAAGGCCCATCTTTTATCCGCATTCAAGCTCGTGTTCTTTGGTGTGAATGCCAGGTAAGTAATAATCGACTATCAAAGGACGCTAAACACACTCCCCGTCGCACTGGTAGAATGTGTCGAGTTTACGCGCTTAGAATACAGCACTGTTGCTCTGGTCGAGGCTGATCTCCTAAAGCTGAACGGACCAATCGCTTACCGGCCGGTTTTGGTCTACCTTAATCAAGCCTCTGTTAGACTACAAAGCCTCTGTTAGACTTTGCGAGACAGGTGATACCTGAGCCAGTTCCTTGCTCGGCATTTCTTTTCCTGCTTCTTGCAAGTCTTGGTTGGTAAGTCTTGCAGGTGATGGGATGATCGCTTTGATTAGATTGTGTCTTGAAATGATTGCAAATTTTGTGACCCCCCCCCCTCCAGTTGTGAACCCAAGATGCATTAGATTTCGCAGCCTCGTCCATGCCGAGCCTCGAATCACGACGCCAAGCTGGAGGAGACTACAAACTTCTTTGACAAACATCGGGCGGATGTCTAATGTTGCGAGGACCAGCGTATCCCGATCATGTTAAATGCGAAAGAAATGCAACCTCCCATGATGAGATACCGGCCACCTACTTCACTTCGCTTCTTTCGGCACCACCTATTTGTCATGATCGGCGATGCAGTCCCGAAATCTCACGGCACATATGTTGCAATAGGAGGCTTCGATTTCATGGCTAAGTGGTGCAGCCTGATTTTGAAAGGTATTATCAACCGAGTATAAATTACCACAGTTAACTACACTGCAGTGTACCTGGCGCGCCTGAGTATATATTACCCTGCCAAGACACCACATTAATGTGGCTGCCTGGTGTATAATGGAATATCCCTGCTAGAGGTCGACGCTCCGAAGAGAGTATCTGTTACCCTGGCCTCGAAAGAGGTGTATAATGGAACACCCTGCTCTAGCGACAACATCAGCAAATACTCTCGGGGTGTAAGTCTCGGCGAGATATGTTGAGCCACCAACCTTTTTTTGTCTTTTGTATGTCTTGATGAGCTTTGTAGGTGGTAATTCTTGAGGTAAGGTTGCGTTGTGAATTTTTCCAAGAACGTCCGCACATTCCGTGTAAGCACCTATTCCTCGCTTGAATTCCAATTGTAGACCTTGGATCCAGGTGCAGTCATGCACGATGTGGTGAACTGCAAAGATTTTCTGCAATTGGTGCAATTTCATCCCGATCCAGCGAGCTCCTATCTGAACTTCCCGTTTTGTGAATTTTAAATCTTGCGCAAGCCACAACTGTGCTCTCCTTTCTCCAAAATAACCCGCCTACGCTAGTCAATGGGTAATTTACCCCAATATGTGGAATCGCATGTTCGACGGGCTATCACCTCCATATTTGATACCTCCTTCTAGACCCTCTACTTGTTCAGGGGAGTATGCTATAGGATTTGACGACTTTTAGCGAGTAAAAGACTGTGCTGGGGGCCTTTGTGGTGGGGATTATGGATCATTTGTTTCGATTGCTTGTTGAGCGTTTGTCGAGACACTTCCCATTTCGGAATATTATTAATTCAGATCTAGGCTTGGCGACCACATTCATCTGTGTATGGCAAAGCAGACAATATGCCGATCTGACGACCCTTCGCAAGTAGCAATGTCACGAGGAGTGAGATTGGACCAGAAAGCCACATTCGGTCATGGCGACCCTTACAGCGAGCACTTGGCTGGCTGCAAATCCTCGTGTCTAATTATAGCGCTGATATACTTTGCAAGTACTCACCGTTTCTACTCATACTCATGGGTTGACAGGTACGTCTTTCGATGGCTGTGTTCGTTCGTTCGTTCGTCGCTGTATTGGAGCCATTTGTTCTCACCAGGAGCTCAAACAAGCATTGGGGGTTTCAGACGAATGTGCGTGTTGAAAGAGTAGTATCTCTCGAACCCCCGCAGAAGTCCAACTACATCTGCATCTGTTTCATGGACTCGTCCCCCCACGCAACCTGCATCAATCCAACCTATTCCATGCCATCACATCTGCCGCCTCACACTCAAAGCCCATCAGCTCGCTTCACACAGCGCTCCTAGCCTCTATAATCTCACCCGCTTTTCCTCCAGCATCTTCAATTGCACTGTCTGTTCCCCCAGCAGCATCGTCTTCAGAATCGGCCAATGCGTAGGGCAATTGGTGTGCCCACGGATACAAAACCCTCGCAATTATCCTCAGAAGTTCTATTGGGAGAAAGCGACCCGTGATGGCTTTGACGTGCCACCTATACTCAGTCAGCGTTTTCTTTCCCCACAACGGCTCAACAAAATCGGCCACTGACCGCAACAGCTCCACCCCACATTCCGCCTCTTGGTCCTCGAAGTCGATCATCCTCTCGACCAATTCTTCGAAACGGAGACTTATAGGCTGAGGTAGTAGTGATATAGATTGGTATTGGGAGAAGCTTTTGAAGAGGCAGATCTGTTCCTGATGTTTTGTAGCCACAGCTACCCAGTCGACCTTGCATTCTGCGCTTATGATGCGGGTGTTGATGAGAGTGTGGGCGTAGTGGTGGACTTTTTGACGCGCTTTTGCGCGGTCGGTGGTGGCAGTGGCAGTAAAGGGGGAGGGGTGTGAGGGAGTTGTGTTGTTGGTGTTGGCGTTGGCGTTTGCCATGGCGATGGCTTTGATATTACCCATTGGATTAAGCGAGGGATGGGATTGCAGCCAGTAAGTGGTGGTTGACGGTGATTTTGTAGCTGAAATTGGTGAGTGCAATTGGATAGAAGTGCGGCAGTCTGCGGGCAAGAATATGGGTTAATTTGATTTTGAAAGTGAAGTCTCAGTTATCGATCACGGATATCCTCGAGCTAGTGTTCAGAGGCTATGCCAGACTTCCATCTCCCAATCAGATGCCCTTCAGAAGTGCTCGAATTTCGATCAAACTTCCATTCCCTTCGCATTCCCAAGCTTTCTCACACGCAAAACTTACTCTCGCTGTCTTCATCCCTAGCAGCGTCCTCCTCGGCTACCTTGAATCCCTTCTCTATCTCTTCCTCGGACTTGTAGTTGAAAGGTCCCGGAAAATTATTCGGATAGGCTGCCCTCACAATCATACGATGATTCTCCTAAAGGAGAAAATGTCCAGTAATTGCTTTGGAAAACCAGCTGAGGAACCCAATATCCGGTCAGCCATATCGACAATCACCTACCCCCACCCGACCAGATTTTATCGACAAAGTACTCACCGCACAAGCTGCTCACCAACATAGTCCTCATTTACCTCTAGAACGAATCTTCAGAAAATGTCGTATGAGGTACTGGTCCAGTTTTTGCTCGAATCCCGCTACGCCTGCTTGCTCGGTGTGGTACTTCTTACCAAGATCTGTCGCTGCAATACGATACTCAAGGACGGTGTCGGGCCCAGTGTCGGTAACTTTGGTGGGCTTCTGCGCAGTCTGCAAGAACCGAAGATGGAGAAATGGACAGGCTTTTGCGTGGCACGTCGCTCAAGGTACCGTGTGGGTGGGATATGGAAGGAATGTTTGACATGGTGATTTTGCTGACGTGTAATGACAGCCGAATGGATGGCGTTGCGGAGCTATGCTTGACGAAATTGAAGGTGTGATTTAGCTCGTGAAGTGGCTTTGAGAGGTCAGATGCTCCCTGCAGAAGCTATGAAAGTGAGGTCGTAGAAACGTCTATGAGAAAACAGGGAATGGGAAAGAGGGGAAGGATTGATGGTGAAGTAAAGTTGTATTCACGCTAGATAGTGGAAAGTTATTAGGGATACATCCTTTAATTCTGCAAGCTAAGGATGCTATCGCCAACGAAGTGTACCCTAGGGTCATTGTACTAAAAAAAAAGCCTCACAAGAGCCTCCTCAAAGAGATCTCAGCTTGAATGGTATATCTCCTCTATTTCTCGGCAATCTCGTTGCTAACGTTCTCAGATGTGGTGATGAATGCGTACTTCGATGGTTTGGAGTAGAACCGTGGGCACGATTCCTCAACAATCTTCCTATGAATCTCCTCTAGTAGAAGCCTTCCAACAACAACCCTAGGATACCATCTACACTCAACCAGCCACACCCTATGTTCATCCATCGATAAAAAACATCTGATCTCAAGAAGTGCACACCAGGCTCCTCTTCCTTTTAGAATAAGCTCGACTCCAGATCCTGCCACGCGTTGTATTCTCTCAGGCGTCATACAGTACCATTCGGATAGACGTTGCCTTTCATCAGATTCTCATATCGGTGTTTCACCTCCTGCTTGACATCCTCTTGTTGTTGGAGCGTGTCGAAGAAGAATTTGCCGTAGTTTCGGACCTTTTGACGATCTTCAGTGGTGTCCACTGTTTTTTCTGATGGTTCTTTGGTGTGTAGGCTGCTCTTATCGTTGTGCACAGAGACCAAAAAGAACTGATCTGCCATGCTAGGTAGGAAATAATGCGTTGGGATGAGCAATTGCAGGAAGTGGTGTTGCTGTCAGGTGGATATTAAAATAAGATGGAACAGACTCGGAATACTTGCGAAGTATGACCGCGCAAGTGATGGAGTGTTGTTCTAGGAACGCTGGAAACACACTACAATAGATACAATGGTCGCGTTGAGGCGGTTAGGCGGCCAAAAGTCATAATAGAGACGTTCATATCGCAATTAAAACATAGGAAGGTATTGACAAAGATCGTTCTCTAAGTAATGATACATTGATTCTTTGCCCGAACTTAAGCATGCATCTCGTTCTTTAAGAATCCGTTACCCCTGTGAGACATGCCGGAATAACCTAATACAGGAGCTGCATCGCTGTCGGCCTCGTAATATTCTCCTAGCAGCTTTGCCGTCCCCCAATCAGCTCATAATCTGAATGACGAGTAGAAATGGAGACACAACTCCTCTACAATCATAAGATGAATTTCTTCAGGGAGGAATCGTCCAGTGACCACTTCAGCATGCCACCTACATTCGGTCAGATACTACTCTATATGCATTTTGAATGGGCACCCTACCTTAGGAGTTCCATTCCAGACTCTTGTGCATTTCCAAGTAATTTCCGTTCTAATTCGAGTAGGTCGTAGACCGGTTTGAAGTTCCGTTCGTATTGAAAGAAAACCCTGTCGTCCGGGTTGTCTAGAGCGTTCCGTCTGTCTTTTATTTCTCGTTTGACTTTCGCGTGCACCTTGAGGATCTCGAGGAGCGTTTTGCCGTAGCGTTGCACTTGCTGGCGTCCCGATGCATCACTGCTCGAGGCGATGGCGTTGGCCTTGGGAGCGTCAATTGAAGGGGTTGCGGCAGACATAGGGAGATTTTTGGGCGGTGATTGGTCGCTTAGATTGGTCTGTGTGAGGAGCTCAGACGTTTGGGTTGCCCTTTGGGGTAGATAGGTGCAGTGCCAAAACAATCTATCGTAGCAAGGCAAAGGATTCGAGGTGATAAGTAGGTTGTGAAGGTAGCATACACCTACGTATAATGGCGGTGTAAAGGATTGTTGATGGTGTTGTGGTGAGACTGGAAACACATTAGGATGGGAAGAAATCTCGTGTTAAGGGTGGAGTAATCGATATTCTTTGTACTACAATGCCCTTAGATCCGTCTGGCACCGTATCCCCGTTCACGACGTCCAGGGGAGGACGCTGTTAAGCTAAGTTGAAAGGTGAGGCAATCTGAAGCGCAGATTGCTGGTAGAAATGAGAGTGACCGTTGGTGACATGTGAAGAGGCAGGGTGGCAAGTGATTGGTGAAGTGAAGGCAAATTTTCTTTTGAAGGTCATCAGAGCAAAGCATGTCACTGGTCAAGTTTTCGACTAGCCGGGATCTTGCTATCTTTGACCATTTCTCGGCAGACCAACCACAATCAACAATTACGCTCCGAAGTCATCCAAGGCAATTGTATGTCGTCTTTACCTGGCGATATCCGAATTTTGAGAAAGACGACAGTATCTTAGAGTTCGTTAGAATGCTCGGCTGCGGCAATAGAAATGTTGAGAGATGGACTTTGATATTTGGAGACTGTCGGACTACGATTTGTATAAATGAAATCAGGGTGTCTATCCGTTTCTTGCGTAAGGAATCGTGCTCCTTTCCGTCGCTCAATCAGGACTGATAGCATATTAACATGAATACAGCCTTGTGGATATGACGAGTTACAGTGCACGTCTGAGGTCTATAACTGTTCACATATCTGGTCGATGTTGCCAATTGAAGCGGGTATATTCATCGAATACATTCCCTCGATGGGTTCCGAAATATGCAGGAGCGGCAACATGCATAAGGCAATCGACATTCCGAAGATGAGGCTCCGCGGGTTAGACCTCCGAGAATCCCATTCGAAGCCTTCGCGCGAGCATACTTGAATAGCGGAAGACCCCAGGCAGCAATGTCTGCCTCAAAAGGCTTGCCGGTCATCTGGTCCGGCTTCTGTGTGTCTGGTAGCTGGTGCAGTTTGCGTGGTGCTGGCATCAAACCAGGCGATGGACCAGAAAACAGCCGCTGACTGATTTTCAAGCTATAAAAGACGTCAAGGGTGCAAATACTCCTAGATTCCACGTCATCTTTAGAGATCTGCCACTATCGTTCACCTTGCACGGAGTTCAAGCATACCATGTCAATGTTCGGGAACGTCGGAACACGGGGCCAAAGACGGTACCCTCCGGACGACGATAACATGTCAACAGACGGGAATGTTGGGACACGAGGGCAGCGGTGGTACCCAGGAGACGACTACGAGTCCGACATCGTAGAGAACGAAAATCTTAGAGGACGACGGCACAGTAGATGCCGATGCTCAATATGCTGGCCTCGTTATGAGGAGCCTCCCATCAGTAAACTTTGTACTGTTGACGATCTACCAATACAACCTGGCAGATCTTGGAAGGATGGCGGAAAGTGGCAGTGGGTCTGGCCCAAGGACAAGCCAAATATGGGAAAGGTGGACAGGTTGAAGGACTGCCTGACCAACAAAGGTCCAGATATCTTCATCGCAACCCGTGGGGGCTGGGAGCAACCCCATCGCCCAGTATGGAGTGGCTGGAAGACTCGCGGCCATCAGCATCCTAGAGACATGCGGATACGGTGGGACAACGCTGGGTATCCTTTCAGGCAGGACAGCGAGCGTACGTCCCGGTCCAAAGATACTCGTCAAGGAGAGAGGAATGGGCGGAGGTATGACTTCCGAAGTCGCAAATATGTAAGACCTAAAGGTGGAGAGTGGAGCGATGCCGTCTGGGATCCAGACAATCCTAAGTGGGCACTCTATTGGAGGGACGTGGAAGGGTACGAATATGTGGATCAGAAATGGGATTGGGAAGGGTACAATCGAGGCTATGGCGAGAATCCTTTCAGAGCTGGAGAGATGTATGACCGTCGATATGACCACCCTGGGCGCTTCTATCGTCTTAGACCAGAGGAAGACTAGCCTAGACGTTTAAATGCATGTCTTATGAAGGGCCTGCCATTGGGTTGAATAATGGCCACCAGGCTGCTTCGTCCGCTTCCTCGACCGGATCATAGGGAACTGAGCATTGCGATCTAACAGACGAGAGCATTTGACGCAGGCTCTTGACTTGATATCGAGGTATGAGGCCAACATATCCTTTTCGAAAATCAGCAGTAGACAGAAAACAGCTAGTCAAGACTCACAAGAAGGAAAATCAGATCATTGGGTTGAGGTCGCGAAGCAATTGCATCGATGATGGCTCTGTTGAGCTTTGTTTCCGCCGTGCATCCTACGGCGTAACTAATGACGCCTTCAGTAGAGGTATCAAAATCAATCGCGAACGTGATCTTGGCTGGTGAAGGTAGGGCGACCTAGGAATGTCAGCGCATTGTCCTAGTGCCTGCCGACATCTAAAGCTGAAATCATTCCAGAGGAGGTCTCGCGTAAACAGTGTGCGCAAGAGAACGCGCCACCCCATCGGCTGTCTCCAGCTCCCAGGGATCTGAGAGGTAAACGTACCATCATAGACTTAAACTCCGGTTTGATGAACGTAGTTATGCCTCGATGTGACTTCTCAAACTTGTCCAGGCTGACCTTGATGTCTTCTGTCTTAGTATCAATATCAGGCGTCTTAGTCTCCTCGTCATTTCCCGCCATATCGAAATCATCACTACTATCCTCTTTCTTGACATCCAGCCAATCCTCATGTTCTGTTACCAGCCATGGTGTAATCTTCTCAGGGTCCCTAGCTCTGCTCTCCTTCGCTTTCTCCAGGACCTCCTTGTTTCTTGGATGTCCCATCAGATGCTTGAAATCTTGGATATCTTTAGCAGCGTCTGTGGCTGCTTCTTTGAAGTGGGCATGTAGAAGGTCTGGCAGGGCTGGTTCCAGAATGACGGACCCCACGACTCTAGGAATGGTTTCGCGGAGATGGCGGAGCTGCAGAACAGGCCCTACGGTCAGTATTATTCACAGATAATGGGTGCTTGCAGACACATACAGCGACGTGCATCTCTTGCAAGCGATTCAGAGAGGCCATGGTGCTCGCTTCATCCAGCTCGGATTGTGCCATTTGAGTCGTCTGTGAGGGTGATGCTTCTGTAAATTTCTCGAGAGGGTTTGAAGTCGATTGATCAAAGGTTGTCCATGAGGTGGGGGCTTTGTCTTGGTTTGATTGCGTCTAGCTCAAAATAGATTACAGGAATAGAGGCTTTCCACCGAACCTTCACTCATTCAAGACCGTCACAGTGTTTGTTGAGAACATTCACGTCAATGGTACGAATATGCGTACAAGCAACGAAGTTCAAATCTTCACACCAAGATTCCAATTGGTTGTGATGGACACGTGTAAGTTGTGAAGAGCAGCTTCAGCTGGCAATAGCACCGTATCCAGGGACTGAAGCATGCTTCAATATGCCAACAATTGTCCTAGGGCCTGCAAAAGACCATCTTCCAGTTTGAGCTGTGTCCTGAAGATCCTGGAGCTCCGTTGAAGACTCCAAGGCTCAACACCGATGGTTCGGGGACCAATGATTTGCGTGATGCGATGCCGATGGCAGTGTTCGGCCGAGCTCGTTAATCAGCGCAAGGATTCACATATACATAAGTGATGACCTCGATAGTCACAATAACAGGTATCATTTTTCTAACACCTAAGCTCCCTACATGCTCGAAGGATTCAGTAGTTTCCTCTCATATCCGGCCTCGAAGTGACTTCTATTTCTCTTGTACGTCACACTGCAATGGTAGGCACGAATCTTAGGTAGCTGTCTCTTCACATTTATGGATAGAACGAGCTATGCTACCTTCCAGAATACTTCTCACAGTCTCCTTTCGCAAGCTATGCATCACCTCATACAACTTTCAGTGTATATGCTCTCATTGATTGGCCCAGTACTCACACAGACCACTGACTATACGCAATATGTACGACCAGTGTCAGTGCGCCCCCTTACGGAACTGGCTGGTTCCAACTGACACTTCCATAGCCTCGGCACTGAGGATAGAGGATGTTTCCTGGAGTCACCAGCGGTTCATTTTCAGTCGTCAAGCTTGTTCCAGACTGTGGCCCAGATGCCTACTCAGGCTATTCTCCAACAGCCAACATCCAAGGCTTTTCTTTGACCCGCGAATCTGGCACTGGAGGAGCACCAAAGTATGGAGTCGTCTCCCAACAACAAGGCACAGGCAATGTCTTCACTCCGTTGGAAGACCTCTCAAGCTCGCGGTCAGCCCCAGATCAAGCCCTAGGGTGTTTCTACGAGAGCTCGCCATCAATAGGTATCACTCTACAGCTTGCAGCAACGAGCCGTGCGGGGATGTTCAGCTATGCTTTTCCTACTCGTCGGAGCCGAATGTAGTAGTTGATGTTTCCCACGTTCTTCTTTCTGTTGGACGTGCCGAGCTTAGCTAGCACTACGTGAACGGAAACATTACGGTCTCTCACGATGGGAGTGATCAAGGCAGTGGGACTTATTACAATGGGTGGAACCTTGGGCCAGATTGGACCATCTAACTTCTGTGGCCAGTTTGACAACAAAGTCACAGATACCCGGATCTTTTTTGGTAATGGCACAACGCTCTCAGAATATGGTCCAGGTACAATAGCTTTTGGGGTCGAGAGGGTAGGTGTGGTCTACTCGTTTACAGACACCAATGTCACATCAAAGGTAGGCATGTCTTTTATCTCAACCGGCCAAGGCCTGTAAGTTTCTGGACTCAGAAATACCTGCGGGTACGACTATTCAAGATCTCGTCACTGCAGCCAAACCAAACTCGAACGCCAAACTTTTCTCCAAGATCCAGACCACGGAAACCAACGTGACCACTCTCCAGCTACTCTACTCATCCCTCTACGGCATGCATCTCATCTCCTCAAACCGCACAGGCGAAAACCCTCTCTGGATTTCAGATGAACCTTACTACGACGAGATCTTCACATTCTGGGATCTTTCAAAATGTCTCCTACGGAGAACAGATCAGATCAGTCATCGACATCTGGCGCAACGAGGGCTACATGCACGACGCGCGCTCCTCCAACTACAACGGCCGCAGACAAGGCGGCTCGAACGCCGACAACATCCTCGGAGACGCCTATGTCAAGGGCGTCCGCGACGCTGTAAATTGGACCGCCGGCTACGAAAGCATGCTCAAAGACGTCAAAGTGCAGCCAGCCAACAACCACGACCCGCAAGCTCCCGACTCGTCTGCAAAAGAGAGCCGCAGCGCTCTCCCAGACTGGCTGATGTTTAACTACATAACTCCCAACTAAACACGCGCCGTCTCCTGCGCAGTCGAGTACTCCGCCAACGAGTTCGCAGTCCATGTCGTCGCAGTTGGTCTCGGCAACGACGCCGACGCAGCTGAATACCTAACCCGCTCACGCAACTGGCGAAACCACTGGGACGCTTCCGTCTCCTCACTAAACTACATCGGTTTCGTAGTCCTCCGCAACGGCGACGGCACTTTCGTGAATCAAGACCCCTTAAGCTGCGGCGGTTGATACTGGGGCGACGCCTTCTACGAAGCCATACCCTGGGAATACAGGAATAATCCACACCACGACATCTACACGCTGATTAACTACATCGGCGGCCCTTGGACATTCGTCGATCGTCTCGACACAATCTTCCAGCCAAATCTCTACCCAAGCGGCAGTGCGGAGTTCGAATACACCATCTTCAACCCCGGGAACGAACCCGGCTTCGCCTCACCCTTCCTGATCAACTTCGCCAGCCGTCAAGACCCGAGCGTGCAGCGGTCTTGATACATAGCTAAAAGTTACTACAACACCTCCCCCTCCGGGCTTCCAGGTAACAGCGACGCAGGCGCTATGCAAACCTGGCTGCTGTGGAATATGATCGGTTTGTTTACGCTTACGGGCCAGACGACTTTATTGTACATTCGCCTTGATTTGGAATGGCGATTGATCTGGGCAGCGGCAATTCAATCAAGATCACGAGTACTGGGGGTAGTAGTGATAGTGAGTATTATGTGCAGAGCTTGAAGGTTAAGGGGAAGGTATGCGATAAGGCGTGGCTGACGTGGGATGATGTGTTCGCTGATCGGGGGACTACTGATTCTGTGCTAGGACCGAATCCGAGTGAGTGGAGTAGGGATGGGGTGTTGCCACCGAGTCCGGCGTCGTAGGGGTCGTTCGGTGATGTCTACAAGATGAAACGCTAATAGTAATGATATGAACCTTTTGTGTTTACTATCTTCAACTAGCTATAACGCTTTGCCTCCATATAGCCATAGCCGTCGCCAAAGGCCTTAAGGCATAGCCAATGACCGCAGTACTGACGCCTTCAAACACCACGCAGTGCATATGCAACTATCTTTTCGAAGACAAGTGCCTATTCAAGATGTAGAGCGATGCGGGCGACGCAGTTGCGAAGCCAGCTTGGTTGTTGAATATAGGAACCGATTCTGTGGTTTCAACGAAAACCGCGACCACGCGGACGAGGATACATATCATCGCTATACAAGCGCTGCTCGTGCCTCGGCCTCGCACTGTCTCTATCCCTATCGTAGTATGACCTGCCTCTTCCATAGTCTCTAGGTGCTTCATAGCCACGTCGATCATCGCGTCGATCGTCACGGCGGTCAGATCTAGGTGCGGAGACATTGGCAGGAGCGGGAGTCACTGGCGCTGGCGCTGGAGCATCCATATCCACATCCATACTGTCGTCTTTAGCATCGAAGCCATAGCTGCCATCTTGAAACTCTGGATCTGCGCGCCTTTGGCGATCTGATTGCTCGCGTTGGCTGTCGTAGGAGGGTGGACTGTTGCGGGTGAGATCGACACGAGGGGTTGGTGCTTTTCTAATTGGAGGTGCGCCTGCTGAAGGGCCTCCGGTTTTCATGTAGACGTGTAGGATGCGGCCGTCGGCCTGAGATCGTGGTATTAGCTTCAATCTATGACGCTCCATCTACAGCGGGGATACCATACCTTCTTGTTGTTGAAAGTAGAGATGACACTTTCAGCATTTTGCTTCTCAGTAAATACCATCTCCGCAATGACCGTCGGCGTAGCACTCATAATCTTACAACTCTGCATTTCACCTCCACTCGGTATCATAGCAGACTCGATATCAGCGGCCGTTGTTCCAGGTGCAAAGTTGGTGCCAATGACGACATATGGGCCGCCTGCTGTCCCTCTGATACTTATTTCCGCGTTATGACCTCCAGGGGTGACAGTGCTTTGGGTGCCATTACGCGGTGACTGGGTGACAGCTGTATTGTAGATCAAATCGTTCTTTATTGTTCGGGCCATAGTATTATCGCGAGGAGGGCGAGTCATGCGAGGTGCCTTTGAGTTGTTTGGGCTGTGGAGGTCGTGGCCCCATTGTGCTTCTATCTTTGGCTGGACCTTTGGGGTCTTTGAGCCCGAACGTTGAGATGCCTGCAGATCCACCAGTCAGCTCCAGAGCCATAGGCAAATCCTCTGAATCCTCTCGCTCATACCTTAGTGACGCCAACTCTACTTGCAAGGCTGGGTCCAGTGCCGGGTTTGCGACTGCCGTTGCTGGCGGTATTGTTCCTACGCCCTTGTCCAAAAATCTCATCCGCCAGCTTCTGCTTCTCACGCTGTGCTCGCCCTTGCCAAATGTCAGCGGCGCGGCAATGGAAAGTGCTCAGGCCAATGCTCACCAGCTTGGATAATCTCGTCGAACGAGACCGTGTCTTTCTTGCCTGCCATGACTCTGGCGTAGAGGTTATTGTCAGTAAGTGTATGTACGCATTTCTAACGATTATCCGCCCTGAAGCCTGAATGAAACTTCTTGCGACAGATGTGTAGAGTGTGAAAAGGTTTGTTGCTTAAAGTAAGCTCCACATGTGGAAGCGGCGCTTGGCGCTTAGCGTGTTTACATCTAGTACCCTAAAGTACGAGGTTAAAGTACCAAATGCAACTTCCTTCTCGTTTCCCCTTTTCCCCTGTTAGATGGGCTCTTGTCTGTTCCTTGAGGGTTCCCTGTCTGCATCGTTTGAAGCCTTTCCGGTGTTCCTGGTAGTTTCTTGGTTTTATGTCCTTCGTCTGAACGCATTTCGTGTGGCATCAAATACAAACATGGCTTCTTTACGCAACAAAATGAGCAGATGGATGCTCCGCAGCAGCGAGGGCTTAGATGCCTCCACTGCCAAGGATAGAAGCAACAACAGCAGCCTGGACGCTGAACGAGGATCACTAGATTCTGGGTACTACACTCTGCGGTCATTAGAAAACCAGGATTCTGTACCCTTAGATAGAAAAGACTCGCCAAAGACTGTTTCACGAAGACTGCACAAAGCTATATCGACCACCTTCGTCTATCTATCAGAGACGGTCCGCTCCGGAGCTACTTATATGTACGAGGAGCCTACCATAGAAGAGGATCCCGCTCTGGAGTGGTCCGAGTTGGAGAGCCAGACTCCCAGGAAGCACCTCAAACGCCGATCTTCCCTCTTTCCTTCAATGAGACGCCGAAAAACTCAACCAAATTCTCCCAAAACCGACGCACCGCAAGATCCGGTTGATGCAACTCCAACTCGACGAATCGTGAACGATGAGGCACCTACCCTGGACGGCGTGGAGATACCAGACCCAGAACTAGACGAAGAAAAGACAGTATCTGCTGGAGCAGCGGCTCGAGTATTCACAAGATTATGGCCCAATCCTGTCAGGGTTGCCGTTAGCGATGTCTCTCCCATCCCAACGTACACCCATGACCCCGTCTTGCCGTCAATGGAAGATCCTTACATTGATAGTCCCTACCTCTCTACAGAACGCCCTTCGTCTGGCCGCCGTCTTTCATTCATTTCTTCGGCGCTGCCACCATCCCCCTCTCCGGAACCAGGCAAAGGGTATCTTAGCGATGAAAGAGGCTACTATGCAGAGGTGGAGAGCAATCCTGAGCAGTCAGAGTCAGACTCATCTTCAGCAGGTCCCAAAGGGAGACCTTCCAAGCTGCTGAGCTCGGCTTCTCTCATGCGTGCTACGAGCTACAAGCCTGATTTGGCAGACTTACCCACTTTGCCGGCCAGCCACATGAAGTTGGATAAAGGAACAATTAGTGAGGGTCTACTGACTGATGCGTACGGTGGTGATGGAGAGTTTTCCGACGGCAGTCCACCAAATATGGGCCCTCGAGCAGTTTGGGAGCAGAGAAAAGCAGCTCGCCGTCAACGATATCTTGCATTGCATCCTCTCGAGAGCACCAATACATTGTCAGACGATGGCTTTGAGCCCAGTCTTCAGCTGAAGAGATCGCCAGGAAAAACTTCATTCCGGCAACCAAGGCAGTCAGATACTCTGTCTCCCGGTGGCCTGCGCCTTGCCGTGGAAGCAATCGACTCAAAGTCAGGCCTAGAATACAATTTGAATGAAAATACGCCTGGAATCGGTCCCACTGGTGTTGATCCTTTTGAAGCGACTGAAGCCACGGAAGACAAAGCTCAGTCCCCCGTGAATTTGGTCTTCCGGAAATTGGGCGTTCGAGACGATCCGAAAGCTTTAGACCCAGAAGCTCGTTCGGAGATTGAACAAGTTGGAGACCTGCGCCTTGCCGTGGAAGCAATTGATTCGAAGTCTGGACTAGAATACAACTCAGATGAGAACACGCCAGGCACCTGTCTCTCAAATGTTGATTCTTTCGAAGCGACTGATTCCGCGGAAGTGGAATCGCAGTCCCCGGTGAACTTGGTCTTTCCGGAAAAGCTCATTCGAGATGATCTCACGGCTTTAGACCCAGAAGCTGATTCACAGATTGAGCCAGTTGGACAGCAGCTCTGCCGATCTGACAGTCCTTCGCTCACAGCAGAATCACTACAAGGAGAGGAATTGCAGGCAAATCTAGATCTCAAGACTACTCCATCTCCGCTTGTGAACGCAGCTTCTCCAACTGCACTATTCTCAAGGCCGCGCCTCGTTGCTGCGTTCAAGCATACGAGGGAAGAGTCCGGGTCCAGCGACATCACAGACAAGGACTGTGCTCTTAGTACCCAGGATCTGCAGTCACATCCATCACCCTTCCCAATTCTCCATGTACGTTCGTCACCTGCAGTGGCTGATCCCGAGATAATTGAAGCTGTACGTACATATGAAGATGGGGAGATACCTATCTGTGGGCCAAACAACATGGGCTTCAGTCCATCAAAGAGCCGGGCTTCGCCAGCACATGAGATCGTGGTCGACCCGCCACGAGTAGATTGCAGCCCACAAACCCGCGTTGCCAGCGTAAGCTTCGACGACCGTCCTTTTATGGGAGCTACTCTTCCTTATCGGCCCAAAGTCGCGCTGAATATGAAACGTACACCCATGGGAGATATCTCTGAAAATGCGCGAAGCGTGAGCAACCCGTCAACGCCTGATGCCAAACCCAAAATCAGCATCGCCCAATTCTCGCCCAAGACTGCGGCTCCAACCGAGTACGCTGGACATGAGCTGGACTTCGAGCAGCCTACCGCGAATGAGAACCAGGGCCGATCTCCCAGGAGTAACAGCAAGCGATGCGGCTGCTTCGAGCCAAAGACCGAGATCACAAAGCCTGCTGCGTCCCCAACCCGAAAGAAGAGCAAGAACTCAAAGAAGAAGAAGGCAAGCAAGAAAGGGATGGAAGCGAAACAGGAATTGCCTCCGCCCAAGCTTCCGGAGTTTTTGAAGTCGGCCAAGGAGAAGACTGATGCTTCGGAACCTGAGAAGGTCGGAGCGCTTGAGGGGAGGATTGATGCTTTGGAAGCTGAGGTCAAAGACTGGCAGGATTTACTGCAGGAAGAATGATAAGTGGATGGATCACTGCTGAATGAGTATGAATGCAATCAAGAATGGTTGGCAGACCTTATGTGCAAGTTATGAGTGTTCGATTAGCGGTGTTCGAGTAGAGAGGTCCATTCTTTGCGTGTTTCTTTAGCGTTGCATGGTCATGATGACACGACGAATATGAGTATGAGATTACGATTGCATGATTAGATAGACCTGGGTGGAATAGCATGGCATGGAATAGCAATGCATGAGATAAAAAGCATAGCATGGAATGGCGTGATATTGTAGCATAGCGATAGATAAAAGCAACAGATGCTTAAACTGGGGGTACGACACTTTTCCTCACATATCCCACCTAATGCATGGACTTGTCACTCTATACAGCCAATGCATATCCTTATGATTATAGTTACTTACTTCCAGGAGCTATAGTCATGGTCCGGTCAATAAGATATTGTCCGGTCCCTACTAGAAGTGTCCAATCTGGACCGGACCGCTTTCCCTACTTGAGGTCAGAAAATCCTTTGGGTCCAACAATGAGCGTCTTTGATTCCGGACGCTTACAGCAGCTCGGACTCTGGCACCTCGGACTCTAGCACTCCGGTGTTTAGTATAGAAATCTGGAATGGTTTGAATTGGATTGTCTCTTTCCTATAAGGTCGCCTCTTTCGACTCCTTCTGTTATGGTAGTCCCCTCTTCAAGGAATCGAGCTATGCTGCTGACACATTCAATCTAGCACTTGAGAAGGTAATAGCTGATGGTATAGAAATACGGTACATTCATGGTTCGATCGCATGGCTTATGTATGGGAGCAAACCCTCAAGACATGATCGTCTCACAATCGGTACATCAGTCTTGTATTTGTGTCACTCGGAGCGTCATTAAGCTAAATCATTCGGAAGGAAGTTCTTGAGGTGTAGATCATTTATTGTACCTACTTACTTACTTAGCCGGCACGCACAAGCAGGCAAGTAATTAAAAGAGTTTCTGTCTCAGTATGTTGTAAAACACGCATGCAATTGTCTGATTGATTCGAAAGAAGAACTCGCCCGCAATGCCGTTCGATTCTGTCTGAATTTTCCATGCGATAGGCCCTCAGCCGCCCTCCCCTGCTTCTTTCTGCTCTGCTCGCCTAGCACTTATTTTGCTTGCCATGCCGCATCCCCATAAGCGGGGTCCCAAGACCTAGCCTAATCCTCGATTGGTGCAGTCGGCTCTGTAGGTATCGAAAAGAGTAGATGTAAGAAAAATGAAAGCTCAAGCCTAAATAGGCGGCGCCAGCAGTGTGAGCCATACCGATGCAATATGCAATCCTTCCTTCTATGATGATGATCCTGGCGCCTGAGAAGTGACACCCCGATGACCTGATCGTGAAAGAAAGAACTTTTGGTAAGACAGTCTATCGAATGGTTGCAAATGCATGGTATCCTTGATGTGCTCTTGATCGTGAATGATGGCCGGATTTTGTAATGTGGCTAGCGCCAATTGCCGATGTCGCCACGAAGCGTGGCTGGCTGGTTGAAGAAGATGATAGTTGGAGGGACCTCTCATGAGGTCTCGGGCTTCGAATCCTCGCCCCCGGCTGACGCTCTGCCTTTGGGTGATCTTGATCGCTCGGCTGGCTGTGACTTGGCGACAGGAGGCGAGGTTGCTGGTGAGGCGTTTTCGGCAGGTTCAGAGGATTCCAACCCTGCGAGAGCACTAGATGCATGTCAGCGCTTGTAGCAAGTATAGAGTTCAGAGGGTCTTACCTGAAAGTATTCATCCTGCTCGCAGCTTCCTTCTCCTCTTTCTCTTTCTTCTCCTTCAGCGCCGGTGGTGTGCCGGTGCGGCTCGATGCTCCCGAGTCATCCTTGTTTGTAGCACCCATACCTGGTCTCCCGGTCCTTGATCCTCGTGGGCCGCTAAACATAGAGCTGGGCCCAAAGGTGGGTTGACCTTGGGAGCTGACCTGTCTCGAGCCGCCTTTGCTTCCAAGTCTTCGAAGATCGTCCATGCCAACGGTGTTCTTGTTGTAGTCTGGTGGTGGCATCATACCATATTGACCTCCGCCTGAGAAGTTGCGGGCATCGCCGCGACCGATTTGTGGACGACCGCCACCACCACCGCCGCCTCGTCGCGAGTTGTCTGCCTGTCGTTGCATTTCTTTCTCGCGATCTTGTTGTTGGACCTGGATTGCAGTTAGAGAAGTCCTAGAGAAGTTCTGGAAGATCAGTGACCTACCTGTACCCGCACTTCATCAATCGTCATAGGGCCCTTGATGGCACCGCCTTTGCCTTGCCAGCCCTTGGATCGAAGCTCAACGATATCCATCAACATGAACCTCAGACGGCTAGGTAGACCGTCAATGGTAATCATCTGGTTGATCTTCTGGAAGTAAGCCGCCATCATCTGGGGCCCATTGGGAATGTTAGAGGCAGTATCGAGACGTTGGCCGATGGTCCGTAGCAAGCTCGTAAGCGATTCCACCTCGGCTTCGTCAGGCATGCCTTGATAGTCGACCAGCTTCTTGACACACTCATGCATAATGCGCTCCGTCAACATGCTAAGCTTATAGAGTTCACCAATGAATCGAACCAAACCAAGACCACGACGCTTGGCCGCGGCCTCCTTATAGTAGGCGTCCGAGAGCATGACTGCTTCTTCTGACTCGCCTTCTGGCTTGTCGCCAATGTTGAGCTTCCAGCCCTTTTCGAATTCCTCTTGGCAACGGTTGAGCAGGTACTTTCGGAAGAGAGCACCACCATGATAGACATCGCCTTTCTTGTCAAGTATGTTCTCGTCCTTGACTTCGGGACTCATCGACTCCAGCATGCGCTTGCAAAATTGTGCATACATCTCAGCCCAATGAGCCTCGTCAGTTGCCTTCTCGAATGTAAGTTGGATGACCTGTCTCAAGGTTCTACCGTCTAGCTCATCTTTCGATTGAGCACTGATGTCTAGAAGCTGGAGAGTGATCTTGTCGAAGTTGTTGGGCGTCAGCTTGTTGAGATGTGACTTAACCTTACGCTGTACGAGCTCAGGGTCCATGTGTCCGTCGCCGCCTGGAGCGGGGCCAGCCATGCCAGCAGCATTACCGACAGAGCGAGGCTTCCACCCGCTAGAAGTCACTTCGATAGGCTTGAGATTTGCGCCTGCAGTCAAGGGCATAGCTTTGTTGTCCTTGGGATCCTCCCTTCGTTGACCAGCGCGGCTACCACGCTGAGAGCCACCACGTTGGCTGGCATTTCGTGGTGAGTTGGGATGAGCCATAGACGTGGAAGACGGCGTTCGGTCCATCTTGACACCTGAAGCGCCAGGCTGTGGGAACCCACCAGGACGACCAACGAAGCTGGCCAAGGGGTTCTGCATTGAAGCACGGGCAGGAGTTGGATTACGGCTAGCAGCTTCGAAGCGCTGTTGTGATGTTGTACCTGAAGGAAGAGTCCTTCCACCCGGAGCAGCAAAGATACCCATGGGTGCCTGTTGCATTGGAGCTCGGTTCGATGTCTGGCGTCCAGCCATACCCATAGACCCGCCGCCAGCGCTGCGAGGCGTGCCGCGAGCTGAAGAGGGCTCCGTTGTATCTCCGACCGTCTCCCTAACACGTTCGGTCCAATTCTCTGATGGTGCTTCCTTGAAGACACTTTGGAATTGCATCAGGAATTCGCGGTTGTACCTGAACTGGCCCATCTTGCCCGCTGCTGTATTCTGCCCTGGCCTGGGCGAGTTCAGTGCAGGGCTAGGTGGCGCGATAGAGTCAGGATAGGAGACCTCTTTGATATCCAAGATGCGGCGTGAAGTGCGGAGAGAGGCGAGTGCTGCCGACGGCTGAGGCTGCTCGATATCCTTGGAGGTTTCCAGCTTGAGCGCAGCAGGCTTTTGCTTTCCACCAGCAGTAGGAGGCTTGGGTGCAGCAGCAGGAGCAGGAGCGTCGGAGGCAGGGGTAGCAACACCACTGACGACTGGCGTCTCTTCTGCAACGGGCGTGTCGATTGACGAAGGAGACGCGGCATCATCCTTCTTGAGCGCTGCGAACATATCAACTCGCTCCTTCTGGGAGTCTTCGCCTTCGCCCTTCTCAAGCTCTTTCAAGCGAGATTCCTCAGCCGCTTCAGCTTCTCGCTCTGCTTTTTTCAACTCGTCATCCGCCATCTGGGCTTCTTCGGCTTCTTTACGAGCAGCTTCTTCTGCCGCGGCCTTTTTCTTTGCCTGGTAAGCAGCCTCGGCTTCGGCTTCTTTGCGCTCAATTTCGGCAAATTCGGCTTCCATACGAGCGTTCTCGTCTTCTTCCTCCTGAGCTTTGCGAGCTTTCTCTGCTGCTTCATCAATGTCCTTTTTAGCCTTAACAGCGGCCTTCTCAGCTTCCTCTGCATCAGCTTTGTTTTTCTTCTCTGCTTCTTCAGCCTTCATCTGAGCTACAGCAGCTTCCTGCTGTTTGGCATGGGCCTCTCTCTTCTCTTTGAGGAGTTCGTCTTCAGTATTTTTCTTTTCTGAAGCTGCCTTGGAATCTCCTTCGTTCTTTTTACGCTGCTCTTCTGCCTTGTCTTCCTCCATTTTCCTAGCAATGGCTTCTCTCATCTCATTCCTTTTCTCCGCATCGGACTTCACACTCTTGCTCTCGGTCTTTGAGTGTTGAGAATTAGAGTGGCTAGCTGTATGAGGTGGTGGAGTAGGAGTTGAGGTGACAGCTGGAGTCTGGGACCTGTTTAATGGGGTAGGAGATGCAGCTGGCTTATCGATAGTAACGGCCTCTCCAGTATTAGGATTCATGATGACTAAAGCTGCGCTCTTCTTCTTGGGAGGGAGTGGGAAGCTACTAGTGGCCTTTGGAGCTGGGCTGTTTGCTTGACGGCTGGCGACTGCAGCATTGTTTACTGCAGGATTAGCGTTTCCGGCTTGCCTACCCATGCTTGATGCTGGTCGGTCAGTGTGAGAGATAGCGGAGGACGTGCGAGACATAGGAGATGGCTGCTGCTGGTTTCCATACTGGCCAGGATGATATTGAGGCTGCTGAGGGCCTGGAGTCATCTGGGGAGGTGGGCGTGGAGAGGTAGGTGGCATACCCGGATAGCCGCCGTAAAACTGACCACCGTAGTATTGCTGCATATAATTTGGATCGTATGCATTCTGCATATATTGATTCTGGTTTCTTGTTGTCAGATATTGTTCAAAGTTGCCACTAGCGGGAGAAAGGTCAGGGAACGTCCGAGCGTTGCCTCTGCCACGAGATTGGGGTCGAGCAAACTGAGGAGCAATGCCTCTCAAACGTGAAGGAGATTGGGGGTTTACTTGTGGGGGTCCCATATTCTGGGGGTATCCTCCATATGGACTTGGGTATCCATATGGTTGTTGGGGCATGGGGCTTCCCATGGGCTGGCCAGGCTGGGCGGGAGCCGGCTGTGCGTTTGCCAAAGACGGGCTTCGAGCAGCTTGGTGAGGGGAGTTCGGGTATGGGGCTAGGTTTCGATTTTGTCCTTGGTAAGGGGTCATGTTGGAACCACCGCGCGGCTGGTTAGGGGGAGCTCTATTGTTCGGGATGGGGTAGCCCTGGCCCATCTGTTGCGGATACTGGCCTTGGAAACTAGCTCTTCCGCGACCACTCTGACTATACCCGCCTCTGCCTGCACCTGGGCCCATAGCTTGGTTGCTAATAGTGTCGCTGTGTTGAGATTGTGATGACTCGCGACGGAGGTGACTAGGCTGTGCTTGAGCTGCGAGAGGACCTTGCGGTGCTCCAGACGGTCTCATCTATTTATAGTATTAGTCTTAGTATTGCCGGGCAGATTAGTGCTACTAGAACTCACGGTTGCATCGGCGCCCCCAAAGCTACCAAAGCTCATGCTGTTGCTATTGCCATGTAGACTGGACGGAGGTCGACCACCGCTTGGAGGTGGCTGAGGGATCGGTGATGGAGATTTCTGAGGAGATGTTAGACGAGGGTTCGCTGGACTGTTGACTGCTAGGGAGTCCGTAGACTGATTGGGTGCAGGTGTGGTGTTGGCCGCCGGTGGTGAGCCTTCTGGGACAGATCCAAATTGTATGTTGTTTCCCCCTTTGGGCTTCCCTGCCACCGGACCTCCATTTGGCATGTATCCAGAAGCTCCAGCTGCGCTAATAGTGACTGATGGCTTTCGAGTATGATCGATGCCCGAACTAGAGCTTGTGGGGGTAGTGCCATTGACTGTTGTAGGTATACCTGCAGCCGGAACAGCAGGTGTGATAGCCTTACCGTTCATTTGTAAGCTAGTGTCTAGCTTGCCATGCTGTGAGCCGCTCACTGTCACTGAAGGAGGAGAGCTGCCTGACGCAGAAGGAGAGGCGTTCTTCTTTGTTGCGTTGGCGTAGCTAGTTTTGCCAGCCGGACCAGCGGCAGACAGCGATGCGTTGCTTGGTGCTTGCGGTGGGAGGACTGGCTGAGAGATGCTTGTCATCGAGAATTTGGTGAATATTTTATTAAACGGATATCGCAGTGGTACAAGATTTTCTCGCTCGCCACAAAGATCGAGGTATTATCTCGAAAACCAGCTCGAGGACGTGCTCTTGAAGAATATGGAGTGGAGATTTGCGTGCCTAGCTGATGAGAGAGCGCAGGTGTTGATATCGTGGGTTGAAGTGAGGATCGGTGGTCTTCGCTCAGAGTGCAGGAGCCTCGTCCGCCGTGCAACCCGTGAGGTAAAAGGACTGTACTGATGTAAAAGTACGGTAGAACTCAGTAACAGTAAGTCCCGGTATTAGAAGATGCTGTTAGTATCTTCCGGACATCCGCGTCATCCAGATGGACTCGCAGGATATGTGTTTATTAGTGGTTTAGTGATTGTGTTTGGTGAGAGGAGGTTGCGAAAGAAATCTTGAGATCTTTCCCGTGCAATTTTACGCTAGCGCAATAGGGCTGAACAACTGAGGCAAACTTTTTTTGACCCTGCCGATGATAACCTGCACACGCTTCTACAGTTGTTGGTCTTGGGTCCAAGCAATATTGGATACCACTACCGGTCTACCAAAGACAGAAACTTTCCGGCCCCAATCTCTTTGCGCACCGGCAGCGCCTTGCTAATGAATATGCAGTCTCCAACAAAGTTACTTTGAGCCACCTCCTCTATTTTCTCCGTAAAGCACGAAGATCTGTTTATACGAGTAGGCGAGATGGGAGACCTTGGAGTCAGCTTTCGACTGCAGTAGGCGGAACCTGCATTCGGTAGCAACGAACAGCCTCATCCAATCATGCGCCCTTTTCGTCCGTGAAACGCCCTGCTTGGATTCCAGGCTTGAGCAACAAAAAGGCTTCCTGACTCACTAAACATCTCAATATTACTCGGAGGGCTTTTGGGCGCTTCGTGTCTTTGTCAAGATGGGAGGGTCTCCCAAAAATGATACTGCGATATGCAGGTGACGTGCAGCTGCAGGCGGCAGTTGCACGAACCCAGTTTTGTGATTTGTCACTCATTCTGTTAGAAATTCCGATAAGGCCATTGTGTATCTTGGAGCTTCGCGACCTCTGTTGACTCATCCTCAGGCTGTGAATCATGCTTAGGCCAGGATTCTCGCTCTCAAAAGATGCAGGGACGTTGTCCTTCGAGCGATGATTTGAAGTAATGCGATTCATATCTGTCTTTCTTATGCGCACTTGTGTAAAGAATAATGAGCACACGGACAGATCTATTTTTGGAACCCATGTGGTACCTACGGAGTATACTACGAGTACGGCAAGTCTTCACTATATGCGCATCAACGAGATCAAAACCAGACATTACTAAGCCGCCAAGAATAGCCTCTCATTGGCCATTACAGGACGATCATGCGAAACACAGTGGTAGCTGCGATCGCCACAGTAGCCGACAGCGTTCCATTACCCCATCAGATTCCTTTCAGAGGAGAAAGGTAGGGACGCCGGCAGCAATGGTGCCAAGACTGAGAAAATCTGTACTCGCAATCGACTTGCTCGATGAGTCTCCTTTCGGCGTATTAGTGTTCGAGCTATTCGAGACACTGCCATTCACTTGGGCTGCAGCTATGACATCCCAGAAATCGCAGACGCAGAATGCGTCCTTTACCATGATATATATTCGAAAATATTTGTTCCATCACTGTAGGGAACCTAGACTCGGCAAATTTTGTAGGTTTGCGGCTGTCTTGAGGTCCTCACAAAGTCATTTCGTTGGCATAGTTTAGAGTGAGGTTGGCTTTTGCGGATTAGGAATGCAATGTTACAATTATGCACAGCAATTCTAGCAATGCGAACCCTTGAGAAGCTTTTATAGACTTTCGCTTTTGTGTGCATACTACCTGTTAATTCACGGGTCTTCATACTTCATGATACCCTCCTCAACAGCCTTGATTTGCAAGGCCAACATCCTAGAGGAATACCTGCACAATGCGAGATTCCCACTAAAGAACCAGAAGCCTGGGTGACAAGTCCGTCTCCACATAGTCTCAACTCTCCCTCTTCATCGAATCCCCAGACGTCCTTGATGCCATCCGCAATCTCATCTCCAAATATCTTTCGACCGGTCCCACGCATGTTTCCATAGCCAGTAGCGAACACAATCTCATCTGCCTCAAACTCAGAGCCATCTTCGAAAAGCCACGTGGTTTGACTTCTGTGATCTCCTTACCCTGCTTGGTCTTGATCTTGCCGTCGATGTTAAGCTGACTAACCCCAACGTCAATGTAATAGCCACCGCCTCGTTGGAAGTTCTCATGAAGAACCCTGAGTCATCGAGTCCGTTGTCGAGCTTGAACCCTGCCTTTTCCAAACCAGCCAGGAGATCGGCATCTCTACGAGATATCTCTCTTGTGGCATCCATGTGCATGCGCTTCAACATTGCGTTGGGAATGCTCATGAACAAGAGATCGGCATCTTCCGTGGCTGGTCCACCCTCCTCGTAAAGACCAGCGAGCAGAACGTCGAGACCGGCCTTCGAAGACATTACGGAAGTCGAAGATAGTTGGACGATGGTCACATCGTAGCCGTATTCGTGAAAGTCTTGGGCAATGTCGTGGCCCGAATTGCAGCAGCCAGCAACGACCGCCTTCTTACCATTGGAAGTCGCATTGGCACCTTTGAATTGGCTGGAATGGCAGAGGCGATCGCCTTCGAACTCATCCACGCCTTCAATTTTTAGTAACATCATCTCACCGCTGTGGCCGGTGGCTTGAATGACATGACGCGGGTGAAGGGTGCGATCTTCGACTGTGCCATCAGCTTTCTTCCGTTCAAGTTGACGCTCCATTGCCGCTTATTCTCGTCCCAACTAGCTGATTTAAGATTCGTTTGAGTCCACACGTTGAGTTCGAGCAGCTTGGCGTAAGACTCGAACCACTCTGCAAGCTTGTCTTTGGGGAGGAAGACTGGCCAGTGCGAGGGAAATGGGACATATGGCAAATGGTCGTACCACACTGGATCATGCAAGACTAGCTGATGATATCTCGATGGTCTAGCGGAGTTGTGAAATGGGCAGATTATAACTTCTAGTCTACCTGTTCCTCCAGTTGTCGCCAACTCGAGGATTGCGGTCAATGATCAACGTGGGCACACCCAATTAGTGTAGGTGGGCTGCTGAGGTGAGACCGCCTTGGCCAGCGCCTTATTGGAATTAATGGTAAGCCTTGAGTGTCTCAGATAACATGAAAATGCCTCATCTCACCTGAGATCAGAACCGTTGGTTCATTCCCATCCGCAAAATTCTCCATCGCGGTCCTTCTAACCTGCCAATTCTTCCTTCCAGGCTGCCCACCATGAGCAAAACCAGGCGGCCTGTTATTTCCCACCGTCTTTTCATGACCCTTCAGTTCGTACATAGCCTTAAACAGCGTAAAAGCCTCCCATTTGCCATCTTTATCCTGCAAAAGTCTAACAATACCTAGTCCCCTCCCAACGTCCGTTTCGATCTTAAGGAACGACCCGACACCACTGACTGTCCCCTGGTAATTTGCAGCAGTGACATGTGGAGAGTGCAGCGTACTGCTATCATCGACTTGAATGGACTTGATGGGGCTGCCATTGGCGCTGCTCTTGAGAAACGACACTATCTTCTCAGGTCCATTAAAAGTATGGTAGTCCCAGCTAAGACCGAGCTAATCTCGCCAGCAGGACCCAGGGAGGAAGAGGCGGTTGCTAGCGTCGTTATCAGAGGTGGAGAGAGCCTTGCTCAGGGAGTCATCCCATTCGGTAGCGATCTTGTGGACATCCTCTTTAGGTGGGGCATTTGATTCCGGGTACGCAGCAGGCTTCAATTGTTTTGAACCTGGTTCGACGCAGTTGTAGGGGGGATTTGTACTGCTGCTGTAGCCACTGCGAATCTAGTGCACTAGAGATGATCCGAGAGGAAGTTCTAGAAGCACACTGGGAGGGGTACCAGAAGAATTTGGCCAAGTCAATGCGGGTCAAAGGAATAGCCTGCAGGTCGATACCCAGCAGGGTGGTACTCCATCCAATGCAGTACCTTAATTATCCCCGCAATCAAACCGCACAGCTATCGATCTCCTTAAAGGGTTACCCATTATTGCCCCGCAACCAGGAAAGCAACAGATGGGTAAGGCTGACGGCTTTTTATTATTCCGGAGCTAGTAGGGGCTGAAAGTGAACCGGACACGTTCGATTTCACAACAACTGTCAATCCAGTCCAAGTTCACCCTTACTATAACTCTGTCTAGTGAAAGAAGATGAACTGCAGTCATTCTTATCACTAGAACATGAAGCCCTGGAGATCCAACGCATTCACGCGCCCAACTCGCCTTTAAGATCCCCGCCTTCTCCTTACCCTCCTCCTTTCTCTTCCTCTAAGCAAAGCTTTATCCGATAGAAACCTCCAGCAACAGAAGCTGGCCTATGCAACATATTCAGGATAACATAGAAGAAAGTTTCATGCAAGCTATGACCTTTTCGGCAAATTTTCCAGCCTCGCCAAAACGACATATTCCCCAGTCTCCACCACACCTTCGAAGCTTTCATTCCAGCAATATAAAAACAAAAACGAACCTAATACTTACGGTATACTTCTGAAGATAGGCATAAAGATGTTATGCAAAGTAAAATCTGCATGACTTCTACATTGACCTTAGCCACTTGGAATTTTTCATGTTTACCGTCGAAGTCTCTCTTCAGTCAAAAGACTGTCGAATGGACCAAGAATTGCAAGCATAAACAAATAGAATGAGATCTCAGAGCAAGCAGAGAGGATATAACTCAAGGTACGTAAGGCTTCACACAATTCACTCACTCTTATTTCATGTACCACCATCATCATTGTCTTCCCCTACCACTAGATACAGGAAAATTCGCTCCATCATTCTCTGTTCAGCTGAAAGTGACATTTGCCTAAATTAATAATCGACTTTTGAACTTTGAAGATTTCCATCTCAAACCCATTTTATCTAGGGTTTCTGTTCAACAGGCAAAATGTGCTTTAGGGAAAAATTAGAATCCTACCAAAGCAGGGACCCTGAAAAAGCTCTGGAGCACGATTTCCCCCGAACACTCTACGGAGGTGAATGGTGGCGTCGATATCCGTCAAAACTTCAATGTCCATACTCTCGTTCTTCATGGCCAATACGCCAAAACCTTTGCGCGCCGTCTCTTACAATTGAAAAAGGAAGATGCAGAGACAGCAGAGCTGACACCAAAGAAACACTTTGAGAAGTATGTTGCAGCATATAAGCTACAGCAAGCCTACGACGTTCTCGAGAATATCAACGAAGTCGGAGTGAAAACGGTACCATCTCCAATTGTCATCACAGTATCGCCTAGTCTCTCGTACAATTCTCGGGAAATCTGCGGAGACGGGACAAAGGGTCATCTTGCGAGCCATTGTGAGAAATTATTTGTGTATAGTGATATGATTTGGTATGTAGAAGGGCGCTTCTATGCTGCCCTTGCGAGATTCTCTTTAAAGAGGAGGAAGTGAGCGGATTTGTACGGGATTGAGGGCGTAGTAGGTACGATCTTTGTTGAGACTTTTGACGATCTTCTAGGGGTATATTGTGGAATCAAAGGTGGATTGTCGTTCAGAAGAGGTTGAGCGCAGACTACAACTCTCCTTAGGTCTCTGTGTCGACTATCTCGGTAGCAAAGTCATTGCCTCGATGCTTGATAGCTTTGCTGAATGCGTTTTCGATGGTGGGGTAGTAGCTATCCACAAAGTGTTTGTCGACGAACTGCACTGTCGGCGAGGATTTGCCTGGAGGAGTCCTTTCAAAGCTTGGACCCCGAGCGGTCTATTAGACCGAGAAGCGCGATCTGACTAAACCTTGGCTCAACTTCGAGTGTTCCATGGCGGGCGATGCTTGGAAGCAATCGAAGAAATGATATCGTCGATAGTCGATTGAAAGTCTCGTTGGGTTGGGGCCAATGCTGTGAGGGCATGCGAGGAGTTCCGCAGCCCTCCAGCAGGATCTACACCACAGCGAGAGGACTCAAGTCTTCCACAATCTTTCACTTGTTTCACATCGTGCTTGATCCGTTTCCCGAAAAAGGCTCTGCTCTCTCCCAAGCCTTGGATTTGGTAGGATAGCGAGGCGATCCCTCGGTGCAGGGAGTGATGGAGTGTTCGGTGGTCGCATCGGTCTCAACCTGTGCATGCTTGCGGATTTTCTTCAGTCTCTCTTCAATCGCCTGGACTGAGCACCCAAACTGATATCGTGTCAGTGTCTGATGCTTTGAGACAACGGCGAAGGACATACACGAGCAGCAGCGGCATCAATATCAACCTCGATCTTGGATTTTGCTTTGCCACGGGCAGCCGCAGCTACAGCCGTAACATTTTCTTCTCGGTCAGATCGCACAACTCCCTCAACAGCGCCCACCGCTCTGCCGAACTCAACGCCCGTTCCAACGTACCCTAAGCCCCTCAAAGAGATCGTTCTGCTCATGGACTGCATTTGATTGTCGTTGTCCTCAGTAGTATCGACCATGATGTTGCGTCCATTGACATTCCTGACCACATGTTTCGAAGTACGAGCGGAGCTCCGAAGTAGCCGAATGCGTGAAGATCCTGAGGACCGACTTGTACTTCAAGAGAAGAACTCGATTGTCGAAGATGAAATCTCTCGCTTTTCGATCGAAGCGTCTTGATCAGCCGAGCGTCGTTTCGCGATGAACTCGTTGTCTTCCTCTTCTGTGGATTCAAATTTTAACCTACCCTGGGTTAGCAGCTGTCCATAGGTGCCAACGGGGTGGCTGAATTACCCGTCGGTAATGTGGTATAATGGCTCTCGTGAAGAATTGTCGCCAGTACACATCAAGAAAAGAAAATGCCTGCCACACATTTCCTCCGATCAAAAGATTTTCTGAGCAAGAAGTGCAATTTCGAACATGATGATATGCAGGGCAGGGGGTAGCAGATCCTCTTATCCCTGGCTATTGGCCGCCGTCTTCCATTGCTTATATAAAGAGGTAGCATCCTGGATGGCCACCACTCCAACGGCTCCCCACTGTGGATGAGTCATGTGCTGTTCTCACAACTCTATCTACGAGAGCGTCTTCGTCGGAGAATTCGAGCTCCAGCTTTTCAATCTTCACATTGCCATGATCAATGACCATCCATTACTCTTATGGTATAGTAAGGTGGCTGCCATGCTGTCTCGTTGCGCGAATATGAGAAGTGCTTGTTGACCTGGAAAGGCGCCTACTGAGCGTCAGTGCCAGGCCAGTAGGAGCACCACAAGTAAGTCATGGTGCATACTCGGAATGTTAGAACATAATCCATGCTGTAAGACATCTTGGTTTGATGGAGTTGAACGCTTGTTGGGGCAACGAGGATGGTAGAGCGTGATGAGTGGGTGGACGGCATCACGATATTTGTTTAGCGAGCCTTGCCGCAAAACACGCTAAGGCTTTTGAAAACCAGCGAAAAATTATCATTCATACAGAGCTACAATCTCAACTCTACTCCAACACCTGACTCTTCTGATCATTGTTTAATCTCACACAATGCGTGCTATTAATCAGCCAAACTTCCATGCATCTCTAAACCCCGCCAAAAACAAACCAAACGTCTTCAAGAGCCTCTACCGTCAAATGTCAGTACCTTACTCAGACCAACCACGGCAAAACGTGCCTTGAGTTAGCTTATTTCCACAAGAGCTACGACTGACGCAAAACAAGAGCGTCACCAACAACTCACGGAGGAAAAGGCGAAGGCGCGATGTGAGGCGGAGGCCAGGCAACGCGAGCAGGATATTGAAGGGGAGAAGGCGTGGTTCAACAAGATGCTGAAGCAGACCAAGGCTGAGGAGCAAAAGCGCTGAGGGGCGAAGGGATGAGATAGTCGCACCATTACAGAAGAGGTGAAGCTTCCAGACTGCACTGAACAGAGCTCTTTGTCCCAAAACTCCTTGCCAAACATCTCACCTCTGTTGTTGACCGAAATTTTCCCACATCTCATGGCTTCAGCCAGAACATTCATATTTCCACAGCAGCTACGAGCGTTTTTGAAAGCTCAATAGCATATATTATCATCTCTTTTCTGTATTCGGCAAGGCTGACTCTGCCAACAGTTATATATACATATCCTATCACCCACGGCTCTTCGACATCAGCTGCTCTACATGGTCCAAGGATGACAAGAACGGTGCTTTTGAATCGGCTGAACGACCCACTAGGAGATTTGGATGAGGCTACATTGGTGAGGAATAAGTCGTGTGGGAGAAATCACTTTACCGCAGTCCAAACAAATCCATCTGCAAAGCAACATCCAAATCCCGGAAATCAAACCCACCACGAATAAGTCTCAAGCAACAACGACTCCTATACGACTCTCGAGCGCCGATCAATTGACTCCAGCACAATTTCTAAGCCACTGGTGACGATATTCTATACCTCAACTACCAAAGCAGACCATGGCGCTGTCAATTCTTATACAAGCTCGATATCGAAATTCGCGTCGAGGCCTCGATTTATAACCCTCAAGCTGATGATTAGGCCGAAACTTATGGAAAGGGAAAAGGCTGATAGACCACCGTTGCCACCGGTGGTTTCTATTCTTGCATCAAGAAGAAGGCTCACTTGCTCCTACAGGTGGAAGCCCATTAAATAGCAAATTTAGCAATCATGTCAATACGCGCCAACGAATACCACACGGATGACCCTATACCAAAGCACCCCAGACAACGCGCCCACGCCACTGTTGGTGATATTACAGCACCCAAAGAGTGTTACAAAGATTTGAAACGCAAGTGTGGCGAAAAATCTGTCGAGAACTACTCCAGGCTGAAGTCTTGTTTCGACACCGGCTGCTCTCTATGGTCCTGGGATGACACAAAGGTGCTTTCTCATCGGTTGAACAACCCAAAATATATAAGCATGATAAGACTCTGAAGGACGTCGACATTGACCCATACAGCGTGCAACCCGATACTGAATAACGCAGAGAATACTCGGTAAGAAAAGTACGAAATTCGCCACTTGAAAAAACACCATCGGGGTACAGTGCCATCGTGAACCACTTTGGAACATTCGCAGGTTGACAAAATTTTCCTCTACTGCAGTAGTAAAAGGGAAGATGCACACGAGACTCAAGCCAAAAATGCTGAACCGAAAAGAGACTCGGTATGAGCCTCTGGGTTTCGCCACTTCAAACATCGTAGTATCATTTCACAAGCAAAGAAAATGACTGGTCACTATGCCGGGGGAACGTTTGGACGCTGTGACCCTACTACAGTCCAATGCCTTGGCGAAGGCCTACACGTTGCTCATAAAATTGAATCCGCTCGCACGCACCGTTGGGTCCGGGGACAAGGCATCCTTCAACACCATCCGCCCTACCCTCACGAAGGACTACGTCAAGGCTATGGAGACCCAGTTTGGGGCTATCAAAGACGCCTACAATGAAGCCAAGACGATTCGCAATCAGGTCCGATCAGAGCTTGTAGACACCATAACTCGCACCAGACTTTTCGAACAACACGAACAATAATCACCATACAATGCACTACCAGCCCTGAAGCAATGGGCGGATTATCGTGGAGAGGACCCGTTGAAGTGGATGGCCGCGGACAAGAAAACGGATATCATTATGACCACAGAAGACGAATTCGAGTTCTGAGCTGGGTCAAACTGAAACGGGGCTGCGCGTCTCATGGGGGCCATGAGACCTCAAAGGGGGGGACTGTGAACGGAAGGAGCTAGCTGCTAGCTGCGAGGGCCCTCATGGAACTCACAGAGCCAGATAGACCAACAAGAATCAATACATGACTGACTTGACCATAAGTGCCCTGAGCGAGTGACTGAGCCACTGCTACAAAGTTAAGGTGCAGGTTTCTGTTCAACTGTCATTCAAGCACGTCCATTGTGAGGTTTTAAATAAGCTACGTTGACAACGATCTCCCGCGATTTCTCTGGCAAATCGGCCCTGCAACAGCTTCATTCCTCTCGTTGACATTCTACCGATCGTCACCATTTTCTTAACCAGCTCCGAGGAACGAAATTGAAACAGTGAGAGAAGACACGCAATTTTGCAGTGATGAGGCTGAACACAAATCAGAATTCTCGCCCCCCCTCGTCAATTCCGCTGAGTCGAGATCGTCTCCACAGCGTGGAAATACTTGCATACGCAGGGTATCACCTGGAAGCAAGAAAATAAGCTCACTCTGCTAAGATCCTCGAATGGCCAATTCGGACTATGCTTAGAAATGTGATAGTGGTATAGAAGCAAGTCCTACGAGACTTGCCCCCACGATGATTGCGATGCTGCCACTGAAACGTTTCAATTACGAACCACCATTGATTTGACTGGTGAGGGTCACAATTAAATCCACGGCAAGAAGATCGAGGCCTTTATGCTTCGCAGCCTCAATTTTCTATCGCTGCTTCGACCTGGACGACCTCGAGAACGACCGCGTGTCCGAGGAAAAGCGCCCAGTCGTGGACTCAAATATGGCCCATTGGGAGTGATGGTGGCTCAGAACCTTACCTTTATCAAACGTCATAGAGTAAGTTACTCCAATTTGACTGGCTTTACATGCTGCACTGCTGACTGGAGTGGTAGTCGCTCGTAGTAGATAACTCTCACAGCGTCCAGCGGTCCTCCAACGACGGAATCAATGACAATGGGGGTGAATGGGATGATGGGCCTTAGCCAGAAGGACACATCAGATGTCAATACTTGCAGGATTCCAATGAAAAGGCAGTGGGAATAGTTACAGCACGGCTTATCATCTGGGTTACCACCAACAGCAATTTCCCATGCCCGGGTTACACCAACCCCATGGACCTCAGCAATCTCAGGTAGCAAACCGGCCCCTCGTGACAACGTCAGCTCCAGCTCTATCCCACCGAACTTGACCTGTTCTCTTTGAGAGATACCAACCCTTCGGCAGATGACCAGCACCTCTGCCCCGCCTTCCATCCCAGGTCCAGAATCAGCCAGGTGCTTACAAGTACTACTTGTGGTAAGGTAAAGGATATCGGTTTGTTCTCAGATAATCAAGCGGTCAAAATGGGGAAATGCTGCATTCACTCGGTTTGTGGCCATTCCAAAGACACCAACCAATTTCCCGACAACCAGGCCAAGTGGTCCAATACCATACGCATTTGCCTCTCTTGTCGGATCAGTACTAAGGTGTACACCAAGAGCCTGCTACTAACCATCAATGGAAGAAGTGTGTTGGTGCTGGATTTGTTGCAAAAGTGTGCTGGTATGGCAGAGGTGGTTGGGAAATTTGATGAGGGCGGCTACTTACCTGAACAGGGGACTTGGGAAGGGGGTAGGAAGCCGGTGGAAAGCGGTTGAAGATGGAGCAGGTAAAGTGGTGTGTGCCGTATTTGGAGCTCAAGCTGGGATTTCGAATTGGTCAATTGTCGATAGATCGGAGCGGAGATGTGTAAAACATCCAATAAGAAAAGCTATGATATTGGGGCAATAGTCCTACTATATGATACTCAGCAGCAGCTTCGACATTTATCTACCTGGTCGCTTTTCAACAGAACTCTGAAAGGATGGGCAGATTGCTCACTACCTGCGCCTGCGTAATAGAGCACCTAGATATGATCTCTAAGTACGAGACCTTGTTCCACTTCCCCCTTCCCTTTTCTGTCACTATCATTAACCCATCAGCAACCATGTCTGTTGTTTGGGAAAGATATTGGGACACCCCTTAGATACGGAAAAGTAAGAGAATGACTTCGCCAAGCCGGCCCAAGCCTATTGAAGCCGGAAATATCGCTTCTTGAACGTCCACTCGTTCTTCTATGCAGCCTTCGACGTGCAATTTGACTTGATCACGTTCTACTCCGATCGAGACAAGGTGTTCAGCCTTCTTTGCTCTCATTTCCCACTACGGAGCCATTGGAAAGCAGCTTCCGAAGCATCCGAGGGGACACGCAAGAGTCGAAGCTAATGTGGTGTATTGAGTGGAGAGTTTGTGCCACTGAACTGTAAGAACGGAAACACTGTTTGGCTGTACGAATGGCACGACTGTATGCCACCCCTTGGGGATTATGGGCAAAGATCTCCCGATGGCATCTGGTAGACTCCCAAAGGCTATTTTAGAGTCCTTGTTCCTCAACCCTGGAGTTCATTCTTTTTCGCCTGCTTTGAACTCCACTCGTAAGTCATTCTTGACTCTGCGAAGCATATCCGTTGGACAAAAAGCTTGACATAGTATGGACCACCGATAAGGCCATCCAAGACACAGCGAACAGCTTGCTCATGCTTCAAGCCCGTGGCGCTTACAGCATTATAGAGGACTTGGGCGAGGCCCTGAAGTGGTGCAAATTTTTTGTTCGATACGAGAGCTGTGATAGTCGTAGCAATGATGGGTGGAGTTTTCTCCTCAAGATTGACTCTATGGCTCTAGAAGTCGGCAGAAGTCCGTTTGTTTTTTGTACCTTTCATATGTTCTCTCACGTCTCTGTGTAAAGAGGTAAACCACTTTGAGATGTCTTCATCAACCAGTCTAATACCGCCTACTGCGAATCGTGGGACAGAATTTCTGATTGTTTCATGGGTGACAGTGTCACTTTGCATCGTCATCGTATCTTTGCGAATCTTCACCCGAGCTGTTCTCCGCAGAACTGCTGGGTGGGATGACTGGACTGTTCTCATAGCTCTAGTAAGACTTGACATGGCAGCCTTCTTCGCTGCTCCATTCACTGACAGCAATGAAAGGTGCTGGCCGTTGCTCAAAGTATCCTCGACATCTTCAAAGGCTACGATGGCTTTGGACGTAGCATCCAGTATTTGCAACGCCCTCAAATAGAGAATGTTATGCTACTTACGACAGTAGTGATCATGCTCAACATAATGGGGACCTTGCTCGTCCGGATCTCTGTCTGTCTGTTTATTTTAAGACTCGTACCGGCCGATCGGAAATCCTATTGCAGGTGGATATATGGATTCATTGGGTTGTTTACGGCGATGTCGCTGGCCACCTGCCTGGCCTTTACCTTTGAATGTATACCAATGCAAGGTCTGTGGAACAAAAATGTCCATGCACATTGCTTCGGGCAGTCAAACGTGGCCGTTATAGCCCAGGTACAAGGCGGTAAGTGACCCTGAACCCATTCGTTTCGCATCACCATAGCTTACACGAAGCCAGCTTTTGCAGCTATAATGGACATACTTTGCGTTCTCCTGCCGCTCGTGTTCCTTCGGAACTTGCAAGTGAAAAGGAGGGACAAAATATGTCTGTTCATCATGCTGGCGCTTGGCCTTCTGTAAGAACAGATCCCTCACGGAAAGGTTTGAATCTCAACTAACAATCCTTATAGCACCGCTGTTGCCGCTATCACTAGAACAGTGTTCGTGGTATCGCACTTCGAAAGTAATGATTTTACTTGTGAGTGGCTCACCGCTGCCAATGTTTAACGCTCGTCAGAAATCTAACAACTTTCCTCAGTTGACCTCGTTCCTGTAGCATCTGTGCACAGTGAAACAACTCCTTCCTCCTCCCTCGGTCTATTCCCCTCAATCACACTTAGTCTAAGATAATTCACTAGCCTCGAACAAAACATCGGCATAATTGTTGCTTGCATGCCAGCAACACATCAACTCTTCCGAAGCGTTGAGAGCTACTTCGCCGCATCCTCCACCTCCCCAAAAAGCCATCTAGATCCAAGAAAATACAGACCCTCTCAGGTCCACTTCCGGCCAAAGACACAAAGTGGCCACATCCAAGTGAGTGACCGAAGCGACTCAATCAAGGATGGAAAAGTCGGCGGGAATGATCTGGAGAGTGGGAGTAGCAGAAGTTCAACGACCAAATGCTTGGATCCTAGTTGTGCGGTACATGCATACAGCGCCCGTGGCCGCGGATGGAGTGTCGATGCGTCTGGGGTTCTGCAGATTGCGGATCAGGTCAAGGTCGTCAGTACCCGAGTGAACCCGCTAAGGGGTTCAAATTGGCTGGGGGCGAGCACATATAGTTGCAAGATAGAGGGTGGAGCGGCGGTACCGAAGCCGCAGGCTTCAGCTTAGTCGAATAAGAGCATGCCGTAAATGCATTACCAGGAGGAACGAAGCAGCGGGTTCTTCTACGCTGGGAAAAATGTTGAGAGAAAGCGCTCTGTGGATGTTTATGTCAGATACTGGTGAAAAGACATATAAGAATTCCTTCATTTGAATGGCGTTGCAACGGCTTTTCCACAGAATACCAATACATAACTTGCAAAACGATTCCAGATACCTCTAGACTGGTTGGCTACAAGCACGCTGAGTTCGGACGAAAGGCGACTTCTTGTCGCATTGATGTATCTAATACGTGATATGTCGCCTCGCAAGTCTCTGTGAAACATGAATTTTAAGATCCGTAACATCTTTGTAGTTGGCAAAAGCGATGTCTCAACCGCAATCCTCCATGCCCTCTCCCACGCTAGTCCTTCCGTCACCAACATCCACCCCACGTCCCATCGATCCTCAAATACACACGGGCAAACGAGTGGCGGCCCCCACAGCCATGCTCACGACCACGCCCATAATTCTCCCTACACCCTCACACTCCTCACGCGACCCCACCAGGAACCACCCTCCCTACCCACCCTCCACCATGAAACATCCGACCACACCCTCTCCTCCCTAACCACCGCCTTCGCTCACCAAGACATCATAATCTCTACAATCGCCCCCGCAGACGTACCCTTCCACAAACGCCTCATCGACGCCGCTCTCGCTGCCGGCGTCAAATACTTCATCCCCTGCGAATTCAGCTGACACCCAGTACCAAGCGGTACGGGATGCATACCCTACCTGCGCTGCTAGGAATGAGGTGCTGGAGTACCTGAAAGATCGAGGTAGGGATAGTGGGAAGGGGATGAAGTGGGTAGGGATAGCGACGGGAGCAATGCTAGAGAACGGCCTCAGTGAGGGCATGCTGGGTTTTGATCTCATGTGGAAAAGCGCTACGATCTACGGCACTGGAGAGGGAATGTGGGCGGCCTCTACGCTGGGTTGGATTGGGAGGACTGTCGTTGGGGTGGTAGAGGATTTAGAGAGTGAAGGGGGGTCGGGGGACTATATCTACAGCTTGGAATTTGTGACGAGCCAGAATGAGATACTGGCGGGATTGAAGGATTTGGACGGCAAGAGGTTTGATGTAATAAAAGCAGATGTGGAGGAGTGTGTAAGGGAGGGGGAGAGGAGGATGGAGAAAGGGTTTTTTGACGGCGCGATGATGTTGTTGGAGAGGAACGTGCTATTTGGGGAGATAGGGGATACGGACGTCTGGAAGACCGAAATGGACCGGGCTAGGAATGATAGCAGCCTTCGGGAAGCCGTTAGGAGGATAGTTGAGAAATTGAAGAGAGATGGGAGGTCGGACTGTTGGTGTGGATAGGCTTTGGACTAAAAAATTACTGAGGCTCTCACCATCTCCTTGTTCAACTCTATCATAGGCTTTTCGCTCGTTACAGTTGTTATCGTCTTGCGGGACAACGAGAATGGGAATATCAAAAAGAAAAAGTAGATTGACCAATTGATCGCAAACTCTATAGCCTCAAGAGCGCGAAAGCTCATTCCTCCCATGTCTTTCCTGCATATCATTCGGGACTGTTTGACGATTTGCCTTGTGATACAGAGCTGACCCGATTGGGGTTGTGGCTGCGACTAGGCAGTTGGTATAAGATATTTCGTATGAAATGTGACAGATCGTAAATCGAACGAGGAACGTCCCCTGCAGCAGACCGCTGTCAAAATGCACACTACCGCTGTCAGAATATGCAGCTGCTTTTTGGATGTAGAAAATTTGGTCCGACCAATGACCACGTTCACGGATTGGTACTCGATTTTGCGAGTGATTGCTCTTTCCAGTCCCTTTTCTCCATCAGCCAGGTGCGTATAATTTTGTAGCAAAGCATGAAGACCATCAATCCATACGAACATGCTAGACATTACACCACCGGAAGCAATTTTAATAGAACGAGAACGTTCATGTCTTTACATTTGTTGTTCCGCGCAAGAAGCCGAATTTTCTATGCAGCAGGCCGCTGTCAGAGCAAATCAGCCGTAGCGCTGTGTAGCTGCATATTGTCGTGAGACAGTGCTCGAGTCTCTTACTATATTGCGTATCGAACTTCCAGAAGAAAAGTGGTCCTTCCTCTAGAGCGACCGACCCCCCAGCTGAATTCTTTCGCCCAAGACGACGACTCAAATTCCGCCAGTAAAAAGAATGGCAGCACTCGCACCGCAACAAGAGTCGCAGTGGGACGACAACGTTTACGTCCTTGCTATCACTCGTATATTCATCGTTGTGGGCGTGACATACCTAGTCCGAAGTCTCTGTCAATTGATCAAAAGGTCGCTTTCCGCAAACCACAGCGTCGCAACTGCTGGTAAGCCTGCTCACCATGACTCTTTATTTCTGGTCGAACTGGCTCGCTGACTGCTTACGATGCCTGTTAGCGGGGGCGGCGGCTGACGTCGGTCTGGAGTTCGCAACGCTCGCATCGAGCCCTTTGATCACTCCCATGGTCGCAATCAACATCGACGATAGCCTAAGCGTTCGCCTGCCACAGCCTATCTATGACCCATATAGACCTCCACAACGATGCCAGCGCCATACTATGGAGGGTCAATATCTCCCCGGTCATAGCACGTCCTCGGACAACAATGCGACACTGCCAGAACACGCGCCTGCCATCAACCAAAGCAACGGTAGTGGAGAGTAAGGTACCCGTTGGTCTATGGTCCATGGTCGCTGAGAGACGACAGCAACCATGCATAGAAGATCTCAACGGAAACAATGAGCACCATGACACAAACAAGGTCCCGGTCGTTGATAAAAAATCGACCTGCCCCAACATTTTACAAGAGCACACACTGGATGGAAATGCGGAGCTGCCCTGCACTCGTGGATGGAAATGGTCATATTCTATGCAGACTGCATCTCCAGCAAAGGTCTGCTTATCATTCAGTCTGCGGTCTACTGAGTGTCTCTGGTTCAGGAACGATTTGCACATCATTTGCCTCTCTCTATTCTTCTAGTAGACACAGAATCGGACGGGGTAAAAGATAATGGTCAATTATTGTAACCTCATCTTTCCCTCCACGTTTTCCCAATAGATTTTTGGTGGTGAACATAGATACCGGACTTGACGGATACGGCGTGCTCTAATCCATCGAAATCGGTATGAAGACAACTCGTCTATTGTGATTAGTTCCATCAAAGAAGCCCACAGTAACATCTCCGGGAAACAGTCACGTAAGACATGGTACATAGGGTGATCAAGATCCTCCGTAAGCTGTCTTCCCGTAGCATCCGGTAGCTTAGTCCCCGCTGAGGCGGTGCGTTACATAAAGACTCCATCTAGTTATCATTGTCCTGAGGCTACTCAAAATCAGCTCTTGAAGTGCCCACATAGGAAGCCAGTCCATTTGTCTTGGCTATACGCTAAGCTCAGAAAGCTTAGCTCATCGGACTTGAGAGGCTTGGCATATGCAGCCTTATGAGCGCGTGGAAAACGCGACTTGAAAGTTCACGGAAGCAGCATAATATACTTCACAAGCAACGATGAATACGATGGATTGATTTTTACGCATATACAGTACTTGGTTTGTCGTAGACAGTCATGTCTCGAGCCTCTCGCCTTGCAGAGCTCCGAGCCCTCCGCGAGTCCGGCAAAACACGCCTCTCGACGTACAAAGTCGAAGAGGAAGAGAATTTATACGAGGAAGTCGACGAGGAAGGCTATAAAAAAGTCGTCAGGGCTCGACTCGACCAAGATGACTTCGTCATCGACGACAATGGCGAAGGCTACGTAGACGACGGACGCGAAGAATGGATGGGCGAAAGGCCTTACGATAGTGCCAGTGGGAGCGAGGAAGAAAGGCCATTGAAGGGCAAGGCTGGTCAGTCGCGGGAAACAAATCCGTTCCTCAAGCTGACGACCTGCTGCAGCAAAGACGAAACGCGAGGAAGAGAAAGAGAAGACAGACAGAGTGAACAACAATATCAACAAGTACTTCAGCAATGGACCTGTTGCCGTTGCTGCAAAGCCCAAAGTGCGTCATTGAGTACTCTCCGTGCGTCACTCATACTAACACCTCTACAGCCTGGTGCTACGGTGGAAGATGCCGCCTTCATGGTCGACTTGCTCGGCAAAGTCGACGTCAACATCCCATCTCGAGCTCCTCTGAAGACAGTCAAGACTGCTTCCCGTCACAAAACGCGCGTGCTCTCTCCTCCCGTATCTCGAGAAAAGAAGCTGTCCCTGCCGAAAAGGACCGAAGCGAACAACACCGCCCATATGCTCAACACCCCTCCCTTGGAGCCAGCGTATGGTGACGACGGTGACTTTCTTGGTGGCATGGATGACGACGTCTTCCCACTTAGCGATCCCATACCCTCCTCGCCCACCGCCAATGCAGTGGATCGCAAATTCCAACAACCAGTGAAGATAGAGGAGGAGGATGAGGATATGATGGAGGTAGCTCAAGCCATCGGAGACCACAAAGTCAAGGCTGCAAGCGTCAACATGTCAGGAGCACGTCCTGCGCCTAAAAAAATTACAAAAGCTCCTGCGTACCCATCTCCAGCGAGCTCCTCTCCTACTCGACCACCAACTGGCGTTGTTGATGCGTCTGCATGGAATGATGTTACATCAAAATTGAACGTCCTTAGCAGCCAGGAACCAGCAGCCAGCAGCTATGGCAAAACCAAGATTGAAGATGCAACCGAAAATGACGGTAGCCTACGCTTCTTTTGGACCGATTACACTGAAGTCAACGGTAGTCTATGCCTCTTTGGCAAAGTCAAAGATAGGAATTCGGGAGCCCACCTCAGTGCCTTCGTCAAAGTCGACAATATTTTGAGGAAGCTGTACTTCCTACCAAGAACTTACCGCCAGAGTGAGTGTTCTGCACTGCCGTTTTGCCTCGACAAGTCTAATTTGATACAGAGCACGGTCGGGATACATCCGCCGAAGTCGAAATGGGCGATGTCTATCAAGAAGTCGACGAAGTCATGACGAGATTGCGTGTAGGCATGCACAAGATTAAGCCATGTTCGAGAAAATATGCATTTGAGCTTCCGGGCATACCAAAGGAAGCAGACTATCTGAAGCTAATGTATCCATATGAGAGTGAGCAAACATTGGTCGTTTCTGCGTTATAGACGCTAACATGTAGTCAAGAGTCTGCATTGCCAAACGATCTTAAAGGAGATACATTCTCCCACGCCTTCGGTACCACCACGGCTCTTTTTGAGCAATTCGTGCTGTGGAAGAACATCATGGGTCCTTGTTGGCTCAAGATTGAGGAGGCAGAATTTACTCCGCTCAACAATGCATCGTGGTGCAAATTCGAGGCTCAAGTAGCCTCGCCCAAGGCCATCACGGCGCTTACGGAGTCAGACAATCTTGATGCACCGCCTCTGACATATATGAGTATTGCACTAAGGACTACGCTTAACGTCAAGGAGAACAAGCAGGAGATTCTTGTAGCCAGCGCTCGAGTCTACGAGAACGTTTCTCTTACTGACACTACCCGCCCTGAGGACGTACCTTGCAAAACATATACTATCATGCGCCCTGTTGATGGCTCTTTTCCCGCCGGCTTCGATACCCTTACGAAGAAGCAGCGCGGTACTATACAACTTGAGAAGACCGAGAACATGCTTTTGGCAAAGTTCCTTGCACTTATTGAGAGGGCTGACCCGGATGTATTCATGGGCCATCAGTTGCAAGATGTCGACTATCCCGTTCTTCTTAGCCGGTTTCGAGAGAAGAGGACACCGGGCTGGCACCGTATTGGGAGGCTGAGACGCCACGACTGGCCTAAGAACATGGGCAAAGGTGGCAACAGCTTCTTTGCAGAAAGACAATTGATCTCTGGACGTCTGCTTTGCGATGTTGCCAACGACATGGGCAAGTCGCTCATGAGCAAATGTCAGTCTTGGAGTTTGACGGAGATGTGTGAACTTTACCTGAGTGAAGGCAACACTCGCCGCGAGATTGACAACGATCTTGCTCTAAAGACTTGGGCGACGTCGAGGGAAGGCCTCCTGGACTACGTGAGCCATTGTGAGGCAGACACGTACTTTGTTGCTGCCATCGCTATGCGAGTCCAGATCCTGCCGTTAAGCAAGGTCCTCACAAACCTGGCAGGAAATTCCTGGGCAAGAACCCTGAGTGGTACAAGAGCCGAGCGTAACGAGTACATTCTGCTTCACGAATTCAACAAGAACAAGTACATTTGCCCTGACAAAATATGGGGCAAAGGCAAGCCTCAAGTCGACGAGGAGATTCCTGAAGGCGAAGAAGGCGTCGACGTGAAGAAGAAAGACAAATTCAAAGGTGGTCTTGTCTTCGAACCAGAGAAGGGTCTCTACGATAAGTTTATCCTGGTCATGGACTTCAACAGTCTATACCCCAGTATCATACAGGAGTACAACATCTGCTTTACCACCGTCGATCGATCTGAAAAGGTATGTTGCTTCTCGCACTTGTTGAATGTCAGGCTCAAACTAACAAAATCTAGTCCGAGGATGACGAGAAAGTGCCAGATGTGCCTGTAGACCAGAACCAAGGTATCCTTCCAAAACTCATTGCAACCCTCGTCAGCCGCCGAAGACAGGTCAAGTCCCTCATGAAGGACAAGAAGGCCACGGCAGACCAACTTGCAACCTGGGACATCAAGCAATTGGCGCTCAAGTTGACTGCTAATTCTATGTACGGCTGTCTTGGATATACACAGTCGAGATTCTATGCCCGACCTTTGGCCATGCTTACGACTTTCAAAGGTCGAGAGATCTTGAGAAGTACCAAAGATCTTGCAGAGAGCACGCAGTTGCGTGTCATCTACGGAGACACTGATTCAGTCATGATCAATACCAACGCAGACAACATCGAAGAGGCCCTGAAGGTTGGTGTAGATTTCAAGCGCTCAGTCAACGAAAAGTACAAGCTTCTGGAGATTGACGTCGACAACATCTTCCGGCGGCTTTTGCTCCACGCCAAAAAGAAGTATGCCGCGATCAACATGGTCGAGGTTGACGGCAAGTATGTGGACAAGCTTGAGGTCAAAGGTCTTGATATGAAGCGGAGAGAATACTGTGCCCTGTCGAAAGAGGCTTCATCTCGTTTGCTTAACTTGATTCTGTCCGGTGAGGAGCCTGAGGTGGTGGTAGGCAAGGTTCATGAGTACCTGAGGGAGCTCTCTGAGAGGATGAGAGAAGAGAAGATCCCTGCTCAGAAGTACATCATCTTCACCGTTAGTTCCACTTCTGGCATTGTTTCTGCCTCACCCCATTCTAACATTTTATGCAGAAACTCGGCAAAAATCCCAAAGACTACCCCAACCCCGACAGTATGCCCCAAGTGCAAGTGGCCCTCCGTGCACTTGCCCAAGGAAAATCTGTCCGCGTCAACGACGTGATCTCCTATATCATGACGGGCTCAGCGTCAGCTGCTGCACCTCACGAATCCGCCGCCAAACGAGCCTATGCACCTGGAGACGTGACCAAAGCCGGCTCAGAGCTGAAGCCAGACGTAGAATGGTACCTCTACAAGCAGATCTTCCCACCAATCGAGCGTCTCTGCGCCCCCATGCCCGGCACAGACGCCGTCCACCTCGCCGAATGTCTCGGTCTTGATGCCCGAAAGTACAGTATCGCCTCAACTTCCTCCTCAAACCAAACCCAAGAGATCTCGCCCTTGGAAAGCCAAATCCCCAACTCCATCCGCTTTAAAGACTGTGCTCGTCTGACGCTCAAATGCCGTTTCTGCAAGCAGCCTTCCCTATTCGAAGGTCTTGCAGGCTCTGTCGCAAACGTCACCCCCGAAGGCATCATCTGTCCGGACCCAGACTGTAGACGGGTATTTCCTACGTTGACGGTCGTAGCCCAGCTCGAACACGCCATCCGCCTGCAAACCAGCCGCTACTACGACAGCTACCTCATCTGCGACGACAGCAGCTGCGGCAACCGCACACGCCAAATCTCCGTCTACGGACACCGCTGCCTCGGTCCTCGAGGGCGCGCGGAAGGCTGTTTGGGGAAGATGAGGTATGAAATGGGTGAGAAAGAGATGTACAATCAGCTCCTGTATTTCCGGGGCTTGTGGGATGTTGAGGGGAAGGCTTTTGTCAAGGCGGATAGTGGGGATGAGAGAGAAAAAGTGAAGGCGCTGGCGGAATGGAACCGGGAGAGGTTTGGGACGTTTAGGGGGGTTGTGGAGGGGTATTTGAGGAAGTGTGGGAGGGTGAGTGTGCAGATGGATGCGTTGTTTGCTTTTGCTTTGCAGAGGTGAGAGGCTGATGTGAGTGTTTTCTGTTATCGTTGTATATGGTGTCTGGAAGGGATAGGCATTGGGTATCGAATCGAAAAGTGTGATATCTTCTCCATGTGCTCCATTGCTTATTGTGTTCCTGGCCTGCTGCCAACCCATTTTTGGTCCACTCACGAAGTTAGCAATAATCGACACCATCCTAAGATAAGAAAATGTTGGTGGCGTCAGTCACCCAAATGCTTCAAGCTCACACAGGATACTAATTGACGACAAGGCGGCGCCTGGCAAATTGTTCTCGCAATGTCGCACCTCTTCCCCAACCTACGCGTATAAAAACTACGCCCCCAAACTGAATTGACGATTCAAACAAGTCGCTATATCATTCATACTACTCCCCTTCACAATCCCCTGATCAGCGCTGCACTGTCCGCAAACCTGATAGCAACCACCTGGCGTCAGAACAGATTGGCACGAGGCACCGAGATTCGGAACGCCACCGTATCCTTGGATCTTGTTCCCGAAATCTAGATAACCGGCGCTGCCACCGTTGCAGCAGAGTTCTCGGCGGCGGCAAGAGCGGTGGCGCAGTTGGTGACTTTCAGGGGGGGCGGGTTGCGTGAATTTGACTGGTGCAGGCGCAGCCTTGATTGGAGCTTTGGGATCCTAATGGGTCGAGTGGGCTAGTCAGTCTTTTTTGTTCCTTGTACTGTCATTTGGTCGCAGGCGGTAGGGGATTAGGGGAGAAAAACGTACAGATTTTATTGTTGTCTCTACCTTGGCATGTATCGCAACTTGGTGCGGGGCTTGGACAGTATTTCTGGAGAGTGTTGCTTGCTTTCAAGGGCGCATGCTTGGCTCCGTTGCCATTCAACAGACGAAATCCAGCTTGGAAGAATTTTCATACATCTGGACCGTTTACCCAGCCCGTGTTGGGTCCCTCGTTGATTCATGTTTCGATGATATTGGCAAAGCTGTTCCAGCAGTCTTGCCATTCCGAGCCTTGTGAAGCAATCCTACGATACGCATATGCTTCGATGCTGTTTGGCAGTACTATAGCAATTTCGCAGCCATCTGCGTCGGGAATGGCGGCCATCGAATTGGATGGAACACCGGCTGGGGCCTCGCAGGTATTAAAGCTAGATTTCAAGGGCAAGGCACAGGGGTAAAATCCCGTACCTTGTCTCATCAGATATTGGAGCTGATTACTCGTAGGAGTAGTGTTTCCACTCTGTGTGAGTACGTCGCTAGTGACACCAGAAGCGCTATCATTGGAACGTGTAGGATTAGAGATCGGAGTCTCCCCGCCAAGTTCAGCTTGCGAATCACCGAAGACGTCTTGAAAAATCTCCCGGGCTGTGTCGTCTATTGTTTGTTGACTGAAACTTTCATTAGCTGGCTGAGGTAAGGGAGGTGGACCAGTGGCAATTAGTGCATGAGCATCCTTTTCAATTGTTCGCTTGGCAGATTCCATTGTTATCACCATTGCATGTTTCGTCGGAGCAGGTTGGCTGAGTGTCTGAGCAGTATTGACAGCCTTGGACTTTGCCGTCTGCTTTGCACTTCGAATTGCCGTCCTGACAGCCGCTCAGATGGTGTGATGAGGAAAAGGAGACGAAAGGACTCATACATCACCTCCGCAACCTGTTTCCGTACATTTTGGGGGCTCCGAAGGACATTCTTGTTGATTTTCTTTATATGGACCTGGTCATAGAAGTACCAAAATAAGCACACGATCAAAAAGAAAGGATAATGCTCCATGCTGATAGGACCAGATTATAAGAGGAACCTACAGTTGGTTTTGCTCCCCGACTTGCACAGATCATAGTAATACTAACCAAGCCACCACCATGCTACACCGCAGCGAATGTTGCTACTGCAAAGGCGCTCTCTTCACTGGAAACACTCGTTGTTATGGTTGTGACTGCCCTGAGGTCGGTGTACGCTGAAAGAGTCGTTGCCGCCCCATTAATGCACTGACAATAGTAACCGCAGCCGTCGGGCAAGCGAGCATTCTGCTCGCCGCTTACAAGGACATTATTGCAGACCCCAGAAACCTTGCTATTCCCCCCCACAATCGGAGCATTACTTCTCAAGCTTTCCTAGAACCTCGGGACATACTTAGAATACTATCTGATCGGTAGGAACCGGTGTTCCGTTGCTTGTGGGCGTGCATTGACAATACACACAACCAGGAGATATACATCCTTGCTGAGGTCCGCTGATGAGGAGTTTCTCACAAAAGCCTCCCTCTTTTGTATCTCCACCGCCAGCGCCGGCACCGCAGCTTTGCTTATCTTGGCCCATCTGTTCTGGACAAAATTGGAATATAGTCTGTTGTCGTTTCTCATTCGGACCGGGAGTCGGAACTCGATTTGCGGGAGGAGCAGCAACGACTCTGGCTGCAGGTCCGCAATCCCATCGCCGACGGCGAGGGAGATTGAACTGCACGCCAAAGTACTAATGAGCGCAAGGCGGGCATACTTGAAACGCAAAAGTCTCATTTTGTAGTGGATCGAGACTCTAGAAAGTAGATGAGCACATATTGTTTGAAACACAACCGAGTTGGAGTCTTTGCTTATTCGAGAAGCAGAAAGAGAGCACAAAATTGAATGTCAGACTAGAAAAGAAAACCGGATGTGGAGAAAGAACATTCATGTTGCAGTGGGGAATTAGCATATGCAAAACTATTGCGAAAGCTTGGCGATATCGATCCATACACACACCTCTGATCCAAAAACTTAGAATTGTAAGTAATAGACTAGGTTAAGTATCTTGTATATATAAAAGATAGAGCTTATCGCCACGATTCTAGAGAGGTATAAATTAAAGAATTTAGTATAATATTAATTAAATTATAATTGATTAAAGGAGTCGCGTAGAAATATCGATTTTCTTAATTATAAAACTTCGGTACCTTAGTACCTAAATTCCTAAAGTAACGAATTTTAATCCTATTTAATAATAATATATACAAGAATTATAGAACTGAATCTCGCGATTCTAACGATATAATAACTAACCAGATACGTATAGTATTGGCTAAAAATGATGAGGTGTGAATATTTGGATCAGGTGTGTGTGGCATGGATCGACATCGCCAAGCTTTCGCAATAGTTTTGCATATGCTAAAAAGTCAAGGCTAGAGCAGGCAGACTATTCCTCGTCTCGGTCGGCAGGCATAAACGAAATTAATCTTGATAAAAGAAAGACTAGGAAGGAGACTGGCTTACAAAAGGGCCCCCTCGGCCCCATTCGGAAAATAATGACCATTTGAAGTTGTTCTACACGAACATTTGTGATAAGTTTCAAACATCAACAAGTGCCTTCAGCTCAAACAATCAAACAGCAGAGCTCTGGAACCACTGACTCGGTCTTCGGAGCAGCAGCGTACTGTCATTAAGCTCCGTATTCTCTCTCATCGACGGAACTCGCAGCTTCTCCTGAATTACCCTCCTTGGAACTTAGTATGACGGCTGCCAATGCAGACCAATGCAGACCAGATGACCGTAGGCAAGTGCAATTAAGATTGAATCCTTTTGCATTGGTTTTCTGCAGACGCTACAAAGCATGGGTAGTAAGTCACACAGTCTTTGCTTCTATGCACAAGAGCTAACAGCAGCTTTTTCTCGATTCGGCTAGCACCACCGCGTTCCCGAGCAACCCAGAGCCTAGTTCATCTGCTTGATAAGAGCATTGATCTTCTCCTCCCGATTCCCCAAGTCACCACCCTCCACAAAGTGCCTGAATTTCCTCGTCCTGAAACCACCGGTAGGATTCGACAGCTTGAATGGCCACAAGAAGTTGGCCGCCTGCTTGAAGTTCGTCCCAACAGTAACAATCTCGTGAATCAGATCCTCCATACAGATTATACCGAACTTGCCCAATTGCTCTTCGATGATCTGGTTATCAGTGAGGGCGATGCGCTGCTTGTCGATCTTGCCGTATCCGCGCTTGTAGATGAGATCGCGGACGGTCTTGATTGAGGGGTAGCCGTAGGCGATGTAGGGTTCGACGATCTTCAGCATTTCCGAGGTGGCTTTGGTGAGTTTGACGAAGACGCCGTTGTTGATTTGGAGGAGACGGAGAAGTTGGAGAATTTTGCGGGGCTTGGGAGCGATCTTGTTGATACTGAGGGCTGTTAGCATGTGGCGCTGATGGTGAAGATAAGGGGAAGACGTACCCTTTGATGCGGACGACGAAGACGAGCTTGGGCTCATCAGGAACGAAAAATTCGCCATTTTGCTTCGCAAGACGAGAGAGACGGATCTTCTCGCGCTCTGCATCGCGGTACTCCTTGACGTAGGATTCGGCGCGCTTGAAGATGACACCACGCTTTTCCTTTTGGACCTGGGAAGCAGTAAAACGTCAGCTAGGACTGTAGTAGAAATGTATACGAGCATTTGCCTCTCGTGGACGATTCAGATCCGAAAGATGGTTAACATAAGCGACTGCATCGACTTGACGTCCTAGTCACAAATTTGGGTTGTATCATCACCATCGTCCTTTCGAAAGCAGAGAATGAATGAATATAAGACAAACCTTCTTTTTTTTCTCCAGCTCAGCCGAGCGCTCCTCCCGAGCCTTCTCCTGGCTCTTGCGCTTCTTCAAAAGCGTCTCGGGGACAAGAATCTCATCCTCAGTTGGCACGGACCTGGATCACCCGAACAAACAGAAGGTCAGCATAGTCTGTCCGCAAGTGTGGATGACAAGATACGCCGAGTGTAGAAGTGCAGCTTAAGCGTGGCATTCTCGGACTGGAACAGACTCGACGAGATGAATTTAATCGGTGAGATGGCCCATCAGCTACTAAGCTCGGAAGCCTTTCGCAAGACGGAGACACTTTCTCAGCCAACAAGGCCCCGAGCTAGGCTCAGGAAGATTACACACGCGTGTTCGAGACTTCATTAACAAGCTGCGAGCATGGGGGCAAGCTGCGAGTCGGAGCTCGAGTGTGGCACTGAATTTAGAGGAGAAGATTCTTCAGCCTCAATACCCCATTGTCTTCTCAAAATGATAGCTTGCTATCTTCAAGAGTTAACGGCGGGACTGATCGAGCTGGTGCTGCCACGTTGTGGAGGAGCGAACCCAGCCAAGGAGCGGACAGCTATGGCACGACCGTGGGCGTTGTAGAGGAGAGGGGGAGGATCGAGAAGATGCCATACGTCTTGACTTGCGATTGGTGCTTCTTAGGCGCCATATTGACGGTAGTTTGGCGGTCGAGGTGGTTGGCGGTCGTCGGATCGTCGTCGTGAAGGTCAAGTAGGAAAAGCCTCGCGATGTCGAAGTTGTGCGCCAAGAAGTAATTCGCTTCTCGGCAACGCTAGGCTTGATGTGGCTATAGTATGCTTTCAGCCATGTCAAGTGGCATCATTCACGACTAAACATATGCTACTTTGCCCATTTACACTGCTTTAGTCATGTCTACACGCCGAGGCGTTGGTCTCTCCGCCTTCCAAAACCGCACCTCCCTCTCCACCTCCTACGCCAGCCACGGCGCCTCCCTCCGCAACACGCACCTCACCTCCCTCCAAACCCAGCTCTCAGTCTTTCAGTCCCTCTTGCACAACTTCGCCCTCCAACATGCCGATACCATAAAATCTAACCCCACCTTCCGCGCCGAATTCGCACGCATGTGTAACGCCATCGGCGTCGACCCTTTGGCAGGCAGCAATGTCAAAGGCAAAAGTGGGGGTGGGAAAGGTATTGGGAGTTTATGGGCGAAGGTGCTGGGCGGCGATGTGAATGACTTTTATTTCGAGCTAGCGGTGAGGGTGGTGGAAGATTGTAGGGGCAGTAGGGCGGAGAATGGGGGGTTGCTGGGAGTGGAGGAGTGTAAGGAGCAGGTTAAGAGGGGGAGGGGTATTGGTGGGGGGATGGATGTTAGTGATGATGATATAACGAGAGCTGTGAAGTCGTTGAAGCCCCTGGGTTCGGGGTTTGCGATTATAGAGGTTGGCAGTAAGCAGATGATTAGGTCCGTGCCCAAGGAATTAAATACGGACCAGGCAATTGTGCTGGAGGCGATACAAGTGCTTGGTTATGTGACATGCTCGATGCTGGAGGATAACTTGGGATGGGAGCCTGCAAGGGCAGAGACTGTCATGAACGATTTATTGGGGGACTCGCTGGTATGGGTCGATCTACAGGCGCCCGAGAAGGAATACTGGTCACCAGCGTTTATGAACGACTTTGAGGACTGAGAGCCTGGTTTTAGGATTCTGGAGCATTTGCTTTTCTATTTCCGATTTATGATACCCCCAAACGCAATGCATAGCACGGCGCCTCGAACTCTCAGATTACACGCATAGACTCATGTTGATCATGACAAGAAGAGGAATGAACTAAGACAGCTCAAGCTTTGATGGCTCCACCAAGCGCACCACCGCCGAATTGCTGTCCGCCGCGTTGTCTTGACCCACCACGGTCACCTCTCTGACCTCCTCCTCTACCTCTGCCACCACGTCCGCCTCGCCCTCCTTGGCCACCTTGCCGCTCGAAAGCGTTAGCTGTACCTTGTGTCCTTTGCTCCAAGGTTCTCTCGTTAGCCTCAATAAGACCACTGGCCTTGTCACTGAGCGTAAGCGCTAGACTTTGCAGTCTCGACAGCTCGACGCCTTTCCTGAAGATGATGGCGCTGTTGACTTGGTCCAGTGCTGCTGCCAATTCCTCGTGCGAGATCATCTTGCTGACCACTGCCGCGACTTTTCTCTCGGACAGCTCAAACATCGACGCGAGGGTGCTGACGGCGAGAGTATCGTAGAAAGGAGCATATGTGAAGAGGTAGGTTCTCAGCCCTTCTTCTTGGATCTGTGCGGATAGCATGAATTTGATCTTCTCCGGCTCGGCGATCAACTCCCAGATCTTAATTGAGTTGATCAGATCAGCTGATTTCTTCCATTCACCAGCAGCTAAGGCTCTTGAGGCCTGCATGACGTGGTCTCGAGTATTTTCTGGTGGTCCGGTGAAAATCTGGCGCTCGTGGAATTCTAAAAGACGTCGATATGTTTTGCTGATGATGCGCTTCTTGATGTCTGGGGATGATCCAGTCTGTGCCAACAACGGAATCTCCAAAAGCATGGAGCAAGTAAGGTAGACGCATTCAAGAAGCTCGAGATTGATATGCATATGAAATGGCAACTGTCGCTGTCTCTCTAGCCGCTCCTGTTCAGGTGTGACTTGTGAATATCTCTGGATCATAACACCTTGCGCCAGGAGCTCCTTTTGTCTGCCGCTACCGCAAATTTCCTGTAGCGTATTCTGAGATTCGTAGACCAAGTTTGCCCGGAAAGCGCAGAGTCCAACTTGTACAAGGGTTCGGTTGAATAGGATTTGAGTATTGATGGGGAAGTTTGCGATAGTCTCTTGCAGATGAGACATCAACAGCATGTCTCGGGCTTTGTAGTAATGGTCGTGCAGCGCAAAATAATAGACTTGGCAGAGATATGCGCGAGCTCGGATGATGTCGGCGCTGTGCTGGAAAAGATAGGTGCTTAGGGTCTGTACAAGGGAATCAATGTCGGCGTCGTTAGCTCGGGGAGTGATCTTTGAATCTAGACTTGAAGGGGTGGCTTTCCATGCGGTCTCTTCGAGAACGTGTACGACTTGTGCAGGCTGGAGAGAATACATTAGCATTGGAGAATTCAATTAGATAGACATACATACCTTGAAGTAGACATGCTCCAGTCTCCTCATGACCACACGGTTGGCACCATCGTCGCTTTGCTCGAGGCTAGCTTCCTTCTTCAGGTTTTCGACATAGAGAAGAGCTCGCAGGATGTTGTTGTACAGAGCCTGCTCGTCCTTCAGTCTATCTATGTACTCGGCTGTGTGAGGATCGATATGCTGCAATGATCGGGTTAATTCGTCATCAAGTCGCTCGATCACGGAGACGATGCTGCCCGGAATCTTGAGTTTCTCTCCGGGAGCTGGCGAAGGTGGCTTCTCATCATCTTCCCACTCTTCGGCATGTTCTAGGACAACCATGTTGCGGTTTGCTTCAAGTGTCTCCAAGAGAGTACCAAATTCATGCTCCGCTGACTTCCAATTTTCTTGGGACATGAATGCTGCGTTCGAACCAGTAGTCAAATCGAAGCGGGTAGCTATGAGCGTGAGAAGGACTCTTATGGTTCGGTAAGGCGTGTCAGCGACCTCGTGCAGCTTCTCCATTATCCTGATCTGCTCTGCACGATCCGTGTTCTTCTTGCCCCGAGATTCGACGATTGACCGTAGATGCTTGAGTATACTCTCGGGGGTATATTGTAGTGTCTTGCCTCCTCGGCCCACCGTGGAGAAACCTTCATCGTCACCAGCATCGAAACCATCGACATACGTCGTCTTAGCCTTTTTAGGCTTCTCAACAGGTGCAACTTCCTCCTCTTCTTCAGACATCATGTATTCAAACTTATCATCCCTGTACTTGTCAATCTCGGTCTGGTAGTCCTTGTTGTTTCTCTTGAGCTTTTGCTTCATGGCATTAAGTCCTCTTGCATTCGTAGTGTTCATCTTCTTGGTGGAAACTTTCTGCTTGGCTATTGCATCGTTCATGAATTCCTCAAGATCGGAAATGGTTTTTATGTAGGCTTTGGGCGCCTTCTCTGCGTCCTTTATCTTGACGACTTGCCTGTTGAGCTTGTCGAACTCTAGGGAATCATATTAGTCCTGAGCTCTCAATGCTGCTCTCTTCTCGGACTACCTACCCGTAGCTATTGTACTCCAGTCATTGATCTTGATAGCATTATCGATAACCTTCACCACACCCTCCAGCTCCTCCAGCCTCTTGTCTTTGGCGCTTTTGACGACAGTAACTTTGTCTTCATCTTCGCTCTCATCGCTAGAGGCTGCTTCTTCTCGCAAGAACTTTGAAGCTCCAGATTTTCCTCCCTCGTCGGAGGATGAAGATGACTCCTCCTCCTCCTCCTCTTCTTCGTCGCTGGATTCTTCCTGGGCCTTTTGCTCACCTTCCTCCTCGCTGTAGAGCTCCTCCTCGTCAGAAGAGCTGCTCTCACTGGAGCTATCGCCTTGGGTGAAGAATCGGGACATATTTGCTGCTGAATTCAAAACGTGCTTGGGAGGATGCGCCGCTTATATTGTGTGACTCAAAAAGGTTGTGTTTGAATTTCGGAGTATCTGGTGTGCCAAGACTATATGCCAAGCGATGAATTCATAGACCCCCGAACGGGCACCCTAGAGCCCGCCCTCCGGGGACGGAGCCGGGATCTTCCGGGGAAGGTTCTTGTCGCCCAAGCAGCGCGTTTTAGGGCGCCCGTTCGGGGGTCTGCTGGCTCCCACCCTACGAGTGGACGGTTTGGGTGTGACCCCTTCTACGGTATTTACCGTAGGTATAAGCGTCTGAAGAGTCATTGATGGCACTATTCATGGTAAGAAGGTGATTCCAATATAACCCTATGGGTTCTCCAGGACGACTTCTTAATTAGAAGTTGTTAGCAGCAATTTCACGAAATAGATCCTCATCACGAATCTCGCCTAGTTGACCCACCGGCACTACTGAACGTATACAAAAGTGAAGTAGCTTTCGGATAATCATCAAATTACGCTCTATAATCCTTGCGTGAGACTATAATGTTTGTACTCGGGCCTTACAGTGAAGCGTGACCTCAGAGGCCCGTTCTTTCCAAGGCCACTCTCTCCAAATGCATTCTCTCAAACAAGTAGTTCTACGTCGATGTAAATTCAAGAGATGCGTCGCCAAATTCGCCGAATAGTCCAAACATCATTCCATCCCTCTGTTCCTCCTGCAAATCTAAACGCAACCGTCACTATTCTGATTCGGCTCTAATTCTTGATCTTTTGCAAATGACCCCATCTAGCCTCCCGAGGCAGCAGGTAGTCTCCACCAACAGCAGCTTTATATACTCCATACAGACCGCTCAGCGGCCAAATGCTCCAAAAGATAGCCAAAAGCCAAACGATCCAAGACTCTCTAATCGCTTTCTCCTCAGCCTCAACATCGACCTTCACTTTATCATATATATTTGGCAGGTAGGTAGCATGATACTTTGATCGTAAAGCATCATAACTCTGTCGATCATACATATCCCAGAACTCCTTTTCCGTGTTGTACGTGTGCGCATAAAGCCATTTCCTTCCATTCAATTCTTCGATCTTGTGCTCTAGGCGCCGGTTGGCTTCAACAAACTCCCGTCGGTCTTTCGGCCCTGGACCCCATACTCCGAAATTGAGGAGCTTTTCCGGATTCTTGAAACTGGGCTTCTCAGCCAGCAAACCCACAGGGGCCTCAGGCGATTGACCCCCTGGATTGAACGGGCAAAGCCAGAGAGGGTAGTGCCCCAGATCTTTGTCCACGTACTCCAGAAACTGCTCGGCGCCAGAATAAGGCACCGCAACATCCTGGATAATGTACTCTTTGGAGTGACCGCTTTTGTGGAGCGCACGGTACATAGTTCTGGTGTGCATAAATCTGTTCAGTATGCACCGCGTCACACGATTGAATGGCGTGAGGAAGTATTTGAAGGCGTAGGAACCCATCCAGAAGGCGCCGCGGTCGTAGCGGAAAAGGTAATCGACAAGGGGAACGGACTCGACGACTGGGTAGGAAGCATTGACAGAGAGCTTTCGAGCGTGCAGATAGAACCATGGATCTCGTCCACGGCTGAATCGTTGGACCTGACTGCCAGTTTCATCTGTGAGGCGCCCAGAGCAGATCACGCCCGAGCTTGCAGCATAGAGAATGCCGTCGACGTAATCAGTCTCGGGATCGCTAGTCAAGCCTTCGATCTTCGTCAAAGCTTCCCTCATGCTACTAATAGGCCAATAGGTCAATTCCACGTGAGACTTTGCCTCTCTCAACTCGATCTTCAATAGCGTGGCGATTCCCAAAGTGCCGAAAGAAGCCGCAGCGCCATATAAAAGATCGGCATTCATGGTCGTCGATGCAGTCTCAACGTCGCCGTTCGCAAGCACTATCTCGATCCAGCTGATAGTCCTATCGAAAAACCCATAGCGAAACGAGCTACTTTCCCCAGCAGTGCCAGCAAATCCTCCACCTGCTGTAATGCCAGGATACTCCATGACTACTGGCGGTATCAAGCCATGACGGAGTGTTGCATCTACTAGGGCGTCCATAGACACATTTGGCTCTACCAGAGCGAACTTCTCTTGGGTGTCGATCTGGAGAACATTGTTCAGGCTGCTGATGTCGACCATCCGATCCCTTTGGCGCTGTGAGGGGCGAGTACTATTTGTAGAGCCATGATAGATCCGGAAGCCTTCTTGTCGCGCATGAAAGTCTCGGACTTGGTCTCCAATGGCAGACACCGCTGCTCTGTGGTTCTCCATCGATACCGTGAGAGCCTCTTAGCTGCCCCTCCTGCTCTAGGTTATCTCTCGACTCCAAATTTTTATATATAAAGCGTGAAGAGCAATGATACGGTGAAAATTTGCAAAAATTATACGCAAATAGTTCAGACGAAAAGACGCCAAATCGGTCAGATTTGTGTCTAAGTCAAAACAGCCCAGAACAGAGCAGCTGTACATTAAGACATCATTGCAAATAACGATTGCGACTGTGCTGGAAATATATAGTGAGGATGACAAGATGCGCAGAATGATGAAAGAGCAGAGAAGGAGAAGTTGCAGCAGCAGGCTTCAATTTTTTACACCTTGGTATAGTTGGTCCAATCAGGATAGACCTTGGGAGCTGGTGCATGCTTAGTCATGGTCTTCGACTCGACACCAAGTCAATCGAAGCATGGCGCAGCAAATGCTCTCTCGCCGGACGGTGATTGGAAGGATTTCGATCAAGTCACCGCCCCCAAATGCAAAGACGATCTGGTGCTCCACAGGGCGCGTAGTTCCTGCTCCCCCGTTCCGATAGCTCGTAGGCATCGCCAATCACACGAGCTAGCCGCACACCATCACGCCCGCCCCTGTCACGAAGGATAGTCTTACAAATGCTGAGCAGAGGGAGAAGACATAAATCGGACGAAAAGCTTTGGCATGGTCCATGCCATCATCTAAACATTCACCCGTCACAAAGACCTCAAAACCTTTGCTCCTTGAAGAGTAGAAGTCCTCAAGAATCGAGGACTTCGAGAACATGTCCTCGATTGGGACATTACGGCCGAGTGCGAGCGTGTATCAAGATGAACTGGGGTATTTGTGGGCGCAGGATTTGATCTAGGCTCGATTCTGCTGCAGCATGCAGCGATGAAACTCAAAGTCCAAGTTCTTCGTGGAGTTGGTTCGTCGTTGGTTTTCTGCTTGCATGGTGTGTGATAGCCACTATTGTGTTTCTATTCTGGGTTTCAGATCTCAGCTATATATGTTCTCCTAAATCACCCACTGCGTCACGCTTTGATTCTCTCGTTCCATAGCGCCCAGTATTGCTTCTCATTGCGGACATATTTTCAATGAAAGCTGCTTATATACACTCCTACACGAGCGCCGATCAGGCTTTGAATGAAGCTTGAAATGGGTGTCTGTGCGCTATTCCTCACAGATGAATCAATCCGACGATCATCTACCATTACAGGGCTGGACCTCTTCACCCAATGGCCGCGGAACCATCGACATCATTACCAGTAGCTTAATCACCCTCGCCCTGTGCAGCTGGACTGTCCTCTGCCTCAATGTCTACCCTCCTACCTGGAGCTTCTGGCACCGGGGTTTCCAGAAATTCTGCATGGCATGCTTGACCTTCATCGGTCCCGAATTCACATTTCAATTAGCTATTGGCCAATGGTGCTCTGCACGTCGTTCAGTGAAGAAGTTTCGGGACTCGGGATACAAAGGCTGGACGATGACACATGCATTCCTCGCCGATATGGGCGGATTCGTCCTCCATCCACGGCTTTCCGACACCGAAGATTGGGTGCCTTTTCCTTTGGACGCCGAGCAGGTCCATTACCTAGTCGTGAAAGACTACGTGCCCTACTCAGCTTTTGCTCTCGCCGAAGAGGACATCGAAGACAAGAACAAGGTCGATGGTGCCCTTCGCGTCATCACAGTCTTCCAAATCCTCTGGTACTTCGTCGGCGTCATCGCTCGAGCATTCCAAGGACTCGCGATCTCCATCTTAGAGCTAGCCACTATGGGGTTCATCGTTGAAACCCTGGGGACCTACTTCTTCTGGTACTACAAACCCATGGACATCGGCCGAGCCTTCATCATCAAGCCCACCACCACAATCGACAAGATCCTCATCGAAGCTGGCGACCAAGCCCGCTACCCCTACAAAAGGACGCCCTTAGATTTCGCAGCGCGCGAGGACTGGTCATGGACGCTATACTGGACCTACTGGATGGGTGTTTTGCGAATTCTGACCGGTATCAACTTCGCTCCGACAATGCGGCCCGTCGACAAGATTTCGGACGACTATTACCCAGCACTCAACACGTTCTCGATGTTCGTTCTCTTCTTCTTCCAGACGGGTTATGCATCAGTACACATCAGTGGGTGGAACTTCCATTTCCCCACGCCAATAGAGAAAAAGCTGTGGCATATGGCAACATTGGGGATGATCAGTAGCATGCTAGTGTACTGGATAGTGCATTTCTATGCCTTCGAAATACCGGCATGGATACGAAGACGAAACAGCGAAGGTCCTTCGCAGAAAGTGTTCCATGACGCCGACGCAGCTCCTGCTTCAAAAGGGTTTCGCTCTCGACTGCGACGAGCGTTTATGAATGTCTCCTCTCCATACGATGCTTCGAAAGATATTCCGTTGAGGGCCAATTTACCCGTGTTGATGTGTGTTTTCATGTATACTTTTTGTCGAGGGTATGTTTTAATAGAAGGATTTGTGAATCTGCGTGCTCTACCGCCAAGTACATATGACTCTGTGCAGTGGACATTGTTTTTGCCACATTTTTGATGGATCTGATTGGAACAGCGCCTTTTGACGACTTACGACTTTGCAGGATAGAAATGCGCTAGAATTAATCAACTTATACAATGTGTCATTGTAAGCTTTAGTAGTAGATCGCATCCGCGGGGCATCGTGTTAGGAAGTAGCGTGATATAAACAGCGAACAGCCATTGTCAATTTTCTTAGGCCTCATACCAATCTCAACTGTTATCATACTGAAGTACCTAGATATGTGATGAGCCTTCCACCCCAAACATTCAAGTGCGCCATTGAATGAAACGCCTCGCAGCATTAATCTCGTCACTCAAGTGCTCATGCAAACGCAATTCCAGTCAAGAGGCGATACCAGTCGCTCCGATAATACCAAATCGGAGAGATTGACTCTTTTCCAACGCTACATGCAGACACGCAAACACGCGTCATACGGTTGGACGTCCTCGTTAGTGTTTTTCGAAAACATAGCGAGCTAAGCAAAGCGAGCTTTGTAAATTCCGAGGTTGTCTTGTTGCTGGCAATTACCAAGCATCACGTCTCAACGCTCTGGTAATGGCGCGCTGCCCGCGTTCAGGATGTGGTCTTACTGTTGCCATGATGCCTCGAATGACGGTCTGTTGCCGGACCCTAATAAGATAGCTCAAATGTATGAGCAGACACGGCTTCTTCCCATCCTCAATGCCACTGTGATTGGTTGACAAAACCCTCTTCCATCGTCCTGTCTTCCAAAGTCTGTATGAAATTTCTGTTCCGGCCACTCGCTGCGCGGCTTCCTCTTCTCCTAGCGCTTGCTGCAGCGTTTGGATCAACGTATCCATCTGGTGGCGGTGGGTAGTATGCCGGGCTTGGCTGCAGTCGAATGGGCGCGTTGGGGTCGAGGTGGCTCGCAACTCGTTGTATCGACTGCGGTATTCCTCCTTGCTGTTGGTCCATTGTCGAAGCTCGTTGCCGCCCCGCTCTCGTGGCAGCTTGTACATATAGGTTTTGTTGGGGAGTGTATTGTCCTGCACCCATTTGGCTGGGAACTTGCTGCATCATGCCCATCTGGTGACCGTAGCCCGCTGGCTGCGAGGGATATGGTGGGGGGGCCCCTTGTTGTTGAGGCGCGTACATGTTGTCGTAGACTGGTGGTGCTTGGCCGAGTGGACTTTGGCCGTATTGGTTCATCTGCACGTTTGCTGCGTAGGCGTTTTGTGCTGCAGACTGTGCTTGCGCTTGGGCCTGAGCCTGGGCTTGAGCTTGGGCTGCCTGAGCACGTTGCTTGCTGAGAGCTTCAGCTTGTTGCTGTTGCTGCACACCAGGAGCTGGTGATTTGGTGAGGGCCGACGTTTTCAGATTTGTTGGCGGGACGAATGGTTGGGTGAATTTCTGCTGCGTAATGAATGGATGTAGCTTGGCTTGTTGTGGCGACCAGCGTTCTAGTGGGTTGATATTTAATAAGCCTCTCACGAAGTCAATGAAAGCAAGGCGATTCGTCATTTCTGCGGAAGGTTAGTAAGCTTTTCTTATGGTAATCAAGGAGCTACTTACCCCTTTCGACCTCAGCAGGCTTCATGTTCTTCCTTGGCATAGCATAACCTCTGATGATGTCCGGTAAAGTGGTGGCCTGGAAGTATTTCTTGCTCGGCTGCTCCTTTGAACCATGCTCTCGCGAGTACTGCTCCATCGACTTGAGCCTATGGGTACGCCTACCGTACTCGTCATGGGTCTTTTCAAAGAATTCGCCAGATTGCTTCCCCATCTCGAGCATCCACGTTGGCGCCAGCCCAAGCATCTCCGTTATTCGCGAAACTTGATTGTATTCAGACGAACCTGGGAAAAGAGGCAGGCCGAGGAAGAGCTCAACCACGATGCAGCCCAAAGACCACATGTCGATCGCTGAGGAGTAGCTAGTGCTTATTAGACCGAGCCTTTGCTACATGGAAGAGAAAGGACTCACGGCAGCCCCAGAAGCACTTCCGGCGATCGATAGAATCTGGACTGTATGTACGTGTATACTGTCTGTCTCTCATCGCACGCTGAGCCAAAGTCAATGATTTTGATGACTGGGCTTTCGAGGCTAGAGAAGAAGTTAGCAAAGATCCCGAAGACGCTCGGACGGTACTCGCTTTTTGAGAAGGATGTTTTCCGGCTTGAGATCGCAATGTATTAGCCTTGCTTTGTTCAGGAGGCCCAGGCCATTGAGCAGTTGCTGTGCGAAGACCCGTACAAGTGTCGTACTCAGTCCCCGAAACTGATTCTGTTTGATCAGCTCGTAGAGATTGACACTCAGTAACTCAAAGACTAAGCAGAGATGTTGCCGATGAATAAACGTGTCCTTGAGTCGCAGGAGGTGATGGTCGTCATTCTTGTCCAGCTTTTGATTTAGCAAATCAAGTACCGAGACTTCCATCATGCTTTGATTGAAGTACGCCGTCCTGTTCTTCACGACTTTCACTGCTACCACTTCCTGCGTCTTCAGATTCTGGCATTTGACGACTTGGCCAAACGTGCCTTGACCGAGAACGTCAAGTATGAGATATCGGTTCTTGTGGCCGTTCTCTTCATTCCCTAATATGTCATTCACGAACAAGATGTAGTCGCTGTCTTCATTGTCATATCCGTCATTCTTGACTCCTTTGCTTGGCTTTGTGAGGACTCGTCGAGGGTTCCTTGATGATTCATATTTGAATTGCGGATTGCATATACGATATGTAGAAGGAAGATGGGTAGTCAATGCTTGCAATGGCTAGACTCACAGTCAGTCAAACCATCGGTACACCTCAACGCAGGCGCTTACACTGATGAATCCGCCTTCTGGATCAGCTCGCCGAAAGGCTGGCTGTGGATTAATCCTAGGTTGGAGATCCTGCACTGAATCTGATTTCTTGAATCGTGGGACTGGGCCTCTCCCTTCCGACTGAGGTGGCCGCATTTGCCGCGGAGATCTTACTTCCCGCCCAAAGACAGCGTTGAGATGCGCGGTCGCAGAGTTGGGGTAAAATTGGTCGAAACTCGAGTCGCCTGGCTGAATGGGAGGGAGATGAAGTGGCTGCCTCCCAGTTGCTGGGATAGTATTAGTGGAAGTTATATTTCTACTTACCGAGTTTGCCAGGATATCGTGGAACTTACTGGGCGTTGTGTAGCTTGATTGAGATGGTGTTGAGTAGTGATTAGAACGTGTTGGTGATTGTCGTGCCGAAGCGCTGTGGGATGCGTAGTGTCCATACGGGCTCTGGCTAGACTGCTGAGAGCTTGGAGCGTAAGGGGACGACGGCGTAGCCTTCATTGGAGAGTATCTGCGCGCGGCTGAGGAGTCTTCCTGGCTTAGTAATTGTCCAGCAGACGGCCGATGCTGATGACTAGGCCTTGAGGGGTATTTCATTCTGTTGTACGGGTCCGCATCCTCCATGGCTACATCCCCGTCTCCTGAAGCAGATCCACGCGTATGTGGAGTTCCGATGGGCGACACTGCCATTGATTGAGGCTGTGACGGAAGAGAAGGGCTCTGGTAAGCTTCATACCCGTATCCAGACTGCGGCTGTTGTTGCTGCGATGAGCCATTTGAATGCTGTGTCGATGGGTATCGCGCCTGGCGGTTTCCTGCCATGTCCGTATATTGCTGATCCATCGGGAACGCGCTCGTAGTGCTTGTCGATGGCTGCTGGCAAATCCAATTCCGGGGTGTTCCTATCTGGCAGTTGTGCGAGCCTCCCTTCCTTTGCTAAGTCGATCTCAACTTGGGAAGTGTCCAGTTACGCCGCAAGCTGGCATGGGACAGGGTATCGAAAGAACAACCAGTGCGCCGAAGATGACGCTCAGTAGCAGCTGTCTGCTGGTGTGCTTCGCGTCTGTGATCGAAGCATGAGTGCCTGAGACTTGCAAGAAGATGCCCGATCTGGTAGTGCCTTGGCCTTAGCGGCTAACAGCTCGCAAACTGTCTTGTCAATCAATCCGTTTGGAAGGATTTTTGGCTGCTTCGCTGATGTCCATAAGGGCGGGAAATGACAGAGTGGAGAGCGAAGTTGGTGGTAGAGGAGTAAAGGATATGGTTGACACGAACTCACTGCAGCAGGGGTTCTCGGGGGCTTCGCTTATGAGGGGTGCTTTTAGGGTCTCGCGGCTACGAACGCTGTTTTTACAAGGATTGTCCAACTACGTAGCCAGGCATAAATCGAGGGTGACTGAAAGTTGTTCTTTTCTTACGGATACTGTATGCATCCTCGGTTCTCACTTAACAATAGGGCACATTCGACCCTGAAGACAGTGACAATAATAAATAGAAAAACGGAACTAAGTGACATGGACGGCAGTGGGTGAATGAGCGAGCCGTTCACAACTTCCACAAACCCCCGCTAGGCTTCGGACAGCTATGGGAGGATGCCCAAACAGACACCAGAATCACGAGCATAGAGAGAAATGGATCAGTCCATGCAGCCTGTGGGAGGCAACTATGGCGACGAGCTCGATCCCGCAAGCCCAACATCAGTGGAGGGAGCTATAGAAAACTCCCAATCGAGCCTCATCCATGCGGGTACCATAGGAGAGGACGAGGCTGCAAGGCTCAAAGATCTTGCAACGGAAGTGAGAGATCAAGATGACCTTGAGCGTGACGTTGGTCGTCAGGCAGACCAACTTCTCACAAAGCAAGCCAATGAGCGAGATCAGAGGCGCTTGGAGAAGACCCAAGCCGACAAAGTAAAATTACAGAGTCAAGTCCGCAAACTCCATGACCGCTTAAAGAATCCTACAGGGTCAGCCACAGGTCTACGCCTACGAGCTGAAGTGGCAAACCTCGAGGCGCAGATCGAGACACTCGACACCGATCTCGAACAGATACAGGAACGTATAGGTCAGAGACATGAGGATGGAATACAAGATGGAGAAGCTGCGGAAGAAGAGACTGGAAATCGAAGGTTGACGAATGAAAGTCAGCGAGACTTTCTCATCCGCACTGGGAAGATCACACCCTTCTCAAAGATGCCAGGACGTACGCTTAGTCGTTCTGACTCAACCCTACAGGGAGTACTCTTCGACGCAGAAGATGAAGAGGCTGAAGAAGAGCCTGCTGTCGATAAGACACGAGCCACCGAAGCATTGTCTCACAGGAATCTGGTCCAGCCTGGCTTCGTTGATGATGAAGATAGCGATCCATGCTTCGAAATGTTCGATGATTCGGACCGGCCGAAAAAGAGACGACGTCTGCAGAGGAGGAAGTCGTTGACTGAATGCCATACTGAAGAGGCACCCAAAGCGCCTGCAATCGCCCAAAACGCTACAAGTGGTAGGTCGTCTGAAGAAGAAGGAGATGCCTATATACCAGAAATGGACGACCGTGAGATTGCCAGTCTGGGTGATTTTGAAGAAGCTTCAAGCGACGGGATGGAAGAAGCCTCCTCCCTGAACACAACTCCACCTCGTCGAGCTGGTGGCAAGCAAGGAAATCGACGCGTCTCAGAGAGTCTCAAGGAAGATTTGACCGGTCTTGATGACGGGAACGAAAAATTGTATCAGAAGCGCTTGCGTAATTGGGTTGAGAGACGAAGTACGGCACGAGCAAAAGCCGATGCCAGAAAAACTTCACCAATAAATGACCATGAAGGTACGGTTTCGATGCAAGAAAACGATGCAAATGGCGAGGAGACACTGCAGGCTCATCCATCCGACAAAGAATGGCATCTGCCACATCCCGTAAGACCTGACACTGTGTTCGAAGACGGCTATCGAATACCTGGAGATGTATATCCTTCACTATTTGACTATCAGAAGACTGGCGTACAATGGCTGTGGGAGCTCTACTCGCAGCAAGTCGGCGGGATAGTGGGCGATGAGATGGGTCTTGGCAAGACGATACAAGCCATTGCCTTTCTCGCGGGTCTACATTACAGCAAGAAAATAACGAAGCCCATCATTGTGGTAACACCGGCTACAGTCATGAAACAGTGGGTCAATGAATTCCATACCTGGTGGCCACCATTTCGCGTGTCCATTTTGCATACCTCGGGCAGCGGCATGATCGACGTTGGTCGAGAAGCTCAGTACGAGGATGAGCTGATGTCTGCCCCTCCGAGCTCGACTGTCCGCAAGCCCTTAAACAAGGCCCAGAAGTCGGCAAGGAAAATTGTGGACCGTGTCGCCATAGATGGCCACATACTGGTAACAACTTATTCGGGATTACAAATCTACGCCGACCTGCTCATACCAATCGACTGGGAGTATGCTGTCCTTGACGAGGGACACAAGATTCGGAATCCAAATACTGCAATCACAATATATTGTAAGGAACTGAGGACCGCCAATCGTATCATATTATCTGGAACACCTATGCAAAACAATCTTGTCGAGCTATGGTCACTGTTTGACTTCGTCTTCCCCATGCGGCTTGGGACGTTGGTCAACTTCCGCAATCAGTTCGAGTTCCCTATCCGGCAAGGAGGATATGCAAACGCCTCAAACCTTCAAGTTCAGACCGCCATGAAATGTGCCGAGACATTGAAAGACACAATCTCCCCATATCTGCTGCAGAGATTCAAAGCTGACGTTGCATCTGATCTGCCTAAAAAGAGTGAGCAAGTTCTTTTTTGTAAGCTTACGAAATTTCAGCGGGATACTTATGAGCAATTCCTCGACTCGGACGACCTGAAGGCTATAATGAATGGCAAACGGCAAGTACTATATGGCGTCGACATTCTGAGGAAGATTTGCAATCATCCCGACCTTCGAGAGCATAGAACTCTCTCCAAGAAAGTCGGATACCAATACGGCAGTGGCGCGAAATCTGGCAAAATCCAAGTTGTGAAAGCATTGCTCGAATTGTGGAAAGAACAGGGGCACAAGACTTTGCTTTTCGCTCAGCATCGGATCATGCTAGACATACTAGAGAAATTCATCCGATCACTAGGTGGCTTTAATCATCGTCGAATGGATGGCAATACGCCAATCCACACTCGGCAAGGTTTGGTTGACGAGTTCAACAATAATCCAGACGCTCACGTCTTCCTTCTGACCACCAAAGTGGGAGGTCTTGGCGTCAATCTCACCGGAGCTGATCGAGTGATTATCTATGATCCTGATTGGAATCCATCCACGGACGTCCAGGCAAGGGAGAGAGCCTGGCGCTTGGGACAGAAGCGAGAAGTCATGATCTACCGTCTGATGACAGCGGGGACCATCGAGGAGAAGATCTATCATCGACAGCTCTTCAAACAATTTCTTATCAACAAGATTTTGAGAGACCCCAAACAGCGTCAAGCGTTTCAAATGAAAGACCTTCACGACCTCTTTACGCTAGGCGGAGCTCATGAGCCTGCAACAGAAACAAGTGAATTGTTCAAAGGCACGGAAGTGCGCTTCGACAACCATGGAAAGCCTCCCGAGCTTGTAGCAGAGAAAGGTAGTGCAAACAATGACAAGCAAGTCAGCGCCGATAGCGCCTCTTCCATCCGCAATTTCACTGGTGTAGCCTCCATGGAACGCTTCTATGGCGAGGAAGAAGAGGAACGCAAGGCGGCCTCTAGAGACGCCAATAAGTCGGAGGCTCGAGTCATGGAAGGCATCCTTGCCAGGTCAGGTGTACAAGCCGCCTTGGAGCACGACCAAATCCTCAACGGCAAGAAGACTGTCACTGCTGATCCGAGGATTATCGAGATAGAAGCGAGGCGAGTTGCAGCTGAAGCAGCCAGAGAATTGAAGAAAGCTGGTGAAGCCGCAAGGAATGTGCCTGTGGGCACGCCGACGTGGACTGGTCAATTTGGGACAGCTGGAAGACCAGAACAGCGACAGCGAGGATTTGGTCGAGGGAGAGGTGGACCCTCTTCGTCCAGCATTCTGGCTGGTCTGCAGAATCGTCAAGCTGCGAATGGCGCCGCTAATGGGTCAAGGTCGAGCACACCAGGGAGTAATGCATCGGGTCCAAGAGGGACGGACTTCATGAAGTTAATTCGTGACTACCTCGTCACGCATGGCGGACAGGTGCATACCCAGATGCTGATCGATCATTTCAATCGTTATTGCAACACCCCTACAAAGACTGCAGAATTCAAGGCGATGCTTACAGAGATAGCAAAACTGGAGAAAGGAAGTAGAGGTAGAGGAAGATGGGTGCTCAAGGATGAGTACACTTCAAGGACATAGCATCGCGTCGGAGTTGAAAAAGGGATGGATGATACCCAGAGGCTTTTAGGTCCATGCGTTTGCATTCTGCTACCAGCAAGTTATAACGCACGTAGACAAGGGAACATACCACGTTTAAATACCAAACAACCAACAAAGTGACATCTAATTTTTGTGCCCTTTTCATCTGAAGTGCCAGATCTCGTATTCATCCTTTTGTTTTTGGTGGCGGCGACCCGGAGTTTGGCCAAAAATAGACATGATCTCCACGCCTACCATGCAAAACATTGATGCAGCGTTCCTCACTTCAACAACGTTCTTCGTCACAACGACTTGCTCGAAGTACAGGCAATCACTCGCTCACTGCCTGTGCGTTCATGCCGTCATTCGTTACATTCTATCGCCAAACCACCTCTTTTAGGAAATCTATCTTTGTTCTCCGACTTGCAGGGGCCGTTCGATAATCAACAACCCCCGTACATTTGACGACCACTGCAAACACCTCACAACCACCGAACATCCCCTAAGTAAGAGGCGTAGCTATAAGACCGAGATACCTTGGCTTCTACTGAGAGCGTCAAGTTCACTCAACCTCCCACCTCCACACATTAACCATGATTCAGAGATCTCGACTTGGCGTCCTCTTCCTTATGGTTTTCCTTTTTTTATCAATCACATCAGCATGGCCCTGGCCGCCATCATTGAAAGATCTGGGTATAGATGGCTTGATAGTACGGCGGCAGGATAACTCCAAGAGTGGTGAGCAAACCTTCTCTTCGACTACGCTCCGCATCTGAGGGTCATTTGGAGGAATTCAATACTAACATAGCTTCAGATACAATATCCCCCTCCAAAGCCGCAGCTACCGCAAAAGCCAGCTCTGCTGCCTCGAAGACTGCAGGACCAGCTTCCAAGACAGCCAAAGCTAGTGGTACAGCAGCAGCTACAACAGGAGCAGCCGCCAGCGCCTCAGGAACTCAAAAGGGCGGAGCCAAAACGAGCGGTGGTGCTGCAGTCACGAGCGTCAATCCTGTTCTGCCAGCCGGTGGAGTCAATATGCTTCAACCCTCCGCACTCGCTCAGACTACATACTACAAGATAGGAGACTATGTCTCATTCGCGTGGAATTACACCTCCCTCTCGATAACGCCTTCTAAGATTGATGTATTGGTATCTTGTGCTGCCAACAGTGCGACCTACACACTAGCGAATAATGCAAGCTTCAAGCCAACAGATACTGTGGTATGGGATACGGCTCCTGATGTAACGGGCACCGCGCCCCTTCTGACGGAAACTTACACACTGATCATCTACGACGCTGCCCAAGCTATAACAGCAGTCGCTGGTGCCGGGCGCCTGGGAATATCAGATGACTTAAGGTTTGGCATGTACATTAAGCAGAGTTACACGCCAAGAGCAGGTGAGCCTCGTCGTCCAGACTACAATAAGGCCCAGACGAGAGTACTGACTTCGATTTCCTAGATTGGACTTGTGCAGTATGCAGTGCTGCCCTCTCAGACACTGAGCGGCAAGCCTTAAAATTCCTGTTCGGCATGTGTTTGGTCACTGTGCTCTCCTTCACATGGTTCGTTGGCGGCCTCTTTTAGGTCCGCGGGAAGCCATCAAATTTCTCCAATATGCGGCGCAATACCCGGGTCTCGTCCCACGGCATATGTCAAGGGTCACTCTATCCAAGTAATTACGGCGGCATCGGCAAACGGGAGTTTTAAGCATCAAGCGTGGTTGGTTCATCGGGTAGGGGCGCGGACAGCGTGGGAATTTTGGGCACCTAATGGTTCGTAACGACGGACTCTGGATACGTACGAAGAGAAAAGCGCGGCTAATGGAAGCATTCTTTGTGTATGTTCCTTCATTATTCTAACACATGACCGTGCTCCAATTGTTCCTCTATGCGTTTACCCTGGTCGTCGCGGCTCAGTAGTGGTCGGCTCTGCATGTTGCCCAAAGTGTCAAACATACCTTATCAAACTCATTATCAAATTAGTCTGATATGCCATTATCCTATATTGGGCACCAAAGACGCATGTCTCTTGCCATGTTTCCTCTCCGCTCTTTGGTTCAATATTGTACGAGGCTTGCTATGTTGCGCGCGGAAGGCGTATTGGGTGAGTGGAGAAATGGTATAAGAGTGTTGCACAAGAGGACAAGGCTTCCGCTTCATATCCACTTTTCTAAAGCTCGTCACCAATACGAATAGCAGCAACATACCACAGCCATTTGAGAAGAACTCTATTTTCAGTAATACGCACATTCACAGAGCAGGCATAAAAGTAAGGGCCAGCAGGACTCACTCTTTTTCTGTTAGCAACAACCACTGCAAACATTATTATACAGTACCGGACACACTCTCTCATATCACATAACCATATCACATACCCGGACGCCGAGACCACAAGACCCTGATCAGTCACAAAAAGACCCACTTCCACACAACACCTCGTTTCAAAAAAATTCAAAACAGAAAATTTCAAGATCCTTCAATCCTTTCCCACAACCACAACAACTCTATCCACACATCAAAATCTTCGACAACTCACATCAAACCCACCAGACCCACCCCAAACAGTTCAAACTCACCATCAAAACCGCCGCAACAATGCCAGCACCGACTCCCTGCAACACTCGCTGCTCCACGCCCATGGGCCCCGCCCAGCCTCGAGGCTGGAATCGCGCCATGACTCAATTCGTGCAGCATAATCTTCGCAACGGCGAGACGGTCTCTTCGGTGATCATCTTGCTGGAGGCCGAATTCAGCCAGATGAGAGATGAGGTTAGCCCGCAGTGGATTGTGGAGGTTGAAAAGGGGAGGGTTGGATATTGATTATTCAATCAAGGTAGGTGAAGACTTTGAGCTCTCTTTATATTTCTTTTCTATTGCTTATAGAGTCGTGAGACACTCTTCATGAGCGGGATGCTGCTACAGCATGCCTGGAGGCTCAATTTACGTTTTGAAGGAGTAATGCTGATTCTGAAATTAGCCAATGTACCAGTTGCGAATGGATAGAGAGAGTGTGATGGATATGGATGTGAGAACGGAAATGTCGTGAGAGATGCAACTTAGAGATACAGCGGAGGTACACTGGTTGAAAAGTGCTTGACTCGCTGAACGATATCCCAAAAGCGCTTTAGAAGCAGTCAACATAGAGTGTCACCAACACCATCAAAAGCAATGCAAGCACCATCACAACATTCATTCAAACTACATCGATTTTCTGTATACCGATTGATAACAAATACGTTTCTGCTATACCCAGTTCAATTACAGCATCCCCTTCCCAACCATCTCCTCTCTCTCCTCCCAAACCGTCTTCCCACTACACCCACAAACCACCTTCTCATTCTCCCACACCCCCGCACTCCTCGCCACAACTCCCATCACCAACCCATCCCCGCGTTCCCTACCCAAAGCCCCATTGGCGCCCTGGCCCTCACCCTCCCTTTCGACAAGTACCCCCCTCCCGACCATCTCCCAAACCCTCCAATCCACCTTCCCAACCAACTGCCCCCTCCCCTCCTTATCAACCTCCAATTGTCCCAATTTTCCTTTCCTATCGCCCTCGAAGCCGGTGAAGATAGCGCCCATAGATTGAGCGCCGTTGGATATATCGCCGCTTTGGCGTATACTCGCAGTATAAGTCCCCTTCGGCAGCCCCGTCAAAGTCATATCCAACAATGTAATCCGATCGCTCAGCTCAATCAATCTCGCCAGACCTCTCACTGGTGAAGGCTCTGGTCCAAACGGTGGTGTCAATGGGGGAGGGGTTTCGAGGATGCAGACAGCGGCACTATTCGCTTTTCCCGAACCCCTTAATATTGCGGTCCTGCCAGTATTTTGTATAGCGGCGATGATAGCGGAGGGAGGGGTAGTAGACGTTGTCGTTAACAGCTTGTTTGGTAGGGAGAAGTCGGTGTTTTGTATGCCTGGTAGTTTCGATAGCGCACTGGAGATGGATGAGATGCAGGCGTCGCAGGTCACGTCGACTGAGAAGGTTGCTTGGTAGGGAGGCAGCATCTTGCCAGGCTTATCAGACTTGCGATTGCTGCTGAAAGCGTAATAAAGAGCTCCAGTCAACAAGGCAGCAGTGCTTGTGTAGAGGATTCGTCTGAGAAGAGTACTGCTCATAGTAAAGCTGGCTGGTACAGAGCTAGGGAGGGAGGAGGTTAACGAGGAGAGACCGAGAGCTGCAAAAGTGGAGAGTTTTGGCGGGCATGGTGGTGTGGTGCGGAGAACAGAGGCGGATTCGAAATCGGAATTTCCAAATTGGGCCGAGGACATGAACTCTTCTATACAACATCCAGACTTGAAGAAAGATACTACAAGCAGAGAATCGGGTTCCTTGTTATACCGCGTACGGATTGATTCGCTGTCTGAGGAGTCCTCCGCGCTCAAGTCTCTGACCCCTGCGAACGACTCCACCAATGCAGCGGTGACATCTAGCCTACCATGTCACAAACCATAGGCAGAGTACACGCTCTCCCCACCCCTTCGCTCTATACATACTGAGTTTTCCACTCACAGACCCGCCTCGCCTACTCCCGCGCCTGGCACCACATCTCCCTCTCCACGCCCACCACCCCCCCTCTGGGTCGCCTCGCCTCCCAAATCGCCATCATCCTAATGGGCAAGCACAAGCCCATCTGGGATCCCTCCAGCGACTGTGGCGACTACGTAGTCGCCACAGGTTGCACCGATGTCCACGCTACGGGGAGGAAGATGCAGCAGAAATTGTACTATAAGCAGACTACAAGACCGGGCGCATTGAAGAGTCTTAATATGGAGAGTATGGTGAGGAAGTGGGGGGGTGGGGAGGTGTTGAAGAGGGCTGTTAGTGGAATGTTGCCGAAAAATCGGTTGAGGAAGCCTAGGTTGGAGAGGTTGAAGGGTGAGTGATACGCCTGGTGAAGTGGGTTGGGGAGGGCGGTGTGCTAATGTGTGGCAGTTTTTGAGGGGGAGATACATCCGTATAAGCAAAACTTCATTCGGTTCGATGGGAAGATACGGGGGATACAGGTAGACGTAAAGACAGAAGTGTTGAAGCAGAATTCAATATAGCGTTGGGAGAAGGGCAATTGATTCCATATGCATTGTCAGGTGTTCATCAGGTTCTGTACCTAATGTATCATCAATGTCTCAGATTTATTACTTGGTACGAGGTGTGGTCACCTGAATTTTCATTATCTCGATACCGTGCATTGGATCAGGCCATTGGGGTCTGACTGTGGAGCATAGACTTCAGCATCCTTGCCCGTGTTCTTCAGGCCTTTGTGCCAGCTCAGGTCTTGCAGCATATTAGCAGCATATGTGAAAAATTGGCGGGACGACTTACCTATTTCGAAGTAATGTTTGTTCGGCAGCGAATAGTCTACGGATGCCACTTGGGGCACTGCCTCCAAGATCTGCTCGCACATCTTATACAGCGTGTTTTGGACACTAGGGCTACTCTCCGTAGCAAATGTCTCAAGGGTGATTTTCCGCGCAGCTTCCCATGCCTTGTCGAACTTCGGCACAGCAGATTCCACTTCCTTGACACTGCTGAACTTATTCCATACCCATCCGCAATCGACTTCGGTACTCAAAATCCGGTCGAAGGCATCTTGAAGGAGAGTGTACTCATCTCGATAGAAGTCATTGAATGCTGATCCCGTGCTCTTCAGCACAAGGAGGCCAGTAATGCAAGTGCGGACAGTAGTTCCTTTGCCTTTATCTGCAACGGCCTGGACATTCCTAGTCTCGGAGCCGTCACGGTAGAAAGAGTGTGGATGGGGTTTCTCGTTCACGTTCAGCCTTGTCCAACGATGAACCTTAACCGTGACTTTGGCGGAGTGGATATGTTTGTAAGTATCGATAAAATGTGAAGCAACAATAGACCCGAAAAGCTCAGGTGGTGTGACAGGATGCTGCTTCGCCATTATGTAGACAGTCTGCTTCATGGTATCGGTCGCTACGACGACTTTGTTGTTGGCTTCGGTGTATCTATGTAGCATTAATACCTACCTTCTCCAGGGTACATATGAAACTTACGAAGTTTCGATATCGCCTTTTAAGAGGACACAAACCGTCATCTCTACGACATCTTGGAAACCTGTCTTCTCGTCCTTGGAGACCTTGTAGACGCGTATGTTATCTTTGCCATATTGAGCAGCAGTGACTTGAGGCATGATGCTTCTCGACTTGGTATTTAAACAACAATGATAAAAAAAGGGCCACAAATTTGGTATCTTAGTAGCAATCCCTCACCTTGAGACCTCCTTGCCTATTGATATGGTGAGGAATGTGGAAGCTCCTTCTTTTATCTTTGAAAGAGCTGCCTGTGCTAGCTCTGGAGCTCACGGGAGGCGGAGCTTTGCGGCGAGCTCCGAGACCCTTGATAGAGATCAATTGTCTCAAGGTCAATCCCAGACTGTGGACAAACTCCCGTCGCCTCGAAGCCGAACATGAAGAGGCTTTATCAAAATGGCACAGGTCCATATCTTTTTCTAGGCAACTTTGTAGGAGCTTGGATGTCAAAAAGCCGCTTGATATGTTCAGCCTTGCGGGTGGACCCCTGTCAGGCGCTAGCGGGGCGATCTATATTCCTGGATCTGTATACGCCAACAAACACAAGTTATAGGCCCACCGTGGGAGTAAGTGAGAGAATACTGATCGGTACTAAAAGGCCAAGATAAACAAGAGGACCTGGTAGTGCCTTTGAGGACTTGAATCGCCCAAGTCCAATTGGATACCACCTCACTTCGTACCACTCAAGTCCAAGAGGATAGACTGAAGACCAAATGTACGCGCCTCATGACGGTGATACACCGGTACAACGAATAAGAATATCTGGATCCAGGTAAAGGCGATGTGATGAGCCAGTTCAATGGAACGGCCTCCTCAGTGACGCCAACCCAAGCCAATCTCTTCAGACATGGGCGCTCACTATCCCACCAGAGTGTGGGGGAGGGCTACAGTTCAAGAGATGGATCACATGTTGGAACAAGGGAAGCACAGGATAGTGGTAGATCGCTAGCCAATGCCCTCGCGTTTGGGCCCCGGGGTGCATCACTTGCACCATCTGCACAAGCTCCTGGCAGCTTCAGTTCAGACTTGAAGACCGTCACATTGCCTCGAGTGGGCACTCCAAGAGCAGACTTGGGTACGTTCGTGACAGGGGATTACTTTGCTGATGAGGGTACACAGTCTTCCGACCAGCGGCAAAAAGAGCTGCGAGACAAGATTAACAAGGAGACAAAGATTAAGGTCGGGTCGGAAAATTTGCTGGAGGCCCTAATTTCCAAGAATGCGAAACAGACAAGAGATCAAAGGCATCGTGTGGAAAACGAGCTTACTTCGTCGAATCGCAAACTCCAAGAACTGAATTCCCAACTTGAGGACGAGATTGAGCAATCCAAACGCCCAGCAACTCCGAGCAGAGACCGCCTTTCTGGTCTGTTCCAAGGGAGTCCTATGAAGTCACCTAGTCGAGATCTAAGGTTCTCGCAAGATCAATTCTCCTTTGTTGGACAAGATTCAGAATCTCCAACCTACGTTCTCGCAGAAATCCTCCAAACTTTGGAAGTCGAGGGCATGCAACCTGACTATTACGTGGAGCGAGCCAACCATCTGGTTGAATTGTTTAAGAGGTACCCTACTCTGAAGTACGATCTCGCTTGGCCAATTTTCGGACTACGCGTTCAAACAATGCTTCTGAGTGAAAGTCGCGAGGTAATTGCTGCTGGCTATCGAGTCACCAGGCACGCCATAGCAGACAGAGCCTCTCTCAAGATAATTCGCGACCTGAATACTGACGGTCTCGTGATTTTATCTCTTGTGAAAGAGAGCAAAGCAAGCATCGAACGGGAACAGGCTTTCAAGTTCGTCCGAGCTTTCTTGGACGTGAAGGACGGCGTGAAAGAGATACCGAGTGCAATCCTCCGCACGATCGTCGCCGTTGCAGAGCATCATGAGGATCGACTTCGAAACATAAGCCTCATGACCATATCGGAAATCCTCATACGGGATCCCGCCGCTGTTGTCGCGGCTGGTGGGATATCTCCGCTTTCAGATGCTCTTGCCGATGGCTCCTATCATGGACCTGAAAGCTTGGGGATGAATTTCCTACATTTGCTGGACAAACCACAGCAACGAGGACATCTACAGTCCGGCTTCGAACTGGACTCAGCCTTCACGCCATTCACCGACCCTCTTGCTGTGCATGAGCATGAGGAGAAGTTGAGGTCGAGCGCACGACTACTCGCTGCTGTTCTGAAAACCTGGCCTGGACTTCTGACCGTCGCCCGTCGAGACTTTGACTCGGTGAAGTCGCTTTTACAGTCTCTGCAATATCCAGTACCGTTGGCAAGAGATTTGATTCTGGATCTCTTGTTCGATGTCCTACATATACAGCCCCCTTCGTGGACTTCCTCGTTTCTCGCAGGTCGACGTCTGACAACGTACGGTCGAGTTGCCAACCTAAAGGCAGACCCAACGGAGCTGCATTCCAAAGCAGATAAGGAGGAAGGTAGCAGCTTCAACCTTGTAGAGCATTTCACAGCTCTGCTCCTGGCTGTATTCGTAAAGTGTGGCTTGATACCGGTAAGCTTTTAAGCTTGAAGGTCGACGTAAATCTTAGCCTAATATTTGTTTAGGCTTTATCCAATCTCGTTGGGAATGCGGAAGACCCGATGCTCAGGAGGAAGGGTACACTGCTGCTGGGCGAAGTCTTGAAACTCGCGGACCACTGTTTACCTAAAACGCTCAGCGGCCCATTGCAGGTCCTACCTCCGCTGCTGGAGGAGTCTGCTCAAGGTGAAACTGAAAATGGGTCAATGGCCGCGGGGGTGGTCTATCAGATCGATAGTGTCAACCGCACTTTGCAACGCTCAAATTTGGCGTCTAAACCGCAACCATTCCTAACAGCAGTCGCTAGGCAGCCAGACATCGGTGTTTCACGATCTGGGAAACCGCCTAAAACTAAGCTCAGCGTGGACATGGATGAGCTTCAATTTCGGACTCTCATGCTGGAGACACAGGTACTTACAACAGCGAATTACCTCAAATGGAAGTGGGATCTCATCAACGATCTAATTGAAGGGCCCTTACTCAACCCTAAACGCCTTGAGGAGTCCATCAAGGGCGGCAAGTTCATGAAGCGACTTGACGGCTTCTACCGCCCTTTTAAGTATAAGTTTTCCGACGCACGCAATACCAAGCCAAACCAGCGGTACGTGCGCGCTGGATGCACTCTCATGAAGACACTGCTACAGACTACCGAGGGCATTGCTTACCTCGCAGAAAGCAAGCTGCTGAGGCAATTGGCCGAATGTCTCGCACAGCTGGACAGGCACAGTGGCTTGACTGCGACCTCGCCCTTGTTCTCCCCGTACAATGTCTCAGAAAAGTTGACCGGGGGCTATTTCGCGCTCCTAGGGGCCCTAAGTAGCGATCCAAAAGGCCTTCAAATGATACAGCGCTGGCATATGATCAACATGTTTTACCACATCATGGACCTGGAAGGTCGAGACGACCTGATCAAGGCTTTACTAAGTAACATGGATTTTTCTTTGGATAGTCACCTCCGGGTCATGCTATCGAAAGCGCTCACTGCTTGTCCAAAGGGTATCCGCATTTACTCGACTAGCCTATTGCGGAAGTATGCGACAGCTACCTCTAAGGACAGTGGAAGTCATGCCTCTGATTGGGCTATTCGCCTTTTAGTAACGCAGCTGTACGATCCAGAAGTGCAAGTTTCTGAGATTGCCATACAAATTCTTGAAGAGGTATGCAACCGGACGGCACAACTCGAGTATGTCGTCAAATGCCGCCCAGCCTTGGATCATCTAGGTGCCATCGGAGCTCCTTTGCTTCTTCGGTGAGTCCTCATGACATCTCCGTTTCGTATTTCATATTCTAATCTACTAGTTTCTTGTCTACCTCACTGGGATACCAGTACCTCGATGGTCTTGATTATATCACCCAAGAGATGGATGATTGGTTTCTGGTAAGCTGAGGTGGCGTGCTCGTCGAATGATTTCGCTGATAACAAATAGGGCCGAAACGACAGCTATGTCACCTTAGTGGAGGCCTCGCTATCGCGAGCACTACTGGCGGTCCCGGAGCGACCTAGATCCAGCAACAACGATGAGCAAATGAAAAGTCAAGAATACGGGACTGTGCCTCCGCACTTCTACAGAGAGCTTACGAGGACTGTCGAAGGCTGTCAGCTTCTGAGAGACTCTGGCCACTTCGACGCTTTTGCTGCCAATATACAAGACTCATGGGCTGAGTGTGAAGACGCGGAGACAATACTCAAGCTCAAAGGCGCCCTCTGGGCCGTCGGTAATGTAGGCTCTATGGAGCTCGGCGCTCCATTCTTAGAGGAGACCGACGTTGTCGATTGGATCGCCAAAATCGCAACCTCTTCCGAAGTCATGACAATCAGGGGCACCGCCTTCTTCGTGCTGGGCTTGATGTCTCGAAGCCTGCATGGCATGGAGATCCTCACTGAGCTTGGCTGGAGTGCTGCAACTGACCACCTTGGGAGGTCACTTGGGTATTGCCTACCCCATGATCTCACAGACCTTCTTTCGGTATGTCTAAATAAATCTCTCACTTCCCGTCTCTACTAACCTTGACCGCAGATGCACTCCTCATCAATATTGCGAGCTCAGCAGCGGATGCCTCCGCCAGTCAGAAATAGAAGCCAGAGCGCTGTGGCTGAGGAAGACCCTCTCTACGCTCGCATACTCAAGCTCACCAGTGATCTTGGTAATACAGTGCTTACGAAGAGAGCAGCGGGTGATTTGTTCAGCATCAAAACCAAGTCGCCTGAGAAATTTACGTCGGTGGCACTGTTTCGGAAAGTCATGCTCATCTTGGAGAAGCACAATTTTCGCTTACCTGTCCGCCGCTTCATCATTGACCTGTTCGATAAATGCGTTATGAGGAGGATTGTACTCGATGATGACTCTGGTGAAGAATCCCCTGCTGACGAGTGAAGAAGTTGAAGAGGATTCCTGGAGGGAATAGAACGAGATGAAGGCATTAACATGTTGGTACGCATAGCGATGGTGTTCTTGGATTTAGCAGGTATACCCGTGAGTCTACGTTCTACGAAGATATCCCAACAAAGAGGCATTGGATGTGGAAGGCTGCATATGAGTGGCTGGCATAGCTTGGGCGCTATCATTTTGGCGAATTGTGATCATGAGGAGATGATATATTCAACGCAATGACGCGATGCCGATCAAGGACCTTCCCGCGCGTACTGTTGAGTCTAGTAAATTTCGTCTTCGCCATCTGCCAATCATGGGCATTACCCTCATTCTCCATGACTGAAGGGCCCAGGCACGGCATGCATAACCATAGCTGGGTTTGAAACTCTTGTATACTTTGGCCGTTCAATGGACCATGAGTCTAGAATACTTTGGGTCTAGAGCGGGTCTCGGCTCCTGACGAATCAGATCTGGACCCTCCTCACAAGTGTGGCTGCTCTCAGATCATCTCGTCATCGATCTCACATTGAGTGACCGATGATTTGACAGAGTCCATTTTGAATAGACAAGTATCCTGCTTAAAATGCGCGCCGGAAAAGAAAACTTTCGGATGTACTTATGACGTCTCGTTACCACTTACCCTACTCTTAGCGCGTCTCATCACTAAACCCGTTTTGGATAGACCTGGCGAGTCCAGCAGCAATGGCCGTGATCCTAGTGTAGAATGTCGTCGTTGATTACTTTGCCATTGTACATCTTCTACTTGACATCTGTTAGATAAATCTTACGAGTAAAAACATCTCTTGTACCTACATACTCAGCCTTTGACTTATAACAGTGCTTCGTCCACTAAATTTCATTCATATCATCCCTGAAAGCATTTGCGCCTGACCGACATCCCACAACCATACAAATTCGAGATCCATTTCTACATATACCCCGACCGAGATATCAAATATTTCGTACCAACATCCGCCTTTGGCCTTGCAGACATACGTACAGAAACCTTATTCAGCTGACCGGCATCACCGATCGGAGCATACGACCACCTTCCCGCTTGGCGCATAATTCGCTCAGCTTCTCATGGATCAAGCGTAATAGTATAGATGACTGCCTTCGATAGGCAAGAAGACCAGCGTGAAGAGAGTCCGATGCTCCCCATAGCATGAATACTACAAGCCCTACCGTCGCTGCCTTGATAACCGATGTGCCCCACAAGATGGGCATACAGTCAACAACATGCGAAACCGCAAATCCTCACGGGAATCCCCGAGCCATTGTCCGTCTCATACAGTGTTCGCAATGCTCCTTACCACTACGAAATCCTCTCACACTCCCTTGCGGCAACTCATTATGCCGGACATGCTTGCCAGCACTCCATACGAGAGAGCACATCTCATTTCCTATGACCCCAACTCGGAAAGAAGGCTTCACCTGCCCGTTCGACGCATGTGCGAAGGATCACTCGCTCGGCGATTGCAGTCAGGATGTTACCTTAGCCAAAGTCATGGAACGGGTGAGCATCGAGGTCGCTCGCTGCAGGCCATTGACTATCGATACGCCGATCCTTCTTGATGAGCGGCCACGCTGGAGGAACATTGTCGATAGCTCGAAAGAGGCAAAATTTCCAGCGTCTAGGATACTCAATGGTGGGCGTCTGTTGGCAACATACACAATGGCTGAAATTGGCGAGCTCAAGTACGATTCGGAGGTTGCGTACCAAACCATGTCACCTACTGGGGATAGCTTCGAACATCTTGATATCGCTATGTTAAACCATCTGAAAGAAGCAACAAAGAGTGAGCTGGACTGCCAAGTTTGCTACGCCATCATGCTGGATCCATTGACGACAGCCTGTGGGCATACGTTTTGCCGGAAATGTGTCGCCCGCGTACTTGACCATTCCACTATGTGTCCAATCTGCCGTAGAGGTCTTCCAATGCCGCCAAGTATTCGAGACATGCCAGGTAATCACCGGCTTTCGAACCTCCTTCTCGGACTTTGCCCAGAGCTCGTGGCTGTAAGAGCTGAGGCCGCTGCACAAGAGGAAATCACAATGCAAGGAGAAAAGAACGTCCCGCTCTTCGTTTGCACGCTTGCCTACCCATCCATGCCTACATTCCTATACATTTTCGAGCCGCGGTATCGGCTCATGATTCGACGAGCCATTGATTCTGGAGACAGAAAGTTTGGGATGCTCATGTACAACCGAAGGGGCGAGGTGCAAGGCGACCTAGGAGCTACGCAATTCATGGAGTACGGCACGCTGCTTCACATCAACAGCATGGAGTTGATGGACGATGGCCGAAGTCTTATTGAGTGCCAAGGAATCTCAAGATTCCGCATCAAGGACTGGGGCCAGCTCGATGGGTATATTGTCGGCAATACTCAACGTATCGACGATATGTCCTACGCGGAAGAGGAGCAAGTTGAGGCAACAGAGACCACGGGGCCTGCTGCACGACAAAATAATCTATCGGGCCAACTCGATCATATGTCCACCGTTGAGCTGCTGCGCATCGGCATCAACTTTATTACAACGATGCAAGCTGCTTCGGCGCCATGGCTCCACGAACGTGTCCTCCAAGCCTATGGCTCTCCACCCGATGATCCTGCATTGTTTCCATACTGGTTCGCCAGCATTCTACCAATCTCGGAACAGGAGAAATACAAATTAATACCTACAACAAGTGTGCGAGAAAGGCTAAAGATCACGGCGAAGTGGGTGCGGCGAATTGAGGCCCAACGATGGTAAGCCACCCCTCGCATCTCTTTTCTCCAGCTCCGTCGCTCGTGTTCGACTGGGCTTTGCGCATTTCTGACCAATCCTTCAATTAAAGCGTTGACATTGTGGAGTCGTCGGACTCTGAAGATGATAAAGAAGTGCCTGCTCCTTCAGAAGACGCAGATCTCACCGTGCAGACTCAAACGCAAGAATCTAGCCAGGAATGATACTGACGCCAATACCTCTCCATAGGTCTTCAAGTACAGTTTGTGTTGTCTTATGACTAGCAGCGAGCATTACTTTGGCTTTTCTGGCATAATACATGGCACCGACTCGGCTGTGAGAAATATCATATAGGCAATAGATACACACAGACTTTTGCAGGGATGTGGGCCGTTTCTTCATGTTCATCTTCAACTTCACTGATTGCATGGCGTTGGGGCATCTAGATATACACTGAACCTCAACATCCTTCATAGCGTGCGTGGACAGGGGTGGGAGTGCATGCCCTCAGCAACTCAAAAGGGCCACCGGCGTCTAATTAGCGGCATATACCTACCTAATGCGGCGCGAATATACACGCACAACCCGACGCTTGGGTGGGTGGGCAAGAGGGAGAAAGATCTGAGATGTAACTAGTACATCATATAGGTTGCGCGAGGCTCTATTCACACAAATGCGAGAAATTCATATTCAGACCCAGAAGACAGATGCAAAATGACTAGCACACAATTCATCTAGCTGAGCTCTTGAGGGTGTTCAAGTCAATTCTATTAGAGCAGACGCTTTGTTGTCAAGGTGCACGAGCGCAAGGCTGAGACGCTAGTCACACGCCTCCCTCCACTTCCTACCGCTTTCTCTTTCTCTCCAACTCTCCACTCACCCTGCACAGAAACCTCCAACCACCCCTCTAAACCCATCCTCCATGCCCTCGTCTACCACTACCCCCACCAGCACCCTCCACATCCTCTCCCTCCCCACCGAGCTCCGCAACCGCATCTACACCCTCGCCCTCGACCAGAATCCCCTCCCCGCCCGCCCCTACTCCTCGCCCGCAGCGCCAATTCCCGACCTCTCCCTCCTCCTCACAAACCGCCAGATCTATAATGAGGCGCGGGGATTACCATTGCAGCTGTATGGCGTAGGCAGGGAATTTATCCCGTCCACGCCCACCCTAGGGTTTTTACGGTCGTGGCAGGTAGCGAATTTGAGGAGGTTGGCGATTACGTATATCTACCCCACCTACCTGGGTGCTTTTACAGGTTACAACAACGGCTACGTTTTCGGGGAATCAGAGTTGCATCTCGACACCCTCCTCATCTACGCAGACAAATGGCTCACGCGCTCCAACGCCTCAAGATGGCGGAATGTAACGCATCCAACCGATGTATACCATGGCCTTCCCCACTCCCCACGCTGGCTGCTGGCGCTTTGTAACATGAAGGGGTGGAAGCAGCTAGATATCGAATTTCGGGAGTGCGAGATGGAGGCCGAGTACTGGGAAGGTAACGCCTTTCTTCAGCCGCTGCTTGAAAATTTTCGACAAGCCTCACTCTGCCCCGCTGATGCCGCTGGGAATGGGAGGAGTGGGACGGAGTTCACGGTATGGCATAAGCAGGATGATACGCCATTTAATGAAAAAATAACCGTCTTGCGTACCGCGGAGCTACGCTCCCATGGCTCACCTGAGTGGGCGATGGGAGATCTTGGGACATTGGTGAGGGGTGAGAAATGTGTGCTTGCGGAGAAGAGGAGGGAGAGGGAGGAGGCGGGGCCGCATGATCAGGGGTTGCAAGGGGAGTGGCGGCCGGATTTTCATGTGGCAGAGAGGGGAGGAGAGGTGAAAGGGAGGGAGGGGTGGTGTGCGTGGTGTCATCCGCGGCTGAAGGAGTAGGGGTGTCAAAGGGGAGAGGTTGCTGGAGGCTGTCAAATGAAGCCAACAGTAGACGCGGAGAGGTTGGGACGGAAGCCGTACTAGCAAAGGCATGTCTTGGTCTGGCTGGCACAGATCCTCTATCGAGTGTGCCTACCGTGTTCGCCACCTCGCAGCCGGTCGATATACAGACCACTTCTACTACACCAGCTATCCCTGACCAAGCACCTGACTACAAGACGAATCTCAACGCATGCAAATTTTGGTTTGGCAGCTCCTGTTGTTACGCTCACATGGCATTCTAATCCTCTATCTGCATGTCATTGTACATTGCCCTAGCGCTTTGTCGGCGAGATGAGAAAGAAGCGAACAAGCGCTATCTCGAAGCCTACTCGAGATATATCCCATATTGGACCGCTTGATACTACGATAAGGAGGCTAATAGATCTTGCTAAATCCGCCAGGTGCAATCCAATTCTCAAAGTCTGAAATGCTCGATGAACCTCAAAGTCAAAACAGTCTTCTCTCAGCGACTACAGAGCAGTATGACTACTTCATCTGACAACAGACCATCTGATGACTCTATCTCCAAGGCTTCCAATATCCTCGCTCGGGATATTGCTTCTAGCTCTGCTCCTACTCGGCACCTCGCTCATACTACCGCTATCTTTCGCCATCCCACCCCCTCTCCCATCCCCTCCAACACTTCTCTCCCTCAACCAACCCGTACTCACAAACATAACAATAACTACGCCCTTGACCGCCTGGCCAACACACCCCCTTCACCCTCCCCATCCCCAACCAGCCCATCCCAAGCAACCTCTGGTTCGCCCTCGCCGGCAACAATCTAATCCCACCAGTCGGCCCCCTTTCCCCAAACCCCAATCCCTTCCTTTCCGCTCCATTCACTCCCCTCCTCCCAACCCATCCCCTATCCTCCAATCTCAAAAAGCCTACACACCCACTCATCATCATCACCAACAGTACACACTATGGCTGCGCTCAGCAATCGAGCACCAAATCCACATCCTCCTCACCCAACACGCACCCCGCGAATTCGAACTCGGGAACGAGCGGATCAGATTCTGGATGGGGTTTCCGGATCCCTTGCCCGACGTGCGGATGACGCAGGAGTTGGCGGTGGAGGCGTTGAGGGTTTTTGGGGGCTTGGTGGAGGTGTTTGGGACGTGTCTGTGTGCGTTTAAGTAAGGAATTAACTTTTTTTTTGCTTTTTTTTGGAGCTGGCTGGCTGGGGAGGGGTGTTCGGGGGAGTGGGTGGCTCGATCCTTCTTTGTTAAACAATGCTGATGACAAAATGTGCCAGTATCAATAGTGCGGAGGAGATTGTGGGGAGTGTTTGGGTTACGTATCGGAGTTCGGGGGAGAGGGAGAGGGAAAGGGAGAAGGGAGAAGGGGTGATGGATTCTTGAATCAGGTAAGTGAACGGAGAATCCTCTGGTCGAATTGGGACGAGAAGCAAGTGTTCGTAAATTTAACGACCTCAACAGGAAAACCGGAATTTCTGGTGCTGATATCGAAGTGAGATTAATTGTTTTTGGTTGTAATTTCGCACAATTGACCGCCGATTTGCTGACTTGATGAGCATCAATCTTACCGCACTGACGGATCGAAGGTAGACCTTTTACATAGCATTTACTCCCTTCTCAGAATACCTAGTGGCCCATAAGAATACAACGGATCATTGGAGAGCGAGTGTAACATTCTTGGGTGTATTCCTGGAAAGGGAGATGATGGAAAAAAGAGTCAATCCTCAACGGGTTATTTCAGGAACAATACTAGGATCGAGAGCGATGGGTGTACTCGCCGCTGATTGCAGAGAGCAGAAAGGGATAATGCTCGCGCTCAATTTGAGAAGGATACTGAAATATTTCCCCAGAATCTCGCACAAACAGAGCCGAGAGACAGGAGTAGAGAAATCTGACTAAGATTCAGAAGCGTGCGTAGCAGAGGCGGTTCTGTGTTAGGTAGAGGAGCGCTACATTTGGCATTCTCCACGGAGACTGCCAGCAAAGCCAACCTATATGGAAAAGTCTTGCTGCGCTGTCCTAACATCCTTCCTCCCTCTCGCTCCTGAGCCCCGTATCCTGTCTCCTCGCCCTAGCTTTTTTCACCCTCTCGCGTCTTTCACCACGCTTCTCATGCCTCAACCTCCTCTTCCAATCGCTGCTCTGACTAGGCTGCCTACCCCTCGTCCGCCATCCGCGACCCTGAGGCCACTCCTCCATCTCCCTCCTCGCAGCAAGATCCAACTCCACATCTTCAGGATCGTCGTCGTACTTTCGCTCACGGGAACCAACCTCCTCTTCAGCATCCCCGCGCATTTGCGACGACTCGTACTGTTTGGCGGCCTCTCTTTCGTTGTATTCCATGCGGCTGGCGTTGCGTGTGATATAGCTGGCTAGTGTATGGCGTTGTTCCCGGCATCTCGCTTTTTCCTCGCGGCTCATATCCTCATTTGCCAAATCAAGCACCACATCGAACGCGCCGACCATTCTTCGTACAAGACCCAGTACGTCTTCTTCACTCTGTTCCCTCGAGCCCACGGGATCGTATGCTAGCAAAGACCTCAGGTTTCGTAGGCCTAGTTCAGTTCCCCTTATGGCCCCCATGATCGTCCGCCAGTCGCGGGGTTTTTCCGATACGGCCAAATCCAGGTACATAGACAATGCCTGTGAATCCGGACACTCCAACGTATCCGTCATTATCCTAATCAGTCTGCCCGCATACTGAAGCGCATGTCTATTATTTTTATCCCGTTTGACGCAACTCATCGCAATTCGAAATGTCTTCGTCTTCAACCCCACCCCTTTCCCCAAATCACCCCTTCGCATCTCCTCCACCAATTCCACTGCCAATTTCGACGCGTGCTGGACTCGTAAAAGGCGAAGGTACATGTGGTAGTTCTCCGCGTCGGGGAGGATCTTGTAGGTGCCGGTTTCGGAGGTTAGCATGCCCCAGTAAGATTGCGCGGCGCGGATAAGGCGGAGGCGGATGCAGGCGTCGATGACGAGGGAGAGGGTGTTGCGGCCAGGGCGGATGGGGGGTTGGGAGGTTGGTGGGCCTTTGGGAAGGGGGGCAAAGGCGGAGGCCGTGGGGTCTGAGAGGTCGGCTTCGTTTCTTGTGGAAGTGGCGGCAGGTGGGAGGAGGGTTTGGAGCTCCACCTTCTCGGAAATTGCTTCTTCTGCGGAAGTAATGGCTTCGAGTTCTCGAAGAGATCCTCTATGTGCTGGATCGCCTAGGCGTGGTATTTGGCGTGCAAGGCCCATGGTCTGCTCGAGAAGGGACAGGACGTCATCGCAATCTTGCCCTTCACTACTGATCAAGAGCAGCCTTCCCATAGCGCAAACCAGTTCTTCATCAACATACAGGTCTCCTTTGGCCCAACGATCTCTGATCTCCTCCCACAGTCTTCTGCCCTGCATTATAGCTCTTGAACGTCTCTCATTCCTCGCTGACGACTCTCCCTGGTCCTTTGTATCTTCCCAAGCTACGCTGCGTATACCATTCAGAATCGTAGTGAATGTGAGGTTGTCAGGTGCTCCTCGGCCCCGAGTGGGTAATCTGGCAGCAACACCAAGTAGACCGTCGATATCGCCGGCCAAAGCGCAGACCTTGAGGACGGCATTGGTGTGGATGGTGTTCGGTTTCACAGGGGAAGTATCCGTGAACATGGAATGATATATAGACAGCGCGCGAGAGACGGTGAGCGGATATTGAGCATTCAATGAAAGGCCACGGAAAAGTGTCGTAAAGGTATAGGCATCGGGCGTTTGGGCACGCTTCTTCATCTATAATAGTTGTCAGCACCAAGCTCTCGCTGCGCATAGCAGTGTATGGTAGTCTTACTTCATTATAAAGCTTCACCCCATTCGCAACCCTCCCCTTCCCCATCTCATAATCCACCAAATGATTCCAACTGACCGTACACGGCACATCTCTACTCGCCAACCGCACAATAGCCAGCGCCTTCTGTTGCTGGTCCCCCTTCAGCAACTCGACCGTATGCTTAGCCAATTTCATCGGGTCTTTGAGCCATCGAACTTCCAGCTCCAGGCTAGATTTTGAGAAAGGCTCCTCTTGCGGCTCTGGACGGTTCGAGCGAGGAACGTAGCGCGTTGGCAGAGGCGGAAGACCAGGGGGTCCTCGAGGTGGGGGCTTTTCGAAGGGGATGGCATCTGTGTTGTAGCCTCGTGGGAGACATGTTGTTTGGCCTGGGTGCTTGGGGAGGAAGCGATTGGAAGTGCGAAGGGGAGGGTGGATGGGCAGGATGTCAGCGAAGACCGTGCGTATGCATCTGCGTAGACAGGTGCTACATTCGAGCATCGACGAGGAATGTAGTCTTCTTGTGGAGATATATTTGGGGAAGATGTTTCAGGAGAAGCTATGTACAAATTTGACCTGGTGCCGAGGCAAAAAAAAATTCCTCGGCCTAAGCCCTCCCCATAGCGGTGCCATAGCTAGGGTCGCCCTTAGGCAGCCCCTACCCAGCCACGAGCCCTTGATTTAATTATTTGCAAGGTGGGGCCCCTAAGATAGCCCCTAAGCTTGCCTCCAGGCGCTAGAATGGATATGTTTTAAGGGACGGCTCTGAGGCAGCCCTAAGGCCCACCTTGCAAACTATTTTGGCAAGGGTGTGCCAGCCCAACCCAAGGCGCCGGTAACCTTTCGAGCCTCAAACGGCCCCTACTGCAACGCTCCCTTTCCCTTAGTTCCCACTGGCTCCTTGGAGTGTGAGTAGATATTTGCCCTGAAAGCATACTCGTACTCGCTACCAGCTCGCTGGGTCAGCAGTCTACGGATTACGGTAAACCTGGGTGCAGTAGCTTGTGTAGGTAACACGACCATCACTGTTGGAGCATAGTATCATTCTGTACTGGTAGGGCAGAGATAGAATTATCTAGCTGCATTGACACTTTGTGAAACCAGACAGTGCCGTTCCACTAGTAGTGCTTGCTGCCTGTCTTGTACTTTTCTCTTCTTCGTCCTTCCATCATCTCTTCTGAGCAAATTTCGGGAACAGCGCACGCAATCGCTTTGAACAATGAGCCTGGGGATTAGCAATTCAATCTGATCGTGGGCCCACTGCTCTCCACAATGCGTACAGTAGGATTATGACGCCAGATTGCAAGCAAGTATCCATTCATGAGCCACCATCATGGGCTTCTCCGCCATTTTTTTGCTGGGACATGGTGTCCATCATCTTGAACCATCGCCTGTCAATGAAACCCCATCATTCGCACATATGACAACAGCCTCCGCCACCATGTATGTATGTATGCTTGCTTGCTAAGAGGGAAGTACTGATATCGATCTGCATGGATGGCCTTCCCCACTTTTCATCTGCCACAAGAGTTTCAATCTCTCACCACTGCCATATAGCATGCTGCCACACTTGTGAAGGAAAGTTCGCACCTCTCGAAACTCGTCACCCATGTAAGAAAAGAAAATCGTCAACTCGTGCTGCTCAGTCTCAACCACCCATGGAGAGAACACCACTTGCGACCATACCACCCAATGCATGCGAGACTCCGTTTTTGAGCTGAGATAGCAGACAGCCACCGTGACCATATTACCTGTTTCCTCCACTCCCACCACCTAATATGCTTTTGGACCAGACGTTTCGGGTATCGTACGCAAGACCATTGAGGAAAAGGGCATCTTTGTGCACAGCAAGCTAGTCTATTATCGGGCGTAGTCACTCGAAATTAATTTCTATACGATATGTTAGCAAGCTTGAGATCAGGAGGGGTGAAGGACATCAGTACATTTGCTGGCCCTGGCCGTAGGGCGAGTGAGGGTAGCCTGGGTAGACTTGCCCGTTGCCCTGAGCCTGGTACATCTGGTCAACGCCGCTTGGGTAGTTGGCAGGGACTTGACCGCCAGCAGGAGCGTATCCAATGGGGGGTAATTGAGGACGAGGTCCAGGAGGGTAATTGGAGCCTGGAGGCTGGTTGGGATCGGCCGAGGGCTCGCTGCCACCATTTGCGGCGCGCTGTCGCTCTTCTTCAACTTTGCGCTGGTTGTCTTCTTCCTTCTTGCGCTGCTTCCACTCTTTTCGGATTTCTTTGAACTCTATAAACATGTGTTAGCTAATGCTTGTTTCATACTAGTGGCAAGCGAGTCCCAGGGAATGGGAGTGTGGGGAGCGTAAGGCTATATGCAATATAGTGCTGACACCAACGATAGCTCAAATGTATAACAAAACTAGTGAATGCAGATGCACAAAACGGGCAGTGCACCCAAGCTAACCCAAAACGCGACTTTGCGACAGAAATGCCAAATATAGTCAACATACCTTCTGGTGTACGCTTTTGACCGTGCGACTGCATTGTGACATGCGCATTGAGGTGGTTCAATGTACCATATGCCTTCTCGCATCCCTGCCATCCACACTTGTACATGCGCTCAATCTCTTCATAGCGACGACGTGGGCGCTTGTGCTGCTGAGCGCCAGGGATGGGGACGAAGGAGTAGACCTGAGATAGCGGGTGAGGCTGTTATCCCACTGAATAAGTACTGTAAATGGCGAAGTAGGAATGCGCATTACATACCTGTCCACGCGGTCCTGCACTTGAAGGTGTTCCCTGAGCAGACGCGCCGGTTCCGGGCGAGCTGTATGGGCCACCAGGCATTCCATGAGGATGGCCAGCATATTGTTGAGGCCAGTGTTGATATCCTGGAGGAGGCTGGTGACCTTGATAGTGAGACATATCGTGAGGCGCGTACGGCGAGTACGGAGGATAGGTGGGACTTGATGCAGCAATGTTTGGATCTACAGGCACATCCGCGTTAGACTTGATGTTTGGGGGATGATGATGGTTCTCTTGATTTCCATCTTGCATGGACATTGACGGACTTGCACCCTGTTGAGCCATACTTGCAGTATGCCCGTGACTGTTTTGTTGTTGAGCGTAGTGTTGTCGCGCTAGGTATTCGGGAGGAGGATTTTGTGAGGTAGGATAGTTTACAGGTCGCACTTCTTGCTGAGGCGTGTACTGCGCTGCAGATACTGAATCTGGCGCGATTTTTTAGGATCGAGTACTCTTTGGCCAACGTTCAAAGACGTGTGTGCAAACCTGGCTGCGAGTATTGTTCGGGTGCTCCTCTGTCCATCAATCGCGTCTGTCGCCATTGCTCCATTAGCGCAATTCCAAATCACAGCAACACCATTATTGCCGGGCAATTTCATCGTCGCCGAGTGATGATGGGGCTCAACTTACAATTTATCGTGACAGTGGAGTCTTTGACGAGCTCGTCGTGAATAGCTTCCAACTAGGCGTAGTCGAATATGTCAAAGTGAATAAGACAACACTAGACACACGCGACGACGGTGCTGAGCTTGAAGTAGCCAGAAGCCCGGCAAGTTCGTGTAGCTTTTGTGAGACAGGCACCAAGGCTTCCGTTCCAGCGGCGGCTCCTCGGTTGAGATGGCACAGTCTCTGCTCTAGGTGTCGCAAGGAAGACGGCGCAAAACCGTAAACAACACACAAGTGTGCTTGCGTAGCTTGAAAGCTAGAGCTAAGGGACCTTCGCTAGTAAGGCGGTTGTGAATAGCGTACGGGGACTTAAAAAGAGCCCCAGATTTCGCAATGGGTATTAGTCCGAGGCTTTCGGGAGACTTTATTGAAGTAGTGATGACGGCGCGAGTGTCACTGGGCCTTGTATGTATCTAGGAAGGTGGCAGGAGGCGTGGGAGGATTAGGCTTATTCACTCAGCACTACCACCAGTTTTTCCTGCAGGAGCCACGAGCAAGTGACCACTATGACTGCGTTGACCGCCACGCCAGTGAATCGAGCTAGGAGTGTTCTATTCGTGGGGCAAATCTTATGATGTGTCTGGTGTCCTCTTTCCTGACTCTGAGTTTGGAAAGAAGATTATCGACCGTGTTGATGATTGTGTGAGGGGACCAGAGCAGCGATCGACAAGATCGTCAGAGTTCGTTGAGTGTCTGAGGGTAAGGCGCACTGACGGTTGCCGGTGGCAGGATCAGAGGCCAATCTCGAGTCTCGAACTACCGCTCACTCGGTTGGATGTCTGGGTTTCTGCGAATGGCGATAGCACCGGGAAGGTTGTCGCTGAGTTGTTCAAATAGTGTCGCTTTCCCCGCAATTGAGATTTGAAGAGAGCTGTTGGACTTGGATCTTTGATGATTTCGGTGCGTTGACTGTCAGAGTTGGGATTGGTGAGGCGAAGGGGACGCGTAGATGTTGGAAATTCCTAACCGACACCGCCTGCGATACGGTCAGAGAACGCAGATAAAGTCCGGTATCTGGAGTTTCCTCTTACGTTTTTACTGTTGATCTCTGGTTTCAACACCCTGGAAGACAGCGTTTCGAGAAGCTTGATTCGGGAGAGAGTCAGGACTGCTCATGTGGGAAATGCGCCATGGATGAGACGCGATTGTGTTTTGCCCCATACGTACCTTTGCTCGACCGCGCTTGTGCTTTTCCTCTTCTTGTCTTTCCAACAGAACCTAATTCTCGAGTCCGCTTCTTCTCAATTTGATATAGGCTAGTTTGTGTGCAGGTTAGTGCTCAACTAGGTGGGAGCTAGTGAGGGAGGTGTTGGTGTTGGTAAGGGGGAAGAGTAACTCTGAGGGGGAAGGTGAGAAAATTGGAGCGGGCCTTGAACACGGTCGCTTTTTAGACTTTTAGCGCCGCTCTAGCGTCGATCTCAATCTCAACGTGCGTGCGGAGATCTCTGGGAAAGGGCCAGAGTGAAATCCTCTCGGTTGGATTCCGGTAAGCTTTACTCGGCTTTCTCCATGGTTGCAGCAGTCTACCATGAGGCTGAAGAGGTGTCAAAACTACGAGAAAATGCAGCTAGAGAGGGCTGGGACTATGCGGCCTAGTCTATTGCGATAGCCGACGCTGCAGGTGGGACGGGACTTGGTCATGGGGGTCCGGATTTTGGTCGATACAGGCAGGAGACGCAACAATTGTGCCAGAGATGTTGATGCGACTATCACTTACTCGGACTCGCGCGAAAATTACCTCGAGGATTGCACTTTCAATGAATAAGTGGCGTAAAGCTCTCGTTGATTGCTAGGCAAATCACCAAACGGGATGACAGCGCATCCAACCACCTTCCCCTCACAGCCTGCCGCTCCGAAGTATATTTCGCGAGAGAGAGGAAGAAGCGGTAGGAAGATTCGCCAACTGTTTGATCATCTGGTAATTTTGCATGTTTATGTTACTCTGGCAGGCAAAGTACCGAATGAAATTTCGCATTTTCGCAAAAAAAAAGGCGGGGCTGGTCCAAGTTCCATATTTCTACTCGGCTCGCGGTGCCGGTCTAGATTAGAAAGCGCTTTGAAAAATAAAACACTGCGGTCATTGGCTGGTGCTCGCGTGGACAAGCCTATCTGGACCAGGCTGATCGCCACTTGTGCTTGAGATGCGTCTCTCATGCGGTCAGTGATGTAGATATCACAACAAGCCCACCATTCACACTGCTGCGTTGCGAGGTTGTTTATCTGCTCGTACCGTGGGTAAGACTCCTACGTAATGGTGAACACGGTTTCGCCGCAGTGGCCACATCCAGGCAGCGCTTGACTGCAATCTGACAGGGTTCTGCCTTTTGGCAAAACGAGGGAAAGGGAAGGAAATTCTGGCAGTTCGTGGTCGTCAGATCACGCATCATGAATTGTAACGTCATCATTTACTTTTCACCGACTGGAGGGGTCCACGCCCGCAGGTATATCAACGGCATATCGCCGTGCGCAAAATTGTTCGCTCCCCTTTGTTGAGCCTGTTGTATTAACTGAAGATCTAGGTCCATGGTGGGGCGTTGGGCGTCCGAGATTCTCGCCTTCGGTTAGTTATGACCACAATGCTGCGCTGCGAACACGAAAACTTAGAGCAATCGATCATAGGCAATAGCTGTGCAGGGAGTGGGCTTGGTAGCAATGGAATGTCGTGCGAATTGCATTTATATCAAGGTATTCGTAGTTCGCACGAGAAGTCACAAGCACGGCAGCTACGTAGTGCTAGCGGACCCAGCGCTGTGTTTCTGGGGATCCCGAGGGCACCAAATGAGCCACCTAGATCCTTGAAACAGTTTGGCTACTTTAGGCTATGCTGGACGCCACCCATAACTCTTCTGCAAAAGTTCTTTGAATCTCTACGTGCAACAGTCAAATTCTCTGTATAACCTCAAATCATTCAAACAGGCCGATTGCAAAGCGTTGACAGTACTTTACGTAAAATAAGTAATGTGATAAGGTGCCGGAGATACACAATCCTATCTCTTTGCCGCTCTCCCTGCCCGTGGCAATTCATGCCGACAATTGCTGTTTGAGGCCTGGAAAAGAGGTGAAACCACGTTTGGGTATTTCAAGCCACCGTCAATCACCAAACCCTGGATTCGAGGTTCAGTAGAGCCTGCATGAAATTACAGGAGAGGTAGATACGTGTATCGGAGAACCATATCTTGAGCAGGAATGCGATCTGAGTGGCATAATTCGTGTCCGCTCTAACCCATTCCGGGTAGTCGTCAAGCCCTCACAAGCTCACCAAAACAAAGATTTCAGGCGGATCGCCAACATACCTCGACGGTGTAGATTACTATGGAGCAATGGGGGTAAAGCTATCAAGTCAGAATCTTGGTAGTAAGGCGTGTAGAGCAATAAAATCCTCAGTATACTAGTTTGAATCTTATCTCCTAAATGGGTTAGAGCGGACACGAATTATGCCACCCACTGGTGGGGGGCTTCGGCTAGGTCTGGAAAAGGTCGGCGTTGCGAGCGAAGTGATAATTGGATCTCACATTGTCGAGTGGGCAGATCCAAAGGCGCTTTCGTGCCTAAATTGGGCAAAGCGTAAAGAAGAAACGCAGGTGTCAGACGAAGATGGGGGCTGGAACCTAAGCGCAGGTATCTTCTGGGCACACTTCGTAGTTCATATCGTATGTGTCTATCGCAGCATTCTATGATATGAAATCCTCCCTCAGCTAGACGCCGAATGAACTACTGTATCTTTCACCTTCATGAACCAGGAGCCATCATGTCGTGCGGTCCTTGCACCAACTCCTCAGATCCTCCACGAACACGTCTCTGTTAGTGTAGGGTTTTGAAAGGAGAACATAGGAAATCTAATGGTGAATGTTGAACCCGAAAACCCTCTGAAGTCACCTTCGCGAATAACGACATAATGCTGTTTTCACCGAATTTTGGGTGTCCAGCGAGGTACGAAGTGCAAGCGCCAAAGGAGTCTGGCAGGGGCGGGGGGGGGGTGGACCTTGGTGATTGATAAGCGTCGATGGGTGGGTGGACTACCAACGACGACCTCCACCCATTGGTGCAGCATTCGAGCTCGTGAATCCTCCACCTCCACGTCCTCCACGGCCGCCGCCGCGACCGTAACGCCCACCTCCTCCACCACCGCCGTAGCGAGCCATCTCGTGAAGGCGGGGGTCGATTTGCTGCTTTGATTCAGTGAGCACTGCTACAAGATCGCGGGCCTAGAGATAATGTCAGTGACCGGTCAAATGAAGTAGGGCTGAGGATAGTCGCATACCTGCTTAGAATCTGTGAGAGATTAGCTTCTGTCAAATTAAAGAACAAAACAGAGGGCTCAAAACTCACTGTCAGTGGTGAACAAAGTAATGGCAGTACCCTTGGACCCAGCACGACCAGTACGGCCAATACGATGAACGTAGTCTTCTGAGTTGTTGGGGTAGTCATAATTGAAGACATGAGTAATGTTCTTGACATCTTCAATAGGGTTAGCATTCAACAAACGTGATGAAGCAGACGATTTCCATGTTAGTCGTGAGGCAATATGCATCTGTAAGACTCTCCGCATGGCTCTCTGCGTAGAGATCAAATCTCAAAACATCCTGGTCCAAGGCATGGCAACATAACATGGTCCTGGATAATCCTGGGAATGCAGCTTGAACAAGTCAAGAAGAGTCCCATCCGCCTCGGTACCCTGACGGTACATAAGAACGGAATGAGAATGTAGCAAGCCACACTGCAAGGGATATCCAAGAACTTTTGGCTAGAGAGCCAAAAGAAGTCATGAGCCTGGACCAGATAGTAGCAGCAGCAGAGCACACATCTACAGAGAGCACAGCTTCACCAGAAGAGCCACACGACGTCAATAGAGGGAGGGAAAGGGGGAGTGCAGATCGGTGGTCAATCATACCGATACCACGTGAAGCCACGTCAGTAGCTACCATGATGGGGCTCTTGCCGGTCTTAAACTCATTCAAGACCCAGTCACGCTCATTCTGCTGCTTGTCGCCATGGATTGCTGTAGAAAGTCAGACATAAGCTTATGAGGATGGACAATCAAAGGACTTACACAGCGCCGGCCAGCCGTCTTGTCGAAGGAATCTAGTGATCTCGTCCGCTACACGCTTAGTACCTGTGAAAAGAAGAATCTTGGCATCGCGGTCTTCCATTATACGCTCAAGGTGCTTGGTCATCTTGTCACGCTTGTCGAACTCAGAGACAATCTCCACGATCTGGGTGATGCGGTGGTTAGCTGAGAGGTCCATGGATCCAATGTTGACCTGAATAAAGTCATTGAGGTAGTCAGAAGCCAATTGGCGGACGTCCTTTGGCCAAGTCGCGGACCACATGCAAGTCTGACGGTCTGGACGGATCTGTCCAATGATCTTTCGAATCTGTGGCTCAAACCCCATGTCCAGCATACGATCTGCTTCATCAAGAACCAGGTAAGTGACACGACGAAGGTTCGTCTTTCCTGACTCCAGCATGTCAATGAGACGACCAGGGGTCGCAATGCAGACCTCCACTCCCTTGGCAAGATCACGGATTTGACCACCTTTGGGGACACCGCCATAAACACAGGTGTTGCGGATGCGAGACGATTTGCCGAACTTGGTCATTTCCTGTTGGATCTGGACGGCCAGCTCACGGGTGGGTGCCAGAACAAGGACGATTGGACCGTCACCGGGAGCAAGGAGAGGCTGAGCGTTAATGTGAACAATGCCGGGCAGACAGTATGTGAGAGTCTTTCCAGATCCAGTCTCTGCAATGCCGACGACATCACGTCCAGAAAGAGCCATGGGCCAGCCCTGGGACTGGATAGCAGTTGGAGCAGCAAACCCTTGCGCTTTTACCTCGTCCATGACATATTTAGGGAATCCAGCTTCATCAAAAGTCTGGACCGGTCGTGGTACGTTGTTTCCCTGAATAGCGATCTCTTTGAGCTTGCGGAAGTCTGCAACATCACGCTCTGAACGAGCTGACACCTCTGGATCTTCCTTGTAAAACGATTTTTCGAATTTTGGCATCGTGGACAGATCTGCAATGTGGTCAGAAATGAGTCTAAGAAGTAGGCAGTGGGGCGGGCATACCAAAATGCTGAACCTTCAGGCCAGCTCCTAGGTTAGACATCTTGTCACCCCCAGCACCACCGAAGCCTCCTCCACCAGCACCGTAACCTCCGCCGCCTGAGTAGCCATTAGTGGAGGCCCCGTAGCTACCGCCGTTTGAGAAGCCATTTGAGTAGCCATTGCTAGCGCCTGCAGAGTAACCGTTGGTGCCGCTGTCATTTCACTCACGTCAGTAGAGGTCCAAGATCAGGAGGGACATAGCAAAATACAAAGCGGAAAGTGAGATCGCCAGTAAAGTGAAGTGAATAAAGTAATGTCATGCGGGGACAACTTAGACTGCAACTTCTAGACCTTGGATAGTCGTACCCGTTGGAATAGGCTGTAGAATAGTCTCGACGTCCTGACTGGCCACCAGAGTACAGGCTGGAATAGTCATCATACCCATTTGAGTATCCTCCTCCACCGCCACGACCACCACCTCCATAGCCTCCGTACGACATCCTGTCGTCTATTTCGTGGATGGAATCACACTGATCTCGGGTTCTGAGGGCAATAGGTTCACGGAGTGAAAAGGCAAGGAATCAAGGGCAATGAGGGTTGTTGAAGTGATAGGTGTTAGGTTGTGATTGTCTTGTCGCAAAAGTCAGGCACGACCCAAGAATAAAATTTCCTCCCTTAGCGTGCTTAAGTAAGCTGGCGGAGCGTTGATAAGGCTGTGCGCCAAGTCCGGCTTGCATGAAAGGATGACCATGCAAGATCTGTTATTCTGGATATATTTAGTTTAAAGTAAGTTCTATGAATCTTCATCCGAATATGTTGCTAAGCGGCTCTTGCTTCAAAGCAACTGGTGCAAACACTACGAGTTTAAGCACCTTTTCACTGTACTATCTCTAAGGCCAAGTGCTTCACCTTTGACCAGCTTCTTTCCATGGTGGTAATCCAGAGCTCGAGCTCACTACTTCACCTAATGCTGTCCCTTGTAACTTCATCTTCCCACTACCCTGTTACAACTTGAATCAGGTCTATCTCGAGGTCGATATTCATCAATCCAGCACGTCTGAGGCGCTGATCCAACACTCGCAGAAACCCCCAGATCCCGAAAGTCTCGTACCGGCCCTGTAATCCTGTAGTCATACAAAGAACGCTTTGCTATCCACTCTACGCGAATAGGCAATCGGGAAGCCCACTCGCTGGTTCAGTTCTCTGAAAAGGATCCCATTCGGCCTTTAAGGCCTGCAGGTAGAAGGCTATGCATTGCGGTGCCAGATGCGAGTAGCCAGAGAGTTCCAAAATTGTGATCCCGATCCTCTCGTCTTAAGACTTGATGTCGAAACTTGTTCCGCACCCACAGCTGCTCGAAGCTGCTGGATTGCCCACTATCTTGAATTGGCTCCCAATCAACTCCATTGTGAAATCAACCTTGCTTCCCTTCAGCAGCTCCAGACTTGGCTCATCGGTTACCACCTTTGCTCCAGAGCCATCACTGGCTTCAAATATTGTGTCATCTTCGGGCGATAGGGCGGACGTGCTTGTGAGAGACATAAAGTATTGAAAACCGTGGCAGCCACCGGAACCGACAGTCACTCGAAGTGCAATGTTCGGGTTGGAGTCTTTCGACATGATTTCCTTCAAACGCTAGGCATGATGTCAGCAATGACGTTGACAAAGATGCAGGATGAGGAGCTTGTACATTCGCAGCGCGAGCAGTGATATCTATAAGCATCTCATTACCATCTTCGTCCCTGCGAGGGTTTGCTGCCACTACCACGGCTCTATTCGCAGCGGAAGCGGAGAAGTTGCGGCGTTGCTGAAGAGGTCTCATACGCGTAGCTGGGGACTGATGTAGAGGCGAGAAGTTGTAGGAGAACGAAGGAGCGACTGTTCTCTTTGTCGCAAAGGCTGGTAGGAGGAATTCTGGTATGGAAGCTTGCGTCGAATAGCTGCTGGTTGCTAGATGTCGTCTAGGGCTGAAGAGAGATTTTCTCGCTGATCTGATACATGCGAGCTCATTCCTTGCTAAGCAAATGACTGGCCGTGTAAGTATTTCAGCAGCCATTGTGGTAGGTGGATTTTTAATAGAACAAGAATAGATTCGGAGATGCGGAGAAGATGCATACTTGAAAAGCACACGCCACAGCGGGGCCTTTCCGTCCACAAATCGTAGCCTTATATTCTTTCTGTTCATGACGCCTCCTTTAGCACCTTTGCATACTTCTAGTATCAGTAATGGCCCCTGCTCAGAACATGCGAGATTTTGGTCGGCAACATGCAATCGAGCTGGATTCCAAAGATAGGTTGAAAAACCTCAGGAAAGAGTTCATCGTACCGACAAAAGACGACCTCAAGAGCAAGACACTCGCCAAATCCTGTAAGTATCATTCCGAGGGATTTAGGAATCTCATAATACTCATTGGTAGCTTCATATAGCAATGATGATGAGGAGCTTTGCATCTACTTCTGCGGGAATTCCCTAGGGCTTCAACCTCGTCGAACATCAGAACGCATTACCTCTCATCTTACATCATGGGCAAGAAAAGGTGTCTACGGTCATTTCAAAGAACATGAAGACACAAGTCTCCCTCCATATCTTCACGTAGATGATGCGGCCGCAAAGCTCATGGCTCCCCTTGTTGGGGCCTTGCCTGAAGAGGTGGCTGTAATGGAAACTTTGACGGCCAATCTACATCTCTTAATGGCAAGCTTTTACCGACCTACAAAGGAGAAGTACAAGATCATACTCGAGGGAAAAGCCTTTCCAAGTGATCATGTAGGTATTCACGACACCTATGCAGCTCTCCTCGCCACTTCCTAACAAATTTCTATGAGTACGCTGTGGAGTCCCAAATCCGTCATCATGGCTACGAACCTAAGGAAGCAATGGTCCTCATCGAGCCAGATCATCCGGAGTCAGCCACCATATCTACCTCTCACATTCGCTCCGTGATCGCAAAGCACGCTTCCTCGGTAGCTCTGATTCTCCTGCCCGGTGTACAGTATTATACGGGCCAATATCTTGACATTGAACAGATCACAGCCTACGCACACAGCTTTGGAATATTGATAGGTTGGGATCTGGCTCATGCAGTCGGGAACGTTGACTTGCGACTATCCGAGTGGATGGTCGATTTTGCAGCCTGGTGCAACTACAAGTACGTCAATTCAGGGCCTGGTGCTATAGGCGGACTCTATGTCCATTCTAGACATTGTGACGTGGATCTGTCTGCCATGAAACGCGGAGACGAGGGTTACCGCCCGAGGCTGGCTGGTTGGTGGGGAGGCGACAAGGCTGTCAGGTTTGAGATGGCTAACGGTAACTGGAGCCCTCTTGTTTCATAGCTTCGCCTCGTGATCCTTCGTTACCCCAAAAAGCTGACAGCGTGTCAGAATTTATCCCTATTCCAGGCGCCGCAGGCTTCCAGCTAAGCAATCCTTCGGCTCTGGATACTACGGCCGTCATTGCCTCACTCGAGGTATTCTCGCTTACCTCCATGTCGGCCCTTCGACAGAAGTCCATCGCGTTGACAGCCTATCTCGAGGATCTTCTACTACATCCACAAATCGAAAATCTTGAGGGAAGGGATCTACCCTACAAGATTATTACTCCCTCGAACCCAGCCGAGCGAGGAGCTCAGTTGAGTATCCTCTTGAGACCTGGACTGCTCGACGGCGTTATGAAGAAACTCGAAGATGCAGGCATCGTCGTAGATGAGCGAAGACCCGACGTTATACGCGTGGCCCCAGCGCCATTGTACAATAATTTTACGGAGGTGTGGGACTTCGTCGAGATCTTCGCAGCGGCTTGTTTAAAGGCACAAGGCGGTCAGTCTGACGGCGGCCCTGAGGCTGTTGCTTTTGAAGGCCAGGAGGAGAAGGGTTGGGCACAGATCAAATAAGCTTACTGCGTTCTGCCTTTGGAAGGCTGGAAACAGCACATGAGAAGATGAGTTGTACGATTGACCAGTAGACCAATTAGCTACAGTTTATACATCGATGCATAGAAGATGTTGTCCACGTACACCCTCAAGCCTGATCCAGATGATCATGTGGCAGTGTGCGTTGTCCAGACCAATGTTCTCCAAGCGCCCAGGTTCGATTGAAGATGGCCCCAAAGCCATCATCCAATCGGCAAGCCGCCAACTACTGCAGAATCGCCAAATCCGCGACGCCGTTTTTCTTTTCCGCCCAGTCACATCTGATGACGCCCTGATGTTCCTCATGCAAGCTCTTAGACTGTGCATGAGTAGGCCGTAGCTCAGAAGAAACCCAGAAATCTTATGCTGAATTTACGCGCTGGCCCTTGAAGATCGTTTCGTCTCGTTCCTGACCCGCTGCTCCGGACTTCGCTTTGAAGCTTTAGAATAATGCTTTCTCCTTGGGACTCAACTTTCCATGCTTTTTTATAGACTGTCTTCCTCGTTGTTTTCTCCTTGACTGGGCTTGCATTGCGTTCCTGGCTATCGTTGCACAAAGCGCTCGCATCAGAGCTGCAGGATCAGCTTCTCTTATTTCCTCAAAACATCTGATAATACATCCGCATCTCTTCGCGTAAGCCACTGAATAGAGAAATTGGGCACCCTGTGACCTTTCTCGACAAACTGATTGAAGCAGCAACTCGTCACCTCTCCAAGGTACGAGAACGGAGACATTCGGTGCGGAAAGTCGCATGAGGAACGGAGCATAGAACCCATTACTGCGACCTCCAACGAAAGCCCCACCCCAATCGCAGCCTGATTTAGGAGCGATGTCTTTAAAACAGGTAAGGGCGGGCTCTTAGATGACTTGCGAACAACGTTGACATAGGAAACCGGCAGGAAATCGAAATCTGGGTCTCAGCCGTTGCTCAATACGACAATCAAGAATTTGAGGAGGCATTGAAGACTTTCGACCAGATATCCGATACCTCGAAAATATTATTTAATTGTGGGGTCATACACGCTACACTCGGCGAACATGATAAAGCGGTAGGTATCTACACATTGTGGGCTTGAACGCACTTCTGACGTGATTCCAGGTCGAGTGCTACCAACGAGCGATTAAGCGCGACAATTACCTTGCAGTCGCCTACTTCCAGCAGGGCGTTTCCAACTTTCTCGTGGGCGATTTCGAGGAGGCTTTGGCGAACTTCAACGATACGCTACTATACTTGAGAGGGAATCGATACATCAACTACGAGCAATTGGGTCTGAAATTCAGGCTTTTCTCATGCGAAGTGCTGTTCAATCGTGGACTATGCTACATCTATCTTCAACAAAAGGTTGCGGGGATGAGCGACTTGCAGTATGCGTCCAAAGAAAAAGTGACACCAGAGGTCCACGATGTTATTGATGATGCAATCAAAGACGATGCTGAGGTGAGGATTCTATCGAATGCGTTCATACAATCTGAACGCCTGCTTATCAATTGTAGGGATATACAGTGTTCTCGATACCCGTCGGAGTCGTCTACAGGCCAAACAGCGCCAAAGTGAAGAACCTCAAGACAAAGGATTACCTCGGAAAAGCAAGATTGATAGCTGCTTCCGACTCGAGAAGTGCTACTACTGAAGGCGCGAGCGCTGAATCAAAGGCAAACGCGGCCGCGGTGAATAGAAGTGAGGATGACAGACCTCTCGAGTCCATATCATTTGGTGCGAGCAACCTGGTCAAGCCAGGTCTACACAGCAGATCAAGACAACAATCAGAACCACCAGTCAACCGCAACATGTTCCCTCCAACGCCTCCTCCAGATCAAGAACCAATACGCCCAGCATTCGCGCAGACTTCAACATCACCATCACCATCATCCAACCCTCCCACTCTCACAAATCAGACATACCAATCCAACTCCTCCCCCTCGAAGCCTCTCAAACCCGAACCCCTAATCTTCAACCTCAACCAAACCGCCCAAGAACCTACCTCAAAACCCCGCATAGGCACAGCGCGCACCGCTTCCGAGCCCCGAGGTCCCTCAAACGCCTACCGCAACTACTCCTCACGCGAGCAACCCCGCCGCCTCTTCATGGAAGCCATTTCCCAACGTCCACACTCCAACGGCGCGGAAGCAGACGTCGACGAATATCCCGAAGAGCTCTACCAAATGCATCCTCGTACCCGCGCCCGCTCATCTCACCATTCCTCCAATTCAGATGGGCAGACTATATATCAAAGACGAGCTAGCTCCCGGACACGCAATCGCTCGAGGAGTAGGCAGCGGAGACAGCACTATAGCATCGACGAAGAGCCGTCCGAGGACGCCGGAAGCACATCCACAAACTCCCTGGACGAGTTCGAGATCTTGCATAATGCCGGTGGCCAGCTCTCGCGCCCTCCACCTGCTCCACGAGCTCACTCAAGCAGTCGGCGCGGCACCTCTCGCTCTCGCAGACCAATGGAATCTCAACTCAAGAACATACGCATCAAAGTCCACTGCGGTGACGACATTCGATATCTAATGCTGATCCCCGAAGTCGGCTTCGCCGATTTCGTCGAACGCGTGCGGGAGAAATTCGGCCTGAAAGCAGGTTTCAAGTGCAAAGTCAGAGATGAAGGTGACCTTATCACTATGGGCGATAAAGATGATTGGGAGATGGCTGTTGAAGCGGTACGGAAAGAAGCCAGCACTGAGGCCGCAGATATGGGAAAGATGGAGGTTTGGATTGTGGAGGTTGCTTGATATGAGAGTCCTTAACAATTATTATGACGACAAATGACTTGGATGAGAGACATATATGGGAGGCGTGTTTTGGCGTTTATATGGCTCTCATAAGGGCATTTCTCTTCGAGATCTTTCTGGCCCAGGGCGAGGCTTACATATCCATGGTTGGCGTGGTAGCTGCACTTTGCGTGGCGATCAAAATACATTTCAATCACTCAAGTTCAACGTGCGATACCAAACATGTTCCGGTTAGTTGAGCAGCGTATGCCCAGGGCTGACTCCTTTGCGGCGGGAAGAGTACTATGAAATATCGCATGGAGCAGGTTCGGAGACAGAGCGGTATCTGTTGAAGTAAACAGGCTATTATTCTGTGAAGCATGCGAGCCGTATGGCAGACATTGTGGCAGACATTAAGACAGACAGCTCCCTCTCAACCGTCTCCAGCATAGCTGATCTATGTCATAATCTTTCACTGCAAGTTCCACCTCTAGATGAGCGAGGAATGAACAAATCTTTTACCTGCCAGCGAAAACATTGTTTGTCGCCTTCCACGCCAGGCGAGTAGTACAATACAGAACACGACAAAATCCCACCCATCCATGCGCCTCTATCCCCATGCCCCTCCTCGCCAGCTCACCACCTACCCATGACTCATGACCACTCCCTACTCGTCCTCACCAGCTTTGGCACCCTTGCCCCGGTCCCTTCCACCCACTTCGCCGCAGACTCGTCGTGAACGGCACAGCGGGAACCATCAACGCCATCGAGTGGAAATGGTTGATGGGCCCGTTCCCCTGGCCGAGGTCGAATGATGTCTTGATGCCGCCTTCGATATAACGGCATGCTGATTCTACGGCGTCTGGGATGGATGTGTTGGGGTTAGGAGTGGGGTTGCTGGAGGGGTCGGAGATGCGTGAGAGGGCGATGTTGGAGGCGATTGCTGCTGCGTTGTTGTTAGCTTTTGGGGGTGGGAGGAGGTAATTGCGTTGGTTGCTTATGGTGTGGAAGGCGGTTGCTTACAAGCAAGCGAACATCCAGTACCATGCGTGTTCTTACTATGCTGATACTCGGTCTCGTAGAGGGTGATCTCGTGACCATCGTACAAGATGTCTACGACCGTGTGGTGGTCTGCGTCCTGCTTTGATATCCGGCCGTCCTTGGTAAGGGGTAGATGGCCGCCTTTTACGAGAACGTACTTTGGGCCGAGACTCTGCAGTGTCTTGGCAATGTTCACGATGTCATCTAGCGTCTTGATCTCCGGCGCTTCCAGATTGGCGTTCTGCAGTAGCAGTTTGGCTTCAGGGATATTTGGAGTGAGAATAGTAGTAATGGGCAGCAGGTGGGTACGAAGATTTTGCACCGCCTCGTTAGGCAAAAGCTGAGCACCACTCGTCGACACCATGACCGGATCCACGACAGTGATAGGCCTTCCATGCCTTCGGAGTGCGTCTGCTACTGCATCCACAGTCTCTGCAGAAGCTAGCATACCGATTTTGACAACGTCAACTCCAATATCAGTAATGCAAGCATCGATTTGTTTGACGACGAACTCGGCGGGAACATGATGAATGGCGGTGACGCCTTGAGTGTTCTGGGCTGTCAGCGCCGTGGTTGCTGTCATTGCATAGCATCCATGAGCGACGATGACTTTTTGGTCTGCTTCTAAGCCACTGAACGATGTTTGCTGTTAGTTGAGGGAAGTCTTGTGGGAGAGCTCGGACTGACGCTCCGCCGGAGCTGTCTGAGCCAGCTATCACCAGTATTCGCCTCTTGTCCATCTTGTTCATAGGTATTTCATTACCTTTAGCTTTGTTTAACTAAGTCGTTGAATTAGTCAAGTGCGCGTGCGTTGAAGTTCTTCCTCACCCGAGGGAAAGCGAGATGTACGTCATCCTGCTGGTGCTCGATTTTTGGCACGAACAACCAGGGAGGTTGTCAACAAATAGCAATCGCGAAGGCTACAGAGCCAGGAACCCGCAACATACGCGTAGAATAGAGATGAAATGGTCTCTCAGGCGCTCAACATGAGTCGTGGTTAAGTACTTGGTGTCATTCATTCATCTTTTCAGGCGAGAGTTGATGCTCAACTCAAGTGGAAATCTATACATTGTTTTAACAATAAAAGCGTTGAGTCAACTTTTTTTTTTCTGCGGCCAGTGAGTAGGCTTCCTGATCAATCGGAGTCCTCCTCGCTTGAGGTCTCTTCTCGGTCTAGACGTCTCGTCAGCATGTCATCGTGATTGGCTAGCGACAAGGGTATCATTTACCTCTGACGAGCGCGAAGTCGAAACGTCCATCGACCTGCGATTTCAGCGCTTCCCTGATCATAGTCTGCTCCTCCTCCGACAAGTCAAAGTCCATGTCAGCCTTGTTGATGCTGAGTTCGAAGCCATGGTTGCCAGGACCCAGTTCCATTATGAGATTCAGTATCCCGTTGGCCGTGAAGCGAGTATTGGCGTTGAAGTCCAGCCTTCGTAACTGCTTGAGAGAGGTTATGTCTCTCCATATGGCATCTGTAACCGCCCATCCATGTGTCCACCAAGTCTCGAGTTTCGGCAAGCTCTTAGCCAGGTGACGTATGTGCTGATTCGAGAAGTAATCAGAGATGAAACGTAATCGTAGATCTGTAAGGTTCTCGAGTTTGCTTATCGAGTCCACAAGAATATCCACATCGAGGCCAAGGTCACTAGACTCTCCATTTAGCCAAAGGCTTTGAAGTGTGGTTTGGCAGGCCAGTGCTTGGTGAAAATCTCGGCTTTTTGACATCAAGTATCCGCTACCGTAACCCTCTCTCGCCTCGTAGCAATCGAGCTCAAGGCTCGTAAGTCTAATGTTGTTCTCAAGCAAGATAGGCGTCAGGAGAGCTGGTGCACTAAGCATCTTGCTGATTGAGATCGTCTTGAGGTCTTTGCATTGAGTCAACCAAGCTATTGTCTCAAGGAAGATGTCATTATGGCTCTTCTCAAGGTCTTGTGTTGCTCCTCCGTTCTCTGCCATCATTAGGCAAGTCAAGCTGGTACATCCTCTCATCATGGAGATCGCAGGTATTGCCTCTGCTTTTATGTCATTGAGCTTCAATTCCTTCAGAGACTCGCGATGACAGTTCAACGCGAGAAAGCTTTCAGCGCCAATCTGCGAACTACTGAACATTTCAAATAATTCGAGCGATTGTGGTCGTATATCATTGAGCAAGGTTGCAAATTGGTGGTCTGCATCAGCATGTTGCCTGTACGTTGATAAGGAAATCAATAACATTTTGATCCTGCGGGGCATCATACCAGCCGTAGAAACTCAAGTTGTTGAAGAAAGGGCAGTGCAGCCGTAGGAGACTCCCCGTACCCTCTAAAGCCTCGCCCTTGAACAAATTCAAATGCCGCAGGTTGGGTAACTTCGGTATGCACTGCGAGAGTATGCCACGCACGACTGAAAGAAGTATTATTCTCACCGGCCCAAAGCATCCATCAGGGTCACCTACGATTGCCAGACAGCGCTTCCAACATTGGAGTCTCCTTGAGGATGACTTTGACAGTGCATTAGAGGCAATCGCAGGTTTGGATGGTCAGAAGATACGCACCACCCGTTAGACCATGGGAAGTCGCCTCTAAGTCCAGGCGAGAAAAGGCTTTCTTCTTAATTTGGACAGATTTTCTAATCTCGAACTCTGCTAGCTCGCCCTTGAACAGGACACTTGTTTCGTCAGGATGTCGATATACGGACGTATGTTCGCTAAGCTTACTTGCTAATAGTGTTCCTCGACTTTGATCCCTGAGGATCCTGGCGGTCACATGCTTCGAGAAGGTCTTCAAGATCCTGGACAACAAGAGTGCGTATATACTTCGAGTATGGAAACAAGGACTTTCCGACACTGGAGAGAATAATTGCCCGCCACATGCTAGCCCTCTTCAGGATACTCTGTTCACGGCCCTTTGGAGTGGTTTGTTCGCGTCCAGATATCTCCTTTTCGTCGCTACCAGCGCTGGTAACAGGGGCTGCATCATGCATGCTGAGCCAAGTTAAAACCATACCCATAATGTATCACAAAAACCTCGCGCACCGATAGATGCATGCTAGAGCAGGGACGGCAAATTGCTTGCCTGATAGAGCACACTGATAGAGTGTATCGAAATCCCGAAGTTCCCATAATTGATTGCAGATAATATGTAATACATCATCCGGGAGTCGGGCAGCCATCACGGGCTGCGGCGTTATATATGCAAGATAAGTGCAGGAGGGCAAGCAGAAAACGAAGGATTGGATATAAGGAGTCCCGCATTGCTGTACACGAGAAGTGTGGAAAGGCAAACGTCACGGTGAAGTGCCTCAGGCGCAAAACCCCGCTAGACGCGAAGCGCGTCCCCACCTGATCCAGCCTTTGATCGTTCCTCATTCTACCACCTGAAAGGTATGCATACCTTAAGCTTCACGTTGACACTCGAAGGAGTAGTGCGTATTCATGACGCAGTGCTGTGCCTCGCAAAGTTCAGCGAGCTTGTGTCGTTAGAGGCGCGTCAGGACAATGTAGGAGATGTCTAGCCACAGAAGGGCCTTTGTTGAGCATAGACTAATAATCACCTTTCCTAGCTGGTCCTTACTGCTCTCAATTCTTCAAAGTCTGCTTATGCTTCATTTTGTCTTGACAAGAATGTCTTCTTCGACAAATACGAGTTCAAAACTACGCAAGCCAAATTTCGTTCCAATTCTGAAGATGCAGAAGCACGCTTTACATGCCAATTATACAATAAAGTACGATTCTCAATCGAGGAACAGTTGAAAATAAATGATGGTTGACTGCCGGCAGGCGCTTCTCTCTGTGTTCAAAGGCCGCTTGGGCGACGTACGAGATAAAGACACGGCAGTCGAACGCTGCGAGGGCTACATTCAAGACCAGCCTGACAAGACAGAATGCCGTCTCATTGTGAAGATGGTGTGCAGGCATGGTATGCCGTTGCTATTTTTTTGGTTGGGAAATTTGAGCCTGACTTCTCCAAGGCGTCATAAAGACTTACAAGCTCACATACGAGTCCATTGATGTTATGCACGCTCTGTTCAATAAAAACTTGGCCAAGAATACATGGACCCTAGGCGCCAATACACTGAGGTCGTTTGTTGAATACTTCGGTGCAAATACTGAATACCTAGACATCTCATCGGAAAATGGACGTGCTACATTTATGAGCTACACGGAGAAGGTGATGAATGGCCGTGGTATGTGCTTAGCACTATCATGCCCCCAGATGACGCAGCTGATACAGTACAGATGTCTTGAAACAACCATTGCAGACATCAGTCACAATAGACAATCTCGATTTCGAGAACTTCACAGTCGAGGAGCAACTACACATCGGTATAAGCGTCAAGGACTTCAAAGCCATCGTCACTCATGCCGAATCGCTGAAGGCAAGCATCATTGCCTTATATTCCTTCCCTACGCGCCCAATGCAATTCAGTTATAATCAGTCTGGAATGCAATGCGAATTCACTCTTATGACTGTTGGAGAATATCGAGGTGGTTCTGTCACGCCCGCTCCTGCTGCCGCACGACAAGCCTCAGCTGCCCCAACAGCTCCTATAGAAAGACCGCCCTCGCGGCAATCTACTGCCCAAACAACGCAGCAGAGACCGGTTGCCATGCCACCACCCAGTCAACCAGCATCTCGCAGCTTCACCAAAGAATCCCAAAGCCAGAGGACCCAGAGACCCTCGCCTCCTCCACCAAAGGCTAGCCTCGATCCAGACAGCTTATTCTTGCCGGTGGAGGAAGACGAGGACCGCATATGGGCCGAGAAGAGCTTCGACGATGAGCAGGACGTATTGGGATGGAATGCAAGCGCCAGCAAGGCCAGTTTCGGCGGCATGGGAAGGACTTCGGAGAGCAGATTGCAGGCCTACCCTGACTGGCAGGAAGACCCCAACAATCGCGTTGAGCCAACTCAGCGCATTTCGCAGGTATTCCTGACTATCGTCTTACTCCCCTTTGACAGATTCTGACATCTTTTCAGATCCAAGGAGGCTTGTTTGACTGAAATTTTGGTTTTATGAACCGTGATATGGCACGATTGAGAAAAGTAGAAGCCCTTATTGTGCTAATAGATGAAGGCCTAGAGCGATGAAAGGGTGAGTTGTCTCCTCCCTTGAGTGTGATACGATCTGGCTAATAACGCGGTGGAGTCAGGACGGCCAAAGAATGTGATCTTTCGAGCGTACTTCTTACATCCCTTCACTTGGTTATAGCGATTTTCTGATGAAAGTCTTTCGTTCATGCTCAATTAGTAGCGACCAACAACTCTTTCCTTCTCGTGTCTGGTACAACAGGGCCCTTTCTACGCATATCTCTTCAGGTATCTGTCCAGAAGAAGCTCGTAGCGCAGCCCGCACCAACACCTAGGACCTTAGCGGAGCCGTCTGGGGTCGCAATTTCATTCCACCTCCCCTTGACGTGCCCGTTTTCGTTCACATCGGCTCCGCAATTGCCATGTTCACCCCAACCCCAGCTTATGATGCCGCCGTTCTTCGTCAAAGTGTCCTTTGTTAGAGCGACCACATGCTCGCTTCCTGCTGCAATATCCACAATCTCAGGCAAACAAGATGATCGTGGAGCAAGTTGACCGTGGTCATTGCGGCCCCATGAGTGGAGTCTGCCAGATTTTTCTAACACGAATAAGCTTCCCCAACTCGCTGCTGAACCTTTAAACTCTTCTGAGATTCCAGCGGTGTCGTAGGATTTGACGTCGTGTTTGTTTGATCCCAAGATTGCATGGCGACCATTCCGACCTACTAGGTAGGTGAATTCCCTACCACACACAGCTTGAACGACTGGAAATTCCAAACTCTGAAATTGTCGCGGACTCCAAACCACTTCCGCTGGTTCACCTAGCTGGCCTTTACGGCCGTTGCCCCAGCCAAACACTTGACCATTAGCTAGAACAAGCACTGAATGATTCACACCACCTGCTAGGTCAACTATCTCTTGCCCGTGAAGCTGCGGAGGAAGCCAATTGTGAAGCGTCTTTAATTCTTGAGATGATGAGTTCTGCCCACTCCCTTGTTCGCCTTTTGGGCCTAGTCCCGCCGTGAACAGTTCATTCTTGTCGTTCACAAAGATTGAGCCTGTGAATGGTTTTGGAGTAAGCATCTCTCTTCGAGATTTGTTGAGGAATAAAAAGATACATATGGAGGTTTCTTGAGCGGGGACAGGCGTATTTCTTGATCTGAATGAGGATAGTAATGCAGGTTTAGGACACAAACAAGCGGGGATGGATTAATCTGGCGGTTTGCTAAAGCAGTAATGAGTGATACTTTGGAGTTCCTCAAGTGGAGTAAGGAATGTTTCGCGCATTTTGTGAGCGTTAAATAACATGTTCGTCAATGATACAAGCAGGGATTGATATGTTCGGAGGGGCGGTAAAGCGGTGACGAGGCATAGTCATGATTTCATTGAACAATACAAGATCATTTCGCGGGTTGCAAAAGCACGAGGAGAAAACAGATGATTTGTTTGCGATGATCTGCTCCAATAGCTACGTACCGTCCCATGAAGCTGCACATAGTTTCACCTTGTCCAAGCCCAATGTTGAAATATAGGCTTTTTGGAAAGTGGTTTGCGCTTTGGTTGAGGGTGAGGGTTCCAATCGGCTGCTGCCGTCTCGTGACCCTCCTGTGCAGTAGACGGTGCCGTCTTCCAGAAGCAGTAAGGTATGATTACCTCCAGCTGCGATCTTCAGAGGCCGGCTAGGTAGCTCTGGGCCATCTGGGAAAAGGCAGGTCTGGGGCGTAGAAGTGTCTTCTGTGTTCCCAATACCTAGTTGTCCGGACCCGTTGGATCCGAATGCATATAGACGCATGGTCTTGATGATATGAATATAGTCTTTGAACTACAAAAGGTCCTCTAGGCGTTGCCTAGAACACTTTTATTGAATCTCTTTGCCGATCCCACACGTAAGCAGCGGTTACTCTGATGGGTACCCTGACTCTCAAGAGACCCAGTAGGAAAACAAGTAGTAGTCTCACAATGGGGTTGTGCAACAGATGCTCACCGCGTCGTGGTCAAAATAATTCGCAATGAGGGCTCTGGAGCTACCCCGGAGTCGACCCGAAAGATCCGCCTGACTCCACTCTCGGGAGCCCTTTAGGGCTCGCTTGGTGGCACGCTTTAGGGCCCCCGTCGGTGGGAACTATTATTGACCTTGACGTGCTCACGAAGGTTTACCACCAAGATTCGTAAAGTCTTGGCAGCCTACACCATCGCTAATGCTAGCGCGCCCACGAGACGCTAAGGAATCTGCGAGAAGTCCGACCTCCATCGACAACAGCCTCCAAATTCTGATCAATTGCAAATATGGCAACGACACAGAGTGTGCAGTGCTTCGGCAAGAAGAAGACTGGTATGATGACCCTTTAAAGCTCCTTATTGAGCAACAGCTGACGTGAAGCCAACAGCAACCGCCGTCGCACACTGCAAGGTATATTTCCATCGAGCTCTCAGCTTATCTAAAGGGGCTGGCAGCTGATATCTACACTTCTAGGCTGGCAAAGGCCTTGTCAAAGTCAATGGCAAACCTCTCTCCCTCATGCAACCCCAAATCCTCCGCTTCAAGGTACGCCGTCCGCGCTCTTGATCTTTGAGACCAGCGCTACAACACGATCTCTAATAACTTCTCCAGGTTTACGAACCCCTCCTCATAGTCGGCCTCGATAAATTCGCCAACGTCGATATCCGTGTCCGCGTCAATGGTGGTGGTCACACCTCGCAGATCTACGCCATCCGTCAAGCCATCGCCAAATCAATCGTCGCCTACTACCAGAAATACGTTGATGAGTACGCAAAGAACCAGCTGAAGCAGGCATTGGTGCAATATGATCGTACGTTGTTGGTAGCGGATAACAGGAGGTGTGAGCCGAAGAAGTTCGGAGGTACGTTGGAACGACTGTTGAGGGTGAAGGCAATAGCTGACATGGGTTTCTACAGGTCCTGGAGCACGAGCGAGATACCAGAAATCATACCGTTAGTGGGCTGGAGGAGCTGATATGGATATGGTTATTTGTTGCTTAGCCGGAGAGATTCCAAATATCATGCAGGTTCTTGAAATCACCCACTTGCATATCCCAGGGAAGACATGTCGCCTGGCAGCCTTGCAATCCGGTGCCGGAAACTGTAAATCATCGATGCTGGTATTTCTGGCAAGGTCTATCTTCGTTTGTACTGCAATTGTGCCCGCTGTGGTTGCGTTCCTCTTCTATTGACCTTCCGGCTCCGTTTAGCCTCGATTATGCAGGTTTCCGTACAAGAATGTGTTTGACTATTACGAAGGACACTCCAGAGATGGTCGTCCGTGGAAGTCACTAATTTCTACGCTTTTGTCGCTACTGGCTGATTGCTAAACTTACAGGCTTGCTTTGATCCTTGCATCTGCTCTTACTCCATAGCTAACATGGCCCACCCAGGATCAATCTAGCGCTTTTGCTGAGTATTGTTCCCCCGACTACCAGACGTTTCTTTTCATTCGACAAAAGGACAAAGTTTTCCTGGGGATATGTGTGGCTCGGGCCTGGGCTGACGACGATTGACTTGCTGGCATTTGTACTCGACAGTATCTAATAATAAACTTGCATTTTCCCTAACATCACAAACAGTTCAACTACGGCGAAGATCCGTTCGATGGTCGACACCACGCGATATCTTACCTCGGCATCCAGCGATTGGAGTCTTGCGGAGAGAAGGGCAAGGCGGGGAAACATCGTCAATCCCAAAGCATCCCCTTCCCTCAATGATCTGACGCACAAACGTTCCAAACAGGCTTATTGTAACGGGTATGACGTGTTCAGTTGCCGGCATATCAACACTCTCTATCCTCTTCGAAACTGCAAAAGAAGACAAGGCTTACACTAGACCATGATGACCATCGATGCCCTAACGGTTGGTGCCTCTACCCCAGATTCCTGGACTTCTGACCGAATGACCAGTTGGGAGCCTCAATGGCCTGCACCACCATGGCTCAGACCCTTCGCACTGACAGAATGGTATGCCGAGCATCCCCAGCCAGTCCCAATATGTCGGCTTGATAGGTAGCCGCAACGTAAAGTCCTGCCTTAGCGATCTGCACTATCCTAGGTGGCCTTTAATCAATCTGAAAAGCCGTGTTTCTAGCCCATCGAGATGTCAGAGACGTGGTCCACAGCCGAGGTCTTGAGGGCGTTGACTGAGCGGTGAATTTTGAGATACCTCTCTGCCAAAGGATTGCAATTTTATAATTCCTTCACTGCGATTATTCTCAAGGCAACGTTTAAGCAGCATTCCCGTTAGATCGCTTTCTTGTATATAGTATTTGCCAACATGAAGTCCGCTATCTTGCCTCTCTTCGCACTCCTCGTCCTCCTAGCTCTCTTATCTCCGGCTCCTGCCCCGGTCCAAAAAAGAAGCAAGCCTAGCACCACAACTCCGGTCTGCACTTTGACTAGGTAAAGAATCCCTCAAATATCCTCCACGCCTCATCCTATCCAATATCTTCATCGTGTTCCCGTTGTCGAGTCCTGTCCTTACGTCTCGATTTTCCCCGAAGGTCCTAGCAATCACATCTCTGCACTCATTTCTTCTCGCAACAACAACTAACAAAACCACATACAGCGGATTCACCAGCAGCTCAGCCGCCGCCCTCCCAACCTACTGCCGCACCACCGAAAACGGCAACATCGGCGACATAATCGGCCCTCCCTTCATCGCAGCCCTCAACAGCATGCTCGGCTCCTCACGTGTAGCCGTCCGAGGCGTTAACGACTACCTCGCTGACATTGCGGGCTTCGAGGCAGGCGGAAGCGCACAGGAAGTCAGAACATGGCACGATTGATTGCGCAGACGATGCTGCAGTGTCCGAAGATGGAACTTTGTGTGAGTGGGTATAGCCAGGGTGCTAAGGTGGCGGATAATGCTGCGAATATGATTACGCAGGCGCTTATCAACTCTGTCGTGCTTTTCGGTGACCCAGATGATGGTGAGGCTTTGGGAAAGGCGCATGCCAGCAAGGTCTCCGTACGTGACTTTTCGGTGTTTTGAGTTTCGCATCTGTACCTTTCTTGGGTTGCGAGACATGTCTATGTCGCTCTTGAGACATATCTCACGACTCGTTCTCCATCCTAGTTGAGCAATGCTAACTCTGAAACTTCGCACACGGACTGCCATCTTGGAGATGATATCTGTCTGCACGGAGAACTCATCCTGCCCTCACATCTTATTTATTGCCTCGATGCCAACCAGGAGGCCGCTTTTGGGATGCAGAAGTCTGGTTTGAAGAAGTGAGCAATGGGATGAAAGTCATGTATGTCGAGAGAGATTTTGGGTATTTGTATATAGGAGAACAAGATCGAAAAGGAGACCCATGACTTGATATTACTCCAAGATTCTGCACGAGACCGACATCACTAGCCACGAGTGCCTTCATACTTACTCAACAGGCCCATAGAAAGTGCCTCATCGTGATAGATTCCAGGGTGGTACTTTGGGGTGTTCAGCTCTCGTTGACATTGTGACTGCATATACTAGCCTTTGATCAACAATACTTGACTACATTTGCAGCTCCTCCAATCGATGGATAGGTATTTTCGACGCTCATGAGACCAACCATCTTGCTATGATTGGTCTCAACGCATCCGCATACTATGTGCGAATGGCACCTCCCTCAGCAAGACTACATTAGGGCTCATATCCCAAGCAGGGAAGTATTGAGCCCTGGAACTTCCCAAACTTAGTTCATCTATGGTCGGTCTTCTAGTCATGCATTTCCATTTTATGCTTGAGTCGCGCGATTTATCTTTGCTGAACATGCGCGACAGAATAATTCATCCGTACCGCTGGCTTTGCGATTTTCGCATTCGCATTCGCGAATCCGCATCCTCACGAGTCGGTGTTTTGTTAGGCCTGGGGGGCCTTCGGAAGACCAACCGTCCTAGCGCCTGCAGTTTCACTCGAGAAACGTCATGATTTGGTGATCCTCACCAAGCACATTGAAATGATGAGATGGAGAGATATTTTGTACGACAAATTTGCCTAGACAGTATTGAAGTGTTTCATTCAATTGTCAGATACATCTCTCATAAACGCAAGGTTTACAGAGAAATTACCTTAGCAATCTCTGCAAGATTCGAATTTAGACTCATCGGCTTAGCTAAGCCATGCCCAGTCGGCTTAATGTTGAACAATTGTCCCGCCACATCAAACAGTACTTACAGTAAGATTTTCGCTTGCAACGTTCCACCGCGTTGCAGCTTTGTCCGCGTGTCCCAGGGCGCATGAGATTAACCTAAAGTACGAATCCAAGCTGCCAAGCTATGGGATTCGAGAGTCGGACCTCGAGTCCGTTGTTTCTGTATGGCGGAGGAGGATTGCGCAGTCGCCGTCCGGAAGGATTACTCTATGGCCATGAATTTCTATACAAATAGTGAGGTTCCCCATCAGGGAGTTGAATATCATCCAGCATCAACACTGTCCAGCAATCAGAGAGCCAAAGCCTCATCTCATCTCTTCTCAAAAGAATATCTCAACGTCCTCGAAGGTTCTAATTCTTTGCTTGCCCTAAACCATCATCCCTCTCCTTCCTCCAGTCAAACCCTCTTCACATAAATCCGTCTTGGTCCATTGCCTCTCCCACAATGGCCGCTGTCAACGCAACCCTCCCGATCATCAACTCAACCTCAGTACAAAACTGCACAGATATCAGCGATCTCTGCCCCGTTGATCAAACAACATATGGATATTACCCCAGCCTAGGCGCCAACGCCTTTTTCTGTGCCATCTTCGCCATATGTTGCATTGCCAATATCTTTCAAGGTGTTAAATACAAAACCTGGACGTATATGATAGCCTTAGGACTAGGATCGTTTGCTGAAGCTATCGGTATGTCTCCTCCCTACCTCTACTACGAGTAGGAACACTTCCATTCATACATATACTAATGATTACTCAGGCTACATTGGCAGAATAATTATGCACAGCAATCCCTGGTCCACAACCGGTTTCGAAATCCAGATCTGCTGCCTCATCATTGCCCCCGCCTTCATCGCCGCCGGCATCTACCTAACACTCAAACACATCGTCATCGAACTCGGCTCCTCCTTCTCCCGCCTGCGCCCCAAATTCTACACCTGGATCTTCATCTCCTGCGACATTCTCTCCCTCGTGCTCCAAGGCGCCGGCGGCGGCCTCGCCGCAAGCGCTGATCCAGGCAGCTCGCTTCAGAGCGTCGGCACGGACTTGATGATCACCGGTGTTGTATGGCAGGTGTGCACACTTCTTGGTTTCGGCGCCCTAGTGTCCGACTATGTATTCCGCTCCTTTAGTCACACACTCGAGCCCGCGGGGTACAAACTCCTCGGTACGCTTCGCTTCAAGCTTTTTGTCAGCAGTCTCGTCCTCGCCTTTCTCACTGTCTTCACGCGCTGCGTGTACCGAGTTGCGGAATTGGCGCCCGGATGGGGAAACCCGATTATGCAGAATGAAGCTGAGTTTATCGTTTTGGATAGTGTGATGGTTGCTATTGCGACTGTGTGCCTCACTGTCTTTCATCCGGGAACTTGCTTTGAGGAGATGCAAATGCATGCGAAGAATTTGCCTGCCGCCGATGAGTCGGAGAAGGTGGCTGATGTCGAGGCTTCGCCTGCAGTATCAGTAGCAGCGGGCCGCCAAGGATACTTTGGATCGGCACAGTAGAGGGCATGGGCCCGCTCTCTGGAAGATGTTGTGATGCATTTCGATACTTCTTTTTTTTGCAGAAAGCGGAGCAAGGGGGCGCGAGAAGGTAGTTTAGATCGCATTGGATGATACGGCAACAACGAGTACGGGATTAGCATTGATACAATTAGAGCTCTAGAGGACGAATATTTATTGCAATACAGATGAATTGATACATATCATAGGTTTCACGAACAGTTTTGAGACTTGTAGAGTACTAGAGTTATTATGTAAGCGTGCAGAAGAGCGCTGGGTTAGCCAATAAAGCGCGTGTAGAATTTTATTAACATAACCTAAAGTATATCTAAAGTTGAGGATTAAATTCACTTTTGATATATTTCGTAACACCGCACTCTAAAATAAATAGCCATAGGCGGAGCCAATTCGCCGCATTTATACTGGCCTTTTCTTCAAGTAAACCGAGAAAGTTCGTTCAAGGACTGTTACATATCCTTATAGTCAACCTATCCTAATTTTCTTATAGCAGAGTTTTCAGCTTCCCGGTCCCAAAAATATTCCAAATAAACCAAACCTATAAACATACCGTTTTCAATTTACTGGTTACCTTTCCTCTGCCAGATCTACCAAATCCAGAACTCGTACAACTTTACAACCAATATAATGGATTTTGTATCACGGCCGGCTTTCCTTTTATCGCCTCGTGAAGTCGTCAAGTATTTTAACATGCACATTCGATTATGGGTGTGAAAGGAAAGGCGGTCTTTCGTTCAGCAGACAATCGTTAAGTGCCCAAGCGCAGTAAGCTCCGAACGGCGCTGCTCGGGAAGCACTGCTTCTTGTAGGCCTTTTAGTTAAGTTGTCATGGGGGTATCCTCCTGGAATAGGTAGCGCAGACGCGGGCGCATCAAGTGCAATATGTAAGGTAGGCAGTAAGGTAGCTGTTCTCGTACGGGTGTGAAAGGCAAACGCCAAGGAGACAAAAGTGTGCCCCGACCGCACCCCCCACCGGGCCTGGGTGATACGTCGTGCGAGCCTGGCGTGCCTGGGTGATCCTAGGTGTTTGGCGCCCCCCCCCCCCTCCCCTCTGGAGGTGGGGTATTCGCTGACGCTGCAGCTGAACACATCGCCCATCATACCATATCAGTGATATACCAATCGTGAGTGATAGCAAATTCTTATGCATTTACTGTCTTGATTGAGTTTGCTGTTGGTCTCAGGTGGCTGTGCTGAGTCTCCATGTTTCACAAACATATTGTAGAGTAGCTCGTAACACTGCCTCCATTGCTACCTACTCAGAGGATAGGAGTTGACCTGATCATAATATCTAGTCATGCCCAACACCCTCCAATCTCCCCATCTTCGGATTGAGTAAAGCTATAAGAGCGCTCACTCCGGTCAAACAGCTATTATGTTTATCAGCAACGAGTCGCGGCAGAAAGAAGAGATAGATCCTAGTGCAGATATAGCACAGGACGAGCAAGACGAGGAAACAAGCCACGAGCAACCAGGCTTTGTATTTGATGAAAAGGAAAAATATTACCCTGTCTTCTATCTCACAGACATTCCTGCTGGGGTGAGGCTTTTCCTTAGGTTAAAAGTACTCTCGCTGTAAATACTAATTCGCAGCGACAGTATGCCGCCGAGATGCATGGCAGTATCGTCCACGATGTTACGGCATGGGTCGCTGTATCTTCCAATTCACCTACGAACGTTATCCAAGATATGAAAGCCAATATAGCCGCTGAAGAAGATGCACCCATGCCATTCCTTAACAGCACCGTGGAGGAGGTATATGAGTTCTTCAAAAACCACCTCCGGCCAGTAGATGACGACCCTCGTGGCTTCCGTCACGCTTTCAGCTACTTTACTTTCCTGGTCGTCGATTCAGACTGTATCAAGTCCGAGCCGTGGCAATGTGTGAGCGCTCCTGCCTGTCATATCCACACGCAATGATTAGTTGCCTAGGAGCATCAAATCAGATGCCTATCGATCCCCCCACCTCCGCCAATGAATTACTGACGGACTATAGATCCTCTGCTGCGACGCGCCTGACTACGGCGAGGCCCACCCGGAGACTCGACTGAAACAGCTACGCCTGCCAATCGCAAGAGCCATGGAAGGGCTAAGTCTCCTAGAAAACCTATCCCAAACGCCAAGCGAATTCGTAGGCACACCTGATTTTGTGCTCGGGATGATACCCCCAGGTTGGTTCGTTGAAGTCCACAACGATCAGGGTGAGAGAACAGGACACAGAGCGGAAGCATCGCCGGGAGATGCAAGGGCGAAGAAGGGCCACAGTATATGGAAGCTGGAACAGGATGCTAGGCAGCAGAGACCTGAGGAGGAATCTGCAGAGAGGGGTAAGCTATAGGAAGTTGAGGCAGAGTACGCAGAGAGAGGTAAGCTTTTGAGGGGAGTGGTGCAGAGTTTCGAAAAGGCGGCTTACCGGACAAAATAGGAAAAGGATCTACGAGAGGAAGCAAGCTTTCGTATGCAGCGGTTTTTGTGATGCTATGGATGCAATACTAAAAAATGTACGAGCATGATTATGGCATTTTGATCGAGCGGATTTGGCGCTACGTAGGATTCATATATATCTCCTGAAAAAAGACTGTGTCCTATCATTCTGGCCTTGCATGTAAGCTACACCAAGCGTAGCAAGATATCTCTCCGCCCACGAAGCGAGAGCGTATAGAATCAACAAAGGAGTCCCTATCAGCAAAGCCTATGTAGGAGTATCAAGTATTCTAAGCGAACAACATCAGTTAAATGGAATTCGCCTCTCGAACATAGTCTCCTTTGAATCGTTGAGTGCGAGCATCGTCACATTAAGACAATCCAGATAAGCAACACAGCCACCTCAGTAAAATCGACATATAGCCATAACTCTCTCAGGCCAAGTATATATAATCTTATGACTGTCTCGAAATCTCCGCCGTCGAAACAAAGACCTATTTGCCCCAACGGAGATATCGAATCCCATATAAGTATGGGAATTAGAGATTTTAAGATAGTAGCGTAATAATCGCTGCAGATGACTACACAGGCGATATCTCTTAGAGTTGCAAGGGGTAGATGAGTTTCTAGTCGAGTGCGCAACTGTGAGATATCAATATAGCTACTGGGATGACTGGTGGCTCTTTGAGTATAAACGTAGCTAGAGATGACTTAAAAGGTGGCGATAGGAGATTGTAGTACCGTGGTACGCGGAAGTATCTCAATATATGATAGTTTTGGCCTATCGGGGCTAATCTCGTTGTCCAACTCGGCTTCCTACGGATGCAGCGTTTTTTAACTCATATTATTATAGAAGGCTTGAGTATAGAGGTACATAATAGGGTCTCTTCTTAGTACGAGATAGTGTTGATGCTAAGATTACAATAAGCAGTCTTGATTAGAGCTTTTATCAAGAAAACGGACTATAAATATAGATACTTGGACAGATCGCTTAATCGTATAACTCCCAGTATTACCCTTATGAGACAGACCTACCAGTCAGCTGGGTCTTATTTGTATTGCGAAGAACTTCCGCATTAATTAAGACCACCATAATAATATGCGGACAGTATAATAATAATAATAAAAGCAGTAATATTCTTATATAGGAACATCCATATCAACCCGTTGTAAGGAGGCACTGATAGGCACCAAATATCTTCTCTAATTCTCCGTAACGCCTTGCGCTACGTTGATGCGCTTTCTTTCTTTGGTGTGGATGCCTTCCGAGATAATTCAGCCAACCTATGCTCGGGGAAGAGCAGTGCCAGTCGATAAGCTTGGAGATAAAGTAGTGTTAGTGACCAGATTGCCGAAAAGCAAGCCCTTAACCGTAGGATTTGCCAAGAACCCATTATTAATAGGTACCGTGCCCGTTCCTATAGGCGATGGCGCTGCCACGCTCCCCGTAGCTGAACCAATCAACCACTCTCCTCCGCTTCCGGTAGGGAACGGCGCACCGTCAGTGGGATAAGGTTGAATACTGCCAGTCGCAGAAGTTGAGATTTCGTCGATAAGATCGGCATAGAAGTAGTCAATGTCCTCGTAGTACTGGTCCCGTACCACCGTTGTCGCGGCTTGTGGGATGACCGATGTGTCATTGGTAATCAGGTGGCTGGCGAGGGTCTCCAAGTCGCTGAGGTACCCGGTTGCGTTGGCTGCTGCGGTTCCATTCGCCCATGCTTGTTCGTAGAGTTCGATCAGAAGACCGTTTTGAGCGTACATCAGCTGAACATTTGGATCATTCTGCTTCTGCTCATCGGTCATATTGTGCGTGATTTGGTCCTCTAACCAGTCGAAATCGGTGGTGCCGTACATGAAAGGTCCGACCATAGACTGAGGCGCGCTGACGATTTGAAGAAGGGAAAAGGCCATGTCGTGTATGATGGTCAGATTGGAGCTAGCAAGGATTTGATCGATGACGGGGAAGAGAAGCTCCGTGGCGTTGGCGCTCACAGTCTGGTAAGCAAGTAGGTTAAGCTCATATTGCTGCTGGAGGTCAGTGGTTGTGGTCGTTTGATCTGAGATTTGAGAATTGATATTAGTGATCTGATTCATGTCACGCTTGACCTTACGCCGGTACCCAGAGTTCTCATTTGTTGTGTGGTATGGATAGCCCCGTCCGTCATTGTTCCCGCCAAGGTAGGGCCCCCTGTTCGGCTGGACTCTGAATGATGCCGTATTGAGTCGGTTGTCATAGTAATACATCGGGTATCCGTGTGCTATTGCTAATCTACGAGCTTCAGCGAACATACGGGATTGCTCTGCAGATTCCCCTTGCGGGACGGGCACGTTAGTAGTGTCTTCTCTTCTTGGGTTGTATCCGTAACGAGAATTCCGAGAGATTCCGCCGTGCATCCAGTCGACTGATGCTCCCCTATTCTCGTCCCGATGTATCCAAGGTCCATATCCTGGGGGAAGTCCGTTCAAGGCTCTGCCTCGCTGGTCTCTACTCTGGGTGCTACTCGCGATCCCGTAGCCTCTGTTTGCTGATCCGGGATAAGCCTGCTGATGATAGAGCTCTCCGTCTGCATGATACGGCATATCATCGCCGTAATGAATCTCGATCCTCTGATTTGGATGATCTACCCAGACTCCACTCTCGCCGGGCGCCGGTCTATATAGCACCACGGGATCCTAACCACTGGTGTAACCAGGCTGTTGGGCTATTGCGTTACGAACTTGTTAATTGGTCGCTCCTCTTCCTGGACGGTTCACCCCTCCCTTTCTATTGTCATAAGGTGCACCGTAATCTTTTCCCTTCTTTCCTCTGCCGCCGCCGCCGCCTCCTGGATTTCTACCTCCTCCAGGTACCATACGAGGGTTAAGCCGATTGTCGTGAGAAGCGGCAGTCCCATCATAAGGTAGGATCAGTGCGGATGTGAGGGATAGCACAACTATCAGGGCGAACAAGGTTCTCATAATGGTTCAGAATTTCAGAAAAAGTGGGAAGATTATCATACGAGAGATTTCGGTGCTTCGAAATAGGATGTTCGACAACAATCTCGAGATTATTAATTGCAGGAATGAATTGAGATTTAGACTGGGAAAAGTAGGAGGTAGAGCTTTCATTTATAGTAATACACACTTCGTAGAAGCCACGACAGCAGAAGAAACTTGTTGGATCAAAGGATACATTCGAAAAGCCAATCCAATCAATGGAGACGAGCTCTCCATGTATTTAACCGCAGCAGTATAGCCATAGCATATTATTGTACAACGAGGCTTCAGACGTGCGTTTACGATCGCTACACAAAATAAGTGGCGAAGTAGCATCCTCCTGCTGTAGACAATATCAGTGTAGCCTTCCGGAAGTTGGATGTGCGAGAAATAACTCCGCCTGGAAACTCAGCAGTCGCCGTACGTCGCATAGCCGACCAGGCGGCGTGTGATCAAACCGTGGACTACTTCAATAAGTGAAACCCACGTGGTATCGGCCGCAGCATTCTTATAGTTAAAGGTGCTATCGCTATAGACGTCGGAATGTATGTTTCATCTGGCTTGGAGGATTAAGTCGAAGTCGAATAGACCAGAGGCTTAGGACAATACTGCAAGTTGGGAGACTATGAAATTATACTTAGTATGCCTCTAGTGGATCTGCGTTTGGCGGCAAAGGCAGGATCCCAGTTGGAACGACAATAAGTGGCTTTGCCTGCCGGAATACTGCTGCGATGGAGGATCTGCTGCAAAATCGCGTGCTACTTAGACGTCTCATATGCAGGTAATGAGTCTTAATATGACCGGCCATATTCATCTTCTTAGTCGATTTATTGGAATGGTGATTGATGGGAAGATGGCTAAGTCAACGACTGAGCCGCTGAGAGAGCCCTGTTGGCTAGATGACGAAACAGAGTGAAACACAATAGTTGAGTTGGTTTGATCCTTCGCAGAGCCTCTGTCAATATGGCTGCGACTCGACTGCGGTATTTTGCACGTTGAACGAGGGTGATCAGGCCCGCTGCAGTCCAGAGAAGACTATCCAAGTGTATCACAAGCCGTATCCCAGGCTGGCGAAGTGTGGCAGGGGTGGCTCGGTGGGCAATGATTCGGTTAATCTTGGGCCACGGTATTTAGCATCCATGCCACACACACCTGATCCAAATAATCAAACCTCATTATCGTAGCCAATACTACACGTACCTAGTTAAATATAACAGTAATAGAATCGTAATATTCAGCTCTGTAATAATTGTATATAGTATTATTTAATACGGGTAATATTTATTAATTAAGGGATTTAGGTTCTTGTGATCGAGAAAATCGAGAGTAAGGTAAATCTCTACGCGACTTCTTTAATCCGCCATAATTTATTTAAGCCTTGATAGAGTCCTTTGATTTCTACTTCTTAATAATCGCAGCGATTAGGCCTATTTTTCATACATAAAAATCTTTGGTTCGGATTACTATTTACGATGTTGAACATCTGGATCAGGTGTGTGTGGCATTGATCGACATTGCCAAGCTTTCGCAGTAGTTTTGAATACGCTAAATATCATTATTCCGCAACAAATTTGATACGGGGTACTCTACATACCTCTATTCGCTCCATCCCTTACAAGCCACATTTCAATGCAAATCCTACGTATCATTATCGTCTTCGCATTACCCTCCTTGGGAACATTGCTACCAACACCGGTATGGAGTCAGGCATAGCCATGGAGACATGTCGCTGCGTGCACTGCTGTGTTTCAAGTGAGTTCGTCTGATGGGCACCAGGTTTCTTCTCATCTTGCAATGTTATGAACCTGTACACTCCCCTGCGGCTCGTGAATTTTCCAGTATGTTCATTGTCTGCCTCTATACATCATACCAAAAGATATCAGGCATCTCTCGTCATCCTGCTCCTATTTAGATTGATCTTAGCAGTCATTGCACACTTCTTGAACTGGGAATATCTACTTCATCCTATGTGATTCGAATAAAAATGAAGTTCATTCATATCGCTTTCTTGATATGTATTGTTGATCTGGTGCCGGTCTTCTCTAGCCCTGCTATGGCGCCTTGGCCATTAAGCTACGTCTCCTCCACCGTTTATAAACCGGTAAAGAATACGGGCACTTCTATCATCTCCGAATCCATACGAAATAGAGCGGCCTCGGACACCGGCCGATTGCAAACCCTTGACGGCAATAGCGCGCCATATCCGTTGTATAACTCTACTCGTGGGGACACTATAGCGACTGCGAATCCAAGTCCTGCTTCTGTGACTCGCAATGCGATAAACAGCTTGAATCCTGCCACAACGAACGTTGTTGCTGGGACTACAGTAAGCGGCTACTTTGCCGCAACACAATCAACGCAGACTGGCTTCATTTCCGGCACAGGTCGCTTCCCATCGCCAGTAGGCGACAGCGCACCATTTCCATACCGCAATTCAAGCTCAGGTGTCATTATGGGCTCTGTAGCATCCATTCATACTGTGGCATCAGGTCTTCTTCAAGCAACAGGAGCGGTGGCAGCTCCTGCGTTCAAATTTGGCACAGGTACGAGCCCGAGCGCTCTCACAGGGGAACCTGGCAACAGTATCAGTGATGATGGTAATGCCATAACGAATACGCCAAGGACCCTTACCAGTATTAGCACTAGCGCTAATGCTATGCCATCTTCTACATCAATAGTTTCCGACGAACACAGCAGCGATGGCGATGCAATAGTATCGCCTACGACAATCTCCAATCCCCCCATGTCGGAGTCCACGGACTCGTCAAGCTTGGCAGTGAGCGTTAGCAACGCCCATAGAGATAGTTCTTCTATGTATTGATGTAGTTCATTAAGGAGTAGTAACTATGGCAGTTGCCAGCTATGTATTATCTCAAGGGGCTTGCCCTAGCCCTAAGCCAAGACCTGCTTAGTAAGCTAGGCTGACCGGGAATAATAGTTATAATTTAACGCTCCTATTAACTACCTGACCGTTAGCTACGCTAAATTAGCGACGATATAATTTTATATTTACTCCGACGCGAGCCCTAATATAGTATTAAAGGCCATGAACTTTATAGGGCTTAAGGGCTTCGTTAATTTATCCATAATTATAATTATAATCGGTATATAGTTTATCGGCAAGTCCGGAAAAATAATTCTATAAAATCGCTACTTAATCGGTATAAAATACGTATTTTACGTATTTCGTAGGCTATTAATAAACGAAATATAATATAGTAAAATATAATCAAATCTAACTTATCTTAGCTATATCTAAATTATATAAATAATAACGTATTACCGTATAAATAATAGTAGAGATAATCGAAATATTAAAAGCGCGCTTCCCTAGATCTAGGCTAGATCTAGACTAAATCTAGACTAAAGCTAAACCTAGATTTAAACAGTATCTCTAACTTCCTTATAAATATTATAGGTATACTCGGTAATATATTCGTAAATTAATATTTCTTTTCCGTTATTATTTTAAAGATCTTTATTAGTAGCTCTTAATTCCCGGGGCCCCGTATCGATCGTAAATCTAAAAGGAGGTTAAAGAATATATAATTAAATACTATATTAAATAATAGTAGATATAATTAAAATATTAAGAGCGTAGGCCCTTAATAACGAGTTTAGGGATTAAATAAAATCTAGGTTAAACCTAAAGAATATCTAGGCTAGATCTAGGCCTAAATCTAGGCTAGATATAATACTCGGTTTTTTATTATCGTATTAAATATAATAGAATAAAGGATTAGAATCGTAAGCGATAATAATATATTATAGTAAATATTATTATATATAAAATTATATAAAGGAGTAATAGGCTTCCTAGCTCCTACTCGAGTCTAAATATCTAATGATTTAAAAACGTAAGAACGCTTTATTAAAATAACTAAATATTATATCCGTAATTACTCTAACCGCGCTTTTATCTAATATATATATTATTCTTTTAAATTACCTTTATACTTTCCCTAGTATTATTACTAGCCGTAGTATTATTAATATTCTAAATACTATTATTATATTTAGGACTATTACCTCCGTTAGCGCCTTTTATACCCTTTATATTCGCCGTATTTATAGTTTTAAATATATCTACTTTAAAATCCGCCTTCGATTTCCGCTTCCCCTCTACGTACTCCTTAATTCCGGTATTAATATATAATATATACTAAAATATTTCCTTTAACTAGGCTATTTAATACGCTCTCTTCGGTATTTACTTATATAACCCGATAGAGTAGAGGGGCTTATAGAATAACTATAGTCGTATATATAAAATTCAAACCTACGCCTATCTACCGCGTAAATCTAATTAAAAAATTAGGTATATTATTCTCTACTAGCTTACGATTATAATTAATCTTTTATATTAACGCGTATATAGTTACGACCCTCGCCTTATCGGTCCCGAAGAATATTCGTATTTTAAATTTAAACTCCTCTCGGATATACTATAATAAAGAAAAGTTAATATTAAATACTATATTTAGAAAAGAGAACGCTATATTTAATATATTAGAAGAAGCGAGTTTAGGCTCTTTTATATTAGAGATTTTAAAGAAGGGAAAGATTTACTTATTTTATTATTAAAACTATCTCGATGAATAAAGATATAATCAATATATTTACCCCTTTATATTTCTTAAAAATAAAGGCGATAACCTTAAATTTAGGGGATATCTTCTTAAATATTATATAGTCCCTACCTAGGATATAATCTTCTTATATTTAACTATTATCCTTATTTATATTAGAGGCCGCGGCCGTATTATTAGTCTACTTCTTATTAAGAGTTTTAAAGGAGATAACGAGGGTAGGTAAAAATCTATATAATCGGAGAACCCGTAATATAATAGGTACTATATTAGAATAAACTAAAATTAAATACTAAAGACGTTAATATAGGAAAGAGGTATTATAATCCTAATATTCCTCTAGTAGTTTTACCGCTATTAAAGCCTTTCTAGTATAATAATCTTTTAATTAATAATAGTAGACCTAAATCGCGGCTAGAGTCTTAATAAGTAAATAACCGTAAAGTCTTTTTAATAAAGTTTCTTAAACGTTATAAGATATATTTAATTTAATTACTCTTTTTATATTATAGTATCGAGGTATAAAGGAGTATATTAATAAGGATATTTATTATTTTAATAAATCTCTCCTATACCCTAGTTTTCTTATATATCGGGTAGTAGTACTCGTAGACTTTTCTAGGTTAATAAGTCCGAAGTATTAATAACCGAATTAATAATTATTCTAGTAAATATCTTTTATAGTAATCCGAGGGGCTATAATATTCTTTAGGTTTTAATTAATAATCGTTCTAGATATGATTATAAAATAGAAGTTATATTTAAGGCGAGTCTTCTTTATTTTTTAAAGAAAATAATATAAACCTTTATTTAAATTTCTTACCTTATTATATTCGCCTACGATTACGAAGCCGTACTAGAAATAATAGATTACTTCCTCTTTAGTCTCTTTTTTCGCTTACTTTATATAAAGATATTTATATTCTTCGTTAAAGACCTTATTAAAGGCTAATTATATCTACCGTATAATAATTATATATAGCGATATATTTACTACGTTTAGGGAATTATATTATATAGGGTTAATATTTTTTTACTTCTAAATCATATTACCTTAAAGTCCTTTTTATTATATACCGTCGTTAAGCTCTTCGTCGCCCTTTTATTTATAATATAGCCGTATTTCTATTATTATATTAATAACTACGAGCTATACCTTTAGGCCTTTAAAGTCGATTACCGATTTTAATTTACTAACCTAAATACCGAGATCGAGCGGCGGGATAAAGAATAATTTAGACTCGTTAATTAATATAATATAAATAATCTTTAAGCCCGGTAAATATAGATATTCGTAGAACTATCGATTTATAGGATATTTGGAGCCTATAGGAGTATTTTTATAATAGTATTAAGACTTTATTAATTACTCCTTCTATTTATATTAAATCTCTATTTATTTCCGGTATAAATAACGATAAAATACGGTAGCGCCTATAACTTTATAGGTCTTTATATAATTAGAATTAATTAAAGAGCTTAATAGATAAAATTATAAACTTTATATTTTCTATATTTATTTATATAATCTAGACGAATATAATAGTATCCTAAATCTTCTTCGTTATTTAGTATAATTATAAATATATAGAGCCACTACTAGTAATAGCTTAACTTTAATATTCTAGGAATTATTATTATATTATTACCGCGAGAATTATTAAGGTAGACGATTTTCGCGAATATAATAGCGCGTTCCTATATATTATCGTGAATATATTCGTATAAATAGTTATTATTAAATTTTTTAAAGCTAGGAAGGTAATTAATAAATATAATACTACTAAAGAAGATATCGATTAACTATTATTTATATATTATAGTTAACTCTACCTTCTCTTCTCTAACCCCGTTATTATCTTTATTATTACTAGTAACTAGTTCGGAGGATTCTTTAAATACGAATTAATTTTTTTAATTTAATTACTCGGAGGACTCCTTTAATGATTTAAGGGATTCGCGAGGCTTTTTAAATAAAAGTTTCTTCGGAGGCTATTTCTATAATAGTAGTAATAGATCGTCTTTATTATTACTAAAGCCTAAGAGCTTTATCCGGCTCTTTAATCTTTTTATTATTAATAAACGGATTAGGTTTTAATAAAAAATATTAAGAGAAGGGCGATATTTTAAAGTTATAAAGAAAAGAGGTTAATCTCGAAGTAAAGAAAACGGGAAGTAGTAAATAAATACGAATATATTTTCGGTATTAATTTTTATAATAGCTCCTTTTTTTCGAGCTCCTTCGGGCGTAATAATAAATTTTTATTTATAATATATTAAATACCTAGAAGAGGGAAGAACGGAGGAGGAAAAGAATAAATTTAAAGTTTTAATAAAAATAAGTTTATCTCTTAAATTAGATTTATATTAAAGGATAAGAGATATAATTAATTAAAGTTATCGTTTATAATAAATTTACCTTTTATTAAATTTATACCCCGGTTTTAGAAATATTAAATATTATTCTATAGGTCCTTATCTTCTAAGATATCTATATAATACGCGTCCTCCTCCGTTATATAAAAGAGATAATCGAGTATCGAGTCCGCTATAAAATAACGACATCTACAAAAGTGTAGGGTAGGCTCTAAGCGCTATAAGCGCTCGTGAGCCGGTTAAGTTGGTTTAAGCGGGGTGATACTATATCTTAACTCTAAAGCGATATAAGCGCCCCTAAGAATCTAACGCGCTCCTAAGAATGTTTTTGGCTCGTGAGAATGCCTAAATTTAGAATACGCCACCAACATGGCCCCTATGCATGGCCCCACTTATGGCTATGGCCCTATTCCATTCATGGCCATGGCGCATTCCATTCATGGCCATGGCGCATTCCATTCATGGCCATGGCCCCATTCCATTCATGGCCAAGGCTCCCACTTATGGCCAAGGCCCTGTCACCGGCGCATCCTATAGCTGTACCTGGCAGAACGTCGCCATATATCCAGTATCGCGCAG